>CEUS01269209.1_pt1 | contig 484556 bp, 419 predicted proteins | sample 427031 | NCBI WGS metagenome assembly CEUS01 (sample SAMEA2622837, study PRJEB7988) | marine metagenome | biome: marine biome (ENVO:00000447); feature: marine epipelagic mixed layer (ENVO:xxxxxxxxx); material: "saline water (ENVO:00002010), including plankton (ENVO:xxxxxxxx)" | depth 140 m
TTCTTAATTTTCGCGGCCTGGCGAGTCGATTGCCGTACAAACCGTTCCCCAATTCCAGCACGATGAGTCAACAAATCGCCGATAGTTGCGGCTCCATAGCCATAGGGCAATTGACGGCCCAGCACGTCGCTGAGTTGAATACCCAAATCCAATTCGCCCGATTCCACTAGCTGCTGAACGGCAATTGCGGTTACCACCTTAGAAATCGAACCGGCTCGAATAGGGGTATCCAACTCTAGAGCCCGCTCAGGATCGAGGCTGGCAAATCCCCAGGCCCTTTCTAGTCTATTGTGGCTCCCCCTTCGGAGCAAGATCGCTGCAAGCCCTGGCGCACGATGGTCATTTATGATTTTAGCCGCTTCTTCTTCGAAAAACGGCCCCCACGAGGTTTCATCAATCACAATAATTTTCCAAAAATTAGTGAGATTTTATCCCAAAAGTTAGCAATTGCAAATCTGACTGAGTCCATTCTGCTAACCTCTTTGTTTCTGGCCGACTCCTCGAGCCATCCTCCTTAATTGAATCCCTTTCCTGGGGGGATTAGTTGCACTAAAAACGGGCCGGACCGATAAGTAGGTATAGACAGGATTGGAATCAATCCTATTCAGAATTCTTCTTTCTACACTTATCATTTCCTTTGCTTTCTTCAGGAAGAAAAGGCTTTAAGAACGCCTCTCTGAACTCGTAGCCAGCCTTAAAGTCTTCCCTCTTATCACTTTTAGTTTTCCCGAAGACGCCATAATCCACCAAATTAAAGACGATCTCCCCAAAGTCTGAGCACTCATGTAGTGACCAGTGTTCAAAAACTGTCATCGTCATTGGCCCAAACTGTTCCAGGCCATATTTTCTGATTCCATCCAGTAATTGTCCCCCAGAGACGTGTTTCCTACTTTCTTCGGTTTGGTCCCCCTTTAATCCATTTAGTGTGTAATCGAGCGCCTTCCGCACAAAGAAATAGGCCTCTTTACTATAACGGGTATCCTCCTTGACGATCAAATCAACAACTTCTGCAAAATCCTTCCCGCTCATCCTTTTTGTCTAGCTCCCCCTTAACCCGGACGTTCTTAATTCTGGATTCACAAAGAACCCTCAATTCTCTCATCAATCAATACTCGGGTAGTAACTCGCATTTTAATATAATCTCTGTAATGACTCAACTTCTGAACAAACTTGAGCCTCAGTCAATCCTTAGAATTCTACAACAGCTCGAAAGCCTATTTCATTCACCACAAACTTCAACTCCATACCGGCACGAGGCAACAAAGGCCCAAGTCAAGTATGATTGCTCTTCCGGAGACTGGAGTCTGATTTTAGCTGCTGGCAGGAGTCCATTGGGCATTATTTGGAAACACAAAGTTGAGATTTAGAGATTCTGTAACATAAACAGGCCTCGGAACATCTTACTAAAACCACATTCACCATCGCTCGGCTCCAAGCAGAACGCACCTCAGATATTAAGAAACCACATGTAATTAACACTCTTGGGAGTAGCTATCGAAAAGATATTATCCATCTCGATTGACTTGTCGCGGTTACAGTACTTCCCCCCCTTGTGACGCTGGGTTTCATCGACTCGATATAATACCTACCCCGTCGGGGACTATACTCTTAAAGAAATCCTATTCTGTGGGATTTGATTCAGGGCTAACAATGGTTACATCGGCCCCGGCAATTCAATCTGGATGCTTTTCAAGAATCTCCCTCAGAACCTCATCTACTACCCTGGGATCCGCTCTTCCTCTAGTTTCCTTCATGACTTGGCCCTTAAGTACGTTAATTGCTTTCTCCTTACCCGACTTGAACTCACTGACCGCTTTCCCATTACTTTTTACAGCCTCCGCGCACAAAAGATACAGTTCTTCGTTCTGCCCGACCTGCTGTAGTCCCTTCGTTTGAACAATCGTGGCGGGAGAGCATCCTGTTTGAAAAATCTCTACGAGCACATCCTGGGCTACCTGTTTTGAAATCACTCGCTCAGCCGTCATCCGAACAAGATCGGCCACATGCTCCGGTTTGACCCGCGACTGGGCAACCGGGAGAATCCTTTCCTCCCCCGCCGCCGACAGCTCGCGAAGCAAGTCATTAACAATTAGATTAGCGACCTCTTTTGGCTTTCCGCATTGGTTTACTGCTAATTCAAAAAAATCAGCTAACTCCCGATCGTGGCACAACACCGACGTGTCGGTGTAGGGTAGCCCATATTCCTTAAAAAAACGCCTCTGCCTATCAAACGGAAGCTCTGGAACCGAGTTCGCCAATTGGCGCCTCCTGCGGGGATCGACCCTAACCGGCATCAAGTCAGGATCCGGGAAGTAGCGGTAATCGTGTGCTTCCTCCTTCGAACGCATTAAGATCGAGACTCCCTTTTCTGCATCCCACAATCGGGTTTCTTGATCAATCCTACCTCCTTTTTCACAAACCCGGATCTGCCGCCTTATTTCGAATGCACATCCGTTGCGGACTCCCGTAATGCTGTTCATGTTCTTTAACTCGACCTTGTTGCCCAAAGCCTCATTGCCTCGCGGTCGTACGCTGATGTTTGCATCGCACCGGAGCTGACCCTTTTCCATGTCACAGTCCGAAATGTAACCATAAAGCATATGCGTTCTCAAAGAGACGAGAAATGCATAAACTTCATCCTCAGAGTACAGGACAGGTTCTGTTACAATCTCGATCAGCGGGACCCCAGAACGATTGAAATCCACCAGGCTGTCGTTGTCAAAATGTGTCAATTTTGCCGCGTCTTCTTCCAGATGAATCCGGTTCAGACGAATCCGGCGGTGCTCTCCCATAATATTGCGCGAGGATCCGGGCAATTCGATCTCGATCTCACCTCCACGACAGAGGGGATCATTGTATTGCGAAATCTGGTAATTCTTCGGCTGATCTGGATAAAAATAGCTCTTCCGATCCCATTTACATTCTTCCGCTATATCGCATCCAAACATCTGACCGACCCTGATTGTCTTTTCAATCGCGCCCCGGTTCATTACCGGCAGGGTGCCAGGGAGCCCCATGATCAGTGGATCAGTCAGGGTATTGGGCGGCTCTCCATACCGATTCCCTACACGTGTAAACATTTTAGATTCGGTTTTAAGCTGGACGTGAACCTCAAGGCCTATGACAGCTTCATATTTCATAATAGTATCCTCCCTTCCAATCATTCTACCTCAAATTTTCCAATGCAATTATTTACTGAACGATTCTCACGGTGAAATTTGAACCCACTATGCTCAGCAGTGGATTCCGCTTGACTAAAGTAGGCAATTCTTCCATCGAGGCACATCTGCGCCTCGATGGCCCAGTTTTACAACTGGGCTTATTCATAGTAAGGTAAGCAGAATTCTGACGTTTCTATTTATGGAATTATTTATAACTGTGGCGGTAGCAACTGCTGCCATTATGTTGATTTGGGATTGTGCCGAAGTCGGGCGAAACGATGCTGCTAACCTGATCAACGCTGTATTCGGAGCACGAGTCCTTCGGAGGAAAACTGCAGTTTGGCTTGCAGGAGTAGCTGTTCTTCTGGGTGCTTCCTTTTCGTCGCCTGTAATGGAAACAGCCCGGAAAGGCATCTTTGATCCTGGGCTTTTTACGATACAGGCTGCTATGACGGTCTACATTAGCGTCTATATTGTCGACACAGTGCTACTCTACGCCTACTCGGCATTCGGTATGCCAGTTAGCACCACGGCTTCTTTAGTTTTTGAACTGGTCGGAGCAGCCCTCGGAGTTTCAATCGGCCTTTCGGAAGTAGGAATTTCAGTGGTCCATTGGGCCGTAGTGGGTAAAGTTGTAATGGCGATTATCCTCTCGATTTTACTCAGTGGCATAGGAGGTTTCCTCATTCAGCGGGTCTTCCGTGGCGTAATTCGGAATAACCCTCAAGACCGCGAAACAGTCTTGTTGCACGGGCCCTGGGTAGCAGGCCTTATTTTGACTTTCCTTTTCTGGTTCATGCTTATGAAAGGCCTAAAGGCCGTCTCATTTATCCAATCTATCCGTACGGATATTTTCGATTCTTATGGAGTACCCATGACACTCCTAGTTATCTGGGGAATATTCACTCTACTCGTTCATTTCGCTTTGATTCTTTCCGGTCAAAAAGGACCACGGTATCTCTTTCATGTCACTACCTTGACCGGAATGCTGTGCGTCTCTTTCGCCTTCGGCCAGAATGACCTTGCTAATTGTGCATCGCCAGGCCTATCGACCATATGGCTATGGAACCATGCGGATCAGGGTACAGCAATGGCTTCGAAAATCCCGATTCCAAAGTGGGCTCTTTTCAGTTGTGGGCTCTTCATTGTCCTTGGAATGCAAACGCGCAATGCCCAACGGGTTACTCGCGCCGCAGTGAACACAGGAAGCCAGTTTGATCAAGTAGCCTTATGGGCTCCTCAGTGGTGCATTAAAATAGCTGGGATGCTGATTCGTCCGTTTGCCAACAGGTCTAAAATAAAGAGCGATCTTACCCCATCATCAGAAATTTCCGACAGAGGGAAGAAAGTCCACTACGATACACTTCGGGCCTCCGTCATTATGGCAGTAAGCGCCTGTGTAATCGCCTTCGCTTCAGGACGTGGATTACCTGTGTCAACGACTTACGTCGCCTTTGCCGCCGTAGTCGCGACCGGTTGGGCAGACCGAGTTTTTATACACGGGGACGCAGACTTAAAGTATGGCCGAGCAATTTGGGTAGTTACAAGTTGGTTTCTAGCCGCCATTATCGCTATGGTAAGCAGCGCCATCGTAGCACGTGTCGTTTTCGAATTAGAGATTGTAGGACTCATTTTGGGAATTGCCGTGAACCTGGGTATTCGTTTCTACGTAGATCGGCGTTCGCTCCGGCACGAGAAAAACTTCCGCAAGGCCTTTGCAAACAAGCAGCCCAATTAGACGATCTTAAGTCAGCTAAAGCGGAAAAGGAGATGAACCTTGTGAAGTTTCACTGCCGTCAGAAATTGATGACCCGGCGATCCGAAAACCCCAAATAGATTACTTCAAGATTGAGTCTCGAAATCTTGTGAAATCTCCTGATTAGAGTTCCGGATGCACGGAAGAGAAATTCTGAATGCTCTCGTAGAGGTGCGCCAGTGAGAGCAATTCAGCCTCTTTGAACGGAGGACCGATGATCTGCAGACCAATCGGCAGTCTCTGATTATCGAAACCACACGGCACGGAAATCCCTGGCAATCCGGCCAGGTTAACAGAAATTGTGAAAATGTCCGCCAAGTACATAGCAAGAGGATCGTCAGACTTCTCTCCAATTCTGAAAGCCGTTGTCGGAGAGACCGGAACCGCAAGGGCATCTACTGTCTCAAAAGCTTTCAGAAAATCGTTGCGTATTAAAGTTCGAACCTTTTGTGCTCGTCCGTAATTGGCGTCATAGTATCCACTACTAAGAGCATAAGTTCCCAAGATAATGCGTCTCTTTACCTCTTCACCGAAACCCTCTCCCCTGGTCTTGAAATAGAGGTCCACACTGTCTTCGGCCCTAGCACTTCTAGTTGTATATCGAACTCCATCGTAGCGAGCAAGATTAGAAGAAGCCTCCGCCGTCGCGATAAGATAATAAACCGGAATTGCCAGTTCCGTATTCGGCAACGATACCTCCTGAATGGAACAACCCGCGCCTTCTAAGGATTTAATTGCGTTCTCAATGCAGCACCGCACTTCCGAATCCAACCCCTCACCGAAAAATTCCTTAGGGATCCCAAGTTTCCAAGAAGCCCTTTTCTGAGCAATCTTCGCTACATAATCCGGAATCTCGACATTAATAGAGGTTGAATCGAGTGAATCGTATCCTGCGATTTCTTGCAGAAGCAAGGCCACATCTGCAACGCTTCGTCCCATTGGGCCGATCTGATCTAGAGAAGAAGCAAAGGCAACCAAGCCGTAACGGGAAACGAGCCCATACGTCGGCTTCATGCCAATAATTCCACAATGAGAAGCAGGTTGCCGGATTGATCCGCCGGTATCGCTGCCCAAGGCTAGGATCGATTCTCCCGCTGCAACTGCCGCCGCACTGCCGCCACTACTGCCACCCGGAATGCGCTCTAGATCCCAAGGATTCCGGGTCGTGCAAAATGCGGAATTCTCCGTTGAAGACCCCATCGCAAACTCATCCATATTGAGGCGACCCCAGAGCACAACCCCAGCTTCCTTCAATTTCAAGATACTCGTGGCATCATAGGGCGAAATAAAATTTTCCAGAATCCTACTGCCGCAGGTCAGCGGGGCATCCTTCACAGCAATTACATCCTTGATTCCAACTGGAATCCCATCCAACGGGCTGAGAGTCTCGCCACGCATTCTCCGATGATCGCTTTCTTCCGCCTGCTTAATCGCTCCTTCTGGATCTGTCTGCAGAAAGGCTCCTATCCGATCGTCGACAACAACTGTTCTCTCGATAACTGCCTCCGTCAGTTCAACCGACGAGATTTCTCTCCGCTCAAGCAGACTACTCAGAACGGTTGCAGTTTCGTAGTAGAGTTTGCTCATCCTCAATCAAGATTCACTCTCTACTTTAGAATTTCGAAAGATGATAGGCTTCATGCTTCCTCAACAACCTTTGGCACCATCACCTGATTGTCGCGAGCTGCGGGGACATTTTTCAAAGCCTCCTCCACCGAAAATCCACTTACTGCCACATCCTCCTGCCATATATTAAATACGGGGAAAGCATGCGCTGTCGGGTCTACATTTGCAACATCGACTGTGTCAAGTTTTCGAAAGTACTCCATTATCTGATCTAGTTGCTCAGCGAATTTTTGCGACTCCTCTTTAGTCAATTCGATCCGAGCCAACTTCGATACATACTCGACATCTATCGTTTTCTCTCCCGCCATACCTACAATGGTTTCCGATATTTACAGTACCTTGTCACAGCCAAACTTTTGGTCACAAATTTCTATCGATCCCATCGGGACTAGTTAGGAATCAATCCTTGCCGGCCTTACTGATCTAAACCCGTTCCCGCTATAAAGGCCATTAACCTCGAACATCACAAAACCACCGACCCGAAAGATCCCTAACTCCGCAGTTGATAACCGGTGCCTTCAGTAATTCGCAAGACAATCCGTTCAAATGCAGAATTAACCTCGTTATCAGTTAGGGTACGTTGGTCTGATCGAAAGGCGAGAGCAAAAGCAAAGCTTTTGGTTCCATCCGGTAATCCCTCACCTCGGAAGACATCAAAGATGGAAACAGATTCGACGTCAAACTGGTCAATAACTGCTTCCTTTGAGATTGACTCTAATCTAGATCGGACCGTGCCGGCTGACTCCGTTTCAGGAACCACTAAAGAAATATCCTTGGTCGCCGAGGGATAGGGACTGTCAGGTTGATAACTTGGGGGCGAGATTTTCCTTCTTAAAAATTTTGGTAAGAAAGAAAGGGATCCAGCCAACACTATCCCCTCAACTCCCCAGGATTTCAGTATCTTTAGATCAACCGTTCCAACCTTGGCCTCGAATCCGTCTGTAAACTGCCCAAGACAACCGGAATGTCCTTTCTGCCATGTATTGTCATCTTTTACTGGTTTAAAATTTAAGTCCGCAAAATCTACTCCCAACAATGAAAACAAACGCTCTACAAGTCCCGAAACCGTATAAAAGTCCGGCTCTTCTCTAACCAGCCAACCGCTTGGGCGCGGGGCCTGAACAAGCAGAAATCCCACTGAGAGTATCTCCCATAGCTTACCCTCCTCAGCTCGAAAAATGCTGCCGATTTCAAAAAGTCTTTCAATATCGTTTCCACGAAATCGGTTGAGCCGCAGATTGTCCAGAAGACCCGGTATCAAGGAAGGTCGTAGATAGGCCTGGTCTTCTGTAAGCGGATTAGCCAGTTTCAGCAAACTGGAAGCATCGCCTCCGTGCCAAGCATCGACTGTCTTCAATTCGCACATCGACATATTTACGCATTCGTAAAACCCCTGAGCCCGAAAGAACGATGCCACCTGCCCTCGAAATTGGCTCACCTGGTCGTCTTCCTGTGCTACAGAGGATGCAGCAACCTCTGCATTTGGAATGCGGTCCGTCCCGTATATACGTAAAAATTCTTCTACTAAATCAATAGGTCGCTCCAAATCCGCTCGATGCGATGGGATCCGGACTGCACGACCGTCGTTTCCTCCGACCGGCTCTCCGACCTCAAGATCGAGAGAACGGAAGATTTTCCAAATTCGTTCCTTTTCGACTTCGAATCCAAGGTGCCGTTCAATAAAACCGGCGTCGATTTCGATCTTCCGATCAAACTTTGGCAACTCCCCGGCTACGTGAGGAACCCCCAAACAGCGTCCCCCGCCTACCTGGATAATGAGATCAATTGCACGCCGGGCAGCCCGTTCTGTCAAAGAAGGATCCACGCCTCTCTCAAAACGATAAGAGGCATCGGTCGAAAGAACTAACTGTCGCGAGGTCCTCCTAATATTGGTCGGTGCAAAATGGGCCGACTCTAGCACAACGTCTGTCGTCCCTTCATCCAGCTCAGCATCAATGCTACCCATTACTCCCGCTACCGCCATGGGCTTTCCCAGATCAGCAATAACCATGTTCTCAGGTGTAAGAGTCCTCAATTGGCCGTCCAGCGTTGTGATCTCTTCATCATCTTGAGCCTGGCGGATCACAATCGTTTGCCCGCTTATTTTGGCCGCGTCGAAGGCATGAAGGGGCTGCCCCATCTCGTACAAAACAAAGTTCGTTACGTCTACCACATTATTGACTGGTCTCAACCCTATGGCCATAATAAGTCTGCTTAACCATTCGGGACTCGGCCCAATGGTAATGCCTACAATCGAATAGGCGAGATAGTATAAGCAATTTTCAGAGGTCTCAATTCGAACGCCTTTTAATATGTCACTCGAAGGTGAGGCTGATTCGTCCAAATCTTCCGAAGAAATCTCCGGTAAAGATACCGGAAGCTGAAAAAAGGCCCCCAACTCTCGAACCACTCCAATGCAACTGAGACAATCAGGCCTATTGGGAGTTATTTCGACGTCAAAAATTACGTCCCCCTCAGGAAACACTTCGTTTATCGAAGTTCCAATTTCAGGACGACTCTCTAAGATCAAGATTCCCTCGTGATCGTTCCCGAGAGAAAGCTCGCGTGCGCTACACATCATTCCATCTGATACCACCCCTCTGATCTTTGACCGCTTAATTTTTACCCCTCCGGGCAAGACTGCACCATTTAGCGCTACCACAACTCGGTCTCCCACCTTGTAGTTGGATGCCCCACATATAATCTCATTTGCTTCGTCTTCCTCCCGAATTCTTACCTTGCATAGGGTAAGTCGGTCGGCATTTGGATGCCGGGTCATCGAGATTACCTCCCCCACGAGTACATTCTCCAACAAAGGAATACCGATCCGCTTAACGCCGTCGACTTCGAAGCCTATAAGCGTCAAAGCTTCCTCTACTTCTTCTGCGGCGCATTCCAGAGGAAGATACCGTCTTAACCATTCGAAACTTATTTTCACCGAAACTGCCTTAGGAATCTAACATCATTCTGGAAAAGGATACGCATGTCATCAACCCCGTGTAGGATCTGCGCCACACGATCAATCCCTATACCAAAAGCATATCCGGTCCACTCCTGGGGATTGTATCCCACGGCTTCAAAGACTGCTGGATCAACCATCCCACACCCCAAAATTTCCGTCCATTCAGTGCCTACTTTGGCCAGGTGAGAGGACTGGAAGTCAACTTCAAAACTAGGCTCAGTGTAGGGAAAAAAATGTGGGCGAAAGCGTGTTTTTGCTTCTGGCCCAAGAAGGGATCGGGAAAAGAAATCGAGAACTGCTTTTAAATCCTTAATAGACACATTCCGGTCCACGTACAGTCCTTCAACTTGATGGAAATTAGGGCTATGGGTTGCATCAGCAGTATCCCGACGAAAAACACGGCCCGGCGATAAAATCCGCAGGGGAGGGTTACGTTCCAACATAGTCCGAATCTGAACTGCGGAAGTATGGGTTCTCAAAAGATAGCGCTCATTTCCTCGTCTCGCAACATTTCCGAGAGAAACATTTTCTGGGAGATAAAAAGTATCCTGAAGGTCTCGAGCTGGGTGATCAGGTTGTGTATTGAGTGCGTCGAAGCAAAAAAACTCTGTCTCTACTTCACTACCTTCTGCCACCGCAAATCCAGCCTGCCGAAAAATTGAACAAATACTCTCTCGAACTTGGCTAAGAAGGTGCAGGGCACCAGACTTGGATTCAGGACTCGGGAGGGTGGGGTCAATACCCCGTCCTAGCGTTGATTTTAGCTCGATCTCGGAAATGGTTTCCAACGCTCTTGAGAAAAGCTCTTCTAGGTGACGCTTACTCTTATTAACTTGCTTCCCAAAGGCCGGGCGCTCCTCCTTCGGCAACCGGTTGATCCCTTTCAGGACTTGTGTTAGGGAACCATTTGGTCCGAGAAATGAGGCCTTCAGTTTCTCGAACTCGGCACGCGTGCCGACCTCTCTAATTCCCTTTTCCGCTTCCGCTAGCAGCGAATCGAGACTATTTAGCCCAGACATGTTAAAGTCATTTTTTTGGTTTTCAATCAGAGCTTTCTACTACAGATCAGCTCCTCTTTACGGCGATAGAGAATCAACCTATTACTTTCAACAAAAGCGGCATCGGGGCGCCACACTCGAAAACAAATTCGTCTTACCGTTCGTTCCTAAAGGCTAACCTTGATCGAACTCTACCCTCACCCGAGAACTGATTTCACCTTAACGACTAGCAACTTAAAAGCCACTTCATCATGAATCGCAATCTCGGAAAGTGCCTTACGGTTTAGCTCGATTCCGGCCTCCTTAAGTCCATAGATGAATTGACTGTAACTGATCCCATTTGCACGACAAGCAGCATTGACCCGAACAATCCACAACTTCCGCCATTCGCTCTTCTTTTTTCGACGATCCCTGTAGGCATACTGACCAGCACGATCAACCGCATCCTTGGCGAAGCGATAAAGTCTTGACTTATTCCCCCAATAGCCGCGAGCCGTTCGTAATATACGCTTACGGCGTTTTCGGGTAGCGGGTGCGTTTGTCGCTCTTGGCATTACCGTTTATCTCCTGCCTAAAATTGCCCTGGTGCAGCCCGACGCATTTCAAGCGCCAAACTCTTGGACACCGATCTATCTTTTCTGTAGCTGCGCCGCTGCTTACTGCTCAATTTACGCAACAAGTGACGCTTGCCGGATGTTCGCCGAAGAACTTTTCCACTTCCCGTAACCTTAAAGCGTTTTGAAAAGGATTTCCGTGTTTTATGCATTACACCTTGCTAAAAAGCCCTGGAGCCAATGCATTTAGCTCCCGCTTGTAAAGGGCTAAATTTCCAGAATTTTGGGCCTCAGGCACACACACGCTAATACTAGCCCTTTTTTTCATTGAAAAGGAGAGGACTCCCCACCACTGTTGGTAGCCCTTTTTGGAAGTAAAGGAATCAATTTGTATGAAACTCTACGCGAGACCTGGTCGGATTCTACTTGTCCTCTTAATGCAAGCGGGAATTGTCGGACACGAATTACATTCTACTAACTATAACTCAACTGAAGTAATTGAGAAGTGGGCGGATGTAACTAATTTGATATCCATTGAGGTTAGCGAGTGGAAAGAACTTAAAGCGCTCCTCACATATAACATCGACCTTTTGAATACAGAAATTACTGATTTGGAGCACCAGATTTCCCAATCTGAAGAGCAGGCTCGGGAGGCAGAGAGAAAAACCGACCTTCTTCGTGACGAAGAGTCTAACCTGAGAAATGCGTCCGCTATCGTGAATAAGAAAGTGACGGAGTACGAGAATCGTATTCGAAATCTTAGTGGCGTTTTCCCGCCTGCGCTGGACGAGCGCATCATTCAGTTTATGTCTCGTTTACCTGCTGAACCCGGCACTTCCACTATGCCGTTAGAGGAACGCTTAGCAACTGTCCTGAATATCCTCGAGGAAGTAGACAAATTTAATGACAGTGTTACCGTCGTCAGCGAATTGAAATTAGTCAGTTCTGGAGAGAGAGTTGAGGTCAAAACAATGTATCTCGGACTTGCCCATGCATTCTACGTTGACCGAAATATCGGGTTCGCAGGTGTCGGAATACCCGTAAACGGTCACTGGGAGTGGACCCCGCGCCCCGAACTCGCGGAAAGTATTAACCGCTCCATCCTTATGTACGAAAACGCCATCAAACCCGCCGAATTCATTCCTCTTTCGGTTACAATTGATTGACGGATCCGGTACACGAAATGAAATCGCTCAAAATATTCATCATCCTAATTTGCGTCACTCTTTACTGGACGGCTCTTCCGCTGTCGGCGCAAGGGTCACAAAATGATCTCGCCGAGACCATAGCCAGGCTCAGTAAAATCCGGAGTGAAATTGAAAAAGAGAGAATTCCTCTAGCTAAGGAACTCAGTAGGCTTGAAAAGAGAGTAAGCGACAAACGCATTCAAGCCGATCAAAACATTCGCCTAACCGCCAATCAGGAAGTCGATCTCAGCTCACTGGAAGAACTGATTCAGAGGCTAAAAGATGAAAACAACTCTCTTTCTGCTAGCCTCAGCGATTACATTCGCACTTTTGAGTCAAGGATCCACGTAAGCGAGAGACAGCTTTATCGTGATCCGCTTCAATCGGCTAAGGCTCTTGAAAATGATCGCACCCTGACCATGGCGAAAAAGCTTCGTTCCCAACTCGATGCTACCGATATCGCCTTCCAGCGTCTCGACAATTCAATTCAAGGGCATTCCTTTTCAGGAAGAGCGATTATGCCGGGAGGAAAGTACGAGGAAGGGACCTTTGTGACTCTGGGACCCATCTCCTACTTTCTGGGAACTAACGGTCAAATAGGTCTGCCGGCAGCGGATGTCGCCTCGCTGGATCCGATCGTCTCTTCAATACCGAGTCGGTTGCAGGAAGGGATCAACAGATTGGTCAGCACCCGGCAAGGAATCGTACCAATAGACGCCACCCTGGGAGATGCATTTAAAATCGAGGCGACCAGAGAAACTCAGCTAGAGGAAATCAAGAAGGGTGGCTTGGTAATGTATCCGATCCTTGGCCTCGCAACTTTTGCTTTCATCGTAGCTATCTTTAAGTGGTTTGAAATCAGCAGCGTAAAACAAGGTCGCGCGGAAGACCTCCGGATTATCCTGCAACATCTCAAATCAGGGGAAAAAGAGAAAGCTATCGCGATGGCGAAGTCCGTCAAGGGTCCCAGCGGAGAGCTTCTTACCGCAGCAGTTACCAACGCCGAAGCCGACCTCGCCCTTATCGAGGAAATCCTATACGAAAAGATGCTCAAAACACAGCCTCGATTGGAACGTATGTTGCCTTTAATCGCGGTTACTGCCGCCACCGCACCCCTCTTCGGTCTCCTCGGGACAGTTACTGGAATGATCAAAACATTTAACCTCATAACCGTCTTTGGAACTGGAGATGCAAGCAACCTCTCTGCTGGTATATCCGAGGCTCTTGTTACAACTAAATTCGGCCTCATCATAGCCATTCCATCTCTAATCCTATACGCGCTTCTAAGTAGAAAAGCTAAGGGGGTTCTCACCAGTATGGAACAAACTTCAATTGGCTTTCTCAACGGCCTTCAAGACATTAGAAGCGGAAAAACCTCCACTAATTAGGCGCAATTTTATCATCGTTTACTTTTCCTAAAACTGCGGAGGGTGATTTCTCTGTCGCCCGATTCTAGTTCTAAGAAACCAAGTAAAGAGCACTACAATGAAAAACCGAAGTGTAACTGAAGGAGAATCTGATCTGGAGCAAATCAACATCTCTCCAATGATCGATATGGTTTTTATCCTCCTGATTTTTTTTATTGTAACTACAGTCTTTGTTGAGGAACCAGGAGTCGAGATCAATAAACCACCCGCTGTAACTGCCAAAGACCTAGAAAAGAATAGCATCCTCATAGCAATCACCAATACTAACCAGGTTATCTATGGTGGACGCGAAGTGACCATCTCCGGAATTCGCCCCATTGTCAGAAGACTGACTACCAGAGATCAAATGCCTGTCATCCTTCAGGTAGATGAAAACGCCTCATCGGGAACCGTAGTTCGTGCAATAGATGAAGCAAAGCTCGGAGGCGCCGAGGTTGTCAGCATTTCAACGGAACTTTAGAACCTGCGCCCTATCCTCTTTGTTGTTTTAAGTTTCGCTTTCTGCTTTCCCAAAATGCCTCATACAGCCCACAGGAGTGAGTAGTTTTCCCTCATTGAGATATTGAACACCATCACCCTTTTATTGGGGTTGGTTGTTTTACCAGGGGAGCATTAAAAGCACAATTCAGTCCCAAGCTAGCTCTCTCGATATTAACCCAATTTTTATTTCTATATCGAAACGCTTTGTCTCTTATCTCCAGACCTTTTCAAAGCAGTCAGCATTTTCATGAGAGTTAAGGCGTTTTCAACGTTGTTAAGCGGTTCGCGACCTTCTCGTATAGCAGCAATAAATTCGCGGGCCTGACTAACCATCGGATGTTCGTGCTCTTCCGGCACGTTCATTGAAGTCACCTTGACGTCATCGACCGGCCCCCGCATGATTAACTTGCGATCAATGTCGAGTCCGGCATCGGTGCCAAATAGCTTCGATGTCTGCCATTCTTTAGAATATGGCAAAGCTTTGTCTTTCTCGCCAGGCGGCCCGATGGCGTTCATGCCGAAAGCGAAGAGTCCCTGAAGCATGGTTCCTGTGTCGAATCGGATCATACAGACGCAGGTATCATCAGCGGTGTAATCGTCTGGACGGATACTGAAGTGTCTGAATGCGGTGTGGGTCATGGCCATAACCTCGACCGGTTTAGGATTCCCCATGCAGAACCAGGCTTGGTCGATACCGTGAATGCCGAGATCGAGGAGAACACCGCCACCCTCGTCCCGACGTGATCGCCAAGCAGTACCTTTAATTTGTTCGCCTCGGCTTCTTACCCAACTCGTTTCTGCTGCATAGACTTCACCCAATTCTCCAGCCAAGACCATTTCCCGGGCGCGTTGGACGTTGGGGAGAAATCTTGATTGGCGGACGAACATATATCTGCGATTGTTTTTTTGGACGGCCTCAGCAACTTCCTGCATCTCCTCTGCAGTATTAGTGGGCGGCTTCTCACATAAAACATGACAACCCGCTTCCAGGGCATCGATGGAGGCTTGCTTGTGCAAATTCGTCGGGAGGGCAATAACAACAGCATCCAGATCCGCCTGCTGCAACATCTCGCGATAGTCAACGTAATACTCCTTGAAACCGAAAAATTGCTGGGCTCGTTGAGCTGCTGCTTCATTGATTTCGGAAACTGCTGTAAGCTCAACACCTTCGAGGGGCTTCATTTTAGCACCGGATTGAACTGCAAACCCACGAATTCCGAAAGGAGAAGGATGGGCACCAATTGAGCCGATACGGAGGCAGTCAGTCATAGCATCCATTCTAATCACTGAATTTGCTGCGCACGTCAAATGATTTGGATGAATCCCAGGAGGTAGAGATTTGTTATTAGGAAAACATCTGGTTCAGATTAGTCATAAAGGTATACCGAGATCAAATAGATGCCTTCTTTTAACGGACGATCTGCATTGTAAAATCTCTACTATCGAATCGCCATCCGGTTAATGCCTATGGATTTAGCCGTCCTCATGCTTACAATTCAAGTGATATGAAGATTGAGAATCCTGAGGTTATAAAGGACCGACTCAGGAGCTGCCTCTTATTACAAAGCGGCCTACCTCTTGTTGGGAGCTAGGCCGCTTTATCTTCGTCAACACTTTAATAGAATATTCTAACTCCCTTTTTCTGAATTAAGAATATTCGTACCTAGATAGATTTAAAAATGAGACCGTGATGCATTTCTTCCCCATCGTTTGCATAAGTCACGCTTTCAGATTCCTAAAAGGCCACTCCAGGACTCACTCCGGCCTACGAGCTGTGACATATGCGGATCCATCAGAAATCAGAAAGAAATATTTGATACCCGCCGGTTACAACTCTAGGCCGTCTTTGGCCGGATCGTAAATATTAACTCCATCTTTCACAAATGGCACAGCTTCTCCCCATAGAATGCCATCACTACTTAAAAGCGGCTCAGCTGAATACTGCATTAGGTAAACTCTCCGCATGTCTTCAGTTGTATTGGCTCCACTACGGTGTAGGGAAGTGCTAGAAAAGCATACCATCGAGCCAGCTGTCGTATTAATCGGAACCCCAGGGTCATTGTCCGTGTAACCAATAAGGTCATTTGTGCCCTCTTCGCGGTGATGATTGAGAATATGGTTCTTTGTCCCGGCTTGAGAATGGGGAAGCAAGTAAATGGTGCCATTCCTTTCGTTGACATCATCGAGTGCGACCCAGCAACTCAAGTAGGATTTGTGTCGAGTATGGGGATCACGGAATTTGACGTAGCCGGAATCCTGGTGCCACGCAAAACTCATTCCTAAGTTGGCCCCTTTAACAACCCACTGTTCGTTGAAGAGATAAGCTTCCTTCCCCAAAGTAGCCCGGCAAATTTCGGCCATCAAGTCGGAAAAGATGAAACGCCAGAGACGGGAGCTTTTTCGATACTGTCTCGATATAAAATATCTCTTCCCTTTATGAGTGATACCCGAAGTAGCATCCCCCTTTTTCTCTAATTCCTGGTCTTTCAAACCGATAAAGTAGCTACACTCCTCTCTTAGCATTTGGACCCATCCATCTGGTACCACACGCTTGAGAACGAAATAACCATCCTCGTTGAATTGATGAAGTTGTTCTTCGCTAATCTTCATTTTTGGTAAAAGCTCCGCTTCCTAATAGCAACGAACGGAATCTAGGGTAGCTATCATTAGGTCCCCCTTTCAATAAAAAAGCCCTCAGCCTTTGTTATAAGCTCCTAATTCACGTTAGGGACTCGCTTACCTTTAACGGGGCTCCTAGGCCGGCATATTATAAACATTCTGAGAAATGACCAGCGGTTTCCTTGACAGTTAGAACGAAGCCTGAGGATACTAGGACGCTCTATTTTGGATCAGTTTAACGGAAAGTAATTAACTAGCATACGAGGGATATGGACAGGAATAAGAAGAGTCTGGATGAAAAGCTGGAAAGAATTCGAAGGGATCCTTTAAAGTGTAAAGAATTCATAATTGCTGATGCTAAAGACGGCGATATGGGATTTGGCCTAACGGCACCCGGTCCGCGCCCAACCAATCGAGGGGAAAAGGCTGAAAAGCACGAAATCCGATGGAAGACATTACAGGATTACAGAGATCAGATACGGGCAGTAATCGATCAGAGTATCGTTGATATCGTCCTTCTATCTACCTCAAATCTTGAACAGGTAGGAATCAAGGAAGGTCGTTTCTTCGAATCCTCAGTAACACCTGCAGCTAGGGCGAATGACACAAGTGACATTTGGGTGGTAAGAGAAGGTAAATACGCTAAATTTCCTTCACGTCCTTTCAGAACCACCACTATCGACCACATCAAATATGGGCGTCTTGAAGAAGATCACTCGAAGCCGGTCGAAGGCGCTGATCTGGGGCTCTATTCAATCACGTTTACAAACGATCTCGATTGGGATCGTCGCTCACTCTCTTCTTTTCGCGATTTTCGCCTCGAAGCGGAGCAGAAACACTTTCGATATTTCCTAGAAGTCTTCAATCCAAATATAGATCCAGGAATTGATCCAGAGAAAATTGGATCGTTCGTGAACGACCACATTATCCGTTGTCTGGCTGGGGTTCCCTGCGTAGGAAGACCTCTCTTTCTTAAAATCCCATACAACGGACCCGGTCCGCTTGAAGAGCTGGTTTCCTACGATCCCCAACTGATTGTCGGCATATTGGGTGGCAGCGCTGGAACCACTCGTGATGCCTTCCAACTCATTTGCGACGCCAAAAAATACGGTGCGCGCGTTGCGTTGTTCGGCCGGAAAATTAATCTTTCGGAAGACCCACTCTCTTTTATCGAGTTTTTGCGACGAATTACCGATGAGGAAATCGGACCCATAGAAGCTGTCAAAGCCTACCATAGCGCCCTAAAGACAGCTAAGATCGAACCTCTTCGACAACTATCGGTGGATATCGAGCTGACTGATCCCTTGCTAATTCAAAGCCAATCTAGTTAACAAGGAACAGCAAATGCCCACAGTGTCTGAGACTCCTTCTACAAACAAGATCGACTCTTCGTGGGCAGACTGACATCTTATAGGGATGCAGATATCTCTATTTTCTATATGATATGTGAAATCCAATGGGAAGGACCGGAAAAGTTTCAAAAATGAATAGAGTTTTGAGTGCCCAGGATGTCGCAGATCTCGTGCTGCGGAAACGTGAAATCGAAGTCACTCTGAAAGAATCTATTCTGACGCCAGCAGCCCTAAACTTGCTCCAAAGTGAGCAGAACGAAACAGTTCAACGAAAAAATCCCATAGTGCCGGACCAAGAACACGGATGGACTAGAGAAACCGATCCAAAAACGAAAGAGGAAATTGAGAGTTTTTTTAGATCTCAGGCCATTGAAACCCTAAAGGAAAGAATGGTGGATATAGGGCGTAGGCTGTGGGAGAGAAACTATGTCGATGGAAACGGGGGAAACATAACAATCCGCGTCGGGGACAATCTGGTGCTTTCTACCCCAACTTTGATTTCCAAGGGCTTCATGACAACAGAGGACATGTGTCTGGTCGACTTCGAAGGCACCCAACTTGCTGGCTCGAGAAAACGTACTAGTGAAGTTAAAACTCATATTGGTATCATGCGTCGTCAACCAAGAGCAAAGTCTTGCGTACATGCTCATCCCGTTCATGCTACTGCCTTCGCGGTTGCATCTGTCGTGCCTCCTACCTGTATGATACCCGAAGCAGAGGTTTTTCTAGGAAAGATTGGACTGGCAAAGTACCAAACACCTGGAACCATAGAAAATGCAGATGAGGTAGGGAGGGTTGGCATTGATCACAATTCCATTTTGATGGAAAACCATGGCGTTATTACTTGGGGCAAGGACGTCGAAGATGCTTACTGGAAAATGGAGAATACAGATGCCTACTGTCAGACCGTCTGGATTGCATCACAGCTAGGACGCGAACTCAGTACATTTGGCCCCTCCCATCTGAGGGAACTGATTGAAATGCGAAAGCGTTTGGGGATGGAAGATTGGAGGTCCGAGCTACCCGAAGCCGAGCTCTGCGACAATAGCAAGTTTCACCCAAGTGTGGTATGTCGAATTCCAAAAAAAGACGCGATCGGCAAAGAAACCGATCACACGGAGTAGCAAAGAAGATTAAAGTCTTCTTAGAAAAGCAGTACGGGGCAGCTAGAGAAGATACGAAGGATGCAGTCAAAAAAATTGAGCTCTAGCCTGCTTTCGCTTCCCTGAGACAAGGAATGATATCGCATGCCTGGGAAGTCGGTGAATCGAGATGTCCATCTTGCGGTTGATCTGGGTGCGGAAAGTGGGCGCATTATTGCGGGGCAACTTAGTGGAGAATTATTATCTCTACAAGAAGTGCACCGATTTCCAAACGTACCGCAAAGAATCGAGGGCCACCTTCACTGGGATATCGAGGTTTTGTTTGAAGAAATCTGTAAAGGGCTAGCGAAGGCGGGGCGGCTCTTCGGAAAGAATGTCAGGACAGTAGGGGTGGATTCCTGGGGAATCGATTACGGGCTTCTCGACAGAGAAGGAAATCTTCTAAAACAGCCCTTTTGCTACCGGGATAATCGAACGGACGAAGTCATTGACGAAGTTTTTGAGATTATCCCGAGGGATGAACTCTACAAAAAGACGGGAATCCAGATCATGTCCCTTAACACAGTTTTTCAACTTGCGGCAGAACTCAAGAGCCCCGATACCTCCCTGGAAAAGGCTGATCGATTACTGTTTATTCCCGATCTATTGAACTACTGGCTCTGCGGGGTTAGTCGCACTGAATATACGATCGCTAGTACGAGCCAACTCATGGACATGAGAAACGGCGACTGGTGTATATCCTTGATAGAGAATCTCTCGATCCCCTCTGAAATTTTTTCCCGCCCTATACTTCCTGGGACGAAACTAGGACCATTAAAGCCTAAGATTGGGGAAGCATCCGGGCTTGAGGGGGTCGACATAATCGCAGTCGCGGGTCATGATACAGGTTCTGCCGTGGCTGCGATACCAGCAGAAAATGAGCGCTTCGCTTATCTGAGTTCGGGAACTTGGTCTCTGCTGGGGATCGAACTTAAAAACGCTCTGATTACTGAAAAGACATTCGAGTACAATATTACGAATGAGGGAGGTGTCTCGAGAACAATTCGGACCTTAAAGAATATATCCGGAATGTGGCTGGTGCAAGAGTGTAGGCGACAGTGGGAGCAGGAAGGAGAGAATTATTCCTACGCGGACCTCACCGATATGGCATCCAGGGCAACGCCCTTAACAGCACTCATAGATCCGGATTCTATCGACTTTATAAAGCCAGAATTTATGCCAGAAAGGATATGGAAATACTGTCTGGATCGAGGACATGATATATCGAAAGACAAGGGTCGGACAATTCGAACCATTCTTGAAAGTCTTGCAATGAAATATCGCTATATCCTGGAGCAGTTGGAAGAAGTTTCCCAAACAACGCTCGATCCAATACATATCGTCGGGGGAGGGGCCCAAAACCGTCTTTTAAATCAGTTCACCGCTGATGTCACAGGGAAAAAGGTGCTGTCAGGTCCTGTGGAAGCAACGGCTCTGGGAAACCTCATCATGCAATTGGTCGCGATGGGCAAAATCTCCGGTTTAAAGGAGGGAAGGCAACTAATTAGAAAATCATTCCCCCCCGAAACATTTCTCCCAGCGGTCACGGATGCTTGGGATTCGCCCTACGCCAATTTCTGTAATTTGGTTGGTAGGTAAGCCTTCGCAAAGACTTCAGATCCAAGCTAAGGTCGTCGCGAAATGTGGTGGGCAACGGAGGTTAGTTCCAGCTGATCTTTTGCTTGAAAGCTATCCTATCCATTACCGAATAACTCTCCTCCCCTCCAAATTGGGTGCAGGGGGGGGATTTGAACCCCCGACCTTCAGGTTATGAGCCTGACGAGCTACCGGACTGCTCCACCCTGCAATAATCAAGGCAAAGAAATAAGGTGGCAACGATACGATTAAGCAAGATTTTTCTGCTATCTGGTCAGGAACCGTGGGATAAAACTGGTCTAAGGCATCGAGTCGCTGTTGAAATCAAAGGTTGGAAGCTGAGGAGGGAAGCGTACTCAACTAGAGCATAGAGCGAGAGAAAAGGAATACTTTTTGGTTAGGTCGCTCAGTAAAAATCGCTGCACCCCCGGTGCCGACATGGAAGATAATTCCTCTAAATAGGCCCTTCTGCCCGGAGGAAAATTTACTACCCGAAAACCCTAATCGGGATTTAGGTTTCAGATCAGAGCTTAAGACGAAGAGTTCTTGCGATGACAACCATAGATTTTGAACTTTTGATCGGGCTAGGCACGCCGTAGATGATAACGTTTTGTCCTTCAAGCTCCTGCAGAGGGCTACTGATCAGTAATTTGGAGGTATCCACATAGAGGATATGTTCGCCCGAGGAGCCGACTAGCTTCCACTGGAATGGCTCAACACTAGTTACCTGCTTAAGGGTAAACTTGAGGATTCCGTCAAAATAGCGCGGCCGGTCTGTTACAAATAGTTCTTCCGTAGCTGAATCGGCCTGTGTAGTAAGGTTAGAATTTCGAGAAGAATGTCCTTGCTCGGGGATTTCTGTAGAACCTTCTCCAGGGAAAGAAAAGGGAATTAACGGTACCTTCTTTAATCTATTGACAGGGTATCGGAAGTAAACGGGAACCGCTTTTATGAATTCGATCTCCACCCAATCCCCCACTCGCATCACCCTATTGGCGTCCCCCTCTTCTATGGTAGAAAGGACTGGGCTATTTGCATTTGGTCTAAGATGCACCAGGGCGCCAATGTTAACTTCCAAGTCCTTGCCTACTTCTCCACTCTTAACAAACCCTTGAAAGGACCCCTCATATTCAAACCAATTCCATCCTTCGGCAAGTTTAGCCGCATCAAAAACTGACTCAGCTTTATGGAACTGGTCGTTTGACGAATCGAGTTCACGCACCACACGCGATTCAGAATCCGGCTCGAAGTGGAGACGGATTTTCTCGCAATAGGCAACAAACGGAACGCCGATGAGAACAGATAAAATCGCGCATCTCCTCATTTTAAAAGGGATAATAGCTTAGACAATAGGACATTGTCATGCAAATTTCATCCAATCTCCAGGCAAGGATCTCGCGGTTTAAGTAAATTGGAGATCACCGTTTAGGGACGAGGAGTGCTATCTCTTTGTGAGTTAGAGGACGACAGTTTCCTTTTCCTAACCCTGTGAGTTTGAGACCCCCGAATTGAAATCGATATAGCCGCTCAACTCTATAGCCTGCTGCCCTCATGAGGCGACGGATCTCTCTTTTTTTCCCGTGGGAGAGGTGGACTTCTACACTTGTATTCGATTGGGTCCCTCTCTTGTCGGAAATGACCTTATCCAATTTTAAATGTTCACCTTGATCATGAATTCCCTTAAGGAGGAAGGATAAAGAAGAATAAGAAAAAGGCTTATCAAGCAAAACCCGGTACTTTTTCACGACTCTCTGACTAGGATGGGTGAGACATTGGACCAGTGATCCATCGTTCGTCAGTATTACCATACCTTCACTGTCTTTATCCAGACGTCCGGCGCAAAAACGAATTTGGTTAGATACACTTTTAGGGAGAAGGGAGAATACGGTATTTTCATTATGAGGATCCAACGTACTACAAATATAGCCCTTTGGTTTGTTCACGAGATAGGCCAGTGTAGAATGTTTTGAACTGGGGACTACCCGGGACCCAATCGTCACTCGGTCATTTTCTGGATTAACCTTTTGACCAAGCGAGGCTACTTCGCCATTGACGCGAAGTTTTCCCTCGCTAATCATCCGCTCCGCATTCCTCCTCGAGCAAATGCCCTGCATAGAAAGAAACTTTTGTATTCGCATTGATTTTATGGAATCAATCATTGTTCACTTAGGAAGCCAACGCTTTATGCTGAGATCACCTATGAGGGTTGCGGAAAGCAAAGTTCGACTTAAAAGTTTAGGATGCCGTTAACTTACAATAACCGCAAGGCCTTGGTAACAGGAGCCGGAAGGGGAATCGGGAAGGCCATCGCAAAATTGTTGGCCTCCGAAGGTGTAGCAGTGGCTTGTGTAAGCAAGACGGAAAGCAAATGCCAATCGGCTGCGAATGAGATTCTAGCTTCGGGCGGCGAGGCAAGAGCCTACGCTGTTGACGTATCCGACGAGGAAGCGGTTTCTAGCACCGCAAAGAAGATTCTGGAAGATTTTGGCTGTATAGATATCCTCATCAATAATGCTGGCATAGCCAAAGATGGGTTGATCCTGCGCATGTCGGCCGAAAGCTGGCAGGAGGTAATGGACACCAATCTAACCAGTTGTTTCTATTGGACAAAAAAACTGGCACATCCCATGGCAAAAAACCGCTGGGGGCGCATCGTCAACATATCATCGGTAGTCGGTTTAACCGGGAACGCCGGCCAATGCAATTATTCATCTTCTAAGGCCGGCATGCTCGGCTTAACCAAATCCCTCGCTCGTGAACTTGCTTCCCGATCGATTACAGTAAATGCAGTTGCCCCTGGATTTGTTGAAACTGACATGACGTCAAGGCTTGACGACCGGACCACCGATCACATTCTCAAGAACATCCCATTACGCCGCCTGGGTAGCCCCGATGATATCGCACAAGTTGTAGGGTTTCTGTGCTCAGAACAAGCCAGCTATATTACTGGGCAAGTTTTTACCGTTGACGGCGGCATGGTGATGTGATGCGACATAGGTAACTGAATAAACGTCTAGATAGAGAGAAATGGCAGAAAAATCGATTGAGCAACGCGTCACAGAGATTATCGTAAATCAGCTGAACGTAAATGACGAACAGGTTACTCCGGAAGCCTCTTTCCTCGATGACTTGGGAGCAGATTCGCTTGATACGGTAGAACTCATCATGGCCTTTGAAGAGGAGTTCAAAAGCGAAATTGACGGAGAGATCCCGGAGGCAGAGGCAGAGAACCTCCAAACTGTGGGGGACGTGGTGAAGTATCTCAAGGAGAAATCGGGAGGTTGACTACAACCCGTTGGTAACTTTCTATTCCCCGACCTTTGATGGGTAGCTCCAGACCAAATCACAAGGTCGTGATCACCGGGTTAGGTGTTCTGACTTCACTTGGTCACGATGTGGAAACGTTCTGGGCCAATCTTATCAAAGGGGAATGTGGGATTGAACGTATTTCCCGATTTGATGTTGCCGATTATCCGTGCCAGGTAGGGGCGGAAGTGAGGGATTTCGATCCTACCGCAGTGATGGACGCCAAGGATGTTAGGCGTAATGATCGATTCACGCACTTTGCAATGGCGGCAACAAAAAGTGCACTGCGCAATGGCTCCATTGATGTTAGCAAACTTGATTCTTTTCGTATTGGTGTTCTCTTAGGGTCCGGTATTGGAGGTATGGAGACAATTGAGAATCAGTCTGAACGTCTACGCCACATGGGCCCCAGGAAAGTATCGCCCTTCACAATCCCTTCCCTCATAGCTAACATGGCATCCGGAGTGGTTGCAATTGAGATTGGAGCCCGCGGAGCAAATTTCGGTATCGTTAGTGCTTGCGCAACTGCGTCTCATTCCATTGGGGAATCCCTTAGAATGATCCAGGCAGGAGACGCAGATATCATGGTTGCGGGTGGAAGCGAAGCAGCCATCACCCCGCTTAGCTACGCGGGCTTCTGTAACATGAAGGCGATGACGACGAGTCGTAATAACGACCCACATCGCGCGAGTAGGCCATTCGATAAGACCCGCGATGGCTTCGTAATGGGAGAAGGAGCCGGTGTCGTAATTCTTGAATCCCAAGAACATGCAGAAAAGAGAAAAGCAAAGATATTCTGTGAAGTGGCGGGTTATTCGGCCACTTGCGATGCTTTTCACATCACATCACCAGACCCCACCGGACAGGGGCTCTCCCGGTCGATTACAAACGCTCTAGATAACGCAAATGTTCAGCCCGAAGAAATCCAATATATCAATGCGCACGGCACATCCACCACTTACAACGACAGAACCGAGACCAACGCGGTCAAGGAGGTCTTTGGAGACCATGCCAGAAATATCTTAATGAGTTCGACGAAATCGATGACCGGTCATCTCCTAGGCGCAGCGGGGGGAATTGAAGCAGCGAGCTGCGCTATGGTTATTGAGAAGGGCGAAGTCCCTCCCACAATCAACTATGAAGTGCCCGATCCAGAGTGCGATTTAAACTACGTTCCTAATAAAACAATTCGCGCTAAGGTCGATGCCGCCATGAGTATCAATCTTGGATTTGGCGGGCACAACGCCACCCTCGTGTTTAAGAGGGTGTAAGGACATAGAGATCATTTAGATTTGCAGGTTAAAGAGAATGTAGACTTGAATTCGAAACTGCCAAACTAGCTTCTTTAAGCGACTCAGAGAGTGTGGGGTGAGCGTGGATAGTCCGGGCAATATCCTCCGCACTTCCGCCATACTCAATATGAGCAACCGCTGAAGCTATTAGTTCCGAAGCATTTTGGGCCATGATATGAATACCTAGAATACGATTGCTCTCAGTATCCGCGATCACTTTTACGAGACCATCGGTGACGCCTGAAGCAATTGCTCGTCCATTTGCTGCCATAGGAAATCTTCCTGTCGTTACATTAATACCGTCCTTTTTTGCGGAAGTCTCGGTCGATCCTACGCATGCGATTTCGGGATTTGTGTAAATGACATTGGGGATGGAGTCATAGTTCACTGCTCCGTGATGCCCTGCAATTGTTTCGGCAACCGCAACTCCTTCTTCCTCAGCTTTATGAGCGAGCATCGGGCCTTCTACAGCATCCCCAATTGCATAAACACCTGCAACATTGGATTGGAGGTTTTCATCAGTGACAACGAACCCTCGATCGTTGGTTGCAATTCCTATTTTCTCTAGCCCCAATCCGTCGGTGCAAGGCGATCGCCCTACCGCAATAAGTACTTTATCCGTTTCGATTTGAAAACGCTCTTCTCCTCTTTCAACGTGGACGTTAATTCGTTCTTCACCTTCTTCTAATCCAGATACTTTGGCGGAGGTTTCAATTCGAAATCCCTGTTTTCTGAATATGCGTTCAGCCAATGCGCTGATTTCCTCGTCGAACGTTGGTGCTATTCGGGGTAGAAATTCAACAACCGTCACCTTAGTTCCCAATCTAGCCCATACGGATCCGAGCTCGAGTCCAATCGCCCCACCTCCGACAACGACCAAGTCGTCTGGAGCACGATCAAAAGCAATTGCGTGATCACTGGAAACGATTCGATTGCCGTCAATACTAATTCCGGATAGCTCTGACACTTTCGAACCAGTAGCGATCACGATATTGGATGCATAGATTATCTGCGATTCGTCGGGCCCCTGCACTCTAACTGAACCGGGTTCAATAATCTCCCCCACACCATGGAAGATTTGAATATCCCGTTTGCCCACCAGCATCTCTACTCCTTTTCGAAGTTTGGAAACAACCTGATCCTTTCTCCTCATTAGGTTATCTATATCAATGGATACCTCTCCCATTTTAATTCCATGAGAGCGGCTCTCATGAGCGGCGAAGTGATACATCTCAGTAGAATGGAGTAGCGCTTTACTTGGTATGCATCCCACATTAAGACAGGTACCCCCAAGAAAAGGATCCTTTTCAATGATCGCTGTTTTAAGTCCAAGTTGAGCAGCCCGGATAGCACAGACATAGCCGCCCGGTCCGGCGCCTATGACGATTAAATTGAAGTTGTTCTCTGCCATGATCAGATTCTAGATTATAGAAGATTTAGATTTTAAATTGATTCTAAAAAAGACCTCGAAATCAAACAAATTGGAAAAGCCAAATGAATCTCACTGATATCGCGAACTGCCTGAAGATCATTAATAATACTTTGGACAGTAATCAGATTTTAGAAGAAATTAAGAAGTTAGATCACATTCTGAACACGCATAGGCTCGATCTTGAACCACGTCTGGTGCATTTCCTTGAGCGTCGCAGCTATCAAAAAGCGCTTCGATTTATCGAGGAAGAAACTGATCCCCAAAAAGGGAAGTGAGGGTAAGCTGAGTGGCTTAGTCAGCTTGCAATAGGCTGATAAAATATCCCAACAAAATATTGATCCAATCACTATTCGTCGGCGAAGGCTATATCGGGTTGAAAAGAGATGGAAAGGCGGTATTGCTGACCAGGACGCATAATTAGAGGGTAATCTCGCTTAAGAATTTGCAGATAATGAATATTACCGTAGCAAGTTTTGTAGCGGGATTCGTCCGTAACCACCTCCGTCTCGGCCCAAGAAGCCTGGAAATCGTCCTTAAGGACGATACATCTAAGACCTTCGGACCCTAAAGTATAGGAGGTGGAAAGGCGGTAAACCGAGTGAGGTGCAGCAATAGCCAAGACATAACGCATCCTGTCCATCTGTACCTGGTTCTTTACGGAAAAGATGAATTCGCTCGTAACTTTATTCTCAGAAAAAGTCCAAGAAACTTTTGAGGAACCCAGACCTGGAACGAGCTTTTCGTCTTTGGTGATCAGTTCGGGTTGCTCGAAACGGAAATAGAATGATTTTCTTAACCCCAGACCAGTGACACATCGCTTTCCGTAATAGGAAGGAATAATGATCTGATCGCCAAAAGTGAGCTCCGGAATCATTATCGGCATGTAACAATCTGTTGGCCAATCAAAAATCCCCGGACAATGCGGAAAGGACAGGGAGTCAGAGGTTTTTTCGGAACCTGCACCCACTAGGGGAACCTGAATTTGCAAACCGCTTACGGTATCCTGATAGAGAAACACGCCTTGTTCCTTTCGATTTGACTTATCGAAAATCACAAATCGTCCTCTGGTCCGTTCGGTTACGGTTTCAGGAATCATCTCTCCGCCAATGGCCCGCGCAAGACGTGCCCATTGGCAAAAACACCGTGCCCCATCGAGATTTGCTAATCTAGTAGTATTCTCCGCGTCCGCGCCCCGTTCTTCGTCGCGAATGACAAGAAACCCTTGTTCTTGGTCAAGATAGGTCATGAAGAAGAACTGAAAGAGCCGACGCAAAATATCGAAATAGAGGTGTTTTCTTTCCTCGGATATCCATCCATCGCGCATTCCCTGAAGGATGATACTTATACAATGCATCTGGCCGTAAGCCCCAATGCCTTTTCCGTAAATCCAGCCCAACCCATCCTGGCGGACAATGTCCGGCATGATACGGATGTATTTCTCGGCAAAGGTTCTTAGGCTAGGAAGTTTTCGTTCGCGAAGGTTTATGTTGGCGTGAAGCTGTAGGACTTGACGGATAAAGACAAAGCTTAGGATGCCTTGAAGATCGAAGGTACCACCAATCCCTTTTTCGGGTACATCGTCACAATAGTTCGCAGAACTATTGTGACTTATCCCCTCAATGAAACGGTCAATCAAGTTGCTCGTCTCATCTTGCTTAGCTAGACCCATACTGAATCGGGCGGCTGCTTTCGCTACATTGAAGGCCTGCAGGGAACCTGAATTGTTGGTTCGGCAGAGTAATCTGTCGGCAAGCTGCTCTCGCGTCGGGTCAAGAAGGCGTTCCCAAATGGGATTTCTATCTTTCGATGCCCCGAAAGACAACAGCCCGAGGGCAGCAAAAGCCAATCCATTTTCATTTGATTGTTCAGTAAAGGCCTGCGCTGTGATGCAACGAGCAGAAAGGTCGATAAGGTCGTGCTCTCCAAGCTGGGACTCATTTGTGAGGCGATAGAATTCCCCCATGGCGAGAACCGCATGACCGGGTTCCTCAAGTCGTGCAGTTTCGTTACCAAATGGCGAAATTGAGCCATCCTCGTTAATTGAGTCCAAACTGTGGCCCAGGGTAGAACGGGCCATATCTAGGCATTGGTCAGCAAAATTCAGCATTTCGGTTTAAATTTCGATCATCTCGAGGAACTTATCATTTGAATCTGTCTTAGCCAGTCTGGTAGTCGCGGTTTCGGCTGCTTCATCAACTTTCATATTCACGAGGGCACGACGAAAAAAATGACAGCGGTCGAGTCTTTTTGAATCGAGTAGGAGCTCCTCTCTCCTTGTCCCAGAGGACGCAATGTCTATTGCGGGCCATAATCGCAGGTCGGCTACTTTTCGATCGAGGACCATCTCCATATTCCCTGTTCCCTTAAATTCCTGGAAAATGAGATCATCCATCCGACTACCAGTGTCGACCAACGCTGAGGCTATTATCGTAATGCTCCCAGCCTCCTCGGTATTCCGTGCGGTCGAAAAAAGCTGCCTCGGCTTTTCCAGGGCACGGATGTCGAGTCCTCCAGTCATCGTTCTTCCGCTACCACCCTTAGCCGAATTATGGGCCCGCGCAAGGCGAGTAAGGGAATCAAGCAGTAAGACAACATCCTTTCCTACTTCAGCTAATCTCTTCGCACGATCGATCGCAATGTTGGCTACACGAAGATGGTTCTTCAGATCTTCATCGTTAGAAGAGGCGAACAATTCAGCCGGCACGCTGCGCTGAATGTCTGTGACCTCCTCAGGCCGCTCATCGACAAGTAGGATCATTACATGACAATCTGCATGATTTTCCAGAACCCCAAGGGCAATATCTCTCAGCAAAGTAGTTTTACCGGTTCTAGGTGGAGCAACAATAAGACCTCTCTGTCCCCGCCCAATTGGGCAAAATATGTCCATCATACGTACTGTCATTGCTCCATCTAATGTCTCCAACCGAAGCCATTGGTCTGGAGTAATCGTCGTAAGTTGGCTGAAATCAGCTACCTTTTGTCGTTCCTCTACTGCCAAACCATCGATGCTCTCAACATAGCGGATTTTTGGATTGGGAAATCGATCCTCCTCCTGTGCTTGTCCAACTATCCAGCTACCCGTCTTAATTTTAAATCGGTTTACCAAGTCGCGGGGCAGGAAAGGGTCATTCCTTCGCGATTTCCCATTATGTTCTGGATTAAGCAATTGCCCCGACTTATTCTGTTGCGGTTCAAAGATGCCTTCAACTCGGATGTTTTTGGACTGTGTGATATTCTCGTGCATGTGAAAGTCGCGTCATTAGACAATTACCCGTTCTTAACAAGGACCGGTAATATCCTGCAGCAGGCAAATCTACTCTGGCTAAGGGGACTGCCTAGCAAAATCTTTATACGGGCTGATCCACGCAGCCTGGAAACCGGATGCTAGGAGAATTAATACCTCTGTCAATGTCTCAGATTAGCATTGTCCGTCATCGATTGTCGGTTTTCAATCTATGCTTCGTTGGATCCTGCGATGCATAACAAAACTGGATATTCGACAAATCTGATTCCACAAGATTGGAACATTGTGAGTAAGCGACAATTCTTTTGCACAATCCCGATTTTAGCATCTTTGAGATTCGCAGCCTTTTATAGAAAATTCCAATGGGGTTTTGACCATGGCGTTGAGGTATTGATTCTATCCAGTGAGCACGTGATTCCTCTAGCTAACTCAGTGGTCACTTATCCACCCAAAGCGCTATGGAATTATCAGTGAATGTGGGATCGAAGTTGTTTAATTGATCGAAATTCACATGACAATTATGAAGGTCTGGATCCTGGCAGCGCGACCTAAGACTCTGTCCGCAGCTATTTCACCGATCCTAATAGGGATAGGATTGGCCTTCCGGGAAGAGACATTTGAAAAAAATCCGGCAATGCTCTGTCTTCTTTTTGCTGTCCTAGTTCAAATTGGAGCAAACTTTGCGAACGACTATTTCGATCACGCCAAGGGCGCAGACACTGAAGATCGAATAGGACCAACACGCGCTGTTGCAGCAGGGTTAGTTGACCCTCCACGCATGCGACAAGCCTTTTGCGCAGTTTTCCTTCTCGCTTTCGTTGTTGGGTGTGGACTAGTTTATTACGGAGGTTTGTGGTTACTAGCCATAGGCATAGCCAGCATTCTCTCGGGAATCGCTTATACAGGAGGGCCCTTCCCCTTCGGCTATCACGGCCTTGGAGACCTCTTCGCCTTCTTGTTCTTCGGTATCATTGCCGTATCGGTTACCTTTTATACCCAGGCTGGTTATTTCTCGGTAATTTCCCTACTCCCAGCCACTGCTATTGGATCGCTTGTTACAAATATTCTCGTTGTTAATAACTTTCGAGATATAGATTCGGATCGCCGAGCCGGGAAATCAACTTTGGCAGTTCGATTTGGACAGAATTTCTCCGTGCGCGAGTATCAGGTGAACTGTCTGATTGCGCTCGTCGTTCCAGTTGTTCTATGGCGACTGAGTTTCGGACCTTGGATACTCCTGCCTATAGTTTGTTGGCCTTGGAGCTTAGTTCTACGGCGCAGATTGCAGGAGTACCGAGGAAATCAATTGAATCAGGTTCTCGCTGATTCGGCACAATTTCTTCTTCTCTACAGTATTCTACTCTCGATCGGAATTGCACTCGGAAAGTGAATCTTGCTCCTGGACTTGTCCGTTACTTCTAGAGAGTCAGGGGTAATTACGGTCAACAACCGATCATAAGCCTAGGTTACCAAGGAGATCTTTCACAAAAAGCCACATCAAAGCCCATTCTAAATCAGAGCTTGATACCAAACTTGGCCAAATAGCAAATCATCAGGAAATAACAGGCACAGTAACCGCGATTGAAATACCCAGACTACGAGAGGGAACGCTAGTTTTCAAAACCCTGTGGATGGGCGAAAAAGCTTTCAGAGAAGAGATAACTGCATTTAAGGAGACGCAGTGTTCCGGTAAGCTGCGTCAAGCAGCTCCATTGTATGATAGATAGGCATATCCTGCCCCAATAAATTGAGATGTTTTCGTATCTGGGTCATACAACCAATATTTCCGGTCACAACAGCTTCAGGCCGAGTTGATAAGAGATTGCGCGCTTTTCTCTCTCCGAGCTGATTGGCCAAATCAGGCTGATCAATATTGTAGGTGCCAGCAGATCCGCAACAGAGCTCCCACTCAGGAGGCTCGAGCAGAGTTAAATTCGGGATTCCCGAAAGAAGTTCCCTCGGGGCAATACGTTCCTTCTGAGCATGCGCCAGATGGCAAGCGTCATGGTAAACAACTCGAGTTAGTTCAATCGCATTCTCCGGAGGACGGAATCCGATAGCATGAAGAAAACCACTCACATCAGTGGTTTTCTTTGACAAATAAATTGCTTCCGGCTCCTCTTCTTGCCCCCTAAATAGAAGACCGTATTCACGCATTCCAGATCCGCATCCAGCAGCATTGGTAACGATCGCATCGATGTCGGTCGGGAATGCACTCAAGTTCTTTCTCGCCACCGCCCGGGCCTGTTTTTCCTCACCGATATGCATCGCCAAGGCACCACAGCATGCTTGTTTGCTAGGAACAAGAACATCGACGCCGTTCCGATTGAGAACCCCTATGGTAGCAAGATTAATGTTGGGACCTATAACCTGTTGTGCACAACCGGCGAGCAGCGCTACTCGGGCTCTACGTTTTCCCATAGCAGGATAGAAGTTTGAAAGAGCGGTTGAATCCGACAGCTTCTCAGGGAGCAATTCGAGTCCGGCCCGCAGTTGTGCGGGAAACAAACCTTTTAAGGGTCGGAAGATAATCCCGAAAAGCACTGCCATTCGAAATCGCTGCGGGTACGGCAAGATCCGCATTAAAACAAGACGGCGCAGACGTTCAATTAAGCCTCTTTTCGACTCTTTTTCAGAAAATGCTCGAAAAGGCGCAAGAAGGTCACCGTACTCGACACCGGAGGGACAGGCAGTGACACAGGAAACACAACCCAGGCAATGGTCGATATAGGGCCTGGCTAACTCCGCATCCAGATTGCCCTCCATTACTTCCTTCATGAGAATGATACGGCCGCGAGGCGAGTCCATCTCCTCGCCCATGGTAACGTAGGTGGGGCAAGTAGGGAGACAGAAACCGCAATGCACGCAAGCTTCCACAGCTTTAGCCATTGCGTCACCTTGGGGACCCAAATTTTCCTTTAGGATCTTATGCTGCATATAATCAGCTTATCTCGTGAGTCATTAAAAAAGATCGGTGCTATTCGGCACCATGTCGCATTTATAAAAAGGGAAGAAATCTACCATCAGGGTCGATTGCGTTCTTTATTCGATTGAGGAAAAACCGTCCCGGATAGGCCCCAATCAGAGGCGATACGTTTTCACCTAAGAAGACGAGTGCAGAGAAACCCAGTGTCTTAAGGTTCTCCCCAAACGCAACCACACTTTCCGAGTTTGAGAGTCCAACCCAGGCGACCCTACCACCGGCACCATATCTTCGTATAGCAAATCTGTTGTTGAGCAAATCTTCAATTTCAGAAATACGCGGCGGCGAGATTGGCATCTTAAGGAGGGTTGGATAGCCTTCAGTGTTCTTAAATTCACGGAAATTTTGCCACAGAAGCGCTTCGAAACGTCCCGAAAAAACTTCCCCGTTAATCCTTAGGAGGCTCTGAATACGTGAAATCCGCGAAGCGAAAGAAGTCTCGAGCCCTCCGATCCGGACGTAAAGTGTAGCATCAGATTCTAGTTCGAGCCCAGCGAGATCAAGAGATTGGGAGATTAACAATATGATTGCATCTTTCGCATGATCAATAGATTGGAATTCAAATCTCAAAGTCTGGAAATCCTCTGATTGAGGAAAGACTTTGAAGGTAACTTCTGTTAGAATGCCTAGCCGGCCGATGCTGCCGACCATTAATTTTGGAAAATCAAAGCCCGCGGAATTCTTCACGACTTTTCCACCCCCTCTAATTTGAATACCGCGCCCGTCGACGAATCGAACTCCTAGAATGAAGTCGCGGATCCCCCCATACCTTTGACTTCCCGGTCCAGATAGACCTGATGCAACAACTCCTCCGATCGTTGCCCCTCTCTCTACTAATGGAGGGTCAAAAGGGAGAGACTGTCCATTTGCTTCAAGTTCCGTTTGGATCAAGGCTACGGACGTCCCCGACTTGACGGTGATTGTAAATTCTTCCGGCGCATATTCGACGATACCGCTAAGCTTTTCCAATCGCATGCCAATACAATCCTCAGGAAAATGCGAAAGCCCTGACTTGGTCCCAAATCCGATGGGTTGGACTCTTCGATGAGTCCGAACAATTTCGGAAATTTCATCTGCCGCTTCCGGATAGAAGGTGGTTTTTAGATCCTTTTTTGACATCCAGACGTAACCCTCCATGGAGAAAATAGTTATCCTATTGAGTGGTGTGGCAAAAATTTAGAACTTTGAATAAGATAAAATTTTAAGACGAATAGCATTTTTTCACAGTATACTGAGTTATTCTCTTGAGAGAATTCCTGCTTTCTCAAGGGGATGTGGACCTTTTAAGGAAAGAGCGGGCGCATCGCCACCGGGAAACATTTTACCCCGATTAGAGATCTCTTTTGGATCGATGGAGCGCCGAATCTCTTTCATGAGCTGAATGTCATCGAGAGAAAACATCTCGGAAAGGTAATCCTTCTTTTCCATCCCCACTCCATGTTCGCCCGTAATTGATCCACCCAATTTGACACACAGCTGAATGATTTCACCAGCGAGCTCTTCAGCTAATTCCAGCTCCCCTTCATTCAATCCGTTGTATAGGATTAGAGGATGAAGATTTCCGTCGCCGGCGTGAAATACATTTGCCACGCGGATCCCATATTTTTGACTTAGTTTTTGAATTTCCACGAGTGCTTCGCCCAGTTTTGTTCGTGGAACAACTCCATCTTGGACAATAAAGTCAGGGCTGAGGCGTCCTACGGCAGAGAAGCAGCTTTTTCTTCCCTTCCAAAAATTGATTCGTTCCTCTTCGTTCACAGCTACCCGTGTTTCGTAGGCACCAGTCTCCGTGATGAGCGCATTCAACCTCTCGTAATCTCCTTCAACAGCGTCCTTTTCACCATCGAGTTCAACCAACAGAAGTGCCGCTGCATTTTTAGGATAACCAGCGTTAACAGCAGCCTCTGCGGCTTCGACGGAGAGTTGATCCATAATTTCGATAGCCCCAGGAAGGAGGCCAGAAGACACAACGCAAGAAACAGCATTACCGGCATCCTCAAGGGAACGGTAAGCCGCCAGAACCGTGCGATAGTGTTCTGGTTTAGGCGAGAGCCTGAGAGTGATTTCCAGTGCGATACCAAAAAGTCCCTCATTCCCGCAAAACAAGCCAGCTAAATCCGGCCCAACAAATTCCAGACTCTCGTTCCCGAATTCCCCGACTTCGCCATCTGGTAGTACACCCTTAATTTTAAGTATGTGGTTTGCTGTCATTCCGTATTTGAGACAGTGGGCTCCCCCGGAATTAAAAGCGACGTTACCCCCGATGGTACAAACTTGCTGACTACTCGGATCGGGCGCATAATAGAGGCCGTAATGAGCTGTGGCCGTCGATACGTTTAAATTAATCACACCTGGTTCAACAATCGCGATGCTCGACTCCGGATCCAGTTTAAGGATCCTATTCATGCGATTCATTCCGATCACAATTCCCTCAGCGTTCGGAAGGGAGCCTCCGGACAGACTGGTCCCACTACCGCGTGCTACGAATGGTATAGCATGTTGGTGACAAAGACGAACCGTCTTGATAACTTCCTTCTGGTTTTCCGGTAGGACCACTGCGAGAGGCCGAGCCCGGAAAGCAGTTAGGCCGTCAGATTCGTAGGGTGTAATCTCCGCAGATTCTTTAAGGAAGCGGTTCTGCGGGTAAATTCGGCTAAGATCGGAGAGGAAGGGCATAGAGTCAATCTGCAGCAAAATAGTTTGTGGGCTTCTGCTAGGTTTAATTCCTCAAATTCCATTACCTATTAATCCTAAAGTCGAACTCTTTGAGAACCAGGATTCTTGGAATCCGAAATACGAAAACAAATCGGGGAAATACCAAATCCACACCCAACTCATCTCACCCAGACGGGATTCGAGAAAATACGCCTCCCATCCTCCAGACAAATTTTTGTGCCCAGATTTCCTGAAATAGGTACACCCAAATTTACCTTCCACATTAGTCATAAATGACACTGCCTACTCGGTTTTTTTCTACAAAGTCCCAATTAATCTCGACCCCAAGTCCCGGTCCCTGCGGAACAATGACATGACCGTCTTTCCCAATATTGTGGAGTTCATCGAGAAATTCGGCAGGATAAATTGGAGGTTTAGTATTCTCCACTTTTGGGTTCAGGAGTCCATACTCGTAATAGTTTGTATTGCGAACTGCCGCGATACAGTGACGATGAGGTAATCCGCCGCCGTGGAATTCAACATCGAGCCCGAACCCCTCGGCAGCGTGGGCTACCTTCATTGCACCAGTGATGCCTCCATCCTCAAAAACGCCCGTCCGGACAAAATCGGTTCCACCATTGGCGATGAAGTCGACGTGCTGTTCAAGTCCGTTAACATGCTCTGTCTGGAGGATGGGGGTTGTGAGTAAACCGCGTAGTTTTTTGTGCCCAAAGATCGACACTCCTCCATCTTTGTAGGCATCCTCGAGCCAAAAAAACGATTCTTCGTCGCAGGCGCGGCCCACTTTCAAGGCGTCAGCCCATGTTTCCAGTTCACAGGCTGGATCAACCATTAAATCCATATGATGACCGACTCTCTGGCCTACCGCGTGAATCGTTTCCACCTCCCGCCTAGCAGATGTATCTCCCCAGCCATGAATCTTGAAAGCAGAAAACCCCAATTCACCGCACTCTTCAGCAAAATCCGCATAGGCTTCTGGCGAATCGAGCCCGCCATTTTGGTCTCCGTGATATGTGCTAGCGTAGGTAGGGAGTCTCGTCTTATAACCACCCAGCAGCTGATAAATAGGAGCGTCGTACGCCTTACCCGCTAAATCCCAAAGTGCAACGTCGATCATGCTGATGGCAGTGCGATCCGTATGACGGAGCCCTCTTTTTAGGTCATTATAGATTTTCTCCCTTTCGAAAGGATTCTTGCCGATTAGATAACTTGAGATAGAATTAAGATCACTTTTTGCTTTCGCTTCTCCATAGGTTATCGGGTATTCTCCCCTAAGGCCAGTGTCTGTGTGAACAGTAAGTATTACCGGGTGACGGGTCATCGCACTTCCCTTCTCGTAGACCTGGTTAAATCCATTGTAATCAACCCCTAGATTTTCTATGCGGTATTCAAACGAGGTAAGTTCAAGTTTTTTAATTTTGGGTGATTTCATTCTATTCTGTTTTATTGCTCTCTTAAATATACGCTGTCATAATCTATAAATATTGGTATCAAGATTAGCAAACTCTCTCCGTGCATTCTTCTTGAGACTCAGAACTTCTAGGGCTCGGCACTCTATTTCTAACCAAAACACTTACTTCCTAAAGCACCAAGGCTAGCGAATGACACCCAGAAAATCGGGATCCTCAACAGTGTCCGAGTGGGTGAGTCTACAAAATTTACCACTCTCCCGAGACCAAGGATAAGAACGGAAACACGATTCAAGCTAAAACGATCGGAATTAAGTTTCGTCCCGAAAGCTCGGTAACAGTGAGAATTATCCCGGATAAGCATCCCCGGACTGCCATCGAGTGACTGGGAGTCACAATGGCCCGCATACCAAGCGCTTCAACAAGAGGGAGTATTTTTTGCCAAGAGATCGGCTAACTCATTTGGTTCGACCGATTCAAGTTCTTTGCCGCGTTCCTCGAGCGCTTCAAAAGTTTTAACCACAGTCTCGGTCATATTCTCATGAGTTTCCTCAGAGCCCCCGACAATCGAAAACTTCTCCGCTAAAGTTATGCGCTTGTGCCCATCCTTATTATCGAGGCCTACACCAAGAAGATGTCCCTTCACCCCATCCTTTGACGGTTTTTCTCTCACGAGCCCTAAAGTGTAGTCTCTTGTAAATTAATCAAGAAAGATTTCTTTACTGATCGAGCTATAGGAACAGGGATTTCAAATTATTATTGGTACTGAATACTAAAATGTTGGCTGGAGCACCTAGTGTTGCTGTTGAAATTAGATCGGTTGTTCACCAGAACCAAGCAAGGCGCAAACAAACCTCTGCTTTGCGGTAATGCCTTGGGCCTGAGAATTATTTGAAAGTTCCAGGACGAAAGATCTCTTTGTCCTCACCAGCACTGCATTTCAAATCAGCAAAGGCTTCGGCCTGCTCAATATTTAGTTTTCTAAGGCGAGCCAATTCGAGAACAGCTAGGAAGGTGGCGACGAATAGAGGGGGGCTGAAGGCACTTTCTGGAAGCAATTCCGTAAAATAGAAGTTCTCTTGATTTGCAAGTTTAGCGAGGATAAATTCCATACGATCTGTCACCGTAATTTTATCATCATGGATTTGCCCGACCGTAATTTTGTCAGAAATCCTTCGCAGGATTTGATTGAATACGTTCCATACTTCGAGTCGGTCACTCGATTCGAGTGGCCGAGGGATCCTCTCTTCCTTGAGAATTGAGAACCGCCTAGGAAGCTGATTCTGAGCTGTCTCCATAAGGCTGGATAGACCTTCCGAAGCCTCCTTAAATTTTTTATACTCGATCAACTGATGAACAAGCTCCCAGCGGGGATCTAATTCATCACTCTCGCTCTCCTCCTCAAGCGGTTGTTCATTTTTTGGAAGAAGGAGCCGACTTTTGATGTGCATGAGGGTAGCTGCCATTATAAAAAATTCACCAGCTACTTCCAATTTAAGCTCTTCCATTTCATTAAGGACTTCGATGTATTGCCGGGCAACGGACTCGATAGGGATGTCGTGAATGTCGATCTCATTCTTCCTAATTAGAAAGAGCAACAAATCAAGTGGACCTTCAAAAATAGGCAGCCGAATAGGATGCTCGAGAGATTGCACGAGACTTTCTTTAGTAGAAATCATACGGATCAAAAACTTAGTAACCCAGCTCGAATATTAAAGCTGGTTTCATTTTCTCTGTTGCTACCCTCATGAAAGACAGCCTGATACTCTACTTCCCAGATACCGGATATTCTGTGGCGTAATGCAAAAATGCGTTCTGCAAATTCATTCCGACGGACATCAAACCTCAGGTGAGTACGAAATGCCCATCTTTCGTTGAGTTTGTAGAAAAAATCCACGTCCCATTGATTAATCTCGTTTCGAAGATTATTTAAAGAGAAGCCAATTGTCCAGATTTCACCATCATTGATAGAAAGTTGAGTTCTCGTTTCTATTGATATCAGGTCATCAAATTGAAACCGATTGAAAAAGTCTAAGTCCAACCATTGGGCTGGGGAGAGATTCAATTGGGTAAAGAAATTCGACCAGCCGCCAGGATTCTTCGTAGAGTTGAAATGGTAGTCCTGGTACAGGTTAAGCTCCACGAGGTTACGCGAACCATATTCTTCGGCTCGAGTCTGAAGGAAATTCTCAATGCCTATTCGGATGACATTCAGGTCCAAGAGATCGTCAATAGAGCGAATGTTAGCAAGGGCAATAGGGGGCAGGGAAGTATTGAATACCTCCCGATCGATTGGGATAATTTTCTTTTTACCAGAAGCTCCTCCTGGGAGATAGCGGTACCTGAAAACCGGCCTAAAAATATGACGAAGGCCGTCGATATCCCAAATTTTGCTCTGAATCTCCCAAGCGGCATAGGCCTTGATCTCAGCATCGATTCCAAGCTCACCCATAATTCGTGTGAAGCTACCATCAGATGACAGAGTCTCAAAATAATGGGTAAGGCGGGTCCCGAATATCGGCAAAATATTTAGCCAGTCCTTCACCCGAAAGGGCCGATATATAGAATAGAGAAAGTCGAGCCTTTCGTTTTCGGTTTTCAGATCGATTACATTGCCGTCCTCTATCCGGGCGTAACTCGCGGTAAAATGGTGAAAAAACCGGGTGTCGAAAAAAGGAGAAGTCATCATATCATATCTGACTTCGGGAAGACGCTTCCGAGTGATAAAGAAATCGTTTCCCTGGAACCTTGTAAGGAGAGAGAGAAAGCCGTTTTTTGTCACATAAAGGGCTTCTACGAAATTATCTGGTTGCTGATAATGGCGGAATGTTTCGGGGCGAAAGTCGCGGATGACCTCCGAGTCGCTCCATAGGTTTATTTCGGCCGAGAGAGCTAGTCCTTTTTCGAGTAGTTGCTTGTGTCGCAAAGTTAAAAAGTAACGATCTTTTTTAATCGGTTCACCATTTATGTCGAAACTTCGAGGACCAGAGTCATTTATGTAGGCACCTTTGAGATCGCCTACGATGCGGCGAATTAAACCGGGTTGTGTCCAAGTAAAGGAAGAACCCGCAAGGAATCCTCTTTCGGAATAGGCATCCAAGATGGCCCCCATACTCCAGTGAGTAGACACTGGGAATAGGGTCTCTAACTTGAAAATAGCTCCCAAGTTTCCACGATAACCTAGTTCACTATCAATCTTGGAGTCAAATTCACCAGCCTTTTGAGAATAGCTCGGCAAATAGAAAAGCGGAAATTTCCCAATCCGAACAAGAACCTGTTTAGCAATGATTCTCTCACTAGGGATGATCTTAAAATGCTTCGCCTTCAAATTTGGTGAGACTGATGTCGGCTCACGCCAGTACAGATTAACCTCCTGGAACTCGATCTCTCCTGGGCGCCCTTTGATACCTTTCCCTTCAGCATAAAACGGGAAATATCCCGCACGAAACTCTGGGCAAGTAAATTGCCTCGAACCGATATCGTAGAGAAGGCGCTGACTGAGCAAACGTAGAGATTGGAAATTGAGTCTAACATTTCCAGATGCTGTAGCCTGCCCTTCATTTTTAAAGTAGAGGATCTCATCAGCGGTAGCATGAAGGTCTTGGTATTCTATGGTAGCATCACCTCGCGCTAGAAACTGTTGTTTCTCAAAGTCGAATACAATAGGCTGATCGGAGCTAAGGATGGGTTCGTCGCTGTAAGCAATGCATGTACTTGCGAAAAGGACAACGCACGCAAAGAAACTGAGTTGGCTGGAAGGGAGTAGCCCTCTCTTTGATACTCCGGATTTTCTGCGGTCCCGGTAGGATTGAATAGGCGAGCAAGTATTAGCTAACGCAACCTTGGTGCTCCCCAACACACACTGTAATTGGGAAAGGAATTGTAAGCGACAGTTTTGCGACCTTCGAAAATTTTCGAACACGAGGAAGAGAAACGATATCTGATCTTCTTATCGGTTAATTCTGCCCCTGGAGAACCTGGGAATTCCGCCCAAGAACTCACTCGGGCACACACATTAATTCTCAGTATGAATTAATGATTCCTAAGTTGTCGACAAGGTTAAGAAGTGAAGTTTAAGCCGGTTTCCCGATGTGAAAAGGTGAAATATTTACTTTCTGACTGTCCACCGCTGTAGCTGACACAGTCAGCTTTATCGGAAAATCCCTTCGGGTGAACCACGGGTTTCTTTAAACACGGCCTGACCGCCCTTAAGATTTTTGGGTAGAATAGTACTGGAAGAAATAGGGCGGAAGCCCTCTCCATAAATTTTCAGTCCGATTTGAGCGAACAATGAGTCATCCCAATATGGCACTTTTTCAGTTCTGCATATCTCTAATCTCTTAATTGTCTCATTTTCGAGATGCATACCAGTGACTTTTACGAGAATTCGTATAATTCTCAGACTAAAGCACCCCTCATTGGAAATCGAACTCAATTGAAATAGCCCCAACACCGCCACCACCAAGCAATTGACCACACCCCCGGGCTGTGAAAACCTGTTCGTGTGGAACAAATGTATTCTAAGGAACTCAAAGCTCTCTTGTCCGGACGACACCGGAACCCCCATCGTTTTTTGGGTATGCACTTAATAGATGCTGGTGAAAAGAAAGGAGTCATTGTTCGGGCACTGCTTTGGAATGCCGCCAGATGCGATGTCGTCGATTCTGAGAATGGGAATAAAATAAGGTACCCTTTGCGAAAGCGGAGCGAAGCTGTGCTATTTGAAGGACATCTCAAGGGGGCGAATCACTGCTTCCCCTACTATCTGAGAGTAGTACAAGAAAACGGAGATATTCGGCGAATCGTTGACCCTTACTCATTTCTTCCCCTTTTTTCCCAGGAAGAACTGCAGCAACTCTCCAAGGGAGAGCATCCAAAAACCTATGAAGTTCTTGGAGCCCATCTTCGAAAAAGAGACGGGGTACAAGGGTTCGCCTTTGCTGTATGGGCACCCCGAGCAGAGGGAGTATCGGTGGTGGGCGATTTCAACAACTGGGACGGATGCTATCATCCTATGCGTGCTCTTGGTAATTCAGGATTCTGGGAACTATTCATCCCCGGACTACAAGTTGAAATGCTTTACAAGTTCGAAATAAGGTCTCCCGGAAAGGGTAGATTCTTAAAATCCGACCCCTTCGCTACCGCCTTTCAGCCTCCTCCACACAACGCATCTGTTCTCTACAACACGCACGGATTTGAGTGGACTGATCAAAAATGGCTGGAGACCCGAAGCTATCGGAACTGGGCCAAGGAACCTATAAGTATCTATGAAGTGCATGCTGGATCATGGCGGCGCGACTGTAAGCATGGAAATCAGTTGCTCTCATATCAGCAACTCGCCGTTGAGTTGGTTGCCTATGTTAAAGAAATGGAATTCACTCATGTTGAATTCATGCCTCTTGCAGAGTTCCCTTTTGATCCCTCTTGGGGATATCAAGTTACAGGCTTTTTTGCACCAACCCACCGTTATGGTAAACCCCGTGACTTCATGTTCCTCGTCGATCTCCTCCATCGCGAAGGCATCGGAGTAATAATGGATTGGGTCCCCGGACACTTTCCCGATGACTCTTTTGCTTTGTCACGCTTTGATGGTACACATCTGTATGAATATGCCGATCCCCGCCAAGGGGTGCATCAGGATTGGGGAACCCTTATCTTTGACTATAGCAAACCGCAAGTCAGAGCCTTTCTGACGGCGAGCGCGCTAGCGTGGGCCGAACGTTATCATGTTGATGGCCTACGCGTGGATGCTGTCGCTTCCATGATCTATTTAGATTACTCTCGAAAAGAGAATGAGTGGATTCCAAATAAGTATGGCGGTCGGGAAAACCTCGAAGCCTTGGAATTTCTAAGGACAACGAACCAAGTCCTACACAAACGGTACCCAGGATTTCTTATGATTGCGGAGGATTCGTCGACCTGGCCCCAAATAACAGGACCTACCGGGGAAGGAGGATTAGGCTTCGATTTGAAATGGAATATGGGATGGATGAACGACGTTATCGCCTATTTTTCGGGCGATGGCGGAGAAAGAAAGAAACGCCACAAAAGTCTGACCTTCAGCTCTGCTTATCAATTCTCAGAACACTTTGTACAAGTATTTTCTCATGACGAAGTAGTTCATGGAAAGGCGTCTATGATGTGGAAAATGCCTGCCCACTCAATGGCCCAAAGGGCACGGATGCTACGGTCTCTCTATACCTTAATGTGGACTTGGCCAGGGAAAAAGACCTTGTTCATGGGAAGTGAATTTGGCCAGTCCTCGGAATGGAAATATGACGCCTCTCTCGATTGGAACCTCTTAGAGTACATGGACCATCGGGGCATCCAGCTTTTGGTGGCGGATCTTAATAAACTTTACCAACGATGGCCCGTACTATCCCAAACAGATTGCGATCCCAATGGGTTTCGCTGGATCAGCGAAAATGATTCCGAGAATTCGGTAATATGTTTCCAGAGGTATCTCTCTCAGACTGAAGAAATATTTCTAGTTGTAGGGCACTACGCGGATCTAGAACTCTCGAATTACCGTGTCGGTGTCCCACGGGCAGGATTCTGGGTAGAGGAACTTAATTCCAATGCCTCTTTTTATGGAGGTAGCGGAACGGGTAATGATTGCGGTCGATCGAGTGAACAGATTCCATACGAGGGTCAACCGTATTCTATACAGCTCATTTTACCTCCACACACAACGATAGTGTTTCGGATCGATCGTTTGCGTACCTAATAATTTTTTTGCTTATGCTGTCGAGTGTGGAAAAGAAAAGGGGCTATTCTACAATTGACCGCATCCAGTCATATTGTATTAGCTTCTCGCTTTCCATAGGAGCTTACACCCAATAGTTGTTCTGGGGCTTGAAGCTTCTCTACTATGTTAAAGAGGATGTGATCATTGAATCTGACAATAGAAGATATTAACGAAACTCGGAAAAAACTCCATGTATCTTTTACTTCGGAGGAAGTTGAAAGAGAACAGGGAAAAATTCTGAAGGACTTTTCCGGTCATGCCCGCATTTCGGGATTCAGACCTGGGAAAGCACCCCAATCACTTATTCGGCAGCGCTACAGAAAGGAATTGGCGGAAGAATTGGATCGGAAAATCACTTCTCTCGCCTACGAAACAGCCGTCAAAGAATCTGAGATGGATATCTTTGCCGTCATTGATTTGACGAAAGAAGAAATAAAATCGGGGGAAGAAGGCGATTTGACAATTACGGTGGATATTAATCCGGATTTTGATCTTCCCGATTACAAGGAAATTCCTACCGAGATTTCCTCTACTGAGGTAACTGATAAGGAGATCGATGAGGCCATTCACGAATTTCGCAGGCAGCGATCAAGTTTCGAGGTGGTAACCCGGGCTGCGGAGATAGGAGACTTTATTAAGGTGTCTTACAATGGAATGATCGATAATCAACCTATTGCAGACTTAGTCCCGGACATAAAGATTTACGGAAAACAAGAAAATACATGGGAAGAGGCAGGCGGCGAGGAGGGAACCGGAATCAAGGCAGTAGTTGATGGCTTAGTCGGTATGAATGTGGACGAGGAAAAGGAGGTAGAAATGGAATTCCCGTCCGACCTACCAGTAGAAGCGCTCGCCGGGAAAAAGGCAGTTTACCACATGAAGGTACATGAGGTAAGGGAGAGAGTTCTACCCGATATCGATGAGAAGCTGCTCGGGACTATGCAAATGGAAAACTTAGATCAGTTTCGCAACCGAGTTAGTGATGAGATCAAGGCTTCCAAAGACGCATCTAATAGGAATAGCCAGAGGCAACAGATCCACGATCGATTGAATGAACAGATCGAATTCCCCCTCCCTGAAAGCGCCGTTGAATCAGAGACTCAGGCCCTCATGCGAGACCTGATGGCACAAAATTTTCGGCGTGGAGTAAGCGAGCAAGAGATGGAAAAACACAAGGAAGAAATCTTCCAGAATGCTCGTACCGCTGCCAACGATAGGGTCAAGATGAACCTTCTCCTGAGCAAGATTAGTGAAAAAGAGAGCATTGCTGTCGATGAAAAGGACATACAACAGTGTCTTGTACGGGAAGCCATTAGTTCGGGAAGTCAGCCAGAGAAATTCATCAAAGAAATACGGCGTGATCGCGACCGGTTGGCTAGCATTCACCAATCCATAAGGATGAATAAAACCTGGGATATGCTGGTCGAGCATTCGATCGTCTCAACAATTGAGGATGATCAAAAAGATGGCAAATGATCTAAAACAGTGCTATGGTCTAGCTAACTTTAAAAGGATTCGGATAATCAGAACTGAATTTGCTAGAAAGGAAACCCTCGAGTGAGTTACTATTTACCCATACCCAGTGTGGTTGAAACAGACGGTCGAACCGAGCGTCACTGGGATATCTATAGCCGGCTTTTAAAGGACCGTATTATATTCATTGGCTCTCCCATAGACGACTACGTTGCTAATGGGGTAATTGCGCAACTACTTTTCCTCTATATGGAAGACCCGAAAAAAGACATCAGTCTCTATATAAACTCCCCAGGAGGGAGTGTTACTGATGGGATGGCAATCTATGATACGATCAACTATCTTCGTTGTGATGTCAGCACAACCTGTATCGGTCAGGCCGCTAGCATGGGGACTGTGCTCCTCGCCGGAGGAACACCCGGGAAACGATATGCTCTCCCGCACAGCCGGGTGATGCTTCACCAACCAACCGGATACGCTACAGGACAGACATCAGATATATCAATCGCCGCCAAGGAAATCCTCCGGTGGCGACAGACCATGAGCAAAATTTTGGCAAAACATACAGACACGGATGTCGAAAAGATTGAAAAAGACTCTGATCGAGATTACTATATGACAGCAGAGGAAGCGAAAAAATATGGCATCGTTGACCGGGTTATTGAGTTCCACAAGGATACAGAAGAAAAACAGAATAGTGCCTAATCGCGGGACTTTCGACAGATGGCTAAATCGACTAAAATGACTTTCTGTTCATTCTGCGGTAAATCGCAGAATGAGGTACAAAAGATGATTGCCGGTCCAGCAGGGGTCCATATTTGCGATTCTTGTGTTACGGTCTGCAAAACCATTATCGATCGAGAACTTAAATCCTCTCAGCAGCAAACACGGTCGGGATTTAAATTGAATAATCCGGAAGAAATCAAGAACTCGCTTGATAACTTCATCGTCGGCCAGGAGTACGCTAAAAAGGTCCTTTCGGTAGCCGTCTATAATCACTATAAACGTCTCGTTTCGGAAGCATCATCTAAGAATTCGGAGCTCGGATCCGATAGCTCTGAATTTGGGGAAATTGAACTTGAGAAGAGCAATATTCTTCTGATTGGACCGACCGGAAGTGGGAAAACCTTGCTCGCGCGGACCCTGGCTAATTTGCTTGAAGTGCCTTTCGCCATTGCCGATGCCACTACGTTGACCGAGGCTGGATATGTGGGTGAGGACGTGGAAAATATTGTCCTCCGACTCCTACAAGCAGCAAACTACGAGGTAAAAAAAGCAGAATGCGGGATCATCTATGTAGACGAAATTGATAAGATTGGTCGCAAGACAGATAATGTATCGATTACCAGAGACGTATCAGGCGAAGGCGTGCAACAGTCCTTGCTGAAAATTCTCGAAGGCACAGTGTGTAATGTTCCGCCTCAGGGTGGTCGAAAGCATCCTAACCAGGAATATATTCAAGTTGATACTAGTCGTATCCTGTTTATTTGCGGTGGCGCCTTTGTCGGACTAGAAAGCATTGTCAAACAGCGAGTGGGCGGCAAAATCCTGGGTTACAATATAAAGGAAGAGCACGAAGATGGTGATTCAGAGAATCTAATGGAACACCTAGCACCGGAAGATCTGGTCAAATATGGATTGATTCCAGAATTTATCGGCCGTCTGCCCATTGTTTCGAATTTAGATGAATTAACCGTTATCGAACTGGAAAAAATCCTCCTGGACACACGCAACGCCATCGTCAAACAGTACGGAAAACTGTTTTCTATGGAAAAGGTACGTCTGAATTTTACACGAGATGCCGTCAAAGCAGTAGCCGAGAAAGCAATGGAGTTAAAGACTGGCGCGCGTGCACTCCGTTCCATAATGGAAAAATTGATGTTGGACGTGATGTACGAACTCCCTGGCTTGTCAAACGTCGAGGAGGTTACCATTAACCGGGCCGTAGTGGACGGAAAAAAGAAGCCAAAATATCGAACTGCCCCCAAACCTAGCCGGCGATCCGCCGCCTAGGTTTTTGAAAAATAGGTTTAGAAGCGCGTGGGTAACCCTCATTTCACGTGTGATCGCAAGCGTTCCACACTTCTAAATTTTGAGACCGTTAAATTCTAGGCTGCGGACCTAAAATTGGCCGGTTTGTCCTGGGAGGAGAGTACGGGCAAAAGCTACCAGCAAGCGGACACAGTTTTCTACATCATTTAGATCGACGACTTCACTCGGCGTGTGCATGTAGCGCAGAGGTATCGAAACTACCGCTGTGGCAACCCCTTTTCGTCCGATTTGAATTGCTCTTCCATCGGTTCCAGTTGGCCGAGGGTCGGCCTCGATCTGATAAGGAATCTTTTCCTTTTCGGCACACGCAATAAGCCGGCGATAGATAATCGGATTGACGTTTGCACCCCGCGTAACGATCGGGCCGCCACCTAACCTGAATTCGCCAAATTTCCGGTTGTCACAATCCGGATGATCGGTAGCGTGCCCAACATCGACAGCTATTGCGAAGTCCGGGTTGACAGAATATGCAGCCGGGATCGCGCCGCGGGTTCCAATCTCCTCCTGGGCCGTCGATACCACCACTAATTTCGTCTTGAAGGACTTGAACTTTGCCAATCGAAGAAGAGCCTCGTTAACAACATAGGCTCCTGCTTTGTCGTCGAAAGCCCGTGCCACACAAAGGCTTCCTCGGAGAACCTCGAAACCATGGTCATAAGTTGCTGGATCGCCAATACTGATTAACCGAAGCGCCTCCTGTTTGTTCTTAGCCCCAATATCGATCCACATATTGTGGATTTGGGGGACAAGTTTTCGATCCTCCGGTTCCATAAGGTGGACGGCGCGTTTTCCTGTTACACCTCTGACAACTCCTTTCTTTGTCATGATTGAAACGCGACGGCCCGAAATCATGATACGATCATGCCCGCCAATCGTGTCAAAATAAACAAAGCCATCTTTATCGATGTATTTTACAATGAATCCCAGTTCATCGATGTGGCCGGCAAACATCAGACCCGGGTTACCATCAGGGTTGAGAGTAGCGAATCGATTTCCCATTACGTCCTTTGAATACTTATCGGCGATCGGCTGAACATACCGATCGACGACAGCCTGTGCTTCTTCTTCAAATCCGGAAGGGGAGCGAGCATTCAAAAGGTCAATCAAAAATTTTGGTGGAGAGTATTTTTTACTTGGCATTGCTTTTTCCTTGAGAGGTGAGATTGAACAAGGTGTTCTCAGAAAGACCATCAAAATCCATGATAATTTACCCATCGATTGATTTGAGGGAAGGTAGAGTAGTACGCCTCCTACAGGGCAGGAAGGAGGCAGAGACTGTCTATTTCGACAATCCACTTGAACCTGCGGAACGCTGGAAAGAAGCGGGTGCAGAATGGATTCATGTTGTTGATTTGGATGGAGCCTTTACCGGCAAACCAAAAAATTGGGAGGCGATCGGGTCAATAGTTACAACTGGACTCAAAGTTGAATTAGGAGGGGGACTGCGGAGTGAAGAGGACATCGAAAGAGCCTTTAATTGCGGAGTTTCCCGTGTAGTATTGGGAACTAAGGCAGTGAGTGAGGCGGACTGGCTGTCTAAACTCGCGGCCCAACATGGAAATCGGCTAGCAGTCGGAATCGACGCCAGAGGAGGGAAAGTGGCAGTAGAAGGCTGGGCAAAAACAACCGAAGTTGCCGCACAGGACTTAGCCCTGGCGGCAGATGCTTCAGGCATTCAGTATATCATCTATACTGATATTGCGCGTGACGGGATGCTAACAGGTCCAAACTTTTCAGCCCAACGCAAGATGGTGTCTGAAGTTTCCGCCCGAGTAATTGCTTCAGGAGGGGTTTCAAAGATATCTGATATCCCACAATTCTTGCAAATTAAGGAAAAATTCAAGAATTTTGATGGGATCATAATCGGCAAAGCACTCTATGAAAATAGGTTTAATTTGTCCGAAGCGATTAAACTGGCATCCGCATAGGAATCAACCGGTTGGGCAATCGCATTGATTGCCTTTGTCAGTTTAGTTTATTAAGCTGAATTTAGTCGTCACTAATGTTAGTGATATCCCTCCACATTTCTCATTAGAGATTCGTGGTCTCGGTACAATGGAGCATTGCAAGGAAGGTCGATATCAGCATTGTGCTGATCAATGCCTTATCAAGCCGAACCGAAGCTTGCGGAGTTTGTTCAAAGTCTCCCCAAGACCGAGACGCATCTGCATATCGAAGGAGCTTGCCCGATTGAATTACTACGAGAGGTAGATCCGGTTCAGTTTAAGGATCCACCAAGAATGTGGGCAGATAATTTTCGCTATTCAAGTTTCGATCACTTTATGGAGATTTATGGGATACCGTGCGAAACAGTATTCACTTCCGCAGATCAATACCATCGAGCCGCAGCGATTGTTTTAAGTAACTGTTCCCGGCAAAATGTGCGTTATGTTGAGACGAGTTTTCACAGTGGAATTTTTAATACCATTAAGGATACTGGCCCAGAGCTTATTCGGGCGATCAAGAGCGCGTCCCCTGACAACCTAGAAGTGCGTGTGTTCATGGGAATGAGCCACAACGCCATGGATGGAATCGGACAGGAGATCGTTAGCGATTGCCATCGATGGGAGGAACTCGATGGAATAGATCTCCATGGTCCAGAATATTGGCCATTTGAAGCTTGGACCGCCGAAGTCTGGGCTCGGGCACGAGAAGTCGGCCAATTCACTAAGGCTCATGCCGGAGAATTCATGGGAGCGGACTTTGTAGCAAAGATTTTGGATGAACTTAAGGTAACCCGGATTGAACATGGGGTGCGATCCATCGAGGACCCTGCTGTCGTGAAACGGTTAGTTAAAGAAGGAATCACACTCGATGTCTGCCCGATAAGTAATGTGAAACTCTCCGTCAAAGGAATTCCAAATATGGCTGCACATCCAATTCGTCAGTTATTTGATTCGAATGTCAAAGTCACGATAAACTCGGATGACCCCTACATGTTTGGCAATACTTTGAGCGAGGAATATTATGCTCTCTTTCAGGATCTGGATTTTTCGGAAAGGGAACTCGTCGATATCGCGCAAAATGGTTTTGAGGTCGCCCTTTGGGAAGGAGAGGCAAAGGATCGATGCATCGAAGAACTTAACTCTATCGCTGCTGGTATGGATTGAGGTATGGGATATCGGAGAGCTAGAGTTTCAAGTCCCCGTTCGAGTTTGCCAATCCTCCCCGGTTTTGCTTTACCCTCATACACCCAGAATCTATTCTGAATTATGCGCGAATTCTCTAAAGTTGCAACCCTATCGGAAGTTAGTCCCGGCGAGAAAATCCGAATTGATTACCAGGGCGAAGCCGTGATTCTAATAAATGTGGCAGGCGAGATCTTTGCCATTTCGGACATCTGTACCCACGATGGACAGCCTTTAATAGACGGGGACATTGATGGTTTTGAGATTGAATGTCCGCGGCACGGTGCGCGATTTAATATGAAAACTGGCGAGGAAACTCCTCCCGCCTTCGAACCCGTACCGATTTACGATGTTAGGATAGAGGGAACCGCCATCCTTATCGCTCCAAGGAATGAATAAATGGCGTTGATGGGAAAGAAATAGACCATAGATTAGGGTCTTCGTTCGTATCTCTTTCTGGATTCTTTTAAGATGGTTCTACCTAAGAATATCAGTTCCATCAAACGCAGGATTTTGAGTGAATTAGAAGTTCAGATAACGTAATCAAACGACAACCTTAGGTTTGCTGTAAAAGTAGAACGGACCTCCTCCATCTTCCTAGATGTTAGGCTTCCCAATCCCCACCATAGCGGCCAAATCGTCGAATTTTTTGTGGGACCTGCCGTCACTCCATGTCGCTGTTCAATCGATGGACTTGGCGCTTTTCGAGGATTCCAGTACACCGAAAGGAAGGCCATGACATCTTCATTCTACGTTCACTGTGATTATGCAATTTGACTTGCTACCAATTTGCGGAAACTCAACAATGCAAGGCTTTATGTTTCCGTTCTTCTAAGTGTGCGTTAAACGAAGTCCGGAGGAGTTTAAATAGGTAACAGTACTAAGTTACACAAAAGTGAATAACAATATTTAGGAGGAAAAAGATGACGGCAACGGCAGCTATTAGCGAACCTATCACTTTCAGTTCAAAAGCTCGGGAATTCCTTTCTTCACCGAAGAAAATTCTTGTTGATGGAAGGTGGATCAATGCGGCATCAGGAAAAACTTTTGACGTATTTAATCCAGCCACCGGCGAGACAATCGTCCAAGCCGCCGAGGGAGACAAAGAAGATATCAATATAGCTGTTACAGCAGCACGGAGAGCTTTTGAATCGGGCCCATGGCCAAACCTTACTCCTTCAGAGAGAGGGAAGATGATCTGGAAGATTGGAGACTTGATCCTGGAAAATCTGGATGAGCTTGCCGAGTTAGAATCCATTGATAATGGAAAGCCGATGGCAGTAGCTCAGGTAGCCGACGTACCTCTTTCGGCCGACCTTTTCCATTATATGGCAGGATGGGCTACCAAGATTGAAGGGAACACAATTCCAATATCAGTTCCTTATGCCCCCGGCACCAATTATCACGCCTATACAACACGAGAGCCTGTTGGTGTCATAGGGCAGATAATACCTTGGAATTTTCCTCTCCTAATGGCTGCTTGGAAGCTCGGTCCGGCGCTGGCTACTGGGAATACAGTTGTTTTAAAGGTTGCTGAACAGACTCCCATCACTGCATTGCGGCTTGGAGAACTTCTCCAGGAAGCCGGTCTTCCAAATGGAGTTGTCAACATCGTAACTGGCTTCGGTGAGACAGCAGGTGCTGCTCTCGCTGCCCACGATGGAGTTGACAAAGTGGCCTTTACGGGCTCCACCGAAGTCGGGAAACTGATTGTCCAGGCAGCGGCCGGCAATCTTAAGAAAGTCTCGCTAGAATTGGGCGGGAAGTCACCCAATGTACTTTTCAATGATGTCCTGGATATGGGAACTGCTATTCAGGGAGCGGCCAATGCTATCTTTTTTAACCATGGCCAGTGCTGTTGCGCTGGATCCCGGCTCCTTATAGAAAGAGATATTTTCGATGAAGTAGTAGAAGGGGTCTCGGATGCGGCTAAAAAAATCAAAATTGGGCCGGGGTTGGCCACCGATACTGAAATGGGCCCCCTAGTTTCCGACGAGCAATTTCAACGCGTTACCAGCTACATCGACGATGGAATTAGTACCGGGGCTTGTACAATGACCGGAGGCAAGCGATTCGGGAAGGAGGGTTACTTTGTAGAACCAACCGTTTTTACCGATATCAAGCCGGATATGAAAATTGTCCGTGAGGAAATTTTTGGCCCTGTAGTAGTCGCGGAACCATTTGACGAGGAAAATGAATTGATAACAACAGCCAATAATTCAACCTATGGTTTAGCTGCTGCCGTCTGGACCAAAGATATTGCAAAAGCCCATCGTGCCGCAGCACAACTCCGTGCTGGAACCGTTTGGGTAAATTGCTACAATATATTCGACTCTTCGCTTCCTTTCGGTGGATATAAGCAGTCGGGCTGGGGTCGAGAGATGGGACATGAAGTTCTAAATAGCTATACTGAAACCAAGGCCGTCGTGGTGGCATTATAGTATGGAAATACCCTATGAGGACTCCCTAATCAGAAAGAGGGAAGTGTTCCGATAGAGCTTGAGCAGTTATGTAAGCACCCTTAGGCGAAAAGTGGCCGTCGTTGGGGAGGAATAAACGGGAATGCTTTTCGGTTTCGAATGTCTCTCGGAGAGACAGGTATTCTATTCCTTCGATCTTACAGAACTTACCAAAAATTTCATCGTAAATTCCATCGTACTGCTGTCCTGTGTATATATAAACGAAGCCCCAGTTAAAAGTGTCTTGCTGACCCAAAAACTGAATCTTTTTGAGCGCGTGTAACTGGAATCTCATTGCCCTGAGGTAATCAGGCCTAGAAATGAATGGTTCAGAGCCTTTATACACCCCTAGGAAATCATCATGGTTTAACGATTCTATCAGTTCCTTATGATTGGATTCGGGATTCGAGAACTTGGAGGCCTCCGGAAGTCGAACCTTCGCGATAGATGCCATCGGAGGCACTTGCACTTGATCCACCAGAGTTGCCCGTGCCTTCGCCAAAAGCTCGGCGCCAAAAGCTCGGCACCATTTTCTTAGGTACAGTGTACCTGCTCGATAGAGCCGTAGCGTGGGGGAGTAGAGAAGCCTCTGTTCGAGAGCGTGCAAAATCGGCTTTGCTCCCCTCGCCTTCTTACTCACGTAGGAATAGAAGGGATTTGAAACCGCCGAGTTTATAAAATTAATTTGCTCCTCTGCTGAGAGTTTCACTGTTAAGTCATTAAGATCATTGTTGAGGAAGAAGACGAAAACCCAATCCGGCGCGAGCAGTAGCGCATCACGAAGTAAAAATTGGAATTCTTCGTGAATTGAGGCTCCCTGTTTACCCATATTATAGACCTTCCTCCCGGTCAATTGCTCGAGATTCGATGCTACTGTGAAATCCGATTCCACTCCATGACCGTAGATCATAGAGTCTCCGATTAGGACGATATTCGCACTGGTATATTCGATGTCATTTCTAAATCCCCTTGAATCAGTTTGATGGTACCAACGATATCCGTTGAAGTACATTTCCCTGGAATATTCCGGTCGCATTCGGAATGTCCTCGTGTCATGATCTTTATAGTCAATGCCTCGTCCCCATTCGCTGTACCCTGTACCAACTTCGTTGGCGATGGTTTGAGGCAAAAGGTGGAAATAATTCCGAAAACCCAACTCCAAAGTTAAGAAGCAGAGGATAACGGAAACACCCATAGCGAAAATTTCTCTTCTTCTTTGGTACCAGGACCCGAACACCTTGAGGTCGATAGTTTTTGGCAGTAGCCCATTATCTAGACGCAGAATAATTTTGAACCAAAATGCAGGAGGAAGGAAGAGCAAGTAAAGAGCGGCGTCAGCAACTTTAATCCCAAGGTCATCTAAAACGAAAAAACACGTCCAGATCGCAACGTAGATTTCGAAAGAAATAGATAAAAATCTTTTCACCTTCTACTCAGTAGAGACCCTCAATCCCATCTCTTCGTCACGCAGTAATGGTTGTTAAGAGAGATCTTCATGGAAGCGTTAGGTGCCGAACTAAACGAAAACAACGGGATAAAAGTTTTTAATTAGGGTTTGTGGGCAGTTGAGTTGAGTTAGGAATCCAGATTTAAACGCTCATATATAAAGATTTGCAGTACCATTTCATAGCCAGGAACCACTGGTTAATCTCTTTGATTCAACCATATCGACCCGAAAAACATTCATTGATGCAACAATTAATCTAATTGAAGCGAGAAGTTGACATCAGGTTGTCCCATACCCGTTCTATTTCGTCCGAAAGAAATCGATCACATGGTGCATCCGAGATTCAGGAAACTGTCCCAACTTTTCTCTGTATATCTCCTCAGCCTCTTCCAAGGACTCCGTCTGCACGAGATCGGCAATCCCAGTTGAGCATACTTCTCCGAGAACATCGGGATCAAATAACATCATGACCGAAGCGAGAGGCGTCACTTTAACCACAGTCCCGTAGGGACCGTTGGTCCAAACATTCCTGAAGCCGAATTCGCCTCGAGCAGCACGATAAGACATCGGCTCAATCGGATCAGGATAAGCTTCGCTTGCCCTCTCCATTTCCAACACGTCCTGTTGGGTAAGCCCATGGGCACCTAGATAACCCCCCGCCTTCATAACTCGACTTACCCGCTCATCCAGCTCTTCCAACTGCATCTCCCCATCGCAGCCATATCCAGAAACGCCGTAAATCGTCGGACATTCCAGTCGTGTAATTGCTCCCAAGCTGATAAAATCGACTAGGGAAGTTTTTGCCGGAGATGCTTCCTTCCCATCATGAAAGGAGTCGGATCCGATATCGACACCAACAAAGAGATCAATCCTCTCATCAGCAATTAATTGGTTGAGGCTTCGCGCCAATCCTATAACACCGCCCGAGAGACCTGCCACAAAGACCTCCTCGGCGGGAATCAGACTTGCCAGGCGAGCTTCACAGGGTCGCTTTCCGTTATAGTTCGAGTTCTCATTTACCAATGCAACATGCGGGGCTACGAGCTCCGCTTCTTGTAAGTCAGACACGGGGTAGACAGTAGGTCCCATTACCGCACTCCCCCATTCATTGGCCAACGGGTTTCCATCGGGCGTCCACCATTGGCAACTGACTCCACCCATAAAGACTTTCTTGACTCCTAATTGCCTCATCAAATTGGCGATTGGGATTCCCTGTATAACATCTCCGCCCCCGCCAATGCCCATGATAATTGCCGATTCCGACTTCAATATCCGATCGATCAGTGAGGGCTTAGTTCGTTGCATGGTCAAAACCAAGATGCTATCTCAAACGATTCGGTAGTAAATAGGAAAATGGACCGGATAGACAATCTAAAGTGAACACTTTCAAGTCCGAAAAACGAATTAACGACTGACACTTAAGTTTACTATTGAGAGTTTAGAGATTGTATGCTGATCCGTTATATATTTCCAAAGGATGGAACATACGGTGTATGTGTTCTAACCCTTGCCTCTTTATGCAGTACCGCAAATAAAGATAGAGATACCTAGTCCGTCTAGCATTACCCCAGACTACTTGACAAAACTTGGACACAGGAAGATACAAAAATAATGGATAATCTTGGTATCGGGCTAATTGGTTGTGGCGGCATGGGCATGTCGGTAGTTCGAAAGCTTCTTGCCTTGGATAAACCTCTCGAGGTTCGAGGTATCTTTGATCCCGATGAGAGATCAATCAAGAGTGCACGTGAGGAAATCACGACGGATCCCTTCGTCTTTGATAGTTACAGTGACCTCGTTTCGTCACCTGAAATTGACTGGGTCATGATAGCCTCTTGGAATTGCTTTCACAAGGAACAAACTGTCGCATCATTTGAGGCCGGGAAACACGTATTCTGTCAGAAACCATTGGCAACGACTATAGAGGATGCAAAATCAATGTTCGACGCATGGCGTAAGACAAAGAGGATGTTCAATCTCGGTTTTAGTCTACGCTATTCAAACCATTACCGGAGAATACGCTCTATGCTCGAAGAGGGGCTGGTAGGCGACCTAATCAGTTTCGAATTTAACGAAACACTCGATTTTAATCATGGAGGATACATTATGGGGGACTGGCGGAGGCTTCAGAGGAATGCAGGAACGCACCTTCTGGAAAAATGTTGCCACGATATCGACTTGGCTAACTGGATGGTTGGGAGTCGCGCCCGCAGAGTAGCTTCGTTTGGGGGACTCAATTTCTTCACCACGAAGAACCAACACCGCATTGGGGAGATCGGGAAAAGTAAAGAAGGAGAAGAAGCCTATACTACCTGGAAAGGCCTAGAAAAGCACAACCCATTTACATCGAACAAAGATATAAACGATAATCAGGTCGTTATAATAGAATATGAAAACGGAGTCCGGGCAACTTTTCACACCAACTGTAATTCAGCTTTGCCGGAGAGAAGAATGTACATTTTGGGCACCGAAGGAGCAATTCGAGCTGACTTATTAACTGGCTTAATAGAATCCAAGCGAATTGGATTCGAGACCGAAAAAGTGGAAGAATCGAGTTCAGTCCATGGTGGACATGGCGGGGGAGATGAAATACTGGTAAAAGAACTGGCAGAAAGCATGCTTGATGGGTTTACCCCTACAGTCGGAATGGAAGAAGGGCTGCGAGCAGCTGTCACATGCTTCGCTATTGACCAAGCATCCGATCAGGGATCAGTCGTAGATCTCGGTCCTTCTTGGAAATTTGTCGGACTCTGAGGAATTCGGTGTAACTATCGATTACAATCGATCTTAAACATCAATCAGGATGTCAGAGAGTTCAATGTCTCCCCAAGTGGCCTCATTATTTAAAGAATTGGGTATCTGTGAATCCAAAATCGCACATCGTCGGCTCCAGCTTCAGCCGGAAGCATCTAAACTCATTGAAGTTTTCGAAGACAAGAGGGCATACAAGCTTTCTCCCAAAGCTGCTACAGCGTGGGATGCAATGAAAGATGCAGCTGGAGAAACTGGGGTCTCTCTGCGTCTAGTCTCAGCATTTCGATCCGTAGCCTACCAGGGGGAGCTAATCAGGAGAAAACTAAGCCGGGGAGAAAAAATCGATTCGATTTTGCGTGTGAACGCGGCGCCCGGATATAGCGAGCATCACACTGGGAATGCTATCGACGTCACTGTCAATGGTTGCCCACAACTAACCGAGGAATTTGAGCAAACACAGGCCTTTCGATGGTTGACTAACCATGCTTCTTGTTACGGTTTTCAATTGTCGTACCCGAGGGATAATCCTTACGGGTACAAATACGAACCATGGCACTGGTGTTTTCATCCCAATTTCTCTGGGCGATAAATTTAACCTTGCAGGAGTGTCCTTCCAATTAGCTAGGGAGTCAGCTCGTAGAGCTTTAAAGACCAATGGCAATTGTCCAAACTCGATCGAGATCATGGATGAAATGCCTATGGCTGCAACGGGGAAGGAAGGTCTACGTTGGGATGAAATGATCTTGCGTCACAATATATTATTGGGGAAATCAGAAAATGTTTACCAATAGATGAACGGACCCATGAGGAGGGGATGAGAAAGCGGGAAATTGCGGTGAGGGAACCCCCTCTACCTACAGAACACCAATCTCATCCGTTTCCTCGGTAATCCAAGGGGTCACAGAGAGGACCACTGCCATGACAAGATATCCCCAGGTCCATTTAGAAATGGAGAATCCAATCTCCCCAAGAACATCTGTAGGCACAAATAGGTAGGTATGGATGAATCCAATCGACGAGAGAAAGGCGCCAGCAAGGAACCAGCCAGCAGCATTACGAAACTTCCGTTCGATGATGCATACGGTAGCAGCTGATAGAATTATTGAGGTGTAGACCCAGCCCTGTTCCAAGGCGAAAGCGCCGTCGGAATAGAAACTTCGCATCTTTACGAAAAGATCGTTCACTTCAGGTTTAAAAAGGAATACACCTGTTGCCGCTCCGCTTACGAAAAGAGCATGCTTAATCGTCACGGAGACATAGGCGGCGATAACTGGAAGAATCCCCACCACAACGGCAGGAGCGTGCCTGGTTGGGGTCGCTTGAAACGCTTGGGTTCCCATCATTAGACCGATCCAAATGAGAATTGCCATGCCAGCTTCGATCGGAATGAAATAAACAATAACGCTTAGGGTGCCCGAGAAACAGACGAGGGACCACACAACAGCATTAAGGGTCGAATATCCGGCTCGACCACCAATAGCTTTCCAGCCTGGATGGCCAATGTAGATTGTGGTGGGAAATGGAGATCCGAAGAGGGCGGTCCCGATAGTTCCTAATCCGTTACATGCTAACGCCGGTCGACTCTGGTAGCAATCGCCGGCTGCAGCCGCCGATTCGATATTCTGCAAAGAGAGGACCAGATTGATAAAGCCCATGGGTATAATGACAGGCAAATACTCAACAAGATATGAGAAAGATGAAATGAGATCCCCAAACACTGGAAGTGGAATACGTAATCCGACCTGCTCCCATGCCAAAACGCCTACTGGCACCACACTTTCACCGGTAATCGCATACAGCAGCCAGGCGATGAGGGTTCCCAGGGTAAGAACAACCAAGCCACCCGGAATTCCAAACTTAAACCGGACACGTCCGAAATATATTACTAAAGTAAGGGCAAAAGTCGTGAATCCGATCAAAGGGTTCGCGTATCCGCGAAAAATGAAATCCATAGCGATGAAGGCAATTCCAATCCCAGCAAGGGCAGAAAGAAGAGCAGCCCTGGGTGTGAACTTTCGGATGTTTTCGACCACGAAAGCACCGAAAAACTCGATCAATCCAGAACCGATGCAGGCTACTAGGCCCGCCTGCCACGCGATCTCATTAGCCCGTTCCGGGGCGAGACCAGATAATAGCGCCTTCTGCTGGGCTGGATACATGACTAGGAAAACAAAAACAATGGTCGTAACTAGATTGACTCCATAGGGAATAGCACAGACATCGGTGCGGTTTTCCTTGTCTGCGAGTTTCAATGCCATACGGGCATAATAGAGATTCCCAATGACTAAACCAATCGCCATAGCTGGAAGAATTCGTCCATAGAAGAGTTCATTGGAAAACCCAAGATACCCAAGACAGAGGCTGCTCATCAGGAGGAACATGATGAGATTGTCTAGGCCGAGGGCGAAGAAGCCGTCTAAGTCGCCTTTTACTAATCGCTTCATGGTAAAAAAAGAGGCACCCAATCTCAAGGGTGCCTCTGATTAGAACACATAAGCCGTTTCTTTTAGAATTTGTGCGTCACGCTGACTTCCCAATTTGCGGGTAATTGAGGCAGTACCGTAACACCCCCAAACAAACCAGGAAAGTTTCCGCGAAAATAACGCTCGTCTGAAATATTTCTTCCGATAAAACGAATATTCCAGCGATCGGTATTATAGACAACCGCTCCGTTAACAATAAAAGCTTCGGGTAGCTTAAGTTGAGTCAACCGATCTCCCGCAACCGGGGCAAGATATGTTACACCCAAATTTGCCTCCCAGGGGCCATTAGAACGCCAGGTCGTATTAAAACTGAGGGTTTTGTCTGGGATACCGGGTCGCTCTTCATGGGCTTTTTCGCAACAGGCATTCGAGTTGCTCAGTGTTCCGGCCCAGTAATTCTCCCCCTTTGCTGGGAGTCCGGTTAGGTATGCAACCTGTTCAGGATTAAGAAACGCAAAATCAGCGTTTCCTTCTACAAGTGGGCGATAAACCGTCTTTTGCCAATTTGCCGCGAAGGAAAAGGCCCAGAACTCGTTGGGAACGATACGAAACTCTACTTCATAACCGGTTCCCCTTGTTGCCGTGACCGTCAATTGCTGTGCATTGAACGCTTGTAGGGTCTGTTGGTAAACGGCGAAAGTGTAGAAAAACTTGTTTTCCATAGCTTTGCCTTTTATGCCTCCTTCCCAGAGACTAGTATTGGCCATGGGGTCACCGCTTTTCGTAATACTGTTGGGAACACCTCCTGTTTGATCCGTCATTATCAAGGGCTGTCGCGCGTTCGTGGCGTAGATATTGAATCCCGCTGGAACTTTGTATGTTGCGCTAAGATTGTAAGCCCACTCCCACTTGTCTGCTTTGTAAGTATTTCCGGCATCATCGTCGCGATTGTTTTCGGCCAGCGACTCAGTTTCGACATTTACATAATTTGTTCGGCCTCCCAAAAGAAGGTGGAGCTTATCTCCAATATGAACGTTCGAGAAAAGTCCGGTGCCAAATTCCCAGAAATCGGTAACGTCGGCTCCGGTCCAAGGATTCTTTTCCGGGGTGTCGAGAGAATTGGCACGACGGTCGTTAGGAGTCCCAGTACCCCCATTTAGAGAGAGGTCGCGGCGATCGAATGTTTCCACAACAAAATCCTGAAATGTCTCAGCGTGGTAAATCCGAAATGAAGGCGCCACTTGCCAGTCAGCCCGAATTTTATCCCCCAATCTTGTATTTCCTGCTAGAATAATTTTCTCTTCAAGCGACCATCCATCGTTGCGTTGGGAAAACCCATAGCTAGCTCTCTTTTCACGGTCCAACCAGTCGAAAAATACTTTATTAGTAAAACTGAGGTTATCGCTCACGTCGAAGATTAAGTCGAAGAAAACTCCAAGACTTTCAGAGTCTAGATAATCGCGGGAGTCCACTAAAACATCCGACTCGTGGATTGTTGTAGTGCGGACAGTAGCTGGATCGAGAGCCAACACCTCATTAGCTCCGTTCATACCGGATGGCGGAAGGCTCCCAAATCCTGGGACTTCCAGCGGAAATCCCAACTTAGAATTTAGAAAATAGGATAGTGGGAATGTGATATTTTGGACTGTTTGGGCTTCGCCTTGGTCAAGAAACCCGTCTCCATCACCACCCCATTTGTGCAAGTCGGGATTTACCAATGGAGCCCCCGCAGTGTAGGTGTTGTTGTCTATAAGGGCTTGCGTAACGCGGTTCCACCCTGCGTTTTCTGTCGAACTATAGTATTGGAACTGTTCACCGAACTCAATTCGGGCACGGTCCGAAAGATCGATGTTGAATGTAGATTGGATGATGTACTGATCGGTGCCAACATTGTTATAGAAACTATCTGAGTTCTCCACCAGTGCGAATAGATAGTATCCGCCATCCTTGCCTTCAAGGGCCATCGGTCCACCGACTTCCGCCTGAAGCACTCTCTTATCCCATGAACCAGTGGTCCCAGTAATGCTTCCTTTGGGCTTTTCGTAGTACTTGCCCGTCGAAGCCCTGGCTGATTTCGGAATAAAATTTAGATATCCCCCGATCTTCCCGAATCCGAAAATGGGAGATGGCGGACCACGGACTACGTCAACCCGGTCAGAAGCGCCGATTGGAGTCTGGTAGTTACCTGGATTCTCAATACGTTTCATCCCCCTAAAATAAGTTTCTCCGGGAGCACCACGGATATCAAGTTGACCGGCCACGCCGAAGAATGAAGTGGTAAAAGTGCCGGGGGAAAAGGCAACTAGCCCGTTTATATCATCAATGCCGTATTGTTCGATCATCTCGGCGCTGATTGAGCTAACAGAGCGAGGAGTATCAACGATATTTTGACCGAACCCGAAAACAGAGTTAACCGGAACTTGGGGAAGGACCCCAACGGGATCAATCACCTCTTCTTCAATCTCGAATTCTTCCAACTCTTCAACCTCTGATTCCTCCTGGGCAATTGCTACATTAAGGCTAAAGACAAGAGCGAAAACCAAAAACAGCTCGGTTAAATTCTCATGTATTCTTTTTTTTGTCATTTTTCTTATATTTGATCTTTGGGCAATAGAATAATCTGTATTTCCTTGAAAAGGAATGTTTTATGCCACTCATTTTCAATATATTTGCAACGACTTCCACACCATAAAACCAGCCCCCCCTCTAAAATGGCCCCAGATTCGGAGCGTAACGCAGCATTTTAAAACTGATGCTTTATTCCCTTATACAAAATGCCCTTGACGCAATATTTTGCAGTTGAAGGATGTTTTTTATCTCGACGATCAAGCGTTCTCGGATAAGCGTTGAGAACCTTCTGGTAAACGTATAGGGTTCTCGGAAAAGGGATCAACAATTTTATTCATACAGGGGTAGCAATTCCATCTCCGGAACCGTCACGAGGCCTTTGTCGGTAATTCGAATTTCGGGAATTACCGATAAAGTGATTAGGTTGAATCCCATGTAGGGAAGCGTACACCCCGCCTTCTTCCAGGCTTTTTTAAGTGCCGAAGCCTCATTTGCAACCTCTGTTGCCCGTTTATCGGAAAGAAGCCCAGCAATAGGAAGAGAGATCAAGGCCATAATTGCACTATTTTCTACTACCACTACTCCCCCGTTATTTTCTCTCAGGATGCTGACTGCCATTTGCATATCTTCCTCGTTTTTCCCTGCCACGACTAGATTATGGGCATCGTGGCCAATGGTGCTAGCAACAGCGCCAGTTTTCAGACCAAAGTTCTGGAGAAACCCGTGAGCGACACCTCCATTCATCCCGTGCCTTTCGACTACCGCAAGGAAACAGAGATCGTTCTCGAATAGTAGAGGTTCCCATTTTGTGAGAGTCGTCGAGATTTTAAGCTGTTTTCGGAGTGTCACAATCCCTGGTAATTCAGTACGAATAATATTGATCCGAACGGGAACCATGGGGAGATCTGGAACGAGTTTCAGATCCTTTGCTATTGTGACCGTCTGATAAGCTCGATCCGGATAATTGTACCGGTGATTAGAAAGTTGTTCATCTAATAATGGAGTAATTGATCCATTTTGCACAACCAGCTCACCCCCGTACCAAGTGTTTTGAACTTCATAATCATCGTTGAGTAGGGTCAGATCAGCTCTTCGGCTGTGCCCAAGTCCTCCGATCTCCATATCCATCCCATAGCGCATGGCAGGATGTAACGATGCCATACTCCATGCCTGGGTCGGGCGCATTCCTGCTTCCACCGCCTGGCGTGCTACCCAATCGAGACCAAACATAAAGAGATCATCTGCGTCGCGGTCGTCGGTACAAACGCAGACTCGTTTGTGGCTCGCCCCCAGTTCAGTTATAACTTTGATCGCTTCCGGAAGACTATGCCATGGTGTTGTTGGAGGTCCGCCGCGAAGGAATATCCAGATACCTGCTTCGACAAAATCCTCTGCAATTTCTCTGTCAATTGCTTCGTGCGTATCGGTTACCCCGCTGGCCGCGTAGGCCGCAACGAACTCTCGCCCGTAAATATGCCCAGAAACGGGCCTTCCCCTTTTGAGTGATTCGGCAATTATCGCGTGACTTCGCTTATCTCCCACGCAAACCGGAACAAAGTCCATCTTCTCGCCCAGTGCTACCGCCTCAGGCCACTTGTCAAATAGAAAGCCTATTTTTTCCGCAGTGAGATCTCCGCCGGCAGTTTCTAGACCCGGATTGGTTGCCGGAATTGTACTCGGAATCGTTAGGAAAATGTTGAGAGGTGCTGCCCTAGAGTCTTCCAGCATCCACTCAATTCCCTCGCGATCACAAACATTGCCAATTTCGTGGCTGTCGCAGAATAGGGTCGTGGTCCCATTGAGGAGAGCCGCTTCAGCGTAGGCGCAGGCCGACATCATACTGGATTCGATGTGGATGTGGGGATCGACCAAGCCCGGAGCAATAATTCCCCCTTCCGCATCGTAGTAGTGCCCACATGCACTTTTCGCTGCTGTCCCAGACGGTTTGACCGCCGCAATCCTGCCCCGATGTATCCAAAATTCCCGCCCTGAAAGGATACGATCCGTGTAAACAGAAAGCGACCGGGCCCCAGCAATAACGAGCTCGGGCTGGCACCTGCCGGAAGCGACGGCAGCGAGCTCTTGAGTAACACTATGGAGAGGAGGGACTGACAATCGATTCATAGGAAGTTTTTAATAATAAGAACTTTTTTTATTAATCATACACTGGTCTGGTCGCACCGGATTGAGGCAACTTAATTTTGCCTCTGTTCACTTCGGTCCCATCAGTAAATTAGGGCACAATTCATTCTTTACCGAAATTCATACTTGCCCTCAAAATCTGCACTATGGAGTGTCCTTATAGTTTAGAATAAAGCCGGCTTAGAAAGCCTTCTTTTGGCATATTTTGGTTCTGTGGAATCTGGAAAATCCTCTCTGCCCGCTACGTTTTCACCACTCCAGTTGATTTGCTTGCCATTGCTGGGGCCTTCAAAGGCGGCTGTTGGGTTCAGTTACATCATGGACCCCTTCCAGCCCCTCCTCAATCACATACGGCTCATCGCTATCCGGGCTTGAGAGCCTCACCCAGATATTTACGATGATTTGTATAATAATTATCGCAATAGCGATACTGAAAATTCGCTTTTTTTGCTTATCAAAAGAAATTTTCGGGGATGGCGTTGAATCAATTCTCTTCTCGGCTTTTTGCTGGGCAATAGATTCGCGTACCGCTCGCATTTTGGCATCCATCGTCTCTTGCTGTGCCCTAGCTTGCGCTTTTACATCATCTTGTTCCATTTTTTGTATGGGGGAGCGGTCAATCCTTACTCTGCTTTTCCTGAACTTTGCTGTAGGACTTTCCCCTGCGTTCTAACAGGCCAATTACCTAAGTAATCGCCGCCAGCGGGCTAACTGTCGCTTCACTTGTTTTGGTCCAGGCATTCCACGATTTTCCCGTCGACTTAGCGACTTAGAGACATCGAAGATCTCGCTCCAAACCCCGACCAATGCGGGATGAACGCGCTTGACCTTCCTTAGGTCCAGCCCCTTAAGAGAAACACCTTCTTTTTCTGAAAGGGCGACGAGTTGACCCACCATATGATGGGCCTCACGAAACGGAACTCCTTCCATTACCAATATCTCGACGATATCGGTGGCAAGAAGAGTCGGATCTGCCGCAGCAATGGCGCAGTTCTCCTTTTTGAATGTAAGACCTTTGAGGACTCCGCACATCACTTCCAGGCATAGGAGCGTCTGATCGAAAGAGTCAAAGACTGGCGGTTTATCTTCCTGCAGGTCCCGGTTATAGGTAAGGGGTTGAGCCTTAAGAAGTGAATATAGGGTTTGTAGGCTTCCCTGCAAGCGCGCTGCCTTTCCCCGAACGAGTTCCAAAGAATCAGGATTTTTTTTGTGAGGCATAAGACTGGAACCTGTCGTAAAAGCCTCAGGCAGTGAAACAAAGTCAAACTCCGTCGTAGACCATAGGATGAGATCCTCCGCAAACCGCGAGAGATGCAATCCACAAAGCGCACAGACCGAAGCAAATTCGATAAAGAGATCACGGTCCGCTACCGTATCCATGCTGTTTTCCGAGAGAAGAGGCCGCCCTTGCTTGTCGATAAAGCCCAATTCCATAGCAATGGATTTCCGATCAATAGGCAGCGTAGAACCAGCCACCGCACCGGCTCCGAGCGGGCACCGATTAGCACTCTTCGCAACCGATTCGATCCGATCTTGATCCCTCTGGAACATCTCCATATAGGCTAGCAAATAGTGCGCAACAGAAACAGGCTGGGCTCGCTGTAAATGAGTGTATCCTGGGATCAGGAGGTCAAAGTTCTCTTCAGCTAACCACAGTAACACCCTAAGAAGCTGCGCGAGGACCTGATCTAATTCACAGCAGGCCGATTTAAAAAAGAGACGCATATCCGCTGCAACCTGCTCATTACGGCTACGAGCGGTGTGGAGTTTTTGCGCTGCCGGCACACGCTCAGTCAGGGCGTGCTCGATATTCATGTGTATATCTTCAAATTCCGGTTTCAGGTGGATGCGACCACTCTCAATCCCCTTTAGCACTACGTCCAATCCATCCCGGATGGCCTTGCACTCGCCAGAAGTGAGGAGCCCGATCTTCTTCAACATTGCGGCATGGGCCTTGCTTACAGCAACATCGAACGGTGCTAACCGCCAATCGAACGAGATCGATTCGCTAAAACGTTGCATAAGTTCCGACGGCGGCGATGCGAAACGTCCTCCCCATGTGGGCTGCTTTGATGCCATTATTTTGAGGTTTCGTTGAATAAAATAGCTTAAAACAAATGCAGAATGTTGTTTGAAAAATAAATTACAATTGCTTTTCGCTCATCTTCAGACTCTCCCTCGTTTCTCTGAACGGCGATCCAATTAAGGGAAATCCATTAGGATTATCTCTGCAATACCGCGGCAATGTTGAAAGCGAACAACGTCCTCCGTATCCCCCTACAATAACGAGGATTGGATCACTCGATTTGCCCACTCCTTTTTGCCTTCATACGATCGAGAGAGGCAGATACAAAACTTGCGAAAAGAGGGTGGGCCCTTCGAGGGTTGGATTGGAATTCCGGATGAAACTGCACTCCGATATACCAAGGATGGTCTTGCAATTCCATGATCTCAACAAGATTACGCTTAGGATTGGTTCCCGTTACGCGCATCCCGGATCTTTCGAATGTGTTTTGGTACTTATTATTGAATTCAAAACGGTGGCGGTGTCGTTCCGATACTATTGTCTCCTGATAGGCTGCCTGTGTCTTTGACCCGCTAGTGAGACGACACTGATATGCACCCAACCGCATAGTTGCCCCCTTCTCCTCAAGGTTTTTCTGGTCCTCCATGATATCAATAACAGGCTCCATCGTTCCTTCATCGAATTCGGTACTGTTTGCATTTTCGATTCCAATAACATTCCGGGCGAATTCGATTACTGCGATCTGAAGACCAAGACAAAGTCCGAAATAAGGAATTTTATTTTCCCTGGCTAAACGCGCCGCTGAGATCATTCCCTCAATTCCTCGTGATCCAAATCCGCCCGGAACACAGATTCCATCAAGCTCGAGTAAGTTATTTACCCTATTTTTGTCTTCCAGAGATTCCGAATCAATTTTGTGAATATCAATAGCGCAGTTATGTTGTATACCACCATGGGTGAGGGATTCGTAGACCGACTTATAGGCGTCCTGAAGTTCTATATATTTCCCAACAATTCCAATTTTGATCCTATTAGAAGGAAACTTGAGCCGTCGTACAACTGTGTCCCATCCGTTATCCTTTTGTGGATCTCCCTTCAACCCCAGAAGTTCAGCGGTGAGACCGTCGAGGTTTTCCCGTCGTAACATTAGGGGTAGCTCATAGATAGAGTGCTCAACATCTTGTTCTTCGATTACTGCCTTTACCGGCACGCTGCAGAACAGACTCAGTTTTTCCCGCAGCTCTTGTGGAAGCGCCTTCGAAGTGCGACAAACCAGGATGTCTGGTTGGATACCGATTTCGCGCAACTTAGCCACACTTTGCTGAGTGGGCTTGGTCTTAAGTTCACCAGCCGCGTCGAGGTAAGGGATAAGGGTAACGTGGATAAAAATGAGATTTTCTCTTCCAACTTCCAGGTAGAACTGTCTCATGGCCTCAAGGAATGGCAGTCCTTCAATATCGCCAACGGTGCCACCAATCTCCGTAACCAAAACATCAACGTCCCGGTCTGCCGAGCGGAGATGACTCTTAATCTCGTTGGTAACATGAGGAATCACCTGAACAGTTTGTCCGAGATAATCGCCTCTTCTTTCTTTCGCAATTAGTGATTCGTAAATTTGGCCCGAGGTTAGGTTGTTTCGACGGGAAAGCTTCCCTGAAGTAAATCGCTCGTAGTGCCCCAGGTCCAGGTCCGTCTCAGCGCCGTCATCGAGCACGTATACTTCGCCATGCTGAAACGGGTTCATAGTCCCTGGATCAACATTCAAGTAGGGATCGAATTTCTGCAGAACTATATTAAGACCGCGCTGCTCCAAAAGGGTCCCTAAGGCTGCTGTAGTGAGTCCTTTCCCAAGGGAAGAGACAACTCCCCCAGTTATGAAAACATACTTCATTGCTGATCTCCGCAACCGCACTCGGAAACAACTCCATTTTCGAATTGAATCCGGAACGAGATTTTCGTACCGACGTAAGAATCATGAATCTGATCCGAATAGCGCCATTTTTTGCCATTGTAGATACGTAAAGGTTGACCAAGGTAATCAAGGGTCTGCGTCGGGATCTTATTGATCGGGAAAGATTGGACCCGCCCGAGTATGACGTTACCACCGTTGATGTTGTCCTTCAATTCAGCCATAACAGTTTCATTATCTTTTATTTGTTCCTGCATTATCTCGTTTTCGAATGCCAGCTTCTTGGCCATATTCTCAGCACCTCTGATTTCGTAGTCAATCTGGCAACCTCGCTAACGTCTCTTCTAACTCATAATTAAGGCATGCTAGAACCGCTCTTCGCCAACTAGAAGAGCAAGACAAGAAAACGTACAGTAAAGGTAAAACATGATTACGCATATATCACCTCCGTTGATTCAACCTACGGAAGAATTGTTCATGACTTGTACCCCATATTACCTTCAGTTGACAAACCGAGCATCTCACCAGATCTTGGAGTCAATAGAATTCGATTAATCCCGCAATCGAAAAGAGAGAGGTTGTTTTGGGAACTCGAAAATATAGACCCTACAGAAAGGATTCCGATATCAGCTACACGGTCGGGGTCTATCCCACGATTGAGTTGCTGACTAAAAGGCCTGATCTGGCGGAACGGGTTCTGACCTCGACGGAAATAGTTCCGAGCGAAGGCTACACCCGCATCCATACTCTTTGTTCTAAACTGTCCCTTAATTTGGAGAAAAACGATCGCTTAATCGCGCGCCTATGCTCAAGAAAAGACTGCCATGCCCTAGGAATTTTTCGTAAAACGAACCCTCCGTTGGTCCCAGATTCTCATCACATTTTGCTCCACCGCCCGACAGGAAGGGGAAATGCGGGAACCATCATAAGAAGTATGGCAGGATTCGGGCTGAGAAACCTTATACTGATACGACCAGCGGTCGATCTTTGGCATCCCAGTGTCATTCGTGCTTCTATGGGTTCCCTCTTCCAGATCGGTTTTCGCTACTTCGACTCGATCGAGGAATATTTCTCCTACGCAAAATTGCCCCGGTTCGTGCTGAGCAAAGAAGGAAAGGTATGTCTTTCGGACCTAAAGGTGAAATCAACATCTGTTTTTATCTTCGGAAACGAAGGAGAGGGAATTCCTCCCAATACCGCGGAAGGGGCCACGACTGTGCGTATAAATCAAACGGATGGGATCGACTCTCTTAACCTGTCCGTTGCAGCCGGTATTACCCTATACTCTCTCTCGAGAAAAAAGATGACAGAATAGAAAGCCTATACCCCTCTACATTAAATGTCACAGTTAAAAGACCGCGTTCTCTTCTCTTCGGAAAATTCGCCAGCAGCCTTAGTTGTTGGGTCGGTGGCTTTTGATAAAATCATCACTCCGACCCAACGTACTGAGCGTACCTTGGGCGGGGCAGCTTCATATGCTAGCATCGCCGCCAGTTATTATTCTCCAGTCCGTTTGGTCGGAGTAGTAGGCCACGATTTTGACACGGAGGTTATAAAACGATTCGAGAGAAGAAAAATCGATTTGGAAGGACTAAAGCGGGATGATTCGGGTCCAACCTTTTTCTGGTCAGGGCAATATAGTGAGGGTTTCTCAAGGCGGAAGACACTTGAAACCCACCTTAACGTTTTCGAAAGATTTAGACCAAATTTACCGGTTGGGTATCTTGATACACGCTACATCTTGCTTGGAAACATTGATCCTGACTTGCAACTTCACGTCTTGGAACAACTCCAGGGAGAATTTTTTTCCGTAGCCGACAGTATGGATCTGTGGATCGATACGAAAAATAAAGAACTAAGAGCCCTCATTAAGCAAATCGACTGTCTGGCCCTAAATGACACCGAGGCAATTCTTCTCACTGGGGAAAGAAACTTAATCAAGGCCGGCAGAAAGCTGCTAACGATGGGCCCGACGATGGCGATTATAAAAAAAGGTGAGCACGGTGCATATCTTTTTCACCCAGAGGGACTCTTTGCACTGCCTTCGTATCCGGTCACAATGGTACAGGATCCAACAGGGGCCGGTGACTCATTTGCAGGGGCCTTCGTCGGCTATCTTGCTGCGAAAGACAAGACCGATTTCCACTCGGTCAAACAAGCAATGATTTATGCCGCCGTTACTGCTAGTCTGACCATTGAAGCCTTCAGTTGCGACGCACTCGAGTTAGCCGGAGCGGAAGAAATCGAGCAGCGGTATATCGAGCTTGTCAATATTATGCGGATATAGAGGATTTAGAGAGATGACCTCTGCCGAAATAACCATTGCGGGGCACACTGCTATGGAAGAAGAAATGCGCATTATGGCGAGGAGTGCCCAAATGGCCTCCCTGGAGCTAGCTACTACTCCAACAAAAAACAAGAATGCCGTCCTGACAACCTTGGCAGACTTTCTCCATGCAAGCACCGATTCTCTTCTTGCGGAGAACTCTAAGGATCTAGAAGCAGGCGTCGAAGCAGGACTTTCCGAATCCCTTCTAGAAAGGCTCACCCTCTCACCAGAGAGAATTGAAGCGATGGCGGAAGGCGTCCTGAAAGTTGCCCGGCTTCAAGACCCAGTGGGGGAAGAGTTGGAAAGGAGTCGGAGGCCCAATGGGTTGGAGATCCGGAAAGTTCGAGTGCCAATCGGTGTCATAGGTATCATCTACGAATCAAGACCGAATGTGACAATTGATTGTGCAGCCCTGTGTCTGAAGAGCGGTAATGCCTCAATCTTGCGAGGAGGGAAAGAAGCTTTTCATACCAATGGAGCCCTCGCTAGTCTTATTAAAAAGGCTCTCTTCAAGCATGAGGTCGATCAAAGCTGCGTCCAGTTTGTCGCAACCACCGATCGGAAGGCGCTCAATACATTGCTAAAATGTGACGATACCGTAGATTGCATCATTCCAAGAGGAGGAGAGAGTCTAATTCGATTTGTGACGGAGAACTCTCTTATTCCCGTCATAAAGCATTACAAAGGGGTCTGCTGTGTGTACGTCGACCAGGAAGCTGATATTGAGCTAGCCCAAAAGATTGTGGTGAATGCGAAGGTCCAGCGTCCAGGTGTCTGCAATGCCGCCGAGAATCTCTTTATTCACGAAGAAACGGCTCATGTGATGCTACCTAAAATAGCAGGTGCCCTGGCCCAAGCCAATGTGGAGCTTCGTCTCGATAAGCCCGCCCGTGAGATCCTACACGGAATCGAGGGTCTACGCTGGCAGCCTGCTTCAGAGGAGGATTTTTACACCGAATATCTAAGCATGACACTGGCGGTAAAGATCGTCCCTACTCTACAGGCTGCTATCGAAGCAGTTAACCGATACGGAAGTAGTCACAGTGACGCCATTGTCACTCAGAACGAGGAATCAGCGAAAAAGTTTCTTACTGGGGTCGATTCAGCGACTGTGTATTGGAATGCAAGCACCCGATTTACAGATGGATTCGAATTTGGGCTAGGCGCAGAAATCGGAATCTCAACGGACAAACTCCACGCCCGTGGTCCCATGGGGCTCCGCGAGCTAACAACTTACAAGTACATGATCTTCGGATCAGGACAACTCAAATAGGAACTAATTAAAATAGAAGGAAGTTTACTCATCTCTACCAATTGTCGTTTTCTTCCTTTTTAAGTGTGGCGTCACATCTCTAAAGACATAGATAGCATAAGTCAGGCAAAGAGACTTCCTAGCGAGATACCACCCACTATTAGCCCAATCTCCAAAAGGGCCTAAAAATAGGGGATGAGGGGAACTGAGGGAATTTAACCAATGTCTACCAATAGCATTGAAAGCCAAAGGTTTCACGATCAGCTCCTCCGTCTTTTGCGATGGGAAGATCTCGACGAAGAATATATCCGTCAACTAATTACGCTTGCGAAGGAAGAGGATCTAGAAGGTGCCGGCCTTGAAGCTATCCCGCCTTCTCCTGGCGATGTCACAACCAGTGCCATTGCTACTGACGAAACAAAACGAGCGCAAATCGTGGCTTCCGAGGAACTCGTGATCTGCGGACTACCATTAGTCCCCCTAATTTTGGATGCCTACGGAACAGACCAAGACTTCGAAGCTCTGGTGGAAGAGGGGGTCCCAATGCGGGAAGGGGAAGTTCTTGCTGAGTTTTCGGGCTCGGCCACGTCGATCATCACCGCCGAACGCGTAATTTTGAACTTCTTGGGACACCTCTCCGGTATCGCGACGAACACAGCCAGATTTGTGGAGGAGTTGCACTGGAGTACCACCAAGTTGATCGATAATCGGAATTCTGTGCCTGGCCTCCGAGTCCTGGAGAAATATGCCGTAGCACAGGGGGGAGGGTGGAATCATAGAGTCGGTCTTTTTGATCGAATAGTGATCAGCGAAAAGCATTTTTGCCAAAGCCACACTGTCGCTACCGAGCGATTCGCCAACGCAGTTGACAGAGCACGTCATTGTTATCCAAATCTCCCTGTTGAAGTGGAGCTGCATTGTCTAGATCAGATACCCGCAATCGTAGAGAGTGGAGTCGAAGTTATACGATTGCTTAATTTTTCTCTGTGCGACCTAACTAAGGCAGTGGAGTTGATCGGAAACGCAGCCTTCAGTGAAGCGAGTGGTCCGTACTGTCTTCAGGATATATCGCAACTCTCTAATATTGGACTCGACTTTGTCTCTTGTAGCACCGTCATCAATCAAAGCGCTCGGAAAGAGATGAATCTTATCTGGTGCGACTAAGCGGATTTTGCTTCTTTACCTTACCGAAATTTTTGGAGGATTTTTTTAATCCAATTACCACTACTTAAAATGGATGACGCAAAACTTCTTAAAACAGTCCTTATATAACTCTCGAATTAGTGAGTCAGAGACAATTGACGCTTCCCGCATCAGGAACCACCTGCGAATCACGGGGTGCAATATTCCGATTCTTCACTTCCCTGAAGTTGATAGCACAAATCTTGAAGTCCCGCGGCAACTTGATATGGGGCGATCACCTCCCTTTGCCATCCTGGCATCCAAGCAACAGTCTGGACGGGGAAGGCTGGGAAGACGCTGGCACAGCCCGGAAGAAGGAAACTGTTACCTGAGCTTTGCCTTTACTCCTGATGCCGCGCCAGACAAACTTCAAAAACTCACCTGCTGGATTGGCCTCGAAATTTGTCGTCTCCTTCGAGACGAGTGTAAGATCCCGGTTCATATGAAATGGCCAAACGATCTTAAAGTAGGCCATCGAAAGATCGGAGGGATGCTGTGCGAAAGCCGGACCGAAGGGGGAAAGCTACTCTATCTCGTTTTTGGGGTTGGGATTAATGTTAATTGCCGCTGCTCGCAGTGGCCCCCGCCAATAAAGGAAATCGCCACTTCTCTGGCCGAGGAGGCAGGAAAACAGCTGGCCCTAAATCATTTTATTGCCATGCTTGTAATCAGAGTCATACAGGCTTGGCAACAGTTCGGGACAGGAGAATTATCCGAAACAGATCCTTTATGCCTTTAACCTCCAACATTGACAAAACTTGGGGATAACAACACCTCACAATATAATTTGGAACTGCCAATTAGCAAGCTACCTGGTAATTTTTATATGTATACTGAGAATTTTCGAGAATTGTTTGATTTGCAACAAGTGTGATAAGATGCTGATACGATGAATTCCAATCGGATCGACAAGATTAAAAAGACAGAGACGATTGCAAAGTCCCGGGTGCGCAATGCGCGTCTTTACGGTTAACATTAATAACACGAATACTCAATTCGGTACCGTCCAAAACAATCGGTTGGTCGAGCGTAAAAGCATTTCGACGACCCTCTTGGACAACCCGGAAAGGGGCATTCGGCAAATTTTGCATTCTGTGCTTAAATCGAACCCAAAGCCGGATGGGCTTTGTTACAGTTCTGTAGTGCCTAAGAGTACTTGCTTGTTTAAAGAAGCAATGGATAACGCGAAGTGGAATTTACCGGCCATCCAGCTCACTTATAGGAATTGCCCCCTAAAGCTGAATTTCCCCAAACCAGAGGAAATTGGACAGGACCGACTAGCCAATGCCATTGCAGCTGAATATCTCTACCAGGTACCAGCAGTCGTTATCGATATGGGAACTGCGGTCACCTTTGATATCGTCTCAAGTCGGGGTTACGAAGGGGGCTTAATCGCGCCTGGACTCGATTTGATGACACGGTACCTTAACGAGCAAACGGCCTTGCTTCCCAAACTTGATCCTGACGATTTGATTGTTTCAGCCGGTATTGGGAAATCAACTCTTGAGGCAATGAAACTGGGTTGCGTAATTGGTATGGAAGGTATGATTCGGGCCCTGCTCTTGCGTGTGAGAAAGGAATTGAACCGTCTAGGCGAAGGCAAGCCCACTGTAATTGCAACTGGAGGGAGCGTTGGTGTCCTACCCAAAAAATGGCTACCTGATATCACCTTTAATCCCGACATTGCGTTGATTGGTCTCGCCAGAGCCTATCAGGTTTTGAAAGTATGAGTGGTCCATGTCTAAAGATTGAAGCAGACAAGCTCACCAAGCAATACGGCAAGGTCGCTGCTATTAGAGATGTTTCCTTTACTGTATCCGATGGTGAAATCGTTGGCTTTCTCGGGCCTAATGGTTCCGGGAAGAGCACCACATTGCGTATTCTCTGCGGCTTAATACCTGCATCATCCGGAGTAGCAAAAATCTGTGGAATCCCAGTAGCCAGTCATCCTGAGGAAATAAAAAGTCGCATCGGATACATGACAGAAAACAATCCCCTTCCTGCAGATATGCGAGTAATTGAATATCTCGATTTTCGGAGTCGCCTAAAAGGTGTAAGAGGGAAAGATCGGAAGAAGAAAATCGAGGAGGTGATGGCTCTCTGTGAGCTGAATAGAACCCACCGAAGGCAGATAATTGGCACTCTATCAAAAGGTTACCGGCAGCGAGTCGGAATCGCAGATGCGATTCTAGGGGAACCAGAAGTAATCATTATGGACGAACCTACGATCGGGTTGGATCCCCATCAGGTCCTAGCTATTCGGGAACTAATCGATACCCTTAGAGGAAATATGAGTGTCGTCATTTCAAGCCATATCTTAGCGGAAGTAGAGCTCTCCTGCGACCGCATTATTATAATCAACCAAGGTCGGATCGTAGCCGATGGGAACGCAGACCAGCTGCGAAATGAATTCGCCAACAGCGCAAAGTATATCCTCTCTGTAGCCGGAGACTTTACCGGGCTCCTTGCCTCGATCAAGGAACTCGATTCTTGTTTCCATGACTTCACTCAGAAAGAAATTCGGAAAGACGGAAGCTGGGAAATTGTTTTCGAATCCTCTTCTAGGGAGGATCTCTCAGGGAGAATAATGAGAACAATTTCCCGCTACCCTGAAGCTCGAGTTCGGTCTTTAGTCCGTTCTGAATCGAGCCTGGAGGATATCTTTCTTGCAGCAACAAAGAGAAGTTGGGACGAAACACTGTGAGATACTTTTTTATCCTCTTACGGCAGGAATTACGAACGCTCCTTTTCTCTCCCGCTACTTACACCGTAGCTGTTCTCTTTCTCGGTCTTATGGGCTGGATTTATTGGCGGATACTATTGCAACTTAGTCTTGAGTCACAACCGGACCTGCCCTCGCGAGTTTTCTTTGAATTTTTCTGGTTGCCCGTTTTTTTTGTGGTGCCTCTTCTCACAATGAAAAGTTTAGCAGAAGAAAGGCGGCTTGAAACTCTGGAAGCACTGAAGACGACACCGGTTACAGCCCTCGAAATTGTGTTGAGCAAATTCTTTGCCGCCTACTTACTCTACAATCTGCTCTGGCTATTGACCTTAGCTTATCCCATATTAGTCGCTTCGGCACTTAGCTCTACCCTGGCCAAGAATCAGCTTCTTGAACCCGGAGTTCTCATAGGCGGTTATCTCTTCATCGCAAGCAGCGGTCTCCTTTTCACCGCTGTTGGGATCCTTTGCAGCAGTTTAACCCGAAGTCAATTCGTTGCGGGTATGCTGTCATTCTGTACTCTATTCATCATTATCATAGGATTTCGAGAACTCCAGCAGGAAGCCGGAAATTGGCTTCCTGCTATGTCGCAGACATTGAACTATTTTCAACCGTTTCGGGATCTAGAGAATTTCAGTGGCGGAGTTCTCGACTCAAGACCCTTAATATTTTACCTCAGTAACACATTCCTTGTTCTTGGATTGTCTGTTTTGGTGGTTGATGCAAAATCCTTATGAATCTCCCCGAAAATTTCAAAACCGTCAATTGCCTCAACCTTACTAATCGCATCCTCCAAATCCTTCTTGGAGTGTCCTTTATCTGTGGTTTAAACTACCTCGCCTCTCGACACTATTCCAGGACCGATCTCACACGAAATCGCCTTTATTCTCTATCTCCTGAAACGATTGCCTATATTTCCGAAATTAAAACCCCGGTCAAAATCATCGTCACCATACCTTCCGATTCTGAGGAACCAAGCATCTCCCTACTCTATCGATATGTCCGGAACTTGCTCCAGGAGTACGAGAACGCGGGACGAGATGGACCAGCTAAGAAAATTGAAGTCGAATTTGTCGATGTCTTTCGTGAACTTCGCAAAGCGGAGGCAATTTCCCGTAGCTACGGAATAGAAAATCCCAACGAGACTCTTGTTATCAGCGGGGACAAGAGAAGGAGGATTCTACCTGCTGATCTCCTTGATACAAGTGAAGGAAGTACGACTACCTTTTGGGGCGAACAGGCCTTTACTTCCGCCATTATTGAAGTGACAGACGAAAAGCCGGATCGAGTCTATTTTCTTGTCGGACACGGCGAGATGCAAACCGACGACGTCGACCCCAGGCGGGGTCTTTCCCAATTCGCTCACGAACTAGAAATGCGGAACTTCACACTCAAGGCACTCGATCTCAGCAAAGAGAAGCAAGTCCCAAAAGATGCTGATCTCATTATTTCCGCCTCGCCTCAGAGCCCGCTGACTGCAAATGAGAGTGAGGCCCTGAGAAGATACCTTTCCGATCGTGCCGGACGGCTGATTGTATTCCTCGATCCATGGCGAAACCATGGCTTTGACGACCTCTTCTATGAATGGGGTATCCTAGCCGATAAAATGCTGATAGTAGATAACGGTCCAGATTTCCAAGTTGCCAGTGGAGATCTCATAATTCGGCAATTTGCCGAGCATGCGATCACGGATCCCCATTTGAAGAATCGCATCCCGGTGATAGTCGGTCTAAGCCGACCAATCCGCCCCGACCTGGATGCACCGCCCGACGAACGGAGGAATACTGTTTCGTTGATCGGCAGCTCACCGACGAGCTGGGCCGAAAGCTCCTACCAAAAAGCCCGAGAAATCGACAATCTGCAGTTTAATCCCATCACCGACCTCAGGGGGCCGGTGCCAATCGCTTGCTCTTCCGAACGAACCGTCTCCTCCCCGTTTCTCAGCATTGCCGGTGGTCGACTCGTCGTCTTCGGGAACTCTGACTTTGCCACTAATCAGAGAATTTCTTCATTTGGCAATCACATGCTTCTCCTCAATACGGTAAAATGGTGTCTGGACCGCGACACTCTCCTCGCCATTCGAGGCAGGGCTGTAGAGACTTACCAGATGTTAATCAGCCGTAAGGAACTCAATCAACTGGGATTGTTAATTTCTACCGTCCCCTCAATAATAGCAGTCTGGGGATTGGTGATATACTGGACACGCCGGCGCTAGTACCATGCGAATTAGATTAACCATTTCCCTAGTTGTTTTCAACGCCATCCTTTTTGGCACACTCTATGTCCTAGATAATAACCCCGCTGAAACCTCTTCTAGATTCGAAACTGTGATTCCGGAGGAGGTGCTCGACCGGGTAAACCGACTTAGCATTGAGAGACGTAATCCTGCCCTCCGCTGGGTCCTCGAGAAAAAAGGAAGCGCCTGGTTAATCGTCGACCCAATTGAGTGGAAGACTAACCGCTTCGCCGTAAACCGAATTCTCAATCAGTTGCAATTTATCGAACGAATAACGAGTTTTTCGGTCCGGGACATCAATAGAGCGGGCCAATCGTTGAGCGATTATGGACTGGCCGAACCCAGCGCCATCCTTGTGCTCACGCACGATGGGATGGAAACTAAGATTAAGATCGGGAGTTCGACCAAAGTGGGAAATCGTCTCTATATTCTCTCTCACGATGAGAGCGAGGTCTTCGTAGTCAACCGCGAGCTGCTCGATAGTGTAACGATAGCGCTGGAGGATCTACGCAATCAGTTGGTATTTGATATTCCCTTATTTGAGATTCAATCCATTAATCTGCGGCGAAAAAGTCTTCCTCTCCGTATCGTTAGACACGGCGAAGGCTGGCGGTTCGAAACACCGATTGAGGCCGAGGCTGACACCGCTAAAGTGGAAACTGTCCTGAATAAACTGAGCGGGATTCGGCTAGTGGGATTCCATTCCCCGAACCCCATCGCCCAGGGGCTTGACCGCCCTGCTATCAGGATAACCTTTGAAGGAAATAACCGCAGAGAAACCCTCCTTCTCGGTCACCAGGTTCTAGAGAATTCTGGGGAAATGCTCTATTACGCGCGCCTAGAAAATAACCCTTCCATATTCACTGTCCCCTCGGAACCTTTCGGCGACCTACTCCAAGCACAAAGAAAGCTACGTAACCGTCAGTTAATCCGTATCTCACAGGATTCTATCAATGGAATCGAGATTGCTGTTGGTAGCGAATCAGTGCGGCTTCAAAAATTGGAAACAGGGGCTTGGCAGGTACCGCGAAATGAGCCAACCGGTGATTTGGCTAACTGGCCTGCTGACCCAATTCTGATTGCCGAGATGCTCACCGGTATCCTCGGGACAAAAGCCGTTTCATTCGTTACCGATGCCCCTTCCACAACCGACCTCGAAGAATTCGGCCTCGAAGATCCCCAGAGGGAAGTCCGGCTCATCAGCAACGATCAGACTAGTGTTCTCTTAATCGGCAACCTTACTGGCAATCAGAACACTGTATTTGCTAAAATAGCCGATAGGCCTACTGTCTATGAGATTGACAGCGGATATATCTTTCCCCTTCTCCAAACTCGCCCCTTGCATTATCGACTTCGGCTTTTTGGGCAACAGTCGAACGCTGTTAAAATTGAAACCGTCGATCTACAAGATCTGGACGGGAAAAGGAACCTTCTTTCGCTCGATCTCCGTTTGGAACCAAAAGGTCCAGACGATCCCAAGTCTAATCTAATCGGAGTCACACATGATGATCGAGGGCCGGTCCAGTCGTTGCTGCAGTACGGAAAGGGTTTTACCGTAAACTCCTACATTACCCAGTCCTTTACCGAAGGATATGATTCAGGACAGAAGATATTTCCTTGGAAGTACCGCCTCCGCCTTGAAATTGTTCTTCCGGGTGGGGAACAATTTCAAAGGAAATCGCTTACCTATTTTTTTACGGAACGCATGGGAGCTAGCACACAGGTTGGAGGTTCTCCTGATTTCGAGATAACTTTCCTTCTCGATCAAAACCTAATTGATACCCTCTTCCACTTTACGTTTGAACGAGGTTCTGACCCCCTCGATCTGTGAATCCCAACAGAACGAATGAAGGCTTCACCTGGGGGATTAGACTCTTCAGCAATCTCCTCAATTCGCTTCTCATTCTGATCGCAATTTTCCAGGGACTACTCGTCCTGCTCGTCCTATTTCAAAAGGAGATTCCTCTGCCCGCATTCGTCCTGCGAGACCTCGATCGGAAATTAGACAAATTGGGAATCGATTTCGAGGTTGGTAAAGCTACCTTTGATACCAGCGGGCGTCTCTATGCCAATAATTTACAACTCTTTCAGAAAGAAACACGAGATCTCCTATTGGAAAGCGAGAGCGTAATTATAGCGTTTGAACTTCCCATGCTCTTCATCCTAAAAGCGGCGGCTGAAGAGGTGGAGATCAGAAACACAAAGCTTAATTGCCCCTCTCTATACTCCTTAAGCGGATCGGAGGAAGCGATTGCCCAACGAATCAACGGCCGCTTAGTCAACACTTCGCATGGGTGGAATATCAGGCAATTGAGTTTCTTCCTTCATAATCTTCGGCTTGGAATACGAGGTCCACTGCCAGAGGCTATCCTTCGTGGCGATAAAGTCTTAACTCCTGAGATGAAAGAAGAACCACTCAAACAATTTTTCATGTTTTGCCGTTCTCTTTCGGAACTTCAAAAACCACTTGCTACCTTAAAAGATGCTCATGCACAAATTCGGCTACGTGAAATTCGGGGTTTTCACCCCTTTCTTGAAGTGGATCTGTTCGGCAAAAGTTTTCATTGGCCGGACGCACCTCGGATTGGAAGATTTCACGTGCATGCCCCCAGGATCGACCTCCTTACTTTGGACCTCTTGGATCCAATCCAAGTACATGCCGACTCTCTCGTCATCGATGGGAAAATTAGGACAGGCCTCATTCGCTTTCTAATCGAATCCAAATCAATCCATAAGGAGGAATCTGATGGGTTATTTCGTGCCTTCTTTTCCACCCCAAATTCCGATTCTCCCGTCTTTTCTGAAACCGGCTTATCGGGATACATCAGGTTGGAAAAATATCCGTTGGTTGAAGGCAACGTTTTTGTGGGCCTGGACGGCGGGCCACTCGTCATCAAAGGGCGGATCGATATGGAGCTAGGAACCGGCCATCTGAGCTTGCGTTCAGAAGCAGACCTCAAACATCTGAAAAATATCGTCAGTCTCTCAAAGTATCGTTTTCTAAAGTTCTTCGCGTTTCCTAAAACATCTCACCTGTACGCTGATCTCACAATCGATAAGTCTTTCTCATTTTACGACGCCAATTTTTCCTTTAGCTCCGATTGGCTAAAATTAGGAAACGCGAAATTGTCGAATCTTCGGATGAGCGGTTCTTTGGACCCATATTCAATTCGATTTTCCCGAATCGAATTCGATCAGTCAGGCCATCGAACGGAAGGATCCATTAAGATAGACCTTGTAACCGAACAGACTCGCACTCTTTTAAAGGGCCACCTTTACCCTAGACGGTTTAACTCGATTCTTCCCGATTGGTGGGCCAAAACTTGGAAAGACTTTGTATTCTTTGGACAACCTCTCCGAGGAGATATCGAATTTCAGACCAATTGGAAAGAAGGGCGGCTGCTTTTCCACTATGGCGCCATAGCCGGGGAAAACCTCAGTTATCGGGGCATGGATATATCTGAGATAAGACTAAACAGTTGGGCCATTCCAGGCTTTTTTGAGCTATTCCAAATCGAGTCAAAACGTCCAGAAGGAGAAGGAGAAGGCTCGATGCGGTGGATCTTCAAGGAACCTACCCAAATGGCACGGTTTCTCGACATAAAGACTCAGTTCCACCTTGCTAACCTTTCTGCTTTGGTCGGTGATGAATCCGCGTCCTTTATTGATGACTTCGAACTCCCCGACCCTCCTCTATTAGAAATAGAAGGGCTTCTCTACAACAGGGATGCAGCACCATCAAATCAGCGAGCTTTACGCATTAAGGTAGAGTCGAAAAGACCGTTCAATTATCGAATGCTTTCCTTCGACCACCTAGCATTAGATGGGCGTCTTGGGTCCGAAAATTTCTCTTCTGATTCCCTCTCATTTGGTCTTGCTGGGGGCAATGGGAATGGGAGTCTGGAATGGGACCGAAGTGGGTCAGCCTCAAATGTTTCCCTCGACTTGTCTCTACGTGGAGCTGACTCAGAAATGTTACTAGAGATGATAGGCCTGCATAAAAGCCTATCTTCTACCCCACCCCAAGACGACTCCACCCGAAGCAAACCGGAATCATCTGGTGGGATCGTCAACCTTGATCTCAAGGCGATAGGCGATCCTAAAGATTTCCTCGATTTCCGGGGTTCAGGCTGGTTGCAGATGTCACAGGAAAGTCTGGGGAAAATTCACCTATTTGGTGGACTTTCCAGACTGTTCTACGGTTCGTGGATCGGCTTTACAACCCTTCGCCTGGAACGGGGGGAAGGATATTTTCTTCTCGATCAAAATAAAATTAGTTTTCCAGATCTTAGATTCTATGGCCCCAACGCTCTTGTTCAGGCCAAGGGAGACCTCCTTTTTCCTCATCACGAGATTGATTTCAAAGTACAAGTTAAATATATGGAACGTGTAATCAATCCCATAGCGACTGCCCTGAGTCCCCTTTTTAAGCCACTCATAGATTCCCTGGAAGTCGAACTCTCGGGGCTGCTTGCCAATCCACAATGGCGTTTTTCAGTCCATCCCTCAAATATTTTTGAATCCCCTACATTTTCCTCTCGCCCAATCGCCCCGCTCGAGAGAGCAGAGGATGAAGAACCCTAAGCAGAAACACCGTGAACTCATGTCGAATATCCAACATGCCGTAGGAGCTCACTGCTCTATAGCTGGCGGCCACGATAAAGCCCTCGAATTAGGAAAGGAATTGGGCTGCGAAGTTGTTCAGATTTTTACAAAGAACAATATGCAATGGTCAGCCAAAGCGATCGAACAAACAACTCTTTCCAATTTCTCCCGAGCAAAGAAGAAAACCGGCATTAATCGCATCTTTGCCCACGCCGGATACCTTATCAACCTCGCCTCCGTAGATCGTGGAAATTTACAAAAGTCCCGGCAGGCACTCCTTGACGAACTCGAGCGCTGCTCCCTCCTAGAACTGCCTTTCATCGTGCTCCACCCCGGCGCCCACATGGGTGCTGGGGAAAGAAAGGGCTTGCACCGAGTCGTCCAATCAATCAACTGGATTCTGGAACGTTACGAGGGGAACACCCAAATTGCTCTTGAATCGACTGCAGGTCAAGGTACGGTACTGGGAGCCGAAACATCCCACCTCGCTTACATTATAAAGCATTCGCAACAACCAAATCGGCTCGCCATCTGTCTAGATACCTGCCATCTCTTCGCAGCCGGATACGATGTGAGAAAAAAGACTAACATCGAATCCTACTTAAAGCACTTTAGGCAGCATCTCTCTTGGGAAAAGGTTCTTTGTCTCCATCTCAATGACAGCAAGGGAGCCCTTGGTCAGCATCTCGATCGGCATGAAGTCCTCGGTCGCGGGCAAATCGGTTGGCCTTGTTTTGAAACCATATTAACCCACCCTGCTTTTGCCCCAATTTCTCTCTGCCTGGAAACGCCTAAGGGCAAAAACAACATCAATGACCGGGAAAGCCTCACTCAACTGAAACGTCTTAGACCGCAATAATGAAATTGCCTAATTCGGGTCGGACTCTAGGCTAGTAGTTAGACTCAAAAACTCCCATCACTCCTTAAGGAGACAGAAATCTTGAACATAGAAGAAATCAAAAAGATTATTGACCTTATGAAAAGCTCGGACCTATCGGAGTTCGAGATCGAGGAAGATAGTTTCAAGCTTCGAATAAGTCGTCGCAAAGAGGACCAAACTAACATTCTCACAACGGGCCTCTCTCCACCTTTCGCTGCTCCGCACCACGCGTCACCGCTCCCCGTCCCTCAAGAAACTACTGACGGCAAAATATCATCAGTAAGCGAGTCGGAACCGACGGGTGATTTCATTACCTCACCAATGGTTGGAACATTCTACCTCGCTCCGTCTCCTGAGAGTTCGCCTTTCGTTGAAAAAGGCACTGAGGTAAATAACGAATCCGTTGTCTGTATCATAGAGGCAATGAAGGTGATGAATGAAATCCAAGCTGAAATGTCGGGAGAAATTCTGGAAGTCCTCATTGAAAATGGTCAATCGGTTGAGTTCGGCCAACCGCTTTTCAAGATCAGAAAAAGCTGAATCCGAATCAGCAAAATGGAGTCGGAGTCATGTTTCAAAAAATTTTAATCGCTAACCGGGGCGAGATCGCTCTGAGGGTTATACGCGCTTGTAAGGAGTTAGGGATTAAAACCGTCGCCGTCTACTCCGAAGCAGATGAACAATCGTTACATGTCCAACTGGCTGACGGGGCGATCCGTATCGGATCCTCGCCTAGCGGTGAAAGCTATCTAAAATCGGACCGCATTCTCAGCGCCGCCGAGATCGCAGACGTCGACGCGATCCACCCAGGCTATGGCTTCTTAGCAGAAAAAGCAGAATTTGCAGAGCAATGCGAGAGCTGCAACATCAAGTTCATCGGACCTAAGTCTGAAACCATACGGCTAATGGGAGACAAAGCGCAGGCTCGTGAAACCGTTAGAAAAGCACGAGTTCCTGTCACTCAAGGGAGCGAAGGACCTGTGGAAGATGGGCAAGCCGCCTTGCGGGTTGCGAAGCAAATCGGTTTTCCTGTAATTATAAAAGCAGTCTCAGGAGGAGGAGGAAGGGGTATGCGAACGGCAAATAATGCCGCAACCTTGTTAAAGGAGTTTGCCAATGCTCAAAGTGAAGCAGAGAAGGCTTTTGGTGACGGGACCCTTTATGTAGAAAAACTGATCGAAAATCCCCGCCATATTGAATTCCAGATCCTGGCTGACAACCACGGGCAAGTGATCCATATGTTGGAGCGCGACTGTTCGGTCCAACGAAGACATCAAAAGTTGATCGAGGAATCGCCTTCGCCTTTCCTAAGTAACGATTTGCGAAAACGAATGGGACGCGCTGCTATCCGTGCTGCAGAAGCCTGTGAATATGTGAACGCAGGAACCATTGAATTTTTGGTCGATGAAAGAGGAGAGTTCTACTTCATGGAGATGAATACACGAATCCAGGTGGAGCACGGCGTTACGGAAGAAGTCACGGGATATGATCTCATCGAGAAACAGATCCGCATCGCGGCTGGAGAGAAGCTGCAAATCGATCAGAAAGATATCAAATTCAATTGTCACGCGGTTGAGAGTCGGATCTGCGCCGAAGATCCGACCCGGGGCTTTGCCCCCTGCCCCGGAGAAATCTCCCTCTACTACCCACCGGGTGGGCTCGGGGTCAGAGTTGACTCACACATCTATGGAGGATATACAATTCCTCCACACTACGATAGTATGATCAGCAAAGTTATCTCGTGCGCGAGAACGCGTGACCTTGCACTCGATCGGATGCATCGCGCCCTAAGCGAATACCTGATTAGAGGAATTAAGACAACAATTCCCTTCACTATGGCTGTTATTCAAGATCCTGTTTTCAGGCAGGGAGGTGCCACTACTGCCTATGTCGAGGAATTTATTGGCCGGTCACCGAAAAGCCTTTTACTCGACACCAACCACTTGAACTAGGTCTGATATGCCAAAGAAAAAACCCGTTTTAGACAAAAGAGACGACATTGGTCATATACCAACTATCAGTGAGGATTCCTCGGCTCTTGGAGAAATTAAAATCAATCATAAAGTGGTGGCGAATATCGTTCAGCTTGCGACGCTTGAAGTAGAGGGAGTCGTAGCGGTAGCGGGAAGCAATTTTGTTGATCGTATCGAAGGTATATTCCACAAAAAAGAAGCCGGAGCGGGTATCCGGGTAGAACTGGACGGGAATGATCACTACCACATCTACATCCAGGTCATCCTATCCTTCGGAGTCGAATTAGCCAAAACTGCCTTCAACATCCAGACTACGGTGCGTGACCATGTTAATAAGATGACCAATAAGCAGGTCGCAAAGGTAGACGTAATCATTGAGGACATCAAACAGACTGAACAGCAGGGAGAAAAAGAGGAAGAGACCGAGAATTGGCCTGCCGGCGAACACACCGATTAGATATCCGGCCAATTCTAACTTGTGGCTTCTAGGAAACATCGATGATTCAACAATACCTAGATAGGACCTCGTATATCCTAGAACACCTGATCGAAAGGCCCTACCTATGGATTGCATGTCTAACTATCGTCCTTCTAATCATCCTTTGGTTCTTGCTATCTCGAAGAAAGTCCGGACCGATTATTGCCTTTGATAGCGCTACCGGGGATGTCAAGGTCTCAAGACAGGCAATTCAGGAACTCGCCCAAAGGACCAGCCAATCGATAGAATCGGTGGGTAAATGTCTAACCAGGATCAATACTCGAGGCGATGTTTTGAACATTGAAATGAGGATCCGCTTGATCGGCGGGAGCCGGCTTAACGACGTATCCACGGAACTTCAGACCCGACTTATCCAGGCACTTCAGGAAAATCTAGGAATCGAGCGCCTCGGGAATATTGATATCGTTGTCACGGGTTTCATAGGAGATCCCTTTGCAGCAGCTCAGCCCACAGTTGATGAAGCCTATGGATCTGACGAGGACGAGGACGAGAATAGAGTGTAGAAACGATTTATCTCCTTTCGCCAACACGACAATTAATTGGAGGCATGTCCAGCGGTTCAACTCAAGCTAAGAAAACTGTTGATTTTCTAAATCAAGCGCGTTTCTACGCTATATTGGATACCGGTTATGTAGCACCCGAAAAACTGGTTAGCAAATGTCGAGATCTCATCGCGGGGGGTGCTGATCTTATCCAACTCCGGGCAAAAAGGGAGTCTCCTCGGCAACGGTATGCAATCACGGAATCGCTTATCCCCATCTTCGAATCGAGTAGCATTCCTCTGGTGATTAATGATGACGTCCAACTTGCGGCTGCCTTTCCTGATCTTGGATTGCATATAGGCCAAGATGATACCCCGCCGATAATAGCTCGAGAAAGCTTGGGGCCCAATCGCATTATTGGTCTCTCTACCCACTCTCTCGAACAAGCAAAAAGAGCAGTTGATCTTGGCCCTATGCTCAGCTATTTCGCTGTAGGTCCAGTTTTTACTACTCCTACCAAACCTGAATATCAGGCAGTCGGAATCAAGTTAGTTCGCAAAGTAAGCAATTTGAAACCACCAACTCCCTTTTTTTGCATTGGAGGCATAAAGAGGCAAAACGTCGCACAGGTGATTGAAAGCGGAGCTGAACGAATCGTGGCCGTATCCGATGTCCTCAACGCGCAGGACACAGCAGGCGCAGTACGGGAATTCAAACGATTTTTTCTCTAAAGGGATCTTTCATCCCGCCACTCTGAAACTAGACTAGCGATCTCAAAGCTAAATCCCACCAGTCGCCCTCCTCCCGACAGTCGATAGTGAACCGAATACCTAGTTGCTCTCCACTCCCCAAAAAATGACCAAACACTGAATCGATGTCGCAGCTAAAGATCCCACCAAGCACGAGAACGCCCCCCGGTTTAATGGCCTCAATAAGCTCTGAGCTGTTTCGACACAAAATATCGGATTCAATATTGGCAAGAACAAGATCTACCCTTTTTCCTTTCAGACAATCTTCCACCCCGCCTTGTCGGTATTTCACTTGTCCCTCAAGTTGATTCAAAGTCAGATTCTTTGCACACACCTGAATGGCATTTGGATCGATATCGAATCCGAAAACGGACCCGAACCCTAAACGAGCAGCGGAAAGAGCGAGTATACCTGATCCGGTCCCTGCATCTACGACCGAACAATCTGAAATTTCGCCGTTTCGGGAGTCGATAAAGTCGAGCATCCGGTAAGTACACAACCGGGTTGTAGGATGGTCACCCGTCCCGAAAGCCAAGCCTGGTTCAATAAAGATGACTGCTTCTCCGACTGGGACATCAACTGTATCTCTCATCCACAAGGGAATCCAATGCAGACCGCGGCAAGACCAAGGCCTGAAACTCTCTCGATATCGGTTTATCCAACTCTCTTCATCGACCTCCTTTTTCTCAGTGATTTCAGGAAGAACGGTAAATCTGGAACGAAGATACCTCCAATCTTTTTCGGCCTGAGGATGGTTATCAAAGTAACCAACTAGCCTAAAGTATGTCTCCTCTTCCATTCGGATGAGCATCCAAGGCGAATGTTCTAATTCGCAAAAGTACTGCTCAAGCAAATCCGCCAGATCCTCTGAGACCTGACATGAAAGCAGAATCATTCGAAAAACCGTTTCGCTTTTCTAAAGAAGCTATCAGACACCGGATGATCAGCATCTCCGCAAGCTATGGCGAAGTCCTCAAGTTTCTTTCGCTCGTCTTTGTTAAGACGCGTCGGCACTTCAATCTGAACGCGTATCAGCTGATCACCAGATCGCCTATCATGGAGTCCCGGTACGCCATGGCCGCGTAAACGAAAGGTAGTGCCACTCTGGGTGCCATTTGGAATCTTGAGCGACGCCTTGCCGTTGAGAGTTGGAACATCAATTGTTCCACCAAGCGACGCCAACGTAAATTTAATGGGGATTTCACAGAGAAGATCATCGCCGATTCGCTCGAAAATTTCATGTTCTACTACGTGAATGATAATGTATAAATCCCCCGATTCTCCTCCCGCTAATCCTGCCTCCCCATTGCCTCTAGATCGAAGTCGTGTCCCAGTATCCGCCCCCGCCGGAATCCTCACATTAATTTTGCTCGTTTTGGTCATTCTGCCTTCACCTCGACATTTGCCGCAAGGATTCTGAATTACGACTCCATTCCCCTCACAAGTAGGACACAATTGGCGAACGCTGAAGAAGCCTCTCTGAGATGTAACCTGCCCCTGTCCTCCACACATTGTGCAAGTCGTCTTCTGCGAGCCTGGCTCAGCCCCATCCCCATCACATCGCTCACAGGTAGCCGCTCTGCGAAATGAGATCTGCTTTTCAACACCCTTCGCTGCCTCCGACAATTCGATCTCAAGATCGTATCTCAAATCGGCTCCACTACGACTACCTCCATGGGACCCCCCACGACTGCCGCCAAAAAACTCTTCGAAAATTCCTCCCCCACTGCCGCCAAAAACCTCCTTGAAAAGATCAAAGGGATCATGGAATCCCCCAGATCCAGGGCCTCGTCCAGCACCTGCAGACTGGAATGCAGCATGTCCGTACCGATCGTAGGCTGCCCGCTTTTCTGAATCCTTGAGCACTTCGTATGCTTCGGAGATTTTTTTGAACATTTCTTCTGCTTCGACGTCACCCGCATTTTTGTCCGGATGGTACTTCATAGCCATCTTCCGATAGGCCTTCTTAATTTCATCCGCAGACGTGTCCTTAGAAACGCCCAGAAGTTCGTAATAGTCTTCCTTAGCCACAGTTTATTAGATTCACGTAGTTATAAGATCGATCAAAGGCGATGGAATCTCTACGTCGGATCGACGACGTCCTTTCCTTCAGGTTCGACCTTTTCCTTTTCACAGGGCATACCGCTCGACACAACAACCGTAGCGGCGCGCAACAACCGATCATGCAACCGATAACCCAACCTTGTCACAGCCAAGATCTTCCCCTCCTCGAACAAGTCGCTCGGTTGTTGCGAGACGGCTTCATGCGAATTAGGGTCAAAAACTTCGCCATCCGGATCAATCTCGGTAACACCGTGTTGCTCCATTGCTGTCTTGAACTGGGCACGTACCATTTCAAACCCTTCTACAACCGATGCCGCTTCAGGCCTACTCCGTGCTGCTTCCAATCCGATATTGAAGCTATCTAAAACGCTAAGGAGATCTTCGATAAATCCAGCTGGTCCGTACTTTCTCAATTCTTCTTTTTCTCTAAGCGTTCGCTTCCGGAAATTTTCCTGTTCCGCTACGGCTCGCAAATAACGGTCGTGGCTCTCTCCAGCCTTTGAAACCGCTTGATCGAGTTCCTTTAAAAGTTCCCCGTGTGTGTCTACTTTCGACGTTCCTGCATCTCCGACATTTTCATCTTCCGCCTCTGTCTGACCCGAACTGTCGATCGCCCCATCTGCCTCCGCCGCAACCTCCGTTTCTTCCATATCACCATCCGAATTGGATTCTGTTAGCGGGTTTTCTCCCTTTCGTTTTGCCTTAGACTTCTTTCCTCTCGCCATTTCTTACACCTATCAATTCTTGCAAATGCGAAACTAACTACGTCAATTATCCTATTCTAAATAAGCCAACCTTTGACACTTTAATCAATTTTGGTTATCCATCCATGCGGCTCCAATCTTCTAACAGATTTCAGTACCGGAGTAGGAACCCTAGTCTATTTCTAGAGGACAACCAACCGACAATAGCGTTTTACTTATTCTTGATGGAATCAATCACATTTTTAATGGAGCTTCCGGTTTCCTCTACACCCTCTATTAAACTCCTTGCACCCTCTTCAAACGTCTCAACCGGAACTGCCAATATACTCTCTGCTAGATCGCGGTAAGTCTCCATTTCCATCACGGAATAGGCAATCGGCCCTAGCAAACTGGCCAGGCCAGACCGGGCCAATTCACGGGTAAGCGGCACCATGATTTGCTTCACATCCCGCACATCTTTGAGTTCTAAGACTATATCCGTTTCGATCTGACGAACGCGTGGACTACTTCGAAAAAAATCACCGACTTTCAAGCTCCGGAGTCGCAATGAGAATCTTTCGATGAGAAAATCTCTGGGTTCCTTCTCTGCACCTTCTCCTAGATGCTCGCTCGCCTCTGCCCCTCGAAGTGAATCGAGAAATCGAACTACGTTGATCTCGTTCTGTGCAGTCTTGATGTAGCCAAACTCACTAATATCTAGAACCAATTCCTTGATCAATATTCTATTGCGAAGGAAAGCGGAGTGCGCGATATCGACTCTCATTTCTTTAATGGCAATAAACTCAGGGCTGGGGAAATTCTCCGGATTCTCCAGCCGGGCCCTTTCCAGCAGGACTTCACCGGAAAACAATTTCAATTCGAACCCGTCAAAGTCGGCTCGGAAGCCGGTCATGTCCTCCACTCTATCTTCTATCAAAACAGGCAAAAAATGCAGAATTGCCCAACCAACTCCTAGCCCTAAGAGGAGCAAAATGACGAGGATTGTCGTCAGGCAGCCAAATACTTTACCAACCAATTTGAATAACATACGACAAATCCTAACAGAACTGATCCGTTATCAGAATCCGAGTGTCTTTCAAAGTTTGGAAGGTGAAGGAACTCGAGTAGGGTAACAGTATACTGTCTCCAATCTGCAGGGTTGCACCCGATTCTAAATCCTTGAGCCCTCCCCTCACTATATGCAATAGCCTCGGTTGTTCAAAGGACTGGAAGTTAAATTGTTCCTCCGCTTCGCAAGCATCATATTTGGTCACTCTGAATTCGAGAGATTCAGCCAATATTTGAAAACCCTCCGACGAGCGTAGAGGTAACGGTTCATAATCTGAAAAGTTGATACACTTCAAAGATTCCTCCAAGTAAAGAGTTCTTGGCTTCCCGTCCAGACCAATTCTCCCCCAGTCGTGAACCCGATAGGTAGTATCCGAATTCTGCTGGATCTCGAGAATAAGATTACCCGCATCCACCGCATGCACCCGTCCGCTCGGGACAAACATAGAATCACCCCCATTCACGGCGATTCTATGAATCACCGTCTCTAACCTTTCGCACCGTAGAGCTTCTTCGAACTTCACTCTGCTGACCCCAGACTTAAGCCCCACATACAGCGCCGCACTCTCCTCGGCTTCGTGGATGTACCACATTTCTGTCTTGGCTTGGCCTCCCAACAATCGGGCCATTTTTTCCGGCGGATGTACCTGCAAACTCAGTCTTTGAGCACAATCGAGCCACTTTACTAGTATTGGGAAAGGTTCTCCTACTTTGTATCTCGGGCCCATTATCTCTTCTCCGTGCGCCCGTAATACTTCCTGAAAGGTCATACCCTCCCACCTCCCAGCCGCGATCCTTGATTGTGCCTCACTCCGATCAACCACCTCCCAACTCTCCCCAATGCTTTTCCCCGGGGGGAGGATTCTACCCAACTTAGATCCAATTCCGGTTCCTCCCCAAACCCGCTCTTGATAAATAGGGTTAAAAGCTATAAAATTCATCGAAAATTTAATTAAAGTGGAGCTATTTCTGAAACTTTGGGAATCGGTTTAGAGGGTCCAATTAAAATGTGTAAAACTGTCCTCTATTGCCCATCATGAGGCAAGTGAAGTCACGCGTCGCTAGCCGCCTTTCCGATTCGATTGTTATGCGAGTGTTCGAGCCGGTACATATGAATACAGGCCGCTTAGCACACTGCATTGTGCTGCCATAAAAGAAAAATTCAATGCCAATTTCGCGATCTCTAATCTAATGGCTGAAAAAACACGGCCGCTACCTACCTTTAAACCGAAGGATGGACGATCCAAGCCCCTTCTCGGGATTATTTTCCTGGGCCTCACTATCTTGATTCTGGTCTCAGTCTGGGATTACGCCCCAGAGCAAAGCTCCCGTATCACAACCGAACGCAGCAGCGAAAACCTTGTGGGTCGCTTTGGCGCCGAGTTTGGTTTCTACTCATTCCTGACCTTCGGAATCGGAACCTGGCTTATTCCGTTTTACCTCCTTTGGATTGGTTATATGTACTTCTTTTCCCTATCTCATAAACTCAAAATTTCCAAAATTCTTATTCTCCTCCTTTGTCTAGTTTCCGCATCTGCCTTCACCACCATGCTTCAGGTCAAGGCGATCAGAACGGAAATTGATAGTGATTTTTATCCAGCAGGATATGGTGGTTGTGTAGGCGATTGGATATATAATGATTTGCTCAGAAACTTTTTGGGTGTTTTTGGCGGCAGCTTTGTACTAGCGGCTGTATTTATTACCGGCTCAGTCGCAATGTTTCACGATAATATCGGCCGTATCGGGCTAAAAGAGAAATGGGAAAAATGGAAAATGGGGCGAACAGCCAAAGCAGGTAAGGGAAAGGTAGCCAGGAAACTTAAATTCAGCCTTTTTTTATCTAAACTCATCCCGTCAATAAAGTTACCAGAAAACCCTAAGCTAACCCGGTCCTCGCCGAGAACAGCTACAAATATTCCCATGCCAACACAAAGCATGGTCGATGTGGACGATATATCGGACAATGTTGAGCCATCCATCAGTACCGACCATCCCACACAACCGCCCCGTTCAGATTCTACAACGAGCCCCACCCCTTCCGAACTCCCGTCCCATTCCGAATCCCAAAAACCTTTCGCCTCCAAATCTCTCAAGATAATAGCTAGCGAGCAGACGAAAAAGTCGCAGAGCTCCTTTCCTGTTAAGAAGGGAGACTATGTGATGCCTCCACTTGCAATACTCCATACTGTTGAGCCAATCTCGGAAGATTCGAGCCTTGAGGATCATGAAGGTACAGCTGAGGCTCTCTTCCAAACATTGGACGAATTTGGTGTCAAGGTGACCATGGGGGAGGTCCACACGGGCCCAGTCATTACTCGCTTCGATGTTCATCCGGCAGCAGGGGTACGGGTTGAGAAAATCGTCAATCTAGACAAAAATTTAGCCATGGGCCTCAAGGCAACTTCTGTCCGCATTCTTGCACCAGTTCCGGGAAAGGGATGTGTTGGAATCGAAGTTCCTAACAGATACCCAACAACTGTTTCGGTCCGAGAAATTCTAGAATCCGAGGATTGGATTGATGGCGAAGCGGCGATTCCAATCGCATTGGGCCGGGAAGTAAGCGGTCGACCTCTTATCGCTGACTTAAACAGAATGCCGCATCTTCTCATTGCCGGCGCCACTGGGTCGGGCAAAACTATCTGCATTAATGCTGTAATAACCTCTCTTATCTACCACTTTAGTCCGGAAGACCTTCGCTTCGTTATGGTCGATCCGAAAATCGTGGAGATGCAGATATTTAATGATATACCCCATATGTTGATTCCGGTTGTAACCGATCCGAAAAAAGTACCGGGAGCTCTTAGATATCTCCTCACCGAAATGGATAAGCGTTATAAGATCTTTGCCAAATCCGGCGTTCGAAACATTGCAGGCTTTAATGCTATCCGGGAAACGCGAAACAAAGGAGAGGGAAACGTTGCGGAAGAAAAGGAATTTGAGGCAGATCTTTCACCGGAAGAACGGGCTGCGGTTAGCACCATCGAAGTCCCTCGCGACGAAGAAATCGAGATCCCGGATAGGCTTCCATATATCGTCTGCATAATAGATGAACTGGCCGATCTTATGATGGTGGCCCCTGCCGAAATAGAGACCTGCGTGGCACGTCTCGCCCAACTCGCCCGCGCCGCCGGCATTCACCTGGTTATTGCGACTCAACGCCCATCAGTTAATGTCATAACGGGAGTCATCAAAGCTAATCTCCCTAGTAGAATAGCTTTTAAAGTCGCTTCCAAAGTCGACAGTCGCACAATACTGGACGCCATGGGGGCCGACCATCTAATAGGGAAAGGTGATCTTCTTTTCCTTCCTCCCGAGTCTGCTGTTCTAATCCGAGCCCAAGGTGCTTTTGTCTCCGACGAAGAGATCAAGAAACTAGTTGAGTATCTCAAAAAAGAGGGCACTCCCAATTACGACGAGCAATTTCAGCATTCCGTAGAAACCGGGGAAGTTCCCGAGGAGGGTGAGGATTTTGAAAATGGCGATGACGATGATCTACTGCCGGATGCTATAGAAGTCTTGAAGTCCTCCAAGAGAGCTTCAACCTCTATGCTGCAAAGAAGATTACGAATCGGGTATAATCGTGCCGCACGCATTATGGAAATGCTCGAAATGAGAGGTGTTGTCGGGCCGGAAAATGGAGCCCAGCCTCGTGAAATACTAAAGGACCTTGATAACCTCTAACTACCGCTATGCAAAATATAGGAGAAAAGCTGGAAGAAGCTCGAAAAAGACAAGGGATCTCGATACGAGAAGCATCCGATGTAACAAAGATCAGAAGTGACTACCTCCTCGCTTTTGAAAACAACTCATTGGACCTCTCTCTTCCGGATGTCTATATTCGAGGATTCCTTAGGAATTATTCAACCTTCCTAAAGTTGGATGCGGGGCAAATAATTACCGATTTTGATGCCCTTGGGCTAAGCCAAGGAAAGGAGTCGCAAAAAAATCTTCATGATCTCCTCGGCCGTATGGACCTACCCGAAGCTAGCGCAGGGTCTGGATCCTCTGATAATAACGATGCTGAATCAGCCCCTAAGACACAATCCCCTACGAATAGAACTTTGTACTACAAAGTCGCTCTGATTTCGGGCTGTGTCCTGATTGTCATTCTTCTCATCACCCTGCTAGTCAACCTCGTTCTATCGCAAAAAGGGCCGGAAATTAATCCTGAATTACAGCATTCGGCAATATTGAACGGAAACGATCCTACTAATCCGCCTGAAGCTGATGCCCAAGGCGTGGATCAGGAGGAAATAACTCTTATTGCATTGGACGATGTTAATGTGGTGGTACGTCAAAAACTCGACAACAAGGAACTCTTTAGCGGTTCAATTCAGAAGGGAGAGCCCATAACTGTAATTAAATACGGACCCGTTCGGATCAGTTTCCTCGAAGGAGACAATCTCATCGTAGAAAAAGGCGGGCAGAAATTCAGTATGGGAAAGTCCGGCCCTGGAACGCGAAGCCTAGATTAGCTGTTCGACAAGTTACACCCGAAAAAAGGTCAATCAAAACTCCGAAAGGCGACAGTTCCAGCTACTCGGCTATTCCTCGAACATCTGCATGAATCGGCGGCGACGGACCCCAACTGGAGGGCCAAGGATCTCTCCGTAAAGAAAGGCATCCTTTAAAGCATGAGAATCGCCTCCCATACGACGAATGACCCTTTTAAAGCCCCTCGATCGACCGGAGCCAACATGAAATCCATCTCCATAGATATCATTCTTAGACCTTCTCTGGTTCGGGTTCGGAAGTTTTCTTATCGGCTTTTCGAGCTGCTCTTGTAATTTTTTTAACTCCTCCGTCTGCTCTACCATCCTCGCCCGGGCTTCCTCCAGATTCGGTTGCAGTCTCGGTATCGAAACGAGTTCCCTGGTCGGTGATTGAAAAACCTCGTCTTCACTTTGGACAGGAGTACGCGGTTCCTCATAAGGCACCTCCGAATCTTGTACCTCGTATTGACGTTGTCGTTCGGCAATTCGCCTCCCAATCTCCTCTTGAACGTCCCTGGTTCGCTTTGCAACATCCGGAAGACGCGGTCCTTGCTCAGCATCGTCATCACCAGACCTACGGCTAAAGAGGCGGCTTAGGAAATAGATGAGGAGGAAGATGACCGGAGCGATCCAGTCCAGGTTAAATCTATCCACGGCTACGACTAAAATCTAACTTAATTAGGCCAAAATGAACACTATCTTTATTGCAGCTCTTCATCTTCATCACCGGGCTTTGCGATAGAACTTCTCATCTCAGTATCAGACTGGATATTCATCATCCGATAATAATCCATCACCCCGAGATTCCCGGACTTTAAAGCACCAGCCATTGCAAGCGGTACCTGAGCTTGTGCTTCAACCAAGTTTGCCTCCATTTCTGCAATCTTAGCCTTATTCTCTTGTTCCAAAGCCACGGCCGCTGCTCTTCGGATCTCTGCTTGGGCTTGTGCCATGTTCTTGTTCGCTTCCGCCTGCGCTTCTTGCAATTTGGCCCCAACATTTTCACCAACGTCCACATCCGCAATATCAATGGATAAAATTTCAAAAGCGGTACCTGTATCAAGGCCGCGATCCAGGACGTTTTTCGAAATTGAATCCGGATTCTCCAACACCCATTTGTAACTGTCCGCCGAACCGATCGTTGTCACGATACCCTCACCAACCCGAGCGATGATGGTCTCCTCTTGGGCGCTCCCAACATAGCGATCAAGATTGCTTCGAACTGTGACACGGGCACGCGCCCTAACCTGAATACCGTCTTTCGCCACCCCATCTATAGTCACGCGAGAACCAGAAGTCCCATCGGGGCAATCAATTACTTTGGGATTAATGGAAGTCCGCACTGCCTCGATAACTGACTTCGTGGTTCCTTTCGTCGCCAGGTCAATAGCACAGGCTCGATCCCATTCGAGTTCAATTCCTGCCTTCAGAGCATTGATCAACGACTGAGTTGTCTGCCCGACGTCACCACCTGCCATGAAGTGTTGCTCGAACTGATTGATCGGTATCGCGACTCCAGCCTTCACCGCATTGATCCGGGCATCGACAATTAGTGCATAAGGATTCTTTCTCAATCTCATCGCCACCAATGTTCCAAATCCAACGTAAGCACCCGACAACCAAGCTCTTAACCAAACGTTAAAAAACGAAATAATGATGAATGCAAGGATCAGAATAAAGATGCCGATAACGATCGACATAATCTGTGGAATCGTGACTGCTAGAATATGAGTGTTCATGCTCTGATTAGTTCGCTAGATGGTGAAGATCAGCGGACAGGAGCAGTTCGAATCAACAGCTCCCTATTGCCCAATCCAAGGGAAAGAGTGCCTTGCTCCTTCACCGTTGTCAAGGGTTGCAAATAGGCTAAAAGGGGGAGTCGCCCCAGGGGCCTCTTCGCCAGATTCCTAAATTTTACCTACAATCAATCGAAAATTATCTTGGCTTATGACTTCAATCGTAACTCCTTTTTCTAGGAGTCCGCTCTGAGAGAAAGCTTCGTAATAAATCCCGTCTACCTCAACCATCCCAGTTGGGTTCAGCCGCGTTTGCGCACGACCTTGTTTACCAATTATCTCCTGCCCTGCCTGTACCTTGTTGCTGGTTTCTTTCAGTGAAGACTTTAGAAAGAAGCGCTGCCCGAATGTGCTCTTGGAAAGTATCTTTAGCTCGAGAAGGAACATTAGGAGCGAAAGAACTACAGAGACCGTAAAAGTCACAACCGCTGCCATCGACCCGATTTCGGTATAGGCAAAACTACAGGCAGCAACGAGCACGAGTAACGCTGCAATTGCAAGAAAGCCTCCCGGGACAAAAATTTCGAAAAAAAACAGGAGTAGAGCAACTGCGATCAGTGTAACTACGATACTCATCAATCCCCCCTTTCTACAAGTAGGGCAAAATTTCTTTGCCCTACCACTTTAACTGAATTCCCGCGGTTCAAAGTTCCCACTCCAAGCGTCGCTTGATAGCGGGTGCCTTCAATTTCGACTTCACCCGCCGGATGAAGGTCAGTCGCCGCAATTCCAACTGCCCCAATCTCAGGAAGAGTACCACTACCTCTTAAACTGCTCCCACCTCCAGCCGTTACCGGGTCGGCCGCAGCCACCTGTCCAGAGAGAACAATAGAATCGTAAATCCAAGTTCTAGGCAAAAATCGCCACAAAACAAAACCAGCCGTAACAGTAACTAACAAACTCAGTAGTATCTCATAGATCGGCTGCCACAGAACCTTCAGATCCAACTCAAAACGCCTTCCTCCCCCAGTTGGCCAAATATCAGCCAAGGACCAAACCAAAGAGCCAAAAACGAGGAGAATTCCCGCAAGAGCAGGGAACACAGTTCCAGGGATAAGGAAAAGTTCTACTCCTATCAAAACAATTCCAAGAAGGAAAAACAGTACCGCCTCGTGACCCGCAAGACCGGCAACATAATTACTCGCAAACACAATCAGCAAGAAGATGACTCCTGCTCCACCAAAAATACCGAATCCCGGAGTTTTGAATTCGACCAAGAGACAGAGAAACCCAATTCCCATTAGAAGCGGAGAAACCATGGCCATGTATTGGGCCAGGGTTTCGGACCAAGTAATTTCAAACTCTTTTATATCGAAGTTTCCTACTCCGAATCGATCTTCCAGGACCTCCTCAAGAGTCTCTTTAATCCCAGCCCCAAGCAGTGCCCGTGGCGGATCCCCGTATTCCGCTAAAGCCTCGGAAGCTGTTAAGGAGAGAAGTTCTCCCTCCGGTTTGATTACCTCCCCTTCAATCTCTAGGACATAATCGGCGCTCATCATAGCCCTGATTACCTTTGCGCGATAAGGATCCGTCTCGTTATAGTTCCGCACCTTTGCCATAATCGCGCTCTCGAATTTCTGGCGCAGCGTATCAGGAACTTCCTGGCCCGTCGCAAAGATCGGTGCAGCAGCGCCGATCTGACTCTTCGGCGCAAAGTAGATATGATCCGTTGAGGCTGCGATAAAAGCGCCCGCAGAAAATGCGTCGACGTTGACAAAAGTTAGTGTTTCACCCTCAAATCGGTCCAAGATTTCCATGATCTCAAGCATTACATCTGATTCGCCCCCAGGCGTATGCATATCGAGGAAAACAACATCGATTTCGTTTTCTATCGCCTCTTTTAGGCCGCGCCTTACAATATAGAGCGTAGGTTTGCCGATTGCTTCTTTAATCGGGATTACGTAAATGGCCTTGGGACCGCTGGATTCCGGCACCGGTTGAATTGCTTTCACACCAGTACTTGATCTCCAAACTTCACTATCTTGAATCACCGCATCGTCACCAAGTTTCCTCTCAGCTTCTTCCTCAGAAACGGGAAAGGATTCTTCAGATGACTCCAACAGGTTGTCTAGGGGCAAGGCATCCCGTTCCTCAATTACGGGAGAATTAGTATTCAGCTTCTCTTCCTCAATGCCCGCGTCGCTTTTACCTGATTTTTTGATCAACCCTAAGTCGGACTTCTGCTTTATATCCTCGCCGGGCAGGTCTTTACCGTTAGCCGCTTCTGCAGGAAAAAAGAGGCATGTGATTAGAAATAAAACACTCCACCTAGAGTAAACCTGACTGCTAAAATTAGTCCCCTTCATTCTCTGACAAACATAGGATGTTGGGTATCGATCAAGAACGCAAGCCTCCGTCATCAACCAAACCCCTCAACCTCTCGCAACTCCTATGTATTTAATATTCTCCCTAGCTGTACCCCTGTAACAGCTTCCTCCCCCTAATCAAACATTACTCTTGGCTTAGTTCGAAATGGTGAAAAGATGGTGAGCCAAACTTTTTCAAACGGTACTATTACCCAATCCCGTGGCCAGGAATGTTGCGAACCCAAAAATCCGACAGATCAACACCCTTGGGCTCAGAAGAGTTGAAGGAGGATCTGCGAAGTATAGCCACAAGTCTTGGTTTCCAGGTATGCGGCATCGCTTCGGTCGACGCGCCACTCCGTCGTGACTTTTATCTGAAATGGATCGCGGAGGGGAAACAAGCAGATATGGAGTGGATGCATCGCAACAACAACCGTAGGCTCCATCCGTCCAATGTTTTGCCTGGTGCAAGGTCTATCATCTGTGTTGGGCTTAACTACTATCAACCTCAACCAAAAAGGAGAGGCAGGATTGCTAAATACGCCCTGGGCGAAGATTATCATGATCTCATGAGCCAACGCCTCAGGGCCCTCTGCCGTTGGCTCCAAGAGAAAGGGGGCACCAATAAACCGTACGTCGATACGGGCCCGGTCCTGGAAAAATCAATCGCTGTACAAGCTGGCCTCGGTTGGCAAGCTAAGAGTACGATGCTCCTCAATTCGACTTTTGGCACTTGGCTCTTACTCGGCGAAATCTTTACCACTCTCGAAATTCCCCCAGATCGCCCTCAAAATGATCACTGCGGAAAGTGTACCGCCTGTATTGATGCCTGTCCTACAGGCGCCATCACCGCACCTTACCAACTCGATCCAAGAAAATGTATATCTTACCTGACCATTGAGCACAAAGGGCCTATCCCATATCCCTATCGTGCTGCCATCGGTGACCGTGTTTTTGGTTGCGACGATTGTCTAGACGTTTGTCCTTGGAACCGTTGGGCCCGTATAACTCAAGAAGCCAAACTTCAAAGCCGACACTACCCTGACCTTCGAGAAATGCTAGCTTGGGGAGATGGTGAATTCAGACGTTTTTTTCGTAAAACTCCTGTGATGAGGCTAGGACGTGTCCGATGGATTCGCAATGTTTGTATCGTACTCGGTAATATCGGTACTAATGCCGACCTCGCCGCTCTTCAAATTTGTGCCCAGGACCCGGAGCCTCTCATCGCTGAACACGCCGCCTGGGCAATAAGTAGAATCGAAGACAAAGACCGCAAAGCTGAATCACCAAGAGCGGGAAATGGCAGTAACCCGTAAACCTGACAAAAGGTCTTTTCCATCCAAAGATCATGCTTCAATTCAAGTAGGCTATAAACTCTCTAACAGAAAAGCCCAATGACAGCCCAGGGTAAACAGTATCATATCCAGTTGGATCGCACCCTTGTTGAAGGGGCCGAGTACGTCTTGCTTCCCGGTGATCCCAGTCGCGTGGCTACAACCGCGCTCTATATCGACCCAAACGCCCGTCAACTTAGTTCGCACCGGGAGTACACCACCTATCTTGGAAAACTCAAGAACCGCAACTTTCTTGTCTGCTCTACTGGTATCGGTGGACCTGGGACCGCCATCGCCCTTGAAGAACTGGCAACTATCGGCCTAAAGTATTTCGTAAGGATCGGAACCGCCGGAGCTATTCAACCTTATATTAATGTGCCCTCACTGGTCATTTCTCTTGGTGCGGTTCGGTTAGAAGGGACCTCCACACACTATGCTCCAATTGAGTATCCTGCAGTTGCCGATTTCGAGCTCACTAATGCGATTGTCCAAGCCGCGCGTGATTTACACCTTGAACACCACATCGGCATAACCGCCTCATCCGACTCTTTTTACCCAGGACAGGAGCGCTACGATTCTTTCTCTCAGTACGTTATTCGGCGCTTTAAAGGTTCCTTGCGGGAGTGGCAGCAGTTGAACGTGCTCAACTACGAAATGGAAGCTGCTACACTTTTCACTGTAATTCGTACATTTGGTTTACAGGCCGCCTGTGTCTGTTCCTCCATTGTCAATCGAAGCTCCGAAGAACATGTCGACCAAGACATCCTGGAAATAGCCGAAAAGAATCTTGCTAAAGCCGCTAAGAAAGCACTCGTAATCCATATGGAAGAACAAAGTCCATGACAATTTTTCTACACCTGGGAAACTGAACTAATCTTCACTTTCCCAGGCCCGGAGGTAATAGTCATAAACCCGAGGAGAGGAAATTGTGCTGACATCTAGGTGATTAGAAATTAGTTGTCGTTTCCCAAAATGCCGCGAGGCTCGCATCAATTCTGTAGTCATATAACGGGTCTCTACAGAGAGCGACTCGATACCCTGGAACCTGTTTCCCAACTGTTCCCGAGTCCAGCGATCAGCGTGGCCCCCGATCCACCATCCCCACTCTCCGAAACTGGGAACATTCTCACGATAGGGAAGGACAGCGAACCCGGCTCGTTCCATAGTGCGCCCAATACACAGGAATGCTTCCCGTGTGTGCACCGGAGAAGAGGACTGCTGGACGAAGAGTCCATCCTTGGCAAGTTTGCTCCTAAGCAGCTGATAAAACTGTAAACTGTAGAGCTTGGCCAATTCCGGCGAGTTGGGATCGGGGAAGTCAAGTATCACGACATCGAACCGCCCGGGAATCTGTTCGATATATTTTGCAGCATCCGCATTGAGAATATGGATCTCCGCAACAGTCCCAATTCTACCCTCCCGTGGAAAATTCTGATTGAGAACATCAATTTTTTCTTTGCCGATATCGATAAGAGCCCGATTTTTAATCACTTGGGTTCGTGCATCACTGAGGCTGTGGTGGTTTAATGTCGTGAAATAGGAATTATCTGATGCTAGATCAGTTATCATCGGATCGATATCCACCAGGAGGACAGATTCTACATCCCCGTATTTCAGAATCTCGCGGATAGCGAGTCCGTCTCCCCCGCCTAAGACAAGAACTTTACGACGGCGTTGAACAAGTTCCATTGCAGGATGTACCAACATTTCATGGTAAATATGCTCGTCTGTAGAATTGAACTGCAAACGCCCGTTAATATAGCATGAAATCTCGCCCTGGGGGCTCTCCGTCAGTACAATGTGCTGGTATTTTGAAGTCCCGGAGAAAACGATGCGATCAATAAAGAGATGTTGCTCAGCGTAGGAAGTCCAATCCCCAGCCCGAGTAAAAGCAAACCCCAATGCGACTACGCTTACCAACCCAGCCACTAGAACTCCAGGGAAGAAAACCAACACCCGGCGGAAATAAAACAACCCGAGAAAAGCGACACCAGTGGTAAAAAACGAGAGGACAAATGCTGCCTCGACCATGGTAAAAAAGCGCGGAAGGATGAATATCCAAGCGAGCGCCCCGCAGAGAGACCCTATGTAATCCATCTTCAAAATCCGTCCTAGATTGATCCTGAGATCCTTACTGTAGTTCTCATTTATGCGGGTGATAAGTGGTATCTCGAATCCAATGAGCAACCCTATGGCACATATAAAGAAATACTGCACCAGGACGAAATGGCTCGCAAAGTGACTGTAAGCAAAAAGGAGAGCAATCGGACCAAAGCCACCCAAAAATCCAATGAGAAGCTCACTGAGGAGAAGTTTATCAATTAGCCCGCGATCCTTGACATATTTCTGCACATCTGCACCAACTCCCATAAAGAAGAGCATCACTCCGATTATAATAGCCCATTGCCTTGCGCTGTTGCCCAGAAGATCTGATGCGGTCTTACTGAAAGTATATTCGTATGCGAGCCCACACCCCCCCATGGCAAACATACTGATTCCGAGGATAAGACTTTCTTTCCCTCGCTTTGGCACTGGAATTTCGGTTTCCATAGGAATGGCTACGATTGAATTTTAGGTGTGGATCCGGAGCCTATCGAAACTCCGAGTTCTTCTTGGCCATAATTTGAATAACATTATTTTATCAAACCACTAGCAAGGAATCTGTCAGCTGAAGACTAACATAGAGAAAGATCTTCAATTATAAGGTAACCAAGGCGCTTGCGCGCGTGAAATATCAGTTTATCGTAGCAAGATGCAATCGGGTAAAAATTGGCTTTTTTCAAAAAAGTCCGACTTGCTCCTCCTATTCCTTCCGGTTTGGTTGACCTGGGGATTCTGTTTTGCTGCACCCCAGAGTTGGCTTTCAGCGAAAATTCCGATCTGGGTATTTGTAGTTTTCGTTCTTGGCATCGACGTTAGTCATGTTTGGAGCACGATTTTTCGTACCTACTTAGACCGAGAAGAATTTCGTCGTCATAGGAGTCTTTTGCTCTATTCACCTCTCGTTTGCTTTACAATCTGTTTTTTAATTGCAGCAATCTCCCAACTGTGGTTCTGGCGCATTCTTACTTATGCTGCTATTTTTCACTTTGTTCGCCAGCAATTTGGTTTTATGAGGCTTTACGCGATGCGTCGGCGTAAATCCTCTAATTTCAAGCTCTTGAGCGATTCATGGATGATCTATTTTTCCATGCTCTACCCAATCGTTTACTGGCACTTAATCTCGGATAGATATTTCTCTTGGTTTGTTGATGGTGGTTTCCTAACTTTCGAGCTGTTTTCAATAGACCTACAATCTGTGCAATGGGTTCTTGACCACCTCGGCAACAGCTTGTACTGGTTACTATTCCTGTTTTGGTTCGTTGAGGAAGTCGTCATCCACAAGCGCACAGGAACCGCGATGCCATGGGGCAAGATCGCTTGGATGCTGACAACCGCCTTCAACTGGTATCTTGGAATCGTCTACTTCAATAGCGATCTTGCCTTTACCGTTACCAATGTTGTAGCCCATGGGATCCCCTATATCGTCCTGGTTTTATTCTACGTGGAGCGAAAAAAAATAATTAGACACCCGAGCCGGTTCTCTAGCAATGATCAGTTCACCCGGAATTTCTGGATTCGATCGGCAGGGATGATTACCTTAATTCTAGTCTTCGCAACCTTTGAGGAGTTCCTCTGGGATATGCTTCTCTACAGGGAATATTCCAAATTCTTTGAGACCATTTTAAAGTATCCAATAACAATATTGGACAATCCAATCTCCCAAGCCCTTGCCCTGGCACTACTTTCTGTCCCCCAGGCCACTCACTATATCGTCGATGGATTTATCTGGAAACGTAGCCAAAAAAATCCCGATCTTAAGGCTATTCTCTCTTGAACCAATAAGGACGAAGAGATGAATCGTCGCCGTTTCATTCGGTTATCCAGCGGTGCCTTTCTTACCGGGCTTACCGGCGGATGCGGCGGCCAGAGTTCGGAAGACAATCAATATGAAATCAAGGTAGTTTCGGACAGGTTGCAGGCACATCAACTTTTCCAGGGTAATGTTTTGCCACTGGATGATGTTATCAACACCGATGCCATCATTGTAGGAGGTGGAATCGCGGGACTCGCAGCCGCGGCTCACCTTGGAGCCAGGGATTACCATCTCTTCGAATTGTCAGATCGCTGGGGCGGTTCCTCTTCCAGCCAAAGACATGGTAGAGAGGAATTTTCCCAGGGGGCCCACTACGAACTTGCCTATCCTGATTATTATGGAGCTGAAGCTCTTGGTCTATTGGAACGGCTTAATGTCATTGTATTCGATGGCATACGGAGGATGTGGGATTTCCGTGAAAAGCAGTATCTTATCCCGCAGTCAATTAAGAGCATTTGCTTTGATCGAGGTCAGCCACGGGAAGGTGTCATGCCAGAAGGAGAGGAGCGGTTTCTCGACTTCCTAGGGCCCTATTTGGGCCGTATGCCTCTTCCTACACGTCTAATTGAAAAGGAAAACCGTAGGCTCAACGAAATGACTTTTCACGAATACATCCGAACGGAATCGGAACTCCCGGAACCCCTCAGGCGCGCAATTGATTATCAAATGCTTGATGACTATGGATCAACCGGAGACCAAATCTCTGCTCTAGCTGGGGTGCACTACTACACTTGTCGGCCCTATTACACTCAGAAGGTGGAACTTTTTTCCCCTCCCCAAGGCAACGCTTACTTTGTCCAAAAATTGCTCGATGTACTGCCGCCGGAACAGATTCATCTCCATCACATGGTAAATAATATTACAGTAGAAAAACAGGGGGTTGAAGTTGAAGTCTCGGACTTTGCGGTTGGGAGGAGACGCCGGATTCGGTGCCAAAACGTGATCTTCGCCGGCCACAAGCTGGGCTTAAAATATATCCTTCCGAAACTCTATTCTTTCTTTAATCAGGTAAGCTATGCCCCATGGGTCGTTCTAAATTTCGTCCTCCGTGATCACCATCGGGACAGATCTTTCTGGCAGAACGAGTGGCTTGGGAAGGAAACAGATTTCCTCGGATTCGTAGATTCAGATTCGCAGTACAACCCAAACCCGAAGAAACGCGTTCTCACCGCCTATTTCTGTCTCCCAGAGGATCAACGTTGGCGACTGACGTCCTTAGAAGATCCGGTCGAATCTAAGCGATGGGCATCACGCGCCATGATACTGCTCAACAAAATGTTTAGTCACCCCATCGACAACCTCGTGGAGGCTATTTACATTAAAGCAATGGGGCACGCAATGCCAATTCCCAAACCAGGCTACCTGTTCCGTGATGCAAATGATGCCAGGCTTTACCCCGAAATAGTTTTCGCTGGTGTCGACAACGGTCGATTGCCCCTATTCTTCGAGGCCTTAGATTCCGGCATAAGCGCCGCCAAGCTAATTTAGCGATCAGTCGGACGACTAAAACAGACTTTAAAACTCGAGAAGCTACCCGATGGAACAACAATGATTAACTGGACTTGCTGGTTATCTCTTCTAGGATCCCTGCGGATCTCGATGCTTTTCTCACAACATTAACTCAATATCCGAACGCTTCACTATCATGAATGAACTGATAACATCTTGGATTAATGTTGAGGATATCCGGTTGCTTTTGGACCCAACCGCTGTGATTTTCCTCGGCGTCGTTATAATCGTCCTATTTTTGGGCAAGCTTATCAATGACTGGTGTACGAGCTATGACCTGAACGAAGAGCTCACGAAGAAGGACAACAAGGCTCTCGCCATGTCCTTCATGGGCTATATATTCGCCATCGGTATTATCATCTGGGGCGTTCTTATCAGTCCAGTCGCAGTCGATAAAGAGGTTCTCCCGGGAAGCACATTGTGGTCTCAGCTCATGGCAACGGCTATTTGGGCCATAATTGGGATCTTGCTTCTCCAATTAGCAAGGGTCATCAATGACCGTCTCTTGCTCTACAAGTTTAGGAATGTTAAAGAGATCATTGAAGACCAGAATGTCGGAACAGGAGTGGTCCAGGGCAGTGCATATATTGGTTCCGGCCTCGTTATTATGGCCGCCTTACACGGCGAAGGCAGCGGGTCACCGGTTGTCGAAGCAGTCTCAACTCTGGTCTACTTTGCAGCTGGACAATTAGCCTTCATCTTATTCGGACTTATCTATTCTAAGGTAAGTCGCTATGATCTCCACGAAGAAATCGAAAAAGACAATGTAGCCGCCGGAGTCGGATTTGGAATGACAATGATCGCCGTTGGCGTCCTTATGTGTGGCTATATTCTTCAGAACGCATCCCTCACCGGCCTTCTAGTATGGTTCCTAATTTCCTGTTTCCTTCTCCTGGTTTGTCGTTACTTGATCGACAAAATAATCCTCCCAGGGACCCTCCTTGACGAGGAAATTAGCAAGGATCGGAACTGGGGGGCAGCCTTAGTTGAGGGAATTTCCGCGATTTCTCTAGCCCTTATCCTGATTGCAATCTTCTAAAATCCTCGGTTGGAAAATGATTCAAAGTCGAAATGAGCGTTCATTTTAGGCTTCCTCCTGATCGGCTTCGCCATCTAAAATAATGAAGTCTTGCTTGGACTGACTCGTAATAGCTACGGCCGAAACAAACGTTGTCTATTTCAAGATCCGCGAAAAGCTATGCAGCAGCCAGCTCCTTGAAATTACCATGGGGTGGGAAGGCAAGTATTTTTAAGATTCCTTCAGGGGAAGCACCTAAGTGGGAGGCCGATTTCTCCCTTTAGCGTTATTTATTCGATGGGAACAGTTTGCTTTCAGGATTACATCTTATCGAAAGATTCGAATGATAAGCCATCGCCCTTCCAGAGGACGGAATACTTGCGTATTCCACTGAATGCATAGACGCAGTAGAATCTAAAACCTGTACAGATTTCATGTCATCGACGCATTAATCCGAGGGGATAGCTTTCCCAAGCCATTATTGAAATAGTACTAGATGGGAAACAGGAAGAAACAGAGAATCTGGTACGGGGTAGCACCAGCAATGCTAATGCCGCTAATAGCTTCTCTTTTCTACTTCGTTTGGCTCAGGGAGCCAACATTTGTTCGTTTCGCCTACGTTGGCATCAAGATCTTTTCTTTAGTCTGGCCCGCAATGGCAGTATTATGGATTTTGCGCGAGACACTTCCAAGATGGCAATTGAAGGATTCGCATCACTGGAAATCTCTTCCAGCGGGAATGGGCATGGGCTTCCTAATCGCAATTTTATTGTTTGCTCTCATGCGGACGCCCGCAGGTGAGATGATTCGCGAAAACGCCGACAGAATTAGCGATAAGGCTATCAACCTTGGAATCACGAATTACTACTGGAGTTTCGCCATCTTTATCTCGGTCTTTCACTCCTTGACAGAAGAGTACTACTGGCGCTGGTTTGTCTATGGGCAACTTATTCGAGTCCTCCCCGCAGGATGGGCGCATATTCTTGCTGGCCTCTCCTTCTCTGCTCATCATATCGTTATAGCTACCCAGTACTTCCCCAATTCCTACGGGATAATGTTTGGACTCCTTGTAGGAGTCGGAGGGATGCTCTGGAGCCTTCTGTACGCGAAGCATAAAACTCTTTGTGGTATTTGGATAAGTCATATGATTGTTGACTTATCAATTATGGTTATTGGTTACGACCTAGTCTATTCTCGGGCAGTTCTTGCCCTAATTACTGGCGGGCAAAATTTTTTCGCCGCCGGATAAACTATAGACTTAGGATAGTCTCTAGTACAAACCCCCTTGTAAACATAGAGATTGTATTTACAGCGCAGCGAGAGTTGGGCCCTGAGGGATTCGAACCCCCGACCAAAGGATTATGAGTCCTCTGCTCTAACCACTGAGCTAAGGGCCCAGGATAAGACTTCAGAATACGGAAAATTTGATACAGATATTTGGACCGGGTGGCAATCATCACTTTGTAGATTCTAAACGGTCTTCCCAGCAACTGAAATTGTTGCCGAATGAAAATAGATAGTTAACTCTTTCTGTTATTCGTCGATTCGCTCAAACAGCAAGCATGGCCATGAGGAGAAAGGTTTACGACACTATTTCACGATCGTGCGAGAAACTGTCTCTCCAGCAATTCTGCTATCAAGCGTGGAGGCCCGCATCAAAAACCCAATAACTGAAATATCCGTTCTCGTGTTTAAAATAGGAGACCTCATATTACCGGGAAATCCTTTGCTTCCAAGGAAACAAGATCTGTTTTCGTGAGGGCTATCTTAGCTTCGCTGAGTCGCATGGCCTGGGCACGGAGAATCTGCTCGAATAGGTTTCGACAAAAGCGGCCATTCCCAAATCCACGGCCTGATCGTTCGATTTCCTGCAGTAAAATTTCTTCGAGCCTTTTTTTCGCCATCCGATCCATACTATAATCATTCGCCTCACACATCTGCTCAAATATCCTGCCGAGCTCGTCAACTGAGAAATCATCGAATTCTATGTAGGTATTGAATCGTGAACGAAAACCGGGGTTGGAGTTAATAAAGGCCTCCATCTCTTCTGTATAGCCTGCTACAATGACAATGAGGCGATCGCGGTAATCCTCCATTCGTTTTACCAGACTGTTGATCGCTTCGAGGCCAAAATCATTTCCAGTTCCCTTGTAGAGACTGTAGGCCTCATCGATAAAGAGAATACCGTCAAGAGCCCGGTTCACCACCTCAGTTGTTTTCACATCAGTGTGCCCAATATATTGTCCCACCAACCCCGAGCGATCCGACTCTACTAGATGTCCTTTCTCAAGAAACCCTAGGGCTCGGTAGATGCGGGCTACAAGGCGAGCAACCGTCGTTTTCCCGGTACCTGGATTTCCAGTAAATACCATATGGAGGGAAAGATTGGTTTGCGAAAGTTTCATCTCTTTACGCTTTTGCTGTATTGAAAGGTAACTGACCAATCGTTTGATTTCGTTCTTAACCCCGTTTAGCCCTACCAACGAATCCAATTCGGCCAAACACGTGTCCAGGTCGACAGGATCGTTTTCCTCCCAAATAGCCTCAGGCTCGATTGTCTCAACGGTGCGGTCCTTATCGTTAACGGTCGAGTCAGGAGTTCTCAATGTTCCCGAATCCAACCGGAAAAGTCTCTCCAGCTCACGATTGACCCGGCATGTCAATTCAGCATCGGCTGACAACAGCAGGTCAGCTAGATTCGCAATCAAAAATTGCTCATCCTGACTAAAGTTACCATCGATTAACGCCATTCCGCCCCCGAGGCTATAAAGAATCTCGGCCATACTGGAATACCCAATCCCAATTTTGAGATTCTCCAGACTATAAGTCGGCTGTTTTTCTATTTTAGCTTGGAGCAAATTTCGATACATCGGCGACCAATTCATTCGCCTAGCCACTGCTTCTGAAAGTCTTGACTCGGCTGAACTCACCTCACCATCGATATGAGCGACAAGGAATAGAATCATCCGGATCTCATAATCAATCTCGAATTCGGAAACGAGACCCTGCCTCTGCAATTCCCGCTTCGTAGCATCAATATCTCTAAGGCAGAAATGGACGATCTCCGAAATATCGACCATCGATCTATTTTCCTATTAGATTCCTAAATCGAAATCCCACGATCGATTTCCCGACTGTGGTATTCACTTGCCTCAAAAGTGCGAATTAAAGCCTGGCCGATATCCTCTCCAAGATTTCCTTCCCCACAGGTGAAGACATCGACAGCAGCATAATTTAGTTCCGGCCAAGTGTGCACGGTCAGGTGGCTCTCTGATATCACCACAACGCCGCTCAATCCCTGAGGACTATAACCGTGGAAAACCGAATTGACAACCGTAGCGCCCGCAGTTTCAGCAGCCGAGATCATAGACTTTTTTAGCACCTCGATATCAACCAGGAACTTCTCGGCACATCCGTACAGTTCAAACAAATAATGGCGCCCCAGAACTCTGTAGGTGACAGATTGTTGTGAGTCCTCTTGCTTATGCTCGATCGCTCCCTTCATCAGAAATCAGCTAACTGCTTAATGGTCAAAATACCTTCGAGGATCGATTTACGGCTAGGCACCTGAAAATTGTAATCACGATGGAACCCAAGGATTTCCTTAGGCACTTGCCCCCCCGCCTAATTTTGCCTTCATAGCCGCGAGCTTTTCCTGAACATCGGATCCTCCAGACGTAGTACCGAGATCCTGAAATTCTTTTTCCAAACTATCAGCCTCAGAAAATGAATCAGACATTTCCTTGGCTGCTTCAGCCTCGTAGGTATGGCGCTCCGCCTTAGCTTGAAGTCGGGCCATTAGGTCATCTGCATCATCCTTTTTAGAGATCTTCGCCTTGGCCTCATAGATATTTTTTTTCACTGCAGCTGCTTTGCTCTGTGCCAATATAAAGTCCTTGTTCCGTTTGAACTCGGCTAGCTCGTCCTCCATTTTTGAGATATCTGTCTTTAGAGAGTCGACTGAGTCCCTTTGTGATTTCCAGTTCTCATCAAGGGTTTTTGCCTTCTGATCGTGCTCTGTCGCTCGTTGTAGGGCTTTGACTGCCAATTCCTCCTTGCCCGCCTTTAGGGCTGCTTCCGCTTTTTGCTCCCAGGAAAACCGAGCTGTTTTATCCTTTTCCAAAAGCGCCTTGGTCTTGCGTTCGGTAGCAATGCATTCCTGAATTGCCTTCTTGGCATCACGAATTTGATCGGCTTTGTCTCTGATCGCTTGCTCGAGCATGAGCTCAGGCTTTTCCAGCTCCTCCACAACTTTATGAACGGAGGCCTGGCCAATCTTGAAAATGCGAGAAAAAATACTCATGGAATCCCCTTCCCTCTTCTTAGTGAATTAGTCCTTCATTTTTGCGGTGAGTAACTCTTCCGCCCTGTCCACCGCTAATTCCAGGGCATCGAAAACACTGAGGAGTTCATCGTCATTGAGATCCCCTCCCTCGCGACTCTCCACCAGGACCAAACGGGGATCGTTCGTGTTTGTATTGTTAATCCCAAAACTCACAGGCTGGATTTCAGTGTTCAGATCAAGGATCTTGAAGTAGAACTCTGCATCCGCAAATGAGGCGACATTCCCAAGATCGACTTCGAAGTAGAGGTTGCTTTCGTTGATACTGACATAAACCGGCAATTCATCCTCGCGTGCAACACGGTAAACCCCATTACCCAATTCCCCGACCTCGAAATTATGGAGACTTAGGAATCTATCGAAGTCTTCCTCTTTTCTTAACTTAATTTTTACATTTACCATTCTCACTCCTTGTCTTGCATATCTCTATTCGTTGACCGCTATCACATCCAATTGAATCCCTTAACTAATTTTTTTGCTAACCAGTTCTTCTTCGAATGAGAGAAAATCTCCACGATTTTCCGCCAACATGATCAGACGGTCGTCTTCACCTACTGTAAAATGTCTGGGAGGATTGAGGACTGGTTGATCGTCTCTGTAAATACCAATCATTTGAAGGTTGGCTGGATACTTCAGCATAGCCATGTGGATTTCAGAAATCATAAATCCAGTCAAGCGAGTGTCAAATATGTAGAACTGACTTCCTTCGAAATTCGTCAAAACCTGTTCGAAAACCACATGCAACCCCGGATGAAGATACTCTTGTACCATAAGGCAATCGGTTAACCCGTCAGTCGAAACTATACCATCAGTCCGTGCCCGTTTCATCATCTTTCGATTATGTCGACTGACCAATTCCGTAACTACCTTAATTTCTCGTTTCCGCTCGGTTGAAATCATCTCCACTATGGCTCCAACTGCGAAGGTCTGGGCGTCCGAATCCGCCGATTCTGGATCCTGCGCTAAGACGATAACTCCATCGCACTCTGTCACATTGGCTTTCAAAAGGATGTCCTCCCTCGTCGGGTTTCCTTTCAGGAAAAGCAAATCCTGATCTTTGAATTCCTCTGGTAACTCATCGAGAACGTCCGTCACCAGAACAAACCCTTTGGAAGAGTATCGGACGTTAGCACGCAATTCCATAACTAAATGCAGAACTCGTTCTGTACTAGGACAGTTACAAATTATTACATGATCTGTCTCTTTAATCTTCATTAATCCCCTCCTTTTCCTGGAGACTCGTTCAAACATTACTTCGGCTACAGTGCCAACGAGGTAACCAAGTAGTCCAATACCCACGATGAAACAAGAATAAGAAATCACATAGCGGCCGATAAACGTCTCAGGATAAAAATCCCCGTACCCCACTGTCGTCATTGTAACCATAGCCCACCAGATGGAATCGGCCAAGGTAAGCTCAGTCTGTACGCTGCGCTCTGTAAGGAAGAATCCGACACCGAAAACCAGATTTAAGAGCAAAGCGAGAAAAAGCCCTTTGCTAACTCGCAGCTGCACAGAACCCCGTTTCAGGATCCAAGCTATAATGCGTTGTATAATCATAGGATTTCCATGTGGCGCGAGGCTTAGGTTTTTAGCGTGATGGATTATGGTATCAGAGTTCCTGGAGATATGCTTGCCGCTTGAGATTCGTGCCCTTGGTCGGCATTTGATTTTTCGTTCCCCTCGAGGAGTTAGATGTTAAAAACTACTCATGCGTACTCTAAAAGAGTTGCTCGGAGAGCTGATCTCTAAACAAACACTTCTCAAGCTTGACCTCTCCATCCGATTGCGACCAAAGGGAATTACCGTTACACTGAATACCTAAGCATCTTGCCACATGGAAATCCTAAAAGAGCCAGACTGCGAGAAGTAAAGGGGAAACATAAAAAGGATCAAAGTAGGGATAATAGTAATCAATGGGTTGATCATTTGTAACGACTCTCTCGACAACATAGTCCTCTTCACCATCTCTTTTATCGGGATCTTCGTGATGTTCAATAGGCGGGACCATTTCCGCTTCTTGCTTATGAAGATCAATCATCAATTTAGCCCCCTCTGTAATAACTTGCTCAATCACCTGTTCCCCAGTGACCTCTCCCTCGTCATCTTCATATCCTAAATCTTTCCACTCCAAAGCCGAATTGCAAATATCCAGAATTTCGTCCCAAACCGACCCAAGGAGCAGATCAAACTGCCAGCCAGTTCCATCCCTGCCAAAACGTTTTTCCGCTATAAAACTCATGAAAACAATCTCAACCGGAGACAATTTCTTATATTCAGAAACCGCAATCCGGAGATCTTCCCAGCGCTCATCATCCAGAAAATCGTTGAAGGCGGCTGATGTTTCATAATCGAAATAGGAGGTAAAGGCGAACTCCCCAGCCTCTAAATCAACCGCACAGAAGACATCAAAAACAGTTAGGTATTCGCTGTACCGAGCAAGGAAATTTTTCAAAATCTCTCGGCCATTCTCTGTTGGAACATATTTCTCGTTATCTCGAATTTCGACGTATCCCTTGATCAGAAGCCATTCCAGGATTGTCTCAAGAAAAGCATCACCGTCGCCCAAGAGAAGCGGAAAGGTCGCCGGGCTATTCACCATGTATTCAAGAAGATAGATTCCAGCATACTCTCTCTTTCTTGCTTCCGAGATCGTGTAGGGACGGTTCACTGTTTTCCTATGAGTCGGTCCGTCTAGTTTTAATCGGCATTCCTAATATTAACCCGGGATCCCGTACCGAAGCTATATATCAAATGGCAAGTGGCGCCGGTTCCCAAAAAAATTCACTTCCCTCTAAACCCGTAGGAACTTCGCATCATATTACTGCCACGAGCTGACGGGCGGGAAGGCCGGTTTCTCCCAAAACCGCCTGCGCGAACTGATTTTGAGGGATTACGCGATTGAAAACTCTTTTGCGAAGCCGTCGGATTGTTGAGGGGCGCCCGTATATTCGATGCCGTCTTTCCTGCGTTGGGAGAACGCGGGCGCGAGCCTAAGCTGCTGGTATTAGTCCGTGTCATCCCTGCCGAACGCCTCGCCGAAGCAGTTCGGTTACGATAGGCTGTCCTGGAGACGGTTCCGTAGGACCGGTAATAAGGCGGATAGGCACCATAATGCCAGGGCGAGAAGTAAAACGGATGCGGTCGAAAGATGTAACCAAGGAGGAGATAATCGGCCAAACCAAACCTATGGCGATAGTAGTGATTATGTCCGTAGATCTGGCTGTTCCCGTGAATTTGCACATTTGCATCACTACCAGATTTTTCGATCTCAATGGTAGCGATTTCCTGTTCCTCTCCAGGAGACGTCTCAACGGTAAAGGAGAATCCTCTACTATCACCACTCCCGTACTCATCCACCTGAATATAGTCGACCTTTCCATTCTCATCGAGATCGAGATTGTTTATCCCCTCCCCAGAATTGTTTAGCAGCTGTTCTAACTGCTCTGCATCTTTGGCTCTTTTAAGTAGATCGCCAACCGCCTGTAGATCCAATCCGTCAGCCGCTTTGACCACCGTCTGAACATCGACATTATATCGTTCCTCTCGCTTGGAACACCCGCCCGAAAAAATAGCGCCTGCCACCATTATCAAGAAGCACCAAGCAAGAAACTTAAAGAATGATTCGTCCACCTATCTGAGTCGTGGTTTCCAGGATTCTAACAAAATTCGTCGTGTGCTAACTCTACCAACGAAATTACCCATTGAAAAACTTCCATCAAGCGTTGCACCAGCGTTCTGATTCTGCAACCGAAAAGTCGAGAGCGTGACCAAGTCCAATCACCTATTATCACTTTAAATTTCAACCCATCAAAAGGGCTACTTCCTTCCTTTGATTTTCTTCATCCCGAACATGAAAACAGCAAAGATGATAATAAAAAGGAAAAAAAGGGTCATGAGGGAAGCAAAAAACCCGACAAGAAAATGGAGCTTGGCAACGAATAGAGTGAGAGCGAAGGAGAAACCAGCCAATACCATAAGACCTGACAGGCGATCAAAACCCGGAATGTCATCAAATCGGGACACTCGGGAGATTGCGTAAAGAGTAGCTATCATACAAAGAATAGGCCCTCCATAGAGGATGAGATCGATCTCTTCGAGGATGTTGACCCGCACAATGAAGATAAGATAACCCAGAGCCACTGCAGTACAAATACCTGGCAGTACCGCGAGGTAGACCGGAAAGGCCAGGAAACAGTTGGCAACGCGCGGAGAGATTCTATGGAGGATGGATCCTACACCCCACGCAAAGAAAGGCAGTGCCAGCATATACCAGTAGAGTTCCGTCCTATAAGCATGCAAACGACCAAAAAGGTTATAAAAGGACATTTCTTCCATTAGGAATCTTTCGGTTCCACCCTTCCGCAACATCGTTCGAAGTTAACATTCGAATCAGTGGTTATAATTTTCACATGTCACAGATAAGACAAATTCCTAACAAAGACTCCTTCTAGAGTCGTTTTTGCTTGGCAAGCTTCTGGGCCAGAGAAAAGCGGACGATGGTTTCGAGTTTTTCTACTTCAGCCGGGTCGATGCCGCTTTTATCTGCCTCTTTAAGGGCCGCTTCGGCTCGGGCTCGGGCCTCTTCCACAGCCGAAAGATCAATCTCCTCAATATTAATGGCACTCTCGGTAAGGACGGATACTTTATCTCCGTAAACTTGAGCGAATCCCTTATCAACCGCGAGGTACTCTATCTTTCCCCCAACTGAAACCTCCAGCTCTCCAGGATCAAGCATGGTTAGAATCGGGATGTGTCCGGGAAGCACACCGATTTCACCCTCCACAGACGGTAAAACCACAGAATCGGCGTCCCCACTATAGGCTTTTCTTTCGGGAGTAACGATTTCGATGAGTAATGACATTTCCTGCTCTAATTAGGCACTAGCCTCGCTGGCAGCAACCGCTTCGTCAATTCCACCTTTCATGTAAAAATCGTTTTCGGGAACATGGTCTAACTCCCCATCAAGAATCATCTTAAACCCCTTGATCGTATCCTCCACCCGGACATAAGCCCCGGGGAAGCCAGTAAAGACCTCTGCGACGTGAAAAGGCTGCGAGAGAAACTTCTGTATCTTCCTAGCTCTGAATACTATCTGCTTGTCTTCAGGCGAAAGCTCATCGATACCCAGAATAGCTATAATATCCTGGAGATCATTATAGCGCTGTAGAACGCCCTGGACCCCTCGTGCAGTTTGGAAATGCTCTTCTCCGACGATTGCAGGATCTAGGGCATTGGAGGTTGAAGCCAGAGAATCGACTGCGGGATAGATCCCTAGTTCTGCAATTCGACGCTCGAGAACGATAGTTGAATCAAGATGCGCGAAAGTGGTGGCCGGAGCGGGATCAGTCAAGTCGTCGGCCGGAACATAAATCGCCTGGAAGGAAGTAATTGACCCCTTCTTAGTCGAAGTGATCCTCTCCTGTAGCAGGCCCATCTCTTGAGAAAGCGTCGGCTGGTAACCGACTGACGAGGGGGAGCGCCCAAGTAGAGCAGAGACTTCAGACCCCGCTTGCGAGAAACGAAAGATGTTATCAATAAAGAGGAGCACATCCTGGTTCTGCTCATCCCGAAAGTACTCAGCCATTGTGAGACCGCTCAGTCCAACCCGCATCCGGGCTCCGGGCGGCTCATTCATTTGTCCATAACAGAGAGCTACTTTCGAATTAGAAATGTTTTCTTGATCGATTACTCCAGCCTCGGACATTTCGTGATAGAGATCATTTCCTTCTCGGGAACGCTCCCCTACCCCACAAAACACGGAATAGCCACCATGCGCTTTGGCTATATTGTTGATTAACTCCATGATGACAACCGTTTTTCCTACACCTGCGCCACCGAAGGCCCCCACTTTACCTCCCTTGATAAAGGGACAAATGAGATCGATCACCTTGATGCCTGTTTCCAAAATATTTGCTTGGGTATCTTGATCAGTGAGGGATGGCGGCGGACGGTGGATAGGATAGCGCTTCTCGTATTGAACTTCACCAAGCTCATCGACCGGTTCGCCTATCACATTGAAAATTCGTCCGAGCACACCATCGCCGACAGGAACCGAAATTGAATCACCAGTATCTATAACTTCCATTCCACGCACCAGCCCCTCAGTTGAAGACATAGCCACAGTGCGAACGATTCCCTCGCCAAGGTGCTGTTGAATTTCGAGTGTCAACCGATTTTTATCTCCACTCACCTCAAAATCTACTTCCAGGGCCTGGTAGACTTCTGGAACTTCTCCCACATCGAATTGAACATCGACGACTGCTCCGATAACTTGCACAATTTTTCCAGTATTCATTTCTTTATTTTCAATTATCCAAAAAGTTGAAATCGTCGTCAGCCTGCAAAACTGGCCGCAGAGATTTCGAGGATCTCTTGTGTTATAGAGGCCTGACGCACTTTGTTATATTCCAGTGTAAGGTCGTCCACTAACGCGTTGGCGTTGTCTGTTGCCGTTTTCATCGCCACCATACGCGCGCTGTGTTCGGAAGCTTTTGCTTCTAACACCATCTGATAAACCTCCTGCTTGACATACAGGTCAAGGAGCTCATGGAGAATAGCGTCGGGAGCCGGCTCAAAAAGAATCTCACGATCATCAGATCGAAGACTTGCCGAATCAGATACCAATTCGGTTTCTCTTTCTAGTATCGTCTTCAGGTCCACGAGTGGAATAAGTGAATTACGAGACGGTGTCTGAATAAGCGTATTTTCGAATCGGGAGTAAATGATTTCTATGGTATCGATATCTCCGTCTTCATAGGCCTTAATTAACAATTCAATTGCCGGTCTCACTTCGGCAAATCGAACCTGGTCAGTGACAGAAAATTCAGCGACTAAGTTCCTTCTCGCTCGGCTCAAAAACTGCGCTCCCTTTCGTCCCAAAGTGACGAACTGCGCTTCTTCCTCAACCTCGGTAAGTTCCCGAAATAAATTTGAATTTAGTGGGCCGCAGAGTCCCTTGTCAGTACTGATAAGCAAAATACCTCGCCGGCGCACATCGCGCTCCTTGAGAAAAGGATGCTCGAAATCAGTTACTCGCTCACCCAACGCACTGAGAATTTCAGCCAACAGGGTTGCGTAGGGACGGCCTTGCAAGGCCATGTCCTGCGCACGCTTCATTTTCGAAGCGGCTACCAGCTGCATAGCCCTGGTAATCTGCGAAGTGTTTTTAACACTCCGAATTCGCCGGCGAATATCTCGGGTATTAGGCATATTAGACTGAACTTACCAACTAAACACTCGAATCCTGAGTCGTACTCTTACAAAAACACCACTCCTTAGCTGAATGTCTTTTTCCAATCCTCTAATGCGGACTTAAGCTCCTCTAAGATTTCTTCTGTGAGCTCTTTTTCACTTCCGATTTTTTCCAAGAGAGCACTCTTCCGGTTATCCAGATACTCCTGAATCGAAACGCTGGCTTCAACGACTTTACTTGTTTCGACCTCGTCGAAATAGCCATTCTGGGCTGCCCAAAGTAAACCAATCTGAATTTCTACCGGCTTCGGGGAGAATGCAGCCTGCTTAAAAAGCTCAACGAGCCGGGAGCCACGATCGAGTTGAGCTTTAGTTCTCGCATCAAGATCTGACCCGAATTGAGCAAAAGCAGCCAACTCCCGGTACTGAGCAAGTTCCAACTTCACCTGACCGGCGACTGATTTACAGGCTTTAATTTGGGCAGCTGAACCTACACGAGAAACCGACAATCCCACAGATATGGCGGGCCGAATACCTTGGTTAAAGAGATCCGTTTCAAGAAAGATCTGACCATCGGTTATCGAAATTACATTTGTAGGAATGTAAGCCGATACATCCCCTGCCTGAGTCTCGATAATCGGTAATGCCGTAAGAGATCCGTTTCCATTCTCGGAATTCAAACGCGCCGCCCTTTCAAGAAGTCGGCTGTGAAGGTAGAATACATCCCCTGGAAACGCTTCCCTTCCCGAGGGCCGCTTGAGGACAAGGGAGATCTGCCGGTATGCCACAGCGTGTTTGGAAAGGTCGTCGTAAACAATTAAAGCATCCATCCCGTTTTCCATGAACCATTCTCCCATCGCCGCACCGGAATAAGGAGCTATGTACTGGTTAGCGGGATTGTCTGCGGCAGGAGCAGCCACAATAATAGCATATTCTAGCGCACCGTTTTCTTCAAGGACATTAATAGTGCGGGCGATGTTGGCGTTCTTCTGTCCCACCGCAACATAGATGGAATAGAGTGGCCGGAAATCAGGGTCACCACTTGCTTCTCCCTTACGATTGATAACCGCTTGATTGATGATAGTGTCAATCGCTATGGTCGTCTTACCAGTCGAACGGTCACCAATAATTAGCTCCCTCTGGCCCCGCCCAATTGGAATCATGGAGTCGATCGCCATAATTCCAGTTTGTACCGGCTGGCTAACCGACTGCCTTGGTATAATACCGGGAGCCGTCTTCTCCACCGGAAAATACTCCTCCGAGGCAATCGGTCCTTTCCCGTCAACTGGGCGACCCAGCGCGTCAACTACCCTACCCAAAAGGCCCTTCCCCACCGGAACAGAAAGTAAACGGCCGGTCGTCTTGACTTCGTCCCCTTCTTTTAGGTGGCTGGTTTCACCCATGATAACACATCCCACCTCATCTTCTTCGAGATTGAGAGCGATTCCGAAGACATCTTTCGGAAATTCGATCATCTCGTTGTACATGACTTCGGAGAGGCCTTCGATTTTTGCTACCCCATCAGCCACATGGGTAATAGATCCCGTGTTTTTCCTTATAACCTTAGTCTCAAGACCCGCGATCTCTTGCTGAATCTGTTCGACAATTGTGCTCATACGAATCTCCCGTATTCCTGTTTATTCGGCCTTGCCGGAGAGGCCTGTTAGGTTACCGGCTATTGAGGATTCAAAAACATCATCTGCAATACTGACCCGAACTCCTGCTATTAAGTTAGGATTTTCATGGCGCTGGCTCGTGATCACCCGTCCATAGCGTGTCGAGAGCATGTGCTCTATCGATTCGAAAATCTCAGAACTTATGCAGCCTGCGTGCTCCACGACTGCTTCGCTATTTCGAATCTCCTGTTTCACGTAATAGAGATAAAGCTTGAGAACCTTTATATGCAAAAAATGAAATGTTGGTTTCAGGTTGCTCGGAGGTCGCTCCCGCAATACCTGCAAAACCCCCTGCACTCGCTCATCAGAGAGCCGGCCGTCGTTCCCCAAGCTTAGTTCAACCAACTTTCGGGCAAAATCTTTCAGTGCTTGATCTGCTATCATTCCACACTAGCCAGCTCTTTAGATGCTGCTTCGTTGTATCGCGTTCGCTCTTCCTCTGGGAGTTCCCGTCTCAGAACCTTGGCCGCAACCTGCACGACCAACGAGGCGATCTCTTGTCGAACATCGGAAAGCATTCTTGTCCGTTCCATTTCGATTGTTTGCTCTGCTCGTTTCAATATGTCTTCCGCTTTTTCAGCAGCATCCTTTGACTGCTTTTCCAGCATAACCTTTGCGCTTTCTCTTGTCTCTTGAACAATAACTTGCGCTTCCTGATGCGCTTTTTTGAGAGTCTCTGCCTCTTTTTTCTCAGCTTCTTCCAGCTTCGACTTCATCTCTTCCGCATACTGAAGTCCATCAGCTATCTTCTTTTGTCTGTCCTCTATCGTATTAAGGACAGGCTTAAAGGCGAACCGATAGAGAATGAAAGCGACCAGACAGAAATTGACGATCTGAGCAATTAGAAAACGCCAATCAACCCCAAACTGGCGGGCCAAGCTGGCAACGGCTCCCAGCTCCTCCCCGGCGCCCTCTGCGGCAGCAACAAACAAAAACAACGAATCAATCATCTTATAAAAAGAAAACTCCGTAGCTCGCTCTTATAGCCCCGGCCACGCGATTTAATTAAGTTTATTTTCCGAGGAAAAGTGCGTAGAAGGCGACAGCCTCTGCTAACGCCATCCCAAGAATGGACTGCACCAAAATTTTTCCTGATGCTCCCGGGTTTCGGCCCACTGCTTCGGCTGCCTTCATGCCGACCAGCGCTACCCCAAAGGCAGCGCCGAGACAACCCAAACCCCCTTGAAGCCCATAGTGAATGTTTCCGCTCATTTCTGCGAGTAACTCTATCATCTAATCTACTTTGTTTAAGGTTAACCTTCTAATGACAACCACAGTTCCTACGCTCGGCACGGATTAGTTTCCGCTGGCATAGTACCCTATGGAAATTGTTAAAAATCTTCTTCCTCGTGCTAATGCCCATGTTCCTCCCCTTCATGATTACAAATCAAGCCGATGTATACGGCGATCAACAAAGTGAAAACGAGAGCTTGCACAAGTCCAATTAGTGTTTCCAGAAAATAAAACGGTACTGGGACTACCCAAGGGGCCATTCCGGTTATACTCGTAAGCAGGTTTTCCCCTCCAAACATATTCCCATAAAGTCGAAACGAAAGAGAAACAGGCCGAAGGAGAATCGAAATAATTTCGATAAACCCCACGGCAAGAAAAATAAAGAAAAGAAAAATATAAAGTGCACCAGGAACTTCAGACCTGTCCGCCTTGTTACCGAAAAGATCATAAAGCACCGTTTTAGGCCCGGCGTACTTCATTATGTAAAACCCCCATGCGACAAAGGATACTATCGCCAGAGCAAGCGTCATGTTCAAATCAGTGTTAGCTGGGCGATAAAAGTAGGTCAGAAGACCACCTTCCTTGATCCCAAAGCTTCCAACTCCCGGCAATAAACCACTCCAGTTGTGGATCAGGATGAATGTGAAAAATCCAAGTAAGAGCGGAAAAGTAGGCTTCACCATCCGCTTCCCAACAATCGGTGCAACAATATCGCGAATCCCTTCCATCAAGCTCTCTATAACAGCCTGTCCTCGGGTGGGTATTAGTTGCGACCTTCCAGCTGCGAGACGAAAAACCAGAATGATCAGCAGGGAGAATACCCAACTAGTTACCATAGAATTGGTAACCGGAAGACCGGAGAAATTGGTGAGCTTGTAAGCATACGGCGATACTCCACCGGTATCGCCTGCCGCACAAAGGGAACTTGTAGCAGAGAATATAGTAAGGGGGTATAACGTTTGCCTGAAGATTCTAATAAAATGTCCTGCCATAATTGTCCGAAACCTGGAAGAATTTTGCAAAACCCGATGACTTATGAGCCGGTCATCAGGATTGCGTCAATCTTTCATTTTCATTTAAATATTAGTCCAGCCCTGATCAGAGGTCAATTTATCCCCGGTCCAGGACAATCTACCTCTGATTACAACACAAATAAGAATTATCCAAAAGCGTCCCCAAAGCACTAGATGAAAGGGCCCACCATATAAAGGACAAATCCATCCAAAATCTCGCAAAATTCTTCTCCGAGAGTATCATTGTATCAATCTCCATTGAGATTTTATCTTCGATTCTATTTATTTTCCCTAGAACCCACACAATTTCCTCTTACAGCGACCAAAGATTGATATTTGCCCAATAACCTTTCAAAAACAGTCTCTTTTTCAAAGGGCCAGGCACGTTTCGAATCAATAAACCAATCAGAACTAAAATCTATGAGTTCTCGGGTCCAATCAAAATACGGCTCGTAATCAGTCCGAAAGCAGAGTTCGCCGCCTTCCTCCATCCGCTTTCCCAACCGCCTTAAAAACGGGACTTGAATCAGCCTGTTCTTATGATGTTTTTTTTTAGGCCAAGGATCTGAGAAAATTATAAATACTTTTGCCAGAGAGACCCGCGGAGGAAGAGCTTGAATAATTTCGCTACCTTCTGCTTGGAGGAAGTCTAAATTTCCAAGGGTTTTATTATTTTTCTTTCGCAGTGCCTTTACCAATCTCCTTCTAATTATATCGACTCCTAAGCATCGTTCGCGTGGAAAAGTTTCAGCATATGCAGCCAGGAAATGCCCATGCCCGCAACCAATCTCGAGAGTCAAGCGGGTAGGTGCTTCGTATAAATCAATACACCTGCGCTTAAGCGCTGCGTTTCTTATCCGCATGCGATTAAGGAACTCGTCGTAATTACCTATCTTCCAATTCTCCGATCTGAATATTCTATTCTTAACCCAATGGTTAGCCCAATCTTAATGAAATTTTAACTTTAAAATGAGCCTCAACAAAAATTTAATCAAAGACAGAAACCAAAGTTTTAAATAATTTGATTGGGCTAAACCTGTTTTTCTCCAGATTTTGCCAATACTACCATTAAAATGTTTATATCAGTTGGATTTACCCCACTAATTCGCCCAGCCTGCCCCAAATTGTACGGTTTAATCGACTCGAGTTTTTCGATAGATTCTTCTTTCAATCCTGTAATGCCCTTATATTCAAAGCCTTGCGGAATTTTAATCGAATCTAATGATTTGAACTTTTCTGCTTGTCTAGATTCCCTTTCCAAATAACCCCTGAAGCCGATTTTATATAATACCTCATCTTTGATAGCCTGGTTTAATCCTAGAAATTCTTCTGGTAATATAGTTGGGTTTCGGCCCCTCCGAATAAAGTCGCCGTAAGAACCATTTGGACTTTTCATTTCTTCTAGCAATTTTATCCATTTTTTTATTGTTTCAATTTTGGTGTGGATCTTCCCTAACCGATGCTCGTTTAATAATTTATACTTTTTTGCATGTTGTCCCAGCCGGATCTCTGCGCTCCCATGATTCAGCATCAATCTGTATTCTGCTCGGCTCGTGAACATCCTATATGGCTCTTTAGTTCCTTTTGTAACGAGATCATCTATCAAGACACCGATATAAGCTTCATCTCGGCCCAAAATTAAAGGTTCCTGTCCCCTAACCTTCATTACAGCATTAACTCCAGCAATTAAACCTTGAGCAGCAGCTTCCTCATAACCTGACGTTCCGTTAATCTGCCCTGCAAAAAAAAGCCCCTCTATTTTTTTTGATTCAAGGGAAGCTAAAAGCTGGGTTGGCGGAGCGAAATCATATTCAACAGCGTACGCCGGACGTAAAACCTTCACTGCTTCTAAACCTTTAACAGACCTCAACATATCTATTTGTACATCAAAGGGAAGGCTTGTGGACATACCGTTAACATACCATTCATCAGTATTTCTACCCTCAGGCTCCAAAAATACCAAGTGGCGTTCTCTTTGCGCGAACCGAACAACCTTATCTTCGATGCTCGGGCAATAACGTGGCCCTACCCCTTCAATTATTCCTTCGTACAAAGGAGAACGCGTTAAATTCCTTCGAACTAATTGGTTTGTTTTTGATGATGTATGTGTCGTCCAACAAGAAACCTGTTGAGTTCCGGGTTTCCACCCTAGTTTTCTTTGCCCTATTTGTTCCACGTGGAACAAATTCTCTGGCCCCCTAGTGTCAAAAAAACTGAAAAAGGTTGGCTTTTCATCTCCTTTTTGTTCCTGGAGTTCTTTAAAATCAATGCTGCTGCCCAATATCCGAGGTGGGGTGCCGGTTTTTAACCGTTTTAATTTTATTCCCGATTTAATCAAACTACTTGACAAAGTATTCGAGGCAAAATCACCGAGCCGGCCACCTTCGTTCTGATTTTTCCCAATATGCATCATTCCCCGCAAAAAAGTACCTGTTGTAACAATAACGCTTTCCGCAAAAAATTTGATCCCTAAATTAGTGTTTACACCACAAATCCGACCTTTTTTTATAATAAGTTCACTTACTATCCCTTGAAACAAACTAAGATTTTCCTGCAATTCTAATATATGTTTCATGCGAAACTGATACGCTTTTTTATCGCATTGAGCTCTCGGGGCTTGAACGGCCGGACCTTTTGATGCATTTAATAGCCGAAACTGGATCCCGGTAGTATCAGAATTCAAAGCCATTTCCCCCCCTAAGGCATCGATTTCACGAACAATTTGACCCTTAGCCTGTCCACCTATAGCCGGATTACAGCTCATTTGGGCAATTGAATCAATGTTGCCTGTAAGAATAAGTGCTCGAGCCCCTATCCGTGTAGCGGCCAAAGCCGCTTCACATCCAGCATGCCCGGCACCGCAGATTATTACATCAAAACTTTTTTCAGGATAAGATTCCATCCTATTTCCCGATACAGAACTTACTAAAAAGTTCATCTAACATCGTTTCATTATCGATCGGACCAGTTATCTCCGCTAAGAAAATTAAGGCATGACGTAAATCGCTGACAACTAATTCGGGTGAAACACATCGCTTAATTTTTTTAAATGCCATTTGAATAGATTCTTCGGATTTCTTTAATGCTGAGGCCTGACGGGCGTTCACCATAATAACTGATTTTGGCATTGTTGCCTCAACCCCATCTAATGTTTTTTGAAATTCAATTTTGAAATCTTTTATTCCTTCACCAGTTAATGCGGAAACCCGATAATGCTTCGAATCTCTTAAAATTTCTGGGTGCCGGCCGCTATTATTTTTGTCGATCTTGTTCTCAATTACAATGATACGATCATTGTCTTTATTAACCAAATCCAAATTATGGAATAAACTATCTCCTTCCGGCTCAGTGCTATCAAGGACATAAAATATAAATTCTGCCGATCCTATTTGTTCTCTTGTTTTTTCTATGCCTAAAATTTCAACGGGACCTCCTGCCTCTCTAATACCGGCTGTGTCTACTAGATTGATTAAATGAGAACCTAAAGAAATCCGGCTTTCTACAAAATCTCTGGTAGTTCCAGGCTCTTCGCTGACCAGAACTCGATCTTCTCCCAAAAAGGAGTTCATAAAACTGCTTTTACCAGCATTAACTGCACCCACGATTACAACCCGAAACCCATCAGAAGTTTTATCAAAAAGATCTGCATTAGATATTAATTCTTTGATTGCTTCTATTACCTCATCCAACGTCGATTCAGATTTTTGAAGGTCTTCATTAGGTAACCCTTCTTCTGGAAAATCTATGTATGCCTCAAGACTCGCGACAACCCTTAAGACCTTTTCTACCAACAGATTAACATTATTTTTTATGACCCCACTCAATTTTGCATTTGCACTTGCTAATGCACGATCGCTTCTAGCTTGGATAATTTCTAATACAGACTCAACTTGGGTCAGATCCATTTTCCCATTGAGAAATGCTAATCGAGTAAACTCTCCTGGATCAGCGGCACGGCAACCCCTTGATAAAAGGTCATCAAGGATCTTCCTTGTAATAAAGGGATTGCCATGGGATGAAATTTCAAGGGTTGGCTCACCCGTGTAAGAAGCGTCTTTTTTAAAAAATGTAAAAACAACCTGATCGAGAATTATCCCATTCGAAGCCCGGTAATTTCCAAGGAGAGCTTTCCGCGGTTCCAATGATGTTCCAGGGAAAATATTCCTGGCTAACGATTCGCAGGATGGTCCTCCAACTCTTATTACAGAAATAGCTGACTCTCCGTCCGGGGTAACTGGTGCAACGATTGTTTCCTTCGAAGCCATCAATATCCGGCTTAACCAGCCCTTATATCTTAAAATTTTAGAAGAAGCAGACTGCTCTCATGGATGGCTAGGCTAACAGGTTCTAATTGGCCTAGGTTAGTCTAAAGATATATCAGCCCTGGTTAGCACCTGGTAAAGGTTTATCGCCTCCATTAGCTAGAAAAACTTTTTCCAGTATTGCCTTCGTGATAGATTCCATAACATCTTGGTTTTCAGCAAAATATAATTTCGCTGCTTCTCTACCTTGGCCTACAAGGTTTCCATTATGGGCATACCAAGAACCTTTTTTTTCTATAATTCTATGTTCCATTCCTAAATCCAAAACAGAACCAGTTTTTGAAATTCCTTCGCTGTACATGATATCAAATTCACATTCCGCAAAGGGTGGGGCGACTTTATTCTTCACTACTTTCACGCGAGTTCTGTTTCCGACAACCTTTCCAGTTGTATCTTTTATTGCTCCGATCCGACGAATATCCATTCGCACAGATGAGAAAAACTTTAGAGCTCGACCGCCGGGTTGTGTTTCAGGATTTCCGAACATTACCCCAATTTTCTCTCGAATCTGGTTCGTAAAAAGGCAAATACACTGGGTCCGGCTGATTGCAGCAGTCAGTCTACGCATTGCTTGGCTCATTAAACGAGCCTGGGAACCAACAGTCGCATCTCCCATTTGTCCATCAAGTTCTTGTTTGGATACCAAAGCCGCTACAGAATCGACCACTACAATATCGACTGCTCCTGATTTTATTAGAGTTTCTGCAATATTAAGTGCATCTTCACCACTTTCGGGCTGGGAAACTATCAAATTCTCCACGTCAACACCAACTATTTGAGCATAGCGTGGCTCCAAAGCGTGTTCCACGTCAATAAACACCGCGGTTCCGCCCTTTTTTTGCGCTTCTGCGATCAATGCGAGGCAAAGTGTTGTTTTTCCTGAAGACTCAGGGCCAAATATCTCACAAATACGACCTCGGGGTAAACCCCCTACACCCAGAGCTAAATCTATCGCAACTGATCCCGTTGATATCACCTCCACGTTCATTTGCGCGGCATCTCCCATTCGCATGATGGATCCAACCCCAAATTGCTTATTGATAGCTGATATTGCAAAATCTAGAGTTTTCTTGCCTTCCTCTTTCGTAGATTGTCCAGTTGCGGTTGCCTGTTTTGCCATTTTGCTTCCCTTTTTACCTGCATTTAGCCCTTACATCAATCTGGGCAAACTTTATCTAGCTTCAAACCAAATCGTGAAAAAATGTTCACATGTCAACATCTATGATTCTCTTGTAAAGTCCAAGGTAATCGGTTAGCTACGGATAGCTATGAAGAAAGCTTTAATCATCTATGGTGGGTTCGTGGGTCATGAACCTAAGGAAAGTACAGAATTTTGGGCTGACATACTAGAAGGAGATGGCATGGAGGTTGTCCGGTCTGAATCATTGGATGACTTAACGGACCCCGATATTTCTAAACAATACTCCCTTATCATCCCGAATTGGACGATGGGTTCGATGTCTGACGAGCAAGTAACGGGTCTTGATGCAGCGGTAACCGCCGGCACTGGGCTAGGGGGATGGCACGGTGGAATGGGAGACGCCTTTAGGGCTAATCCAAAATACAATTTTATTACCGGAGGCCAATTTGTTGCCCACCCAGGGGGAATCAAGGAATACACGGTAAATATAATTGATGGGGATCACCCTATCACAGCAGGACTAGATGATTTTCAAATTTTCTCCGAACAGTATTATTTACACGTAGATCCGGGGAATCAGGTCATTGCAAATACAACATTCGACGGAATTGGAGCACCTTGGACATGTGGCGTTGTAATGCCAGTTGTTTGGACCAAGTCCTGGGGTAGGGGAAGAGTTTTCTATTGCTCCCTCGGACATTCAGTCACCGATTTTAAGATTCCCGGGTGCCAGGAAATCATCCGCCGCGGGCTTTTATGGGCCAAGAATTAAGATTTTAAGGTTTCCGTGAATTAGCGAAGGCAGTTCTAGTAACATCTGGTTAGCATTCCAGGCTTACCCTGCCGGCGTCCCTTGAAAATCGGCCACCGCCAAAAGAGTTTTATTCCCAAAATTGACTACCACAGCGATTATTGAAGTAGGAATATCCTCGTCGACGATCTTAACTCCCTATTCATACTATTGTTGCAAACTCGGGATACTCTAGAAGAATGGGGTTTTCGACGAGGATGCAATTCATTGTAACAGCGCTCCGTGCTGAAGCGGCGCCCCTAATCCGCAAATTCGGACTTAAGCAGAATACATCGTCGCGTATCTTTCAACGCTTTGAGAGTAAAGAGATAACTCTGGTCGTTAGCGGGGTAGGAAAGGTTCTATCCGCAATTGCAACCACTTGGATTCTCAATCAGGGCGAACAAAGTGAAAATTCGTCAGCATTAAATTTCGGCCTCTGTGGATGTTCTGACAGAAAAATTCCGCTAGGTAGTCTAGCGGTGATAAATAAAATTACGGACCATGGATCCGGTCGGAATTTTTATCCCGAGGTTCTGCTCCGGCATACATCCGTCGAATCTTCGCTAACGACTCATGATGCACCAGTGTTTTGCGATGACCCCGATAACACACCGACGGGGATGGCCGATATGGAAGCAAGCGGTTTCTTTCAGGCAGCCGCAAGGAACCTGCCGCTTGAACGTATTCTCTGTCTAAAGTTGGTGTCGGATTATTTGGAGCCGAGAGATTTTGAGGCAAAAGCTGTAGAGGATCTAGTGGAAGATAGAGTAGGGGAGATCGAACAGATTTTGGCAAACGGTCGGCTCCCTATAAGAAATCAAAACCATTTTAACTCTCTAGATGAACAGCTTCTCAATACAATTGAGAAAAACCTCCGCTTAACATTCACTCAGAAGCGCCAGATGCACTCATGGGCGCTTGCATTCGTTATCAGGAACGAGACCAATCTTAAAAGTCTGGAACCATTTTCTATTAGGCCGCCGGTGGATAGGCGGGATAGAAATAAACAGCTGACAGAAATAAAGGCGATCCTTTCGCAATGAAATTAAATCCCAATTTTTCGCATATCTACATAGAGGAAAATGCTATTCCTTACAAATGGGCCCAACGCATCCTTGCCCGATTTCCCAAGGCAACTGTTATTCATATAAGCGATTATAAGGAGGTGTTCGGCCGTTCGGGACAGAACTTCCGACTACAGAAGGCGAGTATGAAATTAATCCTAGCTGTGAAAAAAGACGGCTTTCTTTACCCAGGAAGTCCTAATGCACAGAACTTTGGCCTGACAAATTTCTACTACAACGCACTCATTTTAAACTGCCTCTACGACTGCACCTACTGCTACCTTCAAGGTATGTACACTTCTGGCAATCCGCTCTTATTTGTTAATCTTGAAGACTACTTCACAGCCACAAACAAAGCTCTTCACAGACGGGAAGATCCTTATTCTCCCCTCTATCTCGCTATTTCCTATGACACCGATTTACTTGCTTTTGAATCCATCATTCCCTACTGCCGCGAATGGATCCAATTTGCCAGAAATACGCCTGAACTTCTCATCGAGATCAGAACCAAAAGCGTCAACTATGGATCAATCAAGGATTTAGAACCAACCGACCAAGTGATTTTGGCCTGGACACTGTCTCCTGCCAGCGTTGCTGGTACCTATGAGCAAGGAGCCCCACCCCTAATCCATCGACTTCAGGCTGCACAGAGAGCCATCGATAACGGCTGGCAAGTACGGCTTTGTTTTGATCCCGTACTCCGCACAGATGATTGGTTGGAACATTACTCAGACTGCATTGAGGAAACATTCAAGGTAATTAAAGCCGACAGTGTTCACGATGTTACAATAGGAGGTTTTCGGTTAAGTTCCGATCATTTTAAGGAAATGCGCTCGGTTAGACACGATTCGGCACTTCTCCACTATCCATACAAGAGAAAAGGAAACGTTGTCTCCTATTCGGAAACCGAGAATGCTGAGATAAACGAGTTTATGATCGAGAAATTAAAAATGTATATTCCTAAAGACAGGATAGCAGCATGGACGTCGCTATAGTCACTGGCGCTGCATCTGGAATAGGGCTCGCCATTTCCAGAAAGCTCGTCGAGATCGGTTGTCGAGTCTACGGCTTAGGTGGAAATTTCGTCAATACACCGTACAGCCATGAATACTTTATTCCGACTCCTTGCGAACTAACCGACATTGAGGCTATTAAAGAAAAGGTTGAACAGATTCTAGCCAAAGAAGGAGGTGTGTTCATACTTGTCAATAACGCGAAATATTTTGGATCAAAGCCTTTTCTCGATGAAGTAAATCTAGCTGAATTCGAAACCGTAATTAGAATAAACCTCCTTTGCCCTTTAATTCTTACCCGGTTGGCACTGCCGAGCTTGGAAAAATTACAAGGCTTTATAATTAATATCGCGTCAGGATCTCCAGAATCCGCTCGTGGCGGTCCTGCCGGTGCAAGTGCTGCGGGTGGCTTACGGTGGATGGGGGAGGCGCTTTTTGAGGAATGTCGTGGGTCTGGCGTCAAAGTTACTACAATTTTCCCGCAGGCGAATCGACAAGTGCCGGTTAAGCCCGAAACTCATTCGGAAGGTTCCCAGACCACCATTGCTCCTGATGCTGTCGCTAGAGCGGTCGAGAGGATCATACGTGAGTCCGATGAAAATGTGATCACGGAAATTGTCATCCGCCCACAACGGCTTACCGAAAAACCGATCCCCGCACCACTTCTCATACCCTCTCCTAAGATCCCCAAAGCGATTACTCCAGACCGACCAACCTCCACTCTGCGTGCTCTCGCTGAAGCTGAGGAAGCCATAACCAGCGCAGCGAAGAAGGCTAGAAAGACGTCAAAAAAAGATATGCCCAAGCGGGTAAAATCAGAGGAGAGGAAATCTCAAGAATCCTCTAGCACGGCAAGGGAACCGGTTTTGCAAAAGACCCCTAGTTCTCGCCGCAGAATTAAGCAAGCACCCAAGAAACCCGGAGGAGGGGAGATCGCGCAGAAAAAGACAAAAGCCAAAGATTCCTCTCAAACAACTAAGCCTCGGGCAAAATCAAAACGATCATCGCAAGAGAATGCCTCATCCTCAGTAGTTCCACCACAAAAACTGCAATCGAGAAAAACTAAGGGTCCTCGCCCTGACCCAAAAAGAAACCGTAAAATCACCCCTAAACCTACTTCCTAGTTCGACCCACCCCTCTAAGGAAAAGATGCAACAGCAGTCTCCCAGAATCGAAGTTGCTTCCTCGGATTTTCAATCCTCTCGCGTTGTCAATGGAAGGATTTCCCCATTGACCCAAAGGAAACAAGTGGCAATCTCACGCTTCATTTCGGCCTAAAAACAGAGATGAACCGAGTATACCTGAAGACCTACGGCTGCCAGATGAACATTCGTGACTCTGAGGCAGTAGCAGCCATGCTGCGCGAACGTGGCTACAGTGTAGTCGAAAGTGAGCACGAGGCCGATGTTGTCCTGCTCAATACCTGTGCCGTTCGTGATCAATCGGAACAAAAGGCGATTGGGAAGACCGGTTATCTCGCCAAACGTAAACACCGGGATCCGGAATTCGTCATAGGAATTCTCGGGTGCATGGCCCAGAATCGGGGAACTGCTCTTCTCGAGCGGCTTCCAGACCTCGATCTCCTCGTCGGCACTCAAAAATTCCATCGGGTCCCGGACCATCTTGATAACTTGAAGGCGGCTCTTCAGGGACAAGGTCCGAAACCCGATTCTATTATCGATCTAGACGAAGAAGCGGGTTCTCAAAATACAATTCGCGCACACGAAATTGGTAAGCGAAAAGTGAGCGCATTCGTTTCCATAATGCAGGGATGTAATATGAAGTGTTCTTTTTGCATCGTGCCAAAAACGCGCGGCTCTGAACGTAGTCGATCGATTGACGACATCGTCAAGGAGATTGAAGAACTAGCAGCTTCTGGAACCCGAGAAGTTACCCTTCTCGGACAGATTGTTACCAGCTATGGTCGAGGCGAAATTCCCAAAAGGGACGGGAAAGGACCATTTGTCCAGCTTCTTGAGGCGGTAAGTAGGATAATCGGTATCGAGAGGATCCGTTTCACCTCGCCCCATCCTCTCGGTTTCAAAAGAGATCTAGTGGAAGCTTACGGTCAGCTGCCTAAACTCTGCGAGTACGTTCATCTCCCTCTCCAAAGTGGCTCCAATAAAATCCTCAGATCGATGAAGAGACCTTACTCTCGAGAGCGCTATAGGCAAATCGTAAATGCCCTCCGAACAGTCGTTCCAGATATCTATCTATCAACCGACGTGATTGTTGGGTTCCCAGGAGAAACAAACAGGGACTTTGAGGAAACCCAGCAGTTCTTCGAAGAGATCGGCTTCGATATGGCCTATATCTTCAAATACAGCAAACGCAGTGGCACTCCTTCTGCGGCAATGGAAAACCAAGTGCCCAAAGAATTAAAAGAGGCACGGAATCAGATTCTCCTTAGAATACTTGAAAAAGGATCGCAGGATCGCAACCAATCCCTGGTCGGTACCACTCAGGAAGTCTTGGTAGAAGGTCCCGCTCGCAGGGGGGAAAATACCTTTACTGGGAGAACACGCGGCAATCGTAAGGTGGTTTTCTCCGGACAAGAACATCTCGTGGGAGAATTAGTGCCCTTAAGAATCGAAGGCGCAACCGTTAGTACTTTACAAGGGGCTCTGCTTTGAGCAAGCACCTAACCGAACCGAGATATAACCAAGATCAAATGCATGCCATTCTAAAGGTTCTTACTTATTGATCGAAGCAAAGTCCTCAATCTAATGTCCCTTTTCTCTGCCACCTTGTTCACCGGCGTATCCCTTGTTCTGACAGGGGGGTTCTTGATTTGGAATGGGGTATCCGTAGGTCAGTTAGCTAAGAAATCCCTCCGATCCTTTCCCCTCACGCTGATCATAATGAGTGTGGCAGGAAGTTGGTTTTTATATAATATAACTCGTCTGGGAGTAGCCGATTTTGGGAATTATAAAGGATTCCTTTTCATCTTTTTTTTGGGTATTTGCTTCTTCGCCTTTTTTTATGCTCGCGACTTTCTCGCAGTGCGGGGCGGAGCGGTTCTGGTGATGTTACTGGCAAAGGTCCTTCTCGAAGCTGCTTACATGCAAGAACCGCAGAGCCGGCTTTTTATGGTTGGCTTCGTCTATCTCTGCGTTATCACCGCCCTTTACTTGGGAACTGTACCCTACCGATTGCGCGACTTTTTTGATTGGCTTTTTGCCAAAGCCATCCGTGCTAAATTTCTTGGTTATCTTTCTGGCCTCTATGGTGTTTTCCTTTGTGGGATTGCTTTTACATACTAGCGTTCTAAACCATAGAAAAATGTGCTTTCCCCTTGTAAACAATCATCTCCAATTCACCCTCGACGAAAAGAATAGCCGTGCGTTGCATTGCGGGCTAGCAACATAAAAATCTTGGGCTGGATTTTTTATGTCATGTTGTAGTATGAACATACAAAAAGTTTTTCATCAAAATCGTGGCCTCTCAGGCAGCAACAGCCCTCAAGTTACAGCCCCAAGTTGGTTGCTCCTTGCCCGTCCTGCCGCAGCCACATGACGTAATCCGACGTGAAGCAATCTCTGCTTATTTTAGTTTCAGGTCCGGCAGGGAGCGGGAAAACTACTCTCTGCGAACATCTTACAAAAGAATTCACTCCTCGGGTGAAACAGGTGGTAACGGCTACTACGCGTCGACCTCGAAACGGTGAACGTGACGGAATTGAGTATATCTTTCTCAATCGAGAAGAATTTGAAGCAAAAATAGAAGCCGGGGAATTCTACGAACACGCCAAGGTCCACGCTCATAGTTACGGTACCTTGAAGACTGAGATTGAAGAAAGCCTTTCTTCTGGAAACGACCTCCTCCTCAATATCGATGTCCAAGGTGCTGCCGCCTATCGTAGCGCTGCCAAGAATGATCCCGTTCTCGCAGACCGATTGGTCTCAGTTTTTGTCCGCCTTAGAAACCTATCGCAGGCCAAAGAACGCCTAATGGAAAGAGGAAATGACAGCTCCTCTGAAATCGCCTTCCGCCTCCAAACCGCAGAAATCGAACTCCAAGAGTGGCCCCATTTCGACCACTCTTTCATCAGCGGGAGCAAGGAAGAAGATTATAAGAGGTTTAGAAATATCTACCTAAACGAAAAAGCGAGAATCCTCGGTTAAAACCCATTCTATCGAATTTGGACCGCAAGCATCGCGTACTCTTGGGTATCTTCTCAAGGCCCGGATTATTTGATTATCATTCACATTAAAAATCGGAAGAATCAGTCTTTGCAGCTAAGCTTCGTGCTGGGGTCGCTTGGGATCAAACCAGTCAATATGGTAGAATTTATCTCGCGGCTGGTCAGTGCGTTCGTAGGTATGAGCTCCAAAATAGTCCCTCTGAGCCTGAAGTAGATTCTGAGGTAGGCGATGAGCTCGATACCCGTCGTAGTAGGCCAAGGCGGACGACAGCGTTGGTGTGGCAACCCCATATTGAACCGCTGTGGCAATAACTTTCCGCCAATTTTTTTGTGCATCTTCCACAGCGGCCTTAAAATAAGGGTCGAGAAGGAGATTAGCTAATTCTGGATTACGATCGAAGGCTTCGGTGATCTTGTGTAAAAAAGCTGCTCGAATAATGCATCCTCCCCTCCAGATCTGGGCTATTTCACCAAATTTCAGCTTCCAGTCGTATTCTTTCTGTGCCTCTCGCATCAGTTGAAACCCCTGAGCATAGGAGCAGATCTTCGAGCAATAAAGAGCATCCTGGATGGACGATATGAAGTTTTTAGAGTCACCCCCAAAGTCTAAGACCGGCCCCTTAAGGACTTTACTGGCAGTAACCCGTTCGGATTTAATCGCGCTCATGTGGCGGGCAAAAACCGCCTCAGCAATTGTTGGAGCGCAGATTCCCATATCGAGAGCGTTAACACTTGTCCATTTCCCGGTCCCCTTTTGGCCAGCAGTGTCGAGGACTATGTCCACAAAGGATACGCCCGTATCCGGATCCCTTTGTTTTAGGATATCCGCGGTTATCTGGATAAGGAAAGAATCGAGGACGCCATTATTCCAATGTGAGAAAACGCCTCCAATCTCTATAGGATCCATACGGAGTAGTGTGCGCATTAAGTCGTAGGCTTCACAAATCATCTGCATATCGCTGTACTCGATCCCGTTGTGAATCATCTTCACATAATGCCCAGCCCCGTTCTCGCCGATGTAAGCTGTGCAGGGGAACCCTTCTTCTGCCGGTTTTCCCGAATCCGGATCCACCTTGGCCGCGATAAGCTTCCATACCGGCTCCAATTCCCGACAAGTCTCAAGCGTTCCTCCCGGCATAAGAGAAGGCCCGTTGCGTGCGCCTTCTTCTCCTCCGGATACCCCTAACCCGATATAGCGGAATCCATTCTGGGCCAAATCTTTTTCCCGGCGGATCGTATCAATCCAATTCGAATTTCCACCATCGATGATTATATCATCCTGATTCAAGAGAGGAATCAAGGTATTAATCACAGCATCAATCCCTGGACCTGCCTGTACCAAAACAATGATTTTCCGGGGCATCGAAAGTGAATCTACAAATCTCTCCACCGTTGACTCACCAACCAGACCTCCAGGTGTATTGGGATTGGCCGCGAGGAACTTTTTTGTTTTGGAAAGGGTGCGATTATAAACTGATATTTGAAACCCGTGATCCGCTATGTTGAGGGCGAGATTCTGCCCCATCAAAGCCAAACCTATGAGGCCTATATCTGACTTCTCTTTAGCCATTTTTCCCTTTTATCGATGAAGTATTGCCACAATTACATTTCCCGAAGGGAATTCCCCCGCTAAGTTCCGATGAAAAAGCCAAGCGGTTCATTTAGCAATGATAGATCTGCTTGGAACTACTTCCGAATAGAATCCTCCTTTCTAATCCAACCCTATTTTTTCAGAATCTCTTATATGCGGATTTGGCGGAAGGCTTTCGGAGAGGGTTTGCGCTGTGAGGATCCAGCCCCCGAATCGGGACTACTGAGAAGGCTGCGAGTCGGGGTCGCCTGTGCTGGCGGGAGAACTACCTACCCAACCACTATCACCACTTTGGTAATGTTCTTTTTTCCAAATTGGGACTCGTTTTTTGACCTCATCGATTATGTAACGGCAAGCTAAAAAAGCGTTGTCCCTGTGAACCGCAGTAACCCCTACCCACACAGCCATTTCGCCAAGATTCAGGTGCCCCACACGGTGAAAGCACCTTGCTCCTCGGACACCGAATTTCCCGGTAACCTCTGATAGAATACGACTTCCCTCTTTCTCGGCGAGCTCGGCGTAAACTTCATATTCTAGAGAGATAACCTCATGCCCTTCATTGCAGTCTCGCACCCATCCTTCAAATGATACATACCCACCTGCTTTTTCATCGGCAAGAGACCCTCGCAAATCGAGAGCTTCAAGCGGTGAAGTTGAAATCTTGAAAAGAGGATTCATTAGCTAAAAATCTTTTGCGCCTTTCCCTTCGCATATTTTATTAAGTTTATTTTCTTACTTGAAGCTAACTAGATTTAACCAGATTTCTGTTTTGATCCTTCCAATCTCAATAGCGTGCCGCTTATATTGCTACACTCCAAGCCATCCCGGGGCCCGATCGCTCCACCTGCCACCGGTGGAATAAAAACGATCTCATCACCGTCTTTCAAAGATGCACTTAGTTCTGTAAACTCTCCGTTCACTGCAACTTTCAAGTCTTCTGCTTCGAGACCTAACTCATACTCTTTTTTCAGTTCCGCGAAAAGATCCTTGAGGGTGACTGCACTCGTTATTCTTGATTCATAGCTTAATCCCCTCTGTTCTCTTAACAGAGCAAAATATTGCAGCCTAACATTCTTTTCCCGGTCGTCCATGCGTCAGCACCTATAAGAATACCTCTCCATCTTTTCGAGAATTTTCCTGTAGTCTTGCGGTGTGTTAACATTCTCGAGAACATGGCATTGAGGAAGATCCAAAAGATGGACATCTGATTCAATAAGAATTCGTCGGGGACTCAAGATGCCCTTCTCCTTCCAGAATTTGTCCAAAATTACTTCAGAATGGACCTCGAAGATTGTACATAGCGGCTCAGGCAAACCGTCTCGCGGGTTTCGAAATGCCGTGAAGGGCTTTTGTAAATCCCTATTTGCGACAAGATACTCCAGGGTCGAAGAATCGAGAAAGGGAAGATCTACTGCTACCACTAACCAACTCTTTCCCTGGACAGACTTCATTGCTGAAAGAAGGCCACCTAGTGGACCAATATCGCCAAATTGATCTCGAATTACTCTAACACGGTCTCTATTCGCTTCTGAAGGGACGGCTTGATCTTCACGGAGAGCGACAAACCCCATCGAGCAGGAACCTTCAACCAAATCGAGCGTCCTTTTCATTTGCGTCTGACCCGTATAGACCATTGCTGCTTTGTCTCGTCCCATTCTTTGACTACGCCCACCGGCCAAAACGAGTCCAGCTAGGTTGTTATCAGACTTAGTGATTCCGGTCATTAATATGTCTAGCTCTTCGCAACATCTTCTACATTGAAGTCCCTCTTACCGCCGGTTTTCTCCATCAGACGGACGGATTCAATGACGATTTCATGAGAGAGAGATTTGCACATGTCGTAAACAGTAAGAGCTGCAACCGAGGCACCCGTTAACGCTTCCATCTCGACCCCGGTTTTATGAGTCGCCTGAACCCTACATTCGATAACTACTCTATTTTCTTTATTCACATTGATCTCGATTTTACAATCTTCGAGTGGAACAGGATGGCAGAGAGGGACGAGCTCATGAGTCTTCTTCGCAGCCATTACTCCTGCCAGGACAGCGGTTTGAAAAACCGGACCCTTTTTACTCCTCATTTCACTGCCTTCGATTTGTGCCATTATCTCGTCTGTCACCCTAAGCTGGGCTCGAGCCCGGGCTCGTCTTAAAGTTATGCTTTTCTCGCTCACTCCCACCATTTCAGGTAGGTTTTCTCGGTTGATATGGGATAGGTTGGCCATGCGTTTTTAAATAATCAACTCCACGAGAAAAATTGCGTGCTGGAACCTTCAGAAAACTGGGTTCCCTGTTCTTCGGGGAGCTCAACAAACCCATCGGTGGGAATGATGGAAGCAAAGTCGCCTGAATTCTTCGCCGGATGTGGTTGTGCTCTCAAAATACCATTCTCTTCCGATTCAATCCTCACAGGTAGAAAAAATGTCAGTGGAGCTCGAACGAGAAAACTTTTCGCCAAAACCGCCCAAATTTCCTTGGGTTGATCCATTCCAAGCATCCTCTGCAACGCTGGCACAACGTACCGATGGAAGCAGATGAGGGTTGAAAGCGGGTTTCCTGGAAGAGCAAAAATTCTCTGTCCGCTTTCCCCCTGACCGTACCAAAACGGTTTTCCCGGACGTTGCCGTACGCCATGGAAGTGCTTTCGCACGCCCAGTTTTTCGAGGACCGTGGGGATGTAGTCGAATTTCCCTTTCGAAATCCCACCGCTTAGCAATATAATATCAGCCCGGCGAAGGATAGCTGCCAGTGTTTTTTCAATTAACTCAGGATCATCTCTTATATGCAGGTTTTCTATATGGTGGAAGCCCAATCCCTGCAGCGCTGCCTCAAGGGCGTAATTGTTGGAACGGCGAATTTGAAACGGTTGGACCTCTTCGTCCACTTCCACCAATTCATCTCCAGTAGAAACGATGATCAAACGAGGCTCGCGAGTAACCAAAAGCGACGCCTTACCGCAGGAAGCTGAAACAGCAATCTCCCGTGAGGTCAACCGTACGCCAGAGTCTATTAGACAATCGCCTTTGATAAAGTCTGACCCTTGCTGATGAATATTAAGGTTGGGACGCGGGGTGAAATGCTCTTTGACAGATGCTCTCCCGTTCTCAATTTCTACATCCTCATACGGAACCACGCAATCACAGTCCTCCGCCATAACCGCCCCGGTCATAATCTCAATGCAGTCATTTTTATTTTTGAGCCTGAGCGGATCCATTCCGGCTCCCTGAACTCCATTTATTCCGAATTCCCGAATTCCTGCGATCCACGCCTGACAAGAGATAGCAATACCGTCCATCATAACCCGATTGAATGGAGGTAGGTCTCTATCGGCTTCTACAGGGCACCGTAGTACTCGACCCACTGCGTCCTGCAATGAAACTTCCTCTATTGGCAAGAGAGCCGAATTCTCCTCGATAATGTGAACTGCTTCCCGACTTGATAACATAGACAAGGATAAACCAAAAGATCGGTTGAATCAACCCCAAAGCTAGGACGATTAGGCTGGTCGATTCTAGAGGAACAGATATCAGTGTCCTTATAGGGCGAAATTAGCGATCCGTATCCTGCATCAAAATAAGGAAATTAGGCTATTAACGCGCTTACCAATAGAAACCTGATGAAAAGACCAGTAGACACTATGGGAAGATCTTTGAGCGATCTTCGAATTTCTGTGATAGACCAATGTAATTTTAGGTGTGGATACTGTATGCCTTCAGAGGTTTTTGGCCCAGACTATGCCTTTCTAAAAGGCGAGCAATTGTTGACTTTTGAAGAAATTTATCGCCTGGCTCGCCTTTTTTCTACGACCGGTGTCCACAAACTTCGCTTAACCGGTGGCGAACCGCTTCTTCGGCGGGATCTTGCTAGACTCGTTGAAATGCTATCAGAGATTGAGGGCATCGATGACATCGCCCTGACCACAAACGGAATTCTCCTTCTTCGCTACGCCGAACTTCTTCAAAGTGCAGGTCTCGATCGCGTGACCGTTAGTCTGGATGCTTTAGATGACTCGCTATTTCAGAAAATGAATGGGCGTAACGTGCCGATTCGTGGAGTGCTCGACGGGATCGAAGCAGCGGCCGATGCCGGAATACCTGTGAAGATTAACATGGTCGTTCAAAAAGGTGTGAACGACAGTGAGATTCTACCGATGGCTCGTTTCTTCAGAGAGAAGGGACACATTCTTCGCTTCATCGAGTACATGGATGTTGGTAATCACATTGGCTGGCGCATGGATCAGGTCTATCCTTCGAAGAAGATCGTGGAAGAAATCAACAAAGAGAGTCCGCTCGAACCCTTAGGCGCAAACTACCCGGGGGAAGTAGCCAAGCGATATCGTTACCTCGAAGGTAGCGGTGAGATTGGCCTTATTTCCTCGGTAACCCAACCCTTTTGCAAAGCTTGTTCTCGGGCTCGGCTGTCGGCCGACGGCATGCTTTATACCTGCTTATTTGCCAACTCAGGGTGGGATCTAAAAGAGATGCTTAGAGAAGGGGCAACAGACGAATTGATACTTAAAACTCTTCGTGAGATTTGGTTGGGTCGCCGCGATCGATATTCAGAACAACGTACCCAGATTCTTAAGCAGCACCTTCATCGCCTAAAGGTAGAGATGTCCTACATTGGAGGTTAATCCTAACCGGCCGGATACAGTGCTATGATGAGTGTTTTATATCGGATTTGGAAGTAAGCAGTCAGATCTTCCATTTTTCCCCTTCCTCGAATTATCCACTTTAATACCTGCATACGCTGCGCGGATTCAATGATAGTGGGTTTACACTCTCCCTATTTAGCACAGAGCAAAAGGCGAAATTGCTTCATTAGATAACCCGTAAAGACAAATTGATCTACAGCGGCTACGCTATTCTTAAAGCAGTACGTTGCCTAGTCTGGTTTACCCCGGCAAGGTCAACCCGAAGTAATTCAAGAACCAGAGCTCTTTCCAGAATCGATATCTCCCTTCCCATGTAATTCGTCCATACTCCTCATGTTGATGTCGGGGAACGAGAATACCAAGCTGCGTGTTTGTACTTTCAATAATCTGCTGTTGCTTATTCAGGTCGTCGAGCGGATCATCTTCCCAGAACACACGCTCGACGCCAGATGTTTCAAGTCGATTAAGATGTTTTTTCAGAAGAGAACGCAGAGACCGTGTCCATGGTTTTCTTTCCAGTTCCCAGTTTTCGGGAAAAAATCCTCCAAAGGGTAGATAGAGATTGTCGGTTATAAGGCGAATTCCACTCTCTAATTTTGAACTGATGCTGTAACAAACGGATACCTTTCCGGTTCGGTGAGGCAGAAAATAAATCTGTATTCTGACTGTACCTTCTTCGTTTTGGTAAATGGAGCTTCTCATAACATACTCCTCACTGTATGCCGCTCTCGCGGCCTCGATTCGGACAAATCCTTTCTCGCGGATCCATTCTCGCAGCCCTATATACTTTCTTGAAGCAGGCCACTCATCTCCAGAGTCATTGCTTTCGTATCTTGGGAAAAGGGGGATATCACCTCGGCTCATAGCCGCAATCGCAACCCAATTATAAAGTGTTTCAAGAAGAAACCAGAGTAGAAAACAAAAAATTGATAGCACCCCAAATGGCCGCAAGCTCCACTCTAGGGAAACCATCAAGTGAGGGACTCCCAGTGAGATTGCAATCCACCGAAACCATCGACTGAAGATTGCAATAATAGGGGAGGCAGACAATCGATCGAGGTAGATTGTTAAAAAGACAATTAGACCTAAGAGCACAAAGTTTTGCACGAATAATAAAGAAGCCGCATCCACCACCATTGGCTTCCGCTGTATTCAATACCTAGTTCAATCGAACTGGCATGATTACGCACAGGAAACTGTCCGCGGTACGAAACACCCCTGGACTCAACTCATCCTTGAATTCAAAAATTAGCTCATCCCTCGTCTGTGCACGAAGAGGATGCATAAGAAACTCTGGATTGAAGGCAACTGCTACTTCCGGTCCCTCATATTGGACAGCGATTGATTCATGTGAGTCCCCGTACTCGCTGCTGGATGCGGTAATTTCCATCAAGCTGTCACTCACCTTAATTTTGATGGAATTACTTTTGTCGCTCGTAACTAAGGCTGCTCGTTTTACACAGTCTAGCATCAATTCTCTCTCCACTTTGATGCGTCTTTCGGTCTCTCGAGGAATCACTTGATGGTAATTGGGATAACTACCTTCGACAACCTTGGAAACAAGATAAATGCTTCCAATGATACCATTTGTTTCATCCTTGCTCTGAGTCCCTAGTTCAAAGGCAACCTGTCGGTCGTTAAAGGATATCTTAACGACCTTACCTTGGCCCACCAGCCGCTCTACCTCGGCCACGGTCCTAGCTGGAAGAATTAAATGTCCTGCATTATCTTCATTTACTTCAATTTTACTATGGACAAGAGCCAACCGACGCCCATCAGTTGCAGCTAAGGTCAGTTTTTCATCCGCGAAGTCGAAATAAACTCCATTCATAATAAAGCGCGACTCATCTGTGCTCTGTGCGTAAGATACGCTCCTAAGCATGTACGCCAGAGTTTCCTGGCTAAGCTCGAACACATGGTCGTCACTAAAAGTCGGTAAAGCGGGAAATTCATCTGCCCCAATACCTGTCATAATAAATTGTGAACCCCCTGAAGTGATCTTTATGTGATGTCCAGGGGACGACTCGATCTCGACATCTAGGTTGGGTAGTTCTCGAATGATGGTTGCTAATTTTCTAACCGGCAGAGTGATTCCACCACTTTCTGTAATCTCAGCTGCAATCCGACAGCGGATTCCCAAGTCGAGATTTGTCGTCGTAAGGCCTATAGAGTCTTCGTCCGCTTCGATAAGCACATTGTTTAGAATCGGCATGCTGATCTTCGTGCCCACCACATTGATCACCTGTTGTAGTCCGCTTGTAAAATGGTCTCGGTTGATTTTGAATTTCATTTCTCAAGTCTAGTAAGAGGGATTGGACTATTACTGACAATCATTATATACTAACAGATATTGTGTACTTACACAGTTCATCTTATTATCCTATGTGAACAAATAAAGTATCTGGATTTATTTGTTGGACTACAATGTCTTACATATAAATTCCACCGTGTACGACTTATGGATAAACTTGAATGATTTACACAATTTTATCCTGAATGTGAGAAATTCTGCCCTTATTCACGAAATATTCGAACAGAGAATTGGTCGACGGAACCGCCTCTGAAAAATCAATCCCTGAAGTCCGCATAGGGAACCGTTTTGTCTTGTCCTGAATCTTCCTGAGAGCCGAAGTCACCGTCTGTTAACTGACTCGGAATTGATTTACGGTTTTCCCATGTTCTCATAAACTGTCGGATAAGACCATAAAAGATGTAGGTCAGAAATAGAATTGAAATGGCAACCGATCGGAATAAGTACACAAGGGTGAATCCGACTGCCAAATAGACGAATGTGCGCAGCCGAGTTTGAGTCTGCCAGTCAATTTTTTTGAAACTGGGATAGGAGATATTGCTGACCATTAGGAAAGCAATAAGCAGGAGAAGCACTGGGAGAAAAATCGACCATGATCGCAGATCGTAACTATTCAACACCAGGACGAGGGAAGCGATCATTCCGGCGGCAGCGGGAACCGGAAGTCCTTTAAACTCCGTTGTCAGAGGCTCTCCAGTTTCAGTGAGAAGAGGATTGGAAATGACATTGAAGCGGGCTAGGCGAACGGCAGAACAGAATAGATACAGGAATCCAATAAGCCATCCCACTTGAAGGAAGAACGGGTAGGCTTCAGTAGGAGAGAGAATGAGAAAAAAGACCATCAAGGCTGGTGCCATTCCGAAAGAAACAATATCTGCTATGGAATCGAACTCTTTTCCGAAGAGAGATTCTTTGCCACCAAGGCGAGCCAATCTGCCATCTAAGGCATCAAAAATAACAGCTGCGAGAATGAACCAAACCGCTTCTGTGTATCGTTCACGCGCGAGCGTCTCATTAGTAACGGTGGAAGAGGACGCGTATTTGGCCTGAATACAGCGGATAACAGCAAGATAACCGCAGAAAAGGTTCCCGCCTGTCATAAGATTTGGGAGAAAGTAAATTCGACTCGCCTCGTTCGTCGGATGCGGACGCGGAGGGGAGCTCTCCTGATTGGAAATCGAATCAGGCATCCTTTTTTAGACTTTCGAGATATCTCCAGAATGACTGATGTTGTTCGATCATCTGTTCTTCGCTGATGGGTAGTTTGGCGCGGAAAATAAAGTCAGTTAGCGTGTTCCGGTGAAGTAAATAGTGGCTGTGGAGAATATTGCCGTTTACCTCGAAGTAAATTCGAAAGTCTCCTGCACGGAGCCTGTAAAAGATAATCCCGCGGCGTCGAAATTTGCCCAAAGGTTCCTGAGGTCGGGAAAGCTGCTCAGGAGTTACTCCGCTGATCTGTTCTACAAGTTCAAGCTGTTCCTGCAGTTGGAGTTTTTCCAACTCGCCCATTGATTGATTACTGAAGGTTATTTGGAAAGGCTGCTGCATGGTGAAGTTTAACGAGAAAGAACATTCGGGATCTCGAATACGATTAACTTGCCATCAACAAAGCTCGACCAAAAGATACCTAGCAATAAGAAAATAAACGGTGAAGTTCCAAAAGCGAAGGATCTAAACAAGGCCTTGCAGACCTGAACAGGTCTTGGTTACATGAGCATTTTAACAGTGACAATGATATTGTTCTTTCGAGATAGGAACATATACAAGAGCGGAAGACTTTCAGGCAACGCAGACTTTAGGGTTTAATTTAGTATTGAAATTAATTATCTATTAGCAGGTGAGGAATCCAATTGAAGTTATGGGCCTCTTTGTTTCCCCCGGACACGATTTCATCGGTCGCCACGGGAAGGAGAGGTTGTTGAATCAGGTAATCTCAAAAAAAAATGTGCATTGTCTGGCGGGCCAAGGAATCGAGGGAGATCGGTTTTGCGGGTTTCGCGAAAATTTTAAGGGGCAAATAACCTTCTTTGAATGGGAGATTTTGGAGGAACTGAGAACGACTTTCGGGAAACCGGATATTTCCCCTTCGGCTTCACGGCGAAACGTTATCCTAAAAGGAATCGATCTTAATGTTCTGATCGGAAAACGATTTCAGATTCAAGAAGTTGTTTTCGAAGGCGCTGAACACTGTGCTCCCTGCAATTGGATGGACGTTGCTATTTTGCCAGGTACAAAAAAAGCCCTGGAGAACAAAGGCGGTCTTAGATCACGTATCCTTCAGTCAGGTTATCTGCGTTTGGGGAAGACGGATCTTCTTTTCCTGCCCTAAGATTCACAAACCTGTGAGCTGATTGCCTATCCCATTCAGGATTGCATAAATAAGAAAAAGTCAGCCTAGAATTCGCCAATATAGCGCACCTCCTGTATACGGATTTGATCATTTCCAAAGCATCCTTGTAATACCCATTCAAGCTTTACGGGATTAGGATGATCGATGGACAGAAAACTTTCGGGAATTCTCGAACTGTTATATTTTGTACAGTCTAGACTCCTAAAAGTTAGATTTGCCCCATGGCAGCTAATTCGATCTCTGAGGAACACAGTATAAACAGGAACCTCGAGGTCAGGAGTACCGATCTTCTGTGAAAGGGTCAGCCGTGTTTGAGAATCCGCGCGATTCCCAGTAACCAAGTCGATCTTTTTCCAAAAAGTGGATTTGTTTAACAAACTTGGCGCCTTTCCAGGCATAAAGCTTGGGCACTATTATGCGAGCGGGCCCTCCGTGTTTCCGAGAAAGCGGACGACCCTCAAATTCCGTAGCAATCAGTACATCATCATCGAGCAGAACGCTGAGCGGAACATTTACAGTGTAATCGTCGTAACTAGTAAAAAAAACAAACGCGGCCTCAGGCAGCGGATTTACGAGATCGCAAATCATGGTAAACGGAACCCCATTCCATCGACAGTCAAATTTGCTCCAGGTAGTAACACAATGGAAATCGCTTACCACGGAAACCATAGGAAGTTCCTGTAATTCATTCCAGTTCAGTGCAATAGGGTTTTCTACCTTGCCTCCAATCTTAAGCTTCCATTCAGAAAGAGGGATAACAGGTTGAATCCCTAGGTCGAGAACTGGAAACCCTTCGGTCAGGTGTTGCCCCGCCGGGAGACGACTGTCTAGCGGTTTTGCCAGGGCTTTTGCTCCTTTTTCTACCTGTTTCGCCGCCCATCTTTCCTTGGCACTGCTTGATCGGCTTTCACTCATTCTTCCACTTTAATAATTCTTTATGCACTTGCCGTAGGGCAAGTGCTTTTCTGTTATTGAGTTGTTATTAGGATTACAGAATTTTCTCGGAGATAGTTGACGAATCACAAAGTATCATTTTTTCTAATAAAGATGCTAATATAGCAATTTATGCTTCCAGCACAACCAAATCGGGGATTAATCGATGGATTGCAATGTCTGCGAGCTCTCGCGATATCGAAAACACCCGTAGGCGTGAGAGAAATGGCCAACCGTATGTTGATGGAGCCAACAAAGGTTCATAGGCTTTTGAAAACCTTGACCTATATGGGGATGGTCCAACAGGACAAAGAGCGACGGTATCTTATTGGAGGCGGCATCCAGGTATTAGCGAATCTGGGTTTTAACGGATCAGAACTGGAGTGGCGGAGAGACAAAGCGATTCAATTGCTTTCGCGCGATATAAAACATAATATTGCCTTCGGAGTGATGTGGGAGGGAATGGTTACATATCTCGAGGGAATACAGCAAAGCTCCAAAATAGTGGCTGGAGATGGAATAGATCAGATTTCTTGGGACAGCCTAGAAGAGGCAAGTACCTGCTGCACGGGGTTGGTTTTGTTAGCGGGAAAAAACGATGAGGAAGTTGAAAGAATCTATCGGGGAAGGCCAATACCCGGATTTATAGGTGGCCTTGGAGATTTGCGGCGAAAGCTAAGCGAAATTCAGGTTCGTAACTATGCCTACCTGACGGAAGTAACTAGACAAAGATTAGGTGCTTTAGCGGTGCCGTTTACCGATGGACTTTCCGCTCTCGAAGTGCGAGGACCGATAGTTCAAGGGGATTTCCAAAGGATAAGTGAAATTGTGAGACAGGTAATTTTGACGGTCGAACGCTCATGGCGATGGAACGAGTAGGTCTCTACCGGAGTCAGAACTTTGAGGACTCTTGGGAGGTTATATTACATCCCTGGTTTCGCGAACAGAATCTGGGTAGAGAGGTTAGTGCTGGAACTGCCGCGGTAATTGTCCCTCATGTTTCATGCATTGCTTTTCTCAAAGCCCGCCTGCTGGAACAAGAATCCGGTGCTTTTGGAATATTCTTCTTCACGTCTCGAACCTTGCGAGAATTTCTTTTACGGAATTTAGCAACACTTCCACCCCTAGTGTCGCGGGAAGATGCTCGTCTATTTGTCTCGCTGGCAGCTGAGAAAATTTCCGAAACCCGAGTGGCACAGGCAGTGTCTCACTCACCTGACTCATTCCTATATATTTTGAAACAGATAACAGGGGGGGGATGGGAACTGAGAGATTGGGAGAATAAAGAAGCGGAAAATATAGCACGCCAATTCTTAAGATATCTGGAACGTGCCGGGATGCAGACGGTTCAACAAGCGGATAGACGCCTTCTCAGAGAATCGGAAACGATGGAACCTTTCTTTCAACGAATTTTGGTATATGGATTTTCGGAGAGAGAATGGCCCCAATTGCTTCTCCTTCGGGCGGCTATCAATTTTGCTAGACGGGCAACGGTGGTCCTTTTGGAAGAGGGCTTGGATGATTCCGGAAGAAGTTGGTTGGGGACTTGGGAAGAATTTTTTGGGAATGCCGAAACTGTGGCCTCGAAAAGGGATAGAGAAGAATCAGGATTCGACGCGGTCACGGACAATCTCGAAGGCTTAATTGAATCGGGAGTAGGAGAATCTTTGCCAAAGCAGGTCATTTATCGCGTAACCGAGAATAGGGACAACGAAGCCAAAACTATTGTTGCCCAAGCTCTAACCTTTTTATCCGAATCAGATTCGGTACGAGTAGGAATCGTTTTCTCAAGGCCGTCTGTGCTCTCACGATTAGTTACTGACTATCTGGTCACGCTCCGCATTCCGCACTATGACTCGTTAGGCAATGTTCCGGGCCGGGGCCCCATAGAGCTGATCCTTGATATGTGGATTCAGTTACAGGAGGAACAGCGACTTGATTCTCTTTTGGATTTTAGTTGCGCGCTTGCTACAGGAGGGTTTCTCGACCCAAAAATTTCAGCGAGCTTGAAAACCATCTGCGAAAATGCGGCGCAGGAAGTGTTGACCGACGAGCTTGCTGTGCTGAAGGCGTTTGTTTTGCAAGAGAGAATGGAATCTCCTGCAGCAAGTTTTTTTTCCTGGTGGGTGCTTTTCCCCAAGGTAGCGTCAATAGGTAGTCTAATAGATTGGACCGAAAAATTTCTTTCTTTGTTGGATTCGCCCAAGGTGACTTCAAATTTACAAAGAAAGGCAAAAGACTTAGAAATGCTACGGGAGATAGAGGTTTCCCGAGAGAATTTTTGCCAATGGCTTCGCGATGTTTTCAAGGATTCGCAGCGGATCAGGAACGAGCTTGGGCAAAACCCATTCTCCCGAATTCATATCCTTTCATTCGACGAGTTCAGTGGCGAGAGCTGGAGTCATCTTATCGTCGGAGGATTGAATTCTGACGAATGGCCCCGCAGCAGGGTAGAATCCGGGCTTTTCAGTGGGGACCAGATAGGAAAATTGAATCAGATGGTGTTGAAGCAGGGACGTCAAGGAGAAGGGCACGTTGTGCTAGAGGCAGACAACAGCTGGATTCATTCATCCTCTGACCTACGGCTATCAAGCCTTGTTCATTTTAGTCGTCTCTTACGTGTTCCGCGTCGAGGGCTTGCGTTGACATTTTCGGCCGAGAAGAGAACTGCTACCCTCGAGATGGGTAGGCCGAGCGAATTTTTACTTAAGGTTTATTGGGTTGATAAAGGAAGTCTTCTCGAAGGAGACGAATTGAAAACGCTCATCAAGAAAACAAACGGGTGGCTTGATGGGATGTTTAGCAAAACGTTAGATAGCAGGGATCAAACCGATCAAATGTTATCTGCATTCAAAGCCCGAAGGGATCCTGAAAAACCTTTTAGCGAATATGAATTCAGCTACCGAGAGCCTCCATCGGGAGGCCTTTCGCTGTCTGCAAGCGCGTGGGATATTCTTATGGAACGACCTGCAGAAGTCTGGCTCAATCATGTCCTGAAACTGCGGAAGAGGCAAAATTGGTCGGAAAAAATGGGATCTAATTTGGCGCATGGGTCGTGGGTACATTCGTGGTTGCGGATTGGGAATGAGAGAGGTGAATTCATCCCTTTCCCTAAGGCCGATGATTGGCGTGAGTCGGCGCGACATTCGGCGCATTTAACGCTCGACAAGGTCTCATTAGCTTATCGTAAAGCAGGACGCGAGGTTCCGGACTGGTGGCTTTCTCAATGGAACGAAGCAACTGAAGTCGCTGAACAGTTCCTTGAGCGCCTAACCGGCATCGCTAAATGGACCCATCTGGCAAGCGAACGGCCTCTCCCGACAAATGGCGCTGCTCTATTGCCGGATGGCACGCGATTGCCTATAAAGGGGCGGATGGACCTCATCCTTGCTAACGGGTCCATCGAAGGTTGTAAATGTGACGATGCTTGGCCTGCTGATGCCTCGGCCTGGATTATCGACTTCAAGACTAGTGCCGGCGCGAGACCTCTCACATCCCGTAATTTTTTAAAAGGATATGGCCTGCAAATAGGCCTTTACGCACAGTCTCTGGCCACCATGGGATGCCAATCCATTTCTATGAGTATAGCACTCTCACACTCTCCACTAAGACCTCAGATTAACCAAGAAGACCTGACAACCGCAAATACGCTTTGGCAAGAAATCGCTAGGGTTCACAATACTGGAGTGGTGGGCCAGTCGAGTGAGCTGCGGTCCAACTTTTCCTTCAAAGGGGACTATCCTATCGCTACCCTACAGGTCGATCCAGCGATAATTGAGCGCAAACGGGCGATGAAGCGGGAGGGTAAGAAATCCCAGACTGAGGAATGAAGTCACCGAATGTTGGGAGAGAGGTTAAAACCCCGTTAAAAGATGAAGTAGCGCGGAGACGCTTCAGTCAGGAGCTCGAGTGTAATTTTTCCGTTATCGCACCCGCGGGGGTAGGCAAGACTTCAGCAATCGTTGATCGCGTAGTAAATATTGTCCAGATTGATGATAAGAGACAAGGGACGGGTTTAAAACCACTAGCAATCGTCACTTATACTCGGAAAGCGGCGCGTGATATGGAAGTCCGATCTCGTAACGCCCTGCTTCAGCAGGGCGCCCGGCCGGAATCTCTAGTTCGTTTGAGCCAGGCTTTTTTCGGGACTATTCACAGCTTTTGCCTCGATCTTATTCGAGCGGAGGGGCATTTCTTGGGACTATCTTCTGCGATCGAAATCGCGAATAACCATTCCTCCCTTTGGTTGCAATTCATTCGCGATAATGACCAAGTCATAGATATAATGGAGGGCAATAACCTCGACGGATTCCGACGTCATTCTGAGGTTGGAAAGGTTATCGAATTAGCCCGGGAGTGGCGAGGTTCGGGGCCAACCAACAAGACGTTGGAACCCTTACCGAAGCCGGACCTGACGCCGCTTCTTAATTTTGTACCGCATGGGCGCACAAAGAAAGGAGTGGAAGAAGGAAAAGCAATTTTACATCGCTGGGAGAAACTCTTTGAAGGAAATCAATCTTACCTGCCTTTACCTCGATTTAGTAAGGGTGGCCGGGAATTTCAAGCGCTCTGGAACCAAGCGTTTCTTCCTCTACGCACGTGGTTGGAAAATTTTGGGATGGAAGCTGTGAAGCAAGTAGCACGTGACTATCGTGACTATCGCGTAAGTCGGGGTCTTCTTACTTACGATGATTTGGTGTACTTTGCCATCTTGCTCTTAGCACACCCGGTTGCTGGCCCAAGGCTTCGCTCACGAGCGTATAATATCATTTTGGACGAAGCTCAAGATACAGACCGCGACCAATTTAGAGTACTGCTTGGTCTTACTCGATCGGGCAATACGAAAGGCGAATGGTTGAACGGGGAAGGTCCGCCGCCAGAGCCTGGCCGGTTTTGCATGGTTGGCGATCCGCAGCAATCGATCTACAGTAGTCGAGCTGATCTTCCAACATATCTCGATATTCATCGGCGCTTCGTCGAACATGGGGTTGGGGAAGGACTGAACTTCTCGGTGACCTTTCGATGTGATAGACGGATTGTTGACGCAGTGAATCACTGCTTCCCTGCTATTCTCAAAGACTGCTATGGCCAAGTAGGGTTTGAACGGCTAACAGCACGGCCGGATGCTGGCCCAGGGCAGGTTATTCGCTGCCGACTAAGGCCGACTGAGGCCCTTCAGCCAGATCGTGATGTGGAAGCTTCGTCGATGGCTGAGGCTCGATCTTTGGCAGCTTGGTTGCAGAGTATTGGAACGGAAGGACTTGGAATCAAAGAATGGGCGGAAGTTGCTGTCCTTTGTCCAAGGAGGAGATGGCTTTCCACACTCTCCTCCGTTTTTGAAGAAGTGGGTCTAAAAGCAGTGCTGCAATCTAACGAAGAGATCTGTGGAGATAGTCCGGCAGTTGCTTGGTTAACCGCCTTGGTAGTTATTATGGCAGAGCCGGAGAACTCTTTCGAGATTGTCGGGGTTCTTCGCGAGATCTTCGGAGTTTCTGATCATGACCTTGCGAGGTATGTGGAAGAAAGACACAGCTATGTAGATAACGAATTCCATCCTGTTCGGATATGTGACCCAATTATGGGAGAAGGACAGGTCATAGAGGTATTGAATTCTCTTGTTAAAATACGTTCCGATGTAGGCTCATTGCCGCTTTATGAGCTTTTGGCTAGTTTGGTAGAGAAAACGAAACTACGCCAACGCCTCTCGGTTTTGCCCGGCTATCCTAAGGAATTGGTTATGGCAACTTTGGATGCTTTGCTCGAGGAGGTAGCGGATTGGGAGGAGCAAGGCCACTCTTTAACAGCAGTGGCGGCTCTTTTACGCAATCGCTTCCAGGAGGAAGTCCAAGATGTTGAGGGAAGTTCCGATCAAATATCCCTCATCACTTGTCACAAAGCAAAGGGATTAGAGTGGAATGTCGTGATTCTCCCATTTTTATTTCGCAAGATAAATTTCTTCTCCGATCCATATCCTAGAATCGTCAGAGCCCCCCAAAAAAGGAGTTCAAGAATGATCCTGTTCCGAGAGGAGGATTTGGGAGAATCGCAAAAACAACTTGACCGCAATAGGATGCAAGAATGCGAACGCCTTCTTTACGTTGCCACTACACGAGCAAGGCAGTCGCTGGTCCTGGTTGATTCTTCGGCCTTCTATGAGAACGGTCCTACTGGACGCGGGTTCTCCTTCGGTGAACTTTTGCGAATTCTCCCAGGGGAGGAAAATCATCCCATTTGGAATAGTATGCCTTGGGATCCAAAATTACAAAGTTCTGACTTAGAACTTCCTACAGATGCTCTAGGCGCGAAAGAACTAGTAGACCGATTTGATCCTTCCGTAGTTAGCGAGGCAGCTGGAGTAGCAAGTTGTTTTGTCCGAAGAGTTACTCCTAGTTCCCTCGCGGTGGCAGGGGGAGCATCTTTGCATCGAGAGGAATCGGATCTTGCTGCTCTCCCGTCTTTTCCTGAAATGTTCGTCATTCAGCAGAGACAGGACGGAATAGATTATGGCAATTGGTGGCATCAGATGATGGAAACGAATCACTGGAAAGAAGACATTGAGGAATGGACTCTCCATTTCAATAAGAGTCTCACATTCTGCCCCGATCCTAATCGGGGCAGAATCGAAGTAGAGCTTTTTAGAAATTCACCGTTGGTCCAGGCACTTCTATCTCCAGAACTCAAAATCACTACCGAAGTGCCCATTCTCTGGAAAAACAAAAAAGGTATTGCCTATGAAGGGTTTATTGACCTAGTTGCCTGGAACGAAAAAAGGCGAAATTGGCTGGTTGTCGACTGGAAAACAGACCAAACAAAAGTCAATGCGGTTACCAAATTGATGAATGCTTACGGAAGTCAACTTAAAGCTTATGCCGAATCTTTAATGGGCCTCTCACCGGAAACCACTGTTGATGTATTGCTTTACTCGACTGTTCTGGGAAAACCCCTAACTTTGTGCAGTGACAAGTAAATGCAATATTTCTAATTCATTTTGAACTTTTCGTTGCAATTTTTCGAGAGGCCCCAATTGATCTGACGAGAATTCTGGAATGTACGATACATGATTAACGGGAAGCTTGTATTAGAGAACGGGATTGAATTCAAGGGGCAGCTTTTTGGCGCTCCAGGATCGTCGGCTGGAGAGGTGGTTTTTAACACGGGAATGGTTGGCTACCCTGAAGCTCTTACCGATCCTTCCTATCACGGCCAGATCCTGACATTGACCTATCCGCTTGTGGGAAACTACGGTGTTCCTTCCTTTGAGCTGGATGAGGATGGTCTACCAATGAATTTCGAATCCAACCGGATCCAGGTTTCAGGGCTTATTATTTCAACTGCTTCCTTCGATTCTTCACATTGGACGGCGGAGTGTACTCTTGATGACTGGTTTCGATCCTGTGGAGTACCAATACTCTCGGGGATAGACACAAGAGAACTAACAAAGACTCTACGTGACAAGGGGACTATGTTGGGTAAGATCGTGCCGGAAGGGGAGGACATCCCATTCCACGATCCCAATATTAGAAACCTGGTTGCGGAGGTTAGCATTTCAGAGCCTGAAGAATATGGCACTCAGGGACCGCGAGTTGTTCTTATAGATACGGGAGTCAAAGCAAGTATCATTCGGTGCCTTGTTAAGGCGGGAGCGAGAGTTCTCCGAGTGCCGTGGGACTACGACTTTTTCGACGACGAGTACGATGGGATTTTTTTGTCCAACGGGCCTGGCGATCCAAAATTAGCCGAGGCGACGATTGCTAATTTAAGCCGAGCTTTGAAAGGGAAAGTTCCCATATTTGGAATTTGCTTGGGAAATCAATTGCTGGCCTTAGCCGCGGGTGCTGATACCTACAAGCTGAAGTTTGGGCACCGAGCGCAAAATCAGCCGTGTCAGGAAGTGGGTGCGACTCGCTGTTATGTTACATCTCAGAACCATGGATTTGCTGTCGACGCGTCAACACTACCCGATGGGTGGCGGCAATGGTTTATTAATCTAAATGACCAAACTAATGAAGGAATTCGACATGAGTGGAAACCAATTCGAAGTGTTCAGTTCCATCCTGAAGCAACTCCAGGTCCAACTGATACAGTAGGCCTTTTCGATCGATTTGTAGACATGATTAGTTAATACGATGGGTGAATTGAGCATTATAGAAACAAAGAATTTGGGGGCTGAGATCGATATTGGTGAAGGAAACCCCTGTATCTCTCATTAAGGTTTAATGACAAATACTTCTACGCGAAAGGTTCTTCTTCTGGGAAGCTCTGCTTTGAAGATTGGCGAAGCAGGCGAATTCGACTATTCGGGTAGCCAGGCCATCAAAGCTCTGAAGGAGGAGAAGATCGAGACCGTCCTGGTCAATCCCAATATCGCAACTATTCAAACTTCCGAACATCTAGCGGATCGGGTCTATTTCCTCCCCGTTACACCCTATTTTGTCGAAAAGGTTATTGAAAAGGAGAAACCAGATGGCGTCCTTCTAGGCTTCGGTGGACAGACTGCGTTAAACTGTGGTATCGGTCTCGAGGACAGAGGTGTGTTTGAGAAGCATGGCGTCCAAATTCTGGGAACCCCCGTTCAAACGGTACGTGAGACTGAAGACCGCGGCCTTTTCAAGGATCGGCTTAACGAAATTGGGGTTTCACTTCCTCAAAGTGCAGCTGTCCATTCGGTAGAAGAAGCCCTGCATGCTGCCTCCAAAATTGGATATCCAGTAATGTTACGAATTGCCTATGCGCTGGGAGGACTGGGCTCCGGTATGTGCTTTGACGAAGCGGAATTGAAGCAGAGGGCATCCGCAGCGTTTTCTCATGCTTCGCAAGTATTGATCGAAGAGTGGCTGCAAGGTTGGAAGGAAATCGAATACGAAGTAGTGAGGGATCAGTACAATAATTGTGTTACGATTTGTAACATGGAAAATTTTGATCCGATGGGGATCCATACCGGAGAATCGATTGTCGTAGCTCCTAGCCAAACCCTTACTAATCACGAGTACCATAAGCTCCGCGAAGTTTCCATTAAAGTGATTCGCCATCTTGGGGTGGTGGGCGAATGCAATATTCAATTTGCTTTCAGCCCAAAGTCCGACGAATACCGCATTATTGAAGTGAATGCCCGACTTTCCCGGAGTTCGGCTTTGGCCTCTAAGGCGACGGGTTATCCCTTAGCTTTTGTGGCGGCTAAATTATCGCTTGGATATCCTCTCAGTGATCTTGGGAACAAGGTGACAGGTATTACTAGTGCCTGCTTTGAGCCGGCTCTCGACTACATTGTAGTCAAAGTTCCAAGGTGGGACCTTAAGAAGTTTCGAATGGTTTCGACCCGAATCGGATCGGGTATGAAGTCAGTAGGGGAGGTAATGGGTATTGGGCGAACCTTTGAGGAAGCTTTTCAGAAGGCCCTTCGTATGCTCGATGTAGGTGCGCTTGGAGTGATGCCTGGAAAGGGAGTGGAATTTAATGATCTAGAACTCGAACTCCGTGAACCAACCGATCGTAGGGCCTTTGCATTGGCAAGTGCTTTTGAGATGGGCATGACGGTTGAGGAAACCCAAAGGCTCACCGGAATCGATAGCTGGTTTCTCGAGAGAGTAAAGCGAATCACAGTTCTCGGGGCAAAAATACGGGAGCAAAAAGGGCGAGAATTGAATGCTGAGTTCTTGCTGGAACTGAAAAAATCGGGATTTTGTGACCGGCAAATTGCGGATTTTAGCGGCCACAGCGTTGAGGGGGTGAGGAAAGCACGCCTCGCTGCCGGCATTCGACCTTACATAAAGCAGATAGATACCCTCGCGGCCGAATACCCAGCCGTTACAAATTATCTCTACCTCACTTACCATGGGTCTGAGGATGATGTTGATTTCAATTCAGAGAATTCCGTTCTCGTGCTCGGCTGCGGGGCTTATCGAATCGGCAGTTCGGTTGAATTCGATTGGTGCTGTGTGAATACCGTAAAGACCTTAAGGGATTTGGGATATCCAACCATCATGCTTAATTGCAATCCGGAAACGGTGAGCACCGATTACGATGAATGTGATCGGCTCTACTTTGACGAGATCACTCTAGAGACGGTGAGGGAAATTTATGACCGAGAGAAAGTCCATGGAGTGGTTGTTTCGGTAGGTGGGCAGACTCCTAATACCCTTGCGCCCCAATTCAAAAAATGCGGCATTCGTATTCTCGGGACTTCACCTGATAACATTGATGCGGCGGAAGACCGACATAAATTCTCCACGCTGTGTGATCATCTAGGTGTCGAACAACCTCCATGGAGCGAAGTTCCTTCTATTGAGGAAGCAGAGAGATTTGCTAGAGAAGTCGGGTATCCAGTTCTCGTCCGACCTAGCTATGTTCTTTCTGGTGCGGCGATGGCTGTTGCGGAGAATAATGAAAGTCTACGCGAAGTCCTTCATCGGGCTGCCGATGTTTCACCGGAGCATCCACTTGTGGTTTCGAAATTTATCACCGGAGCAAAGGAGATCGAAATTGATGCTGTAGCTAGCGATGGAATGATCCAGGTCTACGCGATGAGCGAGCATGTGGAAAATGCTGGAGTTCATTCTGGCGACGCAACTCTTGTCCTCCCTCCGCAGCGCACCTACGTAGAGACGACTCGCCGGGCCCGACAGATTGCGGCGCAAGTAGCCAAAGCTTTGAGTATTAATGGGCCCTTTAATATTCAGTACATTGCGACGGATAATCATGTTATGGTTATTGAGTGTAACCTTCGGGCTTCTCGTTCTTTTCCTTTCGCGTCCAAGATATTAAAAGTGAACCTGATCGACCTGGCTACCCGCATCCTCATGAACCGGCCGATTCCCACCGTCGAAGCTTCTGTATTCGAATTAGACTATGTCGGCGTGAAGGCGCCGCAATTTTCCTTCACCCGCCTGGAAGGAGCTGATCCCATTCTAGGGGTGGAGATGGCTTCCACTGGTGAGGTGGGTTGCATTGGCAGCGATTTCGACGATGCTTTTCTTAAGTCGGTTATTTCTGTCGGGTACAATTTGCCCATAAAAAGCATTCTCCTGAGCACTGGCACAATTGAAACAAAGGCTTCTTTTCTAAAAAGTTCGAGGAAGCTTTGGGAAAGCGGTGTACAGTTTTACGCCACGCCTGGCACGGCGCAATTCATGTCCGATGTAAATATACCCGCCGATACCGTTTATTGGCCTCTTGAAGACAAATCGCCAAATGCCCTCGAGCTCATTCAAAAGAGGGAAATTGATCTAGTTGTGAACATTCCGAAAGATTCGAGTGGGGAAGAACTCGAAAATGACTACAAAATTCGCCGGGCAGCAGTGGATCACGGTATTCCTCTGGTTACAAATATTCAGCTCGCTGAACGCCTTGCCAATGCCCTTTGTGAAAAGGATCTCCAAAGTTTGGAGATCAAAAGCTGGGACGAGTACTGAGTGGCGAGGAAGTATCTTAGTAGAATGGATGTTCAGCTTCTCTGACTGTCATAACTCTCGATAGTGATCCGTTGGTCGAGTTAAAACTGGCTGAGAATATCGGCCCTTCGAAAGCAATCAACTATATGATCATTAACCATTCCCGTTGCTTGCATGTGAGCGTAACAGATAGTCGAACCGAAAAACTTAAATCCTCGTTCTCGAAGATCTTGGCTCAAGGTATCTGATTCGGGGCTCGTTGTGGGATAATCGCTCATTGCTTTGAGTTCGTTCACGATCGGCTTGCCCCCAACAAAACGCCATATATAAGCATCGAAGCTGCCAAACTCTTCCTGTACCTGAAGAAACCTTTGAGCGTTGTTGACAGCGGCATTGATTTTAAGGCGATTTCGGATAATTCCCTTATCTGTCATTAATTGTTCGATCTTTTTTTTACTATAGCTGGCGACTTTCTCGGGATCGAATAAATCAAAGGCATGACGATAGTTCTCACGCTTGCGTAGCACCGTATACCAGCTCAGTCCCGCTTGAGCCGACTCCAGAGTGATGAACTCAAAGAAGGTTCTATCGTTGTGCAGGGGCACGCCCCACTCCCGGTCGTGGTACTCAATATATTTGGGCTTCGATAGATCTACCCACGGGCAACGAATGCAGCTACGATTATTCATCGAGCAACATTCAAGTTTTGAGGTGGGCGCCAATAGTCCCGCAAGAAACTAGACAATAGTCAGGAATCAACGGCATTCGAATAAGAATGTTGAATAAGGGCAATACCCGTACTTTGGTAACCCAACCAATGCGAGAGGCACGGGCTTCCTCTAGAAATGTTGGACTGATGATAATATCTGTAATTCTCGATTCGACCGCGAGGGGCTTAAGATTTTGTTCTAAATGCAGCGAGAAGATTTGCGAGGGTACCCATCTACATTTTTTGCTCAACGCTTACCACTTTTTCTTCTATAGTCTGATTCCTATCTGTACGAGTTCCAAATTTCAGAGTTGTCGAAATTCGGGGAGCCCCCATCTTATGGATTATCTCATGGCAACGGTGGATAGCATCGAACACAACTTCCCATTCTCCTTCGATATTTGTCCCATAAGCGTGGAGTTGGATTTTAAGCTCTGCTTCTGATAAAACTTGTTGGCAGGCCGCTACATATTCGGAAATCGATAATCCAACCCCCAGAGGCACGATGCAAAGATCAGCTATAACTTTCATTTCGCTATTATGGAATCTGGATGAGGCGATTCATTCAACTATTTATCTTGAAGGTGACGGATAGGCTATACGCGAAGACAAAGAAGATGTGTTCCTGGATACCAAGACGGATGGAGAAACAGTGAGTTACTTTATCAGATTACTGCGGAGTAGGGATGGTTGCATTCATTGGCCTAACAGCAAACGGTGCTGTTTAATTCGACGAATGATAGGTGAGTACCGTTTGTCAATATTCGTGGCCAATGAGAGCTAGGGATCGGGGTTTAGCCCTAGGCCCATTGCTGAGTTTTGATTAAGACCCTAGGTGCAATGGTGTTCTCAGATGTAGACGCAGGATCCTAAGGCGATGGCGGCTTAGGCAAGTATTGTGCCCAACGCTAGAACAATGCTGTTCCCCTGAGGAAAAGGGAAATGTGCCCAGCCAGGACGACCTCCTTTAGAATCCAACCGAAAAGACCATTCCCCACCACATATTGGAGGTACGACCGCTGGTGAGCGCATCGTCAATACCGGAAGCTCGCACACCAATACCAGCAGAACCATAATCATTAAAAGAGTAATTGATATCGACTGAGCCCCCATAGTAGAGCCCATTATCCCCTCCTTTTGGACTGACGTAGCCTATGTAAATAGCTGGGTCAAGGGTCAAGGGTGAAGCAGGGCTGCCATCCAAAGGGATGCTCCAGCCTTTAGCAATTTCCAATGTAAAAGTATCGAGATCGAAATCATAATAGAAGGTTGCATCCGGAGCCCAAGAACTTCCAGTTGAAACCCCTAAGTAGAGTTCGCGTGTTTGAGTGTCTGTTGCAGGCTCCTCCGGAAACCAGTAATAGGTAAGGCCAAAATCAAGACTTAAATTGTCGCTAACGTCGAAAGCAACACCGCCATAGAAATCCACCTCATTGAGAAACATCGCCTTAGGATCAACGATAGGCTGATTTACCCAAGTTCCGAAATAGAATTCACCATAGGCGATATCAACGGCTGGCTGGAATGAGTGGTCAGCAAATTGAACTCCACGGAAGACATACTCAGACTCATAGCCGAAGGTGGTGCTGATTGACCAATCCTTCGCTGCCTCCGTACTAGAAACGGTTGCTGAAAGAATGAGAAAGCACAAAGTGGCAAATGTATGGAAAGATTTAAGCTTCATCGTTTTCATATGCTTGTTGGTTATCATTCGGTTCCTGCGAATCACGACCTCTTTCAAGCCAGAATCGGGCCAATCTCTAAAAAGAGATTGTAGAATTGTAGAAATGGCCGAATTTCTACTTATTTTAGTTCCTAATCGTAGATCTGGATTTCGTGTGGGTGAGCAATTTTGGCCAGTTGCACATCCTGCAAACTATTGTGACATAAAAGGGGTAATGAGGGTTCCGGATAGGCCAATGAGACCCCCCAGAATCACTTAGCAGCAAATGTCACCCGCCAGGACATCGCTAAATTCCTGCCAATTATGGCGGAGAGCACGCTCAAAACCAGAGATGACATACCTATTAGAAGAGGCACATTGAGTATTAATGGATCTGAAATACAAGCCGATCCTCCGGTCCTAAGTACTGAGGCCAGTGGTTACGGGCCCTTAGCCGGACAGGCTCCTAGCCCTACTAGCGGAATCCCAGTCGACTCCGCCGTCGTTAGAGTGATAGAACGAAGATCCTCAGGTTCCAGGTTATGCAAATTAGTTTTACCGGTACAGCGGGCCATCATAGAAGCCTCACCGGTGCTAGCATCAAGAATGCATTGAACTGCCTTAGTCCTCTCCTCACGGCTTCGGTCAGTAGTGAATTCCACCCCGTTCTCTCTTGTAATTTGACCTCCGAGGGCGAGTGCCACTGAGAGCTCAAATACGACTGCGGTGGCCCCGAGAGCAATCAACTTTGCTGCGTCGGTGCCTGACCGTACTCCCCCAAAATAGACCAGATCGATAGCTTCTTCGCTGTTGAGCTTGCGCAGTATTCGAATAGCATCGCGAAGGATCTCCAGATGCGGCGCCCCGCCTAGTTCTGGCCACCTTTGACCTAGCCCAGGGGCGCCGTCTAATAGCAGCATGTCAAATCCTTTGTCCAGGGCGAATGAGAGCGCATATTCCAGTGATGCCCTGGATGATACCGCCAGGCCTAGAATCTGGTTGGAATGGAGTCGAATTGGGTCCACGGACTGAAAGGGTTCTTCAACTTTGTGTATCTGTGCCGCGGCCTGGGCGGAAGGGACGCCGTGTCCGCCTGAGTCCAGAACTTGACACCAAGGTACGGAATTCCCAATCGGTTTTACACCGATGTAACTACATTGGTTTCTCGCCAGGGCTGAGGCTAGTGCCTCGCGTATTTCCTCAGGCGCATAATCGAAACCTGATACAAGGAAAGGTTGTGTCAGAGGCAATTTACTTGAAATTGTGGTTTCTATTGAACAATTTTCACGATAAGGATCAATCACCAGCCGGGAAAGATTAGCCGGAAGGAAAACAAGATCATCAATAGTTGCTTCGCGCCCCTCTGGGAAAGGGTTGTCTCGCATTTTCAGCCTGCTGTTAATCATCACTTTTTGCTTGAGATGTTCCTCGGAGCCAGCGCGAGCCATGGAAAAAATATCCTCACGATGTTGGATAGAATAGTCTGACGAACCGGTTTCGGCATCGCATCGGTAACATCGAGCAGCTTCCTTACGTGCCGTTTCCCAATTATAGGTTGACTCGATCTCAGGAAATTCGACCGGCTTCTTGCCGAGACCGAAGAACTCAGGTTCCTGTTGCGGTAGAACTTCCCACCTAAGGTCTTGAGCTACAGGTACCCGTCGGGTGCGGTAAGGTGTGCGGTAGGGCAATGGATCGGATCGGTTTTCGAGGAATGCATTGATATAGTATGCTGCTTTCTGGCCGTGATGCATAGCCATGACGATGGTAGACCCGCCAAAGGCTCCGTCTCCCGCGGCAAAGACTTTTGGGTCGGAGGTACGCATATTGCTGAAATCAGCACGCACACGATCGGGCAACATCATACCCAGTTTATTCAGTTCTGCACACTCCGCTTGTTGTCCTACGGCTGCAATGACCATACCACATCGAATGGTGTGTTCGCTTCCGGAAATCTTGACCGGGTGTCGTCGACCGTCTTCATCACATTTTCCCAACTTTGTTTTTACACAATGTAGGATGATTTCGTGTCTATTGCGTTCAACTCGGACCTGGAGAGTATGGTAGATAAATTCAACACCTTCTTCGATAGCGCCCTCTAACTCAATACGTCGGGCCGGTATTTCCTTGGGGCCCCGCCGGTAGATGACCTTAACATTTTTGCAGCCAGGTAAGCGTTTAGCTACTCTACAGGCATCCATGGCGACATCACCACCGCCGATTACGATAACCGTCTCAGGAAGATGCGGCCGTTCTCCATCATTCACTTTACGGAGAAAGCCTACCCCGTCCACTACCCCAGCAGCTTGCTCTCCAGGAGTTTGCATTTGCTTTCCCCACCAAGCGCCGATTGCGAGTAGTACCGCATCATGATTGTGTTTGAGCTCGGTAAGACTGGTATCCTTTCCTAGGCTTCTATTGAGATGTACCTTCAAGCCCGGGCAACGTGTCGTTAAACGGTCGATGTCTTCCTTAATGACATCGGGAGGACAGCGGAATGCGGGAATACCCCAGACCATTAGGCCGCCCAAGCGATCAGTCATTTCATAAACATGTACCTCGTAGCCCATCTCGCAGAGATCGTGGGCGGCTGTCAGCCCGGTAGGACCGCCACCGACAATTCCGATTGTTTTTTTTCTGGTCACCGGAATTGAAGGTGGATCGTAATTGTGTCCCACCTTGTCCATCACGAAACGCTTAAGATTACGAATCATGATAGGACCGTCACTTGCAGTACGTCGACAGGCCGGTTCGCAAGGAGCGTCGCAAACCCTTCCGCATATGGAACTAAACGGATTAGTAGCGGTGATAGCCTCAAAGGCTTCCTGGAATTTCCCTTCCCAAATATAGGCGAGATAGGAAGGGGCATCAGTTCCAACAGGGCATGCTACTTGGCAGGGGGCGGGGACGAAATGACGGTCATCTGTATCGTCCTTAAATTCCGGGGGTGCCGGAGGCACACTGATCCGATTAATATCGTAGACGCTCATCCTGCTTTCATTTCAAGCTCACTAGAGACACGATCCCTGTAGCCTGGTTCGTAAGGAAGGCGGGTGATTGTTGCTGCCTCCGGAGTTAATGCGACCAAATCTTCCCGGCAGAGCTCATGAACACTGGTGTAACCAAGACCCTGGGTGATCGCTGCAATTTGCCAACGAACGCTCTCCAAGAAACGATGGATATTCTGTGCCTCCACAGAAGGGTTGTAGCGGGTTTCATGTTTGGGGTCCTGGGTGGCGATACCAGTTACGCACTGGCCAACATGACATTGCATGCAAGCGATGCAACCACCGGCTATGATGACCGCAGATCCAAAAGCCACAGCATTAGATCCCAAACACAGTGACTTGACGGCGTCAATCCCGTCACGCAGTCCGCCCATCAAAACGATTTCTATGTCTTTGCGGCGATCAATTTCATCGAGTGCGTCGAGTGCTTCCATGATGGCTGCGAGGGTCGGGATTCCAACATGATCAATGACTTCTGAGCTGCCTGCTCCTGTTGAGCCCTGCATTCCGTCCAGCTCGATGAAGTCGAAACCATCCTTTACTGCGATTTTTATGTCGTCGCTGACGCGTCCGGCACCGAGCTTGACGCCTACGGGTAGTTGATATCCAGTGGCCTCGCGAAACTCCTCGACCTTAATAACTAAATCATCAGCTCCTAAGATATCAGGATGACGCGATGGAGAACGCAGGTCGATTCCTTGGGGAATACCGCGAATGGTAGCAAGTTCCTTGGTAACTTTCTTGGCCATGAGCTGACCTCCAAGGCCAGGCTTAGCTCCCTGAGAGATGTAGATCTCAAGAGCGTCAGCACGTTTCATATCGTGTATGTTCCAGCCTAAGCGTCCCCCCAAACACTGGAAAATAAGCTGCTTAGCAGCGCTCCGCTGGGCGTCGCTCATGCCTCCTTCTCCCGTATTTTCCGCGATATCAGACATAGCCGAGGCCATCGCTACAGCATGTTTTGTGGAACGGCTTAAGGCACCGTAACTCATTGGTGCGATCATTACGGGCATACTGAGCTGGAGCGGATTAGCCCCATTGATGCCTCCGATTTCGGTGTACATCTTTACCTTAGAGAGGACGTCAGGATCTGATCCTGCCCGAGACAGGTCTTGTTTAAAAGCCAGGTCTTCCAAATGGGGAAGGGTGCGAGCACCGCCGTAGCCACGGATGCGATAGCGCCCAATCTGAGATTTGATCTGAATATCCTCTTGCACCTTATCGTTCCAGTAATCGGAGGTGCCTGAGAAAGTGGAAAACGGAATGCTTCGCATCTGCTGTTCGCTGGTTTCATAACGTAACTTCTTTCCAGCGTTTATGATTTTCCTGAAAGGTCCTTTAGCCGAAATTCTGTACCGGGCTAGAAATTCCATGAGCGAATCTATGTCCTGCCTGGAAGCATCAACAAGCATCGCATCGGATCCGAGCGATTGTATTTCACCGCCAACATAGATTTCTCCGCCGGTCATATCTTCACCGACTCGTTCGCCCGAGTCACCTACGATGATGATTCGGCCGCCATACATCATGTAACCAGCCATGAAGTTGGCGTTGCGGCCGCAACAGAGTGTCCCTGCCTTCATTACTTGCCCGGCGCGCGAGCCAATGTTTCCACGGACTACTATTTCGGCCCCGCGAATTGCTACCCCAGCAATGGCGCCGGCATTACCACCTACCACAACCGAACCGCGGTACATGTTGTCAGCTAATCCCCATCCGGCATTATGGGCGATTTCAAAATGAGGTCCGTCAGTTAGTCCAGCGCAAAAGTAGCCAGCTGATCCTTTGATCCTGACGTTAATTTTCTCGGTTAGGCCGACACCTAAATGATGACGCGCATCTGGGTTTAGAATTTCAATATCCTCACCGTTACTGCCGTGCTTTCGGATGACTTCGTTGGCCGCCCGGACCGTGGTCTTAGCTAGGTCGATAGAGCCCATGTGTCAAAGCTGCCGGGCGGCGGCTCTAATGTGTTGAGGGCCTGGCCGGGGAAGAGCCGATTGAGGGAAACTTCTTCGGAAGCGATCGCGATCAAATTCTTGTTCTCGTACATTATCATGGGCTTGGCAGCCAATCGATCCTTGGCGTAGCCAATCTCATTCTTGGTCGAAACCAGGAAAGAAAATGTACCATCGAGATCTTCGATAGAGGAATTCAGAGCTTCCTTCAGAGGTGTCCCTGTAGTGAGCTTTTCGGCGAGGTAAACAGCGATAAGTTCGCTATCGTTATCCGTGCGAAATTCGTGACCCCTACATTCAAGCCGCCGCCTCATCTTCCAATAGTTGGTGATTTGGCCATTATGTACGATTGCAACATCGGCAAAACCAGTTGCCCAAAAAGGGTGGGCTGCCTCAGGTTTAACATCGGACTCAGTAGCCAAGCGCACATGGCCAAGACCGTGAGTCCCTTTGACACTTCCTACGTTGTAGCGGTTGTCCACGTCTTGTGCACTGCCTACATCCTTGATAATATCTAGGCTAGTGCCCAGGGAGATCACTTTGGCTGCATGCTCGACGGCGTAGGCAAATGATTGTAGGTCTCCAGAAAAGGTTACTGTCACACGGTAGTTATCCCCAATCTTTTCTTCTTGCGCTAGAGCTGCACCATTTTCGCTAAGGGCTTGATGTATACGCTTAATTGCTTCATCCGCTTCACGGTCTCGCCCGACGAGAAAACGGAGTTTCAATTCACCTTCATGGTCCTGTTCGTAAAGTGCAAAACCGGTTGAATCCGGACCCCGGTGCTGGCAACCGTCCAACATGCCGACAAGTGATTTGCCCGTTGGTTGCCTATTTGGGGCTCCCTTATACATGATTCCAGCGATTCCACACATGGTTTTTTATCTGTTACAAAATGTTTGTGTGATATCGACCTGAAGGCCTACAGCCTGATAAGGTGAGACGTTAGTTTGTGTTTGAACCGAGACTACAGGGGGGGGACTGTGCAAAAATTGATGTGTGAGGTCAAGCGCCAGAACATTCAGTTTCTGTGGTGTAAGCGGGCTGGAAATAGTACCTAGTTGCTGATGTCCCATCGGGATATTATGGATTCAGAATCTGACATTATGTAATCGCAATGCATTGGCGATGACTGAAATAGAACTCAAGCTCATTGCAGCACCGGCAATCATCGGATTTAATAGAGTGTTGGTAAAGGGATATAGCAACCCAGTTGCGATGGGGATGGCTAGGGCATTGTAGAAAAAAGCCAAGAAAAGATTTTGTCGGATGCTGCGCATTACGGCACGGCTTAGAGCTAAAGATTTAGCGATACCTTTGAGGTCTCCTTTGACAAGCGTAATTCCAGCACTCTGGATAGCAATATCGGTTCCCGTACCCATCGCGATGCCGACATCGGCTTCAGCAAGGGCAGGAGCATCATTGATCCCGTCGCCGGCCATTGCAACGACGCCCCCCATGGAGCGTAGTTGCTTAACGAAGAGATGTTTTTCTTTTGATGACATATCGGCATGCACGTCGTCGATATCCAGTTGCTGAGCCACATAGTCAGCAGTGTTCTGATTATCGCCGGTGCACATCACAATTCTTAGGCCCATTCCATGCAAATCGCGTATCGCGCCAGGGGTCGACTTCTTAACCTGGTCGGTGATTCCAAAAATGCCTGCACTTTTTCCGCCAATACTAACCCAAACAACGGAATGGGCACTTGCTTGTAACTCTCTTGCTTTTTCCCAAAGCCTTTCTTCGAGTTTGATCCCATGTCGCAAAAGATAACTAGCTTTCCCAACAAGGACCTGGACTCCTTCGATGGTCCCAGTCACTCCTTCGCCGGCACTAGATAGAAAGTTTTCCGGTTCAACTAGAACAACCTTTCTGTCTCTTGCAGCTTTAAATATGGCGCGAGCTAGCGGATGCTCGCTTGCCTTCTCAAGAGATGCGGCGATCTGAAGAACCAAATCCTCCTCGAAGCTGGAAGATACAACACAGTGAGCCACTGAGGGCTTCCCTGTTGTCAAGGTTCCCGTCTTGTCTACGACAAGATGGGTAATATTACTTGTGTTCTCAATTGTCTCGGCATTCTTGATGAGTATACCCATCTGCGCACCACGACCTACCCCCACTGTTATCGACATCGGCGTAGCCAGTCCCAAAGCACAGGGGCAGGCGACAACTAGAACCGCAATAGCATTAACCAGAGCATAAACCATGGCCGGATCGGGTCCCTCAAGAGCCCAGACTCCAAATGTAATCAGTGAGATAACGACGACCGCTGGAACAAAGAAACCCGCTAAGGTGTCTACCATTTTCTGGACGGGAGCACGGCTTCTTTGTGCCTCAGCAACCATTTCAACTATCTGAGATAGAAGGGTCTCGTTTCCTATTTTGTCGACCCGCATGATAAAACTGCCGACTTGATTAACAGTGGCACCAATTACCGGATCGGGAGCTTTTTTCTGCACTGGAGTGGGCTCGCCAGTAATCATCGATTCATCGATTCTGCTCAACCCATTGACGATGGTTCCGTCGACGGGTATTTTCTCTCCCGGACGGACACGTAAGAGATCGCCTGTCTTAATATCCTCAATTGAAACCTCCTCTTCCAGCCTACCTCGGACTCTGTGTGCTATTTGTGCAGGCAAAGCGAGAAGCATTTTCAAAGCCCGTCCGGTGCGGCTTCGTGCTTTGGCCTCGAGGAGTTGACCCAGCAGTACAAAGCTCGTAATTATTGCAGCTGTTTCAAAATAGAGTCCTATTTCGCCATTGCGTTTAAAGGGCTCCGGAAAAATCTCAGGAAACAAAACGGCTACGACGCTAAAGAGATAGGCCGCACCTACCCCCATTGCGATGAGGGTGAACATGTTTAAGCTACGGTTGACGAGCGATATCCAAGCCTTAACAAAAAATACACCTCCAGCCCAAACCACCACCGGTGTGCTTAGAAACAACTGTCCCCACTGCACAACGACAGGTGAAAACCGCTTTCTTAATTCTAGACCTGGAACAAACTCTCCCATTGCGAGAAACAGCACTAGTAAACTGAGTCCCCCGGACGCCCAAAGTTTCCGGTTCAGGGTACGGGTCTCATCCTCCTCGCAATCCTCTCGAGAAACCGCGCCTATGGGCTCCAGAGCCATACCGCAGCAAGGACAGTCGCTGGGCTTGTCCGATTCCACCTCAGCGCACATGGGACAGATGTAACGCAGTGGCGGACTTTGTCGCAGCCTAGTTTGCTCAACAATATAGTCTTTTGGGCTCACCAGATCTACCAGAATATCCTGTCATTTCGATGCAGATTCCTATTGTGAAATGTCTGCTCCAAATATCTTTCAGAGACCCGAATTCGCCAAGATCTCTGGTCTCAACTTTCAATTTAAGCATAATATCGATTAGTTCCCCGTAGTGGGTATATGCGAATATGGCTAACACCCAATCCCTCTGTGAAAAATTGGTCAAGAGCGATGCCGAGAGTTCCCGGTGGATTGGATAATTGTCTTCGGGTTATTGAGCTTCGCCCCCGTCTCGGTCTTGGTTCTCTCGTTCCCTTTGGCAGGGGATGACTCTCTTCTAAGTGAGAGAAAACATTGGGTTGGCTGTCGGAATTTGGGAACTGGTAGCTTTTCTTAATATCCTTGTGAGTATTAATGAGCCTCGTTGGAAACAGAAAGAACATGCGCAGCTAGAGCTCTGTTTGGATAAGAGGTTCTAGGTAATTCCAGACTGTTTCGGCGATGATTTTATGGCCTTCTTCGTTTGGGTGGATGCCGTCGGGAAGGTTGAATTTGGGAATTGCTGCCACACCCTCTAGGAGAAAGGGTAGGAGGACTGCATTGTTTTTCTTCGCAAGACGGGCAAAAATCGCCTCGAACTGACTCTTATAACGATGGCCCATATTAGGGGGAACCTTCATCCCAACGACAATAATTTGAATATCCTGAAATCTTTTACGAACAGCAGTAATAATCAACTGTAGATTAGTTGCAGTCGCCTCCGGACTTAGCCCCCTCAACCCATCATTTGCTCCCAAGGCGAGGATAAAGTAGTCGATCCGGCTTTTCATTAGCCAATTTATCCGCCGAAAACCGCCTGCGGAGGTCTCACCACTTAGGCCTGCGTTTACTGCGACCAACTGCAAGCCTTCCTTGTTGATCTTCTCCTGTATGAGAGCGGGAAATGCGAAATTCGGATCGATACCATATCCTGCTGTTAGACTATTGCCAAAAAAAAGAATACGAGGCATTTCCGTCTCCCCAGCGGAAATACTTGCCGTTAGGAAAAAACCCAGGACTAGCAGGGCGAAGAATCTAGAGGGAATCCAGGGCAGATCTCGAAAGAGGGCAAAACGAATTAAGCAGGATCTAGACAGGATATTAAACAGGAACCTAATTTCGTATTCCGATGAATTCCCGGTAATAGATTTCTTCGATTTGAGATCATAAGGTTGATTATTTTCCATCTTTTCAAATGGATTAGAGGCTGTGATAAAGCCTAAAACATCGAATTACGGTTATAAGTTCGGACTATACCATTGAACGATAATCGATTTGTGCAAGAGTGATTCTTGCGACTGCCGAATTCATCCGTTATAGAATCTTCAATATGTCTTCCATCGAGAATATTCTGAAAGTCGACAATCTAAGTAAAACTTACATCAGTGGCGGCAGGGAATTAACCGTCCTACGGGCAGTGAGTTTTGAAGTAAAACGAGGGGCAGCGGAGTCAATTGTGGGTCCCTCTGGCAGTGGGAAAACAACCCTTTTGGGGTTGTGTGCGGGACTGGATAAGGCGAGTGCGGGATCGGTCATCCTCAATGGGGTGGAGCTAAATGACATTGATGAGGATAGCAAAGCAGAGATTCGCAACCGTTGGGTAGGATTTGTTTTTCAGAATTTCCAGCTTATACCAACTCTAACGGCGCTTGAAAATGTTATGGTGCCTGTGGAATTGGGAAGGGGGAGCAACGCTTCTGACCGATCTGCAGATATACTTGCCAGGGTTGGGCTATCGAATCGCTTGGGGCATTATCCGATCCAACTTTCCGGGGGTGAATCACAAAGAGTGGCCTTGGCTCGGGCATTTGTCAACGAACCCAGGATACTTTTTGTAGACGAGCCGACTGGGAACCTTGATAAAGCAAGCAGCGAACATGTTGTGGAGTTGCTTTTTGAGCTCAATCGGGAGAAGGGAACAACTCTGATTCTGGTCACTCACGATACAGAACTAGCCAGCCGCACAGATCGAATCCTGCGAATTACTGATGGAGTGCTAGATTCTGTTTAAGCGGGATCGGGTAGTAGTTTTGAAAGTGGCCGGGGTGCAAACTTGATGCGCATTTCTAGCTGGTCTCTGCCTGAGCCTTTGATAAGAAGAAAATTAAAAGTAACATGACCGGACGCGAATCGATCACCAAGCGGAAAATCAATTCAAGTCGGAATATTTGCATTAGGACATGTTGATTGGTAGAGTTGATCAAAAGCCTAGTCTAATTGGTCTACGGTGGGTTCTGGCAATGGCTTGGCGAGACAGCAGGGACCATCGTCGAAAACTATTTCTATTCACTCTCTGCGTTATTTTTGGGGTAGGGGCACTAGTTGCGATCGAATCTTTCCGACATAATCTGGAGCAGACAATCGATGCTCAGGCCCAACTTCTTCTTGGGGCTGACCTTTCCTTAAGGTCTCAAAGGCCTTTCAGTAGGAAGATGGAGGGATTTATTTCCGAAATGGGTGGGGAGCAGGCACGCGAGGTTCGATTTCGCTCGATGGCCTACTTTGTTGACCAAGGAAAGTCGCGACTAGTGCAGGTGAGGGCGCTGGGAGGCGCTTATCCCTTTTACGGAGGGATCAAAACTTTGCCGACAGGGGCCGCGTTCCGCGATGGAACCGAAGCAGGGGCCTTGGTGGAAGCAAGTCTCCTTATCCAGTTTGGCGCTGGGGTGGGTGACACGGTTCGTCTCGGACAGTCTGATTTTCGAATAGTAGGAAGCGTGATTCAGGTTCCTGGAGAGAATGAAGTGCGGGGCCTCTTTTCTCCAAGAATCTATATTGATCAGCGCTTTCTTCCCCAGACTGGACTGATGCAACGTGGCAGTCTTGCGAGCCACAGAGTTTTCTTCAAGATGACGGGCGGCATTGATGCTGGGGTGGAGGCGAAACTGCAACGAGCACATGAAACACTCTTTGTAGAAGAAAGGATTCAAGTCGATACGGTTGAAAGCCGGAAGCGAAGGCTAGGCCGGGCTATCGATAATTTCTACGAATTCCTTAATTTGATTGGGTTCGTCGCGCTCTTGCTCGGTGGAATCGGAATGGCAGGTGCGGTTCAGGTCTATGTTAAGGAGAAGGTAAATATAGCGGCCATTCTTCGATGTCTAGGAGCTAGAGCCTTCGCGGCTTTTTCGATCATTTTGGTTCAAGTTATTGCGGTTGCTTTACTAGGTGTCTTTTTAGGTTCTGGGGTGGGAATTGCAGTGCAATATTTGCTGCCGGCAGTTCTTTCTTCCTTTCTACCATTCGAAGTCCCCGTATTCGTGTCTTGGATCAGCCTTATAAAAAGTGCGTTTTTTTGCTGGATCGTGATCCTTCTCTTCTCGTTCATTCCAGCGATATCCCTTCGGTCGATTACTCCTCTCAGGGCATTACGTTTCACATCAGAAGAAAATATATCACAACGCACGGATCCCCTTTTCTGGGTTGTGGTCTTCTTAATAGCCTGTGTGGTTCTTGGGTTCAGCATTCCCCAGACCAACCGCTGGTACGGCGGACTTATCTTCGTCGGCGTGCTAGCCGGGAGCCTTTTTCTTCTAGGAGGACTTGGGTCCGCCCTGATGTGGGTCTTAAGGCGATTCTTTCCAAAGAGCTGGCCCTATCCGTGGCGGCAAGGCCTCCTCAATCTTTACCGCCCGAATAATCGGACCCACTTCCTCTTGATCACTCTAGGAATGGGCACATTCCTCATCTTTACCATCCACCACGCCCAGAGGATGTTGTTGCAACAGGCGGAATTTGATCGCAAAGGTGATCACCCAAATTTGGTTTTGTTCGACGTTCAGAAGGATCAAGTAGATGGAATTACTGAGCAAGTCTTGATGGCCGGCTATCCCGTGCTTGAAACGGTCCCAATAGTTACCATGAGACTGGACGCAATCGATGGAAGACCGGTTTCGTCTATCAAAAGAGACCCAATATCTCAAGTGGAACACTGGGCCCTCAATCGGGAGTACCGGGTGACTTTCAGAAGACAGCTGATCGATACGGAAGCAATTATAGCGGGCAAGTTTTTTGGGGTATCGAGTGGAATCGATCCGGTTCCTATTTCCCTCGAGGAGAGTATTGCCAAAGAACTCGAGGTTAGATTGGGCGATACTTTAACTTTTAATGTTCAGGGAGTCAGGGTCTTATCAGAAATCTCGAGTATCCGCAAAGTTGACTGGGCCAGCCTTCGGCCAAACTTCTACGTTGTCTTTCCTCGAGGTATTCTAGAAGAGGCGCCAACCTCTTATGCTATATTGACCCGTGTTCCCGATCAGCTTGCAACAGTGAGGCTTCAAGAAAGTCTGGTTGAAGCCTATCCTAACGTGTCTGCAATTGATCTCTCTCTGGTCTTGGAGACGATGACTACGATACTGGATCGAGTCGGCTTCGTAATACGCTTTATTTCGTTCTTTTCAGTTGCAACGGGTGTGGTTGTCTTGGCTACTTCGGTGATTACGAGTCGATATCAAAGGATTCGTGAGAGTGTGTTGCTTTCAACGTTGGGAGCTTCTAGTAAAGTCATTCGTTTGATTATGGCGGTTGAATACCTTCTCCTGGGGATTCTATCGGGTTCGGCTGGGTGCTTGCTCTCGCTTATATCTTCCTTGGGACTCTCTCGGTTCATCTTTAAGATTCCCTATCATGTCTCCCCAGCTAGCATTATTTTTCCTGTTTTTATTATCGCTGTCGTGACTCTTTTGATTGGCCTCTTAAATAGTCGTGGTATCGCTCGGTTCCCGCCTCTTTCCATACTCCGAAAGGAGGGGTAAGTCTGAGGCCTCACAAGTGTTTGGCTTAAATAAGACTGACTTCTACAGTAAAGGAGTCGGTCATTCCAGCAGGTACTAGGCGAAAACCGGATCTGTGTTCGGGGCTGTTTGGTGGTCCCATCCACGGTTCGACGCAGAAGAAAGGTGCATCGGGGGACTCAGTCCATGTTACAATTGTTGCGTCTTTGTCCGGGACTGGATTGGCCCCAACATACATCGAGATGTTTTCTTCTCCCTTCAAAGGGCCAAACCGGACCGGATTACGCATTAAGTGAGAATGGATTCGATCCTGTGCCTGTGGATCAGCGAACGTAATGTCAGTGCTGAATTTTTTGATTGGCTCGAGGTGTCCATCGGAAGCGTGATAGTAAGCGCTCCGCGCGGGAATCTCGATGCGATAATCAGATCTTCCCAAGTCGGTATGCCAAGGAAGTCGAAAATAGAAGTGATGACCGGCGGACCAAGGAATCGTCTTGGAATCTAGGTTGGATAGAAAAAGATCAACTTGTAAGGAAAGCTCTCGGAAACGATACTTCACCGAGAATTGGTACTTAAAATCGTACGCAGATTGGTCTGTTTCTGCTGGGATAAAATTTGCAGTGAAACCTCCTTCGTCAATTTCATCGATTGCAAATGTGCCTTCCCGGACGAACCCATGCATCGGCATCGGCCTCCGCACTCCTTCGAATTCCCAGAATCCAATTTTTCCGTTGGCAAAGGTTCGGCCACAGAATGGGAAAAGGATTGGATTGCCTCCGCGAATCTCGCCGAATTTGGTGAGATCATGAGTCTCGGGCCAATATACGATGTCCCGAGTAGAACCGTCTTCAAGTCGCAGGTGCCAATCCATCAGTCTTGCTCCCCTTTCGGGCCAGGCGACGTAAGTAGATGAACCAATTGTCCACTTTCTGATTGTATGTCCGTGGTATTCGACAGTTTCCATGGAGTCTACCTCACCTTTCTTAAAGGGTAATAGATCTTCTTTGTCATGCTCGGGTTTGCTACAGAATTGTTTTCTCGACGGATTGCTGGAGACAGATGTAGTACAGAAGAACGACCGTTCCCCTTAAAAGCCGCCCGCTCTTAATAGTATATCCAACTTGTTTATCGAATTTACCTCACGCCTTTTCTGAGGGGTGGCAAATTCTACACCAGACCCACTAGCTTCGATTCGATTGAGCGAAAAACGTTCAAAAAAAATGTGTGAGTCTGCTTTCAATTCCCAGTAATAAGATGAACTTTGAATTTGTTTTATGGTATAATAATTGGTTCAAGGGCAACCCCGTGTCAATATGGCTGAGAAGTACTATTTGAACGCTGTTGAAGATATATTGGATAGAGTGGTCGTAGCCTTCGAGGGCAATGGAAGTGTAAATTTAAAAATGAAGGATTGTGATTTGGGCTAATGATCTTTTGGATGGATATATGCCTGGTGGAAATGATGGAGCGGAAAAAGGGAAAACCGCCTCCGTCTACGTTTCATTTATTCAAGGCGGAAGCTTAAAGTCAGCTGCGTTCTATTGGGATGATGCGGAAGAGGCCGGCCTTTTTGATGAGCACGTATATGACCTTTTAGACACCATTGAAGGAACTCCAAAGAAGATGCCGGGAAGGGTAGCGGATGGTATTTCTTGCTCAACCTGCGGATTCACTTTAGAAGCCCTTGAAGAGCAAGGCCGCTTGGGTTGTCCGCAATGTTACAAAACATTTGGGTGCATAATTCTGCCTCTCTTAAGAAAATTGCATTCAGGGATTGAACATATGGGAAAACTCCCGCGAAAGGCACAGGTTGATCAAGTTGTGAATGAGCGAATTCTTGGCCTCAAGTTCCGAATGGAGACAGCGGTTTCCATGGAACGATATGAGGAAGCAGCTCGATTCCGAGATGAGATAAGGGAGATCAAGGAACGGCTTTAAGGATCCACGATTCTAAAAGGACACCGCGAACATCCTTAAATTGCGGGGCAGATATTCAAATATGTGATCGGTTCAGCCCCTCTGATTACGGGATCTAGAAAACCACATCGACACGGAGTCCAAAAATGAACGCATCATTTTCACCTTCCAGAGGATCAAATATCACTTGGAGGTCGGGTTTCAAAATGATGTTTTGGGTGATCGGAATTTGATAGGTGATTTCGAGAATGCGTTCGGTTTTGGTGGATGAATCGCGGGCGGCAGCTTTAGGAATAAGAAAGGTGTCTCCGAATCGAGTTATAGAAAAAGCAATGCCAAAGATATCAGAGTCCCTGCCAGGGAACATTCCATTGTAAGTCAGCCCAAAATCATTGTAGAACCTGACAGTGTTGTGGTCCTCGCTGGGGCTGTACCCGATTCTGAAAAAAGAACCAAGCCTTTGATCAGGATCTGACTCTGTAAAAAGGGTCTGATCTGCGGAAAAGTAGATCGAGGAATTTCCTTCGACAGTAAGTCCGGTACCAAGGTTTTCGAAATCTCCGGTATGATAAAAGCCGCCGAATTTATAGCTTCCAGGTAAGCTGTGTATGTGGGCCTCAACACCGTATTCAAGAAAAATCACATACCCTCGATCTCCACCTAAGCTGAATTCGAGACCGTTATCGTTAATTATTTCATCACCGGCGTCGCCACTGTAAACAGCTAATTGAAAGTAACTACTATCGGTGGGACTAACTTTTGTCCATATGCCTGGAGCACCCAAAGGGTAAATAGGGGCACTGATGTTACCGGACTCGGTTGGTAATGGACCAAAGGCACTGTTAAGAAAAAGCCCGGCGTTTTCGGAGACCATAAAATCATCATCAAGTGCGATGTTGCCAATCCGAATTGCTATGGTTCCTTCGAGCCACTCTTTCTGTAGCCACGCCTGAAAGAGCCGCACGGTATTGAAGGCTGCGATGTTGCTTAAGACATTAAAGTCGCCCACTAGATCCGTACTAGGGTCGCCCCCAAAAATAGCCAGTGCACCCAAGTGCATGTGAGTACCATCCCATCCTCTAATCTCCTCAAAATCGAGATCAATGCCAAAGTCGAACAAACCCAACCCTGTGGATCCGGTCTCATTTCCCCCTTCTAGATTGGCCACGATTTCTGCAGTCAATAATCCGTAGGGACGAACTCCAGAGAAATGAATCGATTTCAGCCCCGTTGTTTTGCTGAAAACCACACTTTGGGTATTAACATCTTCTTCGGTATTGGCTGAACAGGGCCCTGAATAGACAATTATAAGGATCCCTAACAATAGCCATCTAACCGTAATTCCGTAGTGTGATAGGATTTCCATGAACCGGATTGGATGCCCAAAAAACATTGGAAGATATGTAAGGAAAATACTCAATTAACGTAACAATTAAGGGAGTATCAGCGAACCCATCGACGGACCCAGTAAGTGAGTTGGTCGAGGAGACTTACTATCAGGACTATGATAAGCAGAAGGACGGCGACTTTCTCGTATTGGAATCCGCGCACGTAGAGTTGGATGTAATAGCCAATTCCCCCGGCGCCCACCAGTCCAAGAACAGCGGCATCGCGGAAATTCATTTCGAATCGAAAGACGGTGAAGGTGATAACTTGTGGAAGGCATTGAGGAATTAGCCCGAATCGGAGAATCTGAGGCCAGGAAGCTCCGGTCCCTTTGACCGCATTAATGATTCCACGATCGGCAGTCTCGAATTCCTCCGCATAAAATTTTGCCAGCATACCTGTGGAGTGAAAGGCAATCGCCAACGCACCCGGGAATGGACCCAAGCCAACTGCAGCAACGAAAAGAAGTGCGACGATAATCAAGGGAATTGATCGCATTATTCCACATAGTAAGCGGACTGGCTGCGCGATCCAAGGAGGCGTGACGTTAACAGCAGCAAGGAATCCCAGGGGCAGAGATATTAAGACCGCAATAGTTGTACCAGCCAATGTTATCATCAAGGTTTCCGCGGTCGACTTTATGACCAGATGGGCAACGCTCCAATCGGGAGGGGCGAGCCGAGTGAAGAATTCAGCGAAGCGAGGACCGGACTGAAAGAGAATTTGTGGGCTGAATTCGGACCAGATCATTGACCAGACAATTAGAGTGCCAGCGACGATGATAACTGCCGTTCTGACTAAACTTTGCTGAAGCCATCTTTTTCTCAGAGGATGCATCCGATTGCGGACCTAGGTCTCATATTTGCTGGCCAATGCAGAGAAGCTAAGTAGTCCCACTTTCTAGTCAATTCCCTTTGTCTGGTAGAGGAAGGCCGCCTCTGCCGTTGTAAAATCCTTGGGTGGCCCATCATAGACGATCCTTCCTTCGGAGAGTCCAATTATACGGTCGGCAAACCTACGCGCTAGGGATGGTTGGTGCAAATTGACGACCAATGTAACGCCGCGCCTTTGAACGCATTCGTTAAGAAGCCCAAGGGCATCTTCTGCCAGTTCCGGATCAAGATTTGAGACAGGTTCGTCAGCTAAGATGATCTCCGATTCCTGCATAAGGGCACGCGCGATGGCGGTACGTTGTCGCTGTCCTCCGCTCAGGGTGTCGATCTTTCGGTCACTTAGTTGGATGAGTTCCACCTCTCGAAGTATAGCTTCCGCCCTCAACAGCTCCTCTTCAGGGTAACAGCCGATGATACTTTTCCAGGAAGGAACCCGGCCAAGACAGCCGGTCAGAACGTTAGCGATAACGCTCATTCGAGGCACAAGGAAAAATTCCTGATCAATTATGGCGATACGACGACCCATTCCTAATTCTGGATTGTCATCAGGTGTCGCAGGATCCACACCAAGAACTTTAACCGAACCCGCCGATGGTTTTGTTCTCCCCTTGATCAAGCAAGCCAGAGTGGTTTTACCCGAACCGCTTCTACCCAAAACAAAAATACGCTCTCCCCTATTGACCCGGAGTATTTCGACATCGAGGGCGCGATGGTTCCCGAAAAGAACGTGTAAGTTGGAGATCTCGATCAGTGGAAAGAGCTGATCACTTGATGAATCCATAGGCTCTCGCTATTTCTGCAACCCCGGCATAATTGTCGTGTGTTACTTCGATGTAACCGTCGACACCGTAAAGATAGCTCAATAGATGGTGGTTTGGCCCTTCCTTGTTCAGCGCCAGCAATGCTTTTTTTAGCTTGTTGATAATTGTTACTTCGAGCCCCTTTCTAGCCACCAGGCAATGGGAGGGGATGGGCCTCGATTCAGCCAACAAGGCAACAGAATCTCGCTCCTCCGGCCGCAATAGATGGTAGGCGAATTGACCTGCTCCAGCAGCGTCTACAAAACGGTTATAGACAGCTCGAATTGCCTGTTCGTCGCCACCCGCAAAATAAATCTTTCCAAAGTAATCTTCTGGTCTCCCAGTAGCTAACCCAGCTTGTCTGAATATGTCCAGGGGGTACATGAAGCCAGACGAAGAGATGGGATCAACAAAGGCAATGTTCTTCCCTCTAAGGTCTTCGAGCTTGTTAAATCCGCTGTCCTTACGGACGAATATTCGCGAAACGTATGTAGATTTCCCGTTGTAGATTTCGCCGAGGAGCGGAACCGCACCAGTTTGTTGGTGTGCCATGATATATTGGAGTGGCCCCATAAAGCCGACATCGGCGGTCTGGTTTCTGAGTGCCTCCACTACTCCCGAGTAGTCCGTAGCGACAAAGTCCTTGACCAAGATCTGGAGCTCTCGCTCGAGATATTCTATAACTGGGGTTACTTCTTCGATGAGTTGGTCGGGATTCTCGTAGGCGATGAACACGATTTTCAATTCTGGGCCAGAATTACCAAAAAGGGAGTTACCCCAAGACAATAAGACAGGCAGGAAAAGGAAGCAGATAAGACTTGAGGTCAAGAAACGGGGCACAGTGTATTTCTCCTAGTTAAGATATTCGGCATATTCTTCGTAGAGCGCGCGATATTCCTCCACTATTTGGTCTACTTGGTCGCGGTTCATCTTTAGATTTGCGGCGAATGCTTCTTCCATCAGGCTGGCCATCCTATTTAATATCTGAATGTAGCTATGATCCTGAAGGTCCCACTTGTGGGCATTAATCTCTTGGATGATGGTCTGGAAGGTGATTCCTATCAGTTCAAACTTTCCGATCTTTTTTAAATAATCATAGGTAGATAGGAAGAATTTAAATTCTTCGAGTTCGGATTCTAGCGTGTGAATCGTTGCCTCGTAGGCATCGATTCCGTCGCCCACCGTCATCACATAGGTTGTCAAATCTCCTATATCTTTTTCAGAGAGGCCGAGTTCAAAGTTCGTATCGAACCATAGATTTACGGAGCGAATATCCGGTTGGCTACCATCGTGGAAATATGGCGCACTGTAATTAATGCCTAGGAGAGTAGGGGTATCCAATGCTCGATCCCGCGAGTTTTTCCCACTTCCGGCAACGGTCCCAATGTCATGTCTCTTGTGATCAATAAAGTTCGCGCTCGGGATGTGGCAGGTAGCACAACTCATCCCCCCCATTTGTGTAAACGGACGGTTGAATATGGCCTCGCCTCGTTTTGCAGCTGGAGAAGCATCTTCGCTGAGGGCGCCGCTGGGTGTTATTTTCGGATTGGAGAGAAAGTCAAACTCGAGCATATAGGCAATAATACCATCCATCAGGACGGGATCAGGCTCGGGTCCATTAAACTCATTTACAATTACGTTGCGGACGAACTCGCGGAGTGAATCGAAGCGTCCGTTGCGTCCGTAAGGTGCAGTAAAACGTATACCGCGAAGGTCGGGAATGTCCAACGCATCAAAGTGGCCATTATTAGCGTGAGGCGCGAAAAAATTGTTGGAAACATCCATTCCGCCTGGGCTTGAGGAAAGGCCTGGGATGAAAAATTTTGGATTGGTGATACTCTTGTTGTGACAAGTGTTGCAAGAGATCTGAAGAGAGCGGGCTGGCTCGCCAAAAATATAGGGACTGTCGAATCCCATGTCCCCTAGTGCGATAAGTACGGTCTCACTTTCGTCCACTCCTCGCTCGGCCATGTTTAGGATTTGGCGAGGCCGGGGAAGTTGTTTGTTTGTTTGGCTGCCTGGGGGCAGTTTTACCGGGACGACTGCATCATCTTCAAAGGTGGGACTTGCCCACGGGACTGGTGAAAGCAAACTGAGATTAAGGGGTATGTAATCCTCCCTATAGTTTTCTTCCACATACTTCTTCACTATCACTGCTGCTTTGGTAAATGCTGCGACATCGGGGACTCTTTCTTCGGAAACGAATAGGCCGTATCTACCCATCGCACTTGCCATTTCCAACCATGCCTGCCCTAGTCTTCTGAAAGAATCCTGATCAGAGTATTTTACCTCATGTTCGAAACTGGCCCAGAGCTGGCGGGCCCGCTTCAATACTGCGGTTGCCTTTCGATAATCATTGAGACTAGCCATTGCCTCCTCAAGAGAATCACTAAGGAGAAAAGCCATCCCTTCCGTTACCGCGCAGAAAATTTCTTGCCTCACTTCTGTGCGCTCTTCCAGCGATAGCTTATCGGTCCGGTCTGAAAACGTCAAACTCTGGATCCGTTTATTCAGCCACTCACCCATTTCTCCATTCACAGTTTCGACTTCGCCTACAATTACAGCCGTATCCGACCGAACTAGCTCCCAAGGAACCGGATTGAGATTAAGAGTGAAAAGTAACCTTCGGTAACTCTCTACAGGAGGCAGAAATGTCTCTGCCGGGACAATGTGTCCGTGCACCAAACTCCCTTTTGTGAGAATTGAAAGAAGAATTCCTAAGAGAACAAGTATGCGGATTTTTTTGGCTGTCACTTCCAGTCCCTCTACAAATCTTTCATTTACCCTATGGTTGTATAATTAGCCAATATACAAAATTATAGTATATGCTACATTTATTGCCGATCTACTCCACTCCTATGGAAAACGTCAAGGTAAAACAAGTGGGTTAGCTCCGGGTCTTAATAAACTTCCGCATGGCTGTCAAAGTTGCAGGCGAAGCGTGATGCTCGATACCCTCCGCGTCGAGTTCCGCAATTTTTCTAGGAACCCCAATTTTTAATAGAAAGCGCGCGACAACATGGTGTCTTTCGCGGCTCAGGGTTGCTAATTTTCTTCCTTTATGGGTGAGAAAAATAGAACGATAGGGTTGAGAGTTAACTAGGCCAGCATCTTTAAGACGCACGATTGTTTTCGATACCGTTACGTGAGAGACACCCAAATGTCGGGCCAGATCAACAGCTCGAGCTTCTCCGTTCTGTTGGATTAGATCGTCAATCAGTTCGACATAGTCTTCAGCCAGTTCGTGTTGGTTTCGACTGCGCGAATTTGCGTAGGCGTTTGATAACGAGCGGGGCTGGGATTGGGTAACTCTCTTCTTTTGCACAGATATGAATTTGTGGGTACGATGAATTGCTTGCTAACATAATATTAGCTCATATCTAGAATATTAGTACCGCCTAAGAAATTTAAACAAGTTTAAAATCAGTTGAGGGTCATTAAAGCCAATCGCTGTGATTGTGGAGGCATTGAGTTTAACTCGAACGGGTTGATCTTTCTGATTTTAGGAAGCAAAAAAGTTCAGAAGCTAGTTTAGGACCTATGCCATCTACCTCTTGGAGTTTACCGACAGAGGCCCTATTCAGGGCTTTTAAAGTTTTGAAATGTGAAAGGAGCGCATTTCGACGCACCGGTCCTATTCCTTTGAATTCGTCTAGAATCGTCTCTTTGAGTCTCCTGGACCTTAGTTCTGCGTTGAATGTATTAGCAAAGCGGTGAGCTTCATCGCGGATTCTCTGTAGCAGTAGGCGAGCTTGGTTGTGGGGAGGAAGATTAAGAGGAGGCCTTTGATCGAGAAATACAATGGTTTCTTCTTGTTTAGCGAGGGCGATGAGAGGGGGCGGATCGAGATCTTGTGCAAGAAAGGCCTTTAGGGCAGCACCCAATTGTCCGATGCCACCATCGATTACAATTAGATCAGGAAAGGATTTCTTTTCGGCATGAAGTCGGAGATAACGACGAGAGACCACTTCTTCCATAGCACGATAGTCGTCATTGCCGACAAAACTTTTTATTTTGTAGCGGCGGTAGTTGCTTTTGTCCGGCTGCCCATCAAGAAAGTGAACCATCGAGGCTACCACATAAGTTCCAGAAATGTGGCTGACGTCGAAACACTCGATTCGCTGGGGTCTTTCCCCAAGTTTTAGAAGGCGAGTTAACTTTTCAAGAGCGTCGGATTCATCGGACTGTTTGTAACTTCTGGGCTCACGGATGAACTTTCTTGTTTTGATAATGGTTCTTTCCAAGGCAAAGACGACGTCGCGGAGTTCTGCTGCCTTTTCGAATTCTTTTTTTCCTGCAGCCTGACTCATTTCCTGTTTTAGCTCTGCCAGCCACTCGCGTGACTTGCCTTCGAGAAAAAGGCAGGCCTTATTCACGCGTTCCCGATATTCCCAAGGGAACACAATGTTGTTATGGTCGTAGATCTCAGACCGGGCATCGTCGTAAAGCATCCAACTACCATCGGGCATCTGTTTGGGGGTTCCATCTCCAAGGAGGATCCCAAATCGACGACGCATTTCGGCAAGCGTTTTACGTAAGAGCCGAGAATGGGCAAAGGGTCCGAAGTAAAGAGAGTTGGTATCTTTACGAATACGAGTGAGCCGAAAGCAGGGTAACTCATTTCCGGTGTCAACTCTCACGAGAAGGAAACGTTTGTCATCAGTGAAATCAGTGTTGTAACGAGGTTTCCACTCCTTAATCAGTCTTCCTTCTAGAAGAAGAGCTTCGGCCTCGGAGCGCACCTCAATGTGTTCGAAATGTGTTACTAACTTCATCATCGCCGCTATCTTGGGCTGGGTTTTGAGAAACCTCCGGGAGGTTTGAAAATAGGTAGCGACTCTTTTTTTCAGGTCTTTTGCTTTGCCCACATAGAGCACAGTACCAAACCGGTCCTTCATAAGGTAGACGCCCGGTTGGCGCGGCAGCTCTCGAAGCCTCTCCTTGATTTTACTTCCTTGAAGTTTTGGCATTTGTAAGAAACGGAATTTATATCTAGAGCATTCACTCTAATCTTACAAGATCGCTGGGCGAGGCACTAAATTTCCATTATTAGATCTGGCGAGTGTGATTAAGGACGCGGCGCACTGAAAATAATTAGCGATGATTGGTTTCTCTGGTTACGGTGGATTGGCGTGGGTTTTAACTCTAAATAGGACTTTCTTTAGCCATTGAATATTATAATTAAAAGCATGCTGTGGACTGTATTGTCCACAAGTATCCGGTCGGGGATTAGTTGCAGTTTTTGAGGACACTATTTTAGTGATTGGATGACAATTTAGTACCGTGTGACGATCGGTACGGTTGACATGACGAGCTAGAAACTGAACAATAAAGTGTCAAAAATGTTCTCGGATTTATTCGTTTTTAGGAGCTTGAGCGAGGGAGACAGGGCTGATTTTCTAAGGTGAAGGAAGCCAGAAAATTTACTTTTATTTGCGGTGGAGATGACTACTTTGTCTCCCGTATGGGCAAGTCGATTTTGGCTGAGAAGAGCCGCGATTTAGAGAGCGAATTCTCCCAGGAGATTGTTGCCGGTGCAGCCAATACGGTGGAGGAAGTAGAAATAGCAGTTGCCCAATTGCGCCAAGCCCTGCAGACGTTGCCCCTGTTTGGTGGCAAAAAAGTGATTTGGTTTAAAGAGGTGAATTTTTTAGCTGATTCAATTACCGGACGGGCTGAGGGAACACGGATCCAAGTGGAGAACCTCCAACTAATTTTGGAGCAGATTGATCCTGAGAACGTCGACCTAGTGATCACCGCATTCCCAGTCGATCGAAGACGTTCCTTTTTGAGGTGGTGCGAGAAGAATTCCGACTTCCACATGACGGGTGGTGGGCGCGGTGCTGATAGTGCCATTATCCCATTGATCGAGGAGGAGTGTGGTCGCCTAGGGGTTGCATTCGAAGAGGGTGCGCAAGATTATCTAGTAGAGAAACTGGGAGGCAATGCTCGTCTGATTGTTGAGGAGTTACGGAAGTTGTCTTCTTACATGGGGGAAGAAGGAAATGTAATCAGAAAAATCCATATCACGGAGTTGGTTCCAGAATTTGGCGAAGGTAAGTTCTTCGAAGCGGTGGAGGCATTCTATAGTGCTGACATAGAACGAGCCCTGGAGGCAGTCAGGCGCCATTTTTTTGGCAACCGAGATGCACGTGGGCTAATCGCAAGCTTGCAGGGCCGTAACCGCCTCCTAATTCAACTACGAGCCTTGATGGGTGGTGGAGAGATTCCAATGGGAGGAAGACAGCTAAACCCATCGTCGTTGGAGAAGGCAGCTAATATCTACCAAAAGCATTTCGGGGAGAGCCGTGAAAAACGAAATTTCAATCTTTTTTCTCAAAGTCCGTGGTATCTCCGTCATCTCTGCGCTGATGCGGACCGATTTTCTCTTAAGAATCTCATCCGATTTCAGTCTGCTTTCGTCTGCGCCTTTGAGGAGATTCTGGATCGTGCTGGAGAACAGGAGGAGACAGTGCGTAATCTTTTTGTAAGATGTCTCAGCCGGGACTCGCCTTATTCTCAGGAGAGTTATGAGAAGGACTAAATTTTCTTGTTGCCAGTTTCTCAGCGGTAGAGGTTGATCTACTGAATGATGGAATCGATACCTAACATCCTGGCTCTGCGTTATGCCTCGTCTGAACTAAAGGAGATTTGGTCTCTAAGGGGGAAGATTCTCATGGAGCGCGATTTTTGGATAGCGGTCATGAAGGCTCAAAAAGAATTGGGCTTGGGGATTCCCGACGAGGCAATTAGTGCCTATGAAGCGGCCAGGGAAAAGATAGATCTCGATGACATCCAGAGACGCGAATCGATTTCCAGGCACGATGTTAAAGCCAGAATTGATGCCTTTTGTGATCTCGCCGGTTATGAACACATCCACAAGGGTATGACGAGTCGTGACCTGACGGAAAATGTTGAGCAACTGCAAGTATTGCGGTCTCTCCGGTTTGTTAGGGTAAAGGCGATTAGTTCCCTCAACGCTCTTTCACGCCGAGCCAGTGAATTCAAGAGATTGGTGATTACAGCTCGGACACATAATGTCCCAGCCCAACCAACAACCTACGGGAGACGATTGGCTATGTTCGGTGAGGAGATGCTGTTAGCAATCGAGCGTCTCGATTATCTGATTGAGAATTATCCCATTCGCGGCCTAAAAGGGGCGGTTGGGAACCAGCTGGATTGTCTTACTCTTTTCGATGGAGACCGGGACAAGGTTGTCCATTTAGAAGAGAGAATTTATAAACATCTCGGGATGGATAAAGGACTGACTTCGACGGGACAGGTCTATCCGCGCAGCCTAGATTTTGAAGCTATTGGGGTGCTTACTTCGGTGGCATCGGGGCCGGCCAATTTTGCCCGCAGCATGCGATTAATGGCAGGGCATGAATTGGCGGGAGAGGGGATAGTGGCAGGACAGGTCGGATCTTCCGCGATGCCGCATAAGGTTAACTCACGAAGCTGTGAGAGGATCGCAGGATTTCTCACGTTGCTAAAAGGTTACCATAATATGGTTGCAGGACTAGTTGGTGATCAGTGGAACGAGGGGGATGTGTCCTGTTCTGTAGTGCGAAGGGTAGCATTACCAGACAGTTTTTTCGCGGTTGATGGCCTGCTCGAAACGCTTTTGGTAGTGTTGGATGAAATGGAAGTTTTCCCGGAAGTGATTCGTCAGGAAAATGAGAGATACCTTCCCTTTCTTGCGACTACCTCGATTCTGATGGAAGCGATTCAAAAAGGAGTAGGGCGGGAATCAGCCCATGAGTTTATTCGGGAACACGCGTTTGCTGTTCTGCGTGATCTACGGTCCGGACGAATATCCCAGAACGATTTTATGCAGCGATTGGCTTCCGATCACCGTATCGGAATCGACCTTTGTCGACTCAATGCCATTATTGATCGTCTCCGTAGTTGGGCCGGTGGTTCGGCTCAGCAGGTCGACCAATTTGTCGAACGAGTCCGAGATTGGGGGGAACGCTTTCCAGAAGCCGAAGGAGTGGTTCGAAATGAGATTCTCTGAAGAGGAAAAAAGAATTTGCGTTTCTGGAAGCTTGTATATCTCCTTTCCTCACATTTTCTAAAAACAAGAAGAAATCCATTTTATGGCAGAAGAATTTACTGGAAACTGTTTAGTAGCGCAGTCGGGAGGACCCACTTCGGTGATTAATGCAACCCTAGTCGGTGTCATAAGCGAAGCGCTGAACTACGAATGCATCGAGGAGATTTATGGTGGACTCAATGGAGTCCGAGGGATTCTCAATGAAGATTTTGTCGACTTGGCGGCTGAGTCGCAACAGACTATAAGGGCTCTGCGCTACACACCTGCCTCCGCCCTTGGCACTTGTCGCTATCGGTTGAATAAAACTCAGGATATCGAGCGTATAGTTCAGGTGTTTGAAGCTCACAACATCCGCTATTTTTTCTATGTTGGGGGAAACGACTCCCAGGAAACCGCGGGCAAGATCTCAGATCTAGCGCGAAGTCAAGGCTACGAATTACGCGTCATCGGAATTCCTAAGACGGTGGACAACGATCTTGTTGGTACTGACCATTGCCCGGGGTACGGCAGCGTAGCGAAATACGTAGCGACAACAGTCCGTGAGATAGCTTGCGACCATGAGTCCATGGGACACGGAGATTTGGTATCGATCCTTGAAGTTATGGGACGAAATGCGGGCTGGATTGCGGCCAGCGCAGCTCTTGCCAAGAGAAGAGACCGACCCAGCGATCCGCCCCACCTAATCTACCTGCCCGAGGTGGCGTTTTCGGTCGAGAAATTCCTTGATGACGTACAAAGGGTCTTAAGTCGGGAGCGATATTGCCTTGTAGTTGTGGGAGAAGGGTTGGTGGACAAGGATGGAAACTATATCGCGACCACAGGCGGTGAGTTCGATTCCTTTGGTAACGCCCAACTGGGAGGGGCCGGAGATTTCTTACATAATCTTGCGGAGAAAAACCTCGGGATTAAAGTACGCTCTGCGAAACTGGGGATCACTCAACGGGCAGCAGCTCACTGTTCCTCAAAAATGGACAATGATGAGGCCTTTCTCGCAGGGGAAGCCGCAGTTAAAGAAGCGGTTGTTAACGGGAAGAGTGATATGATGGTTACTCTCCTGAGAGGAGACGACGAGCAATACACAAGTGAAACGGGTTTATGTAGCCTTTCCGAAGTTGCTAATGGGGCGAAGTCCATCCCGGTTTCCTGGATAAACGAGGATGGCGTAAGCATGAACTTTCAATTTATAAAATACGCCACTCCGCTTATTCAAGGCGAGGTACCAGTTCCGTACGACAACGGAGTACCAATCTACAGCCAGCTGAGTAAAATTCGGGTCGATAAGCTTTTGGGTTCTTATAATATCGAATAAGAACTTGTGCGCTGCACATGCGGGCTCAATTAGAGGTAGTACTACAAGTTACTCAATTTGTGTAGCGGGGACACCCGGGAGAGTCAAAATAAGACGTTTCTACCAAGCTAATTTCAGGTACTCATTACCCAATTAGTTCGCAGTCGGTTTCAAGGATGTCGCGGATATGATGTTTATTGAAGTGGCGTCCCGTAGGGGATTTGAACCCCTGTTGCAGGGATGAGAACCCTGTGTCCTAGGCCTGGCTAGACGAACGGGACAATGCAAATGCTAAGAAAGGACACACAGCCTAAATTTCCGTGAAGAGCTGTCAATAGCCCGTAGAGCCCTTCTTCTTGTTTGTTCCATATTACTCAGGAGATCAAGATGCTTGTGACATCCTCCCGGTTAGTTTTTATGTTCATTCAGGAGATGCTTCAAAACTGCCACATCTCTGGTTGGGAGTTGGCAAGTATAGTTTTCGCAAAAGTAGGTAGTGGTACTGTCTTGCGTCGGCTTTATGTTTGTAAAAAACCCCAAGTTTCGGCTGAGGTATTCTTGGCCACTAGCTCCATCAGCAAGGAGAACAACCTTATTCGGAATGTAGTGGTGGAATATTTCTTTCAACATTAAGCTTGTCTTCTCGCCTTTGGCTCGACCGGCCAGGATGATTTGAGGTGGAGTATCGAATCCTCCTTCTTTTGAGTCAAAGGTGGCTGCGTATTGAGAGTAGGCAAATTCGAGAATATTGAGGTCTGGAATTTGTTCGTTGATTGAGGTCGGAAGGGCGCTCTTCCGTAAAGCCTGCACCATTCCCTCAGCCTGCGCCTCGAGGTCTCCGCGGTGTGATTCCCAGAGTGTAGCGACTTGATTCAGGACAACAGGAAAGCCGGGTTTCCCCCAACGGTTCTCAGGAGGGAAGTAGTTTCCTCCCAAGACCAGCTTGAGATCTGGTGTGAGCCAGACCTTCATGGGCCAGCCCCCGCTCCCCGTGGTGGCTTGGACGAATCGCATATAAATACTATCAATATCCGGACGTTCCTCTCGATCCACTTTTATGTTGATGAAATGCCGATTCATAAGGCTAGCGGTTTCTGAGTCCTCAAAAGCCTCCTCTCCCCAAGGATACCAGTCAACCGGATTGAAAGCGTGTTGAAGTAGGTAGGGTGACTTTTCGCGGATCAGCCGGTTAGCGACAACTTGGCTATCACTCCCTTCCAGTACGCCGCTGGCGTGTTGCACAAGGAATGCAAGGGCAAGGATCCACACTTGATGTGAGGAGATCACAGAATTCGGGGTGGGGTTGACCTCCGGATCCATAGTGGAAAGTGGCGTCCCGTAGGGGATTTGAACCCCTGTTACAGGGATGAAAACCCTGTGTCCTGGACCTGGCTAGACGAACGGGACCCAGAAACAAGAAGACTAAAGAATTATGTCCACTCAATTACGGCGCAATAAGAAAATGATGTGGATAGGATTCTAATGTCGCTTGACAAGGAGAGAGGAAGACATTTGCTTTCGTCTTCTTCCGCAGTGCAGAAAGGGCTCGATCAGGTTGACCTTGCTGGGTTGGCCCGGCTTTATTCGCCGGACCCATTCGGCCGTCGGGGTCATAGCAGATCCGAGTTTTAGTACCTAGATTAGATGAAGCCAACTTATAGACCCTCAAAGATTCGTCGGAAACGGAAATTCGGCTTTAGAGCTCGCCGGGCAACGCGGGGCGGCCGAAAGATTTTGGCGAACCGCCGCAGTAAGGGACGAAAGCGGCTCTCCGCCTAGCAATTGGCTGGGTGTTGTTTCCCTCTCTTCAGTACTGTTAACAGTGTACCCAGTAAACAACTCCAACATTGGATCGTAAGTTTATGTCCACAGATCACGCCCAACTCTATTCAACGGTCTTCTTAGACGAACAGCCGCTGTAATGCGCCAACGTCTGACGGGCCGAGAGCGCCTCAATCGGCAGATCGATTTTGCTGCAGTAAAGCAATTGGGGAAAAAGATCGATTGTGGGCCCTTTGTCGTGCAGATTCAGGTTATTCCGGATCCGATTGGTCACCCGCCAATCCGTCGTATAGGAGTAATTGCGTCCAAAAGAATGGGATCGGCGGTGAGGCGAAACCGGGCCAAGCGACTGATGCGGGAACTCTTTCGGACGAATCAGGAGATTTTGCCTCAAAGAGTCGATGTTGTGATGATTGCGCGCAGAACTATTGTCAATTTTGCATATGAAGAGTTGCAGATCCGTTATTTGCAGGCTTGTCAACGCCTTACCCCTTTGAATATTAGCGGGGGTGAACCTGTCGAATGAACTTGAAAACTTTTAATAACCCTGAGGCTCTAAATTAATGGTCCGCTTTTTTGAAAAGTGCAGGTCCAGCCCAATTCCGAAGATTCGGGGTCGGAATCTGCTTTTACTGATGGGGCGGTGGGCAGCTTGGTTAGTTAGGGGTTACCAGATCCTACTGTCACCCCTCAAACAGGGACTCCTGGGTCCCCAGGCCGCGTGCCGCTTTCATCCTAGTTGTTCACAGTACGCACTTGTTAGTCTCCGGCGATTTGGCCTTGGTCTTGGAGCCTGGTTGGTCGTTAAGCGTATTTCGAAATGCCATCCTTTTAATGATGGTGGATTCGATCCGGTGCCGGGAGGAGATTCCGAAGATAAAAGAGCTGAAACCGAAGACCGCTCCGAGCCTTCGCTTTTCTAATAATGGATAGAATCTATACGATTTTGGGGCTTCTACTTATCGTTACCGCGGCAGCATTTTTGTTCCTGCAGCCACCGGTTTCGGACAGAGACCGATCGGTCCCTCTCGATCCCATAGGTGAGATCGGGAAGATGCAGGAAAACTTCGGATCAATCGAGACCGACAGTGAAGATCAAATAGAAAAAGAACAGAAGTCCAATTTCGTTCCGACCACAGATTCATTAGTTAGAATTCAAAGCCCTACCTCTAGCCCGGAGTTGGAAGTTTTGGAAGAGATTTACGTCCTCGAGAATTCTTTTATCCGGGTAGAGTTTACAAATCGGGGAGGGGCAATCAGGCAGGTAACTTTGAAGAAACACCAGGCGGTACAGGGTGAGCTGCGACCTTATGTCTTTAATGAGGGCAGTGACTTGCCTGCTTTAGGGATAAGTCGATTGCGAGAAGATGGATCGCTTGAACAGTACGCTCCTACTTACAAGCTCCTTCGGCTGGAAAATTCAGCGATCGAATTTCACCGCGAATTGCACTCTGGAATCGAGTTATTTCGTCGTTTCGAACTATCCCAGGCTACACAAGGCGCGGCCCCTTACATTCTTAATCATGTTTCCCGGTTTGAAAATCGGTCCGGTAGTATCTTCAATATTGACAAAATCTTCGTTAATGTCGGCACCGCACCGCCGACACTTTCTGATCCTTCCGGGTACATTCTCAATTTTTCGTATTATCACCCCGAGGATTTCGAGAGCATAAACGTCAGCAAGTTCAAAGGGAGTCGAGGGTTCTTTGGGTTTTTTGCCAAGGATCCGGTCAGTTCAAAAAGGGATCCGGTGCAAACCATTTGGGCTGCAACAACAAATCAATTTTTTACATCCATTTTGACACCTCAAAATCCTGGCAACGGGATCCTTGCCGAGCCCTCATTTCTCCCTTCCGAATACGAAAGAGGTCCTCTTCGAACCGGGGTCACTGGTAATATCGAATTCGATCTGCCGACGATAAAGCCGAATTCAGACTTGGAGTTGAATTTCCAGTACTATGTGGGACCTAAAGAATACGGGCGCCTCAGCAAGTTGGAACAGAAACAAGATCTGGTAATGCAGTTCGGCTTCTTTGGACCCATTGGTAAAGCAATGCTCCACCTTATGCTTTGGCTCCACGATTGGGTGGGTAACTACGGACTGGCGATTATTTTGATGACGGTGATTATCCGTCTTCTCATGTGGCCGCTTACAGCTAAAGCAACCCAAACGACTAAGCGGATGCAGCAACTTCAGGGGCCTTTGCAAGCGTTAAGAGAGAAATACAAGGATAATCAGGAGAAACTGAACAAGGAGATGATGAAGATGTGGAAGGAGCATGGGGTTAATCCTTTCGCCGGTTGTCTTCCTGTCTTCGTTCAACTTCCCATATTTTTTGCCCTTTTTCAAATGTTGCGGAGCGCTTCGGAGTTAAGGTTTGCTAGCTTCCTCTGGATTCGGGATCTTTCCATGCCTGACACGATTGCGACGATTGCAGGATTTCCTCTCAATCCTTTGCCGTTAGCGATGACTGCCAGCATGTATTACTTGATGCGAATGACGCCAATGAATATGGAGCCAGTACAGCAGAAGATTTACCGATTGTTACCTTTGGTCTTCATAGTTTTCTTTTATACGTTTTCTGCCGGCCTTACCCTCTATTGGACAATGTCAAACTGCTTCTCCATTTTACAGCAGTATTTAACAAATCGAAAAAAGGATCCTGAACCGCCTCAGACGGTTACGTCTCCTACCAATCCCAAGAGAAAAGGGAAAAGGATGAAGCGCAGGGACGGATAATTTGTTTTACGATGTCCGGTCACAGTAAATGGGCGACTACTAGACGCCATAAGGCGGTTGTCGATGCAAAGCGAGGAAAGCTGTTCAGCGTCCTTGCCAAAGAGCTTACCTTGGCTGCCCGGGGAAGTGGGGGAAACCCGGAATTCAACCCCCGGCTTCGTACTCTTCTGAACAAGGCTAAGACTGCAAACATGCCCAGCGAAAATATCGATCGGGCAGTGAAAAAGGGGACAGGAGAGCTCCCTGGCATGACATTCGAAGAACTTACTTATGAGGGATACGGCCCGGGTGGAGTGGGGCTGATAGTTGAGGTGGCAACGGACAATAAAAATCGGAGTGCCTCTGCGGTTCGTAGCACGTTTACTAAGGCAGGCGGGAACCTGGCAGGGACCGGAGCGCTAGCGTTTAATTTTCAAAAGCAGGGTCAGTTTCTGATCGGCTTGGAAAAAACAAATGAGGATAATCTTATGGAGGCGGTTCTCGACTATGGAGCCGAAGACATTCGAGCCGAAGAGGATCACTTCGAGGTGTTGTGCCCAATAGGGGATTTCGACTCGGTTGCCCAAGCACTCGAAAGGGCCGGAATTGAGTCGGAATCATCTGAATTGGCCTGGGTTCCCAATTCCTTAATTTCTGTTGGTGATGGCGACACTGCTAAAAAGGTTCTTCGTCTCATAGAGGAACTCGAAGAACTGGAAGATGTCCAGCACGTCTATGCAAACTACGATATTGACGACAGCATCCTGGGAGAATCACGGAATTAAACTTAATGTCCGCGTGGCCTCCGTAGGCGATCTAGCCCCAGATTGATTCTCATCAACCTCCCACAATGAACAGGATCACAAGGAATGGGAAACGAAGATATTGCACTGCTGTTCCAATGAGAATTCGAAATGGCGAGAGGTTAATCAGCACAAGCATGATTATTAGACCATACATTGAGAGCCGGTAGAAACTCTCTTCGCTCATTCCTGTGAGATAACGTAGAAAATGTGATCCATCGAGTGGGGGGATTGGGATGAGATTGAATACGATCAGTGCACAGTTGATAGTAATTATAGAATAGATGAGAGGATTGATATTTATGCCCAACCGCGTTAGAATACCCCCCAGGAATGCTGCTCCTAGAGCGATGATGGCATTTGAAAACGGCCCTGCCGCAACCACTATCATGTGGTGGCCGGGTCTTCCGCGAAAATGGTTGATATCTACCTGCACGGGTTTCCCCCATCCGAGCATGAAGAACCCCTGACCGGATACCAGGGGAGAAAAGATATTGAAGAGGGGTATGAGGCCTGTTCCGATGGGGTCGAGATGGGCCAACGGATTGAGAGTAACCCTGCCTTGAAGCCGGGGAAGATCGTCACCCAATCGGTCGGCGGCGATGGCATGAGCCCATTCGTGGATAGCAATGCTGCTGGCAAGAATCAAATAGACAATAAGCCCCTGCCGTAATATTTCGACCGTATCTGGATCCATCGTCCACTTACTGTTTTATTACTCTCTGGATGTAAATATGTTTCTAGACTTTATTCCAGGGAGATTTTCGGGAATTAGGCTGAATATGGGGGTGCCTGGAGTTTTCCTGAATGCCGGAAATGTTTTTATTTGGCGTGATCGATGATTTCCTGGCGACTTGTTTCCAATGCCGGTGTTTCAACTATTGAGGCCAGATCCAGAGCTTCATCGAATCGCTTCAGCATGAGGAGAACTTTTGCGCGATGCAATCGAACTGCGTCTGCTTCTAGGCCAGGGGTAGCTCCTTTTTGAAGATCGGCCCAAAGCAATAGTGCAGCTTCCCAATCTGGGTTCTGGACATCGTAGAATGACTCAGCGTAACGAAAACGAAAGATGCGGTTATCAGGAGCAAGGCGAGCCGCATTGGCAAAGGTCTGAAGCATGCTTTCTTCGAGTTCGCTTTCACTAAATAACCCGAGTGTGAGTATTTTCGATCGAAAGACATGCATAACTTCGCCGAGCTGATAGTAATAGAGGGCGGTTTTAGGACTTAATTCTACGGCTTGAAAGAAAAACCCTAATGCCTCTTCAACCTTACCATTTTCTGCCATATAGTTCCCAAGCTGTTGTTTGACTACAGCGATGTTGGGATCGAGCTTATCAGCGTTGAGGAACTGAAGAACTGCATGCTCGTATTGGCCGACCTTGTAGAGGAGTTTACCGTAGAGGATATAGGCTATCACTTTATCTGGGTTTTGAAGCAAATACTCCTCGTAAGAATGTGTTATTTGCTGGAGCTTATTATCAAATTCGGTCTGACTGTAGCTCCCTTCCCTATTTTCGATATCTCCGAAAATCGCCTCTTGTCTTCCGATGATATCTCTTAATTTTCGGTCAGCAAAGGATTCAGCCTGAAGATCAGGCGAGGCATCAGGCGATACTGTTAGTATCGTATTTAGCTCTGAACCGTGGCCGCGGGCGGTAAGCAGGAGAATTGAGAAGTAAACTACTGTCCGAACGATCCAAAATGACCATCTGGATTCATAACGCCCTTTTCGATTCGATCGGGACACAACGGTGAAAAAAATAAATTCGATCGTGGCCGAATTAGTGATTTGGCTGAAATAAATCGGCCTAGTTTAGGCCGCAGCTGCCTCCAGGAATTTCACAAGTGGGGCAAGTGGGTGGGACGAAAGATCCGCTTTGGCCCGAATTGCTGCCTGGGGCGAAGCTAGAAAACTGTTTTGCAAGATTCCGACTGTTACACTCGGGACACTTGATTTTGGTCGTTGGGAGAATGAGAAGCTCAAAGCTGTGACTGCAGTTGGAACAACTATATTCAAATATTGGCATCTTTTCTGTAACTCTAGATCTGAATCATTGAGCCTTGTTCAATCGTCGTCAAGGTCGGGGAATAGAGAGCCTTGAAGGCATGTTGACTGGGGTTCGGGCCTGACTTCTTTCAGGAGTTCAGGGCCATCGTTTTTTGGATTGTTGACAAGTTTAGAAACGGGAAAGCGGCTTATCTTTTCCGGACTGATGGGATGAAAAAGGGACTTGAGTCGGGCTCTGCCCGCTATTGTAGGATCAAGCCACAGATCAAAACTTTTTTCTTCCAGAATCACGGGCATGCGGTGATGAACATCTTGCATGATCTTGTTGGCTGAGGTTGTAAGAATGGCACAGGTCTCTCGATTTATTCCGGCGGAGTCCTGCCATCGTTCCCATAGCCCAGCCAATGCCATCGGTTCATTGCCCTTTAAGCTGAAAAAAAAGGGTTGTTTTAGTTTTCCGGAACCTTGGTTTTGCCACTCGTAAAATCCAGTTGCTGGGATAATGCATCGTCGATGGTTAAAAGCCGCGCGGAACGCGGGCTTATCCGCTACCGACTCCTTCCGAGCGTTAATCATCTTGTAACCAACCTTGAAGGTTGTGGCCCAAGGTGGCACCAATCCCCAGCTTAGGTTCACGCCCTCCCGTAATCTGTCCTTACATGAAGTTCGAACCGCCGTCACCGTTTGGCCCGGACAAATATTGAACCGTGGCTTAAGTGTTGTTGTAAACTCTTCGCTAGTTTCCCGGAGAAGGAATCGCTGCGATAACTCAGCTGGTTGTATTGTTAATGCATAGCGGCCACACATTTTGTGTCGAACAATCAAGAATTGTATGCCATAAGATTTTCAAATTCAAGATCTCCTGTGATGAAACTTTCCGAATTACATCGAAGCGAGGAGACTCGATTGAGAGAATTTCCCATTGCGAAGGAAGGAGCCTTTCTTGCTAATGCCGCTATTTGTCCACTTCCAACACGGGTGGGCGTGGCGATGAAGGCCCTCATCGACAAAGCGATACAAACTTCGATTGACTTTGATAGCTACGAGGGGGTCTACGAGGAGACGCGTGAGCTTGCCGCCAAGCTTCTTCAAGCACGACCAAGAAATGTTGCCCTTCTGGGTCCTACGTCGATTGGGCTTTCGCTAGTAGCCAATGGTCTCTCGCTTGAGTCGGGTGATAACATTGTCTATTATCATGGTGACTATCCTTCCAATGCAGTAGTTTGGATGAACTTGGCGGAGAAAGGGGTGGAATTGCGAAGAGTTCTGCCAAGGGAGCCAGGTAATATCAGAGTGGATGATCTGAAAGAATTGGTGGACAGTCGAACTCGACTAGTCGCCCTTTCCTCCGCGCACTTCATCAGTGGGTTTCGGATTGATCTCGATTCGATCGGGGAGTGGGTTAAGAAATCAAATGCTCTATTCTGCGTTGATGGCATCCAGACACTGGGTGCAATTCGCACCCATGTTGAGTCCCTCGACTTTCTAGTTGCTGATGCTCACAAGTGGTTGCTTGGCCCTCCGGCAATTGGGTTGTTTTATGTCAATCCAGATATCGAAGACCAACTGAAACCGACCCTATTAGGCTGGCACAGCGTGGAGTGTCCGGAATTTGTTACTCCACAGGAATTAACATTTAAAAGCGATGCAAGGCGCTACGAGGCAGGTTCACCAAACTTGACGGGACTTGTTGCGCTTAACGCGTCTCTCCGCCTCCTCCTTGACTTCACTATCGAGGCAGTAGAGGAGAGAGTTACCAGCTATACGACACATATACGTGAAGAGGTACGGGAGAAAGGTTATACCCTAGCGTGTAGCGATGATAACCGTCTATCGGGTATCTCTTCGTTTAGGAAAGAAGGTGAAGACACCCAAATCCTCTACAATGCGCTGGCTGATGCTGGCATTGTCACTTCGCTTCGTGCGACTCCGGATGGCAAACAATGGATCCGATTCTCACCCCATTGCTACAATACGATGGACGAAATAAATCAGGCTCTAACACTTCTATAGCCTGTCTTTCCTGAGATTTTCAAAGTAGTATAATATTAGTGATTCTATAGCGTATGACAGAGAAAAAACGAATTGGTCCAATCAAACCCCTCGACAGGCATTGGATTTTGGTGGTCAGGAGAAAACCTTGGAAGGCTCTAGGGGGAGCGCCTTCCCTTTGTTGCCGGTCCCAAGATTGAATTAGAGATTCCTATTGAACGTGTTGGCAGAGAAGAGTTGAATATCTCCAGCTCCTAGAAGGGGCTATCCAAATTAGACGGTTGGTATTTTAGCCACCAGGAGAATCCATGGATACGTTGACGGCAGTTATGATTCTAGTTGTTGGCCTCACGCTCGGGGTAGGCTTGGCGTTCGTGTTGTTTCGATTGCAGCAGGGAGAGTTGAGAGAGCAACTCAGAAAAGCAGAAGCCGAAACTTCTGAACTGTTACGGGAGAATCGCCGACTGGAAAAGGAAGAGGCGGTGGTAGAGACTGAGAAAAAGTCGGCGGAAGAAAAGCTGATCCTGTTAGATGAGGCGGCTAAAAGCCTGACCAATACCTTCAAAGCACTCTCGGCGGAAGCGCTTAAGAGCAACAACCAATCTTTTCTAGATTTGGCCAAGTCCTCCTTCGAGAAGATTCAGGAGGGTTCTAAAGGAGATTTAGAGCAGCGCAAGCAGGCAATCGATCAGCTGGTAAAGCCAGTTAAAGAATCCCTGGAAAAAGTGGACGGAAACATTCGGACCATTGAAAAAGATCGGGAAGGTGCCTATAAAGAGTTGCGACAGGAGATTAAAGATCTTCACCAAACTCAGGTTAATTTGAGGTCTGAAACCGCGAAACTAGTTCAAGCATTGCGGACGCCGAATGTGCGGGGGCAGTGGGGAGAGGTGCAGCTAGAAAGGGCTGTGGAGTTCGCCGGTATGGTTGAATACTGCGACTTTTTGCAGCAAGAGTCGACGACTACTGAGGAAGGCCGACTGCGCCCGGACCTGATCGTTCGTCTGCCTAACGATCGGCGTATCATAGTAGATGCCAAAACTCCTTTGAATGCCTATTTAGACGCTCTAACATCGGAAGACGAAGAAAGCCGTAGGGCTCGGATTCAGGACCATGCCCGTCATGTACGTGAACATATCCGAACGCTGGGATCGAAGGCTTATTGGCGTCAGTTTGACGAGACCCCGGAATTTGTGGTACTGTTTCTTCCCGGTGAAGCATTTTTTAGTGCAGCTTTGGAAGTCGATGCGGAGTTGATTGAATTCGGCGCTAACGAAAAAGTTATCCTCGCGACTCCAACCACGCTTATCGCTTTGCTTAAGGCAGTAGCCTATGGGTGGCAGCAGGAAAAGATGGCTAAACACGCCAATCGAGTAAGTGAATTGGGAAAAGAGCTCTATGAAAGACTTGCTACATTAGCGTCCCATTTTTCGAAGCTCGGGGGGCACCTCAATCGTTCCGTGGAAGCTTATAATAGTGCCGTGCGTTCTACGGAATCAAGAGTTCTAGTAACTGCACGGAAATTTAAAGAGCTTGGGAGCGGCAGCGACCGAGATGTTGAGGTGTTAGAACCAATCGAAAGAATTGGTACACCTCCCCAATCTGAAGAACTCGTTGAATCCGATCCAATGCTCCCGGATAGTAAGGTGGGTTAAGAGGTACGGGTTAGGCTTGGAATCGCGTCCTTACAAATTGTGAGCAAAGAAGAGATCTACGACCTGCCGATCGACGGGACTTTAGATTTGCACGCATTTCATCCGTCCTGTGTAAGAGAGCTCCTAGATGATTACCTCAAGATTTGTTTGGAAAATGGAATCCTCGACTTGCAGATAGTCCACGGCAAAGGAACTGGAGCGCTACGCAGGCTTGTTCATTCCAGGCTAGAGAGATCGCCTTTTGTGATTGGTTTCAGGTTAGCTGATGAATCGGGGGGCGGCTGGGGAGCCACCCTCGTCCGACTTAGGGATCAATCAGCCTGACCATTTAATCCCTCTAAAAACTGGCGGAGATTCGAGAGTCAAGTCGCGTGTCTGTAAATCAAGGTCCGTGAAGATCCAACGGTCCTTGATCGGGGAACAGAATCGATTTAACAATATGTGCCATTTTGACGCTACCCTGGAGGCCAAACAACCGCGCCAGGTAAATAGCGCCAAAATGGCACAGTTAAAATATCGCAATAATTGCGTAACTCCTTTTACATTAAATGTTTAAGATAAATATAAAATTGGCATTAATCTAGCATTACTTTGAAGCGAAAATCAAAATTCCAACGAATGGAACTAGTAAAACCTAATCTATACAAGAGCCAATAAAATGAACATACTAAGATACAGAAAACCTAATATTGATAGCATCTCCATGATCAACCGATTGTTTGACGATGCGTTTGCCAACTTTGGGCTTCATCTCGAACCCATTTCTAGAATTGATCCGCAAGATAGGACTTACCGAGCGTCAGTCAGAATGGATGAAGAAGGCGATAATTTTGTTGTACGCTTTGAAGTTCCAGGAGTAAAAAAGGAAAATATCAACCTGGAATTGAATGAATCGGTGATTGTACTGAAAGCGGAGCGAAGCGAAAATCGAAATGATGAGGAGATAAGAATTTCGCTTAATCGATCAGTTAGGATTCCAGAGGAAACAGAAGTTTCCAAGGTAAAGGCTAATTTGAAGGATGGAGTATTGACCGTGTTAATTCCGAAACCGCCAAAGAGGCAACCAAAGTTAATCGCGATAAACTAGCAAGAAAACTGTCGTTCCCACAGTGCTGGCTCTCTGAATGTGTTCAGCGGGATTCGGCATCTATGCCCTTTTGCTTGTAGCGCAAGAATCGGCGAATGAAACCTTACTACCTTAGGAACTAGGGCAGTTTATTAGGAGAATAAACCGAAAGTAAAGGAGGGTCGGTCCGGAAGCGAACCGGCCCTTTTTTTACTTTCGGGGGATTTAATAGAGATCAGCTAAAGGATGTACAGCCTTATAGTAGTCTCTCCAATGGCTGTAAGAGAGGGATTCACACAAGATTTGAGCGTCGCCCCGGGCAGGAACTGTAGCGATGATTTTTACCTTAATCCCATTACAGCAGGGAATGCACTATTTTCTGGGTTCGGTTTGTTTCGGGATCAAGGATCGAGATGACGTTGGGGATTTGAGATAAAGATTGTTTCGCTTGGAGAAAGAACGCCAGCCCGTTGCGCGGCGTTGTCAAAGTTAATCGCGATCGTAAAGTAACCGTCAGCTGAGCAGAAGGCTAGCCAGTGGCCTTTCGGAACATCAGTATAAGTCGAAACGAGGGAGGCTTGGTAGGACTTTCCATTGATTTCAAGGTGAAAGACCTGACCAATAGTAATTCCGAGTCGAGTCCAATCGGCACCAACGAAAGTCGTGGATAGATTTCCGAAGGTTGGATCGATACTTCTAATTCGTCCGTAGGCGCCGCCATCAGCAAAGAGTGCAGTGCTAGTTTCTTTTTCAAACTTGATGGTTGCATCCCTTCGCAACGCGATCTTTTCCCCCTTCGCCCAAAGGAAGAGGTTGTGGAGTGCGGCAAGATATTCTGCACGGTTGATATTGACGTGTCCTGCACGCTTTATTTCCCAGAGAGCGAGAAGTTTCCCGCGGGCGGCTGCTTTTGCAACATACTCTTGCGCCTGATCGATCTCGGAGATATTGCACAGAAAAAGAACGGGTGCGTCTGGTTGGTATCGATAGGTGTACGGAGACATAGGATCCATTGTAAAGAGCCCACGACCGAGAATGAGAGCACCCTGAAATTGATTTGGGTGGTCTTCCAAAAGTTGAAGGGAGATTGCCCCTCCCATGGATTCACCAATAAGGAACGTATTTCGCGGCCTTCCAAATCGCTCCCGAAGATATTCAATCAGTTCAAGAACGTCGTCGACGGCATCGCCGATGATTAAACCATTGCGGCGATAACAGCTGGAGGCAAGTAACCAACCGTCTTCAAGGAGGGTAGTGAATGGTTCTCGTGACGGATCGAGGTAAGTGGATGGGGGAAGATGCTCAAAAATCAATCCGTGATTGTAGATTAGGAGGTCACCTATCCACTTCTCCGGATATAAGATATCGAAAAAAACACCGTCAAGTTCCCCAGAAATCTCTCTATGTTGCGCCTGTGAACGACAAGTTTCTACTATTAGAATGAAACAGAGGACAAATTCGCCTAATTTAAGAAATCTGGTCCTCGAGAAAATCGTTAACTTCACTATTTCGGATGAATGTATCGGTATCCTCTGCTCGACTTTGGTTCCGGTCAAGGTCTATGAATGTGTTTGAAGTACTATCCTTCTATGCCTGCTTTGATAATCCGGTTCCTACCCTGATTCACAGGGGGGTCTTATAATATTGAAATGCAACCTTTGGATTTGCCGATTCATGAGATTCGACCGAAGTTGGTCGAGGTGTTAAAGGCGAACCAGCGACTAGTTCTTCGGGCCCCGACGGGTTCGGGAAAATCGACGCAGGTTCCCCAGATGCTGATCGATGCAGGATTGGTTGCGGAGCAGGATGTTGTTATTTTGCAGCCCCGTCGTATTTCCGCACGCATGTTGGCGCAAAGGGTGGCTAAGGAGCGGGGAGTGAGGCTGGGTGAGGAAGTTGGTTATCAGGTGCGCTTCGAAAATTTTTCGGGGCCCGGAACTCGTATCAAATACGTAACCGAAGGAATTCTGCTCCGTCGTTTGATTGAAGATCCAAACCTTATTGGGACTGGGGCCGTCATTTTCGATGAATTCCACGAACGTAATCTTTACTCTGATGTTTCCATAGCCCAGATCCTCAGAATTCAGGCTGAGAGAAAAAGAAGCCTCCTGGTTTTGGTGATGTCGGCTACTCTGGATGAAGGGCAAATCACTAAGTATCTAGCTCCTTGTGCTTCATTCAGCTCAGATGGAAGAACTTTCCCAGTTGAAATTGCTTACTCCAAGGCATCGGAAAGCGTCTTGAAAAAACCAATTTGGGAACAGGCTGGCTACCATTTCAGGAGGTTGGTGGAGCGATTTCCTGTTGGAGATTTTCTAATATTCATGCCAGGAGCTTTTGAAATTAAGCGAACAATCGAGGAACTGCAGTCAGGGGTGAGAGCACGTGACTTTATCTTTCTTCCCTTGTACGGGGATTTGCCTCCAGAGCGTCAGGATGCGGCTTTGGATCACTTTGAGAAGCGGAAAGTGGTAGTGGCAACAAATGTTGCAGAGACTTCTCTCACTATTGATGGAATTAGGATCGTAATTGATAGTGGCTTGGCACGGATACCGGCCTTTGACCCCAATCGCGGAATCAATACACTTTTGGTGCAGAAAATCAGTCAGGCAGCAGCTGAACAACGGGCTGGCCGAGCTGGTCGCACCGGGCCTGGGTATTGTTTTCGAATGTGGGGAGAAAAAGATCATGCTCTTCGTCCTGTACGAGAACGTCCTGAAATTCACAGGTTGGAACTTGCTGAAGTTGCGCTAAATCTACTCGCAAGCGGGGTGGAGAACCTAGCTGAATTTCCTTGGTTTGAAGCTCCGGAGAAGAAAATAATGAACCGTGCAATTGAGCTTTTGGAAAATCTGGGAGCATTGGAGTCCGGTCGGCAGACATTAACCGAGATTGGGCAGAGAATGGCTTCATTTCCATTGCATCCTCGACTTTCACGTCTTTTCCTTGCCGCTCATCAATCCGGCTGCCTGAGACCGATTACCCTGATCGCTGCCTTTACCCAGGCTCGGGCATTTTTGCTGCCTTTGGATGATAAACGTCGCGCCGCTGAGCGCGACGAATTATTGGGTGATGAAATGACTTCGAAGTCAGATTTCTTCCTCCTCTTGCGGGCTTGGGATTTAGCGCGGAGTCACAATTTTGCCCCGGGCTTTTGCAGGAAATGGGGAATTCATGGCAATGTAGCTCGGAAGGTGGGCCAGATGATGGAACAATTCCTTCGAATTGCCAAGGCTCAGGGACTTAAAGAATGCGAAAAGCCGGTTTGTGCCGAGGATATTCAGCGCTGCCTGGTAGTTGGGTTCTCTGACCATCTAGCCAAGCGAATTGATCGAGGCAGCTTACGTTGCAACCTGGTAGGAGGTCGAAAAGGGGAAGTACGTCGTCAAAGCATAGTCCGGAAGTCGCCTCTACTTGTATCTGCTGAGATCGAGGAGCGCGATGTTCGAGGAGAGGTCACAGTTTTGCTGGGCCTTAATACTGAAGTACGGGAGGAATGGATCCGAGAGCTGTCCCCTAAATCTTTTGTGGAGGACGAAAAAATCTTTTTCGATCAAAAATTACGGAGAGTTCTTAAGACGCGTGTAAGGTTCTTTAGAGATCTCCTCCTTGAGTCGAGCGGAGATAGCGATCCTTCGCCTGATGAGGCTGCCCGAATCCTTGCAGAAGAGGTATTTCATAGGCGATTAAAGCTAAAAAAATGGAATGAGAAAGTTGAAAGCTGGATAAACCGGATCAATTTCGCAGCCTGTCATTTCCCTGAAGCAGAAATACCTTCGATCAACACTGATGAGCGCAAACTTTTGTTGGAACAAGTCTGTTATGGAGCTTTTAGCTACCGTGAGATCAAGGACCGTGAAGTATGGCCAATCCTAAACGATTGGTTGGTTGAGGAGCAACACGGCCTTCTACAGTCTCTTGTTCCCGAACGTGTTTTCCTGAGAGAGTGTACACCGTGCAGGGTTAGATATGATGATGATGGAAGGGCTTTTTTGCGGGCTACTATCGAACAGCTCTACGACGTGCCAAAGAGAGTCGCCTTGGGCGAAGGCAAGGTCCCGCTACTTATTGAGGTCCTTGCTCCCAATGCCACGATTGTCCAGGTTACATCAAATCTTGAGGACTTCTGGTCCCATACCTATCCTCAGATTCGAAAGGAATTAAAAGGACGATTCCCCAGACACGAGTGGCGATAAGACAGAAATATTAGTTGATTTCTTACCTTTCAGAAATTGAGCTAATCTAGGTATTGTCTAAGGAGAGCGACAGAGACGGTGGCCGCGGTTTCGGATCGCAGGGTGTTGGGGCTGAGGGTAATAGGGATAAACCCTGCCTTATGGGCGATCTGATACTCTTCCCTCGTAAAATCACCTTCCGGGCCGATCAAACAAAGAATGGACGCGGGATTATTGATCGAGTGAGTTTGGCGAAATTCAGATATTGTACAGACGATGTTTGTTGCTTGCGGCTCGAGGCTTCCAATCAGTCGGAGTTCTTGTTCTTGGGGCTGTCCGCAAAAATCCTTAAGTGCAGTGATAGGGCCAATAGTGGGTAGGAAGAGATTTCCAGACTGCTTACATGCCTCAACGGTGAGGAGTTTCCATCTTCTAAACCGGTTTTCATATCGGTCGTTAGATAACAATGCTACCGCACGTTCAGACAAAACAGGAACCAAATGGCTGGCTCCCAGCTCAGTGGCCCTTTGAATAACTTGATCCATTTTCTGGCTCTTAAGGATAGTCTGGGCGAGTATGATTCTACATGAGGGAGGTGCGTATGTTTTTTTTATATCAACTCTTAGAGTTGCTTTGCCGGCTGAAACACCTTCTAGGAAGCATTTGTATTCGTTTCCTCTACCGTCAAAGACGGTGACGGGATCTTCAACTTTTGCTCTTCGGACCCGGAGAAGATGATGACTTTCCTCAGAGCTCAGAGAAAAAGTCTCCTCGATAGTCGATTCTGAAGGATCCAGATATGAGCGGTAGCGAGGCATAGGGAATAGTCTATTGGTTTTGGCTAGATGTTTCTTATGGAGGAATCTCTAACTTGCTTGAGGAGGCGGAGAATGCAAAGGATTAAAAAAAGGCGCCGCAGACTCAAGTCTACGGCGCCACCCACTGCGTAACAACCTACAAACCAAACTGAAACTCTAAATCAGGTAAAACTTCTCCCAAATACAACTTACGCGATACTAGGTTTGAATGTTTAGATCGAAGTAGGGGGGAAATGTTCAAAATAAGAAAAAAAAATGACCAGTAACGGTTCACTGGCAGCGTTCACAACAGTTCACCCAAACTAAAAACCTGGCCAATTCTAAGAAATTATGACTAAAGGGATAAAGAATTCGTTCAAATTCCTAGATCTTTGTGTCTGGAGAAAGGCGATTGGAGGTAGGATAGGAGCAAAAGGCTGGCGAAGATGCGTGTGACTGGCGGGCGAGCAAGAGGTATTCAGTTGGAAGTACCGAAGCGGTGGGTAAGGCCCGCCCTAGACCGAATGCGTGAGGCCGTATTCTCTATAATTGGATCCCGAGTTTCGGGGGCGACCTTTCTTGATCTTTTCGCCGGTTGCGGCTCCTATGGCTTGGAAGCGTTAAGCCGAGGGGCCGATAGTGGAGTATTCCTAGAAAAGAATCGGACCTGTGTCAAATCTGTGCGGCGAAATCTCGGTAAGGTTTGTAAGAGCGTAGGGATTTCTCCAGACCCTTTCATGATTCTCGAAGCGGATGTTTTCAGATGGCGCAGTACAGATGGGAGGACCTTCGATTTAATTTTTGTAGACCCTCCCTACGACATTTGGGGAGTGAGCGCCTCTCGCATCCTTCGGCTCGTCGGGGAGTGCCTTAATATAGAATCTCAATCCCGTGTGGTGTTCGAGACACCGGGAGGATTTGAGTTTGATTTTGGGGAGTGGACCTTAGAGCGGGAAGTTGGGAATCCCCAAAACCGCGCTGGACCCAGCGTAAAAATTCTGAAGCGATAGGGCTCTGATCACGTTAGAGCAGCAGAATCGAAGTTTTTGAGTTAGATAGTTGTTAGCATTCCCGTTCAATCAATTAGTATTGCTAGAATTTATTAGGCGAGTTGAACCCTATTGTCTACCCCGAAGAAGAATTGCCAGGAAGGGTGGTACTTTCTAAAATGGGGTCTACCGCTTTGGAGTGAGAGCCGACAATGAATCCGCGAATTCTGATTTTGGTTAATTCGTACCGCGAGAATATCTCTCGGAGGATATGGCTTTCCCGGTGCTCAGCCAGAATGGTGCGGGCACCCGGAATCGAACCGGGGACACCAGCTTGGAAGGCTGGGGTTTTACCGCTAAACTATGCCCGCTTGGGTTATCTTTTCTAGAAATCTCTATTAATCTTGAGGATGGTAACGTATTCATGCAATAGCAGAACCGGGTCCTCGGTACTGTTGGACAGTGTCAAATACGTACGGGCGAGGCTGGTTGAGGAGCTTAGGATCCATAAAAGTGTCCTAACCAAGACAAAAACAAAATCATGTCGATGAAGTTGTTAAACGGAAGAAGGCGGCAGAAGAGAATGATGTTGCACTTTTAGGCTAGCGGTAGCGGTTAATGCTGTCACGAAGTTCACGTGCCGCACATCGTGCCCTGTCAGCAAAGTCAACCCCTTTGCCAGCATAGATAATTCCTCGGGATGAATTGATCACCATTCCACTGCCTCTGGAGCAGAGACCGGCAGTAACCGTTGCTTCAATGTCTCCACCTTGCGCACCCAAACCAGGGATTAGTAAGGGCATATCTCCAACGATCTCACGGATTCTTTTTAGATCCTTCGGGAATGTGGCGCCGACAACGAGCCCTACGTTTTTTCCTCCGTTCCACTCTTTAGCTGCTTTGTATGCAATAATTTCAAATAGTCGTTGTTTCCCGATGTTGATTTCTTGAATGTCACCAGAACCGGGATTTGAAGTCCGGCAAAGGATGAAAACCCCTTTATCCATTCTCTCTGTAAAGGGAGTCAGGCTATCCCCACCCATATAGGGATTCACGGTTAAAGCATCGGCTCGGTAGCGATCAAAAACCTCGCTAGCGTAATGCTGAGCTGTGTTTGCCACATCGCCCCTCTTGGCGTCGAGAATCAGAGGAATATCCGCATAGTTATTATGTAAAAGATCCAAAGTCATGAGAAGTTCATTCTCGGCGGATCGGCTAGCATAAAATGCAATTTGAGGTTTGAAGGCGCAGACGAAATCCGCGGTTTTCTCAATAATTAAGCGATTAAAAGCAAAGAGAGGATAACGGTGGCCCTTAATCGATTCCGGTAACTTTTCGAAGTCTGGATCAAGGCCAACGCAGAGGAGGGATCCGACTTTTTCCCATCGCTCCTCCAGTTTTTTTTGAAATTTCATTATCGTCTATCTTGAAGGCTCAGAAGGGGCAGGCGCCTATCCGAAGAAATAACCCTTCATGCCAGAATTTTAAAGTTCAATTCGACAAGCTTCTACCTCGACTTATTCCTAAAGGGCTGTCAAACCCTCGACTTCTCAGTTCTCCATTTAGCTTGAAATTTTCTGAAGCAGGCGCAGACCTTTACGGAGAGCCTGCTGGGCGGTGGTTTCTTGCTACGCGATGATCTGAAGTTTAAGTCCGGTCAGTTCCTAACATAGGAAATATGAGTGCCAAGAAGAAAAAATCAGAAGAGGGCCCTGAATTGGGAAAGGATTCGGAGGCTGAGGGAGCTGATATTCAGGGTCGTGATATCGAGGAGATATTGCTGGAGTTTTGGAATCGTAACCGGCGAGTAATTGAGGTGGCGGCAGGAATGCTTCTTGTGGCCGTGGTCTGCTACCAGGTGATGATTTATGTCGGAGAGAGGAGGAAAGCAGCATTGCAACGAGTGTATCAGGAGGCTTCGGAAGGAGAAGAACGGATTTCTTTTGCCGAAGCAAATTCGGGGAATCCGCTAAGTGGGGTTGCCTACCTTGAAGAAGCCCATCGTGAGTATGATGAAAGGGAGTTTGTAGCTGCTGCCGAGCATTATCGTCTAGCTATGGAAACACTTGTGGATACGCCCCTTGAGGGTCGTGCCCGCTTCGGGTTTGCCATGGCTCGAATCCAAAGTGGCTACGGCGATGAAGGCGGCAGGACACTTTTGGAAATCGCAAACAATTTGCATGAGCTTGACACAACAAGGGCTGAAGCTGCGTACCATTTGGCGGTACTTCACTGGGAACGAGAAGAATTTTCTGAGATGAAGGACCAGCTCCAACTTATAGGGGAGCTGAAGTTCCCAGGTCTCCGGAAGCCGTCTTACTGGAGTTCAAAGGCTAATGAGCTAATGAATTCCTTACCTGGGCTTCGCGAGTTAGCTGAATAAAGCCATGATATTGGGTTCATCGATGGGAACCCCTTGAAATTCTTTAGATCAGGAGGATTCTCAACGTCTTAATCTCGAAAGGACGAAAAGAGAGTGAAACCTCTTCATTTTTCACCGGCAGAATAGTTTCGGTATCCTCAAGCATATTAGTCTGCTCCACTTCCTTCGCTGAGATTACTATAGCAGTCTTACCCCAATCTATTAAAGTGGTCGGGACGACTGGATTCGAACCAGCGACTTCCTGCTCCCAAAGCAGGTGCTCTAACCAGGCTGAGCTACGTCCCGCCCCATATTGTCTGGTAAGAATAAACTAGGTGGAAAATTGGAGTTGATCAACTATGAAGCTTAAGGAGAGTTCAATGATTTGAAGAGGAAAATGATGTGGGTGATTATGACAAGGTTCTGGCCGCCTCCAATCCAGGAAGTAGCTATAGTATATCTCCCCGTCAGATTAAATCTACTTGGATAAAATTGTTTTGTATCTGAGGGTGTGTTTCCGGAGTCGCGTGGGGTCAGGCACAGGCCGCTCAACTCCATATGGCTTAAATGTTAGCTCCTGAGTTAGCTCGGTGGGGGGTGTGGCTAGATCATTTTCATAGAATCGGCAGCTCGGGAGCAAGTCTCCGGGGTAGGTAAAGTTATCTAGCGTGGCCAATTCGATGCAGATTGAGCCGCCTACGGCACTCTCCAACATGCCGCCAACCCATACAGGGATACCTTCTTCCTTGGCGAGATCGTGTACTGCAATAGAATTGTACAAGCCCCCAATCCTGCCGGGTTTAATGTTAATAAACTTGCAGGCCCCCGCCCGTATGGCTTGCTCTGCGGCCCTGATGCTGACGATGGTCTCGTCGAGACAGATCGGAGTTCCAATTTTTCTGGCGAGCGTGGCGTGATCCAAAATATCGGAGTAGTGTAAGGGTTGTTCGATGAAGGCGAGACCAAGATTATCGATGGCCTTAAAGAACGGTAGATCATCGAGTGTATATCCTGAGTTGCAGTCGATATGAAAAGTAGTTTTTGGAAAGGCTTTCCGGACGGTGCGAAGCATCTCAAGGTCCCATCCCTTAGCAACCTTGAGTTTGACACGAGGAAAGCCTGAGTCGACAGCTTGCTGGATGTTACCCAGAAGCATATCAAATGAGTCTTGAATCCCAAAATCAGCCCCTGCTTGTACTTCCCGCGTCTCTCCTCCCAACAACTGATGTAGCGGTGTTTCTGTTATTGCACTTTGAAGTGTCCACCAGCAAATCTCGATTGCTGCTTTGGCAAAACTGTTGCCTTTGAAGGTGTCTAGACGTTCGTTTAGTTCGGCTGGATTCTCGAATTGGCGCCCAATGACGTGTGGTGCGAATATTTCAGTGATATGGTGGAAACATGAACCCGCACTCTCCGTTAGGTAGGTTGGGGCAAAGAAGGGTGTGCTTTCTGACCACCCTTCGTGGTCCCCACTGGTTGCCCTTACCAAGATCGTGTGAATCTCATGATCAACACCGTATGCCGTTCGCCAAGGATAGAGTAGAGGCATGGCCACACAATAGACATCCATTTTGTCAATTCGCATTAGGTTTATTTTTCTTAGTGGATCGGATTGTTATTCAGAAAGGCCAAACTCTAACATAACCTGTCTTCCCATAATATAGTTGTCTTGTCCTATGTGACACCTGAATCAGGAGTCGTCGATTTAAATTAAATATAGTTTAGGTCTGGCGGTAGCCAAATGACTGGATTTTCGACCTCTAGCACTTAGTTTCATTTGCTCCCACTAAAGCAAACCTTGTAGTTCCGCAGATAAAGATAATCAGATCCACAGATTACTCGCAAAGCTTCTTGCCCCAGCGAAGAGAAGCCCTACAATCTTATTCATGGATGACTTTGATGATGCTCTTCTCCCTGAAGAGAGAAAAGGGATCAGTACGGTAGGGCCTTTTATTACAAATGCGCTACTCGTGCTCGGGTTGTGTGTTGGATTGGTTGCTCTTTACTTCGCTTTACAGGTTCGCAGCGAGATGTTTTCGGTGCAGAATGAATTGAAAGCCAGGCCTGCCCAGACGGTTGCACTCAAGGCTGACCTGGATTCACTCGAGTCACGGCTCGTAAAAGTCGGAGCTGAAACTGTCCGTATTAAGAATCAGGTGCATGCAGTCCGAGACCAAAACCATCAGGCGTACGACGAACTTCGACGAGGAGTCAAAGGGAATCGCAAATGGATCGATGAATTCGACAAGCAGGTTGCTGGGATACGAGGTCAAGCAGTCGAAGAACCTGTAGTTGCCACAGGAGTTGCTATAACCAAAATAGATGCGGGGGTGGAAACAAGGTTGGAGGAATCTAATGCTGGGTATCATGTGGTCCAGAGGGGTGATAACTTCGGTAGGCTTGCTAACCAATATAATACCACTGTCGATGCCTTCTTAAAAGCCAATCCAGGTGTCGATCCTAGACGCCTACAAATCGGTCAAAGGCTTAAAATTCCCAATTAATAGTATTAAGGTAGGTGTAACCAACATTTGTCTCGAGTATTGCAGAATACGATCGTCTTCCGTCCATCGCTCTTCCTCGTGTGTATTGCGGGGCCAATTAGCTGATTCCATCTGTTTTCACCTAGGGTGATAACCGCACTATATCCCAGGAACCAACATCGCACCATCTGTATCTGAAGCGATCGTGAAGGCGATCCTCCCGCCCTTGCCAGAATTCGAATGAGTAGGGGGAGACACGGTAGCCTCCCCAGAAAGATGGGATCGGAATCTTCCCAGTAGAATATTTTTCCTTTAGCTTCTCAAAACGTTTTTCAAGAACGGAACGTGATTCAAGCGGGTTGCTTTGGCGTGAGGTCCATGCTCCGATCCGGTTGCCGAGTGGGCGGGAATTAAAGTATCGAGTCGATTCCGATGGGGATATCTTCTCTGCGCGGCCCTCGATAGAAACCTGCTTCCGGAGGGGCAGCCAAAGAAAGAGAAGTGAGACGAATGGGTTACCTGCAATCTCCGTTGCTTTACGGCTCTCGTAGTTTGTGAAGAAAACAAAGCCGTTTTGGTTGAAATCCTTGAGCAAAACGGTGCGAGAAGACGGTCTTCCCCTGCTGGAAACAGTAGCGAGAGTCATTGCCGTGGGATCGAGGATTTCCGATTCCCCTGCCTCCTTATACCATTGCTCAAACTGGAGGAAGGGATTCGCGTTAAGATCAACCCTTCTTAACGCGGAGGCTGTATTGTCATGGAGGCTCATCCTATTCGCAGTTGGTCTTGTTACTCTATTGTCTTAAATAGGGAGTAACGGTTATGGAGTTCAGTCCCACTCCAAGATCACTCCTAATGCTTCTTGCGGTTTTTGATAGAGGAGGTGGTAGGCTTCGGGCGTTTGCCTCCATGGGAGACGATGGGTGATCAATTCTGAAGTTCGCAACCGTCCGTCGATAAGCATTTGGGCTGCTTGAGGTAGGCATTCCTCTCTTGGCTGGTCGATACGGATTCCGGCAATGAGGAGTTTGTTCATAAAATTATCTCCATGGAGAGGAAGCGGGGCTCCTTGGTATTTCGAGATAAGGTGGATCACTCCATTGGAGGCCAGCATTTCTTGTGCTTGTTCAAAGGACTTAATCCCGGCGTCTCCACCTACACACTCAATCACGACATCTGCCCCTTTCCCCTCGGTAAGCTCAAGCACCGCAGTTATCGGATCTTTTTCCGAGAGGTCGATGACTACATCAACTCCAAGCTTCTTCGAGACCGAGCAGCGCAGAGGGTGGGAGTCAACCGCAATTATTCGACCTGGGGTGCGTGCCCTTAAAGCTTGGGCGCACAGGGCGCCAACCAGTCCCTGTCCGAGTACAACGACTGTTTCACCAGGTTCTATCGGGGTAGAGCGCATCCACATCACAGCGCTGGTAGCGAGGGGAAGAAAAGTTGCTGCTTCGTAGCTCAGCTGATCGGGAAGAGGGAAGAGTCGCCAACTCTTTTCCTCGGCGACGACAAATTGAGCGTGTGGGGCTGTTACCTCAACGCGCTGACCTACGGAATAAGATTGAACTTGATCACCTATTTCTATCACTTCGCCGGCATCCGAGTAGCCCATAATATCGGGACTTACTGCTTCATCGAGGATATAGCGGCGGAAGAGTTCAGACCCCCGGCTGATCAAACTCCGTTTGACTTCAACAAGTACTTGGGTTGGACCCGGTTTGGGATCCGCGACTTCAATCATACGAACATTGCCGAATCCTTCGAGTTTCTCGAGTTGCTTCATTTCCCTTTTAGTACTATCTTTTCCCTGTCCTCGATCAGGAACTGCGGACCCGTTCCCTCCATAGTTGAGCAAGATGATTTTTTAAAGGTGCCCAAGCTCAAAATACTTGATATTACCTAATCACTTTTCCCAGAAAATAGAAGAAAGCAACCGGTTGCCCCTCGGGGAGACAACCGGCTCTATCATCACTTTAAAATCCGAATTAAAAAATTAGGCTATATTCTCCTTATGGAATTCAGCCCAGTCTTCGAGATTGTTTAGATTCACCGCATCTTTAACAGATCCGTCATCCGAGCGACCTGCGAGATCACAAATCCCAGCCCGAGTATCGTCGTCGTGATTATATCCAACGATCGCGTCATTCAACTCCTGTACTGCGTTCTGATCAAGAGAGCCTCCTTTCTGGCATAGGATCCAGCTCTCCATTTGGCAGTAGCTTGGCTTATTCTCGTTCATGTAAGAGAGAAATTCTTCTTTGTCGATCCCGAGACCATCGAGGACCATTTGATCGAAACCTGCCCCAACCGCAGGATATTCGTCATTCAATTGTCCGGTAGAATCGAGTGAGACCTTTAGCCAAAGTCTAGGAAGGTGCAGGACACCTAATGGTCCGGCTGCACCAGAACTGATCATGGGAATGAATTTTGACATCGTCTATTCCTTTTTTGAATTGGTTTTGAAGTCCAGCTCCACCACACTAAACGCCCTATGGCAGAGGCGGAGCAATCTACTTAGAAAGAGCGTCCAGGATCAACAAAATTTTGTCGACCTTTATCTACACTACTTTGCATTTGTTTCTAAATGTCATTCCTTATTAAAATAGGTTAACCGATCGGGAGTCGTCTATTCTGTAAAATAAACGACTAATCCGGATAAATCATACAAATCGCGATAGAGGATTTGCGGGTTAGCCAAGTGCAGTTTCCGAATATGAGCGCTAAAAGCAGAGATGATTCACTATCTCCCCAAGGTCATCCGTTGGGTCGAGGCACTGGGTTCCGATACACAATTGATAGATAGCAGGCTGATGCTTATCCGACCGGAGGAGAAAGGTGCGGCGCCAGGGTCTCTGGCTCAGCTCATCCTGAAGAGCGTCGATATTGCCAGTTCCCTTGATCTTGATAGTCGCAACACCAATCGCATCAGAGACTAGCCCAGCTAAAGCGTACGGGACCCCATTTGGAACCTTCTGTGCCAAGGCAGAATAGCTCCGGCTCAGTGAGATAAGTTTCTCTATGTATTGTGAATCGTTCGTGAGAGCATAAAGACTGGAAAGACAATGGACTAGACTAGATGTCCCGGAAGGGATAGCATTATCCCACCAGTCAATTTTGCGGGTTGCCAGTTTTTCGTGATCGTCGCTCGTGAAGAAAAAATTGTTGGATTCCCCATCCTTAAAGTGTGCTATTGTTGATGCGATTATGTAGCATGCCCGATCGATGTAGACTTTACTAGCTCCCGGATGGACCCATTCTGCTTTTGAGGCAATGCTGAGAAGCGCTTCACTATAGAATACATAATCATTCAGATAGCCATTGAATCGAGTTTCGCCTTCGTTATGGACGGCGTAAAACCGACACTTATCAAATCGCATCACTTCCCATATCCAGTCGGCAGCTTTTTTCGCAATTTCGAACCATTGAGGCTGGTTGAGGTAAAAACCAGCTTCCGAAAGTCCCCGTATGGCGAGACTGTTCCAGGAAGTGAGTTGCTTCTTATCCTTGGCTGGGGGAGGTCTCTGGTATCGAGCCGCAAGCAGCTTCTCACGAAAATATCGAAGCTTCTCCCGTTCTTCTAATGTGGCTACCGGAAGGACTGGGTTTGACTTCCCCTCTTCAAAGTTTCCTTTTTCTGAGATCCCATAGAATTGGCAAAATTTGCTGCCTTCTTTCTTCCCAAGAATCTCTTCCAATTCCCTGGGAGTCCAAACATAGTACTTGCCCTCAATCCCTTCACTTTCTGAGTCGAGGGATGAGTAGAAGCCTCCATCCGGAGACCTCATATCTCTTTCCAGCCAAGCTACCGTTTCTTCGATTACACAGCGATAAAGCGGGTCTCTATATCGTAAATAAGCTTTGGTGTAGATATCAAGGAGAAGGCCGTTATCATAAAGCATTTTCTCGAAGTGAGGAATGACCCAGAAGGCATCGGTACTATAACGAGCGAATCCTCCACCGATCTGATCGTAGATTCCACCTCGAGCCATGGCCGTTAGGGTCGACTTGACGGTCTGGTCAATTTTGTTTCCCAGCTTTTGATGTTTGAAATTGATGGTCGCACTTCCGCGTAACTCGAGAAGAAAGCTTAGAGTCATCGAGGAAGGAAATTTTGGAGCGTCACCGAACCCCCCATACTTTTCGTCATGCTGTCCTACGATCGTTTGAGCTGCCTCAATTATTGAGGTTGTATTAATCGGCTCCTCTGAAGCCTCAACCGGCTGATTGCTGGCGGTGAGATTCCCGACGATAGCCCGAGCATTTTGTTCTAGCTCGTTTCGATTGCGTTGGAAGTAATCCGCTACTCTGATGAGGAGTTGGGGCCAAGGAATAATTCCGCTACCACGGTCATCCGGGGGGAAATAGGTACCACCGGTAAAAGGGCGACCATCTGGTAAACAGAATACATTAAGAGGCCATCCTCCATTTCCGTTCAACATTTGGACCGCCTCCATATAAATTTGGTCGATGTCAGGCCGTTCTTCTCGATCCACTTTGATACATATGAAATGCTCGTTCATGAGCTGAGAAATGTAATCGTTCTCGAAGCACTCGTGAGCCATAACATGACACCAATGACAAGAGCTGTAGCCTATAGAGACGAGTATCGGTTTCCCATTTTCTTTAGCACGCAGGAGAGCTTCTTGGCCCCATGGGTACCAATCAACAGGGTTATCCCCGTGCTGTTGGAGGTATAGACTCTTTTCTTCTGCAAGACGATTTGGCATCGGAATGCGCAGCGAGCATGTCGCGTAGAGGGACAATAGCAATCGAAAGCGAACTTTTTCCTAGTCTCATTCCCCCAGATGAACGTTGAAGATTGCAAAGTTGATTCCCTCAATTCAGAAATTCTAGAAGCGATGCCTGAGATTCGAATATTATCGGATCGAGTAGCGAATCAGATTGCGGCTGGGGAAGTGGTCGAGCGGCCTGTAGCTGTAGTCAAAGAGCTGGTGGAAAACAGTCTTGATGCCGGTGCCACACGGGTTGAGATTGAGTTTCGTGCCGGCGGGAAGAGCTATATTCGAGTAGAAGACAACGGGGGTGGCATGAGTCCGGACGAAAGTTTGCTTGCATTGGAAAGACATGCCACCAGCAAAATCCGAGAAGCTAGCGATCTGTTAGCAATCGGCACTTTCGGATTTCGCGGAGAGGCCCTTCCCTCAATCGCAGGCGTCTCACGGTTTTCGATAAGAACACGAAAAGCGGGATGGGATCACGGAACAGAGATTCTTATCAACGGCGGTAGATTTATCCACCGTAAGGATTGTGGTATGCCGGTTGGAACTCGAATTGAGGTTGCGAATCTTTTCAATTCGGTTCCGGCTCGAAGGAAATTCCTCAAGACGGATAATACAGAAGCTGGGCATATCGTTCATATTGCCCGACTCTATGCTGTAGCACATCCGGAGATAGCCTTCACTCTTCTGGAAAATGACAAGAAGATTTTTCAATCTCCTGTCACCGAGGATTTCGAAGTTCGTGTGGCAGAGGTTTTTGGACGACAGTTGGCAGACAACCTGATTGATCTTCGCGTTGAAACGGATGGATTTTGCCTGCGAGGATTAATTGGAAAACCCGGGGTGGGGCGATCCACTCGCCAGGAACTTATTACCTTTGTAAATCAACGCTTGGTCAACAGTCGAACGCTTAATCTCGCACTGATTGAAGCTTACCACACCTTTATTCCCAAGGGGCGTTATCCCATAACTTTTCTTTTTCTCGACATGGATCCCAGTACTGTCGATGTGAATGTGCATCCGGCCAAGAAAGAGGTTCGATTTCGCGAGGAGGGACGGATCCGCCAGTTCGTCATAGGCGAGGTATTATCACGGCTTCGGGAAATTGCCGGTAGAGGTTCGGAAACGGCCATTAGTTCAGAAGAACGTATCCTTCCCAGAGATTCCCTTCGACCCATAAACCCTGATTCTCAGGCGGTTTCATCACTAGACGACACTACGCTCCCTGTAATTGGCACTGACGAACCTCCCCGATTAGATAAAGAAATTCAAGCATCTTCATTGGAAACAGCAGTGTCCAGCAAGACTGACGGTGTCCCTTCCTCGTCTCCTTGGAGATACTTAGGATTGGCTCATGGTGTTTGCGCTATTTACGAGACGGATGCGGGCATCGTAATCCTCAATTACAGGGCAGCAATTGAGCGAATTCGTTTCGAGGAGATTTTCGAGGGACTTAGAGATAAGGAGATCATGAAACAGCAACTACTTTTTCCTGCACATTTGGAGCTGGATTCAGTTCTCGCTGCAACTCTGGAAGAGAATCTTTCATTTTTTGCCGATGCTGGATTCAATATCGAACCTTTTGGTAGAAACTTTTATCGAGTCGAGGCCCTGCCTGATTGGCTTAAACCGTCGGAGGCAGAGGATCTCCTGCGGGACCTGTTGGGCTTGATTCAAGAAAGAGGCCTCAATCCAGTCAATCGTGAGTTTCTACATGAAGAGTTAGCCCGGCGGGCCTCATTTTTGCCCGTTAAGGTTGATCCGAAACCTTCTCGAGAGGAGATAGAGGCCCTTCCCGTTCGGCTTCTTGTCTGTCAAAATCCCTTGACCGATACCAGTGGCAACCCCACTTTCTTGGAACTCTCTCGAGCTGATCTAGAGAGAAGGTTAAAGGGTGCTTTCTGACCTTCAGATCTAATTGCTATGCGGTTTCGGGCTTAACAGGGAAAGGGCTTGCTATTATTTTTTAGCTCGGGAATCTGACGATCCCTGGGTTAGCCAGTGACAACGCGTAGAGAATTAGACTATTCAGATTGCTTAAATCTTATTACTTGAAAGCAATGCTAGCTCTTGTTTTTCTGATTACGTCTCCCTTCTTTTATTGTTTTGCCCGCTTTCCCATTGCAAGCCCTCGCGGCTCTGAGAATTTGCTGAATGGGGTGTCAAAGAGAAAGTGAATAATGAGGTATATCACCAGTGTGGCCCTACTGCTAACAAGGCTACTGTTTTGAGTTCATCAGGATTCGAGTACGTTGCCTCCAAGCAGGAGAGGTATTCCAATCCAATATCAATACCAAACCTGAGATTTTGATGTTCTCGCTTCCGAATTCCCAGGGACACTTATAAGTGAATCATTGTTGAAGATAATACGCTCGTGAATTACTGCTGCATCAGCTAGATGTTCAGCCGAAGATGTTCGCAACTTTTTTAGTGGCGATTCTTTTCTCAGGCAAAGTAGCATTGGCCTCTGAATCATCGCAATCGCTTTCTCCCTTTTCCCCAGGAGAGAGGCTGACGTACAAGCTAAGTTGGGGTCCATTTGGTGTGGGAAGTGCGGTTTCAGAAGTGAAGGAGTTTCGGAATGTTGACGATGAATGCGCCTACAAGTTTGCTTTTTTCGTCAAGACTAACCCTTTTGGAGATTTATTCTACAAAGTGCGCAATAGGTACACCAGCCTTGCCGGACTGGGCCTAAAACGAGCCCTTGTTTATACAAGACGGGAGAATGAGCACAAGAAAAGCCGAAATGTTGACATTGTCTTCAACTGGCACACGCAGAGTGTTCAATACATTCGAGAAGGCGTGAGGCGTGATCCCGTGCCGTTACCCGAGTCAGCTCTCGACCCTCTATCCTCAATCTTCGCGGCCCGGTTGTTAGAGTTAAAAAAAGGTGCGAATTACTCAATGAATGTGACTGATGGTAAGTATGTGGAGAAAGTCAAAATCGAAGTCGGGAAAGAACGCCGGCATAGGAATAAGGCAGGTGATTTCAATGTCCAGATCGTTACCTTGGATTTTGGAATGATTGCGACTGCATTTGGGAAGAAAAAACGAGCTTTCGCCGAAGTTTGGGTATCAAACGATCAGTACCGGGTTCCTGTTAGGATGCAAGGAAGAGCCATGTGGGGAACTTTCCGAGCAGAGCTAGTTGCTGTTAAACGTGACGCTCTACCTCAAATCACATTTGCCCAAGCTGGCCACCCAAAGATGGGGTGCCCTGAAGTAACTGATTAGCTGATCTTGGTATCTGGGATCTGACTATCGCATAAAGTTATTTAGAATCTTCAGTTAGTAACCTGATGGTGTCTATTCGAGTTGCGCCCCCAGTGTTAGTGGTGTGTGAAAAACCCATGCTAGGGGTACCAACGGAATAAATTGGTCTCATCTGGTAGTAACTCCTGAAGTCGATTGCTTATTGCTGTAACATCACTGAAGGCTTTTTCCGAAAACCGAGAGTTCAGGGCGGAAAAGTTTACTGCTGACTGCTCAGTGCTGCGAGATCCGATCACTGCTGTTGTAATTCCCGGCTGACGGAGATTCCACTGTATTGTCAGGTGGTGGAGGGGGAGTTCCAGGGGAAGAACTATTGCCTTCATCTCCTCTATCAATGGGTGGATCTTGGACCAGAGTTGTTGATCAAATAAAACATTGCGTGAGCGGACATCATCTTCTCGAAACCTAGGGTCCAGCGAAAACTTTCCGGTCAGAATTCCCTGCCCGATCGAGCTGTGGGTTACAACAGGTATCCCATGTTTCCTACAGTAAGGTAGGATATCCGCATCCGGTTTTCTCCAGATGGGGTTGTATCCGATCTGACAGACGTCAATTTCTCCTACTTCGCGCAGCGATTCCATTTCTTCCAGAGAGAAATTGCTTACACCAATGGCTCCGATCAGGCCCCTTTCTTTCTCACGTCCTAGTAACTCCATGTGGGGACGCATATCAACGCCTCTCTTTGGGTAGTGGAGATAATAGAGATCAATCCTCTCCGTTTTCAAATTCGAAAGAGACTTATAAAGTGCGCGGACAATCGACCCAGGTTTCTTTCCTACACTTGCTTTAGAAGCGACGAATGCTTCGTCGTATTTATCTTTTAGGAACAATCCACAAAGTCTTTCCGAGTGGCCGCTTCCGTAGGCGATGGCCGTGTCCCAATGTCGCACTCCATGATCCCAAGCTTCTTTCATAGCTCCTAGCGAATCCCTGTCATCTTGGCTACCCCAATCATTTCCTGCGAATGCCCAACAGCCCAGTGCTAGCATCAGCGTCTTTTCCCCCTCCGATCCGATGCGAGTATAGGGAGGAAGGAAGATTTTGTTTGTTGAACTCAATGAAGCTGAAATCTCATTAATTTGCGGCCACTGCGACCGCAAGTTTAAGTGACAAACGCCTTGATGTTGGAAGTAAGATCAGATTTTCCCGAGAAAAATGCCATGTATAGGAATAGCAAAGTCCAACAGATTACTACAGTTTTCGCATCACCCGCATCTCTTCAAGATGTTCCCGCCCTTCATAGGCCTTTGTCGGCACCCACGCCTTGACAGTTTCAAATCGATCTCCGAACAACTGATCAATTTCTTTAGTAGAAACAGGGAAGGGTGGACCCTCCGGGTCTTCAATCTCCACAAAAAAAATGGCAAGGAAATAGCATCGTGTTTTCAGTAAAGAGTGAGTCCTTGTAACATAATCCCTCCGAAGTGATGGATCGAAGGCACAAAAGAAGGTGTGCTCGAAAATCCAGTCGAAGGTTTCAAAGTAATTAGCAGGAGGTTCGAAATAGTTCCCGAGCACGTATTTTTCCTTTCCAACCTGAGGGAAGCTGTGCGCTTGGTCCAAAGCACATTGAGAAAGATCGAATCCAATGGGAGTACAACCAGCACGAGCTAGGAGGCGGACGTCATGACCTAACCCACAGCCGGGCACTAGGACCTTCCCCTTTACCTCATTCGAATCCAAGTATTCTGCAAGCGGGGGAGCAGGACCTCCCTTTTCCCAAGGAGTGTCTCCGATAACATATCTCGCATTCCAGTCCACAATGTTCAATGCTTAGCGCCCTATCGGGGCAACCCCGAATTCAAATATTGCCAACTTTATATATTCCACTTGGTAAGTTTTGTCGATATGGTTTGATAGTTAGGTCGAGGATGAGGAATGAAGTGTGGTGGGATACCCTAGCAGATCAAGCGGGAATCTTTATTTGGCAGAACTCATATCACTGAGAAAGGAACAGATCGCTATACGATGAACCTTAATAACCTAATCGAGCTCGATCAGGTCAATGTAGCTCTGGATGGGCAATCAGTACTTCGAAATATTTCCTGGAGACTGCAAAAGGGCGAGAGTTGGTTTGTCTCTGGTCCGAATGGGAGTGGCAAATCCACCTTTTTGCGACTTCTCAAGGGGTTTGTTGGGCCGGATCCAAACGGCGGAGGACGACGCACATATAATGTTGGCGGCGAAGTGACTGAGAGTTCTGTGGGCTTGGATGGAAAGATAGCACTAGTATCCCCCGAGTTACAGATGCGCTACCAGCGAAGCGATTGGAATCTTTCTGCCGAGGCAGTTATCCTGACCGGATTCGAGGATACCGACCTCCTTTATCAACGCCCGAGTAGATCTCAAAAGCAGCGGACCCATGCTCTCCTTTCTACTTACGGCCTGATGTCTCTAAGGAAGTCCCTAATTTCGGAGCTTTCGCAGGGAGAGTTGAGGAGAATTCTCATTTTACGGGCGTTGGTACAATCGCCAATTGTTCTTCTACTTGATGAAATGAGTGGGGGATTGGATTGCTACGTTCGTAACCAAATAGTCGATTTGATCGCCGAGGTGATTCGAAACGGTTCTCAAGTAGTGATGACGACCCACAGGGAAGATGAAAGGGTTGCTGGAATTACCCGGATAGCAGAATTGAAGGAGGGGATGCTGCTGAGAAAAGATGACCCTAAAGAAGATCTTCCCAAAGCTGGATTTCTAAAGCAGCCTCCATTGCCAATAATTTCTGGGATCAAGAAAGGCCTTGGAAGTCTGTCTCAACCAATTTCTATAAGAATCGAAAAAGCCGACGTTTTTCGCAAAGGACGGAAGATCCTTAAGAAAATTAATTGGGTGGTCAAACCCCATGAAAATTGGTCAATCAACGGTCCCAATGGCTCTGGCAAGAGCACTTTACTTCGGCTCATTTACGGTGACTTTACTCCTGCCTTTGGCGGAGTGATCGAACGAATAGAAGGACAATGCATCCTCAGTGCTCAAGAAGCAAAAAATCGAATAGGGTTGGTCTCTCCGGACCTTCAGGCTGCCCACAAATTGTCCTCGCGCGTCATTGAAGTTGTGGCTAGTGGTTTTTTTTCCAGCATAGGCCTGATTGAAAGTCCAACGGATGATCAATGGAGCCATGCTCGCGGTCTTCTAGAAGCAATGGGCCTCACCAACCTCGCTGAGCAATCGATCGCTGCGCTCTCCTACGGAGAGGTACGCCTTATCATGATTGCTCGAGCACTAGTCAATTCCCCTTCAATGCTCCTGCTTGACGAACCCCTCGAAGGTCTCGATGCAAATAACCGCGAGACCATACGTGCTTGCCTTGACCTTTTCGTTTGCCAAGGGGTCCAGGTGATTATGGTTTCCCATCATCCAGGTGACCTCTTGGATTCTATCTCTAACTTCTTGGAAATCAAAGAAGGAAAGATCATTAACTATTAGTCCAAATTCCATTGAAAGCTGAATTAGCGGGCGACTTAAAGATCTAATTTCCTCATTAGCATCTCTACTGCGTCTGCCTCCTCCTGATCGAGGGTTTTCAATACTTCCAATTCCTCTCTGGCCTTCTCCCGATACAAAGCAGCAAGCTCAGCGTAGGCCTCGGCTAGGTATTCTCGTGCTTCTACCAGATCGGGTTTGAGCCTTATCGCTTCAAGATAGGCGGAAATCGCTTTTCCATAGAGTTTCTGTTTCCGGTAGCAATATCCGAGATTGCTGTGAGCTTCCGCTAAATCTGGCCATAATCGCACTGACAATTTCAACTTTGTAATGGCCCGACTGTACTCCTCTGATGTCATCAATTTCGTGCCATCCTTGAAAAAACGTTCTGCCCGAGTCTCTTTCTGGGTTCGAACTGCCTCTCGAGCTTGCTTCAGGGCCGTGTTTGGCTCCGCCGGCAGTGATGTCTCGGATCCATTCGATAGTCCCGGAATCAAAAAAAAGCCGAAACCGAATAGAATCCTCTTTATAATAAGCGATACGTACTTTTGATGAATCTTCATAACTTTTAGGATAAGGAACTAGCTCAATCAAGGATTGCAGTTAACCGGAGTAAAAATAGATTGTTACGTGCATTTCCCGTCTATCTTCTCAGCCGATGGATTCCTAATAGAGCCAATACTTCCTGCTCATAGCCTGAAACGCCTTCGCTTGATTTTGCCATTGGTTAATAAATAAATCCAAATCTACCGTGATCCCATTACGGGTGATTGCCCTCCACCACTTAGTCGAGCCAACATGTTTATTGAAGAGAATTTGTTCCTTCTCGCCAGCAGAATTGAAGGGATTCCCGCTACTCCATCTAATGGCGATTTGCATCATATGAAAACTAACCTCGGTTGGCCGGAGCGTATGCCAGTTGTCGACCTTCAGATAGGCGCCCTGCCCATGCCTTCCATCAGATTGACGAACAGGAATAATAACCACTTGGAGGCCTGGTATCCTCCTTTCCAACAGTGCGGTTCGAATTTCCTCCGGACTTTTATTTGGATATCGTACAATTCGGAAAAGATGTTGCCACCCGTAGCCGTGGGAGAAGTTTCCCAATTGGCAGCCTAGTCCGGTCATCGCGTATCCTAGGACCGCTGAAAGATCCTTGATCGCAGGTGATGTTTGAATCCATTTTAGTCCGGTGTCAGGCCACATCATGTCGCGTCGCCATCCTCGCATTGGAATGACGGTTAGTTTACCCCGCCGCTGTGTCTTATGGTCTACTTCCATCCACCCAGGAATTTTTTTGGCCATATTGGCTAATTCTCCAATTGTGAGCCCATGAACATATGGTACGCGGAAGGCGCCGACATAACTCATCCAACGTTTTTCCAGATAAGGGCCATCCACTTTCAGTCCACCCAGGGGGTTAGGACGGTCCAGAACCACTACTTCCACGCCTTTTTCGAAGCAGGCTTCCATACTTAAACGCATGGCGCTGACAAAAGTGTAGGAGCGGACCCCTATGTCCTGCAGATCGATGACAAAGACATCAATCCCATCTAGCATTAGCGGGGTTGGTTTTCTGAATTTACCGTAGAGAGAGCGAACCGGTAAACCAGTCTTGAGATCGAACTGATTCTCAACCGGAATGCTTGCCTTCTCATTACCATAGATACCATGCTCTGGCCCGAAGAGCGCCACTAGACTAACATTCTTATTGTTTCGAAGAATATCAATCGTGCTTAACCCTCTATGATTGACTCCAGCTGGATGCGTTAGAAGTCCAACCCGCTTTCCTTTGAGGATCTGAAAATCGCGTTGCTCTAAAACATCAATTCCAAGGTAAACGGTCGCTTCGCACTTGGTTCCATTGAGAAGTGTGTTCGATAGGAAAAATGCGAATAGAAGGACGGATTGATTTAACCGGGCGAGACTCCTGAGTGCTCTAAATCGCTCTATAAGCTCTACGACGAGATTTACCTTTTGGGGACTTGAGAGGTCCTGAAGTAACCGATGCAACTGAATCCACCGAAATCTGGCCCAACTTACGCACAGTGAGATCGTTGATGCCAGAACTGAAAAGGCAACGTCGACTAACCTAGTAGGTGTTTCTCGAGTCTTGTCCACTGAGCTTTGTCCAATAGGAAATAGATTATTAGTGCTCTTTCAATATCATCTCAGCGGGAATCATTCCTAACGAATAGGGTGTACCCTTTGAAATTTGCTAACCGTTGTATTCCTTAAGCTAGTCAAATTACTGGGAATGTTTAAGTCATATCTGCTTTCATCTTTTTCGCGATTAGGGAGAATTGCTGGAGATCAATGATAGTCCATTTCCCGCCGAGGTCTTCTATAAGTCAGAGGGGTTTTTCATCGGTGCAGCTGCTGCCTTTCGAAATTCGCTAGGGGGATGAAAAGTCTTAGCGGCTCTATAGACGGCGATTCGGTAAACCACGCTACTCAGGACGCCCGCGAAGTAGCCTATGATTATTCCGCCTACAACTGTAGCCGTCACAGTGTAAACAGATTCCATCAGAAGGGTTTTCTCTCCATCTGTTCCCCAAAAAGCGATCATGCTGTTACTGTCACCAAAAATGCCTAGAAGAAAATCTCCGATACCGTAGGCCGAAAGATATATGATTGGCAGAGTAAGTGGGTTAGAAAGGAATTGCAGGCCTACCAGAATCGGCAAATTGCATCGGATAACTAATGCTGTGACCAGGGCCAGCGGAACCTGAGCTCCGTAGAGAGGCATAAAAGCCAGAATGCAACCTGCATAAAGGGAGGGTACGACATGGGTGGTGCGAAAAGACCAGAGAAAGGACCGGTTGCGCGCCGTCTTGGCAAACCATTTGATGAAAGGGTACCGATGCAGATTTGCTCGCCGCGGAAGTGGGCGAAGGAGTCGTTTGACCCGGCGAATGCGAGAAAAATGCTTTTCTTTAAGATTTGTGAATTCAGGAGGCATCGCCTTGATCATCTGATCGTTTAGGGAACTTAAAATTTCACATCTAAGGATATTCAATTTTTCCAGTATATCGACATCAAAGTTTGAGAAATCATCAGTCACCGGAGTTTCCTGACTTGAAAATGGTTTGCTCTTCGGTCACGGCTGACCCAAGGAGGCTAATGTTACAGTGAGCTTGAGGCTGATTTTTTTAAACTTATAGCTGCCAAAGTCGGGATTTTTGTTGGCAACCCTAGATCAAATCAGCCGAACGGGACAGTTAGTCACCCAATTGTTCTTATTTTCTCCCGAACTGCTTCCTTTAGCAATCCCTTCCCTTCAGCAATTGACTGCTCGAGCAAGTATCCAGCCGGAGCAATCTGTACTAGGTCACTTGCTTTAAGTCCTTTCGGCAACTGCCCCAGCAGATCCCCGGCGAGTACTCCTGCAAAAACCCAGGCGCTTTTCCCTTGTTCTAGTGCCTCCCGGACCATCGTTCCTGGCCCCTTGCCTTGAAGTGAGCTACGATCGAATCTCCCCTCTCCTGTTATAACCAGATCTGCCCATTCCATCTTCTCTTTCAACTTGAGCCATCGAGACACTAGCTCAATTCCCGGCACCAGGGTGGCACCGCATGCTGCACGGAGCCCAAAAGAAATTCCGCCTGCTGCCCCGCTACCTTTCTCTTCACAGAGAGATTTACTTACGCTGTGATAATGGCAATGCATACGTGCCATCCGTTTTCCACCCTCTTCGATCTTTATCCAATCCTCAGCTTCCAAACCCTTTTGTGGCCCGAAGATTGCCGCCGCACCGTTTTTCCCAAAAAGTGGATTCTCAACGTCGCAAGCAATTCGGATTGGCGGTAGATCCGAGGGTACCCCTGCGCTGAAAGTTGCGACTTTGTCCCATTTCGATGGTGATAGTTTCTCGATTGAATGCTTTTCAGAATCGAGAAACTTTAGTCCAAGAGCTTCCAGTGCACCTAGGCCTAGGTCGTTAGTTGCGCTGCCTCCGATTCCGAGAAGGATTGCCTCTGCCCCGCATTGATGCGCTTCATCGATTAGCTCCCCTGTGCCGAAGCTAGAGGTCACCCCTGGATCCCGCGCCTCCATTGGGACTCGCTCCAGCCCGCTTGCCTCTGCCATCTCAATGATGGCGATTTTCCCCGAAGTTGGGAATCTTAGCCAATCACAAAACTCTTTTCCCAGCGTTTCTAGATCCACTAGACCAAACTGTGCGGTGATTTCCTCAAAGCGCGGCCCCCGAACAACCTTTTCTACCAGCTCGCCATCCATCGATTCCGTAAGAATTGTGCAAAACCCCTCACCCCCGTCGGTTAGTGGTGTGCTCGTCACTTCCCAGTCCGGCTTTTCCAACTTAATCACATCAACTGCTATTTGACAGGCTGTTGCCGCAGCCATCGAGTCCTTGAAAGAGTCAAATGCTAAGAGTAATCGCAATGGTGAAGAATCAGGTTAACGGTTTAATCACTGAACCGGTAGCGATCTCGGAGAGAATCAGATTGAGAAAGAAAGCCGGCCATGACATAATACATGATGGTAGGTCTTAAATTGCTGATATGAGGATTTAGTTTCTATTTCTAACCATTTTCAAGGCCTGAGCTGTCTTAGTTGAAGCTTCTTGCTCATGTTCGCTACCCGTTCAGCTCTCCAGTGAGCCGTAGTAGGGCATGGCGTTGGCGTACATATAAAGCATAATAAGCGTATGAAATTGGATGCCAGATACTGGGAGCTGAGGGAGATTTACCGTTGAGGAAATAAATCAGAATGGGATTGTAGGTCGAAAACCATTCCTGTGGGCTGGATGCGATTGCCTAAAGCAATTCTTGACCGGTCTCAGCGTCGAGGATTTTGAAGTTTTCGGAGTGATAGACGGGATCGCCGCGGAAGGCCAAGCGAACGTTGTAAAGGTCTTCGATCTCAATAAGGAGATTTTCGTCTTCGGATCGGAGCCGTTCCAGCGCGTTGGGATGGCAGAGAATACGAAGGACCATGGGCTTATCGGGATCTTCGATCTGGGAGCGGAGGCGACGGAGGACACTTATGATACGGCGTTGAATTTCGACGCTCATGGTACGAGCCGATTTGACAATGCCGCGGGCATTGCAATAGGGGCAACCAGAGTAGATTCCCGAAGAGACGCTTTCCTGGTGTCTCTGGCGAGTCATTTGCATGATACCGAGTTGAGAAATCGGGAGGATGTTGCTCTTGGCTTTATCCTTTTCCATTTCATCGCGCATTTTTCTGTGGACTGCATTCCGGTCTCGACGTTGCTTCATGTCTATGAAGTCGATAATAATGAGCCCCCCGATGTTGCGAAGGCGGATCTGGCGCGTGATTTCCTGGGCCGCTTCGAGGTTGACTTGAAGGATGTAATCCTTGCCGTCTCCGGGTTTTTGTTTGTGAGAGCCAGTATTGACGTCGATTGCGACGAGAGCTTCAGTTTCCTCAATGACAATCTCGCCTCCTGAGGGAAGAGGAACAGTACGCTGAAAGGTCTGCTCGATCTGTTTCTCGATATTGAACCTTTCAAAGACCGGAATGCTCTCTGTGAAGCGTACAATCTTTTTCTTTGAGCGAGGCGAGATACGATCAACGAGGGCGTGAATACGTTCAAGATCCTCATCACTGTCGATAAGCACGCGATCGACTTCTTCGGTAAGGAAGTCTCGGACTGTTCGCTCGATTATATCTGGTTCTTCGTAAAGGCATATTGGTTGGGAGGAAGTTTCCATTTGGGCCTGGATCTCTTCCCACTGGTGGAGGAGAATGTGAAGGTCGCGGACAAAATATCGAAGCTTCTTTCGATCACCAGCGGTGCGTATAATGACTCCCATTCCCTCGGGGATGGTGAGAGTGCGAAGGATCTGCTTGAGGCGCTGCCGTTCCTTTCCCGTCTCTATCTTGCGGGATATTCCGCATTGCCCGGAGAAGGGCATCAGAACGAGGTAACGTCCGGGAATAGCGATATTAGTGGTGGTGCGAGGTCCTTTGCTCCCAATCTGAGCCTTCGTCACCTGAATGACGATTTCTTTGCCTACGGGGTAATGCTTGGGTATGTCTTTTAGAGTGATTTTATCTTTGCTGTTCCTCTGTGCCGCGCTCCGGGTGTCCCGGACGATTTCAATGGAGGAATCGTTGGCGGCGGGGAGAATGTCCCAGTAGTGGAGAAAGGCGTTCTTAAGCATACCAATATCGACGAACGCGGCCTTTAACCCCGGCTCGAGATTCTGAATGCGACCCTTGTAAATACTCCCGACAACTCGATCCTCGCCCAGTTGTTCGAGTTCGAATTTTTGGAGTATACCGTCAACTAGGAGAGCGACGCGATGCTGAAGGGGCTCCGAATTAATGATAATCTCGCGGAAGGGAGAATCATCCCGCTTTAATGCTTTGACCAATCGCTGGACGATGGGGCGCTCCTTGGAGCGCTCTTCAGCTTCTTGGGCAAGCCTTCCGGGACTTACATCTATAACCGGATTTTCTTTGGGTGCGTGTTGAAGGTCTTCTTCAATTTCTGAAGAAATCTCTGTACCGCGAAGGGCATCTGATGAGTTCATAATGCATCAGTAATAAAGGGGTTAATGGGCCCGTTTCTTGGGTTGCATTCCCATCTCAGGGTATGGATGTGCTTTTGCGCAGAATTGCCTCACGAGAAGTCCCTCCTATAACGGTAGACACTCTGGACAAGACCCTGAAGAATGCAGCAGCTCAAAATAAAGGACCCTCCGTAACTTAGAAATGGAAGCGGTAGGCCGGTGATAGGCATTAGACCGATTGTCATGCCGATATTGACAAAGACGTGTACCATAAAAATAATGCTAACACCGACGGCGAGAAGCATTCCGAAGCGGTCTCTAGCGCTTCTGGCTATTCGAATGCCGTTCCCCAGCATCAGCATGTACAAACCTATCACAACCACACTTCCGAGAAATCCCTTTTCCTCTGCCAGTACCGAGAAAATGAAATCGTTATGGGCAACCGATTGGGGAAGGTAGCCCAGTTTTGCTTGCGTGCCCTCACTCCAACCTTTTCCGGTGAGGCCACCAGAACCGACAGAGATGAGCGACTGGCGAAGGTTCCAGCTCACCCCGATACCTCTGGGATCGACAGCATTAGGAGCCACGAAGCCAAGAATTCGATTGCGCTGGAAGTCCTTGAGAGGAACCCACGAATGTTTTTCAAACCGTCCGCCAATTTGAAAGGCAGGGATATCATTCTCTTTCAGAAAGACGTTGTATCGATAAATGTCCACCGTTAGTATCCCCATTAACAGGAGGAAGATAACAAAGACGGCGGCAAAGAACCGCTTGGATAGTTTCGATACGTATAGAAGAGCAAACACCACGGGGGGAAATACGAGGGCCGATCCTAAGTCCGGTTGCATAAAAATCAATAAAATTGGTATAAGGACGACGAGACCGACTTTTCCTAAGACAACTAGGGACTCGCGAAAAGTTCCTATCTCTGACCGAGCGAGTAGACTTGAGACTATGATGAGGACGCCAATCTTAGCCGCTTCGGAGGGCTGTATATAGGCTACACCGAAGTCAAGCCAGCGCCAAGCGTTGAATCGTTTGATACCGAGGAAGGGAAGATTAAAAGGGGGAGAGGAGAGTTCCAGCATAAGGAGGAGTCCGATGCACGCATAATATATGAGATGCCCTTTTTCCAGGAAGAGATTGTAATCGATCCTAGCAAGAGTGAGATAGATACTGGCACCAATAAAAAGCCAGACGATTTGTCTCATCCACTGGGAGTATTCGCTATAAGCTTGGGCCGAATAGATGAAAAACACGCCAGTAATTCCCAGTATCACAATGCAAACTGGTTGCACCCAATCGGTCCTTTGATGGGAGGCCTGGGCGAAAAGTTCTTGGTAATTTTTTCGTAGACGAAAAGGCATTTGAGGAGATTGTCGATAGATCTAAGAGTGCTTCTCGGAAACCTCAAGCTCTGCGTCGTTGGGCCTTGATCAAAGCTGGGCCATCGAATTCGATGGAAAGATGCTTTGGGAGCTGAATAAGCAATTTTGGTATGGTATAATTGAAAAAGGGAAGCGTCCCCGAATAAATTTGACGTGAGAGGATGTTTTACAAGCCCGATGGGAAAGTATCAGCAAAAATTAGATCTCTTCTCCGTAGTTACTGTCCGGTAAGGTAATACCGTTTCGAGGTAGGCCAAACATGGAAAGAGGGGAGGTAAAGTTAAAGAACTGGAACAGAGAGTAGGATAAAGAAAGAGATAATGAAATCTAATATGCCTTATTAGTAATGGTGAGGAAGCGCAAACAATAGGCAGAGAAGGTGACAGAAAAAGAAGAGAAATCAACAGGAGCTAGAGAAGATCTAAGATCAAAGTCGACAGATTCACATTTTGAGGAATCTAATGAGGTCCCATTGTGTGTGGATCTCGATGGTACACTGGTTTACTCGGACACTTCGTGGGAAAGCGTAATCAGGTTGCTACGACGTTGGCCATGGATGGTTGTTTGCTTTCCCTTCTGGTTGTTGCGGGGGAGAGCCCACTTTAAGGCTGAGGTCGCTTCGAGGGTCAATTTCGAGCCCGAATGCTTGGGGTACATCGAGGAGATTTTAGAGTTTCTCAACGATGAGAAGGCAAAGGGCCGCCTTCTCGTCCTGGCAACAGCAGCCAACCAGTCGGTTGCGGACATCGTATCGCGGTATCTTGGTCTTTTTGATCGGGCTTTAGGTAGTGATGAGAAGATCAATTTGAAGGGACCACGAAAAGCAGAGGCCCTGGTTGGTTCCTATGGGAAGCAAGGTTTCGACTATGTTGGAAATGACCAAGCCGATATCGCCGTTTGGGAACAGGCTCGAATAGCCTATGTAGTCAACGCTTCAGAAGGATTGAGGAGGCGGATGAGCGATATGGGAAGTCATATCGAGAAGATGCCAATGTTAAATCTTAATTTGTGCGATTTTGCCCGTGCTCTGCGGATGCACCATTGGATCAAGAACGCTTTGTTGCTTGTGCCGCTTGTGGCGGCCCATCGCTTTGCTGATATTTCGGAATGGACCAAACTGATGATAGGGGTTATTGCATTTGGGTTTTGCGCTTCGAGTACCTACTTGGTAAATGATCTGCTTGATATAGAATCAGATCGGCGGCACCGATCGAAGCGAGCTCGAGTGATCGCTTCGGGTAAGCTTCGGATTTCAAAGGGGATTTATCTCGCTTTAGGGCTATTAGCAGTAGGTGTTTTACTATCGCTGGGTTTACCTGAGAGCTTTCTTGCCTGTTTGTTGATTTATTGGCTGGGAGCTAATCTTTATTCGCTTTTTTTAAAGCAGATTTATCTGGTCGACGTGGTTGTTTTGACAGGCCTCTACTTCATAAGGATTCTTTCAGGAGCTGAAATAGTGGATGTTGTTGTATCTCCTTGGCTATTTGTTTTTTCCCTTTTCTTCTTTCTGAGTCTGGCTCTGTCAAAGCGTTATGTTGAGTTGCTTCGAATTGCGGATCTTCCAGTTACAAAAATCCCAGGACGGGGCTATGGGACTGGAGATGGCTGGGTTGTTCTTTTTTTGGGGGTGGGGAGCGGAGTCCTCTCTATAGTAGTTTTAGCTTTCTATATGAACAGCGGTCATATTGATACGCTGTACCGCAAGGCAGAATTCATTTGGATCGGGGTACTCTTGACGCTTGTCTGGATCTCGAGAGTCTGGTACCGGGCAAAGCGTGGCTTATTGGATGACGATCCCATAATTTTTGCTATCAAAGATCGAACTAGCTATGTCATTTTGGGGTTGATTATAGTTTGTGTGCTACTTTCGAGTCCGATATTGGGACGATGACGCCCCAAGAATCCATCGGATCACTTTCAAAATTATACTATAATTAAACGAGACCGCCCGATAGATTCCTAATATGATGGCCGAATTCAAATCTTGGGGGAGGACGGTAGAGTGTGAGGCAGAAGCAAAACCCGTTTATTGGCGAAATGAATCATTCCCGTATTTGCGTGAAGGTGAAACATGCCTATCCTACGCTTTCGGTCGCAGTTATGGTGATTCCTGTCTGAATCCCGGTGGGGCCATGTTGAAGACAGAAGGTTTAGATCGATTTATAGAATTCGATGACCAGCAAGGGATTCTCCGGTGTGAGGCTGGGGTATCACTGAGCTCAATTTTGAAAGTTATTGTGCCACGTGGTTGGTTCTTGCCGGTTTGCCCCGGGACGAAAAATGTTAGTGTAGGAGGAGCGATTGCTAACGATGTACACGGGAAGAATCATCATGTTGCAGGAACCTTTGGGTGTCACGTGGAGCGATTTGAGCTACTGCGATCAAATGACCAGAGACTAATCTGTTCCTCGAAGGAGAACCCCGACTACTTTTCTGCCACTATTGGCGGTCTGGGGCTCACTGGGCTGATCACTGGGGTAGATTTGCGATTGAAGAAGATCGAAACCGCGTACGTCGATTCAGAGGTGATTCCATTTCGGGATCTCAGTGAATTTTTCAGACTGATTAAAGATGAGGAAGAGTACGAGTATTCTGCGGCTTGGGTGGATGGGATGGCGAGGAGAGGTCAGGTTGGCCGGGGAGTTTACTTTCGTGCCAATCACTGTTCCTCCGCTACTGGGAAAAGACTGACTGCCCATTCAAGCGGCGGATTGCCCGGGATGATTATACCTCGGTGGTTACTGAATCGTCATAGCACAAGAATGTTTAATGGGCTCTATTGTTATCGCCAGCGTTTAGAAGGGAAGGTACGACAGGTGCACTATGATTCCTTTCTCTTCCCGCTGGATGGTTTTACCAATTGGAACCGCATCTATGGTGGCAGAGGATTTCATCAGTATCAGCTTGTCGTTCCTGAATCGTGCGACGAGGGGGAAATGCTTGAAATTCTGAATTTCATGGCTGGTTCTCACCTCCCAATCCCGCTTGTGACAATTAAGAGATTCGGAACTATCAAGTCACCGGGAATGCTTTCCTTCCCGATGCCCGGCCTCACTTTTACTATTGATTTCCCAAATCAAGGAGAGGGAACGAAGCGTCTCCACCGGCAGTTGGACGATTGGGTCATAGGTCACCACGGGAGGCTCTATCCAGCGAAAGACACGAGGATGTCAGCCGATATGTTTTTGCAGGGCTATAGCGCAGTTGAAAAATTCGTCAGGTTTGTTGATCCGCGGTTCAATTCGGGGTTTTGGAAAAGGGTAACGAGTAAGCCGGGTACTAAAGACAATTGTTTTCGAGTTTAACGATTTGCCATAGAATACCCCAATTAAAATTTCTACATAGTCCGGGCCTAACATCCTTTGAGGAAACGCTCCTAGAAACAGCCCTCTACTTCACGCAGCTGTCAACCACTTGGTTGACAGCTATACAGCTCCCAATAGAAGATTAACAAAGGCAGACAAAATCCCTTGAAAATAAGTACGCCATTACATAGAACCTTGCCATAGCTTTCTCCGTTAATTATTGCTCAGAACTGGAACAATTGGACTAGATGGAGCCCAGGGAGCGAAAGAAGGCGCTGATATTGGGCGCTACATCAAGTATTGCGCAGGCGGTTGCACGGGAGTTGGCGCGAATGGATTATGATTTTCATTTGGTGGCCCGCGATAGGGAGCGTCTTAAAGCGGTTGGCGCTGACTTGAGGGCGCGCAGTACTTGTCGTTGTTCGGAACAAGTTTTTGATTTTGTGGAGATGGAGCGACATTCTGAAGTCATGGAGGGCGCTAAGGAGGCACTTGGAGGATTAGATTTGGCTCTCATTGCCTACGGCACCATGGGTAATCAGCGGGAATGCGAGACGAATTTTGGGCGTGTACAGGAGGAGGTCACAACCAACTTCACGAGCGTTGCCTCTATCCTAAATCTATTAACCGGTTTTTTCGAGAAGCAAGGTAGCGGATCACTTGCTATTATCACCTCTGTGGCAGGTGATCGGGGAAGAAAGCGCAACTATATCTACGGTTCCACCAAGGGAGCGATTTCGATCTACGCGCAGGGGCTGCGCAACCGACTCTGTCGAAAGGGCGTTCATGTTCTTACGATTAAGCCAGGATTTGTTGACACACCGCTAACCGCGCACCTAGTTAAGAATCGTTTCTACGTGAAGCCGGAGGTCATAGCCAAGGATATTGTTAAGGCGCTTCGGAAAAAGCGAGAGGTTGTTTATACGCCTTGGTACTGGTTTTGGATTATGTGGGGGATTAGAATAATTCCGGAGAGAATCTTTAAGCATTTTCAGCTTTAGTTAGAAAATACCAGCGACTCCTGTTCAGAGGCCCAAATTCACATCGAAGTTAAGCTTTGCAGCGAACCATTGGGGGATTACCTAATATGAGAGTTGAGGGCCCTAGATTTTATTTGCTCCCATTGGAGGGAGTATTGTAGTTTCCTTGCGCAACGGTAGTATTATCAAGGTCGATGAGATTTTCTAATTTGAGAAAGGGAGTGCTTTGGGTTCTGGTGATATTTGGTCCTTCCCTCGGAGTCATGGGGGCCGCTGACCAGAATAAACTAGACGAACGTATCCGGAAGCTGACCGACCGGTTCGAATTGATCGCCGGAAAGTCGCGGACCAAAATTCCCAGCTATGTTCTCCGTCGTGCCCAGGGGATCGTGATTTTCCAGGAGTTCGAGGCTGGGCTTCTCGTTGGTGTTCGAGGTGGCAATGGAGTTGCGCTAGCACGGGATCCCAAAACCGGAAAGTGGAGTCTTCCCTCTTTCATTAAGACAGGGAAGGGAAGTTTTGGTCTGCAAGCCGGAGGGCATGAGATCTCAGCTGTTATGGTAGTTTTTGATTCCAGTGTGATGCGACAGCTTGCACGGGCGAGATTTAAGATCGGGGTTAATGCGGCAGCCACTGGGGGGCCTGTGGGATTCGAAGCCGATACAAGAGTCGGACTTCCTCCGATCGTCGTTTATTCAAATGCTACAGGACTGTTTGCGGGAGTTTCTATCGAGGGTGGTGTTTTGACACCAGGCAACAGAGCGAATCAGAGGTATTACCGCATGGGAGGGGTTACCATGTATGAAATCCTCTACGAAGGCACGGGGGCCGGAACTCCGACTACACAGAGACTGCTCGAGACGATTGGTCGGTATGAACGTGACTAGATCGCAAGATATTCGTGACTTTTCTGTCGCATGGAAACCCATCTATATCGAGTTTTACAACGAACAGAAAAGTGAGCTACCCTATAAAGGGACCACGAATGCTGGGTGTTGTTTCCGGTAAGATTCAGACTTTGGAAATGCTTTCCCTTAAAAGCGTAAGCACTGAACCGCAACTTCTTTAGACTCTATTCCATTCCTAGTTGTCGCCGGAAAGTACGAAATGGGGGATGTTTCACTTTTTATTCGATTAGTATTTGCTTAAAGTGGTGCTAAGAGAATTTTCTTGGCATATGGGGTGGTTTTTTTTAGAGGTAACCCTCGCAATTTGTAATAACATATTGTTTGGGGGAACTAGTTCTATGGAAATTCAAGCTTATCTTAAACCGACATGTGGATGGAGCAAGGGTGTGCGAGCGATCTTTGCAAAGTATGATTTGGAGTACGAAGACAAGGACATTATTAACCACCCGGCGATCTATGCTGAGATGGTTGAAAAATCTGGCCAAATGCTTTCCCCGTGTGTGGAGATTGATGGCGTAATGCTGGCTGATGTGAGTGGTGAGGAAGTTGAAAACTATCTTCTGGGTAATGGGCTAGTGAACCCCAGTGATACGGAGGCCGGCGTGCCGATTGATGCTCCTTGCACAGATGAACAGCATGCGCAAATGAACGCGCAATCCCAATCTGTTCGGTTTTTTTAGGATTCCGTCCGAATTGGGATGAGCCATCGTTAATTCATTAACGATGGTGAGTTTCGAGTAGGCCGAGAGGAAGCGAGATCCTAATAGATCTCTTCGATTGTAATCCGAATATCTGAATCAGGGCTGCAGTCGGCTCGTATGGAAACGAAACGGTGCCGATATTTGAAGTAGGCTGGCCAGAGCGCCTTGCGGTCGGTTTCAGGTACGGATATATGATTAATCGCATCAGGGGAATGGAAATCAAAATCCCCCTCTGGGATATTTCTTGGGAGGTTAACCATTCGCTTTTTGCAGTCGAAGAGGAACATCAACCAGTGGTTGGCTGATTCGTAGTTTTTCTCCGCAACCATGCCAAAGAGGTGGAGATCTTTTTCACAGAGGATCAGTCCCGCCTCCTCCCGCGCCTCGCGGATGGCACATTCAAAAGGACTCTCTCCAGTGTCCATTTCAAGTTTGCCTCCGATCCCGCTCCAAAGCCCAAGATTGGGCTGCTTTCGTCTCTTCAGCAGAAGAAAACTGCCTCTAGTATTCCGAACATATAGCAAGACACTAATTTTGTAGGGGAGCGATACCATTGTATTTTATTTAAGGGTCACAGACTCGATTGTATACCGGATGGATCCTTCCGATCGAGTATTAGTTATTGCGAATAATATGGAAAGACTATAGGTTGATATTGAGTGGTAGGGGATTGACGGGATTTCGTTCAAGTAGTTGATGAGTGATGCAGGCCCGATAATAAAAGCCTTGCCACCGCCTAAGTTACTGTCAGTGGCTTGGTGGTCAGATCAGTTGATGCTCATCTTCAGCTCTGAGAATCAGCAAGTTTGGTCTCGTAACCTCGTTCCTGCGTAATAGGCTGGGCACGGATCGATTTTTAATTGGGGAAGCTTATATTTTACAATGTTTTTATCTAGTTTTTACTTGTCGGTCGTATCCAATTAAACACCATCATGCGGCCTGACAACATACCTTGGACGACTAAAGCAAAAGGTTATCAAAGAGATGACTGAAGGACAATTTAGACTTAAGATAGGCTTGCCAAGTGGCAGCCTTGAAAAGGCAACCTTAGCCCTTTTTGCGAAAGCAGGCTGGAAAGTCTCAGCCAGCGCGCGCTCCTACAAACCAGCAATCGACGACCCCGAATTGGAAGGACATTTCCTGCGCTCCCAAGAGATCAGTATGAATGTTGAGATGGGGCATTTTGATTGCGGTCTTTGCGGACACGATTGGATTGTGGAAAATGGATCCGATGTGGTGGAGGTATGTGAGCTCCCGTACAGTAAAGCTTCGAATAGATCTTCAAGATGGGTGTTGGTAGTTCCTGAGTCATCGGGGATCCGTGATATTGAAGATCTAAAGGGAAAACGTATTGCTACAGAATTAGTTGGGGTCACGCAGCGGTATCTGGAAACCAAGGGAATTGAGGCAAAAGTCGAATTCTCTTGGGGCGCGACCGAGGGGAAAGTCCCTGATCTGGTGGATGCAATTGTAGATATTACCGAGACTGGGGCTTCAATTCGTGCAAATCAGCTGCGCATCGTGGAGACCCTGCTTGAGACAAGCACTAGGGTCATTGCGAACCGAGAGAGCTGGAAAGATCGGAAGAAGCGCGATAAGATCGAGACAATTGCCTTACTTCTAAAGGCAGCTTTGGAAGCCGAGGACAAGGTCGGGTTGAAGCTGAACTGTCGAAAAAGCAACCTTGATAGTATTTTAAAAAACCTGCCCGCTTTGCGTAACCCTACGGTGAATCAGCTAGCGGATCCAGAATGGGTGGCACTGGAAACGATTATCGACGAGACAATAGTACGGGAAATCATTCCGGTTCTGAAATCCAACGGGGCGGAGGGGATTATCGAGTACGCATTGAATAAAGTTATCTACTAGAAATCGTCCGCCACTGAATTGGTCTTATTTCTGTCTCATCGACCTGCAATTTGTAGAGTCAGTTTGGTCCGGAGTTCAAAGTCCCACAAAAGTGCAGACCGCTTTTTCCTTGCACGAATCAATGTTTAGGGCCAGTTTGTTTGCTTTTTCGCGTATTTAGAATGCCGTGCGAGATCTATTTGTTTGGGGGCATTATCTCTCGCGGCCTAATAACATTAATCCCTTCGGTCAATTTGACGAAGAGTATTTGAACTGAAAAGAGCCTATGAGTTCGACTATAATGGAGGAATTGCTCGCTGAGAGCAGCTTTGAAAATCTCAAAGAGGGTGCGATCGTAACAGGAACGATCACTGAGATCCGCGATAGCGATGTGGTGATTGATATTGGGGCCAAGGCCGAAGGCGAGATTTCCGCTTCTGAATTCATTGATGTGGGGGAGTTGCAGATTGGGGCCGAAATCGAAGTTTTCCTTGAAAAACTAGAGGATCGAGATGGTAATCCAATCCTTTCCTATGACAAAGCCGAACAGAAGAAAAACTGGGAGCATATCCTAACCAAGTGTGAAGAAGGAACGGTCATGTCGGGCCGTGTTAAGGCTAAAGTCAAGGGGGGGTTAATTGTCAATATTGGCGTTGATTCCTTTCTTCCTGCTTCACAGATCGATGTTCAACCTCCCAAGAATCTTGATCAATATGTAGGGCAGACATTCGACTTTAAGGTTCTAAAAATTAATCAGGATCGCCGGAATATTGTAGTATCCCGCCGTGAACTAATTGAAGAGCAGCGACAGGTAAAGCGGCGGCAACTCCTAGAAGAGGTGAATCCAAATGATATTCGAACAGGAGTGGTAAAGAACATCACTGACTACGGCGCTTTTATCGATCTCGACGGACTTGACGGCCTATTGCACATCACGGATATGAGCTGGGGCCGAATTTCACATCCAAGCGAAATGGTTACGGTGGGGGAAGAAGTCAATGTGATGATTATCGAAGTGGATCAGGAGCGAGAGCGCGTCTCGCTTGGGCTTAAACAGACGACGCCGAATCCTTGGGAAGGTATCGACAGCCGCTATCCAGTCGGCGTGCAAGTTCGGGGGAAAGTTGTAAACCTCGTGCCCTACGGTGCTTTCGTCGAGCTGGAGGAAGGTGTCGAGGGCTTAGTTCACGTCACTGAACTCTCCTGGACCAAACGAGTTAATAAGCCTAGCGAGATACTCAATGTGGGGGACGAAGTGGAAGCAGTTGTCTTGGGGATCCAAAAAGAGGAGCAAAAGATTTCGTTGAGTGTTCGTCAGCTGGAACCGAATCCATGGGACATGACGAAACACAATTACCCAGTTGGGGCCAGGGTGCGTGGAAGGATTCGTAATCTGACCAGTTACGGAGCCTTTGTTGAATTGGAAGAGGGGATCGACGGAATGATCCATGTTTCTGACATGTCATGGACTCGGAAGGTCAACCATCCGAGTGAAATCGTAAAGAAGGGGGATGAGGTCGATGCTATTGTGCTCGACGTTATTCCTGAAGATCAGCGCATTGCGCTGGGAATGAAGCAATTGGCGGCCGATCCTTGGAGCGAAATAGATACCCATTATAAGATTGGAGATGTGGTCAACGGGAAGATTGGTAAGATTACGTCCTACGGATGTTTTGTCGAATTGGAGCATGGAATTGATGGGCTCGTTCACATAAGCCAGATCAGCGAGGAGAGGGTAGAAAAGGTAAAGGACGTGCTCGAAACTGGGCAGGAAGTTACTTCTAGGGTGATTCAGATTGATCGCGATGAACGGCGCATAGGTCTTAGTATCAAGGCTGCTCACTATGACGCCGAGCAGCTGGCGGCTGAGACTGCTGTCTACGAGTCGATTGGACGAGAAGAACTAACAAATCTCGGCGATATTTTAGACGAAGCCACGAAATAAAAATTGCGTGGCTTTAACCTTTATCTCTTTGGAGGGAAGGGAGGTCTAACCTGTGACAAAAAGATAGGGAGTTTGGGTCTTCCTGTTTGAGAAGGCGTGGTTGTCTAGGCGCGAAGTTTTGTAGGATTGGATCATTTTCTCGGAGTTCTCGCTTCTTTAAATGAGTTACGAATCCAATTTTTTTGCCATTTTTACGGCGGAGAACATAGCTTTGGCTTTGTTCAGTGTCTCTTGAAACTCTAAATAAGGCTCTGAATCGGCCACAAGTCCAGCGCCCGATTGGATATATACGGTATTATCCTTTAGAAGAGCAGTTCGAAGTGCGATGCAAGAGTCTAGATTCCCGTCGTAGCTGAAATAGCTAACCGCGCCTGCATAAGGGCCTCTCTGTTGACGTTCCAACTCACTAATGATCTGCATAGCTCGTATTTTTGGGGCTCCACTCACGGTTCCCGCAGGGAACGTTGCGCGCATAAGGTCGTAGGCAGTCCGGCCTAGGGAGAGCCTTCCTTCCACCTGTGACACTATATGCATTACGTGGCTATAGCGTTCGACTACCATGTATTCCGGCACTGTCACGCTTCCAAATTCGCAGACTCGACCCAGATCATTACGGGAGAGATCTACCAACATAAGATGCTCCGCTCTTTCTTTATCGTCTGACAGAAGGTCTTCTTCATAATCAAGATCTTCCTTGGAGGAATTGCCACGAGGCCGTGTTCCCGCTATTGGTCGCGTTTCAGCTCGACCATCGGTAAGCCGTACGTGTACTTCCGGCGAGGCGCCGACCAAGGCAAATTCGGCAGCTTCATAGAGAAACATGTAGGGGGAGGGATTTACTGTCCGAAGAGTGCGGTAAAGGTCGAGTGGAGAATGGGAGAAGGGTTCTTCGAACCGCTGCGAGAGCACGGCTTGGATGATGTCCCCTTCAACTATATACTCTTTGCTGCGAAGGACCAGATTCTCGAACTCCTGTTTTCTAAAATTGCTTGGCGGGAGAGCGATCTTCCCGGGATCGGAAAGTGGAATAGGAGCAAGACGTCTTTCCTGTTGAAGAGTGGTGTAGAGATTTTCGATTCCGGCAATCGCGGTGGCGTAAGCGGACGCAGCATCATCTTCGATATGCGCGTTGATAAGGAGACGCAAAGTTTGTTTGGCCCGATCAAAAATCACAACCGTGTCCGTGATCATAAAGTGAAGTATTGGCATATTATGGGGATCACATTCAGCAGGAGGGACGGTGGGCTCAATACAATGAATATACTCGTAACCAAGAAAACCCACAGCGCCACCGATAAATCTCGGCATACCTTCGATTGCGACAGGGCGGTAATCTCGCATCTCCTTTTCAACCACCGTCAAGGGATCGGCAGGGGTCTTGATTTGCGTTATCTGGCCGTTGCGGTCTATCAACTCGGTGTGGTCGAGATAAATATTAAGGATTTTCCTCGGTTGGCAGCCAATGATCGAATAGCGAAAAAGGTTGGCCCCTCCTTCAATTGATTCGAGCAGGAAAGCAGGTCCGGTTCGATTCAGTTTGGAATAAACCGAGACGGGAGTCTCAAAATCGGCCATTAGATCGGAGTAGACAGGTATGAGATTGCCTTTTTGCGCGAGGCGCAGGAACTCCTCTTTGGAAGGGAAGATTTTCATAGGAGATCCGGAGATCGATAAATGCCTGGTCCAAAAATGATTACGATTCAAGTGGGAGCAGGTGAGCGAGTGGTACGAAGATATCGGAATGCGGGGTAATTCACGGTAAGGAAGCAAATTTTAACAACGAATCAATCAGATTATTCGACTGCCCCATCTGTAGAGTCTATTCAACGGTTACAGACTTGGCTAGATTACGGGGTTTGTCGACGTCACATCCCCTTTCAGCGGCAATAAAATAGGCAAAAAGCTGGAGAGGGATTGTAGCAAGAATTGGCAGTACGCAAAGGTGACAATCGGGAATGTGGATAATTTCATCAGCAACATTTTCCGGGAATTCTACTCCTGCCGAGGTAATTGCGATTATTGGGCCCTTGCGTGCTCGTATCTCCTGAATGTTGGATAAACTCTTATTGAAAATTTCTCCTTTGTTGGCGAGGAAAACAGTTGGACATTTGGGACTGATTAGAGCAATTGGACCATGTTTCATCTCGGCTGCAGGATACCCTTCAGCATGAATGTAAGATATCTCTTTGAGCTTGAGAGCACCTTCCAGAGCTAAGGGAAACATCAATTGCCTTCCTAAAAATAGAAAATTTTCAAAGTGTGCATATCTTTGAGCAATCTCCTGAATCCGGTCAGCTTGATCAAGAACCTGACTGGCCTGGCCCGGTAGCTGTCGAAATGCATTAACCATTGCGACTCCATCGCTAAAACTTAGATCCCGAAGCCGGCCCAAGTAAAGTGCCACCATCGAGGCAATAAGGATTTGGGAGCTGAAGGCTTTGGTTGAGGCAACCCCGATCTCAGGGCCAGCATGTTGGTAAATTCCATCATCGGAATCCCGCGCGATGGTGGATCCGACAACATTAGTGATAGCGAAGGTACGGTAACCCTTTCTCTTAGATTCTCGCAAAGCTTCGAGAGTATCTGCGGTCTCTCCGCTTTGACTGATGACGAAAACAAGGGTATTTTTGTCGAGAGGTGAATTTCTGTAACGGAATTCTGACGCATACTCAACTTCAACAGGGATGCGCGCAAATCGTTCAATAAGGTGTTCTGCGATTAGGGATGCGTGCCAAGAAGTTCCACAAGCGCAAAAGAGTATGCGGTCTATCTGTCTTAACTCACGAGGCCCGATATTATTGAGACCGTCGAACAAAGCGGTTGAGCCGTCATTAGAAAACCGGCCGCGCATACTATTTTCTAAAGCTGTTGGTTGCTCGAAGATTTCCTTCTCCATGTAGTGAGAGAACCGGCCCAAATCTGAATCTTCGGTTTGCCAGTTAACTCGATCGATAACCGGTTCGACGGTCTCCTCTGAGACCGTTAGGATGGAGAAGGTGTCAGGGGATAAAAGGACAACTTGGTTGTCATCTAGATAAGCGACGTTCTGCGTCCGACCGGCAAGGGCGGAGATATCGCTGGCCAGGATATTTTCTCCGGACCCAATGCCAACGACAAGAGGAGATCCTTTCCGGGCACCCACGATCTCGTTAGGGTGATCGGTGCAGATTACCCCGATCCCATAGGTTCCTTCCACGTGAAGGAGGCTCTTGCGCACACTTTCGAGAAAGCGATTTTTCCCATTTATCGGCTCTTCCTTGTCATAATGATAGGCAATCAGATTAGCAAGAGTCTCAGTATCAGTTTCGGAAGCAAACTGGATGTCTCTGTCTTCGAGAAATCTCTTAATACTGAGATAATTCTCGATTACACCGTTGTGGACGAGGGCCACCTTGCGGTCGTGGCTTAGGTGAGGATGAGCGTTGGTGTCGCTGACACTACCGTGGGTTGCCCAGCGGGTATGACTGATGCCAAGATTTGAGTTGAGCTCGACCTTACGAATCTCGTTAACGAGTGTCTGTACGCGGCCGCTTTTCTTGATTGTTTGGAGACCGTCCTTTTTCCAAACAGTGAGGCCTGCAGAATCGTAGCCGCGGTATTCCAGTTTCTTTAGGCCCTCAAGAAGGATCGGGGTGGCATTCTGTTTTCCAACATATCCGACAATCCCACACATAGAGGTGTGGAAAGATATTGGAATTTGATTTGGATTCAAGCAGAATGCTAGAAGTCTGTAGGTATCCTCCTATTGGGTTCGGGTGCTACGGTCGATACAATTACTATTGGAGGCGATATACAAAGAATGAAACCGCGAGTTGTCAGTGTGGTTATGGGTGGTGGCCGAGGGACACGGTTACAGCCGCTGACAAGCTTGCGTTGCAAACCGGCAGTTCCATTAGCGGGAAAATATCGGTTGGTCGATATTCCAATCAGCAACTGCCTAAATTCTGGGCTGAATCAGATCTATGTATTAACTCAATTTAACACTGCTTCGTTACATCGCCACATCCGAGAATCATATGTTTTTGATGCCTTCGGAGGGGGGTTCGTCGACATTCTCTCGGCGGAACAGACAGAAGCGGGAGATAATTGGTATCAAGGAACTTCTGATGCGGTAAGGCAGAATCTCCACCATTTTCACGCAGGAGAAAAAGATCTATTTCTTATTGTGTCCGGGGATCAGCTCTACCAAATGGACTTCCGGCACATTATTGAGCAGCATCAGCGCAGCGGTGCCGAAGTGACGATAGCCGCGAAACCGGTTCCGATCTCTCAGGTTGAGAGCCTAGGGATCATGAGGGTTGGAAAGAGTCTAGAGATAGAGGAATTTTTTGAAAAGCCAAAGGAGCCCGGGGTGATCAATGGACTTAAGATGATCGGTAAAGTGGATAGAGAGAGTGATGAAGAACGCTGTCTCGCTTCAATGGGAATCTACATATTTAATAAATCGACTCTTTTCCATGCACTTGAGCATTCCAATGCTGACGATTTTGGGAAGGAGATCATTCCGGGGCTCCTCGGGAGAGCGAAGTTACATGCCTTCATTTTCGATGGGTACTGGGAAGATATTGGGACCGTGGGTGCCTTTTTCGAAGCTAATCTCCGATTTACTGAGCGGGTTCCTCCTTTCAACTTCTTCGATCGGGACAGAGTTATTTACACCCATGCTCGATTCTTGCCCGCTTCAAAACTGAATCGATGTCGGATTGAGCAAGGAGTGGTAGCCGATGGATGTGTAATCTCGGATGCGGAGGTCATTCACAGTGTTATTGGTATCCGTTCCGAGATTCGCGAAGAAGGTCTCTTGGAGAATGTTGTCATGATGGGTGCCGATTTCCGTGAGTCCCCTGAAGATCGGGAGAGCAATGTCGAAAAGGGAATCCCCCATATTGGAATCGGGCGGGGAGCTGTTATCAGAAATGCCATTATCGATAAAAATGCTCGTATTGGTGCTAATGTTAAACTTTCTCCTGAAGGGAAGCCTGATTTCTATGAGGACGGTGGAATTGTGATCCGGGATGGGGTCCTCGTCGTCCCAAAAGACACGGTAGTGCCGGACAATACAGATTTTTAGATTAATATAGATCAGGGGACTGTCAGGTAAACATTGGGACTTTGCTAGCTTTCCAAATAAAATGTCCGAAACATTTTCATCCCAGGCAAATTTGGAGCGCTGCATCATACATATTGATATGGATTGTTTCTATGCGGCGGTTGAGATTCGCGAGCGGCCCGAATTAATGGGAAAGCCCGTGGCCGTTGGTGGCCAAAGGCGTGGGGTTCTCACAACTTGCAATTATGAGGCGCGCAAATTTGGTTGTTGCTCTGCTATGCCCAGCTATCGAGCCCGCCAACTTTGTCCAGAACTGATCGTCCTTTCTCCCCGGTTTCAGCTCTATCGCAGAGAATCTGAAAAAATCAGGGAAATCTTTAAAGATTATACAAAATTGGTTGAACCGCTCTCTCTCGACGAGGCCTATCTTGACATAACTTCACTACCTGGGGATGGGTGGACAACTGCGAAGGAGATTAGAAAACGCATTTGGAAAGCTACTGCTCTGACCGCATCTGCGGGGATCGGCCCCAATAAACTCTTAGCAAAAATAGCTAGTGACTGGCGCAAACCTGATGGACAGTTTGAGATAAAATTGGAAGAGACAACTGCATTCATGCATGAGCTCCCTGTTGAGAATATCTGGGGAATCGGACCAAAAAGTACGACTCTTTTGAAAGGGAGTGGTATAGAGACCTGTGGTGAACTACAAAAGCTCACTCTGTTACAATTGCATAGTCTTATGGGAAAGTTCGGAGCAGAAATCTTTCGACTTTGCCGTGGACTAGATTCCCGTAAAGTGGAACCTCGCCGAATCCGGAAATCGATGAGCACCGAACGGACATTTGACGAAGATCTCCGCAGTCTCGAGGAAAGTATTCACGAATTGAAAAAGCTTCACCATGCACTAGCAAAGGATCTCAAGGGGAAAGGTGCTCAGCGTGCTATACACAAGATATTTGTAAAACTGAAATTCTCCAATTTTCGTCAAACGACGAGAGAATGTGTGAGCAAAGAGTTCTCATTTCCTGTTTTACACCGGCTTCTCGAAGAGGCTTATACGCGCAGCAATGAAGGGATTCGGCTATTGGGGGCTGGAGCGCGTTTTCAAGAAGATTCACCAGAGAACATCGAGCAGCTCGAAATTCCATTTGAAATTTAGGAATTGGTGGGAGGAGAATTCCTAAAACAAAATTATTGCGGACCCCTAACTCTAAATCGGAATCGCTTGGTGCTTGACCAGCTACCAGCAAAAACCATCCTTTGGGCGCTCATGGCTTCTTCTCCACAGAACGAGTCTAGGATGGATCGCATTGTCGGGCTTTGTCGTCGCCGGGGGTTTATTTTTCAGTCTTCCGAAATCTATGGCGGAATCAATGGGTTTTTTGACTACGGTCCGGTCGGAGTAGAATTGCGCCGAAATATCAAGGAAGCTTGGTGGCACGATATGGTTCAGCTCCGTGATGATATCGTCGGCTTGGATTCTTCAATTATTATGCACGGTGACGTATGGAAAACATCAGGCCATGCTGATGGATTCGCCGATCCTATGGTTGACTGTAGAGAATCAAAGTTACGGTACAAAGCGGACCAGATTTTCTTTTCCGATGTTGTGGTTGACGGTGAGACGATAGGTTATGTTTCGGTTCTTGAATCTCCTGCGATGACTGAGGAGGCTCAGGAGGAGGCGGATAGACTAAAGCGGAAACTTGGTGCCCGAGGGCAACTGGACCCGATCAACTTGCGTGATTTTACTAAGGCCAAAATAGAGGAAATCGAATTGATTCCCTCGCCGGCCACCGGGAAGCCGGGGTCTCTCACTCCACCGCGTGATTTTAACATGATGTTTCAGACCTATGTTGGAGCCCTGCGCGATGAATCTGCAATCACCTATCTCCGGCCGGAGACTGCCCAAGGGATCTTTGTCAACTTTAGGAACATCGTTGATTCCGGCCGCCTGAAAATTCCCTTTGGCATCGCCCAGATTGGAAAGGCTTTTCGTAACGAGATAACCCCACGTAACTTCATCTTTCGCTCCCGAGAATTCGAGCAGATGGAGATTGAATACTTCATACCCCCTGGCGATGAGTGGGAGAAGTACCATGAAGAATGGATTGGCGTTCGGCTGGATTGGTTTGATGCTATCGGGTTGGAGAGGAAGCGCTTAGGTTGTGATGTTCACGGACAGGACAGTCTCGCCCACTATGCGAAGGCTTGCACTGATATTACTTTCGAATTTCCTTTCGGTGTCCAAGAGTTGGAAGGGATTGCGGCGAGGGGCGATTTTGACCTTAGCCGTCATAGCGAGGGATCTGGAAAGTCGATGGAATATTTTGATGATGCCACCGGCAAACGCTATGTTCCCCATGTGATCGAGCCTTCTCTGGGGGTAGACCGGACTCTGCTTGCGCTTCTTTGCAGTGCTTATCAAACCGATGAGATTGGTGGTGAAAAGCGGGATGTACTTCGGTTCCATCCGCGAATTGCGCCCTACAAAGCTGGGGTTTTCCCTCTGCTAAAAAATAAACCTGAGCTGGTGAACAGGGCTCGTGGGATATACGACTGTCTCCGCTCGCGCTGGAACGTATTCTACGACGAAACCGGAGCGATCGGTCGTCGTTATCGAAGACAGGACGAAATTGGCACTCCTTATGGGGTGACGGTAGACTTCCAGACACTTGAGGACGGAACAGTTACGCTCCGAAATCGAGATTCCACCGAACAAGTGCGGATTTCGGAGGAGGGAATAGTTACTTATATAGCGGAGCGTATTTCCTAGGCTCAAAATCCCATTTAGGATTTCAAGGTTAAGAAATACGCCAGTCAACTAATTCAACTTGGGGATTCCGGCGACCGTTCCACGTATTCCAGTTGGCCCTCACTGCTAGATCGAGGGAATCTCCAACTGGTGGGCGCCTTTGCGACATCTTCCATGCTACTCCAGCAAGTGGGCGGCGGGAGGAATCATTTAGTTGAAAGCGTAGGTGCCCATTACCGAATTCTGAGGGCGTTCGATTCAGGGAAACTCTCTTAAGTCCGAAGATGGGTTCAGGATTGTTTTGGCCATAGGGGTGAAGGCATTCGAGGTCGTCAAGAAGCCTCTCATCAATATCCTCAAGTTGGATCCACTGGGTTAATTCCAGCTCTTTTTCAGGGATAGAGCCACCCAGCTCGTGGGTTGCTACTTGGTTGAAGGCTGTTCGAAATTTCTCAACGTTTTCAGCCTTTAGAGAAACCCCCGTAGCCATTGGGTGTCCACCCCAGCTATCGAGAAGATGATGACATGATCGCAGTAAATCGACGAGATTGACTCCCGATATGCTGCGTCCAGAACCTTTGGCGAAGCCACCCTCTTCTCCCAGAACGATGCTAGGTCTGTTGAAGAGTTGAGCAAGTCGGCTAGCGACAATTCCGACTACTCCTGGGTGCCAGGAAGAGTTGTGAAGGACAAGCCCTGAACTTCCGGCGAGCTCCGTATTAACCTGCTCTTCAGCTTGGAGGAAGACTGCTTTTTCAATTTCCTGTCTTTTGCGATTGAAAGAGTCTACCTTACGAGCCGCCTTGCTGCATTCCGTCCAGTTTTCACTGAGAAGCATATTGATTGGCAAGAGTGCGTTGGCCAACCGGCCGCAAGCGTTAATGCGCGGCCCAAGACGAAAAGAGACATCAAAAGGGGATATGTCCTCACCGATCGATTTTCCACTCACCTCCAGAAGGGCGTTTATTCCAGGCCGGTGTGCACTTCGCAGTCGTAGGAGACCATGGCTAGCGAGAATTCGATTTTCCCCTAACAGAGGTACTAGGTCCGCAATGGTGCCCAGAGCAACTAAATCTAGGTGGTCCTTGAGCTCAAATTCATGAGCGGCTTCGTCTCCTACATCGCGGAGTTGTTTAATGAGTCCGTGGACCAGCTTGAAAACCAGACCGACGCTTGAGAGATGACGCCAGGGTGCACTCGGGCTGTCATGAACGTGCGGATTGACCAGGATGCAATCTTTTGGGAGACTGTCTTTTGAAGAGTGGTGATCAAGAATGATCACATCAACCCCCAGACTCCTCAGGTGAGCAATATCTCCGCTGGAGTTTGTTCCGCAGTCTACCGCTACTAGAAGATCAGGGCGGTCTTGTGCAAGGGCGCGATTGATGGCGCTGGGCGAGAGCCCATAGCCATCAGAAAGACGTTGAGGGACAACATACCGAGGGAAAATTCCTAAATGTCTTAGAGAACTTACGAGCAAAGTAGTACTGGTTACTCCATCGACGTCGTAGTCCCCGAAAACAAGAATTGATTCCCGTTCCCTCATGGCGCGCTGGAGGCGTTCGACAGCTAGATCAAGATTTCTGATCTCGAAAGGATTACGAAGATTCCGGAGCTTCGGATTGAGAAAATCATGGGCAGCAGATGCTTCCGTGAATCCGAGTCGATAAAGTATGCGAGCAACGATTGGGTTAATAGACAGACTGTTCCGGAGGATTTCTATTCGATGATCCGGGACAGGAGAATAGCACCAGCGCATCGTTTCTCAGGTGACGTTTTTCTTCGATGTTTCCCACTCATACTTGGGAAGCATATCCCCTCGTTCCTCAACATGGCGTCGATCGCCCTTGTGCCACCAGAAAAATACCGGACTAGCGATAAAGATCGATGAGAACGTTCCGGTGAAGATACCTATTATGAAAACAAGAGCAAAATCGACAACAACACCAGCTCCAAATAAGAAGAGAGGACATGTGGCGAGGAGTGTGGTAATACTAGTCAGAATTGTTCGGGCCAGGGTGCGATTAATGGCGACGTTGACGATTCTTTCGAGTCGGGTGCCGGGGTTCAGAGTGAGTTCCTCTCGGATCCGGTCGAAAACAACGATGGTATCGTTAAGGGAGTATCCGATAATCATTAGAACCGCAGCCACCATGGGAGCAGTGAATTGTCCACTCCCGATTCCCCCCATTCCTAATAGGACGTAGAGCCCAATGCTCATGAAAATATCGTGAACTGTAGCTATAACCGCACCAATCCCGTAACCAATCTCAAACCGAAGGGCGACATAAACGAGAATGGCGAGAAGAGCTAAGATAACGGACAGAACGGCACCGATTTTGATTTCATTTCCCACTGAAGGACTGATCTCAGACTTGCCCAGAAGCTCAAGTCCGGCATCAGGAAATGCATTATTGAGGGCTTGGAACACTTCGCCGCCTCTTTTACCTTCAGTTTGTATTTTGAGGGTTTCTTTTGCCTGGCCGAGGGAAGTTTGAGAGAGGGTGTTGATTTCGCCTAGATCGTTATTCTGGGCTACGGCGTCAATCTCTTGCGAGGTGAGCTTCGTTTCAAAGTTCACGGTTAACTCATCACCGCCCAGAAAATCAATTCCAAAGATTTGGTTCCAATTGACGGCAATGGCGCCAATCCCAATGAGAACAACTACCCAAGAGGATTGGAAGGCAATCTTGCGGTAGCTGAGAAAGGGCACCCCTTCAATACGGAAGAGGCTCTTTTTCATCATACTCTTCACAAAACCGGTATTGATAATCAGTTCCAGCAATGCTCGACTAACAATAAGAGCACAGAAAATTGAGGAGATAATTCCGATAGCCAAAGTCACACCAAATCCTCGGACTGGACCGGACCCTAACCATATAAGAATTGAGGCGGTGATAAGGGTGGTCACATTGGCGTCAACGATAGTGGAAAGCGCTTTGTCGTAACCGGATACTAGGGCGGCAGGGAGTGTCTTCCCCTCCCTTAGCTCTTCGCGAATACGTTCAAAGATAAGGATATTAGCATCGACTGCCATACCGAGGGTGAGGACCAGAGCGGCTACTCCTGGAAGTGTGATTGTTGCACCAAAGCTGGAAAGAGTGCCGAAGACGATTACAATATTAATGATTACGGAAATGACCGCTATCATGCCCGCTGACATGTAGTAGAGCAGCATGAAGCCGATCACGACACAGGCGCCAATTTGAAAGGCGGTAAAGGAGGAGTCTCGGGCGTCAGCCGCCATGGTCGGACCAATATCATTCAACTCGTCGACCTCAAGTCCGATTTTAAGGGGATTGTTCAGAACATTGGAAAGCTCTTGCGCTTCTCGCTGTGTGAATTGGCCAGAAATTTCGGCTCCTCCACGAATCTCCTCTCTAACGGTTGGGGCGCTGTAGAGTTCTCCATCTAGGATAATAGCCAGTTGGCCCACAGTTTGTGTGCGTTCATTTTCCTCTGCGATTCTTCGGGTGGCACTAGCAAAGGCTTCTTCTCCATCTGATGTAAATCGGAGCAACACTCGAAAGCTTCCAAACTCGGTTGGTGCGGCAAATGCTTCATCTATGATATCCCCCTCCATTTCCGGAATTTTCTTGATATAATATGGTGTCTGCGTGATTTGTCCGGTTTTACGGTCTTCTCGCAGCTCAACCATGGAACGGTATCCGATCGGCGGATCCTGTTCCAGAGAGGGGACAGCAGTGCGGTGGACAAGACTGAATACGAGGAGTGCCGGTTTGCCGATATCAGCGACCATCCCTGGATCTTTGCTCAGTTCTAGGCCAGGCAACTGTACCTCGATGTGTTTGTCCCCAATAAGGCGTATTACTGGTTCTGCTACTCCAAATCCGTCAACCCGTTTACGCAGGATCTCCACTGCTTTATTTAATTCGGCCTCTCTAAAAAATTCTTTTTCGGCTGCGGTTAGTTCTTCTCTTTCGCCAACCCCTAGATTTATTTCAGCATTTTCTGTATCCTTTACTCTGTAAGTGACTGATACTCCTCCTTTTAGATCTAAGCCAGGCTTAATTTTTCCTTTGGAACGCAGGCGCAGCTCGTCTAACAAAATTTGGTTTCTTTTCTCTAGGTTCCGAATGTCCCGTGCATTGATCTCGGGAAAGAATTTCTGCAGGTCGATTTTCTCGTTCTTCAGAATGTTGCGAAAAGCGATGAAGAAGGAGTTGGCCTCACCGGCTGAGACCTGGGTAATTGCTCTTTCGTGCAGTTGCTTAAATTCCTCCAGCTCAGCCGTTGCCTGGCTCAGGATAAAGCTGTCGAAGGGTGAGTCCTGAACCGGGATTATATTGAGGATCGCCCATGCCAGGATTGCCATGGCAAGAGCGCTCTTCCATATGATGCTACCAGCCATCTAATTCTCGATTTTAGACTGTACCGCGTTTTTGCTCAGCTCGATCTTCGTATTCTCAGCGATCTTCACAACGAACCGGTCCTCTTTCACGTTGGTGATTTCACCATAGATTCCACTAGAGGTGATAACATAGTCGCCCGATTGAAGTTCTGAGAGGAGTTTGGCATGCGCCTTTTGCCTTTTCCTCTGGGGGGCCAATAGCAAAAACCAGAGTCCGGCAAAGAGAAGGATATAGAAGAAGATGATTGATCCTCCTCCAGATCCTGCTCCTCCTGCCTGTGCAAGAGTCGGAAGTAATTGAATAGGATTATGAAATAAGCTCATTTTCGCGGCTGTAGTTGAAATTAAAACAATGAAGATAAGTGATATTCAGAATGCAAGCCAAAGGAATTGTTCAAAAAACTGTTGAATGTAGTCTTGATGATATTAACTGGTCGCTTTGTATTCCTTGGTCTGGTTGAATACCGTCCATTTATCAACAGACTGGGGAAGATAGCAAGGAGACTACCTAAAATTTGCCAGCATTTCTACACTATAACATAATATTGTAGTTCGCCAATTCGATTGACATTTAACGCGGACAATTTAGGAAGGGCGATCTTTAAAGGTGACCACTTCCGATTCGAGTCAGACTTCGGTCTTTGACCGCAGTTCTCTCCGAGAGGAGACGATTACGGATGCTGTTATCCGGCTGGCTGGAGATTCGCAGGACGGAATACAGACGATCGGGGGATTCCTGGCGCGGCTGGCTGGACGGAGCGACCAGGATGTCATGACTTATATGACCATCCCGTCAACCATCGCGGGAGGCCCTTCTATTTTCCAGGTTAGAATAGGATCGGGAGATGTTCTTTCAGCCGGCGATGCGGCTGATTTCCTCGTTGCATTCTACCAACACAGCTACGATGAGCATATAGAATCCCTTAAGGAAGGAGGCGTGCTCATCTATGATGCGGATCATGTTGAGCCGGATGTTGAAGACCGACGGTTTGTCAATGTTGCTGTCCCGATATCTGGGCTCACCATTGAATCACTAGGTGGTAATGCTAAAAGCAAGGGGAAGAATATTTTTGTGCTGGGGTTGATCGCTCGGATTTTTAATTTACATGTAGAGAAGCTGAAGCTTCTAATGAAGGAGCGATTCGGGGGGAAAGGTAAGGGGATATTGCGCAATGCCTACCTAGCGTTCGACGCTGGGTTTGGCTATCCGATGGATAACGTCCTGACCCGTTATTACCAATTCGATAAATCGATTCGAAGAGCAGGTAGGCCCCAGGTTACGATGGATGGTAATCAGGCTCTCGCGTATGGATTAATCGCGGCGGGGGTGCGCTATGGAGCAGGTTACCCAATTACGCCCTGGTCCAGCATAATGGAATTGTTACGGGTCGAACTATCAAAATATGGAGGTGTCTTTGTCCAGGCGGAGGATGAACTTGCGGCCATATCGATCGCGTTAGGGTTCGCCTACAGCGGACATCTTGCGGTTACCGGCAGTGCCGGTCCGGGTATCTCTCTTAAGATGGAGGCTCTGGGTTGGGCCGTGATGGCGGAGATTCCTTTAGTGGTGGTGAATGTGCAGAGGGGAGGGCCCAGTACTGGATTACCGACCAACGTAGAGCAAAGTGATCTTATGCAGGCGATATATGGCAGCCATGGGGATACTCCAAGAGTTGTTGTGGCGCCTCGGCATGTTGAGGATTGCTTCTACGTGGCCTTGGAAGCCGGACAAATTGCCCGCAAGTACAGTACCCCAGTAATCATACTAAGCGATCAGGCACTAGCTACTCGTATCGAGGCATTCGACGAACCCAACTTGGAGGAATTGGTAGTTGATCCGGTGCTCGATCTCAGCTCCCGAGGAAGCGATTTCCTGCCATATGATCTTGACGCGATTACGAATCATGCCCCTCCGGGGTCGGTTATGGAAGGGGGTAAGTATCCAGTGGTGACCGGCCTCGAGCACGATGAGAAAGGTCATCCTACGGCTAATCCCCGCCTCCACTCGCAGATGACCGCCAAGCGAAGGGAAAAATTGAAAAATCTTTCCGAAGAGATCGGAATCCCTGAAGTGTATGGTGACGTAAAAGGAGACATTTTATTGGTAGGATGGGGATCGACGTTCGGCCCCATACATGAGGCAGTAGATCAAGCTCGCTCCAATGGTCGCAGGGTTGGATGTATTCACCTACATCATTTACATCCGTTTCCCAAGGGTATAGAGCAAATACTCAGTTGCTATCGCGAGACCTTCGTCGTTGAGATGAATGACGAGGGTCTGTACGGCTATGGCCAGTTAGCAGGGTTGCTCCGAGCCCGATATTGCCACCCCGGCATTCGAAGTATTACTAAAACTGATGGACTTACGTTTAAAGTGAAGGAGATACTAGAAGGCATCTCTCATTTTCCTAAAGATTCTGTGTAGATGAGGACAGTTTTTTCTGAGGGATACACGATATACACGCAATCGCCTTGAGTTTTACCTATTTTAAAATTGTAGTTAGGACGATTATCGATGGGAAGCGACCTCTTAGCAGGAAAAGAAGATTTGGCAGAAGGAATACAGCCGCGGGTAGACAAGAAAATCTTGACCGCCGACAAACCGACCTGGTGTGCCGGATGTGGAGACTTTGCAGTTTTGGCTGCTTTCTATAGGGTTTTGGAAAAGTTACAGTTGAGACATGAGAACATCGTGACTCTTGCCGGAATCGGGTGTTCCTCCCGGTTTCCTTATTTTGTTAATACCCACGGTGGGCACTTTATCCATGGGCGGGCGGTTCCTTTTGCGACAGGTGTCAGTATATCTCGACCGGATCTACATGTCTTTCTCTTCGGTGGGGACGGTGATGGATTCTCAATGGGGGGTAATCATCTCGATCACGGAGCTCGAAAGAATATCCAGATGACTTATGTCATTATGGACAATTTCGTTTACGGGTTGACTAAAAAGCAGACCTCTCCCACCTCTTTTATTGGGTTTAAGTCGAAAACAGACCCAGAGGGATCCGTAGATCAACCGATCAATCCCATGAAAAAGCTGGTCACCAGTGGTGCCACTTTTATCGCTCGTACTCACGCCACCCAAGTAAAACACATGACGGAGATGTATGAGCGGGCGATTGCTCATGACGGATTTTCCGTCATTGAGTGTCTATCTGAATGTACTGAGTTCTACCGAGGCGCTTTCGATGCCAGCGTTCCCAGAAAGGGGGGAGAGTTCGAGTTGATTAAGGAAAAGAGACATGATGGCTCTCCTGAGGATGAGAAAAGACATGACGTTTCAGACGAAACGGAAGCCTATCGATTGGCTGATCTGCCATGGCCGGGTGTTTTCGGTGTTTTTTACCAGGCAGAGCGGCCGACCAAGAATGCCCTTGAGTCTAATCTGATCGCACGTGCTCGTGAGAAGTCACAGGGGCGCTCCTCGTTGCAAATGCTGCAAGAAACGTTTACGAGGTTTAAATAGCCTGATTGTTCCGGTCCTCGAGGTTATTCCATAAAGGACGGTAGGCGGTGGTTCCCGATTGCTTCATCGACGGGATCTCCGTGTTCCAGATGTCTGGTATCCGATACCTGCTAAGGAGTTTTGCAGTACAACAAGATGGGTACATCAAATGTTATACGGAAAACTACGTTCGGGAAAGGACCATTAAACCATCATTGTAATCTTATCTCGAACTTTGCTGATTATGCCCAGTAGCAAGGTTCACGCCAGAGCCCACGATAAAAATTGATTGAGATCGAGGGTTAAAATCCCCGAAACAGGGTACACTAAAATGAGCATTAATAGATATTCCCATTAAGAGAGAGCATTCAGTTTATGGATCGATTTTGTGGAGATCGGCCTAAGGATCTTTCTTTCAAGAAGATTTGGTGATAGAGAAGATTACTCGCGAGTTGCTGGAAAAGGATTAGTCTTACGGACCCAAACTACCCAAAAGACGCCGAGGGTGCCTAAGATGATAGAATAGAAGACACCGCGGCTAAGACCGAGGATGAGACCGGCTGGATCGGGTTCACGAAAAACCTCCCCAATTATGCGAAGAATTGAATAGGCTATAAGGAATTCACCAGAAAGCTGACCAGCCGGCATTCGTTGCGGATTGGATCGCCAGAAGCGTATCTGTATATAGACCCCTAAAACAAGGCCCTCGAGAGCTGCTTCATAGAGCTGGGATGGGTGTCGGGGAGCAACAAGTTCCAGGGGAGTATTAGGCAGTGTGCTCGTTGGGAAAATTACAGCCCAGGGAACGTCGGAAAGTTTACCCCAAAGTTCGCCATTGATGAAATTGGCAATTCGGCCAAAAAGGAGTCCCGGAGGAGCAACGGTAACAATTAGGTCAGTCGTTTTGAGGAAAGGAGTTTTATTTCTTCTGGCAATAAGGAAAGCAGCTACAAGGCAGCCTGCAAAACCGCCGTGGCTAGCCATTCCCCCCTTCCAAAATTCGAAGAAAGAAAGAGGATTGCGGAGGAATGTGTTCAGGTCGTAGAGGAGCATGAAGCCCAGCCGGCCTCCGATCATTGTCCCCATGGCAAGGTAGAGGATGGCGTTTATTTGGGCTTCGGAATTCCAGGTTGACCGTTGCGTCTTGAAATAGAGTTTAAGAAGTCCGCAGGCGGTGATAAATCCTAGTATGTAAGCAATTCCGTACCATCGGATAGCAAAATCTCCATAAATTGGAAGAAGAACCGGATTCAGGTCATGCTGGAAGTAGGCTAAAAAATTTGAAGACACGTGCTTTTTGAGACCTTCGCGGAGCGCGAGTTATGATTAATTTTGTTCAGAGACTGAGCGAGAGGTCCCGTTTGCGTGCCTGCAGATGTAGATGTCTAACGCTATTTATTGAGGCGCGTTGCTTGGGGGGGACTCCTCAGCCTTTTTTTGCTCAGCTTGGTTCCGTGCGAGCTCGCGCATATCGACTGCAACATCTGTTTCCTCGTAGATTTCTCTTCCGAGGATGTGTTCAATGGTGTCTTCCACGGTAACAACACCTACAGTGGAACCGAATTCATCTACCACCATGGCAAGTTGTTGATGCGTTCTAAGAAAATGCTGCAACGCGGCAGCGGCTGAAGATGTCTCAGGAACGAAGGTCATTTCACCCATCAGTTCACTGACCTTCTTGTTATTTTGATCATTTGCCATAGCTTGTAAGAGGTCGCGACGGCGGACTAGACCGACAACGTTATCAATGCTCTCTTGATATACAGGCAGGCGGCCGAAAGGGATATTGCGAAACTGGATGAAAACTTCCTCTACAGTGAGGTTAGCATCTAACGCCGTAACAACAGTACGTGGAGTCATAATTTCACTAATATGCACGTCATCGAGACTGAGTGCATTGCGGATCATATCCCGCTCGCTGTTTGTCAACGAACCGTCCTTAGCATGTTTATCGGCCAACAGTGTTATTTCTTCATCTTCGTCAGCCACTGCTTCTACTGCTTCTTTGTCGACTACCAACCGAATCGAGTGCATCGTCAGGTAAGCTAAGGGGTACATAGAATAGCGGACTAGCTGAAGAGGGTAGACAAGACGCTTCTGAAGAACCCTTCGATAAATCACACCCATATTCTTAGGAAGGATCTCAGAAAGAATAAGGATGCCTAGAACCATGAAAAACGAAATTATCCCGACTAGATTTCCTGCTACATCCTTAGCCACGCTCGCGACCCACATCGCTCCCATGGTGTTGGCAATTGTGTTGAGCGTCAGAATAGCCGAACTGGTCAATTCTATGTCATTCTTAAAAGTTTCAAGAAGACTCCCCTGCCTTGGGGATTCCTTTCTCAGCGCTTCGATTTCCGAGGTCGTAGTACTGAGTATGAAGGCCTCAAGAAGGGAGCAGAAGCCGGAAACGCCGAGAGTAAAACAAATTGGCAATATAAGGCCTGTCATGAGTGCGACGGAATCACCCTTAAAGGGGCCGCCGAAAATCCACTGTGTATGTGGATACTTTGATCAATATGGACAGCGACATGAGATTGACAAGTAAATCTTTGAAATCAGCATTTATTAATCTTCAAACTAGTGGATCAAATTTTACCACATCTACAATTTACGAAAGAGCATGAGTGGATTCGGATTGATGGCGAATCCGGTCTGGTAGGCATTACGGATTTTGCTCAGGAGGAACTTGGTGATGTTACCTTCGTAGAACTTCCCGAGATTGGATTGGTTCTCGATAGAGGAGATGTCATTGGAGTGGTGGAATCGGTTAAAGCCGCATCTGATATCTTCACCCCTTTAAGTGGGGAAATCCTCGAGATTAACACTGCTGTGGAGGACAGACCTGAGTTAGTCAACAGTGATCCCTATGGAGAAGGCTGGTTGGTACGGTTGAGAATCAAGAATCCTGAAGAGGTACAGTCCCTCCTTTCGAGTGAGGAATATGAGCGATTGATTAAGGGAGAATCATGAAGTCCTTTAGAATAGCTTTGTACCCAGGTGATGGTATTGGGGTTGAAGTAACTGAGGCGACGGTTCGAGTAATTAAGGCACTGGAGTCCAAGCTATGCGAATTCCAACTCGAAATGGTAACTTTTAATTGGGGCGTCGATTACTATGACCGACATGGCATAGTGGTGCCAGACGACTTTATTCAGACGCTCGATTCCTTTGATGCAATATTTCTCGGTGCCGTTGGATTTCCTGAGAGATTACCTGACCATATTACCCTTTCACCGTTGATAAAGCTTCGACAAGCTTTCGATCTTTACGCCTGCGTGCGGCCGGCTAGGACCTTCCAAGGGGTTCCCAAGCCGTTGGCTGGAGGGGCTGATATTGACTTAGTTGTGGTCCGAGAGAATTCAGAGGGAGAGTATGTTAACAACGGTGGGCGGTTCCATCAGGGTAAGGCCGAGGAGGTAGCTCTGCAAACGGCGGTACACACAAGACGCGGGATCGAGAGAATTCTGCGTTTCAGCTTCGACCTCGCTCAAAAAAGACGCAATCGGCTCACCATGATCACAAAATCGAACGCGCAGCGCTACGGGTTTGTCCTTTGGGATGAAATTCTAGAAGAGGTAAGGGCTGACTACACCGCAGTCGAAGTTAACAAACAACATATCGATGCCGCCTCGATGAATTTTGTAAGGTGTCCTGAGACATTTGACGTGGTTGTTGCCTCGAATCTTTTCGGGGATATTTTAACCGACCTCTCTGGCGCTGTCACTGGTAGTCTTGGGCTTAATCCGTCGGCCAATCTCGATCCTGAAAGAAGGCATCCTTCCCTCTTTGAGCCGGTACACGGATCTGCGCCCGATATTGCCGGAAAGGGGATAGCTAATCCAGTTGCCGCTATCCTAAGTGGTTCTATGATGCTCGATTGGTTAGGTCTCAAACCGGCCGGTGAAGTTTTACGAGACGCGGTTGAGAGAGTGTTAGCAGTTGGGATTTCAACTCCAGACGTAGGAGGCTCTCTCACGACTGAAAGGGTCACACAATCGATCATCGAGGAGCTCAATTAGAACTTATCTTCAAGCTTGTTGTACTGTGCCCACCGCTGGATTGAGAAGGACTCCTATCCATTCTTGGCATCTGGAAAAAGGTGCCAAGATGATGGATTTCGGAGGGTGGGATATGCCGTTGCATTACACCGGAATCTTAGCTGAACACCTTGCAACACGCAGATACGGAGGGTTGTTTGATGTCAGCCATATGGGACGGATATTGGTTCAGGGAAAAGACAGTATGCGATTTCTTCAGCGAGTTCTCTCCAACAATGCAGCAGCCCTAAAGCCGTGGCGGGCCCAGTACACACTGATTCCTAATGAAACGGGGGCGCTGATCGATGATGCCTACCTCTACCGTTTTGGAGATGCCGAATTCGTTATTGTCGTGAATGCGGTTAACCTCGAAGCAGATCTAAGGCACCTCCGTGAAGAAGGTGCGGGGTTCTCGAACCTTGAACTGAAGGATGAAACCGAAGATTCGGCTATGTTTGCTTTTCAGGGTGCTCTAACTCGGGAGATACTCAAGGGAGAGTTAGAGTTTGGGAAATTGCCTGATCCATTCCGCAACTGTCTTTCCGAAGTTGTCTTGAGCGGGGTGGAAGTTCGTGTTAGCCGTACAGGATATACTGGTGAACCAATCGGCTTTGAACTTTTCCTTGGAGCTGATCGAGCTCTAGAGGTTTGGGAGCGACTCTACTTGGCAGGCGTTGAGAGGGGAGTTTTGCCGGTTGGTTTAGGAGCAAGGGACACGCTTCGAATGGAAGCTGGACTGCCGCTCTATGGACACGAGTCGGGCAGAGTTTTGGATGGAGAGGAAATTCCTGCTATGGCTGTCCCCGCAGCGAGGGGCGCGGTCAGTTTCTCCGAGGAGAAGGGTGAATTCATTGGCGGAGAAGCACTGGCCGAACAAGCATCCGATTTACGTAGAATTCGCCGAGGCCACCCTGGGCAAACCAAAATTCTCCAAAGGCGGATTCGTTTGTTCGCGCTAATGGATAAAGGAGTAGCTCGACAGGATGACCGTATATTTATTGATGAAAAAGATGTAGGGGTGGTGACTAGCGGCACCATGATTCCCTACTGGGAATTTATTGATGAGGGTGTAACGATGCGCATCGCAGATGAAATAAAAAGGCGCCCCATCGGAATAGCTTACGTCGATATTGGCCTTCGAATTGGTCAGGAGATGACGATTAAAGTGCGAAATCGCTCACTTCATGCCAGGATTGTGTCCTGGCACGGACGGACGGAAGCTCCTCCCCATTTTCACCCAATACTAGTCGATCAGGTTATGAAGAAAAAATCGAAAAGGAAAGAGAGAGATTTAGCCTATGATGCGGAGACTCTACTGCATAAGAGTCTCGAAAATCACGGGTGGCGGCAACGGCGTTGCGTCAATCTAATCCCTTCGGAAATGACGACATCACCTTTAGTGCGGTTGCTCCAGGTCTCAGATCCGGTGGGTCGATATGCGGAACATAAAGAGCTACTCACCGCATTGGGGAAGGAGGTTTTCTTTTACCAAGGAACAGATTTTATTGGGTGGGTAGAAAACCAACTGATTGAGGAGATGGCGAATTTTCTAGGCTGCGGCCTGATTGAGGCGCGGCTGATGAGCGGTCAGATGGCGAATATGACGGTTTTTGGTGCCCTTCTGGACCATCGAAATCTAGGAGATCGACAGAGCGAACCGAAACGTATCCAGTCGGTATTGAATAATCACCTTGGGAAAGGTGGGCATCTCAGTGCTCAACCACTGGGAGCACTACGGGATTTTGTGGCCAAGAATCCCAAAACGGAACGGTTCGCGGTGGAAAATTTCCCTGTGTGCGACGATAACCCATTTCGAATCGACCTTGAAGCCACGGAGCGTGTTCTGGAAAGCCTTAACCCAGAGTTGATAATATTTGGTAAGAGTATGGTTCTGCATCCCGAGCCGGTTGCCGCAATTAGAGAAATAGTATCCGCGAAAAAAGAGAAGCCTATCATTCTTTATGACATGGCTCACGTCCTAGGTCTTATAGGGCCATCTTTCCAGTATCCTTTTAAGGAGGGTGCAGATTTTGTCACTGGGTCAACGCACAAGACATTCTTCGGTCCACAGCGCGGGATAATCGGAGCCGATTTTGAGGATGGCAACGTGAAACATCCGCTCTGGAAAGCAGTCAGGAGACGTGCTTTCCCGGGTATGGTAAGCAACCATCACTTGGGAACTTTGCTTGCTCTGTTCATGGCTGCTTTGGAGATGAATGCATATAAATCGGAATACCAACCGCTGGTTATTGCTAACGCCAAAGCATTTGCCCGAGCTTTGAATAAAGAAGGGCTTGAGGTCATGGGAGATCCAGATTTAGATTTTACGGAGACCCACCAAGTGATCGTGTACGTCGGTTATGCTAAGGGCTGCGAGGTTGCCCGAACTTTGGAAGAGAACAATATTGTTGTTAACTATCAGGCCGTTCCGGGCGATGAGAGTTTTACAACCAGTTCCGGGCTGCGGCTTGGGGTTTCGGAGATGACTCGTTTCGGGATGAGAGAGAAAGACTTCGAGGAGCTTGCCTCGCTTTTTAGTGATGCGGTAAGGAATAAGAAGGGGGTTGGCGATGAAATTGCTCGTTTGCGATCCCGATTCCAGGCTATACACTTCTGTTTTAACGGTGAGCCTTTTGATTCCTTAAAGACCGAACTTCTAAAAACTTTTTAACTATGGCGAAATCCAATTTAGAGGGAGCGGTTGGTAGGACCAAGTCATTCGAAGGGGCTCTCCCTCTTCCCTCAGACATAGAAATCGCGCGAAAGGCAACGCTAGAGCCAATAGCCAGCGTTGGGCGGGAGATCGGACTTAACGATGATGAATTGGAACTTTATGGTGAATTCAAGGCCAAGGTAAAACAGAATGCGTTCGACCGCTTGGTTGACCGAGAGGACGGGAAATTGATCCTCGTTACAGGGATGACTCCAACCCGGTCCGGAGAGGGTAAAACGCTAACTAGTATCGGGCTTGCTCAGGCTTTTGGGAAATTGAACCATTTACATCTTCTTGTACTAAGGGAACCTTCTCTGGGACCAACTTTCGGGATTAAAGGCGGGGCTACTGGGGGTGGATTTGCTCAAGTTCTGCCGATGGAGGAAATCAATATACATTTTACAGGCGACCTTCATGCTGTGACGGCCGCACATAATTTACTGGCGGCAACGGTTGATAATCATGTATTCCAGGGAAACGAACTCGGGATTGATCCCGATAAGATTATATTGCGACGTGTCATGGATCTTTGCGATCGTCAACTTAGAGATTGCAAGATTGGACTCGGGCCACCAACTAATGGATTTCCCCATCGAAACGGGTTCGATATAACAGCCGCATCCGAAGTCATGGCCATCCTGGCCCTTGCTTCCCAGGCCAGGGACCTGCGGGAAAGGTTGGGGAAAATCATCGTTGCTTATACGAGGAAGGACGAACCTGTCTTCGCCGACCAGTTTGGTTGCATTGGTGCCATGATGGTTCTGTTAAAAGATGCCCTCAACCCTAATCTGGTGCAAACGATTGAGAATACTCCAGCACTGATTCATTGTGGACCTTTTGCGAATATCGCACATGGATGTAATAGCGTCAGGGCCACACGACTGGCCCTCAAGTTAGCAGATTATGTTGTTACCGAATCGGGTTTCGCTGCTGATCTTGGGGCCGAGAAGTTCATAAACATAAAGTGTCGTGCTTCCGGAATCCAACCGAATGCAGCTGTATTTGTCGTTAGCTGTAAGGCCTTGAAAAGACACGGGGGTGTAAGGGAGAAAAAACTTTCTGGGGTCGATATAGAAGCCCTGAAACGGGGCTTCGAAAATGTCCGTTGCCACTTGAAAAGTCTTGCCGAATTTGGAATTCCCGTAATTGTCGCAATAAATCGTTTTCCAGAAGATAAGTGTAGTGAACTTGATACGGTTTTCAACCTCTGCCAAGACGAAGGGGTCGAAGCTGCTCTCTCTGAAGTAGCAAGTTTAGGGAGTAATGGAGGACTTGAACTTGCCCAAAAAGTCCTCACTGTTCTACATGCTTGGAGAGGTAAGGCGTCCTCATTTCAGTTCCTCTACGAGCAAGACGCACCTGTTCGTGAAAAGATTGAGATTGTTGCCAGGAAGGTCTATCACGCTGACGGTGTCGAATTTCATGAAGAAGCTGAAGCGGACATTCGGCGCCTCGAGCGCCTCCATCTGGATGCATTGCCAATATGCATTGCCAAAACTCAATTCTCCATATCGGATGATCCCAAGAAGTTGGGAGCACCAAAAGGATGGCGCCTCAAAGTGAGGAATGTAAAGTTGAATAATGGTGCAGGGTTTTTGGTCGCCATTACGGGTCAGACAATGCTGATGCCTGGAATGCCAAAACAGTCCAATTTGGAGAACATCGGAATAGATGATGAAGGAAAGATATTTGGACTCTCTTAGCTAATCGATGCCTTACCGTCTACTTCGATTTGCGTTAAAGCAAAGGTATCCGGAGCCAAGAATGTTCCGAAGGCCGGATCTTTTAAAGAAGAAATATGATGCGGTTATTATTGGCGGAGGCGGGCATGGTCTGGCTACTGCCTACTATTTGGCGCGCGATCACGGGATTTCCAATGTTGCTGTACTGGAAAAGAATTATATTGGAAGTGGAGGGACCGGACGAAACACGGCGATCATTCGTTCCAACTACCTCACGCCTGAGGGCACCCTGCTTTACGAGGAGAGCGTCAAGCTTTATCGGGATCTCTCGACGGAATTCGACCTCAACCTTTTCTATTCAGAACGTGGCCATTTTACGTTAGCCCATTCCGATGCAGCAATGCGTACGATGCGATGGCGAGCCGAGGTAAACAAGCATCTAGGAGTTCAAAGCGAAGTTGTTGATCGGGGGTTTATCAAGGAGAGATGTCCACAGATTAATCTCGATTGCGGGAATAATATGCCGATCCAGGGTGCGCTTTACCACGCACCCGGTGCGATTGCTCGGCATGATGCTGTTGCATGGGGCTATGGCCGTGGAGCCGATATGCGGGGAGTTGAAATTCATCAGAATACGGCTGTTACTGGAATTAGGGTACGAAATGGCAGGGTAGAGGGAGTTGAGACAACTAAAGGATATATCGAGACAAGAACAGTTCTGTCTGCGGTAGCAGGGTATACCCCGCGGATAACAGAAATGGTCGACCTTCGGACCCCTATTGTTGTTTATCCACTTCAGGCTTGTGTGACTGAACCTTTAAAGCCATGGCTGGATGCAATCATCGTATCGGCGAGCTTGCATCTTTACGTTAGCCAGTCGGCGCGGGGAGAATTAGTAATGGGCGCGGCTCTTGACCCCTACGAAGTGCACTCGACTCGATCAACCCTTGATTTCGCAGAGGGACTAGCAGACCATCTACTGGAATTGTTTCCTTTTCTCGGTGATGTTAAAGTGCTGAGACAGTGGGCCGGACTTGCCGATATGACTCCAGACTTTGCCCCTATTATGGGGAAGACAATAATTGACGGGTTTTACATTGATGGTGGATGGGGAACTTATGGATTTAAAGCAACCCCGGTATGTGGCAAGACGATGGCCTACACAATTGCCCATAACGAAGAACATGAACTGATAAGACCGTTTAGTCTCTCGAGATTTGAGAACTTCAATTTGGTTGCTGAAAAAGGAGCGGCTTCAATAGGGCATTAACCCGTTTTCCCTTTTATAGGGAATCATATTTAGGAGAGCTGACGCCCAGTCTGAAAGGATCTTAACAATGAAAGTATTACGATGTCCAATTAACGGGGTCAGGCCGTTGCAGGAGTTTGCCTTTGGAGGTGAGGACCGCCCACTTTCTGAACCCGACAAGAAGAGCGATCCAGAGTGGGCAAATTATGTCTTCAATCGTTCGGGCCAGCCAAGTGTAAAAAAGGAGTGGTGGTACCATGTCGCTAGCGGGGTTTGGTTTATCGCTGAGCGTGACACTCTGAAAGACGAGTTTGTTCGGACTTATCTTCCCGAGAGATGAAAGACCGATTGCCTAAACAGTTCTATGAAATTATCGACCGGAGCCAACCGGTACAGTTCTCTTTTGAGGGCCGAAGTTACCAAGGGTACAAAGGGGATACGATTAGTTCTGCGCTTTGGGCTAACGGAGTGCGAGTTTTGGGACGCAGTTTCAAGTACCATCGTCCTCGAGGTATCTTCAGCATGGCTGACATTGATTGCAATGCGATGATGGAGTCGGCTGACGAGACAAATATACGAGGTGATATCACACCTATTGAAAGAGGGATGGACTTATGGGCGGTGAACACGCGTGGTGGTGTGGATAGAGATGCTCTGGGCATACTGGATCGATTTAGCGCATTCACGCCTGTAGGATTCTACTACAAGGCATTTCATACTCCGAGGAGGCTATTTCCCTTTTACGAAAGAGGGATTAGAAAGATTGCTGGATTAGGTGAGGTTAATACTCTCAAGCGTAATCGGCTGACACCAAAGGAATATGGGGTTTGTGATATTTTGGTGATTGGTGCTGGGCCTTCAGGTTTATCGGCGGCGGGTGCGGCGGGTGCGGCGGGTGCCCGCGTTGTCCTGGTGGACGAAAGCCCAGTAGTAGGGGGGAGTTGTCTCCGTCGGCATGTTGGCGCCGGGCGGCTGGGCGAATTGCGGGAGCAAATCGATCAGAGTCCGAAGATCAAAGTGATAGCGCCGGCGTTGGCAGCTGGCTATTATTCTGACCATTGGGTTGCTTTGGTAGAGAAGACACGGCTCACAAAAATGCGAGCTGGAGCGGTGGTAATGGCAACAGGTTGCTACGAGCAGCCGGCCGTTTTCCGTAATAATGATTTGCCTGGTGTCATGCTGACGTCTGCTGCTCAAAGGCTGATCCAGCTTTACTCCGTAAAACCCTTCGAGCGTCCAGTGATCCTGACGGCCAACACCGGTGGCTATGAAGCCGCGATTCAGTTTACCAGAGCAGGTATCGAAGTAGCTGCAATAGTCGATCTCCGTCCTGATGGTGCTGATACGATAGGAGAGGATGAGCTGAACAAAATTGGAGTTGTGGTTCATAAGGGAAACGCTGTTTCAGAAGCTCTTCCAGGCCCTGGAAAGAGATCGGTAGCAGGAGTGAAAATAAGCCGTATTCTCGAGGATGGGGCAACAGTCTCTGAGGAGTGGAAACGGATAGAGTGTGACGGTATTGCTATGAGTGTGGGTTGGACTCCGGCAGATGGGCTTTTGCGGCAGGCAGGCATCACAATGGAGTACGATAATAAATACGAACGGTTTGTCCCGAGGTCGAGACCGTCCGGAGTTTATTTGGCGGGTTCGGTTAATGGCATATTTGGATTGGAGAAAAGAATGGAAGATGGCCGGAACGCTGGTCTGGAAGCAGCACAGTGGTGCGGATTTTCAAGTGGCCAGGGACTTGCAAAACAGACCGAAAGGGAGGCACGCTCATGGAGCCATTCATACCCGATATTCAGTCATCCCCGAGGAAAGTGTTTTGTTGATTTTGATGAAGATGTAACCTTAAAGGACATAGAGAATGCTCATTCCGAAGGCTTTGACACTCCGGAGCTACTCAAAAGATACGCAACGGTTGGAATGGGGCCTAGCCAGGGTAAACACTCCAACCTTCTCGCTTTGAGAATCCTTGCTCAACTGAGAGGAGAAGGTATGGCCGGGATACAAAATACAACTGCGCGCCCATTTGTTAGCCCGGTAAAATTAGGGTTCCTGGCAGGTCGAAATTTTACTCCTATTCGACGGACATCAGCGCAGCCCTATCACAAGGCTAGTGGAGCGAAGTTTATGGATGCCGGTAATTGGAAACGCCCGGAGTTCTTCGCGGTGGAAGGGAAGTCACGAGAAGACTGTATCTATTCTGAAGCCAAGAATGTTCGAAAGAGAGCAGGTCTGATCGATCTCGGAACTCTGGGAAAGATTGAAGCGAGCGGTCCCAACGTTGTGGAATTTCTGGAACGCATATATACTGGTGTGGTTAAACGAATGAGGGTCGGCACGACTCGTTACGGAGTTTTGTGCGATGAATCGGGTGTGGTGATCGATGATGGTATCGTAGGAAGATTGGCTGATAATCGTTTCTACCTCAGCACCACGACAGCCGGTGCGGACGGGATCTATCGTATGATGCAGCGTTGTATAATCGAGTGGAAGATGAAGGTGAGCTTGTTCAATGCGACTAGTCACTATTTCGCCTGTAACGTCGCTGGGCCACGATCAATCGATATCCTACAAAGCCTCACTGACGTGGATTTAGATCCAAAGTCCTTTCCTTATCTTGGCTTACGAGAGGGCAGAGTGGCAGGGGTTCCAGCACGGCTTTCGCGTGTTGGTTTCGTGGGAGAAATGGGTTTCGAGATTCACCTTAATGCGGATGGAGGGCTGCATGCCTGGAATTCGATAATGGAAACGGGTAGAAAATTTGGGATACGGCCCTTCGGAGTCGAAGCACAGCGTCTCTTACGTTTGGAAAAGGGACACTTAATCGTCGGTCAGGATACGGACGGGTTAGCAAACCCTTTCGAGGTCGGTTTGAACTGGGCAATCAGGATGAACAAGCCTTTCTTTGTAGGTAAAAGAAGTCTAATGATTTTAAAAAAGAAGGAGCCTTTACGCGAATTAGTGGGTTTCGTTCTTCCCTCTGACGGTAGGCGGTCACTTCCCAAAGAATGTAATCTCGTCATCCATAAAGGAGAAATCACGGGCCGCGTAACAAGCATCGGGCGAAGTCCTGCGCTGGGTTGTCCTATCGGTTTGGCATATGTGGCTCCTTTCCAGAAAGAACCTGGTTCGCAGCTGAATATTAAACTCGATGATGGGGACAGGATTCAAGCTACTGTAGTCGCAATTCCTTTCTTTGATCCTGATAATTACCGGCAGAAACCAAGTAGTTCGATTATATAATATGCCATTAAGGTATTTATATTTTCAGGCCTCAGCTAAGGCGTGTAGAAATATACCCGGAGAACTGAAAGCTGAAACTGGAAATTTATGAATTAGCTTCAACTCTTCATCAAGATTCGCCATGGATAGCAGTCAAGGAAGTTCCTACCCACGAACCAGTCCCTTACGGAGCGAATGGGAGACGATGAATCCCATTTTAGGCGAATATTTCTCTATGTCCGTTCCTGAGCAATTTTACAGCATTGAGAGAGAGAGGGAATATTTAAAGGATCTTGCTCTATGTGACCTCAGTGCTTTCCCAAAAATTGGAATAAAAGGAGACGGAGCAACTGAATGGTTGGAACAGCAGGAAATCAAGATCCCTAAGGGAATATACCAACATCTGGCTCTTCCGAATAACGGGTTAGTGGTTCGGTTGGATCATCACGAGTACTTCCTCGAGGAAGGGTTCGAGGGTACGACGGTCAAACGGCTATCCGGTGTAGTTGGAGAGGAAACTGGGAGGGTCTTCTATTTTAACCGACAGGATGCCAGTCTCCTTCTCTGCGGGAACCGAGCACTCGATGTTTTACAACAGAGTTGTTCCTTTGATTTCTCGGGAGACGGGAGCAATTTAACAATGACCCAAGTCGCAGGTGTATCGTGCATGGTTTTACCCATGACGGATGGATTTGCTCCAGGTTTCAGAATCTGGTTGATACCTAGTTACGCAATTTACCTATGGAGAGTGCTATTCGAAATTGTAAGAGATTGCAACGGGCACGCTGTTGGCATGGGGAGTGTAAGAGATTTCACTTAATTAAATTGGAAATTCAAACAGTAGTAATAGAACGTTATGATAGGTAAGAAGGATGAAATGACGATTAGAGAGGCCAAACAGTTCCTCAAAGAGAACGAAGTAAAGTTCGTCCTCGCTCAATTCGTGGATGTCCACGGAGTTGCGAAAACAAAGGCCGTTCCCGTAGCTCACTTTGAAGACATTTTGACGGATGGAGCTGGATTCGCTGGATTTGCGGTTTGGGGATTAGGGCAGGAGCCCCACGACCCGGATTTCATGGCAATTGGTGATCTTAGCACGCTCTCTCTCGTGCCCTGGCAACCTGGATTTTCCAGGATTGTTTGTGATGGACGAGTAAACGGTGAACCTTGGCCCTTCGACACACGTTACATTCTGTCCCAACAGGTTAACAGGATGGCCGATAAAGGATGGATATTCAACACCGGACTTGAGCCTGAATTCATGCTCCTAGTGAAAAATGAAGACGGATCAGTGAAGCCGGCCGACGAAAGCGACCAGTTGGACAAGCCTTGTTACGACTACAAGGGGTTGTCTCGGAGTCGGGGATTCATTGAGAAATTAGTAGATTCACTCCTGGCGGTGGGGTTTGACGTCTACCAGGTCGACCATGAAGACGCGAATGGGCAATTCGAAATAAATTTTACTTACACCGATGCTATGACCTCGGCTGACCGCTATGTTTTCTTTCGGATGGCGGCTGGTGAGATTGCCCGTGAATTCGGGGTCATCTGTTCCTTTATGCCCAAGCCTATGGCTAAGAGAACAGGCAGCGGTATGCATATGCATTGTTCGATTGACGATGGAAACGGCATTTCACTATTTGGGGATGACTCCGATAAGAATGGACTAGGTCTTTCGGAACTGGCCTATCATTTTCTTGGAGGCTTATTTGAACATGCTGCTGCCCTAACCGCTCTTGTTGCTCCCTCGGTGAACTCCTATAAGCGTTTGGTAGTTGGAAGGGCGCTCTCCGGTGCCACTTGGGCTCCTGCATATATTTCCTACGGCGATAACAATCGCACCACTATGGTTCGGGTTCCCTATGGGCACCTTGAGCTTAGGTTGAGTGATTCGAGTTGTAATCCATATCTGGCCACAGCAGCTGTCATCTGTGCCGGACTCGATGGGATCGATCGCAAGCTTGATCCGGGCAAGCCGCAGAACTTTAATCATTACAATTATTCGTTGGATGAGATTCGGAGGTTGGGTATAGGAATACTTCCCCAGTCCTTGAAAGAGGCGATCAATGCACTTGAAGCAGATACGCTTTTTAGCCAACAACTAGGCAGCGAATTCATCCAAGAATTCATAGAAGTAAAAAACATGGAGTGGCTCGAATACGAGCGTCATGTTTCGAATTGGGAGATTGAACGCTACCTCGAATACTTCTAGAAGAAGGGCCCAAGTTTGAGCGGGAACTTGCTCTAGACTAGACGTCTCGGAGATACTCAAGCAAGAGATTCGCTTGAGGCTTGCAGATTAAAGGATTCTACGAATCCGACTAAGTCCCTCTTCAACATTCTCCCTGCTGTTAAAGGCGCTAATTCTGATATGACCCTCGCCGCAGAATCCAAAACCCGCACCCGGTGTGCAAACAACTCCAGCTTCGTTAAGTAGTCGGTCGAAGAATTCCCAAGAATCGCCGCCCACGTTGATCCAAACATAAGGTGAATTCTCCCCTCCTACACATGAGAAGCCGGCATCTCCCATAGCCTTGCGTACCAGCCTAGCGTTTGCCATGTAATAGTTAACAAGCTCCCGGACCTGTTGCTTCCCATCCTGTGAGTATACTGCCTCTGCAGCCCGTTGCACTGGGTAGGAGACTCCGTTGAATTTGGTGGCATAACGGCGACTCCAAAGAGCGTGTAAGGATTGCTCTTTTCCTTTTTCATCGATTGCGAAAAGATCTTTTGGAATGACTGTAAAAGCGCATCTAACGCCAGTGAAACCGGCATTTTTAGAGTAACTTCGAAACTCAATCGCAACCTTTCGGGCGCCGTCGATTTCATAAATCGAATGGGGTAATGATTCATCGGCGATAAAAGCTTCATAAGCTGCATCAAAGAGGATGATCGACTGATTTTTGAGGGCGTACTGGACCCACATTTCGAGTTGTTCTCGCGTGGCCGTAGCGCCGGTTGGATTATTGGGGAAACAGAGATAGATTAGGTCAACCTTGAAATCTGGAACTTCGGGGATGTAATCATTTTGCGGGGTTGATTCAAGATATGTAATCCCCCTATATTTCCCGTTCTCATTAATTCCGGATCGGCCAGCCATGACATTGGAATCGAGGTAGACGGGGTAGACCGGATCGGGAATCGCGATTCTCGTTTCAAGGGAAAAGATCTCCTGGATATTTCCTGTGTCGCACTTTGCCCCGTCACTAAGGAAAATTTCATCGCTAGAAATCGGGGCATCATGCAACTTAAAATCGTTCTCCACGATTGCCTTGCGAATAAAGGAATATCCGGGGGTATCGTCGTATCCTCGGAAGGTTGACCGATCTCCCATCTCATCAACTGCCTTGTGAAAAGCATCACGGCAGGCCTTTGGGAGGGGCTCAGTAACATCTCCGATCCCTAGGCGGACAACGGGTTGTCCAGGATTCCTTTCTTCATAAGCCAGGATTCGATCCGCTATATCCTTGAATAGGTAGGATGTCTTCAGCTTTAGGAAGTTCTCATTGATTTTTGTCATGACAGGTTTTTTAGGGAAATCTGGGGGACTCGGGAGCGACTAACAAGCTTCAAGTCGGATAGATATCTAAACAGTACGTAAACCCAAGAGAATAATTGGGCTGAATCAAATGGATTGAGAGTCCATCCTTGTTTCTGACTGGAGCATGTTTACAGTGTCTTTATGGGTAATGGTGAATTGCTGGATGTGGCTGAAGATGCCGCAAGGAACGCGGGAGCTTTGTTGCGAAAAGAAGTTGAAGAGCTTCGATTGGTCAAATTCGAAGACAGGAGAGATGTTAAACTTAAAGCTGATTTTGAATCTGAGACCCTAATTCGATTGTCGCTTGAAAGGTCAACAGGGTTGCCCATTATCGGTGAGGAAGAAGGGGGAGACGCAAGCCTTTATAAGCGAGACGAGCTTTACTGGGTGATTGATCCACTCGATGGCACCCAGAATTACTTGCGCGAGATTCCTCAGACTTGTGTCAGTATCGGTTTGATGCGAGGAGCGAATGCGGAGGCTGGAGTGGTCTACGACTTTAATCGAGATGAGATATTCACAGCGACACAGGATGATCCTCTGAAAATCGACGGTAGAAAAATTGAACCTTGCTGGGAGAAGGTTCCAGAGAGAGCGATTCTCGCGATGGGATTTGCTGCCGGAGGGATTTATAGTAAAGGAAATTTAAAGGATTTAATCACGCGAACGCGGCGCTTTAAAAAAACCCGCCAAATTGGTAGCGCTGCGCTCTGCCTAGCCTACGTAGCGGCTGGTCGTTTTGATGCTTATTGCGAGGAGGGTATTAAGCTGTGGGACATTGCTGCTGGCGTTGCTCTTGTAGAATCTGTTGGTGGCCTGGTCAAGTTGCAGCCAATCTCAGATCTACCACTTACCTATAGTATCTGGGCCGCAGCGGACGAATGCCTGATTTTTTGATTTCGGATCGGAGTGTTTTTAGCCACTTTTGATGCGCAGATTCTGATTGGGCTCAAAGCTTGCCTTTCGTTGTAGTACGGGTTAGCCAAGATTCTGAATACTACTAAGGAAACCTTTTCTTATAGCGGGGTGCGTTTTCGATTAATCGCGCGAGAGGAGGAAGAGATATGCTAGATTCCCGATCGATGCTACGAATGCCGCGACGTAAGTGAGGCTGGCAGCATTAAGAGTTTGGTTCACTCCAGACACTTCATCTGGTCCGATAATTCCGAGGGTGGCGAGCTCTGCCTTTGCCCGGCGACTGGCGTCGAACTCAACCGGCAAGGTCACGAGTTGGAAGACGGAGAGGACTAGGTAAACTAGAACTCCTAGCTTGATCAGCCCCAACATCCCGAAAAAGAACCCCCCAATGATGACAAATGGAAGCAAGCTGGAAGCAAAATTCGTGATTGGGATCAGGCTCATTCTAAGCTTTAAAGCCTTGTAACCCACGGCGTGCTGTATGGCATGTCCTGCTTCGTGGGCAGCGACACCGACAGCTGCGAGATTAGTTCCGGTATAGTTTTCTTCGCTCAACGCCAATCTTTTGTGTATTGGGTCGTAATGATCCGTTAAGTGGCCCGGTATCGGAACGATTTCAACGTCATCGATTCCCGCATTCTGCATTACGTATTTGGCTGCCTCTTTTCCTGAAATGCGGCTTCTCGCCAGTATGCTGGAATTACGCTTATACGCCCCCCGCACCTTCATTTGAGCCCAGATCCCTAGTATCAGCGGTACTCCAATTAAAATGAACCAAACTCCCATAACTATCCTTTGCCGAATTTTATGTTAGGATCGTTATATACTCTTAAATACGGTATTAGCAAGTCCGGTTCTATCTATGTGCAGACTGAAATAATGAAGATCTAGCTGTCGAATTCGCCCCAGCTTGGTATAGGAAGAAGCTCACTAATAAAGTTATTCTGACTCGTAATACTTTAGTCCGCTTTGTTTCAGGAGAGCATCGATTTTTGGATTGCGGCCCATGAAATTGTGGAACAGGACGCCCGGATTTACGCTGTTCCCTTTCGAGAGGACTTCCTTCCTGAACTCACGTCCAATCCTATTGTCCAGAATCCCTGCAGCCTGGAAACGCGTAAAGGCGTCGGCTGCGAGGACTTCAGCCCACTTGTAAGAATAGTATCCAGCGGCATAGCCTGTACTACTTGAGAAAAGATGGCTAAAGCGACGGATGATAGCTGGCGATTTGGTTTTGCTTGGGGGCTGGTAGGAGCAAAGCATGTCCTCGAGCAGGGTATCAAGGTTCCTTCCATTGTAGTCGGTGTACCGGAGATGGAGCTCAAGATCCATTTTGCCGAAGGAAAGCTGCCGCATCGTTAGTCGGGCAGCATGGAAATTGCGTGCCTGATGCATCTTTGTGAAAAGATCATCTGGAATAGGTTTGCCAGTTTCATAATGGCGGGCAAAAAGATCGAGACTCTCGCGGTCCCAACACCAATTTTCCATGATTTGAGAGGGTAGCTCGACAAAGTCCCATGCTACGTTGATTCCGTTGAGCGATTTAATTGGAACGTCGCCTAGTAGATGGTGGAGGAGATGGCCAAACTCGTGAAAAATTGTCTGGACTTCGTCATGACTTAACAGGGCGGGTATATCCCCAATCGGCGGAGTCAAGTTGCCGCAGATCAATCCTAGGTGCGGCTCCCTGTCGGCCCCGTTAGGTGGCTGCCCGGTGCGAAGGGAGTTCATCCAGGCTCCTCCTCTTTTGGCTTCTCTCGGATACCAATCGGTATAAAATGCGCCTAATCGATCTCCACACGAGTTTAAAACATCATAATATCTAACTTCAGGGTGCCAGGTTTCGATTGCCTTATCCTGGTTTTTTGGTGGGGAGGATTGTAATTTTTTGGTTTCCTCAAGGCTACAATATATGGTCGGCCTCTCCTCTACGCGAATATCGAAGATTTTTTCCGCGATACGAAACATTCCTTTCTCGACTTGCTTGAGCGAAAAGTAAGGACGTAGGGATTCATCATCGAAGTCGAACCTATCCCGTCTCAATTTTTCAGACCAATAGGGAGAATCCCAAGGTTCAATTGGTTCCCGTTTCCCACCGCGACATTCGGCGCTATACATCTCCAACTCGCAGCACTCGCGGTCGAAGGGAGCCTTCACCCGGCCATAAAAATCTTCTACAAAGGCCAACGCCAGTTGACCGGTTTGAGCCATTCTTCGCTGCAATACAAAATCGGCAAAATGATCTTTTCCCAGCAAGCGCGCTTTCTCATCGCGGAGGGAGAGAATATCCCAGATTAGATTGGTATTGTCGTGTTTCTTGGTATGGCCGATCCGGATAGATCCCTCCCAAAGTTTTCTTCGCGTCCCTTCGTCATGAAGGTGCTTCATGGCTGGGAGAATCGAAGGCATCTGTTGAGTTAGCCGCCACTTTGGGTTTCTTTCCGTCCCGTATCCTTTTCTCAACGCGTCACGCCGAGCTTGTTCTTTAGAGAGTTTTGGCAAGCCGTCGAGTAAAACTTCGTCCTCGATGACAAGCTCGTAAGCGTTGGTAGAATCTAATACATTTTCGGAGTACTTTTGCGTTTTTTCCGCAAGCGCTTGCGAGATTTTTTCCAACCGGATTTTCTTTTCCTGCGATAAGTCTGCCCCGTGCTCCTGGAAGTGCGCCATCGTCTCGTCAATGAAGCGGAGTTGGATACCTGAATGTGCTTTCCCTTCCTCTGATTCCGCGTAGCGCTTCAGTGTTTTCCACAGCTGTTTGTTGAGGGGAATCCTCGCCCAAAATTCCGTAACCTTCGGAAGCATCTCATTGTGGGCCAGTCGGAGGGCTTCTGAATTACAAACTGTATCCAGAAGGGAAACCTTCTGCCAGGCTAGGGTCAGATTTTCTGTTGCAGCTTCGAGTGCTAGAAAAGTGTTTTTAAAGCTAAGGGCCTTGTTTTCCCCGATGGCATCGATCCGTTGTTGTGCCTCGGAAAGGGCGGTTGATATGGCCGGCTTGACCAGATCTGGTGTTAACTGTGACCAACGGATGTCAAAACCCATGTCGAGGAAGGGATTATCTACTTTGTCTTTACTCAGCATTTATGAGGTATAGTTGGTGACATGATGGATTGTTCAAAGATCTTGTGTTGTTTTAGACAAGCTCTTTGAGAGCCTAGGTAGAGGTTTCTTCCTTCAGGGGACCGCGATTGGATTAGCACCTTTGCCGAAATGCTGGAGGATTATGGCCGAGCCTGAAGCCTGAAATCTGAACTCCAAAACCCTATTCCCGACAGAACTCGATTGACGAAACCCTGTAATTACGGATAGAATTTTGCCTTTCCTCGCTAAAGAATCGGCCGGACTAGATCTATCTTAGGGAGAGTAATCTGAGGGAAAGTCCGATAGGTTCTGAGGCCCTTAAAGGATACGGCGAGATAGCTCAGTCGGTAGAGCAGAGGACTGAAAATCCTTGTGTCCCCAGTTCGATTCTGGGTCTCGCCAACTTTTTAAAATATTGGTTATAAGACACTTAAGGCACTATAGTCAGTCTTAGATTCATACGCCCCTTGGGTTAGCGGGTGATGGTTAAGCTGGACAGTTAAACTGAGAACGGGGGTTTTGATTTCTGGGAAAGCAGAGGGGTGGGCATGCACTTTCTGTTAAAGATTCTTTGAATAAACCATTTGATACATTGTCTTAGATCGGTTGATAGAAGCAGATTTCGACTCTGTTTGATTCCTGATTGTCAGTTTCTTGTTTTCCCTTGGGTCTCAGAGATATGGAAAGATGTTAGTACTTTTTCAACAAATAGTTACATACACTCTATCTGATTGGGTCTTCTCCCCATAGGTTGAACAAGGCATTAACCGCTTCGTCTAAATTGTGTGGGACCACTTCGCGATCACGATCCAACCGTTTGGAAATGAAGCTTAGGGTTGGGATGAGACTTGTTCCGATGAATTCTAGCTTACAGGATGAAAAGACATTCCGCCAAAGACCTGTTCCGTAGGTTGCAGTTCGATGAGATTCACGTTAACCCGTGGTGGCGCATCCAATGCATAGATTATTGCATTTGCGATGTCGTCGGGTTGAAGATCGCTGATGCCAGAGTCTTTAATTTTCTTTCTCGTGGTTGGGTCGTCGATGGCTACTTCGAAAAACTCAGTTCTGGTGCGGCCGGGACAAATCTCGGTCATACGTACGCCAGTTCCTTTTAGTTCGAGACGAAGGTTCTGGCTGAGCCTATGTATGGCTCCTTTACTTGCTCCATAGACAGATGACCCGATGGGGTAGAGGGCTCCTGTTGAGCTGATGTTGAATATATGACCGTATTTTCTTGCTACCATTCCAGGTAACAAAGCTCGCAGCACGTGAAAGGCAGCGATCACATTGGTTTGAAGAGTTGCATCAATATCATGTGGGTTAGCCTCAAATAGCCTTTCAAATCCTCGCCCAAGGCCGGCATTGTTAATCAAAACATCGACTTCCAATTGAGATAGTTCCTGATAAAGCCGATCGGTATCGCGGAGATCAAGGACGTGTGCGCAGCATCCGGTATCTTTCGCTAGCTTAACAAGGCGTGGTTGTCGGCGAGCTACTGCATGTACCGTAAGTCCTCGATGACTAAGACTTCGCACTGTCGCTTCCCCGATGCCACTAGAAGCTCCAGTGACCAGTGCAGTCGAATATTCGCCTAGTGCCATATTGGTTTACCGTAGATCGCCTTGCTTGCCGTTGCTAGAAAAAAATAGGCCTCTCCGATTGGAGAGGCCTGTCTAAATACACCTTTATTGGGGAGATGGAGATCTTACCATCGATAGGAGGAAGACCATGTCATCGTGCGACCGTTGCTAATCCAGTATGTCCCAAACGGCCCGCTAGATAACGAAGGCACTGGTCGCTAAGTCATCGATTGCTACCACCATACGGTTAGCCCCAATAATCAAATTGGACTGATAACCTCGACGATCATCGGCTTCGATCACGTTGAACGCATCCAGCTCAATCGCTGTTTCTGATTCATCTGCCTCATGCCCATCGGCATAAAGAGAATGATAACTTGCTATAGAGGCGAACGCCAATACCAACAGAATTGTAAACCAATTTTCATCTTAGACCTTAATTTTCGAATCTATACAATTACGCAGTACACCGTACGCGATTTTGCAAAACTACATTTAAGGAAGGACAACAGATTCGATTGCTATCACTATAGCGGGTAAACTTAATACCAACTTTTCGTGCTACATCAGATTTGATCACCTACAGTCAAGGCTATTCCACTGTCTCAAATTTAGACTGAGTGGAAACCAAATGACACAAATTAAATTAAGAGCACGGCCCACCCTGTCTTTCGAAAGATGATCCCCCTTAACCCTATCGAACGGAGACAATTGGAAGCAAAAGAACTGAGATTAGCCTGACAGAACCGCCCCACTCAATCGGGTAGGACTTTCTTATTGCTCCCCACCTGCCCCAGTAATCACAAGACTGCCCGCCCCCTCGGCCTTGTTATAAGACCGTGCGGGTACGAGCCCAAAAGTGCCTTGAGACAGCTCCCTCAAATACTCCTCCATGCTTGAATTGAGCACGGAGGGACTGGAATGTAACTTTAGCTTTTAGTACCGATCCCTTCTCGGAGGCCTGTTTTCCCTAGGCTGCGCCTGATTGACTCTCATCGGACGCCCTTCAACAGTGACCCCATCGAGGGACTTGATTGCATTTTGGGCCTGCTCGTTATCGGGCATGGTGATAAAGGCAAAACCTTTTGCGCGCCCGGTATTTCGGTCCATGATTACATTCACTCGTTCAACACTACCGTATTCACCAAAAACTTCGCGTAATGTCTCTTCGTTGATTTCGTATGGCAGATTACCTACGTATATATCCATTTTCTACTTACTGATAAATACGCCACCTGGATTGGACAGTCTAGGACGATGGCGTTGATTCCTAGAGCTGACTTGGGGGGGCTGCCTACCGCAACCCAGGAGGTTTTACGGAGACTTTCCCTTAAGCCGGGCAGAAAGTTAGGCCAAATGGGAGCGATTGCAAGCCCTTATTTGCATGATATTCACTGTTCTTACCATGCTGTCCACCCTCCGTCAACGAGGAGATTTTGGCCCGTGATGTAGCTGCCAGCCTCGCTTACCAGCAGTAAGAGCGATCCTTTGAGCTCGTGGGGCAACCCCATACGCTTCATTGGGCTTTTTTTGCAGAGCCGCTTCACCATTTCAGATGGAACCTTCGGAAAATTGGGGAAGGGCCCTGGGCTGAGGCAATTTACTCTTACGTTGTCTTGTGCCCAGTAAACTGCAAGATGGCGGGTCATGTGAATGATTCCCCCTTTGAGGGTGTGATATCCAACCGGACTAGCGCTGCCTATACCCTGGTAGGCGTCAGGATAAGATCCAACTACTCCGTACATCGAGCCGAGCATAACTATACTAGCAGGTATTTTTTGCTTCACTGCGTGATCGCGCAACAAGCGTGCGAGGAGAAAGAAACCAGTGGCATTGCCCAGCAGCTGGGTAAATTGTTCCGCGTCGACCTCGGTCCAATCCTTATTGACCGCTTCGTGTCCGTTGTTGACGAGCGCATCGATCGTTCCTACCTGCTCAACAGCAGAGTTAAAGCCTTTCCTGATCGAGGCTTCACTCATGTGGTCGATTGCGACTCCGCAGTGGTTTCTGTTCCCTGGCAGACCCTTAGCGACGTCAAGGGCACGAGCTGTTTCACGGCTCCCGACGATAACGGTGGCGCCAGCCTCCGCCAATCCCCGCGCCATGGAGGATCCAAGGTAGCCCGATGCGCCGGTTATGAGAACCTTTTTGCCGGTGAGATTGAAGAGATCCTGGACGGATGGTTCGATGGACATGGCTAGATGAGAGATATTTTCCGTAGAATTCTTAGATACGGTCAAATTGTTGAACGCACTTTTTTTGCATCCTTGAATAGGATGTCACGTACTGCGGTGGTCGCTTTTTTATGCAAGGCAACTGCTTCTGGATCCAAGTCTTGAGCTGGACGTGGTGCGGGTTCGAAATAATTGAATTTGTTCTCACCGCGAACCAAGGCAGCTGTATCCCAATCTCCGATGATCTGTCTGGTGTTTGTAGGCATGTAATGGAGGGAAAGACCAATTCTTCGATTGGGAGAGCGATTGGGAAGCGAAGCATGAGCCAACCGCCCGTTGTGGAGAGATATCTCGCCTGCCCGGAGAGGCATGGATACTGCGAGAGACTCGTCAACCTCAACCGCAACTTCCTGCCCTCGGGTCAACATATTATTGTCAGCGTACTCGTCTTGATGGGGCATAAGGTCGCCCTTATGGCTACCGGGAAGTACCCTCATGCATCCGCTTTCCAGTGAGGCAGGGGAAAGCGCCAGCCATACGGTGACAAGCTTGTCGGTATCCAGGCCCCAGTAGTTGAGATCTTGATGCCAGGAAACGAATGCTTCGCTATGAGCCTCTTTGACCCAGAAGAGAGTGTTCCAGCAGAGGATATCCGGACCAATCAGATCTTCAACCACGTCGAGAATTCTGGGATGACGCATAAGGTCATCAACCCAGACAAACAGCAAATGAGATTTGTTGCGCTGAGCCCCGCCGATCGGTTTGCCTTGTTCAGACTCAAATTTCTCAAGATTGGCCCGGTTTTCGGCCACCTCGTCCTTATTCAGAATCTCGACCGGGAAATAATATCCGTCGTTGAGGTATTGGGCAATGGCATCTTCATTCAGTTCTTTAGGCATAATTGTCCCGTTTTTCTCTGAGAATTGGTCAACCCGGGAATTCGGCTTCTCTTTCCCCTACTTTACGACTGTTTGATTTAGATTAGCAAGCATCTCTCCTTTGCGGGATGGGTAGTTTTGCGATGAACTAAGGTGAGTCATTTGTTTTACCATGATATATCCATCATATCATGTGCCCAGTAGAGAGCCCCGTTATACACGCTTTTGACTTCCGAGATTCCTTGGGTAGTTTCTTCGGGCGGGTCGAGAGTGGGGGACTGATGATTAATCACAAGCCGTTTCGCACCGGCTTCGGCGGCCATACGGCCAGCGCTCAGTGTGCCGGATTCAGAAATAACACTCGGAAAAGTTTGAATCTTTTCCTCTCGATGGACAGCTTCCATGACGAATAAATCAGCGGACCGGGCCAATTCTACAACCGATTCAGTGGGTGCAGTATCCCCGCTGAAGGCGACTATTCCCTCATCGGTTTCGAAACGGAAGCCATAACATGCGATGTAGGGTTGGGCGTGCTTAACTTCGCGAGCGTAACAAACCCAGCCTTCTCCTTCCGCGACTTTCCCTTCGATGTATTCTGTCACTTTCACTTGGGGTGGCGGTCTGTCTCCTTTTCCTCCCCGAGTATGGAAGGCATGGATGCTCATAGGATGATTGATGCGTGCCTCCACGTCGAACCAAAATACTCCACCATTGGCAGACCAGATTGTTTCGGTAATTTTCTTGATGGGGCTCGGACCGTAGACATTTAAATCGCGCTCCGTCCCTATCGATTGATCGAATCGAGTCATTAGAAAACAGAGGTAATCAGCGACGTGATCGGAATGCAGATGGGTGAAAAAGAGATTACTAACTGACGTACTTGGAATCCCCATTTTATACATTTTATAGGTTGAGGCAGGCCCACAGTCGATCATCAGACGTTGGCCGCAAATTTCCAAAATAAAACAGGTTCCCCAGCGGGAGGGAGTAGGGTTGGGCGTCCCCGCCCCTACAATTCTTAGTTTTGGCATGGTGATTTTTTTTCGATTAAAACAGAGATTTCTATATCCAAAAATGGATAGTTTTGGATAGTGGGGCAAGGCTCTGTTTACGCCGTTAATACTTATTCCCATGGCACTTCCAAAATGATCGACTGTGCCTACGCTTTGGAAGGACGGTTCTGGGCCTTGACAATTCTCCGGAGATAACATCAGGGATAAGTGCTATCGGAAAATTAGATTGCTGGGGTCTTTCGACATGGGCGAAGTTAAAATTGATGACATCAGCGGACTAACTAAGACGTGGGTCTCAAAGACTCAAATGAAGTGACAGATATCCAATCTAAATCGAATCTTTGGCTGATCCTAAAATTTGTTGAAGTTAAGGTTAGCTCCAGCCACTTGCTGCCTTTTCTGATCACATTCAACGAGTTAACTAAAGTCCGAACCAATCGGTGTTTGAAACTCACCAAGAAAGTTCCATGCTTCGATTTATGGTTTGGAGCGGACCAGGCAGCTCCAGTGTTGGAATAAACAGTGAAGTAGGAAGTGGATGAATTCAGAAAAGCCTCACAAAGTGTTGGTCATAGGCTGTGGTAGTATAGGAGAGAGGCATCTTCGGTGTTTCCTGAGTACGGGACGTGCTGCCGTTACGGGCTGCGATGTGAATGAGGAACTCCTTGCTCAAATCAACAAAAATTATAATACCCCTGTTACGACCGATTGGGAATTAGCTTTACAGGATCCGACCACGACAGCAGCGGTTGTCGCCACGCCAGCAAATCTTCATGTCGAGATGGCTACGATGATTATGGAAGCCGGCAAGCATGTCTTGATCGAAAAACCCCTTTCGGTTGGAATGGAGGGAACGGAGGGGTTGATTGAGTTGCGCGACCGGCAAGGGTTAGTAGCAGCAGTGGGCTATGTTCACCGATCCATTCCAACTCTGCGTTCCATTCAGTCTTTTCTTGGATCGGGTGAATTCGGGGATATTTTACTGCTGACTATTACCTGTGGACAAGATTTCGCGCATTATCGGCCCGCCTACCGCGAAATTTATTTTGCCGACCACAAAAAGGGTGGCGGTGCTATTCAGGATGGGATAACCCATCTCATCAATTGGATTGAGTGGATTACGGGACCCATCGAAACGGTCTACTGTGATGCTGCTCACCAGCTTCTCGAGGGAGTAGAAGTGGAAGACACAGTTAATATACTGGCTCGCAGTGGGAAAACGCTTATCAACTGCTCGTATAACCTATTTCAGGCCCCTAACGAATATCGGGTTTGGATACATTGCGAACGGGGGAGCGTCATGGGTGATGTCCAAAATCAAAAGTGGGGGACGCTTGCGTCCGGAGAAGAGAATTGGAATTGGCGCGACGCGAATCATGGAGAGAGGGACATCCTTTTCGTCACTCAAGCAAATGATTTCCTTGACCAAATCGAGGGCAGATCCACGCAGTTATCCAGTCTTGAGGAGGGAATCCAAACACTCCGCGTCAATCTTGCTTCCCTTGAATCATCGCGGAGCGGGACGCAAGTGCGAATTTAACTCGTTCGCGGAAACCTATAAACGAACGGCCGAGCTACAGAATGCACTGGATATAATCCTTCGGGATCCTTTCTACTTGCACACTACCCCCCTAATCAGATCAAGTCCTTCTTTGATATTCCCGTGAGCACGGTCAAGAATCACCTTCACAAATAAAGGTTAATCCTAAAACAGAAAGCATAACAATCGCAGAAAATAGGAAAGGAATGTCCTCTTGTAATAATTGCCAGGTAGCTCTCTAGAGAGTGATCTACCATGGGAAACGATAGAGCTCTCAAGCCCACTAGGCCGAGGCATTGAATGATGGAAGGATCTGCCAGTCGTACAGTAAGCGATCCTAAAATTCAGCAGAATATGGTCTTGGTAGCACTATTGTACTTGAGACCTCTTCTGGCGTCACTCAGCAGAATTAGGAGCCTGCAGGTGGTCGTTGATTGGGGTAGCTGATTAAAATTTCTCCAAAAGGACCTATGATCTCAATTGTTGACTATCGAGCGGGTAACCTTCGCAGTGTGGCGCGGGCTTGTCGTGAGGTTGGGGCCAATGCCGAGCTGGTTGCGGAGCCCGAGAGAATCGCGACTTCCGAACGGATAATTTTCCCGGGTGTAGGAACGGCTGAGAGCGGGATGAGGACTCTTCGAAAAACAGGTTTGGATGAGGCCCTGAAATCAGCGTTTGCTAGTGGAACGCCTATTCTTGGAATCTGCCTAGGTGCACAAATTATTCTGGATCATTCCGAAGAGGGGAACGAAAATTGCCTGGGGCTTGTAACTGGGAAGTGTAGGCGTTTTTCCCCTGAGTCCTCTGAGCTCAAAGTTCCCCACATAGGCTGGAACCAGGTGGTCGTTAGGCAAGCGCATCCTTTGTTGGATGGCTTTCCTGATGGAGCAGAGTTTTATTTCGTCAATTCTTACTATCCCGATCCCAAAGACACAAATTGCGTCTATGGTGAATCGGAGTACGGCCATCCGTTCTGTGCTATGTTGGGGAGAGGCAATCTTTTCGCGACACAGTTTCATCTAGAGAAAAGTGGCCGGTGGGGTCTCGATCTCCTGAAACGATTCACGCTTTGGGATGGGTGACTCGCAATGCTAACTAAACGACTTATTGCTTGTCTCGACGTACGCGATGGTCAATTGGCCAAGAGTATCAATTTCGTCGATACTAAAAACATCGGGGATCCTGTGGCTAAGGCACGAGAGTACTACGAAGGTGGAGTTGATGAACTCGTGTTTTACGATATAACTGCTTCAAGCGATGCTCGTGAAATCATGATCGACGTGGTCGAGGCAGTGGCTGCTCAGGTTTTCATTCCCTTTTCAGTTGGAGGGGGGATTCGAAGCGAAGCAGACGCGACCAAACTCCGGTTAGCGGGTGCCGAAAAAATTAACGTCAACTCGGCTGCGGTGCAGAGGCCTAAGCTTATTTCTGAAATTGCGCATGCTATTGGACGCCAGAATACGGTTCTTTCGATGGATATTAGAAGGGTCGCACCCTCATCTGAGGTGCCGTCTGGCTACGAGATTGTGATTAATGGAGGACGTAAGCCAATGGGGCTGGATGTTGTAATGTGGGCACAGCGCGGCCAGGAACTTGGTGCCGGCGAGCTGGTTGTGAATTCCATTGATGCTGACGGGACACAAGATGGTTACGAGCTTACGCTTACCCGCACCATCGCCGAAGCGGTTTCTATCCCAGTCATTGCTTCTGGGGGAGCGGGAAGACCAGAGCACCTTTACGATGTTTTGACCAAAGGAAAGGCAGATGCCGCTCTTGTTGCTTCCATGGTTCACTACGACCATTATACCTGCCGAGAAATCAAGGAAGATCTGGCAGAGCGAGGCCTTCCGATGCGATTGTGGTATTAGTTTTGGAATCTTCGATCTTCAAACTAGCGCACTGAAAATCGGTATTCCGTAATCTGCCGATAGACTTTGCCCGGGCGTAGAATAATACTGGGGAAGTTCGGTTTATTTGGGGAGTCTGGGAAGTGCTGAGTTTCAAGACAGAGGGCTTGCCACTGACTGTATAGGGAGCCGCCTTTGCCCGAAATATTTTCCATGTAATAGCTAGTGTAAAGCTGGACGCCAGGTTCTGTAGTGAAGAGCCGCATCACCCTTCCGCTTTCAGGATCGAAGACCTCAGCTGATAGTGCTGGATTTTCGCCGCTGCCGTGATTGAGAACATAGTTGTGGTCATATCCGACTTCGAGGTTGCCGATATGTTTGCCGATACGTTTTGGCTTGGTGAAATCGAACGGAGTGCCCTTGACCGGGACAATGGCTCCAGTCGGGATGCCTTCATTTCCCCGCTCGGTGATCTTGTCGGCGTGAATCGTTAGGCGGTGATTGAAGAGTTCCTTCTTTCCCCCAGCAGCAAGATTAAAGTAAGTGTGATTCGTCAAGTTAACCGGGGTGGGCTTATCTGTCGTGGCCTCATATTCAATGCGGAATCCATCATCTTGAGTAAGAATATATACTACTGTGATCATGAGGTTGCCGGGGTAGCCCTCTTCTCCGTCTGGGCTTAGGTAGGTGAAACGTACTGCTGGACCGTACTTATGGACCACAGGCTCGGAGTTCCAGACTCTCTGGTGGAGGCCAACAACACCCCCGTGAAGATGATTTTCGCCGAAATTCTTTGCGAGTTGGTAGTTCACCCCATCAAGTACAAAGTTGCCATTTGTGATACGATTAGCAACTCGTCCAGTGGTGCATCCGACGTATGGAGTATTCTCCTCATACTCGGCCGTTGTATCGAAGCCGAGTATGATATCCTCTAGGTTGCCATTTCGATCACGGACATGCAATTCCGTTGTGGTGGCCCCGAGTTCAATTACTTTGAGGACGCTCCCATTTCGGTTCTCTAGCGTGTAACGTGCGATTGGTTTACCGTTGCTGGTCGTTCCAAAGGTGTCCTTCTTTATGTTTGGCACTTTAGATTCTAGGATTGCTGCGTATTTGGTCGGAGTTGAGGGGTGCGGGGGAAAATCGGAATGTGTTGCGTGAAGAGTATTCGCAGTGGCGATCCAAGCTATTGCGGCAACCGTGAAAGAGGATGTCAAGTAAGGTTGGCCCAGCGTAAATAACTTCATGATATTCCAACAAGAAAGTCAAAAGGAGTAGGGGCGTGGTAACGAGATATCAGCTATTTGAATCAATCATTTCCTGTAGGCATTCGAAAGATTTCTGGACTGCAGCCTGGTAAAGCTTTTCCCCCTTTTCGGCAGTAGCTTTTTGAGGAAGCTGATCCTCCTGATCTTTCATGGCATCGTGCCGTACATTTTCAGGGAAAAGATGGAGAGCGATTGAGGTTTCGTACTCTTGAGCATGTCCAGGAACGCTCGTCGTGCAAATTTCTTCGGCTTCCTTGCGACTCAGATTCCAATAAGAGTGGAACTGGAGGTTCGCCTTCGGATGTTCCAATTTCAAGTTCAACTGCCATTGATTGAGAATGCCACGGACTGGAGCTTCGTTGCCGCCATGGCCGTTTAGGACCAGGATGTTTCGACATCCGTGTCGGATCATACTATCAATACCGTCAAAGACGGCAGATAGCCACGACCCTGGTTTAGCCGTTAGCGTTCCTTTGTGCATCATGTGGTGCTCTGACATGCCAAAATTGATTGGTCGGGCTACTACAGCTTTTGGATAGATCCTACGGGCGACCTCCAAGGCAATAGTGTTTGCAGATCGGATATCATGTTCCATCGCCAGATGCTCTAGGTGCTGTTCCACGGCACCCGTAGGAATGATACACGACAGGAATTTACCTTCTTCGATTCCATGTCGGAACTCGCGACGTGTCATCTTCTCTAATCTTACCTCTTTATTAGTCATTATAAGTATTTTAGGATTCGCAACGGATTGCAGCATGAAAGCGGATTGGGATCAAGGATTCCTTGGGGTCGAAGTTTCCCCCTAATACGATCGTGATTCTGGGGTCAATACCGGTCTCAGTCCGCCTCGAGGAATTTCATGCGGTCATTAGTCTCAGCTGATCAGGGACCCGGTGTCCAGACCTCACCGGATACAACGGCACCAGGAATCAAATTAGGCCTCCAAATAGATCGCGTAGACTTTAGGGTCTTCTGGACGAATCCCTTCATAGTTGATCCGGATCCGGATGGTTCCTTTTCCCCTTCCAATCGTCTTATGTTTTTGCCAGGCCACCTCCTGGCGGAATCCTGGTTCCAAGGCCAAACATTCCTCATGTGAGTAACCATTCAGTTGCTGGAATCGTTCATCAAGAATTTCAACTGTTACTCGACTGTATTCAGATAAGCCATCTACATTGAGAAACACTCGGGCTGGGTTCTCTTCGAGATCAATTGGAGCTGAAATGATGTGTCTTGGTTGAGATGAGAGCAGCTTGAGGTCCGACGCTTGAAAATATCCCAGACGATCTCGTTGCCAGTTTGCAACTCTGACTCCGTTACTTAATTGTTCTGGCCAAGGTGCATACCAGAAAAGTGTTTCATTACCTACGTTCTCGAAACCTTGGCCTTGTGCTACCCCCGCGTGTTTAAAATTGAAGGGGGTGGGTAAGTGTTCAAAATCGTCTTCTGCTGCTTCCACCATCCGAAAATCAGGTATCGGTTCTCGGTAATGGAGCGCGTCGTTACTGACGACAAGCCCGAGATCCGTGGTTACGTGTCGTCGGTCGTCGTTGTCCGGCCCATGCCACTGGCCGTATAGTCCGATAACTACATTGCCGCGATTCCACAAGGCTGCTCCTAGGTGCACCTGTTCTCCTTGATGGTCACCGTAAACCATTGGCTTAGGTGGTATGTTCTCGCGTCGGAATCCCAGGCAGGAAGCTTCGATCCAGTGTTCAAAATCATAGGACGCGAACGTGACTAGTTGCCTCAAAGATCCAAAGTGCCGGCCGCCATGTCCACTTAAGTAATAGCAATTATTAAATTTAGTCCCTCCGGTCATCTCGCATGAAATCGGGTCCGAGCGGGTGGTGGGTTCGTGCCACCGTAGACCGTCTGGACTGAACACGACAGCAAACTCTGGTGTGTATTTGTTTGTTTCGATGACTGCTTTGAATCTGCGTTCAGGATCAGGGTCCTCTGGTTCATAGAATATGACACAGGCCGAAATGTGATGTTTTCCTCCTAACATATCCACCAGATTGTTGTGCTTCGACCCCTTGTATTCGACCAATTGGAGATCAGGTTTTTCCCATTTGTATCCATCTAAGCTTTTCGCGAAGCAGACTCGTTGATGCCATTGATCTCCTTCTCCTTGTCCAAGGTACCACATCCATAATTCATTACCGACACGATGGACCGAGCCGTAGTAGATAACACCGTTACTGTCTGGTGACCCTGGAGGACCGGGATGCACTACTATTCGGGTTCGATCTACACCGGCCCTATAGCGAACAAGGTGCAATCGGACGCCATGTTGGAACGGTATACTATGGTCGTCGAAAGGAAACAGGACAACTTGGTTACTGCTGACTGGCTCTGGATTATTTCTTATAATCATGGATGAATTTTCTTTCGATAGGACAGGAAATGAAATGAACCACGTAGCTACTTCCCCTCCACGATTGCCGCGTACACCATCGGTTTTATTATCTCGCTCAAATTTGAAAAGGGCAGGTGTTGGGCTAGGGTGATTGTAACTAGCTCATCCTGAGGTGATATCCAGAATTCAGTGCTGGTTCCGCCTATCCAGCCGTACTCTCCGACCTGAGATGAAGGAACCCAATTGGTCCGGTGGACGCGGACTGAGACACCAAGACCGAACCCTAGGCCGGTGTAACGTTCCTCCGGTTTTTTGTCCAACGGGATCAGGCTTTGCGGCAATTGGTTGCGTGTCATCTCCTCTACGGACTCTTGTTCAAGCATGCGAATGCCGTTTAGAGTGCCCTTGTTCAAAAGCATGAGGCAAAACCGCATGAAATCAGTAGCTGTTGCCACTAGGCCCCCGCCAGCGGAGAGGAATTTAGGCTTCTTAGTGTAGGCAACTGGGCTGAGATTGCCAGTTCCTCCTTGCGGTGCATCAATTGTCCTTAGATTACCTTTGGGGTTTAGGCCATACATTGCCGCAAGCCGGTCATTTTTCTTAGTAGGGACGTAGAAATCAGTATCAACCATTCCCAGTGGTCGAAAGATTCGCTCGGTTAAGAACACATCAAATGATTGCTGGGAGGAAACCTCGATTAACCGACCGAGAACATCGGCAGCAATGCTATAGTGCCATTTTTCTCCAGGATGGTAGAGAAGGGGAACGGACCCAAGTCGTGCGACCATTTCGGCGAGGTTACATTCGTGTAAACGGTCTAAACCAGCTTGGCGGAAAAGTTTATCAACGCCTGTTGTGCCGGCCATATATCGGATGGCACCTGGCAAGCCGGAAGTGTGTCGCATAAGATCCCGGACCGTCATTTCCCGATTCGCGCTGCCCAGCGTAACCTTATCGGACTCGCTGTTTTTCGCCACACTCATGCTGCCTAATTCTGGAAGATATTTCATCACCGGGGCATCGAGCTCCAGTTTGCCCTCCTCGCAGAGCATCATCACCGCTACCGCGGCTATTGGCTTAGTCATCGAATAGATGCGAAAGATAGTGTCTTTCTCTAAGGGCTTCTGTTCCTCAAGGTTTCTCATTCCCAAGGTTTCGAAATATGCCACCTTCCCGTGTCGAGCGACTATCGTGGTCGCGCCGGCGAGTTGGTTGCTGTCGATGAATTTTTGGACAGTTAAAGAAATTTTCCTAAGGCTTTCCTCCGATAATCCCACTTGGTGTGGATCGGCGGTTAGGCGAGCAAGTCCTAAATCGGATTCCTTGCGTATCCTTTCCTTATAAGGTGGCTCAGTTTTCAAGATTCTTCCTTTTGCGGCAGATGCCTTTTAGCACGGTCTGAGCTGACGAGGAGATGCACCTTGCTCTGTTCGTTGCTTATCATTCCTCGTATTGCTCTTTTGTGAAGCGGTATTGCGAACTGTAAGCCATGCCATCCGAGAGCGGCATCAATCCACCCGAAGTCTCGCTTCGTCGCCCCATCGCAGATTCTTGACTCAAATTGATCGTCATGAGTTCTGCGTCGGTTACGGGTATCGTGTACCGTACCATTGGTTCAAAGCGCTGGAATGCTTCGGCGTAGGCGACCTCCCCTTTTTGTCCGTAGTGGCCGTCTTCGGTTTCTGCGCGTTTCCGTGAATAGGGTCCGCCGTAATACTGGCTGGCAATTTGGTCTAGGGCCAAAACTTTTCTCTCAATAACATCGCTTATGTCGACGAGGAGATCGACACGGCAGGTCGAAGCATACTCTAGGCTATTAGCTCCTATATAAGCGATTGGGTTCATGAAGTAGATGGTGGGAACCACATGCCGTTGCTGGGTGCCTCTACCAGCGCCTCTAGCCAGTTGGGAAGCGTAGACTGTGCATTGGCCGATTGTTCCATGCATCTTTAAACCACCGGTCTCATAGGGATGATGACTAATAATGAGATCTGGTTTTACGGTACGGATAACATTGGCTATCGCCTCAATTTTGTCTTGAGTTACGAGTATATCGTCGTCTTCGAAGCCGAGATCACGAACATCATCAAATCCCAGAATGCGGCAGGCTCTCCGGGTCTCCTCCAGTTTCTCCTCTACGGCTGCTTGTACCCGCTCTTCGACATTCAAGGAAGCACCCTTTTGTCTTTTTTCCTCTGCTAGTTCCCAATGGTGCGAGCGCACACCAGTTGTCGCAATAATACAGGTCACGGTATCGCCCTGTTCGATGTGGTGTGCCAACGTGCCCCCAGCCTGATCGAAAGTATCAGCTGGATGGGCGGCTACAAGCAGAACGTGAATCGGTCTATTGGCCATATCTTAGTCTTTTAATTCATGTGTGATTTGGTTCTCTAATAATCGAACGATTATATTTCCGCAAGAGGTTTGAGGTAGGTTTGATTAATTGCTTTTGCTGGTGGTTAGACGGGCGAATCGAATTGGGCGATCCTTTCCCTAATGGAACTGCTGCTGCGAACAAGAGCCTCCCAAGCTTGCACGGGTGATTGGTCAAGAATCGACGGAAGATCAGCTTGTAACTCGTCGATTAATGGCGGCATTTCTTTACCTTTTCGCCGAAGGTTGGCTATGCGGTTTAGCGCGTCCATTGCAAATCCGACACAAATCACGTTCCTGTCCTCACGAATCACTCCTTTTAATGATTCTATGGTTGTCTTTAACGCAGGCCCGACAACCTCGGCTCCGTGGGAGCAAAGGATGACGATTGACCAGAGCGCGTTCTCCCGTACTGCCGAGCGGACCGGATCGAAACGATCTAACCCAAAATCAACGCCAGATCCTTCGCAGATGTCGCTATCGTCGGTGGGGCGCACTAAGTTAATTGACCGTTCCTGAGTTTGACTGGCGCACGGTCGATTCTCTTCATGAGATAAACTCTCTACTAGTGCATCCAGGCAAGCGGGTACGAGTGATTGACCAATCCCGGTGGCGATTGCGCGGCGACCCAAGCACCCGAGAGATCCCGCAGAGACGGACCTGACATAAACTGACGGATCATTCTCCAAACGTCCTATAACAGCCTGTAGGACTTCATCGTTTAGAGGAGCGGTGTCGCCCAGTCCATAGATGCTGGCCTTTCTTACCCATTTGACAGGAGAAGTGGCTCCCTCAAGAAACGTTCTGGTCGCTTCTGGTCCAACAGCAATAAGGCCGCAGGTAGCAGCGCGCCTTACGCTCTCTCGGTCGTCGTACAGCGCTTGGCCGAGAAGCCGAATCGACAGAGAGATATTGCCCATTGAGGCGAGCCTGTAGGCAGCTCCAATTCTGGCCGGTTCTTTTTCATCGGTTTTCGCGTACAACTGGGCGAACAGGTATTCTGCCTCTTTCTGGCGGGCTAGGGATGGCGTTTCCAAAGTTTTGGGCTTAGATGGTGGCGATTGACCCGTTTTTATCCAGTAATAGTGATAGCGCCATACCGACGTAACATCCTCGTCGATGTGGGATAGGTCGATCTTAGTCAGCGGGTCCACAGAGGGTTCAAACCAAGATGCTTCCGTTAGGGTCTCATTGCTACAGTGCAAAGGGTCGGTAGTCCGGTAGAGCCAGAATCGCCACATAAAGCGAGGGTTGTCTTCCCAAGTTTTCCAGTTATCGCGGCGATGATTCCCTCTGTGAAAGAGATTGTGGGAATATAGGACGATGCTTCCAGCCCGAAGAGGGGCTGCCTCGAATGATTGCACAAGGGGCCAACCGGTTTTAGTAACGGCTTCCCTCATTCGAATGTCGTGAGGAGTGCGACGATTAACAATGTCGTCAAATTCATATTTACAATTCGGGCCACTGGCTGGTTCGTTCTCCATACCGCTGAGGTGGTAGTTGAAGTCGAGGTGGTCCGCTCCGGCGAAATTGTCTTGATTTTCTTCGTGGTTGAACGTCCAGTAGTGCGAGTATGGGATTGTTGCTGTGGGCCCCATATCCTCTCGAACCATCTGTGGATAATAGAGCATCTCAATCTGTATTGCCTGGTAGTGGCGCTGTTTTCTTGCGTTCAAAGGGCCGGTGTCATCCTTGTGCCAATGTTGATCCCTCGGGCCGCTGGCAAAATGTGCATTGTGGGTGAAGGGAACGACGGCCCAGTTATCGCCTACTAGTCGATTACACGCAGTGACAAGGCCGGGCGCGTTGAGTACTTCTAGCACCTCTGGAATGGTCGCAGGGGAAATTGGCTTATCGGCCAGGTAAGCTTTTTTCTCCTTTTTATAAATCTGGTCGTGGATTTCCAAAGGAATACCAAGACTCTCAGGAGTCAAAATAACAATCCCTCTGCTAACAAACTCCTGATCCAGCCTATCCGAATCGGGTTCCGAAAAGGCTATTTCATATTCTTTGCTCAATCTCTCATCCCCGCAAATCAAGAAAACGGCATCTCTTTTTAGCTCCGCATGTATTATAATCGATCGAGTCCGAGATCGGCTCGATTTGTCGTTTCAGACTTCAATATATGCAGGAAGATTTGGCAAGGAGATCCTAAGGAGGCCATAAACAAAATGTACCAGGAGGTGCCTGATGTCCAGACTGGAGTCTTTCGATGTTCCCAGTCCAAACTTTAGCAAGGAGTGACCTATTTACTTGTTATCCTTCTGTTCCCCGATGATGTCTTGTCTTCGATCTTGCCTTCTTGTCTGCTTCTTGGCATAGACTGCATGGAAAGGATACAGATGTGGGCTGTGGGAATATTTTCTGTTCTCGTGGCTCTCAGGGCGACACCAAATCATCAAGGAATAAACCTATGGCAGAGCACACAAACCCCCCGGTTGGTTATGATGACACTCCCTTTTTGCCCGGTAGTCGATGGCGGGTGCACGATGTAGACCGGCCGCAACCCAGAGTGGTAGTGCCCGGAGCAAGGGGGGGAGAAGCTCCTTCCGACGCAGTAGTGTTATTTGACGGGTCCGATCTCTTTCAATGGCAGGGAGTTGATGGTAATAAAGCTGATTGGAAGGTTGAGTCTGATTATATGGAAGTAGTACCTAAGAGTGGCAATATACGAAGCAAAGCTGAGTTCGGGGATTGTCAGTTGCACATCGAGTTTGCCAGTCCGATTGATGTACAAGGGAATAGCCAAGGGCGCGGGAATAGTGGTGTGTTTTTAATGGGGCTCTATGAGATCCAGGTGCTTGATGGGTACAAAAATCAAACTTATGCTGATGGTACCACATCGGCAATCTATGGCCAATATCCGCCGAGGGTGAACGCCTGTCGTCCCCCAGGAGATTGGCAGAGCTTTGATATTGTCTTTGAGGTACCTCTCTACGACGGAGACCAACTTTTAAGGCCGGCCTATCTGACCGTATTACACAACGGCTTGGTGGTGCATCACCGACAAAAGGCACTTGGTCCGAGTGGGCACAGAAGCCTGTCGAACTACAGTGAAGTTCACGGCCCTAGAGGACCGTTGATATTACAGGATCACGGGAATCCGACCCGGTTCCGGAATATCTGGATCCGGGATTTGACAGATTACGATGAAGTGTAGAAATTTGGGCCGGGTTTAATCTTCTAATCGACCAATTTACTTACCGATAGTAATTCGCCGGTGTTGTTGCGAGTTGCTTATTCATTGAGTTGGGACCCTTCCCAGAAGACACTAATTCCTAACTCTCGGTATTCGTCACGATTTTCGGCGGTAGTGGGTATGGCCCAACAGAGAGGAACGCCAAGGTCTTTCACCTGATCTGCGACATTTAAGACACATTCCTTAACTGTTTTTAGCGAGTAACCAGGATGGCGTTCCAGGTTGAACATTAAATCGTTTGGGCCAAAGGCGAGATAATCAATTCCTTCCTTCATGGCGAACTTGCGTGCCCGGGTGACCCCTTCGACGGATTCGAGTTGCACGCAAAGCACACCGAAGTTGTTCCACCAATTGGCATATTCTAGCCGATATTGGTCAGAGCTGGTGTCAAAGTGTTTTGCACCGGCTCGGGATGCACCACCCCAACTCCGTCGGCCCAGAGTGCCGTAGTAAAAATACTCGATAGCCTCATCAACAGAAGCTTCTTCCATCACCTCAGGGACCATTACAGAGGATAGACCGAAATCACAGTAGCGGCCTGCCATATAAGTTAATCGAGTGTGAGGGATCCGGATCTGAGTGGGTACACCTAGGTCCTCGGTCACAGAGCAAAACTGTTCAAGCCTTTCCTCAGAAAAAGTAGAATGTTGGCCATCGATGAAAATCGCGTCGTAGGATCCTAGTGCAAGAGAATCCTCAAGTTCGGTGCGCCCTGTTGTGATGGAAGTTATGAGCAAGAGAACCTCTTCTCCGCTCTTAAGACGTTGTTTGAATGTTTCACTCATAATTGGTAACCGGCTGCGCCGTCCTTATCTGGCTCATTTCGAAAAAATGGATAGTGGTTGAAGTAAAGAAATATAGCAAGCCCAAGGGGCTTTGTAGAACACTTAAAATACACGTTCAAGTTGAAGGTGTACAAATTAACTTTGAAGTCCAAAAAGTTTACGACGATGGGAGGACGTAAGCCTCGCATCGATTACTTGGTGCCGGTCTGGATTTTTGAGCTTTAAATGGGGTTTCCCTTTTCTTTTGAGATCAGCTTTGCGGGCCTGGCTTCGATAGTCACGCTCCCCGTAGCTGAGAATAATTGATTTTCGTGGTTTATCAGTCCGGTTGATCATGGAGGTGTGCCACCCGTAGTTGTTGAATACGATGGCAGTGCCCGCGGTTCCCGGGAAGACCTTATGTCCGGGCATCTCCTCGAGTCTTTCACAGTTTGGATAGGGTCCTGAATCTGCTTTGTGACTGCCAGGCACGAATGCAAAAGCACCACCTTCGGCAGGGACAGTCTCAACATAGATCTGTACTTTAATGTGTGGGGGTTGATCATACGGTATATCTGGATGCCAACCAATATAACTAATCGGGCTCAGTGGAACAGTACGCACTTGGGCGCCCTCAAAGAATAGATCTTCTCCCAGTAAGTCCTGCAAGAGGCCGAAGTAGGAGGGATGGTCGGCCAGAGCAATGAAGACGTCATCCTTTTGCAGAGGGTCCGGTATGTCGAAATAGGCGGCCGGTCTGGTTCCAGCTTCGACTGCGTCTAGCCATTCCGGTTTTGCTTCAGCCGCGCAACGATCGAAGGCAGCTTGTAGTCGGAGTAGATCGCTACCCTTGTAGGCCCGGTCTACTATGAGGTATCCTTCTTTTTCCCACTGACTAATTTGTTTTTCTGTTGCTTGTCTCATTTATAGTTTTTCTGCTGATACCATTTAGTGAGGGTGGTCTGGTACGCCAAACGACTAAATTGCCTATACACGCACGTTCCGCGTCCAAAAGAAAAGGATAACCTCATGCCTCTAAGGTTTCTCTGTCGAAAGCTGAAATTCTCGCCTAGTTTGTACAGATACTTTGACACGGGATGATTTTCTAAGGGTTTAGGTTGGAGCTTCTGGGAAACGCAGGAGACGTTGTGCTGTTCCACCCATGATTTCGGAAATTTCATCCTCATTTAGATCGGGTAGTAATTCCTCGATAATTTGAGTTAATCTTTCATAGCCTGGATTCTCTGTAATCCATGGGAAGTCAGTTGCCCATAGCAGGCGATTTGCCCCAAATCCCTGCTTCCGGTTATGTGGCCGATATAGTCGCTCGTGCCATTCCTTGAGATCGCGATAAGGCCATTCCTCATTGCTGAAGGCATACTGCCCTGATAGGTGAACGGAGACATTTTCAAACTGATGTAATCCCATTGTGGAGTAACGTGAGGGTGGAGGCAAGGCAGTGAACTCGACTCGCGGCCGTCCCTGGCTATCCCAGCTAAAGCTTCCCTTGCCCGGCAACGCCAGCATGTGGTTGAATACAACCCGTACCTCGGGGAAGGCTTCGATGATAAAAGGCAGGCAATGCGCGTCGATGGCTTGGGGATACAACCAGATCACGTAGTCTCGCTCAGCGGCATGTTTCCAAATTGGAAAAGTTCTGAAGGACCGAATATCCATTGGTGCCAACGGATCGGCGGGTCCGCCGATCGAACTAAGCCTGAATCCAATCACATCACCGTTGGTGGCGAGACGGTCCATATGCTCCTCCGGTTTCAATTCATCTGTTGGAATCAGTCCAATGCCAAGAAATTGTCTGGGATACGTCTCTAGGCAGTAGCGAAGATAGGAGTGGTGCTCGAAGCTTGCACCGCCAATTTGAACCAGTACTGCCTGAGATACTCCATTCGCTTGCATTTGATCCAGTAGCTTCTCCACTGGTTCCTCGCGGGTGGCAGGGAGTAGATCGCTGACTTCCCTCGGGAATTGCCTGGAAGCCCTTGCAAATACGTGCACGTGGGCATCAATACGTGGCGGGTGCGGACTTCTAATGTTTTTCGATTTCATATGAAGAGGGTGGAAGCAAGAGAGAAATCACGCAATAGGCGATAGCGAATTGCTCGATGATTATTTTGGAAATGAAGGTAGTTCAAGGCGAGTGAGGTGCTGGATGATTCGGATGACCTGGCCGGCGTAACCGAACTCATTATCGTACCAGACGTAGAGCACACATTGTTTACCCTGCACGATTGTAGTTTCCGAATCGATGATTGAGGTCTTGAGGTATCCGATGAAATCGCTCGATACCACTTCCTTTGAGGTAGTGTAGTCGATCTGACTTTGGAGTGGTGAGTCCAGGGAGATAGCACGTAAGTATTCGTTGACCTCTTCAACCGTTGTTGTCGCGACGAGGTTCAGTTTTAGAATGGCCAAAGAGACATTTGGAGTGGGGACTCGAATGGCATTGGCTGTGAGCTTTCCATCTAGCGCAGGAAGGGCTTTAGTGACGGCGCTCGCAGCGCCGGTTTCAGTGATGACCATATTGAGGGGTGCAGCGCGTCCGCGTCTATCTTTGCGATGAAAGTTATCGATTAAGTGCTGGTCATTAGTGTAGGAATGGCAGGTGTCAATGTGGCCCTGCTTGATCTTAAAGCGGTCATCCATGGCTTTAAGAACAGGAACAATGGCATTGGTTGTGCAACTGGCGGCAGAAATGATGCGGTCATCTTCTTGAATGTCTTGATTGTTCACTCCATAAATAATATCGGGAATATCACCTTTCCCTGGTGCGGTTAGGATAACGTAGCCCGCACCATTGGACATGAGGTGCTTTTCAAGTCCTGTGCGATCCCGCCAGACACCTGTGTTGTCCACGATTATGGCATCTTCGATATCGTACTGATCATAATCAACCTGTTCGGGCGAATCGGCATTGATGATACGCACAAGATTGCCATTTATGATCAGAGCATTCATTTCTTCATCGATCTGAATTGTTCCTTTGAAGGGACCGTGAATAGAGTCACGTCGTAGTAAACTAGCTCGTTTCGTAAGCTCCTCAGGGCCTCGGCCTTTCACGACAATAGCTCGCAACCTCCACTTATCTCCACCGCCACTGCGATCGATGAGGATACGGGCCACCATTCGGCCTATCCTGCCGAAACCGTAAAGGACGATGTCTTTGGGTTTGTTCTGCATGACGTTAGATGTTTCTTTACAAGCATCCAGGCTAGCTCTGATGAATGTGGAAACGTCAAGCCCTCCATTTTCATTTTGAAAAATCTTGGCCAACTTCCCAATATCGATTCTCGAGGCAGGCAGGTCTATTTTCGCGAGTGTCTCTACGATCTTAGATCCCAGTTTAAGAGGTAACTCCTCGCCCAGGATTCTTCGGGCAAAACGGTGAGCTTTAATGATGTCGATGGGGGAGCTGCGAATTAGAGAGCGTCCGAATATTGTAATGACGAGTCCTTTCTCCCGATAAAGGCTACCGATTACAGGAACCATCCTTTCGGCAATAGCTTCTCTCTCGATCCAATCATCAAAATAGGTCTGGATTTTTTTATCTTCTGCCATGGTCAATTCTCTATGAAAGAAAAGTATCGAGAAGTTGTTAAAGTAAAAAGGACAGCGAATGCCAGAAGATTGTACTGATAGCCAGAAACATCCTTGGGGCCGACAGTTCGCGTAACATTGGGAACGGCGGAGTAGGCGGTGGAGTGCTTGATTTCACTAGACAGGCCAAAATACTACGGGATTTCAAAATTTGCTGGTCATCGTACCAAACGACGGAAAGGTTCCGTTTTTAAATCGGCCAATAGCAATTCGTCTAGGGTTCCGTTATCCAGTCCGGTTTTAATGATACCAAACGATTCTACTGCTGCGGAGGCGGTCTGATCGATATCCTCCTGATTGTGGGCGAGGGTGGCTTTAAACCCCATGGAACAGTAAACGCCACGCCGCGCCATTTCCTGAATGAATAAAGTGGACACTTTCCGTTTGTCGATTTCCTCTGGCAGATTGAGCTCGATGGCCGGGTTAGTGTGCAGGCCTTTGCACGCCCCATGCAGTCCCGCTTGCTCGATAGCGTTATTGAGGGCCGAACGCAATCCCTCGCCGATTTCCCTAAAACGGTTTTCGGAATCCCGTCTTTTCAACTCTCGAATGGTTGCCAATGACGCCGCTAGACCGGTATTGTCACTCCAATAGGAACTGGAAATAAACATCTGACCTGACGGTTCCATAACCTCTCGCGATCCGACCACCGCCCCCATAGGGTAGCCATTAGACATTGCTTTTGCTACCACGGTCATATCCGGTGTCAGCCCGACTGTGACCTGGACTCCGCCGACCGAGAGACGCCACCCACAGGAAACCTCGTCAAAGATCAGAATGGCTCCATGCGAATGGGCAAGCTTCTGAACTGCTTCAAGGTAGCCGGATGCGGGTAGCTCGGACCGAGCCGGCTCCATCATGATGGCTGCTATCTCTCCTTTATTCTCGTTCAATAGTTTGGAAAGGAGGTCTATATCGCCGTAGGTGAAGGGGATGATTGTCCCGGCCAGCAATTTAGGTACGCCCGTTGGTTCGATTCCAGCAAAGGGAAACTCACCGCTTTCGGGATCGACGCCGTAGTTGGCTGCTTGGTACCAGTCGTGCCAACCATGATAGCCACAGATGAGGATCTTGTCCCGACCTGTAACGCCTCGCGCAATGCGGGCTGCGACCGAACAAGCCTCCCCTCCGCCCTTAGTGTAGCGCACCATCTCAGCACTGGGAATGGTTTCATTAAGCAGCTCAGCTAGTTCGAGTTCGAGGGTACTGTTGAGAGTAAAAATGCTCCCCCGATCAATCTGCTTCTTAACGGCAGAGTCGACTACATCGTCGGCATGTCCTAAGATGATGGCTCCGACCGCGTTTATCCAATCGATGTACTCGTTTCCATCAATATCAACGAAGCGGGATCCTTTGGCTTGTTGGGCGTAAACTGGACTTACTCCTTTGGCAAATTGGCTGGGTCGGCGACTGATCAACTGGGTCCAGCCGGGAATCAGTTCGCCAGCGCGGTCGTAAAGATCGTAAGAGCGTGCGACGGTGTGCTGTTGGATTTTGCGTTTACTAGAGTGTGTCATTGTTCTTTCCAGTTAAATGTTACGCCCAACATTGATTTTTCACGTCTGTCAGCCATTTCATAGGCTTTGATCATTTCGGTGTAATGAAGGCGATGCGTGATGAGTCGTTTTGGATACAGATTGCCATCTGCCATTAGGTCTAGGATGTGCTCCGCGGTTCGATCCATGTCTCGATACTGAGCCACAATCGAAGCGTCCCTGCTGGGCTCGAAAGCGCTTGGGTAGAGGTCGCCGTCAGGACCACAGACGGCAATAAGGGAAATGCCTTTATTATAAAAGAGTTCCATTGGCAGCGGATTAAAATCGAGGGGTGGTTCACCCCTTCCTAAGAGGCTTACAATGGATACTCTTCCATTTGGTCGTACAATCTGTAATGATGTCTTAAAAGCAGGCCAGGGATTAGCTGTAAGAATGACGAGATCAATACCGCGACCTCTGGAAAATTTGGACAGCTTTTGTGATAAGCATGGGTCATCAGTAAGGAAGCCAGCATGGGCCCCCATTTGCTCAGCCATCTCCAGCCGGAGTGGGCTGTTTGCCAATGCTACGACCCGAGCTCCAAACAAGGGGCCCAAAGCGATTGCTCCCAAACCCAGGACCCCGACGCCAACCACGGCCACGTTTTCACTGGGTCGGAACTGAGCTTTATGATAGCAGTGAGCACTTAATGCATAGAGATGGGCGTAGACGGCGTTTTCAGAATCCACTCCGGGTGGTACCTTTACTAAGCTCGCAGCCTCAGAAATTACGTATTCGGATTGATGAGCTTGCCGGGTAACAATTCGATCGCCGACTTTGACGCGAGTCACTTGACTACCGATCCCACGTACTACAGCGAGGTTACTGTCACCAACCCATCTTGGGTAGTCTGGAGCGCCAGGCACTTGCTCGGCTCCTTCGTAGTTGCCCCGATCTGTTCCAATTTTGAAGGCGGATATTTCTGTCTTTGCCCAGATTTCATTGGGCTTCAAATTGTGAGTGTCCAGAGGGTGATCTTCGAGCCGAAGATCACGGGGGCCGTGGAGAATAGCAATTTTCATAATTGTTTTCTGAGAGCGTTTGTGTTCATCGGCTTAGATGCAACGTCTATCTTATAGGTAAACATATTCGACAGTGCTAAGGTTCAATGAACCGATCGACTTGGAACTGAGTTGGAACCCATGTCGGCTGTTTTGACTATACTCAGGGTAAGGGGACCGCCTTCAGGATTGGATTGTCCCGACTACACAGAATCGATAGTAAACCTAAGACCGCAAGAGGAAGCGGATAAAAAATACTAATAAAGGCGTTTACTCGCAGGACGCTCACGCTTTAAAAGGTCACTCATGATCTTCAGAGAATATGGGAATTCGATCCTCAATGTTTCCGCTTTAGCCTTTGGTGGCTGGCCTATTGCCGGAGTCGGTTGGAGTAATGTGAATGAACGCGATTCCATAGCCGCGGTTCAACAAGCTTTGGATGAGGAAATGAATTTTCTGGATACTGCTTACATGTACGGCGAGAACGGGGAGTCTGAGATTCTGTTGGGGAAAGCGATTGCTGGTCGGCGAGATGAAGCCATCGTTGCCACCAAATGCGGAGTGCATTGGGTGCGTGGAGAAATGGTTCGCGATAGTTCTCCAAAACGAATTAAATGCGAGGTGGAAGAAAGTTTACGGCGATTGAACATCGATGTTATAGATCTTTACCAGGTTCATGCGCCGGATGAAAATACCCCTATTGAGAAAACCGCAGAAATGATGGCTTTACTCCTAGAGGAGGGAAAGATTCGTGCGGTTGGAGTTAGCAACTACAGCGTTGAGCAAATGAAATCTTTTTGCAGTGTCTCCCCTCTGCATTCGTTGCAGCCGCGTTATAGTATGATCGATCGTCGGATTGAGAACGAAATTGTTCCGTATTGTAGAGAACGAAATATTGGGATTTGTGTCTACTGTCCGCTGGAGCGAGGTCTTCTTACTGATCGGATCAAGCCGGGGGAGGAATATCCTTCAGAAGACAGTCGCCATACAGATTTGGCCTTCAGGGGAAAGGAGTTCACGCGCACTAAGGCTATGAACAGAGCTTTACAAGAGATAGCTACTGAATGTGGGATTTCTACAGTCCAACTGGTTCTTAACTGGACCGTGCATCAACCCGGTATAACCGTTGCGATCGTAGGAGCTACCCGTCCCCATCAGGTCGCAGAGAATGCCAAGTCACTTACCCTCGAGTTAAGTGAAGAGCAGATGCAAAAGATCAATAAGGTCATTGAATCCAGGTAAATCGGCTACTGGGGTTTGTAAGTTTTATTTTATTGACGGTTTTGAAGTTCAAAAGCGGAGGGCATTAGTAATCTTCTGGACTTCCGTCGATTTAGTATTGGAGACTGGCTCAGTTTTGTGTCTTTACCGACGACCTAAAATTGAAAGGGTAAACAAATGATATCGGCTGACACTTTCAGTGAAACTTATAGCAGTGATGCATTGGAGAAAGGTGAACCTTTCAGTGATGCTCAGAAGGCGAAATTGGTGGAGGAATTTTATCGTGAAGGATGGATTCATCTCGAAAACATTCTAAACCCTATCGAGGTCGAGGCCTTAAAGGGGGGAATGCGTCGGAAATACAACGATGAAAGGTTGCATAGCGACGAAGAGGGCGATCATGTTCGCGGGGTAAGCTTGATGCGGATGTTTGAGTTCCATCAGTCCTTCAGGGACCTAATAGTGAAGGAACCTGTGGCGGGACTGGCAGAGGCCATTCTTGGGGAAGATTGTCACATGATGGCGATGAACGCACTCAGGAATGGTCATGGGGTTGGAATCGACAGGTGGCATGTCGATCAGGGTCCGTTTTTCCCTTGTCCGGATGAGATCCCAAGGCATGATCCGCGCCTACGTATATCCTGTTACGCGTTCAACGCGCTTTTCCCCCTCACTGACATTGACTCGATTGAGCATGGGCCAACGCAAGTTGTGCCGGGAAGTCATTATTCTGGGCGGAAGCCTCCTGTCGAAGATAACCCTAGTTTCGACGGACAGGGCCCGGTTTCAATCTATGCCAAAGCTGGAGATGTCTACCTCTTCCACAATCAGGTTTGGCATAGAGGGGCGGTGAATGAATCGCAACGGGTACGCTATATAGCAACCGTAGCCTATAGCCAACGTTTCATGGCGCAGCGATTCTACCCTTTTCTTAACTACCGTATGCCGGAGCACGTCCTCGAAGGAGCTAACGACCGGCTCTTGCGAATGTTGGGTAAGCATGAGAAAGGATCGTATGGTTGATCTGGCGGGAGAATAAAAATCACCTTCATCTTTAAACTATACGGTAGACTGAGTTTAAATCAGTAATAGACGGATTGTTGAGGTCCAGAAGCGAAATAGTCAAAAAAGGGTTAGTATATGAGCACAGAAGATTTCAGGTTTGAAGTAGTCGAAGGCTGGGGGTTTGGCCCAAAAGGGCAGGTGATGGGTGGTGTAATTCCTGGCGTGGCAGTAGATTCAAAGGGGCGCGTCTTCCTCGGCCGTCGAGAACCTTCCGCAATCCTGGTCTACAGCCGTCAGGGAGAGTATTTGGAAACATGGGGTGAGAAGGAGGTGGCGAATCCCCATCTGCTGTGGATTGATTCCCAAGACCGGGTTTACTGCGCTTCCTGTGACAACCATACTGTCCAAATCTTCAATTCAGCTGGGGACTTGGTGGAAACCGTCGGAACATTAGGCACCGCAGGCAAGCCTGGGATGCCATTCAACCGTCCTACTCGCGCCATGCGGGCGCCTTCGGGTGATCTTTTCGTCTCCGATGGGTATGGGCAATTTCGAATTCAGAGATTTGATGCCGACGGCAACTTCATTTTGGGGTGGGGTGAAGAAGGAAGTAATTTTGGGCAGTTCGCTCTTCCCCATAGCCTTTGGGTCGATCGAGAGAATCGGGTTTGGGTGATGGATCGGGAAAATGATCGAATTCAAATATTTGATGCCGATGGCAACTTCCTTGATCAATGGAAGGATGTGATCCGACCGATGGATGTCTTTATAGGGAGTGATAATATCGTCTACCTCTCTGAGGCTTGCCACCGGATTAGTATTTTCACCTTGGAGGGTAAATTACTTGCCCGCTGGGGAGAGGAAGGGGACATGCCGGGTCAATTTGCTTCCGCTCCACACGGTATTTGGGTCGATTCTTTTGGAGATCTCTACGTTTCAGAGGTGGCTGCTATTTCCGATCGAGTTCAGAAATTCAGTCGGATCTAGCCCGTTTGTTGTTCAGAATCATGGGATCGCCTTGACATGCTTGCTGCAGCTCTAGGAATGGCCAAAATCGACCATTTCTACTTGCAACCGTCGACTGCCCGCCCAGACTAGCCTGGGTTTATTAGTCGTCTCATATTGTACGGTTGGTGTCGCCAGCATAGGCTTGCTTAAAGGGTAAAACAGGAGTTAGTTCTCGGAGTCGAATTAAGGAGGAGAAGGTTATGAAAAGATTGTGGAATTCATTGGTAGTAGCGCTGCTGGCTTGGGCACCTCCTAGTATTGTGGCGAACGACGAATTGCTCAAATTACAGGAAGATGATAAGCAATGGGTGATGCCTGGAAAAGACTATGCTGGGACTCGTTACAGCAAGTTGAATCAGATTAACACTGAAAATGTTAAGAATCTGAAAGCGGCGTGGAGCTTTTCAACAGGGGTTTTGCGGGGCCACGAGGGTCAGCCGCTTGTAGTCGGAGATACGATGTACGTCCACACGCCGTTTCCGAACATCGTCTACGCCTTGGATTTAACCAGGGAAGGCGCTCCTGTGAAGTGGAAGTACATTCCTCAGCAGGAAGAGGAAGTTGTCCCGATTGCTTGCTGCGATACTGTAAACCGTGGCCTGGCTTACGCCGAGGGTAAAATCTTTCTCTCCCAACTTGATACACATGTAGTAGCTCTCGATGCTGCTAATGGAACGGAGATTTGGAAAGTCAAACAGGGCGACTACAGACAAGGCATGACTCTAACCAGTGCACCTCTAGTGATCAAGGACAAGGTTATTTCTGGCATTAGTGGTGGTGAATTCGGGGTGCGAGGGTTCGTAACCGCAAACAATATCAATACTGGCGAGCAGGTTTGGCGGATGTACAGCACTGGTCCAGCAGATGAAGTTGGTTATCCTGGATCTGTGGAAACTTGGAAGGGCGATGAATGGAAGCGTGGCGGAGGCACTACCTGGGGATGGTACACCTATGATCCCGAGTTGGATCTTCTCTTTTATGGAACAGGGAATCCGGGGAGCTGGAACCCAGATCAGCGTCCTGGGGATAATAAGTGGTCGATGACAATCTTTGCCAGGAATCCCGACACGGGTGTAGCGTCATGGGCCTACCAAAAAACGCCCCACGATGCTTGGGATTATGATGGAGTTAATGAAAACATCTTGGTTGATCAGATGGTCGGCGGGAAGTTGCGCAAGACTCTCGTCAATTTCGATCGAAATGGATTTGCCTACACGGTGGATCGTACCAACGGCGAACTGCTTGTGGCAGAGAAATTCGGTGTAGTTAACTGGGCAACTAGCATTGACTTGAATACCGGGAGACCCGTTGAAGTGCCGGGAAAAAGAACCTCCTCAACTAGGAATACTAAGGATATTTTTCCCGGAGCTATGGGAGCTAAGGATCAGCAACCGGCAGCATATTCTCCGAAGACCGGTTTGTTTTATGTCCCTACGATCAATGTCGGGATGGATTACGAAGGAGTTGAGGTTAAATACCAGGCGGGCCAACCGTATGTAGGCGCGATTGTCAGGATGTTTCCTGGCCCCGGCGGAAACCGGGGTGAATTTATCGCTTGGGATGCAAAAGTAGGAGAAAAAAAGTGGGGTATAAAAGAAAACTTAGCAGCTTGGAGTGGTGCACTCGCGACGAGTACTAATGTTGTATTTTATGGTACCATGGAGGGGTGGTTTAAGGCGGTTCATGCTGAAACCGGAGAAGTCTTGTGGAAGTTCAAGACCCCCTCTGGGATTATCGGTAATCCCATAACCTACGAAGGTCCGGACGGAAAGCAGTACGTTGCCATCCTATCCGGAGTCGGAGGTTGGGCCGGGATTGGAGCAGCCGCTGGGATTGGAGCAGAAGATCCAACTGCTGGACTCGGAGCTCTCGGGGCTTTTGGTGATGTTGCCCAGCTAAGTAACCTCGGCGGAGTCCTGATGGTCTTTTCCCTTTAGCCCGTAAATCACAGCAGTGTTTTAGGCCAATCGATGCGGGTTTGCATTTTCTTGGTGGTTTGTTTTTTGGGAGGGAACACCCTTTTTTCTGTTGCTTCAGAAAACGCCTTGATTGTCTCAACCTTTCGGGTTGCGGCTGACCCGGGGAATATGCCCTTTACGAATCGGGAACTGGAGGGTTTCGAGAATCGGATCGCAGCATTGTTGGCCGAGGAGATGGGTCTGGACGTTGAATACGTTTGGTGGGGTCAACGGCGGGGCTTTGTAAGGAACACTCTAAAGGCGACTCTAGAGGAACGCCGTTGCGATGTTGTTATTGGGGTTCCTAAAGGCTACGATTTGGTAAGTTGGACGCAGCCTTACTACCGATCTACCTATGTCTTTGTCTATCCCGCGAGTGGAGAATTTGAGCTCCAGACACTGGATGACCCTATTCTCAGGAAACTCAAAATTGGGGTCCATTTACTTGGTAATGATTATACTAATCCGCCTCCGGTCCATGAGTTGAGTAAACGGGGCATTGTGGACAACGTGATTGGGTTTGATACCTTTTACACCGAGGAGAACCCACCGGGACGTATCGTTGAGGCTGTCGTGTCAGGGGAAATCGATGCCGCCATAGTGTGGGGGCCAATAGCGGGTTATTTTTCCAAGCAGCAACTGACTCCGCTGAAATTGATTCCTGTGCCCTCGGGGAAAGATGATTTGCCCTTTGCCTTCGACATCTCTCTTGGAGTGAGACATGGGGATAAGGAATTAAAGTTTCGCATCGAGAGGGCTTTAGAAAAGCGACGGCCCGAGGTTATGAGGATTCTCGAAGAGTATGGTGTTCCGGTCCTCCCTTTCGAGAAATAACCTTTGGTTTTCGAGTAAACTGTTTGTGATCGAGAACTATCAAAAATATGAAGGGTGTCGGAACGGATTCCTTCCAAATCGGAGCTGGAGGGAACACCTCTCCAATTTTTGATCAGCCTTAGCCTTAGTCCTAGAGAGTCGAAATCGAACCTTGATTCGAATATCTTAAAAGATACGTTGTTAGTATTAGCAAACAGAACCCTTGCCTTACACAGGCGAGGGTCGGATCAACAGTTGAATTAGAGTTCAAAACCCTCGTCCGGAAATTGCAAACCATATGGATTTTCAACTTAAAACTAAGAAATTGTTTCGTGTTTTTAGGATTTCTATGGTGACCGTGGGACACGGGCGATTAGCTTCCTTTCTGATAGCATCCCTGATCGCTTTAAGCTCGATGCTTGGTCAGACAAATGATTCTGCATATGAGGAAGGAGAGGAGATTTATGGCCGAATTTATAGTGGCTGGAAATGGTTTCATGTTTACTGTTACCGGTGTCACGGGTTCGATGCTCTCGGGAGTACCCTCGCTCCTAATTTACGTGAGTCGATCAAGGTTCTCAGCTACGCGGAGTTTCTCGATTTGGTGAAAGAGGGACGCGCAGAAAGAGGGATGCAGTCTTGGAAAGAGTTGCTCGATGATAAGCAAATTACAGACATCTTTTATTACGTTCACGCGAGGAGCGACAAGGTTCTTCCGAGTGGGCGTCCGGATGAGGTTGGGGAAGGTGGTGGAGAGTGGACCCCCCCGGGAGAATGGGTAGAGGCAATGAAGTCGGTTGATCTATCGACCAAGATGGATCAAGAATCGAATGCGGAAAAAAAAGTTAAGCCCAAATTCGAAGATTCCTAGCATGAAGATTGTCAAATATCTGTTTAGGTTTGTTCTCCATCGAGTGTGGTTCGTTCCTTCACCTAGTTGTTTGGCTTTAGAGGAGGAATTGGCTGGTGTTTGGTAGTCGGATTTCTACGTGCCTGGTTAGGGTTTCTATTTTCGTTACGTTTGTCACGACGATCAGCTTAAGTATTGCCAACGAGGCAGAAGAAACCGAAACGATAAAAATCGGGCTCCTTCTTCCGCAAGCCGAGTCCACTCTCTTGGATTCAGCTGTCATTCGTGGTGCTACTCTTGCTATCGAAGAGGCAAACGCGCTATCTGGATTTTTTGGAAAATCGTTTGAATTAGTACCCTTTTCGATCAAGGACGAAACGAATGCTATGGTAGAGGCTAGACGGGCTGTCGAAGAGGAGGGCGCTGTAGCTCTGATTGGGAATCTCGATCTCGAAGAATGGGACGCTGTTTGCTCAGTTGCTCAAGAAATGAAATTCATTTTGATTAATTGTGGAGGAAAGGATGCGTTACGGAGTTCCAAATCTTACCGCTACTGCTTTCATTTTGAAGCGGGAAATTTTGAATATATTCGTGCTCTTGGGGAGTACTTGGTGGGAGAGGAGGAATTAGGCAGGTGGGTTTTCGTTCGTTCCGATGATCGTGGAGGCAGAAATCTCGAGGCAATACTTAGAACAGTTCTGTCCGAGGTAGGAGGCGAATTAGTGAAAACGGTTTCTGTACCCGTCGATGGTGCAACGGGAACCCCTCACTTCGAATTAGTACGATCGGCAAGACCGGACTTAGTTCTGATCGGGCTACTTGGAGATGAACAGGCAGAGTTTGTCGAACACTACCTTTCCAGTGGCCATTCTCAGCCCCTGGCTATCGTGGATCTATCGAAGGAAACACTCACTCGATTTGATGATGATCCTTTGGAGGTGGATTTGTATTGGGCCGAGAATTGGCATCAGTCACTGTTCCGTTACAGTGCCCGTGAACTAAACTCGCGCTTTCTAAAGCGATTCCAGGTTCCCATGGACGGTGAATCGTGGGTCAACTGGGCTGCGATAAAGTTTGTCTCCGAGGCGGTAATCCGCACTCAAAACGCGGATTCGGATTCGCTTGTTCAATACTTTGAGAGTCAACCGCCTTTCGATGGCCATAAGGGCTTTTCGCTAATCTTGGAATTGAAAAGACGTCAGCTTTCCCATACTCTCTATGTCTTAAAACGAGAAAAATGGTTTTTGAAAGATCCAGAGATAATTTTCCGTTATCGTATGAATTCAAGGTGAGGGACCAGGCAATATTGATTCGTGTCTTGTTGTGCTTTGGGGCGATTCTCCCATTGCTTCCGGAGAAGGGCAACGCAGAGCCATTCGCCTACGTATCTAACGAATACGACGATACTGTAACTGTGGTTGATACTGCGACGGATAAGGTCGTCGCTACAATTGAGGTAGGTGACAGACCTAGGGGAATTGGGCTGAGCCCCGAAGGCAAAAAACTCTACCTTGCGCTGGGAAACGATAATGTCATCGGAATCGTCGATACTGATTCCCGGAAGATGGTGGGGACTCTCCCCTCGGGTAGCGATCCGGAGGCTTTTGCACTCAGCCCGGATGGGATGCGGCTATATATATCTAATGAAGACGCCAACACCGCTACAATTTTGGACACGGAGTCAGGGCAGACGATCGCGACAATCCCTGTGGGTATCGAACCTGAGGGTGTTGCGGTCAGTCCCAATGGACGCTGGGTTTATGTTACAGCGGAATCGACTCACACGATTTCAGTTATCGATACAACGAAGAATGAGGTGGTAAATATCCTGTTAGTAGGGGTTCGGCCAAGAGCAGTTGTGTTCGGCTCCGACGGTAAGTGGGCTTACGTTACAGCAGAGATTGGTGGCATTGTGTCGGTCATTGATGTTGAAGAACAAAAGGTTATCGGGGAGGTGCGATTGTCCATTGATGGCGAGTACGTTAAACCTATGGGTGTCGCCGTAACTTCCGATGGATCCAGTCTTTATGTGGCAACAGGCCGGGCCAATCACGTTGCGGTGGTTGACTTGGCATCTCTTAAAGCTGTGAAGTACATTCCGGTAGGGAAAAGAGTGTGGGGGATAGCGCTGACTCCGGATGGCAAGAAACTCTATGCTGCCAACGGTCTTTCTAGCAATCTGTCCGTTATCGATACCTTAACCAATCGAGTCATCGGTACCGTTCCCACCGGCAAGGGGCCGTGGGGAGTGGTTGTAGACAAATAGTCCTGAGTCGATTTGGTGGCCGATAGATAGAAATGTCCTATAATTCCTCTAAGCGATATCGGAGCATCTGTCTATAGTGCCCGCAATTTTTGGGAGGAACGTACTCATGTTTGATATCCAGTAACCCAACATAATCTTGTACAATCCCAATATAGGTTCTATTGACTCCTCAGAAGTTTTCCTTTCCCCCTTTTACATGCTCTTGAGACTACGATTCAAACCTTGGGCTGTATTTCTACTCCTAATATATCCAGTCACGAGCTCGCAGGCTACCGTCGACATCGAGGAGCTCGCTCAAATGGAGGTTACAATGCGGCGCTATAATGGTACCCCAACCGAGGGTTTCCTATCGGTCGACTTTCTTGATCGGGCCAATCTGGAATCTTTCCCGCAGCGAAGACTGGACGATGGGTTACGAGCTATACCCGGCTTTAGTCTGTTTAGGAGAGCTAGTAGCAAGGTAGCCCATCCCACAACCCAAGGTGTTAGCTTGCGCCATTTGGGACCGAATGGTGCAGGTCGAACTCTAGTTCTATTGGACGGTGTGCCGATGAACGATCCTTTTGGAGGGTGGGTCTATTGGAACCGTTTCCCAACCGGTCGTATTGGCGAGATCGAGATTCTTCAGGGGGGAGGAGCTGGATTGTGGGGTAATGCTGCGCTTGCTGGTACAATTCAGCTTTTCTCCCGTCGGGAATCGGAGAACTTCACATTTCTTGAAACGTCGGGTGGTAACCGAGATACAGCCGATGTACTTTTCAGTGCCCGGCGTTCCTTTTTTGCCGGGGAAGCGTTTATCACCGCTGGAAGTTTTACTACTGATGGCTACTCGGTTATTCGCGCTGATCAAAGAGGATTAGTAGATCAAAATGCATATTCTGAGGCCCAGATGGTTGAAGGTGGAGTGGAGATTAAGATTGCCGAAACAACTCTTTTTTCATCCAGAGGTTCCCATTTTAGGGAGAGTCGTGGGAATGGAACACCTCTGGCAGGCAATGAAACTGAAGGATATAATTTCAGTGCCCGGCTGAGACATCAATTCCCAGCAGAAGACAGCTTGATAGAGGTTCTGTTCTATTTTCAGGAACGTGACTTCAGTAGCTCCTTTTCCGCCGTGTCAGAGGACCGATCTAGCGAACGTCCTGCCCTTGATCAATTTAATGTCCCGGCACAATCCTTCGGTGGGGGACTCATTGGAGGTGGATCGATTGGAGAGAAGCATCGCATCGCAGCTGGTTTTGATACACGATGGGTGGCAGGCGAGACTAATGAGCAATTTTTCTTCAATGGCGAAACCTTTAACTTCCAAAGGGAATCAGGTGGAGATCAAACTCTGTTTGGGATGTTCGTTGAAGACACCTGGGATGCGGGAACGCTACTCAAGATTACTCTTTCTGCTCGGATTGATTATTGGGAAAATAAAGCTGGATTCAGAAAGCGTACCGATCTCAGAACCGGAGAGGTTGTTCGTGACGAGAAATTTGCCGCTCGGGAAGATTGGGTGGGGAATGGCCGTCTAGGAGTCGCTTACCAGTTGTCTAACAGTGTCCGGGTTCGAGGACACGTTGCTACGGGCTTTCGAGTTCCGACTTTAAATGAGTTCTTCCGTCCTTTTCGAGTTCGATCGGATATAACCGAGGCTAATCCAGCGCTCGTACCGGAACGCCTTTATGGTGGTGAAATTGGAGTAGAGTGGGCGGCGTTGGGAACCAAGCGATTTTCTGTTACTTATTTTGATAATTTTTTGAAAGAAGCGGTTACGAACATTACATTAGATTCTGGGCCAGGGTTTGTCGCCCCATGTGGATTTGTGCCGACAGGGGGGTCGTGCCGACAAAGAAGGAATCTGGATGGGGTGAGGGCCCGTGGTTTCGAACTGCAAAGCCTCATTCCCATGGGACAAAATTGGACTTTTACAGTCCGCTATCTTTACAGCGATTCGCAGATCACGCAAAGTGATGATGATCCGTTCTTGGTTAATAACCGACTGGCACAGACTCCAAAGCATAGTGGAACCGCGACGCTTCTTTGGCGTACTACTAGTCGCTTGCAAAATACCTTCCAATTGAGGTATTCAAGCACACAATTTGAGAACGATCTAAATTCTCTTAAGCTCGACTCTTTCCTCGTCTTCGATTGGTCAATGGCCCTCACAATTCAGGAAGGCTTTAGCCTCTTTTTCTCCATCGAAAATGTCACCGAAACTGAGTTCGAGTCCGGTCGTGCATCAAATGGGATCGTTTCCATTGGTGCCCCTAGGTTGATCAATGGTGGCATCCGGTTGCGATTTTAATTTCGCTTCTCGGCGTTCGGCCGACCTCTTCTGGGCGCGTACTAAAGGTAATGAACGATCAAAACTACTCGGGATACCAAGCCCTCGATTACGTCTGGATCGAATGGGAACATTACAATGAAAGCGACAACCTTAGTGAGACTATTCTTTTCCGGGATTTTCTTAAGAATTTTGCTAAGGAGATCTGATAGAACGAAGCGTGAACATCAGGCCTTTAATCCACTCCTCTACCGACTTTCAGTGAGTTGCAATTGATATGCCTAGTCAGAAAAAGCCTGGGACAGGGCAACTTCCCTGCACAATCCTTCGATATTTTCGGACAGTTGAATCGAATCCCTGATCCAGGGACTCGACGATGATAGCATGGCCGATAGAGACCTCTAGGATTCCGGGAATCGTTAAAAAGAGAGGTAGGTTTCTCTGGTTAAGGTCGTGGCCTGCATTTACGCCCAATCCAAGTGATTGGGCCGATTCAGTAGCCCGTTGAAATTGATTGAAAATGGAGATCCGATCACCTGTCTCAAAGGCTCGGGCATAGGACTCAGTATAAAGTTCGATTCTATCCGTCCCCACATCTTGTGCCCTTTCAATTTCTGAGATATCTGGGTCCATAAAGATGCTAACTCGAATATTATGAGCTTTTAGTGACTGAATGATCGGTATTAGTTGATTAGAATTACTTTTTAGATCCCATCCGTGGTCTGAAGTGATTTGATCGGGTGAGTCTGGAACCAAGGTGCACTGATTCGGTTTTACTTCTTTGACGACTTCCAGGAACTCAGGAGTGGGATTTCCCTCAATGTTGAATTCGACTTTTGTTTGATTATTTAGGAAAGCAGACAAGTCTCGGACGTCAGAGTATCGTGTATGTCGTTGATCCGGACGTGGATGAACGGTAACGCCGTTCGCTCCGCATGCGATGCATCTTCTGGCGAAGGAGAGGCAATTAGGGTAGTCCCCGCCGCGTGAGTTCCTAAGGAGGGCGATTTTGTTAAGGTTTACGCTCAGTTGGGTCATTACAATAAGTCCCATTAGGCCTCGAGTGAGCCTCTTTGAAAAGAAGGGGCTTATATTGCACTACTTTTAAGTGGCCGAAGTAAATAGAGAATTTTAATTTTGGCCTGGTCTTTAAATAGGACCAAAAAAGATCCGGGAATGACCTACAAATCTCATTGTCACACTCTTCCAGTGTAGTAGGATTCAAAGCTTGTCGCGCTTTCTAAGCAGGTAAAGCGATATGCATATCTGCCGGGCAAGTCCCATGTAAAGGTCATAACATCCATTCTGAATCTTATTTGACAGTACCTCAAATATTCAGAGCATTGGTAACTGTTGTGGCTGATAGAGCCTTCAAATACCCCGATAATGTATCCGGGCAATACTATGTCGACAGTTCTTGTATCGACTGCGATTTGTGTCGAGAGATCGCCCCTGTCCTATTCAGCCGCAATGACGAAGGTAGTTATTCGTATGTCTCCAAACAGCCGGAAACACAGGAAGAAATCCAGCTAATGATCATGGCCAACGAGGGCTGCCCGGTTGAAGCCGTAGGCGATGATGGGGATTAAAGAGTTCTAAGGGATTGTGTCTCCTTTCGATAGCAACCTTGGATTTCCAGCAATACAGACCAGATAGCTCACTGGGCTTACAACGACCCACCACCAGGGCCAAGCGATCGGGGTGAGATCGAACCAACGCGGCAAGGTATAGGGTTGCAGGAGAAGAACAAGGAAGCATCCTATCACGAGAGCAATAATGACGCTTTGGGAATTTCCTCTCTTCGTAAAGATCGCGGCTGAGAATATACCCAGAAGAGGAGCATTGGCGAATGCCATTACCCCGAGGGCAAAGTCAATCAGGGTTTTGCTACCCATTGATTGGAGGTAAACGGCGAGAACAGCGAAGAGAATCAGCAATATTCCCATTAAGACGACTGCAGTTCGTGGTGCAGAAAGTGACAAAGAGAAGGCATGGAGGTCCCCTCGCGAATTGCTTTTCGATAGATTTAGTTCAGTGCGAAGCAGAACCTTTTTCTTCCAAGGTTCGTACAGGTCCGCCAGGACGCTGCTGGCCATAGCGTTGACAGCAGAATCGAAGCTGCTCATGGCGGCGGCGAGGAGGCCTGCCATGGCAAGGCCTTTCAACCCTACAGGCAAGTGGTTGAGGATAAAATACGGAAAGACACCCTTCGTATCCTCCAGAAAATCAAAAGGAGCTTCACACCCCATTAAATCAGGACGGCCGTAGTAAATCGAGAGAAGGAGTCCGATGAAGAGAAAAAGACAAACGACTGGTATCCCAACCAGGATTGAAATGATCAAGGACCGACCCGCTTCATGGGAGCCTCGGGTTGTGAGCATTCTTTGAACCATGTCCTGGTCAACGCTGTAGGCGGAGGTGGACACAAATGTTGAGGCAATAATCCCCGTCCAGATTGTGAAAGAGAGATCGAGCTGAAAGCGAAAATCGAGGATCCTAAGTTTATCCTGCCCTTGGTAATCTCTCAGGACAGCGTAGATCTCATTTCCGGCAAGAGGGATTGCCTCAAGTAGTAGGAAGATGCTGAGAGTTGCGGTTAGAACAACAATGCCGATTTGAACTACATCGGTCCAAATCACCGCTTTTATTCCCCCAGACGTGGTGTAGACTAGTCCGATTATGCCAAAAAGTACGATTGCGGTTACGAGATCTCCAGCCGTGGTTTTACCGGTGAGTATCAATGCAAATGCTATTGCGGCAATGAATAGTCGAGCCCCTGAGGCGAGCAGCCTTCCAATTAGAAACATGAAGCTAGCTGCCATCTGGGCTGTTAAGCCGTACCGTGATCCTAGGTATCCGTAGACGGTTGTCGTTCCGGCTCGATAAAGCGGCGGGAGAAACATCCTTGCTACTAAAAAGGCTGATATGATCCCGCCAATATTAAGTATCACATAGGTTAGGTCTCCTCCGTAGGCGAGTTGTGGGACGCTGACAAAAGTCGCTGCACTCAAGGTAGTAGCAAGCACCGACAACGCGACAGCCCAAGAAGGCATATCTCGATCTCCCAAAAAGAAACTTTCTCTTGTGTGTTGGTTTCGTGAGGTCAGGTATCCTATTATAACCAGCAGAAGCAGGTAAGCCCCGACAACTATCCAGTCGAAAGCGGAAAAGATTCCTACGCCAATTCTCATGAGTGAGTGGTCTCGGATGTGCAGTCTACGCAATAGCAAGTTGACGAGTCCGGAAAGGCAGGTTGATGGACTTAGAGAGCATCAATCTCCTTTCGTGCAAGGGGAAACCGGGCACGTGAGGATGCCGAAAGCAACTTCAATCGAACTGTTTCCCGAAAATTGATCGACCGATTTCGTTGGCATATGCGTAATTTTATCTCTTGTTGGCATTGGGGTTTCCTAGTTTAGTTGCCTGCTTCTAGAGGCCTCCCTGCCCCAGGGTTTGTCTCAGAATACGACAAGCTGATTACTGTTAATATGAGCTATCAGGTTTGCACTCAAAAAAGTCTGGCCGCTTTACCAAAAGACGCTGTAGATTAGTCTAATCACTTTCAGAGATTGGTGGACAGTGAATTTCATTGTCTAATGCTATCGAATTTTTTTGCACGCGAGTATCTCAGACTCGATAGATATTGAAGAGTGGGACTTTAGGTAAACTGAACTTAGCCGAGCTCAACTATTTTATCCTTCAGGATTTGAGATTCTTTATTGAATGGACAGACGGGGCACCTCTGGCTCATAAGATCCTCTGATATGGCTAATTCCCCCCTAAAGATCGATTTATACAGTGACACAGTGACCCGTCCAACGCCTGGGATGCGCGACTTTATGGCGAAAGCCGAAGTTGGGGATGAACAAAAGAGGGAGGACCCGATGACGAGCGCTCTAGAAGATAGGGTTGCTGCTCTTTTGGGGAAGGAAGCGGCCATATTTCTTCCTTCCGGTACAATGTGCAATCAGATTGCAGTTCGGGTTCACTGCGGACCAGGAGATGAAATTATACTCGACCGAACCGCACATATAAGAAATTCAGAAGGCGGAGGAACTGCTGCACTCACTGGTGCTTCGATATACCCACTGGATGGAGAGCAGGGGATCTTTACCCCAGCTCAGCTACTTGGCGCCGTTCGGCCGATCAACAACCATTATCCGCGTTCCCGCTTGCTGGTGGTTGAGCAGACATCCAACGGGGGTGGCGGCTCGATCTGGCCGATAGAGGTGATTGAGAAAGTCTGTTTGCTCGCAAATGCGCATGGGTTAAGCTGCCATATGGACGGAGCAAGGCTTCTTAACGCAGTGAGTGCGACTCGAATTGGAGCCGAGGATTACGCTGCTTTCTTTGACTCCGTTTGGATTGACTTTAGTAAAGGCCTTGGTGCTCCAGTAGGGGGGGCCCTGGCTGGCAGCCGGGACTTTGTCGAAGAAGCTTGGCGCTGGAAACATCAATTTGGGGGGGCAATGAGACAGTCAGGAATTATTGCTGCCGGTGCACTCTATTCTCTCGAAAACAATGTGGCTAGGCTGTCCGAGGATCATGAGAATGCGCGCCTGTTGGCCAATGGACTAAGAGAAATCGAAGGTATCGAAGTCGAGCCGGTAGCAACAAACATGGTTTTTTTCGATGTTGGGGGCCTTAATCTAACGGCCCAGCAGTTTAATGAACGGTTGCTGGAAGCCGGTCTTCGTGTTTCAACCCCCGCTTCCACACGTTGCCGAGCAGTCACCCATCTTGATATCTCAAGGGCTCAAATTGAGGAGGCAGTGAAGATCATAAAAAAGATAGCGTTAGGTAAATGAGGTTAACGACGCAATTGAGAGACATGCTCAGAATAAAACCGGATCATTGCTCTCTATATTAAACTGGGTTTCTACAATCCTCTCTCATTGGGTTACAGCGAAAAAAAACGACCGGGGCGGTCTCAATGAGCAATTCTTTTCTTTGATTCCGCATTTTGACTTCGAATTTGACTATGCCTCGGTCGGGCTTGCTTTTGGAGCGCCTTGCTTCCGTGACTTTGGCCACAAGGGCAACTTTGTCACCAGGACGCATAGGATTTGGCCAACGGATGTAGTCGATACCGGGAGAGCCGAGGCAGGTAGAATTTAGGATAAAAGAATCGGCCATGAGGCGCATCGAGATCGCGCTAGTATGCCAGCCGCTGGCAATGATGCTATCGAAGATCGAGGGGGTATTCCCCTCTTTGCCAGTGTGAAACGACTGAGGATCGTACTGGTGGGCGAATTCGAGAATCTCTTGGACTTCTACACGCCTTTGAACAGATTGGAATTCGCGGCCGACATAAAAATCTTCGAAGTACAGAATCATCGGTGAGGCTAAAGGGTGAATCCTAGGAGGAAAACCATAAAAGAGGAAAGAAATTGATGTTGAGAGTCAAAGACATATCATGGCTTCGACTTTCAATGTGGTGCTAGATCGCCTAGAGAATATTAATAGTTTAGTTCGAGCGATCAAAGATGAAAGATTTGCCGGCAGGAAGCGGGGCAAGCCGCTCTAGTACATGACGACGAGGATACTAGAGAAAGGGTCGATGCCTCGAAAATACAAGTGATGGAGGAGCAGAGGAAAGCCAGAGTTGATAAGTGGCTTTGGGCGACTCGGATTTTCAGATCGAGGTCCCGGGCGACTCAGGCCTGTCAGTTTGGTGATGTTTTGGTGAGGGGTAAGCGGGTGAAACCCTCACAAATAATCAGGGTAGGCGATATAGTGGAGGTAAATCGGGACGGATGGGTTCGGCAGATGAAGGTGGTTACCCCAATTGAGCAGAGGGTAGGAGCGAAACCGGCAGAAAATTGCTTTAAAGAGCTTGGTCCAAAGGCAGGTCCGAAGAATCGAGTGAGACAAATCGAGGAAGGAATTGCGTTCCGAGATCAGGGAGTTGGAAGACCCACTAAAAGGGACCGAAGAGAATGGGAGAGGAAGGTGAACTTTGGACAATAGACAGTCGATTATGATATGGCGGATTTGTTACTGGTTCCCTCTGGACAGACGGAGAATATTGAGGAAGTTTATTCCTACATGAACACCGATGGCATAGAAAAGAGTATCAGTCCAGAGGCATAAGGCGCCGAGAAACAGTCCTATTAGAAGAGCCGATAAAGGCCAAAAAAGCCAGGCCCGATTAGGAGGAATGTGAGCAGCACCAAAGATCAATGAGGAGACTATAAGACCGGTTTCATTGAGAAGCCATTCCCGAAAAAAGAGTTCTTCGGCAATTCCGCTACATAGGGCAATCAGGAAAATTTGGCGGTGATTTAATAGGCCAAACAATGCCTCGAGATCCCTCAGGTTTCTTTGTAGTGTTCTCCATTTCTTAACAGAAAAAATTGAGGCCAAATGGACAATTAGGATGACAGATATAGAGAGGGAGGTAGGTCCCAACCAATCTCGACTGGGGAGATAGCTTGGTTGGTAAAAGTCCGGCGAGGTGTTTACTCGAAGGGAAATCAGAATCACTTCCGACAGTTAGAATCATTCGCTTTTAACAAATAGTAACTATAGGAGGATGATAGAGGTTTGACTTTAGAAGAGAACAAAAACGGTATCGGTGTGTGGAAGCAAAATCACGAATAGACGCACTAGCACTCCTGCTGGAATATACTAAGAGTGATAGTTTGATCAAGCATAGTCTTGCAGTGGAGGCAGCTCTCATATGGTACGCCTGCTATTTCAACGAGGACCAGGTATTATGGGGCAACACCGGTCTGCTTCACGATTTTGACTATGAGCAGAATCCTGATTGTAGTGAGGCTGGGCATCCCTTTGTCGGATGTGCGATATTGAGAGAACAAGGGTATCCTAGGGATATGATTGAAGCTATTTTAGGCCACGCCACTTATTCTGGAGTCTCGCGCAGAACCTTACTAGCGAAAACGCTTTTCGCTTGCGATGAATTGGCTGGTTTGATCGGAGCCTGTGTCCTGATTCGACCGGATCGATCGATTCATTCTTTGGAAGTGAAATCAGTACGTAAAAAGATGAGGGATAGTTCATTCGCGCGGGCTATCAATAGAGAAGATATCGTTACAGGTGCCGAGGAACTGGGAATTGAAATGAGCGAACACATTGAAAATGTGATTAAGGGGATGAGGATGATAGCTACAAGGACAGACAGGTAGAAGTTAGTCGATTTCCTGGGTCTATCGCTCGCTAGGGAAAAGATAGCTTTTTTATTTTTGAAAGTTTACTGATTGAGATAGAGTTCCGTAGCTAAGTGGTGGCGAATAGAGGTTTAATACTGGGTGAATCCAACCTGTTTATAATGTCCAAACTCTGGAATTGTCTGTTGGCGGGAATGACATTCAGTATACCCGGAAGAATTCTAGTGAGTACGAGTAAAAAGTTGCCCAGGAATATAGCAAAAACAATGATCCGAGTAGATACCGCTGTCCGGTCCTGGGAAGAATCGATTTGCTCGGATGGGGTTTTTCATCGAAATTGTCACCATGAGTTCTGAAAAATCTGTTGTTTTGACTGCCTGTCAACCTACCGGGCGACTCCATCTTGGCAATCTTCTTGGGGCAATCAGAAACTGGGCCGACATGCAAGATGACTATGAATGCTATTTCCCCATTGTTGATATGCATGCCATAACTCTGAAATACGATCCGGCTGAATTGCGGCGAGGTACGATGGACTGTGTTGCGGAGTATATGGCCTGTGGGCTTGATCCCCGGAAATGCCATATCTTCGTGCAGTCTCAAGTAAGAGGGCATGCCGAACTGGCCTGGATTCTAGGGTGCCTGGTCCCGATTGGGCAGCTGCACCGAATGACTCAGTTCAAAGAGAAATCAGCGAATATGGACGGAGCTTCGATTGGCTCCGGATTGCTCAACTATCCAATACTTATGGCCGCGGACATACTCCTCTACAATGCAGATGTTGTCCCGGTGGGAGAAGACCAAAAACAGCACCTTGAATTGACTCGCGATGTGGCTGAAAAATTTAATCGGAGTTACTCAGAAACATTCAAGTTACCAGAGCCCTATATACCTAAGACTGGTGCCAGGATCATGTCCTTACAAGAGCCCGATCGTAAAATGGCTAAGTCGGACCCTAATGAGAATGGAGTAGTTTTTTTGCTTGATCCTCCTGGGATCACGAAGAAGAAAATCATGAGTGCGGTGACAGACTCGGGTCGGGAGATTGTCGCTCGCAAGGACAAGCCAGGCATCACAAACTTGTTAACAATCATGAGTTGCGTGACAGGTCGATCGATTGGCGAATTAGAGAGTCGATTTGAAGGAAGCGGTTATGGCGAGTTCAAGCAGGCTGTTGCGGATGCAGTGGTTGATCGTCTGATACCCATACAGGACAATCACACTCGACTAGTCTCAAATCGCGAGCACTTGGAGTCTGTATTGGCTGAAGGAAAAACTGCGGCACAGAAGAGAGCTACAAAGATTATACGGACCGTTTACAGAAAAGTTGGATTTCTCGAAGATTTCAGCTTTAGTTGATTTGGGTTGCGGCATCAGCAACATAACTCTTAAAAGGTTCTTCCCGTAGGAAATCGCCTTAGAACGAATCAGCTCCTGGAAATGAAACTCTCTTCTTTACCTTCGCTTTCTAAATGGCCCTTCATATTAGGCGATCTAGTTATCATTGGGATCGCCTTTTTGGTAGCGGTTTTTGCTCCTAAGCCGTATAATGCCATCACTGCGTCTTCCATAATATTGTGTGGGACCATTGGGATTCTGATTTTTTTCGCGCCCTTTGTAATTGAGTATATATCTAAGCTTTGGGTGGCCAAGAAGAGCTACGAAGAGACAATAGAGGATCAATTCGACGGTCTTGTGAAAACTGCTGCCGAGATTGATCAAGTGGTTCAGGTTCTATCTGGGCTCGCGAAGAACCATAGTTTTAGCGCCGAAAGGATAAGAGATTTCGATACTCAACTTGAGGAACGTTTGTCCCGGATCGAAAGTAAGGTTAATACGGTGGCTGATGCTTTTGATCAGAAAATCGATCGTTTCTTGAAAAGGTTGGAGGATAAAGAAAACGACGAAGTGAAAAATCTGGTTACGGAAATTGGACAGATGATCGAAAGGCACTCTAACTTGCTGGGCAATAAGGAGGATTCTAGCATCGAACCAGAAATGATCCCTGATCTTCTTGAACCTGAAGGGGATAGCGTGCCGGCGGAGACAGAATTGTCCAGTGTCCCGGAGGGGGCAATGGATTCGATAAACAATGAAGATGCCTCCGTTGAAAGCGATTCAGAGCTGGAGTTCGGGGAGGAAGAGATCTTGCAGGTCGATACGGAATCCGAATTGCTCGTCCCTTTTAAAACCCTGGCGGCTAATGCCTCTTCCCTTAGCTTGGTGGCGGTTGTTAATGTTGGTATCGGCAACACTCTCTTTGTTCGAGGAGATGGACCAGGTCTCAGCTGGACAGAAGGAGTCCCGATGAAGTTCTTAGAAATAGGAAAGTGGGAGTGGTCTATCGACAACGCAGATGAGCCGGCTGTGATTCAAATCTTTAAGAATGACGAGATCTCAGCATTTGGAGAGGAGATTAATGTTGGGTTAGGGGAAAGAGTTGAAGTTCACCCAAAATTCCCGACTTAGAAGGCTTCTGAAACAAGTTGGATAGACTACTTTAATGTGCACTTATTAGCACGTCAGGATTTTGGGAAAAGCAGATTCTAGTCTTATAGGCCTGGAAATTATGTGGGAAAAACTAATTAGAATGATTTTGGTTAATTAGTTCGGATATATCTACTTTGTTTGGATCTGAAGGCCTTTATCGGAAGTTCTGTATTACTGAGTTGCCCATAATTCCTTGGACCGCCTAGCCAACACTCAGGCTTGGTGAGCTTTGGATTTCATAATTTGTCTCCGTGCCGGAAGAAAAAGTGCAAAAAAGGCGGCGAGGATTGGAAGGAGAGCGAGGAATTGTAGAGCGTTGGCAAGACCAAAACGATCCGCGAAGAAACCGACTAGGGGAAGACTTAACGCTGCGAGTCCCCAGCTAAATCCAAGAGGAATACTCGATGCAAAGGCAGCGTTTTCCGGAGCCACTTCCTGAGCGAGTGCGACCAGTATCGAATTCGAAGCCATGATACCCAAACCACCGAGGGTGAGCCAAAAATAGCTGACAAGTCCTTCAGTTTGGAGATAGGCGAAAAGGGTAGGCGATGCCATAAAAATAGAAATCCAAACAATCGCTTTGGAATTCCGCGGGTTGGCTAGATAACCTGCAAGAAGACTACCTGACACTCCGGCAAAGTTGTAAATAGCGAGAATCATTCCGCCTTCTACGAGGGATAGCCCACGGTCATTAGCAAGTTGAGTTATGTAGAATCCAAATCCTACAAAGGTGATAGTTCGTAATACGACCACAATGGCTATTAGGGAGAGAGGACTCGCGGATCGACGAATGGATTGTAAAAGAGAGTGAAAACTGACACGAGCGGTTGATGCATTTTCTAATGGTACATAAAGTGATACGATCAGGACAGCGCATACCCCAGGAAGGCTTAGAAAGAAGAGTGAACGGATCCCAAAGGACTCAACAAACAGGGGTATCCAGAGGGGCGAGAATACGATGCCCAAGGTTCCGCCAAAAGTGAAAAGGGCGATCCCAAATGCACGGCGATCAGCGCTGAGGTCACCCGCCAAAGAAAATGCTTGAGGATGAAACGCGGCGACTCCTAAGCCCCCAAGTGCAAGAAAGACTGCCAAGGTCAGGTAGTTTGAAGCGAGGCCTAATAAAGGAACAAAGATCGCGGCTAAAAGGGCACCCCCAAGAATAAGGTTACGACGGCGCATACGGTCTCCCCATATGCCCATAAAGGGCTGGGTCAAATTGCACATCGAAAGGATCGTTCCTAGAAAGCCGGCCATTGCGAGTTGAAGGTCGAGCCTTTCAATGATTAGAGGAAGGATCGGCCACAACATGGTGGCGTAGAAGTCGACGCAAAAATGGGAGAGACTGAGAAGAAGAAGACGGATTCTTTGCACAGGCTAAAAGCTTATCGGACTTAGTTCCTGGAATATAATGCAATAGGTAAATCTCGTTTGATGGGTGCCTAGCAAGAGAAAACTGTTGGATCGAATTTGGTTGAGGTATATAAAGGATGACTTTGGTCTGAGATAAAACGATGTTGCCAAGATTAAAATCAGCGGTCTCCAACCTAGAAGAGATACTTGATTGTTTGGCGAACTTGTACGAGAATTGCCAAGACTGGATATTTTATGAGAGATCCCTATTTGCAAAGGAACTTCAACTTAAGACAGTTACGCTGAGTGTATGAAAAACAAGTCGATTCGGATTTTGGTGGTGGGGCTTGGTCGGATGGGGTGTTCTCACTTGAGGGCCTATGTGAATCTGGAGGGGTTTGAAGTGGTGGGCTTGTGCAAGCGATCTTGGAACAAGGTTGATCATCTACCTGCTGAGGTGGATAAAGTACCTCGGTTTGAGTATTTTGAGGAAGCGCTAGAACGACTGAAGCCGGATGCAGTTTCGATCAACACTTTCACTGATACCCACGCAGATTACTCAATCAAGGCGATTGAAGCAGGAGCGCATGTCTTTGTGGAAAAGCCTTTAGCGGAGACGATTAGAGATGCAGCGCGGGTTGTGGAGAGAGCAAAGGCTGCGAAAAGACAGGTTGTGGTCGGCTACGTTCTTAGGCATCACCCTTCGTGGTCCAAACTGGTTAAACTTGCGCGAAACCTCGGGAAACCGTTGGTGATGCGAATGAACCTCAATCAACAGAGCAGTGGCGAAGAGTGGAAGTGGCACAAGAACTTAATGGAAACGCTCTCGCCGATCGTCGATTGTGGCGTGCACTATGTCGATATCATGTGTCTGATAACGGGTGCTAAACCAATCCGAGTCCATGGGGTGGGCGCACGTCTTTCTAATGAGATTGCACCGGATATGTACAATTTCGGACACTTCAACGTCGCTTTTGACGACGGATCAGTGGGATGGTATGAAGCAGGCTGGGGTCCCATGATCAGCGAAGAGGCCTTTTTCGTTAAAGATATCATGGGACCAAAGGGTAGCGTCAGTATAAGTCTTAAACCTGGAGCCGAGCACGGCGCGAGTGCGGACATGGAAACGCATACAAAAACGAGTTCAATCCGCTACCACCGTTCTGCGATGAACGCAGACGGAGATCTTTCTCACCAAGATGAGTGGATCGACACCGAGGATGAACCTCTCCACGATGAATTATGTGAGAGAGAACAGGAGTTTTTCCGCGATGCTATTTGGAATAATGCTGATTTAACCTCACACATGGAGGACGCAGTTAGTAGCCTCCGAATAGTTTTGGCGGCGGATGAATCAGTGCGAACGGGGAGAGTAGTGGAACTTTAAGAGGTAAAACTTTGGTTTCCCTAGCAATAAAATCGAAGACAGTGACATCGTAATTCTTCGTTAGGTGCTCGGACAAGAGTCTGGAGTACTGCAAGATTTCGTAAAGATCTACCGAATAAGATCCGAGACCTTAGCCCCAAGCGTACTGAATTATTAAAATTCTCTTTCGATAATTGAAGGTATTATTTACAGAACAACATTGTGGACACAAAAGGTGGGCTAAGTTCTTTGTGGCAGATTCCTAACTTTCCGGGACCAAAGCTATCAAAATCATACGAAGGGCTCCCAAGGCAGTAAGAGCAATAACAGCCGCGTCGAAGAGTTTTGGTTGGATGTGCGGGAGTGTCCATTTTCCTAGAAAAGCTCCCAAAGCGATGGCTGGGACGATTAATGCATTAAATCTGAGGGAGTGCCAGGTGATCATTCCGAGTCCTATGTAGAGAGGGATTTTTATCCCATTAATGATCAGATAGTACCAAGCGCCTGTTCCGATAAATTTCTCTTTGGAAAATCCCATGGCTAAAAGGTAAATACTCATAATAGGTCCCGCTACGTTTCCGACAGTAGTAGCGAAACCGGCGAGCCCGCCCATCATCAGAACGACTGACTTTTGGTTAGAAATGAAATGCCGGGAGATTTGTTGGCCTGCAAGATGTAAGCCCAAGAGCAACAGGATTAACCATCCCAATAGCGGAAGTAGAGTGGCGTTATTTAGCCACCATAGAACAAAGCCTCCAACAGTGATACCGGCAATAAGCCCCGGTATCAGACCAAGAAGTCGTGGCCAGTTGGCATGGTGCCTGTACCAAACTACGGAGAAAAAATCTCCCGTGAGTAGCATTGGGGCTAGAACCCCTACTGCTTCCTTGGGAGGGAAAATTATTACCAAGACAGGTACAACGAGAATTCCTAGGCCCGGAACTGCTGATTTTGAGAAGCCGACCATTAGGCCCGCCACGATAAAAATACTCCAGGATTGGATATCCATTATTTCGAGGTTATCGTCTGCGCCCTAGTTGAGAAGGTTCTCCCATTAATCAATTTTGACGACTACTAGAACCAAGACAGAGGGGTAGGTCTATGATGCAACTTCGCCGAGATAGCGAATACGGAGGAGAATTGTGGCATCGGGGATTTTCAGCTGGCTTTCGAGACGCGGCTTCGAACCCGGGTTCCCGCTTTCGCGCTCTTTCGGATCATGTCCATGAGTCGAGCGAAGCGGAGGCCAATTTCGGGTGGGCAGGGATTTTCAAGCTTACCTTGTCGAACGTGAAGAAACTGTTGCCAAACGCCAAGGGAGCGTCGAAAGGGCAGGGGTTTGTAATCGTTATCCGAAGCGGATCGGATCTTGAGATATTCTCCCCAAACTCCGATCTCGAGTATTCCTTCTCGGCCGAAAAGGCGAATATTTCCAATACAGGAGATGCTATCTCCAAAACCACCGAGCGAGAAGACAACTCCGTTGCGGAACCGCCCCGAGATTGTAGAATTTATTTCCACTGGGGCACCAGAGTTGTCGAGCAAGGCGGAAACTTCGGCTACTTCGTCGCCGATGATGTCAACGACTGTGTTGATCATGTGGGATCCTGTGTCAAAGAGGAAGCCGCCTCCCGATATTCCCGAATTTTGGCGCCATGTGCCTTTAGTGATAGTTTTCCATTTCTGGTGTACGGATGCCGCAACTCCGGTGACTTCGCCAATCCTTCCAGCGGCTATCATTTTCTTTGCTTTGTGAGTAGCAGGAGAAAGGCTGCCTGGAAAGGCTACAACGAGGATTCTCCGGGCTTTATCACGCACTCGAATGAGCTGACGGGCCTCGTTGGTATTCATAACCATCGGTTTTTCCAAAAGAACGTCGAGACCGGCGTTAAGACAATCCCGAGCGTTTTCGAAATGAAATTTATGCGGGGTGACGATAAAGGCGGCATCCGGGCGACTTTCATTTTCGAGCAATTCTGAAATCGTGTGATAAAATGGGGGAGATGTTTTGCCGTTCGACCTAAAAAGCTCGCGCGTAATTTTCCTCTGTTCTTCGCTGGTTTCCACCATCGCTTGAATTTGGGTGGTTCGCGGTTGTTTTAATATCTGGGAGATGTGATGGCGCGCCATGCCGCCGGTACCCACCAATATAGCATTAATTTTGGGCATAGTCTTGTTTGTTGGGCTGTTCAACTTAGCAACTAGGTATCGCTGTTTTCATGAATACAGGTTTCCCAAGAACTGGAAACGAAGAGCAACTTATAGTGCAATATCTTTTTCTAAATTTAACGAACGAAGACGGTATATTACCTTTCACTCCGAGCTAACGCGGCTCTGAAAGGCTCCAATTACGAAAGCACATGGATTGCTCCATTACTGAAATTCGTGGGAAAATCGCAGAGTTATGGATCTCTAACGGGACCGATGTTAGAGATTTCTGGATTGTGCTCGCAATAAAATATGCACAGGTATACTGTCCTTCTCCTTCCCAAGGAACAAGTATTTCTGATTGAATGTTGTTCATTCGGGATCCCGAGATTTTCCAGACTGCCTGGTACTAGAAATGGATAAGAACAGCATTGCTGATATTTTCCGTGATGTGGGAGTGCTTCTTGAGCTGAAAGGAGAGAACGCATTTAAGATCCGAGCCTATCAATCTGGTGCTCGAACTCTTGAAAGTCTGGAGGAAGAACTTTCGGTTTTAATTGCGGAAGACCGTCTAACGGATGTTAAAGGAATTGGGAAGGCATTAGCGGATAAAGTCTGCATACTTCACGGAGAAGGGGTTCTTCCATTTTATGAGGATTTGAGAGCATCTGTTCCGGATGGGCTAATCAACATGCTGGAAATTGCCGGCTTGGGAGCCAAGAAAATCAGAGCATTGTATGAGGCCTTGGGAGTTGATTCAATTGAGAAATTGGAAAAGGCTTGCCGGGAAGGGAGAGTCGCGTCGATTGCGGGTTTCGGAGCTAAGTCCGAAGAGAAGATTCTCATTGGCATCCGGAATCGGGAAGTCTACAGCAAGCGACACATCTGGTGGGATGCATTCGAGGTTGCCCAATCGATTCTGGAGGGTCTGAGAAAACTCCCGGCAGTTAAGAGGGCGGAACATGCAGGAAGTTTGCGTCGTGGTCTGGAGACAGTCGGAGATCTCGATCTCATCGTGGCCTCGGCTGATCCTTTGCCTATAATGAACTGGTTTATTCGCCAGAAGACGGTTGCGGAAGTCACTGCAATAGGGGAGACGAAATCGAGTGTTCGATTGCATGGCGGTTTACAGGCGGATCTTCGGATCGTGCCTGAGGTCCAGTTTTGCTATGCTTTACATCATTTCACCGGCTCTAAGGAACATAATGTATTGCTGAGGCAGCGGGCTCTGAGGCAGGGCTACAGCCTGAGCGAATGGGGGATTACCAGCAAGTCAGAAGAGGATGGTGAAAGGGAATGTGGATTCGATGCTGCGCCTGAGTCAGAGAAAGAGTTATTTGAGTTCTTCGGATTAGATTTCATTCCTCCAGAATTGCGGGAGGGTACATCTGAGATCGAGGAAGCGGAAAACCCCCCCCTTCCCAACCTGATTCGAAACGAGGATCTTAAGGGTGTCTTTCACAACCATACCACGGATTCAGATGGGCATAATACTCTCGAGGAGATGGTTGAGATGGCAGAGCGGATAGGATGGGAGTATATAGGTATTGCCGATCATTCCAAGGCAAGCTTTCAAGCAAATGGAATGAACGAAGGCCGACTTGCCAATCAGGTTGAATCGATCAGAGAGTTGAATCAGTCAGGGAAGTATAGGATTCATGTCTACACTGGAGTAGAGTGTGACATCCTCCCAGATGGAGAGTTGGACTTTGATGACGACATACTCGAGGAGTTGGATTATGTTGTCGTCTCCGTGCATTCATCTTTTTCCCAAAGCCGGGAAGCAATGACATCGCGTATCATTAAGGCTATAGAACATCCATCTGCAACAATGTTAGGTCATATAACGGGACGCGTCCTCTCGCGACGAGAAGGTTACCGTGTTGATCAGGAAAAAGTGATCGATGCGGCGGCGGCAAACGGTAAAATTATCGAGTTGAACGCGAATCCGCATCGCCTCGATATGGACTGGCGGCTTTGGAGGAAAGCTGCCGAAAAAGGAGTGCTTTGCGCCATCAACCCGGATGCGCACAGTGCTGATGGACTGTGCTATTATCGTGCTGGCGTGACTGCGGCTCGAAAGGGATGGCTTAAGGCGGACAACGTGCTCAACACCTGGACTAGAAAGAGAGTCTCCGAATACCTGAAATTGGGGTGAAAGATACCGTTGGATCAAAGCCGAATTGAGCAGTCGATTTCAGATCATTACCACTACTCATTCATAGAAAAACCCTTAAGGATTTCCAAAGGCTGATTTTTCTCTTTTCAAAAATTCTTATTCGGTTTAGCTTAAGTATCCATGAGGGTAGTCTTTTTCACCCTCAAACGTGAAAGATTCATGAAATTGCCCATACTTTCTCGTGTCGCTTACCTTTCACTTATCTGTCTGCTGATTTCAGTCTTTTCTTACTCAGCTGTGATAATTGTTAGAACCGCCCGTGAGCACGAGAGTTACTCCCAGCGGGAACGGGATTATCAAAAGAAGGCCGCAGCTGCTCAGAAAGAAGTGAAGAGCAAAGAAGAACACCTCCATCGAATGCAATCTGATTCCAAATACTTGGAAGAGGTCATTCGTATGCGATTGGGATACGCGAGAAGCAACGAATATATATTTCATTTTGAGTCAAAATGAGGGCGTGCAAGGTAGGATCACTGCCTTAGCACCTCGAGAATGAATGATTTTGCGGCATTGAGAGCGCGGTTTGCACGAGGTGGCCAATCCCAAGTTTTCCGATTCTGGGATCGGCTAGACCAGCGTGAAAAAGAGTTGCTGATTGGACAGACCAAGAAAATCGATTTGGAAAAAATCGTTGGGCTGACTTCGGGACTTACATTGCAGGAAGAAGAGGAAAAAATCGAAAATGCCGAAATCCGGCCGGCTCCCTCGATTGCCCATCCTAAAAACGGCGGCAATCCAAGAGTGTGGACGAGGGCGCGGACTGTTGGAGAAGAGGCACTTAGCTGTTCAAAGGTTGGCGTTTTGACTGTGGCTGGGGGACAGGGCACCCGCTTTGGTTATGATGGACCGAAGGGAACCTACCCAATTTCTCCCTTAACAGGTAAGTCTTTTTTTGAAATATTTGCAGAGAAGATCAGATATGCTCAAGAAGCCTATCAAACCAAGATACCTTGGTTCATTATGACTAGCAGAGAGAATCATGAGGAAACAGCGAGGTTCTTTCACGATAACGACAACTTCCAGCTTTTTCCGGAAGATGTGTTTTTATTTGAACAAGGAGAAATGCCCTCAGTCGATTTCGAGGGAAAGATCCTACTCGAAGATGCTGGATGCATCGCTATGAATCCTGATGGGCACGGTGGTTCCCTTCGGGCTTTAGTCCAAAGTGGCGCGGTTGAGCGGATGCGGCAAAAAGGTGTCGAAATAATTAGCTATTTCCAGATCGATAATCCTCTCGCTAACGTGGCTGATCCCGCCTTTGTCGGCTTTCACATCGAACATGGTTCAGAGTTCTCAAGCAAAATGGTGACAAAAACGTGTCCGGAAGAAAAGGTGGGACTTTTTTGTCTGGTAAGGGACCGTCTTAGGGTAATTGAGTATAGTGATTTAGCAGAGGAGGTTGCCGTAAAGCGTGATATAGAAGGTTGTCTCATTAACCGGGCGGGTAGTGTGGCGATTCATCTTTTGTCGCGTGGGTTTGTAGAGGAAATTGGCGGGAGCTTCGGGTCTGAGGTGTGCCTGCCTTTTCATCAAGCGAGAAAGAAAGTGGCTATAATCGATGAAAATGGGGAAAAGTTCGAGCCCGAACAGCCTAACGCGGTAAAGTTCGAGATGTTTATTTTCGACGCGATCTTATTTGCCAAGAATCCCATTGTAGTTGAGACACTGCGCTGCGAGGAATTCAGTCCGGTGAAAAATTTGGAGGGTCTTGATTCGGCTGAGTTCTATCGCGCCCAGCAGCTTCGACTATGGGCGCAGTGGCTAAAAAGGGTGGGGGTCGATCTTCCTTGTGACTCGACCGGTTTGCCATCGATCCGCATTGAGATAAGTCCGCTGTTTGCGTCTACCGAGGAGCAATTCGTTGAAAAGTGGCGGGAAATTCAGACGAAGCCGAAGGTGGAGGACGGGGCTTATATAGAATGAGTTTGTTAAGCTGAAAAGAGGATGAAATTGAAGGATACTATTATCGAAAGAGTGAAGAAAGCAGGGGAAGAGGGACACCTATTGTCTTCGGCGGTTGAGAATCTTCTCGACTGGTACGGTTTCGCTTCGTCCCTAGATTGGGCTTTCGACAGTATTGAAGAACTCGTCTCAGAGGCAGTATGGGATGAAATCAACGATCGATTTTACAAGCAACTCGACTTCGGGACAGGCGGGATGCGCGGTCGCACCATTGGGAAGTTTGTAACAAAAAGGGAAAAGGGTCACAATTCGAAAAGGGACACACTGGAACGTCCTGCTGTAGGGAGCGCTTTTTTAAACGACTTTAATGTTGTGCGCGCTACCATGGGTCTTTTCCGGTATAGCGATTTGTATCTCCGTAAGCAAGCTGCTGCATTCACAACGCCAAAACTTATAATCGCTCACGACGTTAGACATTTCTCACGGCACTTCAGCGAGTTAGCTGCATCAGTTTGGTCGCAACTTGGAGGTCAAGCCCTGGTATTTGACGGAGCAAGGTCAACGCCGCAGTTGAGTTTTACAGTGCGTCATCTTCAGGCTACAGCCGGGATTGTGATCACCGCCAGTCACAACCCTCCGCATGACAATGGCTACAAGGTGTACTTTTCCGATGGAGGCCAGGTTGTAGCGCCCCATGCAGATGGTATCCTCGAGGAGGTTAATCAGATAGATTGGGGGGAGGTTCCTGACTTTTTAGGAAAAGAATTGGACCATGTTGTTGTACTGCCGAAAGATCTGGATGAAGTTTATCTAGACTCCTTGGAAGAGAATGTAATCGATTCAGCCCTTTTACGGACACAGGCGCCAACAATTGTCTATACTCCTATCCATGGGACCGGAGGGATAGTGTCTGTTCCTTTGTTGGAACGCTTCGGGGTGAATGTGATTCCAGTCGAGGAGCAGGATACATTCGATCCTGATTTTTCAACGGTTAGTTCACCAAATCCGGAGAGTAAAGAAGCACTTCAGTTGGGAATCGAGCTGGGTCGACAGGTTGGCGCTGATGCAGTAATTGGAACTGATCCGGACTGTGATCGCATGGGCGTGGCGGTTCGCAAATCAGACGGGAATTTTCAACTACTAACGGGTAATGTTATTGGTTCTCTTCTAGCTGAGTATCGAATACGGAAACTCAAGGAGGTGGGAATCCTGCCGATAACTGGTACTCGTTCAGCGGCCCTTATAAAGACATTTGTTACAACCCCACTCCAGGCGACAATTGCGGAACAACATGGGTTGAAAGTAATCAACACCTTGACCGGATTTAAGTACATCGGGGAGAAAATTTTCGACTATGAGAAAATGCTTCTTTCACGGTTGCGATCAGAGAAGGGAATCAATTTAGATTATAATCGCAGCGATTTTCGTCGCCGTTCCGAGCTTCTCTTGAAATACAGTACTTTTTATGTGTTTGGGGCAGAGGAAAGTTACGGTTACCTGGCAAGCGATAGGGTCCGAGATAAAGATGGAAATGCTGCAGCCTTGATGTTTTGTGAGCTGCTAGCCTTTTTGAAGTCTAGTGGTCTCACTTTGGCAGACTTTCTCGATGAGATCTACATGAGATATGGTTACTATATTGAGGATCTCCTCAATATAGCTTTCGAGGGAGCAGCCGGCACTAGTAAGATTACCAGGATACTTGATTCTTATCGAAGTGATCCTCCCGCGAAGATAGGTGAATACAATATAATTGAATTCACTGATTTTGGAGTTGATGAAATTGAGGATGCCGACGGGAAACCAATACCCCGTCAAGATTTGTTTCTCTTGAGACTGGACAACGAGTATTCATACGCGGTCCGCGGAAGCGGAACCGAACCGAAGATAAAATTCTATCTGTTTGGGCAAGAGAATGTCAACGAACCTGCCGATCTGGTTGTAGTTAAGAAGAGAACCGCACGGACCATCAAAGAGATCAAAAAGGCGGTAGAAAAGGATGCCCAAGAGCGGGCGGGTTGAGTGAATAGAGAGCCTGATTGCTATCTTGTGCCAAGATTGTTGATTACTTTCCCTTGTGTTCAGCGTGTACCTTTATAGAGATACCTCCCCTAGAATTGAATTTGGCGAGGACTTCACACCATCTCGGTTTCAGTGCCTTAACAAGATCGTCCAGGATGATATTGGCCAGATGTTCATGAAAGATGCCTTCGGATCGGAAGCTCCAAAGATAGAGTTTGAGGCTTTTTGACTCTACGATTCGTTTGTTAGGTACGTAGCGAACTTCAATGCGGGCAAAATCCGGTTGACCAGTGACAGGGCAAAGGCAGGTGAACTCATTTGATTCAAGGGTAACCATGTAGTCTCGTCCCGGGTGCTTATTGGGGAATGTCTCAAGACTGCGAGCTGGCTTGGTAGTGCTACCCCCTAAAATCGACAGGTTCTTAACATCTGTTTTAGTGGTGTGTTTATGTGTCATGAGCTTACCTCATTTTAGATTGGGAATAGATAACCTTTCATAAAGGACAGGCGATTCTTCAATGATTTGATATCATATTCTTTTGAGAACAGATGCAAGTTCGCGGAGCTGAGGGTATCAGCGAATTGGGTGGAAGTCCTGCCAGACGTAAGTAGCCCATAGCGCTGTTAATATCACCTCAATTTTCTATTATACTCTACCAAAGGTATCTGGTGACTTGTGGTTGCTTTAATCTATCCTCCCCCGGGTTTTGTTCGCTTGGCTTTTTGGTTAGTGGAATGATGATTCAGCGTGGACCGGCTGATTTTGCTGCTTGAGGCTCTGTGAGAAAATCCATTAGAAAGCCTATTTCTTCTATTAATTTCACCTATGATAACTAGACGCTTCACAATTCCCGAAATTCGCAGGATAGAAATAGAGGAATTTAAGATCGAGGAGATTCCCGATGATGGTATCCTAATCGAGAACGAATTCACCGCTGTTTCGATTGGTACGGAAATCTATAATTGGACTATGGGAAGTGAACCGGGAGGCAAACCGATCTTTCCGAAAGCTACAGGTTATTGCAATGTCGGCCGAGTTTTAGAGGTAGGAGCAGCAGTTGAAGGAGTCTCAATTGGCGATCGAATTGCGGGACAGGGCATGCATGCTAGTCACAACATTCTTCGCGTTGCTTCAGGTTTCGTTAGAGTGCCTGATGAAGTCGAATCAAAATCGGCTGCCTTTATGATAATGGCTGCTATTGCCCTGCGTGGGGTCCGCGTGGCTCGTATTCAGCTGGGCGAAACGGTTGTGGTCTTCGGTTTGGGACTGGTGGGACAGCTCTGTGCACTTATAAGTCGTGTATCGGGTGGAGTCCCTGTAATCGGCGTCGACATCGACGATTTCAGAGTGAGTACCGCTGCCCAAAATAGCTGTGATCTCGCGATCAATCCGGATCAGGTCGATGATCTTAGGGCGGATATTTCAGAGATTTGTCCAGATGATGGCGCCAATGTAATTTTGGAGTGCACTGGGAAACCGATGGTTTATCCGTTAGCAACCTCTCTTGCCTGTTTAGGAGGTCGCTTGGTGGCAGTAGGGTCTCCCCGGGGGACTGTAGAAATGGATTTTTTCCCGGATATCCATTGCCGAGAAGTCAGCATCTTTGGAGCTCACCAGGGGAGAACACCTAAACAAGACCACCTCTCCTACCGCTTCCATAGGGAAAGAGAGCGCCAATTAGTGATGGAGTTAATGGCTTCTGGACGATTACCGATTTCTAATCTAATTACTCATGAATTCGAGCCCAATGACTGCCAGAGAGTCTACACAATGCTGGCGGATAATCCGCAAAAAGTCCTTGGGGTGCTTTTTTGTTGGCAGTAGCTTCCCGATAGGTGAACTATTTGTGAAACTGCCGCAGTTTTCGTATGAGGATGACTCCCATAGCCTTTCTCTCGATTGTTCAAAAACCTTTTTAACATGTGGGTCTTCCCGTCGAGTAGTAGTTCCCGGAGCAAAACTTGATTACATTGGAAGAAAATCCACCACTCGCATTGCCTTTTCGAAACCGGGAGCCCCGACGTATTGGACTGCAGTTGGTCCCATTGCATCTGTGTGGGGAAAATGAATATGACCGCAGAATACAGCGATCAAATTCCGGGCGGATGTTACTACGTTGACGAACTCCAGAGTTGATTCGAGATCATCTCCGGTGCCCCATTTTTCGCGGCTCTCCATATCCCAATCAGGATCACCCATCAGAATATTACCAGATGCTAATGGGGTTTGAAAACGTGCCTGGGTGTCATTGCGCAAAGTGGGTAAACTTAATGGGACATGCATCAACAGGACCGTAGGGATTGAGTTTTTGAGACTATCTTCTACCGCCCGGAGTTGTCCCTCTGTTACTTCGTAGGTTGAGTTATCGATTGTAAGCCATTGGATGCCCCCATCCGTGTAGCAGTTGAATGCTGGTTCACCATGATGCAAGGGCATTAGTAGAGGCCAGCTGGCTTCTCTTAACCCCGAGCGTCTACTCCAGGGAAGTACCAGTCATGGTTTCCAGCTGTATAAAGAATTGGAGTATTGAGGCCAATAAGGGCCTCGGTTACATGATCGAGATTGGCTTGGGATGGGAAATGTATAATGTCTCCGGTGAGTGCCAGAAGATCAGGATTAAGACTTTGAACTTCGGCAATGACCTCGATAAAAGTCATTTCAGATGGGATTATCCTTCCGTTATCCGCTTTGCGTTTAGTTCGGAATGTCTCACACGAGCTTTGAGAGGCCTATTTGTATTCTGCATCCCGATTGTCAATAAGTGCAACATGGGTATCAGTGAGGTGTACCATTCGAATTGGCTTTGCTAGGCCTTCGAGGCGAATAGTCGCGGATTTGTTTGTCCAGGAATGGGTTGCTCGCATTCTGATGTGCCGAATCTTGAATGATGATACGTGCGGAATGTCGATCTGATTCGTTCAATTCCCCTCTCAGGCTCTGTAGAGTAAGAGGGAAGCAATTCGATAATGCTTTAGGTTGTAGCGGCGAGGATGGAATAGGTCTTGAATGGGAGCAAGGCAATATACAAGAAGGGATTATGCTTTCACTTTTATACCGAGCCTGATACTTCAGATGCTCACTTCCTCAGGCATGTTCGAGTTGATTTTTGTTGATCTAATTTTAACTTGATTCAGCTGTTTTGTAAACAGATGGAAAGCGCGGATTGGAATTGAGTAAACGGTTATGTACATCTAATTACATCTTTCTCTCTCGAGATGGATGATGTTCCGAAGGTGAGTTAAGATTATGAATAATACGTCCCAGTTGATTGAATCCCTTGGCCGCGAACATTTAAGTATCAGCCGAATCAAGGTGACTCCTATTTCCTATCAGCCGGAAGATGGATCCTTCATTCATGAATGCGGGCCAGTCGTATTGACTAAACGTGATGAGGCCGTGGTTCAAATCTGGACCGAGGAGGGACTTGAGGGCATTGGCCCAGGTTCGCTCTCTTATTCAGAACAGAATTTCGATTCTCTCATCGGTCAAAATCCCTTCGACCTTCTTGAAGCCAATCTGCCTCAAGGCCTCAATGTGGCTTGCTGGGATCTGGTCGGTCGGGCGAAGAATCGGCCGGTGTACCAGCTCCTTGCCCTGGATCAACATTCCAACCCTAGAGTCCATGTTTATTCCAGTGGTGGGGTGATGTGGACCTATTATGACCGTGGAGATGGGAAGATGTATGGTGTCGATGCGCTTATCGAAGAGGCATTGAATTACAAAGAACTTGGATTTGACACATTCAAGTGGCGCCCCGGAACAGATTGGGAAGAGGCAGGAGTAAACCCAAAAAAGTTGGGAGAGATCTGTCGCCAGCTGCGCCAGGCTGTAGGTCCTGATTTTAAACTGGGACTGGAGAAAAAAGGCTACGATTCATGGACTCTTGAGGAATGTCTTCAAATAGCTCCTATTATCAGCGATTTGGGTTTCTATTTTTTTGAGCAACCAATGGGTGACGCTGGGCCAGAGCAATTTGATGATTATTTGAAGATAAAGGCGTTGATGCCTGGGGTTATGTTATGGGGAGGAGAGAGTTTCCGTACATTTGATGAAGCGGAGCCTTGGATGCGTGAGGGAATCTATGACGCAGTGCAATCCGATTGTCTGCACCTCGGGTTAACGCAGAATTGGCGAATTGCCCAGCTGGGGCGCGAAACTGATACTAAGATCGTTCCACACAACTGGAGCACTAGTCTCGGCACAATGTGTAATGCCCACCTAGTTGCTGGTACGGGTGGTCACATGCTCGAGTTTTTTATGTATCCTTCGGGATTTCGATATGGTCTTTTCAAAGAACCGTATCGACCGGATAAAGGAGTTATCACTTTGACAGATGCGCCTGGGTTTGGCGTCGAACTAATTGACGATTTTGCCGATAAATTTCCTTACCGGTCGGGGCCTAATACCATTCCGAATCCACGAATCCCGGAGGCTTGGGATCGGGCGCAAACGCGGCAGAGGGCTGTAGCGGGTCGGTACCGTTGAACGGAGATTGCGTGAATGAGTCACAGGGTGAGGTGTTGGCCGATAGGTCTATATGTAAACCCTTTTTTACCCAGTTCAGTCGACTGAATGTTCGTTGGGGGTCTTTACATGGGAAAAGGCTAAGTTTCGAGGAACTCCGACTTCATAACTTACTAGACCATGCTAAAAATAATCGACACTGGAATTGTTTCGCGCGAAGCAGGCCGGGGCGCCTTTATGCCTGTAATCACCATACTTCCTGATGGGAGCTGGATCGCATCGCAGCATGTTGGGGAAGAATTGGGTTCGCCAGACAATCATATCGAGGTGTTGCGGTCTTCCGATGGAGGAGCGACTTGGGCAAATACAGGCAGTATCCATCCGGGAGGAGGTTTGCCAGACGATGGGTGGTGCTATCGAGCTCCTCGTATCAGTGTGGTGCCTGATGGCCGTTTAGTTATGGAGGCGACTCGTTTTGAAATAGGCGAAAAACTTTTCGAGTTAGAGACCGAAGCGTTACAACGCCCGGAAATGTTGCTCTTTTGGTCAAGCAATTTAGGGCTCACTTGGTCAGGGCCACAAGTTGTACCAGTGGATCTACCTAAAGACAGGTACACTTGGAATGGAGCCGGGTCTTTGCTTCAGCTTTCATCAGACCGATGGGCCTATCCATTAGAGACATGGAAACCGGAAGGATTCGAGGGACCACCAGACCAGAAAGCGGGGATGGTTTTTTCATCGGATCAAGGGCGAACATGGGGAGAATTCACCGTTGTTGCAGACGATCCAACTGGAGAGCTCCTTTGGTGGGACCAGATGCAAACTGTTCTTCCCGATGGTCGTATTTACACAATGATATGGGCGCACCGCTACGGCACCTCTGAGGATCTCGTAAATCACTGGACCATTTCTGAAGATCAAGGGAAAACATGGTCGGAACCTAGGCCGACGAATCTTCGAGGCCAGGTATGTTCGCCGGTCGCCCTATCCGATGGGAGAGTCGCTGCGATCTACAATTTCCGGCATGACCCTCAAGGCATTCATGTTTCCTTGACCAGCGACCTCGAAAACTTCGATGTGGAGAATAAGGTAGTGGTGTGGGATGCTGGTGGAGAGGCTACATTTGGCGAGCCAGAGACTGACAATTTTTTGGCGGAGCATATGAAGATTGCATTTGGGAGGCCGGCTGGCTTGCTGCTGCCCAATGGTGATTTGTTAACCTTTTTCTGGTGTACCTCAAAGGAAGTTACCGAAACCCGTTGGGTAAAGGTGAGAGTTGATTAGGGAGAAATAATTGTTCGCTTTTTGTTGATAAGATGCCGGCGGTAGCAGATTATGGATATTGAGCTCCAAGTTGTTGGTTCGAATTTTGGCATTGGGTCTTTGATCGGGATTCCGGCCCTGGTAGGGGTGTGGAGACCCACGAGTTTATAGAGATAAAGAGTTCCCATTCCGTTGAGGGTAACATTTCATTTTGGTAGCTTTGCCACTTTTTGACCAATAGAGATTTCTATGCATGTCTATCTTATTCCTATTCTTCTAGAGACTGTTACCATCTTATCGAAAAATTGCAAATGACCCGACCTAATATCCTTTGGTACTGTACCGATCAGCAACGCTTCGACACAATTGGTGCACTAGGTAATTCCTACGTTAGGACGTCTGCAATCGATTCCCTTGTAAAAGGGGGGGCCGCATTTACTCACGCATACTGCCAGAGCCCGATTTGCACACCTAGTCGATCGAGTTACATGACTGGACTCTATCCCAGTCGCCTCCATAATACTCGTAACGGCAATGATACTTTTCCCACTTGGCCTCCATTGGTCTCTAAAATTATGGCTGATGCTGGTTACGTTTGCGGATTGATCGGTAAGTTTCATCTGGTCAGCGCAGGTGGTCGACCTGAGCCGAGGTTAGATGATGGGTTTACCTATTGGCAGCATTCTCATGCTCCGCGTGATGATTGGCCACTCGGGACTCACCCCTATGCCGATTGGGTTCGTGCTCAGGGCCAGGACCTCAATGCCCTACGTGAATCGAAAGATCGCGTCCCGACCACACTTCATCAAACCAAGTGGGCTTCAGACCGAGCCATCGAATTTATCAACTATGAGCATGGCTCGCCCTGGATGTTAAATGTTAATGTATATGATCCTCATCCGCCTTTCATCCCCCCAGCTTCTTACTCTCGCAGATTCGATTCTAGTATTATGCCGGGTCCTTATTTCAGAGATTCCGACTTGGATAATCAGGCTAAACTGGAGAATGTCGATTTCCAAGGGGGAGCAATGCCACCGGAGGAGTTTGGAGGAAAGGATATTCAAGCCAAATACTATGCAATGATCGCTCAGGTTGACGATCAGCTTGCCCGTATTATGGAGACCTTGGAAAAATCTGGCCAGATCGATAACACGGTAGTAGTGTTAACTTCGGACCATGGGGAGGCCCTTGGTGATCATGGGCTCGTGCAAAAAGGATGCCGATTCTATGAGGGCCTTAGCCGTGTTCCATTGATCTTTTCTTGGCCGGGCGTCATTGTCCCTAACCAGAAGCATTCAGGGTTGGTTGAGCTCCTCGATCTATCTGCCACCTTACTTTCCATCAGCGGGGTAGAGATTCCCGATTACCACCAAGGGCTGAATTTGCTGCCGATTCTTAAGGGAGAGCAAAGGGGAGATTCTATTCGGAAGAGTGTTCGCTGTGAATACTTCGACGCTTTGGATACCACTAGAGAAGGAAGTGGAAGTTTTGCCACCATGCATCGTACAGAGCACCACAAGATATGCGTCTATCACGATCAGGGGATAGGAGAGCTATTTGACCTCCAGGAGGATCCTTGGGAGTTTAACAATCTTTGGGATGATCCGGCCCACGTTGATATAAGAAACCGCTTGATTTTTGAGAGTTTCAATTCGCATGTCTTGTTGACGACTGATGTGGGGTCCAAGCGAATTGCTCAGATGTAGGTAAGGGTGCAATTCGGACCTCGACTAACAGGGAGGCCCATATTCCCTGTATTGCTAAATGCATCGACCGCCATCTACCTCCATGGCGATTCCGGTGATAAACGAGGCTTCATCTGAGGCCAAGAAAACTGCTGCCTGGGCGATATCGACTGGTTCACTGAATCGTCCCATTGGCACGGTTGCAATGATACCTGCCCGACGCTCCGAGGTGTCTTCTCCAATGAAATCTTTAAACATCCCGGTTTCACTTGCTACCGGGCATATAGCGTTCACTCGAATTTTCTCAGGGCCAAGCTCAATGGCCATTGATTTAGTCAATGCGATAATGGCGCCCTTGCTTCCGTTATACCAAGTCAGACCTGGACGCGGTCGAATACCTGCTGTGGAGGCCATGTTCAGAATCAATCCTTTGCCACGCTTTCGAAAGTACGGAATCACCGTCTGTGCACTGTGATAGAGGGACTTAACATTGACCGAAAATACCCGACTGAACGTGACTTCATCAACGTCAAGTAGTGGTTGGTTGGGATGGGCTATTCCCGCATTGTTCACTACCACATCCAAGTTGCCAAAAGCCTCTAATGTCGCCTCTACCATGGCCCGGTATTGGTCCCCCTCACTCACGTCCACCATCACGGGCAATGCTGTTTCCCCAATCGCATCAGCTACGACTTGTGCCCCAGCCATATTCAAGTCTGCAACTGTTACCCGAGCTCCCTCCTCCGCATATCTCCGGGCGATCTCGCGCCCAAACCCAGACGCACCCCCTGTAACAATAGCTACTTTTCCTGATAGTCTCATCTTTTCAGTCTCTCCTCTCTGCCCAATCCTTTTCAACCCCGAATTTTGTGCCGGAGGCTTCGAGGTCAGAATCATCAAGTATTTGAGATTTTGAAATTCTTAGAATAGACATTTTAGGAGTACTTCTAGTAGATTTGGTCTAGTTCTTAGAGGATGATGCAGATATTCTTCAAGGGTGAATTCAGCTCAATTTTGTTTTGGCTTGGCAACCTAAAGCGGTTATTGTTCCAGAATAATATACATGGTGTCTGGAGCTTATTGGTGGTAGGTGGCTTTGGTACAAGAATTGGTCGAGTGTAACAGATTGGATTAGATAAGGATAAGGAGAGAACGAATGAAGATCACAGAAGTAGACCTATATATTGTGGAGAGAATTTCATCAAAAAAAGCGAGCTGGAGCCCGCCCCAGCCACCGGATAATGAGCTAGTATTTATTGCAGTTAGGACGGATGAAGGGATTGACGGTTACAGTATGGCATGGAGTTCGAGGGGAGGGCGCAGGATAGCAGAGGAAATAGCAGCCGTGATTAAACCGGAGCTTATAGGCGAGGATCCGATAAACCGGGAATATCTTTTTCACAAGATCCGCCAGGCCGATCGGTTTGGGGGTCATTTGCCGATTACGGCCCATGGCCCAATCGATGTAGCTCTATGGGATATAGCGGCTAAGAAAGCAGACCTACCGATTTACCAACTAGCTGGTGGATACAGGGACCGCATCATGGCCTACGCCACAGGGGGACGATCTCCTGATCCTGAGTACTATATTAAGGATGCGATGGCAGCAAAGGAGCAGAACTTCAAGGCCTATAAATTGCACCCTCCGGGAGATGCTGATTTGGATATCGAATGTTGTCGCGCTGTGCGGAAAGCAATGGGGGACGATTTTATTCTTATGAGCGATCCAGTGGCTGCCTACGACCACGAAGATGCGTTGCGAGTGGGTAGAGAGTTAGAAAAACTAGATTACTTCTGGTACGAGGAGCCTTTGCATGATTATGATGTTCACGGCTATGTCCAATTGGCCCAGGCTTTGGACATACCTATTGCAGGCTTGGAGTGGGCAAGTGGCAGCTACCATACAGCCGCTGAGTACCTTGTCCGAGGAGCAGTCGACATTGTTCGAAGTGATGTCTCATGGAAAGGAGGCATCACCGGTTACCTCAAGACTGCTCACCTATGTGAGGCATTTGGTGTTAACTGTGAAATTCACTTAGCTGTGTTCTCCTTGCTTAATTTGGCGAATCTCCATGCTGCTTGCGGGGTGCGCAACTGCCGTTTTCTGGAATTAACCGTAAACCGTGATCACTTTGGTCTTTCTGAGGGGATCTCGGTCGATCAAGACGGTAACGTGAGAGCTCCTCAGGGACCGGGATTGGGGGTAGAACTCGATTGGGCAACAATTGAAAAACATACGAAGATCCGACTTTAAATTGACTAGACAGACTGGCACCCAGGAGAAGCATCCTGTTTTTAATGAACAAGAATAGAGGTTGAGAGATATGGCTTTTAAAATTGCGAAGGTAGATAAGAGGTTTCTTAGTCCAGGGCCTCAACCAAATGGATTGCAAGCGGCGGCGGATGGGTTGTGGATTATAGATCAGGTAGATCTGAAGGTCTACAAAGTAAATTATGAGAACGGGGAGGTGCTTTTTGAGGCGCAGACCGATACAGAGCATTCGAGTGGGATTACAATAGGAGATGGCGCGCTCTGGGTATCGTCAACCTTTGAGCTGGAGATAGCCAAGATTGATATGGAGACGGGGAAGTCGATTGCCAGGTATAATTCACCAGAATCGGGAGTTGTCTCGTGGGCGGAGGATCAAGTGAATGGTCGAGTAACGGGAGCACACGGGCTGGAGTGGCGCGATGGGAGAATCTATATTGCTGTCCCGCCCTCTCAAAAGGTTCATGTTATGAATGTCGATCCATGGGCAGAAATAAACCAATTCCCTACTCCCGGCTTACGTAATCATGGATTGGCATGGGCAGATGACGGGCGGCTATGGGTCGCAGACACATCAGCAGGAACGGTTTCCTTGCTGGATCGCGAAGATGGGAGAATTTGGGAAGTGATTCGGGTGGAAGCGCCAGATGAAGTCCATGGATTAACCATTCACGAGGGTGTTCTTTGGTATTGTGACGCAAATACGCGGGATATTGGGAGATTAGTGGTAGAAGAGTGATAGAAGAGAAGTGTCCCCTCTATTGACGGAGTACAGATTTCCCTCTGAAACCTAAAAATCCCTATTATCCCCGAGGTTTTGGGGTATTTAAGTGTCTTGGGGGTTAGGCTAGAAAAATCAAGCCCCAGGCCCTCTAAATTTTAAGTGGGACCATTTGGATTGCGGGGTAGGGTGTTCGTGAAGTAGTTTCCGACTATGGTGGCGATTTATCGCAGCCTTCAAAAGAGCAGCCTTGGTAGTAGCGGTAATGCTGTATGTAATCCACAGCTTATCTTTGCATGAGTTATTTGAACTTTCAGTAGGAAGGAAAACATCGTTACTCTGGATCAATGAGTAGTAGTCGTTTACAAATGATTCAGACTGGAATCGAGCCTGGTAGATTGATTGGGGGCAGCAGGCTGGTCCCGCTTTTAGGATATGGGATCGGCATTGGTAGACGAATGGAGTCCTTCGATTGACTTCATCTTTTTCATATTTTCGTGGCAACCTGCTCGTGCTGATGGTGTCTGGTTCTCTGGGTATGTTCAGCCGAGGTATGGTTTTCCCCTACATACCGCTCTTCATTCTATCGCTTGGGGGCGAACCCGTTCAAGTGGGTATAGTCTATGCGTTGGGACCTCTCGCCGGTATACTTGTATTCCCGATTGCTGGGTATCTCGCCGATTACATGAACCGAGCATGGTTGATAGTTGTTACAGGATATTTTTCAGCTGGAGTGGTATTAATTAATGCGGCGGCTCCGAGCTGGGAATGGGTTGCTCTAGCAAGCCTGCTGAGGGGTTTTTCGGTCTTCAACTTTCCCGCAGTTTCATCAATTGTCGCAGACTCCCTGAGGCCCGAGCGTCGAGGCCGAGGTATGGCCATCATGGCGGCATTGACCAGCCTCCCGGCACTTTTGGCTCCTTGGGCGGCGGGTTCAATGCTTGATGCCTTTGGAGTGGAAGCAGGAATGCGGATTCTCTATGTTGTGATGGCCTCAGCTTATGGCATTGGAGCAACGATCCAACTCATCTTCCTCAAAGAAACGAGAACACGAACCAAGGATTCGATTCGATTCAGTAATCTCTCCCGCACATTTAAACGTTCCTACATCGATATTCCTCAAATGGTTAAGAACTTTCCTTCGTCCCTTAGGGGACTTTCGGTGATCATCATTCTCTGCTTCATTGCCAACGGAATCGCTAGCCCCTTTTGGGTTATTTACGCTAACACTTTCATTGGGCTATCGTCTGCTCAGTGGGGATTAATTCTTCTAATGGAGACGGCATTGAGAGATCTTGCTACAATCCCTGCTGGATTCCTGATTGATCGATTTGGGCGTTCTAGATTCATAATCGGTGCCCTAATCTCCTCGACTGCCATACCTTTATTCCTTTTGGCTGGAACATTCACGCAGGTCTTAGCAATTCGTTGTCTGGTGGGACTTACCTCAGCTTTTTTTAGTCCCTCGACTTCCGCTTTGCTGGCGGATCTTGTTCCTAGTGAGATCCGAGGGAGAACTATGGCGGCAATTGGGCGTGGTTCGGTGATGATCGGGGCAGCCTCCGGTGGAACCGGTGGACCGGGCACGGGTTTTCTCATTGCAGTTCCTCTGATGCTCGCATCTTGGGCGGGTGGTCGACTTTATAGCTGGAATCCAGTTTCGACCTGGCTGTTGGTTTTAGCTTTGATGGTGGCCGCATTGGCGGTGGCCATCCTTTTCGTCAGGGATCCAAAGAGTGCAGAAGAATAGTCTTTCGTAGAAATGCTGCTAATACTACGATCTGAAGATTGTGATTTCTGTGATCAGAATCAGCTTTTTTGACTTAATCTTTGTGCTTAGGAGAGGCACCGAGATATTTCCTATTAAGAGCCTTAAATAATTCAGCTCTGGCACCCCAAGATCTAATTTATTTGCGAGTTACCAAGTTCGTCCGATTGACTTTTGAGCAACACCTTCAAAGAGGATTGCTATACGAGGATGCAATCCAGACTCTTTACTTCGAAGCTTACGAATTACACCAAGCAAGTTTCATAATTCAGTCACAGATCACTGGACGGAGAGGATTGATTCTAGCTGCTTTAGCTTTTTCCAAATTGGGAATCTGAATGGGATGCGTAATTGTTCCAGGCACACCTGATTTCCAAACGGCGTGTGCTACAAGGCGTTTTCGAATGCTTCGCGTTTGACCGTGACAATCTTCCAGATCCATGGTGGCTTTTTCGAGAGCAAGGATGGCAATATCGGCCTCTTGTCCAACGCCGAGAGTTCCAATGCGATCTTCCCACCCAATTGCTTTTGCTGGAGTGAAGGTGGAGGCTTCTATGACCGCTTCTAAGGGCATACCGATATGGAGCAGCTTGGACATGACAGTGGGCATGTCATATGCGGGCCCTTCATGCGTGAAACAGTGAATATCGGTACTGATGACATCGGGCCAAAATGATTCTGAAGCACAGATCTCACCCACTGTCCAGTTAAACGCTCCCATCCCATGACCTATGTCGAAAAACACGCCTCTCTCCCGGGCAGCGAGTACGGCAGGATGAATTTTTCTACTGTTCGGATCAATTATGGAGCTACGATGTCCGTGAAAAGCGTGCGTGTAGATATCATTCTTCGCCATAGCACCGGGACAGTCATCGAGGGGCACGACGGATAGACTATGGTGTACCATTAGCGGGAGTCGGGTTTTGGCTGCGGTAGCTAAGGCTCGACGATAGGCTTCATTTTCATTTTTCCCTTTATCCGCCAAAGTATCGCTTAAACGGACTTTTACCCCGACGAGCAAATCTCGGTTTGCCTCGATGCAATTGACGCAGTCTTCTTCATTAACAAGCTTCAGGGATTCAAGCTCCCCAAGATCAACCCCTCCTGCCAGGCTGCAAAAGGAGAGGCCAGCTCTCGAAATGTGGAGAAAAGCAAGAAGGCGTGTCCTGGACTGCTTCACGGAAAAAGCGCGGAATCCTGGAAATGTGTCACATCCGGCACTCCCGGCATCAACTGCAGTAGTGACACCCCGGCCAAGGCAGTAGTGATCGGCGTCCACGCTTAAAGGAGTGGCGTGGTTGTAAACATGAGTGTGAATATCGATCAGGCCTGGTGCAACCAGTTTTCCCGTGGCATCATAGGTATCTTCGGCCAACGCGACATCCAGGTTTTCTGCTACCACTTCGATATGACCTGAGTTAATTCCAATGTCAAAAATTCCGTCAACATCATTGGCTGGGTCGATAACCCGTCCCCCATGGAGAATCCAATCATATTTTTTCATTTATTCCCTTTTTTCGGTTTCCGCCTTTGCCCTGCATCAGTTGCTACTACTCATTAGAATTCCGATTGTAAGAAAGTTAGCCCTTTCTGTCGAATTGACATTATACTCATGCTTCAGCTTGTTTTCTGAAGAAGGCACCGTCGAGTCTCGATTCATGAAAAAAGAACAGTTATCAAATCTAATGCAAAGGTTTCCCTCTATCAGTGACTTGAGACAAAGAACTCGGAGGAGGATCCCTCATGTTGCCTGGGAATATCTCGATTGTGGAACCGGCGAAGATCGAGCGGTTAGTCGCAATGTCGAACGTATGGCTAATGTTACTTTAATCCCCCAGTTTATGAAAGGCGTTCTGACCCCTAAGATTTCAACGCGCTTATTCGGTCGCAATTACCGGGCGCCGATGGGAATTGCCCCCGTGGGCTTGGGAGGCCTGATGTGGCCCCATATGGAACGTACTTTAGCAAGAACCGCTTCCCGATATTCGATTCCTTATTGTGTGAGTACGGTAGCTGCAGAATCACTCGAGACTTTGGGTCCGATAATCGGTGATATGGGATGGTTTCAACTTTACCCTCCGCGTGACTTGAAGGTCAGAACCGACTTACTTAAACGGGCCAAGGATTCAGGATTTACCACTTTGGTTGTGACGGCTGATGTCCCCACATCAAGTCGCCGGGAAAGGACGCTAAGAGCGGGACTGAGGATGCCGCCAAAGATCACTCCACGTTTCATTTGGGAGGCGTTGAAGCATCCTGTATGGACAATCCAAACCTTGAAGGCGGGATTACCCAAGTTAAAGACGGTAGAAAAGTACGCTGACTCGGATAAAACTCACGATGTAGTGGATTACGTCGAGAAGTGCCTCGGAGGTACGCTTTCGTGGGATTACATAAAAGAGCTCCGAGAGGAATGGGAAGGCCCGCTCGTTATCAAAGGAATTCTTCACCCAGGAGATGCGGAACGGGCAGTCGAGGTGGGAGTGTGTGGTATCCAAGTTTCAAATCATGGAGCTCGCCAGCTCGATGCCGTGCCTGCGGCTATTGATGTCCTGCCTGAGATTGTAAGGCAGGTTAACGGACGTGCACGAATACTCTTTGATAGTGGCGTAAGATCTGGTCTGGATATTATTCGTGCAATTGCGTTGGGTGCTGATTTTGTTTTCCTTGGGCGCGGCTTTATTTACGGAGTAGCTGCATTGGGTGAAATAGGGGGTGACTATGCCACCGAATTGCTAGAGACGGAGTTGAAAAATTGTATGGTCCAGCTCGGGTGCGAGGAATTATCGGAGCTCCCTGAAACTATAGTAACCTAATTCAGGCACAAATTCCAAATTTGAATGTCTTCAAGGTCAACGCGGTCTTGACCATTCTTAAGTAAGATCCTTTCCTTTGTTCTGGGGTCTTACGATGACTGAAAACGAGAGATATTTATTCGACATTAATGGTTATATTGTCGTACCTGAGGTGCTTTCTATAAAGGAAGTTTCCGAAGCCAATCGAGCGATCGATAAACACTCTGATGAGATTCAGGAGCGTACTGGAGATTTGTCGCTTTCTGGTGTGTCGTCCACTTTGAAGGGAATTGCGGGTCGAGGCGATGTGGGGGGCATGCTGACGTGGGAGAAACCCTGGTGTGATCCTTTTCGCGCTATGCTGATACACCCTAGAGTCGCGCCTTATTTACAAGCACTGTTGGGCCTTGGGTTTCGAATGGATCACAAGCCCAACCTAATTACGATGCGAGAAGGGACGGAAGGCCATGTTTTTCATGGATCTTCCGGGCCGGAATTTGATCCTCGCCAATATTATATTGTGAGAAATGGCCGGATGCATAATGGGTTGATGGTGGCAGCTTGGCAGCTTGCCGACCAAGACGAAGGGGATGGTGGGCTCTGTGTAATCCCAGGTAGCCATAAAGGAAATTTCGCCTGTCCTGAGGAGATAAGAAATTTTGAAGCCTATCATGAGTTCATCAAGCAGATCACGGCTAAAGCGGGGGACGTGGTCATATTTTCAGAAGCTACTACTCACGGGACTTTACCTTGGAGAGCCAAGCACGAGCGGAGGTCTCTACTCTTTCGCTATTCGCCAAGTTGTTTGGCGTACTCAAGCAGTTATCTTTCTTGGCCGGAAGGGACATTGGACGGGCTAACATCAGAGCAACGAGCGATTCTGGAGCCTCCCTATCATAAGGAATTCAGGGAAAACGAATACAACATTCCGCAAACGCGGGATCGTCGGATGGTTGATTATGGGGAAGCTCCTACAAAAGAATAAATCATGGTTGCTAAGAAAAAAGTATTGATCACGGGAGCCGCAGGTAGAATTGGGACCATTCTTTGGAATGACTGGGAGAAAAATAAATGCTATGAGTTAACTTTAGCAGATCGTGTTGGAATCGAAGGCTCTAAGTCACGAGTCGAAGTTGGGGATTTACGCGACAGCAGATTTGCTAAAAGGATTTGTGAAAAGCAGGATGTAGTTGTGTCACTTGCTTATTTGCGACCAGAGAATGTTGGAGAAGAAAATGGAGGCATGACGGATATCGGCATGCAGATGCAGCTTTTTGAAGCCGCTCATCAAGCGGATGCAGGCAAGATTATTTTCGCAAGCTCTAACCATGCTAGTGGTTGGAATGAGATGCACGACGGGCCACCTCTTTTTTCGACTGTTGATCAAATCAACCCTGATAGTTGGTATGGAGCCATGAAGTGTATGGCAGAGGCGGCGGGCAAGTATCTAGTGAATGTATGCGATCGTCGCTTCGTTGGAATTCGTATTGGCACCGTGAATGGAGAATCCAAGCCAAAGTGCATTCGACATTGCAGTACTTTATTGGCTCCGGTTGATGCTGCGCAACTATTTGGTCTGGCGGTGGATTACGAAGGACGAAAGAAATTTCTTCTCGTATACGGCGCTTCCGACAATGTGCACGAAGAGCGGAAAGGATTCCTTGATCTTTCAATTGCTAAAGAAGTATTAGGTTACAAACCTAAAGTAAATATCATGAGTTTTCATGACCAATGTGTGGAATGAAGAATTTCAGCTAAATGATCTATCAAGTTGAATTTAGATGGTTGTGATCGTAAAGTACAACAAAGGAAAAGGACGGGAACGTTGATAGGAAGAAAAGCCGCCATCACGAATTTTGGTTTTTAAAGGCTTAGTTTCCCGGGACGGATCTCAAAATGACAATATTATGCTAGAACGGTTTAGAGTTTCAGATAGGGATTGTATTTACATAAAGGAGAAGCGAATCAGGGCAGCTGTAGAAACATTGTTCCATAAGATGGGACTCGACAATAGAGGCGCTGCTGCTGCTGCTGATGTGCTTGTCAAGAGTGATCTTATGGGCGTCGAATCACATGGCGTTTCCAATATGCTACGCCGATATATTGAGCGATATCAGGCTGGGACATTAAATCCGAGCCCAGAGCCGACGATCGTCAGAGAAACTGCGACTACGGCAAGTGTGGACGGAGATGGTGGACTTGGAATTCACATCGGGGCAAAGATGATGGGAATTGCAATTGAAAAGGCGCGGCGCAGCGGAATGGGTGCAGTATCGGTATCTCATAGCGGGCATTTAGGTGCCTGTGGTTACTTTGCGCTGCAAGCAGCAGAGGCGGATATGATCGGAGTATGCATGACTGGGGGATTCTCGGGCGATAATGCAGCTCACGGGATGGTTCCTACTTTCGGTGCCCAATCTCGTTTGGGTACAAACCCTATTGCCTGGGCAGCTCCAGCTAAAAACCGAGCACCGTTTTTATTCGATGTTGCCACGACCCAGGTAGCGGGAAACAAGCTCATTCTTGCTGAGAGATTGAAAGCGGAACTTGATCCCGCATGGATAGCGAGAAGAGACGGCACGCCAATAATGGAAAAGGGGCTAGTGCCTGAAGAATTCTTCCTACTTCCTTTTGGGGGAACCCGTGAGAATGGATCACACAAAGGATACGGATTTGGTATTATTAGTGCCATTATGTGCCAGACGTTGGCTGGGTCAGGCTTGCAAGGAAAGAGTACAAAGTGGGGGAATGGGCACCATTTTTTTGCTGCTTACCAGATCGAAGCATTCTGTGATTTAGAGGAGTTTAAGTGCAATCTTGACGAAGCTTTGGATCGGCTAGCTAATACCCCACCAGCACCGGGACATGAACGCGTAATCTATCCCGGTCAGGATGAAGCCGAGGAGTTTAATAAACGAACAGAGGAGGGAATTCCTTATCATACCGAAGTAATCAACTGGTTCCACCAGATCGGGAAGGAGTTGAACATCGCGATCGATCTTCCTGAGCAGTAATTAGGGTTTGGAAGTCGCCGAGTTGGGGAAGAAGATATAGGTTTCCCCTTTATGCTGTTTCAAGCGGAGTACTGTCACTTCTTGAGAAATAGGCCAAACCAGTTGGCCATCCATTCGAAGTACTCTAGAAGAAAACGGTGACTACCCTTTGGTTGGTGGACCTTGAAACGCTCCGAGTATCCCGCAGCGGCATAAGACTTGCTGACGGCTAGCGCAAGATTATCAACTCCCTTACGCGGCATGTCTTCATCCTCAGTCGGGGCTACTATCATGAAAGGGCGGGGCGGTATGCAAGCGGCTGCTAACTCGGGGTGATCAAAGTAGCGAAGCATATGTGGAATATAGAAGTAGCCACTGTGTCGGTCGGAGTCCCCATGCTGAATTACGGCGGCCAGGCTTCCTAAGCCTCCGCACAACGGAACACCAGCTGCGATCCAAGAAGCGCAGGCCATAGCATACCAGGTCGCATTCCCTCCCAGCGAAAAGCCTGTAAGTCCAATCCTATTGGGATCAACATTTGGCGTCGATGCAAGTATGCGGGCCGCCTTAAGTGTCTCTTCAACAAGTAGACCCATTTGGGTACGCCCATAGGGTTGTAGGAGTTTCTGTTCAGTCGCCCATTCTTTGGGGTTAGGGCATCGAGATAGGGAACCTTTTGGAGTGATCGAAAGGGTGGCAAAGCCGCGGGTGGTCAATTCTCGCGCCCATCCGAACAAACGACCTTCCCGAGATTCGTAAAAACTGGAATTGGCAAGATCTTCAGCACATCCGCGAGTGCCGGGAATGCAGACGATCCCAGCGCGATTACTTGTGCAGTTAGTGCGGGGTATCATAAGAATTCCGGGAACAGATTCTTCGAGCGAATTCCGATATGATATATGAGTGGTTTTGATTTGCTCAGTTTTCATTTCGCGTATCGAATCGTACCCAACTTTGATAGGAATTTCATCGAGCCCGAGGAGTTCCACGAGTTTGTCGCGAATGTGTAGCTTTTCGATCTGTATAGGATGGTATGGATGGAAATTTGGTGGAAAAGGGGAAGCCATTGATTTATCGATGATGTCAGTGAGATTAATTTTAAGTAGCAGGGATCATCCTTTACAATGATTTAACAAAGAACTTTGCAGATCATTCAACTCGAGTAATATGGTAAATGTTATTTTTGCTGAGGTTTATAGACTTACCTATACGTAAGGAAAAGAGCCGACGGAGTGATTTTACTTTCATTGGGCTTTGACGGGCAAGGATACGATTTCGGTTCTTCCTAATCTTGCTTAACCTTTATTCTTTCAGTTTACCGAACTCACGGATCGACCTAGTATCTGTATTAGAGAAATAGGCTTGGAACTAGAGAAACTGAGAGAAGGCGGTAGTTTAGAATTACAAGGCTAGCTTGACTTCCGTTGATGCGGTCAGATTATTTGTTCTATGGTACCTAATCGAATCTTAGAGAGAGCAGCAAAGAACGAAAAAGCACTGGGCCTTAGTTTAACGCATTGTTCGGGCGAACTCGTAGAGTTGGCAGGGAGAATGGGGCTCGATTTTGTTGATTTTGATGGCCAACACTCGCCGGTGACGCCAGCGGAAATTGGGGAGATGTGTCGCATTGCGGATGCGCTCGGAATTACTGTTATGATGCGAATCCCCGACGGACGGGAGAGTACAATTCTAAGCTTTCTAGATAGAGGAGTTAGGGGTATCACAGTACCCAACCTACTTACCAAGGAGGAAGCCGAATTGCTGGTCAAATACACATATTTCGCTCCTTTGGGGTTGAGAAGTGCGACCAGTATACCAACAATGCACAGCCAGGTGGATAACGATAGTATTCGTCTTTTCAAGGACGTTAATGCGAATACTCTTTTGGTGCCGCAGCTTGAGAGTATTGTGGCTCTGGAAAATCTCGAAGAGATTCTTTCCGTAGAGGGAATCAACTATTTCGCCGCTGGACGGGAGGATATGGCTCAGAGTTTAGGCCTTCCGGGACAGCCGGGTCATGCCAAAGTTACTGAGGCCTATGAGAAAATTGACGAAAAACTGCATGCGGCAGGCAAGAAGTTGATAGCAGAAGTGGTTGAGAGTGTCTCAACGTTCATGTTGACCAAAGACGCGATTTCAAAGCTCTTAAAGCAACACGGCCGCGAATCGAAATTGGGGTGGTAGTGCCGAGAATCTACCCGATCGGGTTCAATATCCACCAAACAATGAAGATTCAAAGTTTGGAAGATTCCTAGCAATGCTTATTTTCGACGGTGACTATCCAATGGCCTACGGGGCACTGGAATTGAATAGGGATTTAACTCTTCCAATTGATGAAATTCGTGCAGCTGATCCTGATTCCAAAAACGTTCCTTTTGCCTGTCTGCCGGAAATGCGTCGAGGAGGAATTTTTTGTGCACTGATGAAGTTCACAATTCGATATCAATGGGGAGATGCTGTGCTAACAGGGTACCGCAGCTCAGAGGGAGTGTATGGGGCGGCGAAGGGACAAGTAGCTTATTATCAAATGCTCGAGCGTTGCGGCGAAGGAGTGATTCTTAGGTCTGGGAAAGAATTGTCCGAACACGCCCGTAGATGGGAAGGAAAGGAAGATTTCTTGGACCAACCGATTGGATTCATCCTCGGTATGGAAGGAGCTGACCCGATTCTGGAGCCGGAGCAGGTTTATGAGTGGTTGGAAGAAGGAGTGCGCGTTGTGAGTCTGACGCATTATGGTCCCAGCAGATATGCTCAAGGAACTGGTACCGAAGGGGGCCTCCGGCCACAAGCCGTTGATTTGCTGCGAGAGATGGACAACTGTGGAATGCTTCTCGATATGACTCATATAGCTGATCAAAGCTTTTGGGAGGCGCTTGAATTTTACTCGGGACCTATTCTGGCGAGCCATCAGAATTGCCGGTCGCTGGCGCCCGGGACCCGTCAATTCACAGATGAGCAACTTAAAGCGGTGATTGAACGGGGAGGGGTGATTGGAGCCTCCATGGACACGTGGATGCTCCGTGAAACACAGGATGTAGATTGGGCTGATACAGGTTCTTGTGTGCGACGCGATCATTTCCCACGGTCGGCGGTTTCACTCAAACACATTGCTGATCATATTGACCACGTGTGTCAACTGGCTGGCAATGCCGGTCATGCTGCGATTGGAGGGGATACTGACGGGCAGGGGGGAGTGGACGGAGCTCCCTTTGAAATAGATACGGTGGTAGACTATGGAAAGCTAGTCCCGATATTGGAGGCGCGGGGATATAGCGAGAGTGATATTTCTGACGTAATGTATCGCAATTGGTTGAGATTCTATGAGAAACACTTACCCAGTTCTGGCGGATGAGATTAAGATAGAATAGTGCTACAGTCTTCCAAATGTGATTTGATTGTGCGGATCTCAGATATCAATCCCAGAGCTATTTTAATCAATTGAGAAAGGTTACTTAAACCCCAAGTTCGATTGAGTCGGATTAATGAAATAGGAACAAGGAGGAGTAGGAAATGGCGATAGCGATGACACCGGAGCAGGAAAGGGACTTCGATGAGAAAGGGTTTATCATCCTTGAAGATTTTTTGCAAAAGGAAGAGTTAGGAAGACTCTTGTCAGCAATTGACGAAGTTGCGGTTCGTGTGCGTAAAGCGAAAGGTTTGGGTCCGAAGGAACCTTTTTCGATTCGTAATGCGTTGACCCATCATGATGCTTTCCTCGATTTGATTGATCATTCGCGGATGCTGCCTTTGGTTGTGGATGCTATTGGTTGGAATATACAGATTCGGACTACTCATCTTGACTACCGTCCTCCTTATCCAAAGGAGATGCGTGTTGGCGAGGTGGGCAGGGGAAAGGGAGAAGATCATGATGCCGGCTATAAAAACGTGACGTGGCATCCGGATCTATCGGGAGATTATTTATTTGAGGCACCATCGCTGGATGGCCGATTGCCTTTTATGGAGGTCAAAGTCTTCTATGTCTTTTCCGATTTGAGCGAATCGAATTCTGGTAATCTTTGGTTGGTTCCGGGAAGTCACAAAAGAAAACCGGACGAACTCCGGAAAGACGACCGTACCATTGCTCCGGACGAAGCCTTAGAACTAAAGCTTGGACCCGGGACGGCTGTACTTTGGCGTACTGCTACTTGGCACTGCGTGGGACCAAACCATTCGGATAAGATACGTAAAGTTATGCATGTGGGGTACCACTACCGGTGGCTTCGTCCTACTGATTTCATTCATCAGGCCGATTCTGATTTGGTCGCGAGGAGTTCGCCAATTCGAAGACAGTTATTGGGCGCGGTTGTTACCGACGGAGAACCGTTGGGGAGTGATCCTGATTTTCTTCCCCATTCTCCCTATTGGCTTATTAAAGATGATGCTCAAGTACCGTTGAGAGCCTGGGCGGAGGACAAGGCTGACTTTCGGGCATTTCGGGCACCGCTTTAAAAAAAAGAGTACTGGGCGAGGCTTAGATAGATTGGATGGGGAATGGAATTCCAAAGGGATTCTTGGTGATGCATAATTTAACCCAAAAGTTCGAAAACAGATTTCAGATTCTGGGATTAGGTGTTTTGCAGTCAACCCCTTGTCTATTGAGAGTGGTTTCTATCTTCTTCTCTGTAACATCTCAGGTTGCTGTGTATACTAAAAATTTCTGTTGAGAAAGGAGTTATCTATGGCAGTAGAGAAGTTTACAATTTCCAGAGACGATTCGGTTTACGAATGTTTCCCACATTTGTGTCGCACGGAATCGGGGCGGATAATCCTGACCTACAGAGAGAGTAATGGACATGTTGCAAGTGACTTCTCTCGACTTATTGTTCGCTATAGCGATGATGCAGGTAAATCCTGGTCGGACCGAAATGTGATCACTGAGACGCATATTTCGTCCGGATCCGTATGTGTGTGTAACTGTCCAAAGATCCAGCAACTTAAGGACGGTCGGATTCTGCTTATTTGCGATCGGTACTATTATCCACCCGGCGAGTGGTATGTTGAAAATCAGTCTCGTTTAACATTCTGGTTTAGTGATGATGAAGGAGGGAGTTTTTCTGAACCGGAAGATACTGGTGTGCGTGGAATTTGTCCGGATGAAGTATCCGAACTTCCGGATGGTCAATGGTTGGTTCTCACCGCTGTTCGCGATTCTCAGGACCACATTCTTCAGATGCTTACAATCAGTCGGGATAAAGGGCAGACGTGGGAAGAGCCCTACCCTTTGATTCGCAATCTGGACTATGAGCTCGACGAAGGCAGCATTGTTCAGATGCCAGGCGGCGAATTGGTTTCCTATCTTCGGGATGATTCGGGACGGCCGCTTCAAAAAATGATCTCAAAGGATTGTGGGATCACTTGGGAGGGGCCTTTTGATACCCTTAATCCTGCTGCTATCGGTATGCCGATTGCTCGTTTAACTCAGGACAATCTGGTTTTGGTGAGCGGTCGCTTCGGTGTGCCTGGGAGGTGGCGAGTCGACATGAGTGAAGAAACTTGGGAAAAACGAATAGCTAAACGGTCTATAGTCATCCCTAAGGTAACGGAAAATTTGAACAATATGCGCTTTGTTAATTCAGTGGAGCGGACACCTTACATGAAGGAAACAAAAAACGAGCTTGTGCTTGGAATGGGTGGTTCATCAATCCACACTTTTGCGTTTCTAGAGCCAGCTGAGAGTGCTCTTAATCCGAATCTTAGGGATCAAAAAGGTCTGTTGTTACCGCTAGATCTTGACTCTAGTCCCTTTGCGGATAGCGGGTACACCGGTTGGGTCGAATACGAGAGGGGAAAGTTCTTGGTTGTTAATTACATCAATGACGATGCTCCTCTTGCTCAGATACGTGGGTATCGGTTTGGGTTAGAGGACTTTTAATTGCCAAACATTGCGATGCATTGGGATAATCGGCTGAGACTTCTAATTTAAACGCAGCCCTCGAACTCGGTCCCTTTGAGAAGGGGGTAGTTAGGTTTTTCGTTGGGTTCGCCAATCCAACGGGATTGTGAACTCATAAAATGTGTTGCATACCCACGTCGAAAATCGGGTGTGTTGTTAGGGCCAGAGCGGTGGAGGATTAGACTATGATGGAATGAGCAGTCTCCTGCTTTCAAGGTGATAGGTATTTCCTTGGAACGGTCGATAGCGCTGTCGGGAATTTGCATATCCGTACGATCGCCCACTTGCCAGGGTTCGCTATGGTCGAGTGCACCCTCGAGATGGCTTCCGGGGACAACGTAGAGGCAACCGTTTTCCAAAGTGACATCATCCAACGCCGCCCAAGCTGTAATTAAATTCATGGGGTCGATTTTGAAGTAGGGCGAATCTTGATGATAGGTCTTTTCGACACCGCCAGGAGGTTTAATAAAAAACTGGTCACCGAATAATTTGAGGTTGTTGCCGAGGAGAGACTCGATAACCTCAAGGATGCCGCGGTGTCGGGTATGGGCCTCGAGGACTGGATCGGACCTGGATCCTTCATTGATCTTACGGACGTACTTGAGGTTCAAAGCATCTTCTGGTGCTCCGGGTTCGCGTTCAATTTTTTCAGAGGGGAAGTCGACACTTCCAGAAGCGATGTCCTCTGTTCTTTGACGTAGATCGCCCATTTCATTGGGTGAGAGAAGCTGTTTAACTACCAGGTAGCCGTCTCGTTGGAAACGGTGAATCTGTTGTTCCGTTAATTTCATCGTTGTTCCGAGATTTTAGGAGCATTTATTTACTCCCAAATCGTGATAGGGCGTTTTTAGGGACCGAAATGCAACTACAAAAGAATATAATTGGAAACGAATAGAGGAAGAATTGAGTTCTACCTCAGAAAAACCATAGATTGTCTGGACTAGGGGAGTTTTACAAATAGCACGAAATGTTACTATTCGGGACTTTTTGGACAGGCTAAGAACGGGTAGAAGACCAATTACCTGAAGGACTGCCGTGTTCAGATTAGAATCGGGGAAATTTTCAGTCTCTTTTGGCTACGGTTCGGAAGCTGTCGTACCTTTCGGTACATGATTGTACTCTAACTATAGATATATCTTTCGGCCTAACCGAGCAGATTCGAAGGCGGATTCGACAATTTTGAGGGTACCGATTGCGTAATCGGCTGTAAAGGAGGAGACCTGTTCCCCTCGGATGAAACTCTGGATAGATTCAATCGCTGGCTGGAAAGGAGGAACACCCGAGTTGATTGCTTCGGACCGAATCTCGGGGTTGGCTTTTTCCCTCGTCACCACATCAAAGGTGCTCGTTTCCCGTGGGTGGAAAGGAGAAGGGATATCAAGAAGGCCGTTTGTGCATTCAACTCGGGCATGTTGGCTGCCGCCGCTGTCAAAGGCACTGTAAAGTGTTGCAGTCACTTTATTAGGATACTCAAGGATGAGTACGGTTCGCATATCTACTCCTGATTCTTCGTCAATATTCATGACGGCATGGACGCTTATAGGATCGGTACCTGCGATGAATCGGGAGAAGGTGATGGGGTAAACACCTCCGTCGTAAATACTGCCGCCTCCTAATTCTTTGAACATACGGATATCAGTCCTATCCTGTAAGTTGAATGTCATTCCTGAACTAATGTGGCGCAGAGGACCGAGTTCTTCCGAATTCAGGATTTCACGGATGCGATAGCTTTGAGGATGGTGAAGGAAGACGAAGGCTTCGAATAGGAGTACCCCTGACGACTTACAGGCCTCCACCATTTTCTGGCCATCGATTGAGGTGATCGCTAACGGTTTCTCACAGAAAACGTGCTTTCCCGCTTTCGCAGCACGGATGGTCCACTCAGGATGTAGATTATTAGGCAACGGATTATAGATTGCATGGATGTCTTCACGATCGAGGAGTGCTTGGTAGCTTCCCAATGCTACGGGAATGTTGTACTTGCGAGCAAAGGTCTCAGCTCGTTGTTGATCACGGCTCGCCACCGCGAGAACTTTAGCGTGTGGGGTCAATTGGGCAGAGGGAATGAATGAGCGGGCCCCAATTCTCGCGGTACTAAGTATACCCCAATTGACGAGTTGATTGGACATGATCAGTTGAGCCTACAAGTGCTGAGAGTTAAAAGTGAACTATAATTATCTGCAGCTATAAGGTTTGGAGTCATAGAGCAGATTCCGAATTTGTTTTGAAAAAACTGGATAAATGGGAAGAACGACAGCGTCCGAGAGCTATGCGATGCATAATGCGTTTGAACCCATGGTAGTCGTTTACCGGATTGTGTTGGGCACAGCGATTATCCCAGAGCGCAAGTGTGCCTTTTCCCCATCGCAAACGACAAGTGAATTCTGGCTTGATCTGATGTTGGTAAAGGTATTCAAGCAAAGGGAGACTCTCTTGTTCCGTCCAGCCTTTGAAATGGGTAGTATGGGCGCAGTTAAGGTAGAGTGCTTTACGTCCAGTTTCTGGATGGGTGCGGACCACTGGATGGGCAGCGCTAAATGACCTTGTCTCTTGGCCCGTTTGACGTAGGCGTTCTATTCGAGTATTAGCCATATCGGGCTTCGTTGAGGAGTTGACACCGATCAGGCCTTCAAGTGTTGCCTTCATGCCTTCCGATAGAGTTTCGTAGGCCATGTACTGATTAGCGAAAAGAGTATCGCCTCCGTAAGGTGGGACTTCGATTGCGTAGAGCATGCTTGCAATGGGTGGGTTCTCTAGGTACGCAGTGTCTGAATGCCAAACCCCACCAAAATTCACTTTTTCGTCCTCTAGCTTAACTACTTCTGTGAGAAGCGGAAAATCAGGTAGTCCTTTGAGTTGGGGATATTCGATGGGCTCACCGAACATTTGAGCGAATTTGAGCTCCTGTTGCGGGGCGATGTCTTGGTCTCGAAAGAAGATAACTAGATGTTCCAAGAAAGCTTGGTGTATCTCTGATTCGACTTCCGCTCCTAAGGGTTTTGAGAGATCCACACCTGATAGTTCAGCACCAAGGGCACCTGCTATCGGGTGAACGTTGATGTGTCGAAAATTTCGCTGCACGAGGTGTTCTCTAGTTTAAGAGTTTGCTGGCAATTGGGGAGCAAAAGTTGTGTCTGGATGAAACTTATATGGGAAACAGGCAGCTCTAGGCTTGTCCATTACTTGTGGAAGTATATCAGGGTCTAGGTTGCCAGGCTCAAAAGCAAGCTAATGAACTAGATGCAAAGTTGCAATTGTGCGACCTCGGAGAAGTTTTCAGAAATATTCTAACTTCTCTCTTATCAATAATCGAATATTAACAACAGCCTGGTCGGCCGTTGCGGCGAGTTTCTTGTAAGAAAGTCCTGTATCTTCTATAAGGTCCTATTTGGATTTTGTTGTGGATTTTCCCAAGCTATTACCACAGGATATTATTAGTGACGTACATGTGCGGCAGTTCCGCATCGCATAAACGCAAAGGCTAGTGAGGATATGATGGTGGGTAACGAACACGAAGACAAAGCTTCGAGTATTCGGGTAAGTGGATTGACGGCAATCCCAGTGGGAAGGAAGGGATACGTAAAGGTTGAAACCAACGCTGGAGTTGTCGGGTGGGGTGAAATTAATAATATGGACACGAAGGTTGCGTGCGCTTTGGCAGTCTCCCTTTCCCAGTTAATTATTGGGGAAAATCCGACTCGGACAGAGCATCTATGGCAGCGGATGTTCCGGGCCCACCGCAATATCCGAAACGGCGGTCTTATGATGCACACTATTTCTGCGATTGACATGGCGCTTTGGGATATCTGCGGTAAACTGCACGGAGTCCCAGTCTATCGACTATTAGGTGGACCGTGTCGGGATAAGATTTGGATGTATCCAGGACCGAATGCCATTAAAGTATCTCCTGGTGGACCGCAGAATTTCGCTGGAACTCCATCGGAGATAAAGGGACTCTTACAGAGAATAAAGGAGGCGCGTGAGAAGGTTGGTCCCGATGGAGCAGTTATGTTCGATGCCCATAGCTGTATGCCGCCTCCCATCGTGAAACAATTTGCAGGTTTTTTAAAGCCCGATGACCTATTGTTCCTAGAAGAAGCTTGGGTGCCGGGAAATATCGAGGTTATGCGTAAAGTGAGAGAGGCTGTCCCGGTTCCCTTGGCAACTGGTGAACGCGATCGAACGATATGGGAAGTCCGTGAAATATTAGAGGCCCAAGTCATCGATATCCTTCAGCCGGATTGCGGCCATGGTGGAGGAATCTCGCAAATGCGGAAGGTTGCTGCTCTGGCTGAGGCTCACTACGTACCCATTGCGCCGCATTGCACCATGTCGAATTTGGGTAAAACAGCTAGTCTTCACGTTGCTGCTTCCGTGCCCATGTTTCTCATTCATGAGGGGTACGCCAAAGTTCTGCCGGAGGATGTCGCTATTAAATCATGGGTGATGGACGACGAGGGGTATGTCTCTCTGCCAGAAGGTCCTGGACTGGGCGTTGAAGTGAACGAAGCCCGGGCCATAGAAGTCGGCCAGACTACTGAACAGAAATTCGAATGGCCCAACGCAAGATTACGGGACGGGGCTGTCTCGGATTATTGATGGATCTAGGATCCCATTTGTGTAGGCACCTCACTTCGATGTAGTTTTTTCGCTATATTTCTTACGGTTTCATTCAATCCGAAGACTTATAACTAACTTTCCGCGCCACTTAGTTTTGGTGATCTTCAGAAAAGAAAGCAAAGAGAAGGATTCCTGCTTTGTTGCGGGAGTATCGGCCAAGAGGAGTTGATAGACGGCTTCCGGACTATTGCCTAGAATTAGGTAAGGCTACCCACCTTTAGCTGTTACAGTACTCGCATGTCCGATGGGAGGAAATCCGTGTTGGTCGCGATGATACTGCGAATCGAAATGTTGCGTGCTCTTAAACCATTCGTGACGACCGTCAACAGATTCTTCGTAAACGTGATCCAGTAGCTCCTGTTTCTCTTCATTTCCCATGGGCTTGAAGTTCCTGGCTATGTTCAAGTCCTGTTCTAGATTCTCGAGGGACTCTATCCCACAGACTAGGGTACTGATCGACAATGTCAGAGAGAAGCGTCGACACTGATCGGCAGTCAAATCAAGTTCAGTAATGGGTTGTCCGCGCCCCCCGAGACACTTCATACCGATGGCACCAATATTCCGGCGGTTGAGTTCAGGAAGGATCTCTTTCTGAAAACTTCGATAGTGTGCATCCATCAGGTTGATGGGAAGTTGACAGGTATCCCAGTCAAAGTCGCGATCTAACATTTTTTTAAGAATGTGCGGACTTTTGTGACCTGTGAATCCAATAAATCTCACCTTTCCGGCTTGGCGCGCTGCCAGTGCGGTTTCTATTGCGCCCCCCTCGCGAAAAATCAGCTCGGGATCATTGTCATAATTAATCTCGTGGAATTGCCAAACGTCGATGACATCGGTTTGAAGGCGGCGCAAACTGTCATGTAGTTGCACTTCCGCCGTCTTACTATCGCGGGCACAGACTTTTGTCATTAGGGTGACTTGGTCACGATTGCCTTTTAAGGCCAGTCCCATCCTGCGTTCCGATTCACCTTCACCATATTCCCAAGCAGTGTCCATGAAGGTGAGTCCAGCATCGATCCCCATTCTCACCATTCGTATCGACAACTTTTCGTCAATATGGGGACGGACAAAATGACCGCCACCGAAGCCGATGATTGAAACTTCTAATCCAGTTCGTCCTAGCGTGCGGACTGGGAGACCTGCGGAATTGCGTCTTAGAGTCTCAGTCATTACCCGTCATCCGTTCGGTTTTGTCTTTTTGGAACTAGCTTTGTTCTAAAGTTCATTAATCTGGAAAATAATGGGCGTGGGATCAGCCACGATTCGTGAATGTGTTTAGAGGACAAACTTCCTCCCTTAAAATGCTAGAAGATTTCCTATGGTAACGGTTCAATTTCCTCAGACATATCACGCTGTATTGTCGGCCGGATGATCAATTCAGGAATGTTCGTCCTTATAGGAAGATTCGCAATATGGCAAATGGTGGCAGACGTTTCCTGAACGTCCACCATTTGCTGACGAGCTTCGGATGATGGAGGGAATGGACGTTTGTCAAGAATCGGAGTTGTGACTTCGCCGGGGATAATAACGCTGGCCCGAATTCCTGTATTTGGGAGATCGGCATTAATAAAGTTAGTAAAGTTAATAATTGCAGCCTTAGCGGCGCTATAGGCCGCGCCGCTTAATGGACCGGGCGTCAAAGCAGCGATCGAAGAAACATTGATAATTGTACCTTCTCTAGCTTCTAGCATCGCAGGTACCACAGCTTGAGTACAGAAGATCGTTCCAACTAGGTTGGAATTAATAACCCCATGTATCTCTTCCGGGGTGCTGGTCAACAACCTGCGGTGGGGGGAGCTGTGCCCAGCATTGTTCACCAAAATATCTATTCGGCCAAATATATTGAGAGTCTCTTTGGCCATTGCATGAGTAGCAATATGATCAGCTACATCCAGAACAAATGTTTCGGCGATGCCTCCGTCAGCCTCGATTTCATCTTTGACAGCTTCGATTTTTTCAGCCGTTCGGCCAATCAATACGACCTTAGCGCCCTGTTGTGCCATTTTTTTCGCTGATCCGCGGCCAATACCACTTCCGCTTCCAGTGATGATACAAACTTTATTTTTCAAACTCATTAGGTAATTATCTCTCGGGTAAAATTTATTGGGTAATCCTCGTGTTCTACTCTATTTTGGGATTCACAGCAAACTGACGCACGGTAGACTAGAACATGGTGATAGGCAATGATCAAGAAGACATTCTGCACCCGTACCGCCAAGTACAGTGTAACCTATGTCTCTTCCGTACCGTTCATGTTGAAAGATCAAATTAGAAAATATCGAAAAGCAATTCGAGTAAGCACATGAGCACTATAAAAAGTTGCTCACTAATAGACTGAGAACTCATGTGGATACTCTAGTTTCAAGTAACACCTCTCTGCCGTCGGATATGGCCGGCGACCGATGCCACGGGAGCGCACCAGAGGTCATCCCGCCGCCGAGCTATGTATTCACAGAGCAACTGGAAATCATATCTACTAGTTGTTAGACGGTCACCGTTGATGTCGTGAAAGACCAGGACGACCCACTGATTTTGTCCCACTGCTAACTCTTCGACCATTCCGATCATCTCGAATGCACTCATTCGCTCACAGGGACAACCTCCAATACAGGCGATATCAACTTTTTCAGGAACATTGGCAAAGCCATACTCCTGAATACCTCGCCCAGCTATAAAATGTTTCTCAATGAAAGGAATATAACTCTTTCGGCCTAGACCGAGGCCAATGTCGGTGTGATAGCAGGGATAACAGAACGTCCATTTCTCCTGGGTGGGAGCAATTTCCTTGAGACGTGATTGTGCCTTACTGATATCACTCTCTAGGCTTTCAAGAGTCATATCGCTGTAATGGACTCCTTCTACTGAATTGTGATTTGGGGGTCTCGGATGTGAGACCGAATGATTACCGATCTCGTGGCCATGCCTAGCAACCTCCCGCCAGGGAGACAATTTCTTGCGCCAATCAGCACCATTCGGAATCAGATAGAAAGTTCCCTTTAGATCCAACCGATTCATGATCGGGAGAGCGTGTTCGAGTTGCGTTGGTCTACCGTCATCAAAAGTAAGTGAGATTGCGCCTTGGTGAGGGGAGAACACTGAAAGTCCTTGTTTCGATAATTCGGGAACTATGACTGACTGTTCCTTAGTTTTCTAGGTCTCGGTTCAGAAAAATACTAAGGAGTTTTGATTCGATCGATGTCTGATTCTCAGAGATTAATTACCCAATCAGATTTCCCCGCTCATTTCCTCATGCTGTCCTCGAACCATTTCGAGCTGATCCCTATCCCAGGTCTCTTTTTGTTGTAGAGCGTAGAGAGATGTATAGCCTCCTGACCAGTCGGGCGGAATTAGACAGGGGCGGGAGTCATGGTGGGCCCATTTAGCAGGAGAACCTCGGACTATTGAGCCAGCATATTTTGAGGGTAAAGGATTGTAAGTGTAAGGAATCGCATCCGCACTGGAATAAGCATTGAGTAAAAGCGGGCGCCCTAGGTCTGAAAGATTCTGAGCCGAGCCATGGATTACTCTGCAGTTATGGATTGTAACGGATCCTGCAGGGCCAGGTAGATATGCTGCTTTCGACACATCGGCACTGGATAGGTCCTTATCGCTCAGGTGCCCAACCCATTGACCCTCGTCGTTGAACTGATCGTACAATGGCCCTTTATGTGATCCAGGTATTGCGCCTAAAGGGCCTTGATTAGGACTGCAGTCATAGAGCAGGGTGCCCATCGTCAGCGGAGAATAATTGGTATGTGGCCAGTAACTGATATCCTGGTGCCATTTGACCTCTTCCCCACCCTTAGACCACTTAAAATTCAGCTTGGAATGATGGAACTTTACATCGGGGCCTACCAGGTCAGCTGCTATATCGGCCAGAATTGATTCTGAGGCGAATTCCCAATAGGCCGGATGATGCTCTACTGGACTGGACAATCGACGGAGCCTTGGTTCTTCCGGAGTATGGCTCGGCTCGAGGTCAAAGATAGCATCTGACTTAGTCAAATCACGACTGCGCTCGACAATCTCATCCGTTACTTCAATTAATCGTCGAATCCAATGATCCGGGATGATGCTTTCTACTAATAGATAACCGTTCTCAAAGTAACTCTCGCGTTGTTCTTTAGAGAGCACTTTTGGCTGTTGGTGGAGAATTTTCTCAGATTCCATAGGAGACTATCCATTTGCGAATTTTTTTCACCTTTCAACAATAAAGCTCCCTTTTAGAAAAACCTGGAACAACCTATTTGGCAAAAGAGTGTTTTGCTATGATTGGGTTAAAAGATGGGTACATCTCCTTGAAAAGCTTTGCGTGCTTGCGCAGAGAGTTTTCCGCTAGTTTCCATACGATTTACCCAGTGGAATGGTACGCTTTCTGCCCATTTGGCTGGAGCGGCTTGGGGATCTGGAGTTCGGAATGCCATGAGTAATCCCCAGCGGGTGGGTAATCCCGGGTTGCGGTTGCCGACGTGGTGCGGCATGTGGTGGACAAAGGAAACCATGCTTCCAGGAGGCAACGTTAAATGAGCAATTTCCAGCGGTTTACCCGTGAAAGGGTGAATCTTTCCCTTAAGCCAGCCGTTTTCCATTGCATCATCATCATCAAGACGCGAGGTGTTCCACTTGTATGGGATGCGGTAGAGATGAGCGCCAGGAATTACCGCGAGTTGCCCTCCGTCCTCGGGAGAAGCGCCTTCGGGATAGCATAATGTCCGGATGCATTGGAGCTGAAGAAATTTTCGGGTTACCGAGTTGTCTGTACCGATGGGATCCTCAACCTCATAACTCCCGTCTCGATATTGGTGTGCATGCCAGGTTCTTCCAGATCCGGACGCCCGGTTGAGTACGAAACAGTGATCTAACACGAATCGGTTGCCAAGTAGCTTGCTGAAGAGTTTGTTCATCTGAGGGTGAGCTGTGATGACTTCAAGAGTGAAGTCATCATAGCAAAAAGGAGAATATTCTGGCATAATTCCCTGTGACTCAAATCCTCGAGCGATGAGGGAAGGGCTGGGACCGTGGAGACCGTGGTTATGCATGTAGCCACGACATTCGGCAGTCCTGAGGAACTGGGGCATCTGCTCTGATCCACCACAGCATTTGTCAAGAAACTCAGGCGTTATTTGTTCTGGCGGTGGTGGTGGCAGGCCTATGCTTGGAAAGTCGATTGAAGCCCAGTCTGTATCCACAAGGACACGGTCATTCATGCTTTGCAATTTCTTAAGGCTCTCCGTCCACCGTTGGCGGCCGGTGCTGGTCAGTATCCCTTCCCAGATCCAGTATCCTTCTTGTTCGAAGGCAGTACGATCAAAAGCGTCAAGGACTTCGGTCCGTAGAAGATCGGTTACACTAAAGGCAGGGGAAGTCTTATCAGATGCATTCATGATATTGTTTCGATATTAGGATTGGATGTGGAGAGAATTTCCTAGTTTCCATTTCATCTTAATCTTAGCAAGTTACTTTAGCCTCGTAACGAAAGCGGGAGGAATGGGCTCCGTTTCCTCATCTTATAAAAATCTATTGTCTAGGATTAAACGTTTTCGAGAATAGAATTATTTTTTGTGTGCGGCTTCTTTACTATAATTCTTTCGTTTATTTTCCGCACTCGGACAATGAGCGGCCAAAGCTCATTAGTTTCAGAAAATTATAACTTCCAGCTTCGTAAAGACAGAGGCCTGTTCCGTCCCGAAGCACTGCCAGGTCAGAATAAGCAGCAAAGTCCGGCTCAAGGACCCTGGCGGCTGACCAATTTTGGCATTCGTCGGTACTTGTCCGCAAAACAAGGGAGGCTCGGCAATCGGTTTTGGATGGATGGGCGAGCAGAACGCATGTAGGGTCCAACCTTACGATGCTTCCTTGGCACGAAGGTTCGGGAAGAAAAGGATCGTATTCAACTTTTGTCCAGGTCGATCCTCTGTCGCTGCTCCGAGCAAAGGCGCGACATTTCCGTCCCTGTCGGCTTCGCATATTCATGTAAACGGAACCATCCAACATTTCGACTACCTCGCACTCATCCGATGCGTTGGTTGTTAACTTTTCGCTCGTCTGCCAGGTTTTCCCATGATCGTCGCTGAAGAAGACTACTGATGATTGAACTTTGCCCCATTTTGCCGGACGCCAGGTTGCTGGTCCGGGACTTTCGTCGCACCAGGAAGGGATTAATAGCCTACCGCATTTAAGCTGAATTCCGTGGCCGGGGCCCGTCCCTATGTAAGTCCACGATGGGTCTTTAACGCTATAAGTGATTTCCTGGGGCAGCAACCAGGTTTCGCCCTCGTCTTCGCTGCGAGTAATGAAAACCTGTTGATTGTCTTTACAGAAGGTCAAGAGAATTGTCCCAGTATCTCGATCGACTACCGGGCAAGGGTTGCCACAAGACCGGGTGCCATCAGAAATTATTACCTGTTGTGGTCCCCAGGTTTTGCCATTGTTGGCACTTTTTCTCAGGACGATATCTATTTCGTCATCATCGTGGCCGTTGTGCCTACGGGCCTCGCAGAAGGCAAGCACAACACCCTCCGTGCTTACCGTAAGGGCCGGGATGCGATAAAGGAAGTATCCGGCTTCCCCGGATGAAAATAGAACCTGTGATTCCATCGGTCAGGATATTCTAAAGATTCCAAGGCTATTGGATTACCGAGCGTCCGGTAGCAATCATACGAGTTACGACAATTTTATCGCGATGCATCAGTTCACCCACTTTCGGGCTCAGATTCTTTGTCCAGTGAGAGTCCTCATAGACGGCTTTGTAGAGCCTGTCCTTCTCTGATTCGCTTTCAAAGCGACGGATCCAAATGTAGAGATTCTTTTCTTCGTCTCCCACAAAGCTTCCCAGTATGACCATGCCCTTTGCCACCTGGTAGGGAATAATTTCCTTTTCCATAAACTTTACCCATTCTTCCATCCGGCCGTCTTTAATTCTGTATTGTCTTAGTTCAAAAAACATGGGTCTTTCCTTCAATTTTGGTTAATGTTGGCTTGAGCGATAGTGCTCATGCCAGGGTTAGTTTGCAACATTACAAAAAGGAATATTGCCTCCCTATAAAATCATCTGCTATTCCTCGGCTAACTAAGCGTCACGATCTCCTGCATTACAATTTCTTTGGTTCGGCTGCGGGGTACGAACTCGATCAACTCCCTGGTTTCGGGCGAAAGCCTTTCGAGGATTTCACTTGGGAAAGGAAATGGCAAATTATCGCCTATTGGACCCAAAAATTGCGGAACATAGCGCAGCATGAGAAACCGGCGATCACGATTTCGGGGTCGCCAGGTAAGTACCCCATGGGTTAGAAGCTCAGGGATGATGACTACATCTCCGGCTTTCGGTGTCAGGTTGAGGACGGAGGGATGTGGATCGGGATCAGCGGTTTCTTTAGTGCTGACAAAGAATGAATCCGGTCGTTTGAACGCTCCTTTGTGGGAGCCAGGGATGACAACCAGACCTCCATCACCTGGGAAGACGTCCGTCAGGTAAAAAAAAACGACGAAATAATCACAGTAAATGAGGCCATTCTCAACAAAATAGCGGGGGGTTTGTGGCCCCCAATCGTCTCTGGCACAATGTAGAGAGTGAAATTTGGTATCTTCGTGTGTGTTGACTGTTAGATTTCCCTGTGCAAGTCGTGGTTTCAACCCTGTTAATTCCTTGACGATAGGCCACGTTTTGGGATGAAAAGCCAGGGCTTCCAGGGTCTTATCAAATGCGAACCCATGACTGAAATTGCGCCCTTTTACTTCGAAACCAGAGGGAAGACTGTTGGAAGGTGTATCGATATAGCGCTGGGCTGCCTCCCTTGCAGCTGTCAGCTCCGAACCTTTTAGGGCTCCCTCAAGAAAGAGATACCCTGAGGTGTCGAAAAAGTAGCGTTGTTCAGAAGTCATCATCACGAATGCCTAGATAGGGAGGTTGATTTGGTTCACGCACTGGGACCAATTTCTCCTCGATCACCACATTTCTGCGTTCTTGTGGCAAGAATGAATCCTACACAAATAGGGAGGAGAGGGCGGGCAGAAATCAACAGGATGAACCATATTAATTGGGAGGCGTCTAGGATTTGCACGAGGGAAAGTCGATTAGTTTGACGTAGTGGGAAAAGGAGGAATTATATGAGACTAAATGCTTGTGGGATATGTCAGTGACGAGCGCTATATTGCTCTGTCCGAAGTAGCGTTGGAGTTTTGTAACGACACCGGCGTGACGCTGGCCCGTTCCAGTGCTTCAGGAGCGGTTTATGCGGATGTTGAGCCAGGTCTCTATCGCGTTACACTGGCACGGGATGGATTTGGGGCCAAGTTCGTGGAGGTAGAAGTTTCGGAGGATAAGCCGCACCAGTTTCGTCTTTTGAGGGACTGCTTGATGGGTTATATGTGGCCAAAGTGTGTTCAATCCGGAGAGAGCTCAGAATTCCGGATACATTCTTATGAGCAGTATAAGCTCGAGTTTTGGCGATACGGGTTGGAAAAGGAGTTGGTGCGGCCGATTGGGTGGTACGATGAGCATGGCCCAAGAGCGACAGTACAAATTACACCGGATGGAGATTATACCCAGCAAGGAGTGCAATGGAACCAGGTTGGCTACACAAGCCCACGTCATAAACAATTTCTCATCGGACCGGAGAAATCTGGCCTTTACTATCTGCATGCGAAAACGGAGAGCGGTTGTTTTTTCTCTTTCCCTTGGGTGGTAGCCCCGCGGCGCCCAAAGGCAAAAGTAGCGGTGCTAGCCTCGGATATCAATTGGAATTGCTACAACAATTTTGGTGGGCGCAGTAACTATATTCATCCCGACAAGATGCCATCGACGCCGACGATTAACTCCCGGTTGGAGCTTAAACGCTATACGGATCCTGAGCATTTTCATTACCATTCTAAAGAATATCTCCCTCTTTCATTTGATCGTCCGGAGCCGATCAATCACGTGCCGGAAGGAGTGACGATTATGGATCCTATCGAGGGCCGATCACCCAACCACATTGCCCCGGCTGAGTGGCGTTTACTTGGCTGGTTAGAGCGGGAAGGATTTGATTATGACGTGTGGTCGGAAACGCAATTCCACTTTGGGAAACTCGACCTCGACGATTACAAGGTCCTGGTACTTGGACCCCATCCAGAATATTGGTCTGCGAAGATGTATTTCGAATTGAAAGACTGGGTGTTTAACCGAGGAGGGCGATTGATGTACCTCGGTGGGAACGGGTTAAATTGCGAGGTCGAATTTCTCGATGAGTCAACCATAGTTGTGCACAATGGACACAACAGGCGACAATACGAGGAGGGTTATGAAAGTCGTTTCCATATGCGACAAGAGTCGGAAGCCAATTTACTTGGAGTTGTGTACACGCAGACAGGAATCATGACGGCAGCTCCGTATCGGGTTATGGATGGAAAACATTGGGTTTTCGAGGGGATGGGGTTCAAGAATGGGGATCTCTTCGGGGAAGAATCTCTTCATATGCGGGTTCCAGGCGGTGCATCTGGACATGAGACAGATAAGATTTCATCAAGATTTTCTCCTTCCAATGTGTGCTTGCTGGCGAAAGGAACTAATCCTGATAAAGGCGGTGCGGAGATGGTATTGCATGAAAGGGAGGGAGGCGGGTCTGTTTTTTCGACGGGCTCGATTACTTATCTGAGTTCAATCTTGGTGAGTGAGTCGATCTCGAAGATAACGGCAACCGTATTAAGTCGGTTTCTGGGCTAGAGCGATTTGTTTTGGTATATTCTGACGAAAACCTACCACTCTTTTTCTGTCTTATACGGGTCAGGATCGTCGATCGAGTGCGTGAAGCGAAAGGAGAATAGTTCTGCATTTCGAAGATGTATTCGCAACTTCCGCCAATAGAGATCTTGCCCCCTCCCTGTCGGGATTCTAGGATCGCTCTTCCAGGTCATGGTATGGTGGGTAGAGTCCCCGACGAAGGGATCGCACGCTTCCTTTGTGCAGGAACCAAGAACCTTATTATCCCGATCAAGGATCTCTATTCGGATGGAACCGTTTAAATAACAACGACCATTAATCGCAAGCCGACTCCCCAAGCTAATGAGCGGACGTGTAATCACTATACCTTCTCGGTAGCGGTTGGCAAAAAGCCCGGCGTAGCCGTCTTTACGCATTTTTGCCAACCCCATACCGAAGGCTGCACCGCACCCTAGTGGGTCTTTTGCTTCCGGGTGATCGATGCCTTCACGCTGTCCGACTAACCACCAGTCATGATGGAAATCGGTGCCACTATAGTAAAACCATAGCTCCTCATCGACTTCGATTGGAGGGTTGACAATTGTTACCATGTGGGAATCCCAGCAGTTCTCATGGTTTCGAGCCAAGAAAGGTTGTCCCTTCATAGTTCGTTTCCATCGCAAACCATCGCGGCTGTGAAACAGCTGTACATCCATCACGTTATCAACGGCTTGAAAAACACATAGAGGAGCAAGATATTGGGTGCCAATCCGATAGGGTACCATTCCATAGAAGGATTCATCGATATTATCCATGTCCTCGTCTGCTGTTGCCAATAGAATTGGTTCGCTCCAATGAAGGAAATCAGAACTTCGAATTTGCCAGATACGTCGTTGGGAGTATGTAGAAAAGTTGTCGGGTTCAAAGGGGCGTGAGAATGTCTCATCGCGGTTGAAGCGGGTACGAGTTGCACCAGCTGTCATTAGGAAGTGTCGTGTGTAGGCAACATACTCTCTAGCTTCCCAATCATAGCCAACGATATGGACATCACAGAGTCGAGGCCCAGCATTGCCTACGCAGGGAAGATCGTCGTAGATTTGCCATTGAATTCCATCTGGGGAATAGGCTGCTACGATCTGACGGTTGTTATTTTGATCCCACATCCGAGTGAACAGCCCCTTAAAGCGCTCGGCTTCCGAGTTTGGAAAGGGATCTTCAACGACAGTGAGGCCGTGAGCGCCTGATTTGGAATTACCGAGAACGATATTGGTTTTATGATTGTTAGTGGAGGGTCGGTCGACCTCTGGCTTATCCCAAACTATACCGTTTGAACTTACCGCGTAGCACATTCGGCTCTCAAGCCCGAGTTGCATTTTACTACTATCGGGTTCTCCAACCAGGATTTCATACCAACACTTGAAGAGGCCGTCCTGAGTGTCACGGATTACCGTGTAGTTAGCACAACCAAAGTAGGGCAACCCCTCCCAGTCTTCAGTTTTTTTGATCAGCGGACTTGTGTCGTAACGATCTGGGGTATGCCATAAACGGGTGACATCGGTCACGGATTCCAAGATTACGTTGTCTACGAAGATCTGGACCTTGTCTGCAATGTAGAGTTGGGTGCTGTCCTTAAAAAGTTCGTTCATGAGGCTTATTTTGGCCCTTCCAAATGAAGGGCGAACAGATGTAGAGTCTTAAAAAACAAGATCGTTTACAGAAAATGCATCTGCCAATTTAGAGCCAGATTAATCGGGGTTGAAATTTAATCTGCATAGTTCATATTCCCGTGTCCAGCGAAGTGCCAAAATTTCGTCTTACTACCCACATCAACTATATAATCCCCAAACTAGTAGCTATGACAGCAAATCGATTATCTCGAGAACAAAGTTCATTTTTCGACACATTTGGCTTTCTTTCCCTTCCCGGTTTCATGGCCGATGACATAGGCGAAATAACTGATGCCTTTGAAGAGGTTTGGGCTGAGCGCGGAGGAGGGCATCATGGACAACCCCACGATGGCAAAAACAGATCCTGTATCGTCCCCTTCATAGACCAGCATGAACGGCTTTGTGCTCTCTTAGACGATCCCCGCATAGAAGGACTGTTGTGTGGTCTTTTAGGAGACGATTTCAACTACATGGGCTCCGATGGCAATTACTACGCAGGCGATACGCAGTGGCACTCCGATGGTTACAAGAAAACTATACGCCATACAAAGATTGCCTTTTACCTTGATTCCCTTACAAGAGACACCGGATGTCTCCGAGTGATTCCGGGTAGCCATCGGCTTGGGGAAGGTTACTCCGAAGTCCTAGAAGGTGAGGTCCGTGATTCAGAAGATCGTTGGGGTGTAAGAGGTGAAGAGGTTCCGGCTGTGGCCTTTGAAACGAAGCCAGGTGATATATTGATCTTTCAGCATAATCTGAAGCACGCTGCTTTTGGCGGTGGAGGACGACGTCGCATGTTTACCATCAATTGTTGCCAGCGGGTTGGAGAAGATCAGATCCATCTTCTAAAGGAGGATATTGCAGCCCGTGCTCGATTCTGGTTAGATCGAAACTATGGGGAGAAGATGATCGCGACGGCAAATGAGCGTCGGATGGTCCATTTGGAGCAAGTCATGGCGAATGACAGTCACCTGGCGGAACTTAGCGCTAGAAGTCGTGAGGAAATGCTGGAGCCATCTAGGGGATAGATACATAATCAGAGATTTGAGGAACAGGAGACAAGACGGCCATCAATGGGCGCCTGAGGACCTTAGATTGAGCGTATTGAGAAATTTACAAAACTCGCTACTGGATTGCGATTTTCGCCAGGTAGATAGAAGTTTGACCTTCGTGGGAGGAATAGTAACTTACCCAGAGCATACCATCATGCCAGACCATGCCGGGGTACGAGCAATCTCCGCCACTGGGTAAGGCCAGTACCGGGGCATAACTGTTGCGGGTCATTTGTGCTAGGACGGTGATAGGTTTGCCGTCAGGCCGCATTCCTCGAGCAGAAGCCCAGAGAGAACGATTGGGAAGAAGGATAAAATTAGGGCCGCCAAGATCCGCTTCGAGTTGCGTAAACGACCAATTCGTATACGGCGGACGGCTTGTTCCAATCCAGTTGGGGCGAATAAGAGCAATCATCTCATCATCGGGCATGATTCGGAGTGTCGTCTCGCTAACGGTCCAGGTATTATTGGGCAAGATGAATTCGGTGACCCACTCCCATTCGAGAGCATTTGATGTGCGATAGAGAAATCCCCTCCGAGGATTGGTGCCCTCGCCGAGTTTAGATACGCAGTAGCCGATATTGTCCTTCCAAGTGACTCGCCATAGCCAGTGGTCCTCGGCAAGTAGTTTTTTATTAGGGGACCACGACCATCCATCATTGGAAAAGGCTACCCGGGGAGAACGCGTTTCCTTAACGTTGTTTTGGAGGGAGGTCCCCCCCATTAATAACAACAGGCGACCGTCAGGCATGATCGATATTTTGGGATCCCGCAGATCAATGCTATCTTCAGATAGTAGGGCTGTGGAGGTCCAGGAATCTCCATCGTTGGATACGATTACGCGGATCATTCCAATCGAGTTGTTATGGCCCGTCGCCTCCCGAAATGTGCACCACCATCTATCCTCGAACCGAATCAGATCAGTGAAGGCGTTGTGTGGCGCGTGGCTCCAGATTTTCTTAACGGAGAGAATCCTGGGTTGTTTATGCGGAACCTGGGCACTGTTCATCGGTAGAACTTAAAGTTACAGCAAGAATAAAGTACAGGTCTGTGAGCCACTAGCAATTAAGTTCCCCCTAGTTTGCTCTTTAGGAGAGGAATCTAAATAACTTTCAATCATTGATGGAGGCATCGCTATCGAAGAGTGAAACCAAGAGGAAGTTTCTTTCAAAATGATTCACAGTTAAAACCCCCTTCGAACATAATCATCAGGGAAAAAGATAGGCCGTACAACCTCGTGAGGATCAGCCTGTCTCGGCGTGCCGGCCGGGACTCGATACTCCATGATCGCATCTTCGTTGAGGTCAAGACCAAGGCCGGGAAGAGTGGGTATCTTAATCATGTCGCCATGAATTTCAAAAAGATGTGGTGTATTCATCAGCTGAAGTAGGGGTTCCCACTGTTCTTCTGGTCGAAATGGCGGGGTGATTACTGCCACTTCAAGCATTTTACAGCTTTTAATTGAGGCTGCTAACTGGATCACAGGAGCTAGAAGTAGGTGGTTAGCTCCGTGCATGATAAGGGGAACACGAAAACCTTCGGCGATTGCAGCAACACGATGGACTGTCATTATTCCACCGGAAAGGAACGCATCAGGTTGCCAGATATCAAGTGATTTATGGGTTCCATAGCGGATGAAGGGCTCGAGACCGAAATCACGTTCGCCGGCGGTTATAGGAAGATCGACGGATTTAGTGAGCCGGGCATAGCCGTCAACATCTCCGTGTTCTAAAGGCTCCTCTAACCATTCTGCCTGGAGAAAATACAGGCAGCGGGCGATTTCGAGGGCTTTCTCAATATCCCAGAGGCTTCCTGAGCACGAAGCCGTTCGATCGAACATGAATCGGACCTTATCAGGACCTCCCAAATGGTCGCGCAAATGTTGAAACATCTCAATCCTCTCGAATGGGTTGTCATCCCATATCTGAAGTTTTATTGCACGGTACCCATTTTCCACGTATTTAATTACATCCTCCAGTTCCTGTTGAATTGGGGTCTTCTGTACAGCAGGCCAGCAAACCGTGGCATACATTTGAATTTCCTGGCGGAAAGACCCGCCAAGCAGACGGTATATTGGTTGGTTAGTTGCTTTCCCGAGTAGATCCCAAAGAGCATGTTCAACGCTTGCAGCGCGGCCTAATCCGTGGGCAACATACTCCCCAATCCGGAAAGGATCGTTACCAAGGAGCATAGGACGGACAAGTGAGTCGAGTAGAGTATCGCGCACTTCACCTACTCCCCAGCCAGTCAGGTTTTCGTTGGTTTGTACTCGCACAAATCCGACTTCGCCGTATTTACCTGCACGCAGTTCATCGTCCGTACATGGAACTTGGACTCGGATTGTATCGATGCTAGTGATTATCATATGTTCGCTTTAAACTTTTTTCCTTAAAGTGAAGATATGCTAAGGATGCCTTACTTTCCTGCCACTCTCCAGATCTTAAAACTTCATCTACAATGGGTTGGCAACTCCAGAAATTTTGATTTCTTAGAACTCAATTTTGAGGTCAATATTTAATGGGTAGCCGCCCTATATGCGGATTGAAAATCTTGATCCAGGAACAGAGTGTCTTCCTCGGAGTCGCTCGGTTCGATTGCACCTTGACCATGATTGGTACAAGCGGCCTTTACAAGCACGATAACACTATGAATCCGGGTTTCGGATTTCCAAACGAGGATGTTTTACCCATTTAGTCTGTTGCGGATAATTGGCGCTTGCCAGGGGCCTTGACAGCCGAGCAATCAGGTAAGCGTGTCGCGACTCGTGGAGCTAACCCGGGTCAAGATACTTTGGAGTTGTTGATAAAGGTTGACTTTCTACAGTTGTCTCGGCGCAAACAGAGTCGGTATTATAGTGGAGTTTCGTGACCCTGATATTGACTGATGGAGCTACTGATTTCCCAGAGATAAGACTCGAAAACTTTGAAGAGTCCATTTTAATTAGTGACAGAAATTGAGGAGACCCCCCATGAGTAGAAAGATTGTGATTGGAATCACGCGGGAGTTTTTAAATGCGGAGGGCAACTTCGCTCTTCCTGGACCCGGACTAAAACTTTTCGACGAGATGCCAGGGGTTGAGTATCGGTTATTTAGCGAGGACCTTCCGGTAGTGACTCCCGAGCAGGTGCTCGGATGTGATATGGTTATTTCGGGCGGAATCCGATGGGAGAGCAGCTCCTTTGAAGGAATTGATCAACTCGTGGCGGTGCTCTATACTGGAGTCGGGTACGAGCATCTAGATCTTGATATTCTGACCGATGCCAACGTAATGTTTTGCATTGCGCCTGATGCGGTGCGCCGGCCAATGGCCTCGATTATCATTACTATGTTACTAGCACTGACTTTACAGCTAATTAACAAGGATCGCATCACACGTGAAGGTCGTTGGGAGGAACAAGAACGATTTCGTGGTGAAGGTGTAACTGGCAAAACCCTCGGCTCAATTGGAGTAGGGAATATTGGCCATGAGATGTTTATGTTAGCTAAACCTTTCGGAATGCGGCATTTGGGGTGTGACCCCAATGTCACTCAGGAGGCGGTTGCCGAGGTTGGGGTTGAGTTAGTCGATTTGGGTCGTTTATTGGCGGAGTCTGATTTTGTGAATGTGAGTGTTCCACTTAGTGAGCAGACACGGCATTTGATTGGGGAGGCTGAACTGCAGAAAATGAAGCCTTCAGCTTATCTGATCAACACCTCCCGGGGTTCAGTTGTTGACGAGACGGCTTTGATACGGTCTCTGCAAAGGGGCCAAATTCGTGGAGCTGGCCTCGATGTATTTGAACAGGAACCCGTAGATCCCGACAATCCGCTCCTGAAAATGGAGAACGTTGTCGTTTCCCCTCACTCTTTATGCCACACGGAAGAATTTTACATGAGAGCATGGACGGGAAAATTACAGCAGGCTAACCAAATTGCTCGAGGGAAGGTGCCTGATCATGTCGTCAATAGGGAAGTTCTAGATAAATTGGAGTTGCGGACGAAGCTTCGTAAATTTGGGGAAACTTAAAAACTCTCGTTGAGCTTGGCCAAATTATAAAACGTGAACTCTGGTTAACTACACTTTTTTCTCTGGAACCTTCAGCTGAGTAAACTCGAAGTCGGGTCCTTTGGAGAAGGTGGCTCCGTAACCTAGTCCCCAACCGTGCGGGCCGTCACCAGCTTGATCCTCGGCCCAGGCCTTGAGAGGAACGCTATCCCAATCTTCAGTGAACCAATACTGGGACTCGGGTCTGGATGTGGGTTCGCTCCCGAGAGGATTTCCGTTATGTCCCGGTTCGGCGTGATCCGAAATGTACCAGCCAACTTTAAAATCTAGAAGTGGCATGACCCTGTCGACCGTGGTGCCGGCAAACTCTTCTTCGTAGACAAAGTGCCAGCCTAGTTTCAACTTTTTGGGATCGGAGCCTTCTTGCAGGGGCGCCGCGTAGTCGAAAATGGAGTCACGATTCTGGATGTTCCATCCTAACGCATCTACTACTAAGGGAAGGATCTTCGGATGGTCCAATAAGGCCAGGAAGGCTTCATGGCGTACCAGACCGTTGCGACAAGACACGCTTTCCTTAGATTCCACGCCTTTTTCCTGCCGAAGGTGATTCGCAACCTCGTCCATTGCGGACGATATCCGCTCCAATTCCTCATCCACTAGGAGATTCTCCAGCACCGTCCAGCCCCAATCGTTGAGCTGGTGTACTTGTGTCGCTGTTATCGCAATAGTCATTATAGAAGTCGTCCTGATTTGGTAAAACTTGGACAGTCCTCAACCGGGGGCAGGTAGCTTTCTGATTGGTCAAAAGTCAACGAGAAGATGTTGTTAAAAAGTTACAATCCCGAATTGAATATAAGCTTGCTGGCTATCTATATTAATGTGAGCGTGCCCTTCCAGAACGGTGAGCATGGAGGAAGAGATTGAGCTGGCTCGAAAGTATGTTAATCTTTCCAATCGTCATGAATTAGAAATGGTTTTTCGTATGTTCGATGAGAATGCGGTATATCATTCTAATTCCGTAGGCTCGTTCAAAGGCTTGGTGGCAATATCTACAATGATGCGGGAATTTTTCGCGCGGTATAAGGATGTCCATTGGGTGGTAGATAAGTACAGCGTCTCTAAAAAGGGAGGCGTTGAGTTCGGGTTTGTTCGACGTAGTTCCGACCCAGAGTCAGGCAAAGCAACAAGCGGAAGAGGGTGGGAGCGAATTGTTTTCAATGATACAGGCCTCATCACGGAGATCGAGGTGGATACATTTAAATCCAGATCTTCATAGTTCTAATAATGGGTGCCTAACCCGAAAGATTCTTGGATACTCGCTGTACTTTATGACGAGTAACTATATTCCCGCGAGAGTCTCTGCCTTTGAGCGCAAGTTGCGAAAAGTCAAAGTCGATGATCTTGTTTCGAGCTTTCGATTGCGGGTCCAGGTGGAGATGGACGATCCCTTCTGATTCACCGCATATTATTTGGTTAAAGAAGAGAATACGAGTGCCTGGATTTCCCTGTGCAAGATCGTAAAGCTTGTCCCTGGTAACCCCAGAAACACGAAATTTTTTTGCAAAGGTACGACCAGATTTACCGTCTCGATAAATCATGCTGTAGACGACTGGAGCTTCTTTGTTGAATATAGCGATGTGGGCAGGGTTTTTCCCTACGAATGACTTTTCGGTAACACGCGATACCTGCATTGTGCCGTCCCTCCTGAAGACAATGATGTCATCCATACGTGAACATTTTTCTATGGCTCGTTCGCGTTTCAGTCCAACACCGGCGAATCCTTCCTGGGCGTTAAGAAAGAGAGTTTCTCCGGCCACCGCTACTTTAGAGGCGATAATCCTATCAAACTTTTCAATGGAGGTGCGTCGCTTCTGATTCTCACCGAATTGATTTTTCAATTCCTTAAAGTATCGAACCGTGTATCTAGTCAGGCCCTTGAGATTTCTTCTGACCTGATCAATATCCCTTTCGAGGGCGTCAATTTGGTCTGTTGCCTTTAGCAAATCGTATTTTGAAATTCTTTTTATGCGGATCTCGAGAAGTCGGAGAATATCATCTTTTGTTATTTTCCTCTTCAGTGGTTTTTGGTAAGGTGCGAGAGCATCTGAAACCACATTTATTACTGCATCCCAAGTTATTTTGTTCTCAATTTTCCGGTAGATCTTTTTCGCAATAAAGATCCGTTCAAGTGATAGGGAATGCCATTGCTCGAGGAGTTCATTTAGCCGGATCTCAAGTTCCTGAGCGAGAAGTTCTTTAGTTTTGAACGCGGAACGCTTAAGAAGGTCGTTGACGGAAAGAAAGCGAGGTTTCATGTTATCGATCACGCAAGTATTCGGAGCAATTGATACTTCGCAGTCGGTGAATGCGTAGAGCGCCTGGATTGCCTGGGAGGAATCGGTACCGGGTGGAAGGTGGATTATAATTTCAACTTCCTCGGCAGTATTGTCTTCAATTTTGTTAATTTTAATCTTCCCCTTTTCGTTAGCCGCAAGAATTGAATCGATCAGGCTCGTGGTGGTTGAGCCGAAAGGTATCTCCACGATTGCCAGTCTCCTTCTTGGGAGGATTTCAATTTTCGCCCGGATGCGGACCCGCCCACCTCGCATTCCTCCGTTGTAGTCACTAGAATCGGCGATTCCCCCGCTTGGAAAATCAGGAAGGATGTTTGTTTTCTTTCTTCGAAGAGCATCGATTGATGCATCGACCAGTTCATTAAAGTTGTGGGGTAGGATTTTGGTTGAGAGGCCGACCGCTATACCTTCTGCGCCGTGTGCTAAGAGAAGAGGAAATTTCACTGGGAAGCTGACTGGTTCCCTGTTGCGTCCATCGTAGGAATTGGCCCAGAGGGTTGTTTTAGAATTAAAAATGACTGCTAAAGCAAATCTAGAGAGACGTGCCTCAATGTAACGGGCAGCTGCAGCAGGATCTCCGGTAGCAGGATTCCCCCAGTTACCTTGGCAGTCGATGAGAAGATGTTTTTGGCCTAGCTGAATGAGAGCATCCGCGATAGCAGCGTCTCCGTGGGGGTGATATTTCATAGTGTTGCCGACAACATTGGCCACTTTATTATAGCGACCATCCTCCATTTCTCGCATGGAATGAAGGATGCGGCGTTGAACTGGTTTCAATCCGTCCTCTATACTGGGCACGGCCCGTTCGAGAATCACGTAAGAAGCATAATCTAAAAACCAGTCACTATACAAATCGGCGACGTGAGGAACAACGGGAGCCGGAGCTGGTTTTCTCTTTCGGACCATTAACGCAATCTCGATTAAGCTGAAAGTAGGGCCTGATCTACTTTTAGATTTCTAATGATAAATTGCTGGCGCTCGGGGGTATTCTTGCCCATGTAGAAACTAAGTGTTTCTTGGATCGACATATGTCTCCCGATGACGACTGGGTCGAGCCGCATCTTATCGCCGATAAAATTCTTGAACTCATCTGAAGAAATCTCACCAAGGCCCTTAAAACGGGTAATCTCGGGATTCGGGGACAATCGCTTGACCGTTGCGTTTTTCTCTTCCTCGGAGTAACAGTAGACTGTTTCCTTCTTGGTTCTTACCCTAAAGAGGGGTGTTTGCAAAATATAGAGATGCCCCTGCTTGACCAATTCGGAAAAGAACTGGAGGAAGAAAGTGATCAGTAAAAGTCGAATGTGCATCCCATCGACATCAGCGTCGGTAGCGAGAACCACTTGATTGTAACGTAAGTCATCAAGATTTTGTTCGATGTTGAGCGCATTTTGGAGCAGATTGAATTCTTCATTCTCATAGACCACCTTTCGAGCGAGGCCGTAACAATTTAGGGGTTTGCCCCTCAGGCTGAAAACGGCCTGAGTTTGGACGTTCCGTGCCTGAGTAATCGAACCACTGGCGGAATTTCCTTCCGTAATAAAGAGAGTAGATTCCAAACGTCTACGGTCTTTGCTGTTGAGATGGGTTCTACAGTCCCTCAATTTGCGGTTGTGAAGACGTGCCTTACGGGCTCGCTCCCTCGCGATTTTCTGTATACCTTTAAGTTCCTTTCGCTCTTTCTCACTTTCAAGGATCTTTTGGAGGAGGAGGTTGGCAGTTTCGGGATGACGATGGAGATAGTTGTCGAGTTCTTCCTTAACAAAAGTATTGATATACCCTCGAATCGAGTCCCCGCCGGGTGCCATCTCGTGTGAACCTAACTTCGTTTTGGTCTGAGATTCAAAGACGGGTTCTTCCACCCTGACGCTCAAAGCAGCGATTATGGAAGAACGAATGTCCGATGTATCAAGACTCTTCTTGTAGAATTCCTTCAGGGTTCTCCCAATCGCTTCTCGAAACGCTGCTTGATGGGTGCCCCCCTGGTTTGTGTTCTGACCATTGACGAAAGAGTAGTACTCCTCTCCGTATTGGCTGCTGTGAGTAAAGGCAATTTCGACATCGATTCCGCGAAGGTGGATAATAGGATATAAGGGCTCTTCATTCAGCTTCCCAACCAAAAGGTCGTAAAGTCCATTCTTGGACTTAAAGCGTTTTCCGTTCAATCTCAGCATGAGTCCACGATTTAGATAGGCGTAATTTCGAATCATATTTTCTACATATTCCTCCCGAAATTTAAAATCGCCAAATATCTTGGAATCAGGGTTAAAGGATACAGAAGTGCCGTCACTAGCACTAGTCTGCTGATTTACTCGGTGCTGCCGTGTTACCTTGCCACGGGAAAAGGACAATCGGCGGGTCTTTTTGTTACGAACCGCTGAAATCTCGAATTCCAAGGAAAGCGCGTTGACCGCCTTTAGCCCAATTCCATTGAGCCCCACCGATTTTTTAAAAGCTTCGGAATTGTACTTCGCGCCGGTGAAAATCCCCGCTGCGCAGTCCTGTATCTTAGTCAATGGTATTCCTCTTCCGTAGTCCCGAACTGAAACGCTGTTATTTCTTAAAGAGATTTCGATTTCCTTTCCAAAACCCATCACAAATTCGTCGACTGAATTGTCCACCACCTCTTTCAGCAAAACATAGATACCGTCGTCGGCAGCTGAACCGTCCCCCAGCTTACCGATATACATCCCCGGTCGCAGGCGGATGTGTTCCTTCCAGTCCAATGTGCGGACGCTTTTTTCAGTATAAGTTTGGTGAGACATTTGCTATAATTTTTTCTCGGTAACTGCCGATTGGGTACTTTCGGGGAAGAAGTTTACATGAACAATTGGAGATACATCCGGATGCATTCCCTGGCAAGAATATATGTAAACAAATGAGCACTAACGAAAACTTATGATTATTCCTTGATGGTACTGTGGAATAAACTCAACTCGCGAGTGTACCTTCGATCTGAATTTCAAAAGGATTGCCCTTCTCATTTTGTCTTGCTTGAAGGTGGTAAATTGTCAGCCTTTGGATATTCGGGTGGAGGAGGCGATTCTTTCCCCATTTTATCATGATTAGAAAATTCACCAATCCGTCTCCCTTGTACAGTTGGGAATACGAACACGATTCTTGCGGGGTGGGGTTTATCGCGAACATTAGGGGTGAGCGGTCTCATACCATTATCGACCGGGCAGTAGTTGGGTTAAAGAATCTGGCTCACCGGGGTGCGATTGATGCGGATGCGGTGACCGGGGACGGTTCTGGAATACTGACTCAGATTCCTTATGAGCTCTTTCGCGAGTTTCTGAAATCAAAAGGCAAGCAACTCTTCAGAGAATCAGATTTAGCGATCTGTGTTGTCTTCTTGCCTCGGGATGATGAGTACGCTGAGGCGCATGGTAGGAAGATTATAAGGGATGCGATTGACGGAGAGGATCTCGCTTTTCTGGCATGGAGGGAAGTTCCTGTAAATCCAACTTGCTTGGGGAAGACGGCAGAGATGAGTCGGCCTCTGATTCTTCAAGCGCTCGTAGGCCGCAAGGAGAAGGAGGAAAAAGAGGAAAGTCTGACTGAAACGGAAGAAGCAGAGGCCTTTGAGAGGAGCTGTTTCTTGGCCATGAAAATGGCTGAGAAGAGGGCGGCCGAAGAGAATTTCGAAGATTTCTACATTGTCAGTTTCTCCAGTCGGACGATCACATACAAGGGACTGTTGAGCGCCCCCCAAATACATCGGTTCTTCCTTGACCTAAGATCTCCCCTCTACACTTGCGCCTTTGCTATCTTTCACCAACGGTTCGCTACTAATACGATACCTGATTGGACACGGGCTCAACCCTATCGAATGTTGGCTCATAATGGAGAGATCAACACCATTCGCGGGAACCGAAATTTGATGCGTGCACGTGGCTTTGCCTCCTCCGTTGGGATTTGGGATGATCGGTTTGCCGACCTGCACCCGATAATCCAGCCGGAGATGAGTGATTCGGCAAGTTTTGACAATGCCCTTCAGCTGATCGCTCTTTCCGGTCGGTCTAGTGTCGAAAGTATATCCATGATGATGCCAGCATCATGGGAGAAAGATAAGGGTTTGGCGCAAAAAGTTAGGGATTTCTATCATTTCCACTCCACTATGATCGAACCGTGGGACGGACCCTGTGCTATTGTATTCACCGATGGGCGCTTTGTGGGTGCATCCCTCGATCGCAGCGGATTACGGCCCCTCCGCTATAAGGTCTTCGATGATGGGACTATTGTTATGGCTTCAGAAGCCGGGATAATTCCCGACTGGGGAGCCAAGGTAGTGACTAATGGCCGACTGGGCCCAAGTAGGATGGTGACGGTAGACCTTAAGGAAAAAAAGCTACTTGAAGATGGCGATCGTCAATCTTACCTAGCGAACCTGGCCGATTTTGGCAAATGGTGCAAGAATTCGCTCCATAACCTACACGATCTCTCAAAAGCCCATGCCGAATACGAGGAGATCTCGCTAGAGCCCGAGACTTTGGAGGAGCTTCAGATAGTATTCGGGTACCACTTGGATGAACGCGAATTGGTCCTGATGCCCATGGCCGAGACTGGGATGGAGCCCCTCGGCTCAATGGGTGACGATACCCCTCTTGCAGTCCTCTCTCGACGACCACGGCTCATCTATTCCTATTTCAAACAGCTATTTGCTCAGGTAACGAATCCGGCAATCGATTCCACCAGGGAGCACCTGATGATGTCGTTGAATATGTATTTAGGCGGCCGCTTGGAATTGTTTGAGGTCAAAGAACTCCCGCACGACCGTGAGTTTCTGGAGTTAGATACCCCAATACTCATGGATCATGAGTATTGGGGTATCTACTCCACAAACTTCCTTCGTGGACGTATTCTAAAGTTGGACGCCGTCTTCGAAGCCAGCGAAGGAAAGGGCTCTCTTGAAACTGAGATCCAGGTTCTTAGAAAGAGGGCACGAACGGCTGTAGCAATGGAAGGAGTGCGTGTTATTGTCGTTTCCGATCGTAAGGTGAACGAAAACAAGGCACCGATCCCAATGTTGTTGGCAGTTGGGGCCGTTCATCAAGAATTGGTTCGAACTGGACAGCGGCTAAAAGCCGATATTGTTGCTGAGACGGGAGAGGTGCGGGATGTTCATCAGGTTGCCTGCCTTGTAGGATTTGGGGCCAATGCTGTTCATCCTTATCTGGCGCTAGATGTAGTCCGGACTCTGATTTCCCGCCAAGAGACTGGGGGAGTCAAAATTGAAGAGGGGTTGGGAAACTATCGTAACGCCCTTAACAAAGGTCTTCTCAAGATCATGTCCAAAATGGGGATCGGAACTCTTTTTAGCTATCAGGGGGCGCAAATTTTCGAGGCAATTGGTTTGGACAAGAAGTTGGTCGAGGACTGTTTTTATGGGACCCCATCTCCAATAGGAGGGATTTCCTATGAAGAGATTGCCGAGGAGGTCCTGGTTAGGCATGGGAATGCATACGCCAGAGGAATAGAGCCAGTAGCTGTCGAATCGGACGGTTATTTCAAAGCAAAGCGCAACGGAGGTGAATTCCACAACTTGAATCCGAAGGTTGTTTCGGGGATGAATAAATTCCTCCGGAAGAGCGGCTTTGAAGGTTTTGAAATCTTCAAAACAGCGAGCGATGAGCATGTTCCTGTGGCTCCAAGAGATCTACTGAAGTTAAGATTCCCTAACGAGGAGATCTTGTTGGGTAATGTGGAGTCAGTTGAGGAAATTCGTCGACGTTTTACTACAGCTGGCATGTCTTTAGGAGCCCTTTCTCCGGAGGCACATGAATGTCTTGCTATAGCGATGAACAGTATCGGGGGAAAGTCGAATTGCGGAGAAGGTGGCGAAGATCCAAAGCGGTTTTCCCCTTTGGAGACTGGCGAGAATGCGAATAGCGCAATTAAACAGGTGGCTAGCGGGCGGTTTGGAGTCACGGCAGAGTACCTAGCGAATGCCAAGGAAATAGAAATCAAAATTGCCCAAGGTGCAAAACCTGGAGAAGGAGGTCAGATTCCGGGTCACAAAGTCTCTGAAGTAATAGCACGCCTCCGTTATAGCGTTCCAGGGGTTCCCCTTATTTCTCCCCCACCGCATCACGACATCTATTCAATCGAGGATCTTGCCCAGCTAATTTTTGATCTCAAGGAAGTTAACCCGCGGGCAAAGGTGTGTGTTAAGTTGGTTTCTAGTTCCGGGGTTGGCACGATAGCGGTAGGGGTAACGAAAGCATACGCTGACATTATTCTTGTTTCAGGACATGAAGGAGGGACTGGCGCTTCGCCTTTATCATCAATTAAAAACGCTGGATCAGCTTGGGAGATTGGGATTTCGGAGGTCCACCAGATTCTCATGATGAATGGCCTTCGTAATCGAGTGATTCTGAGGACCGATGGAGGGATGCGGACGGGGCGTGATATTGTAATCGCGGCGATACTTGGAGCTGAGGAATACAATTTCGGAACCGCGGCCTTGATTGCTGCTGGTTGCGCTATGTTTCGCGTCTGTCACCTCAATACTTGTCCTGTGGGAGTGGCCACCCAGGAGGAAAAGCTTAGGGAGAAATTTCGGGGAAAAGCTGAAAATGTTGTTAGGTTTTTTAATGCGGTGGCGGAAGATGTTCGCCGATATCTGGCAAAATTGGGGTATTCGAGGCTTGAGGATATTATTGGGAGAACTGATCTCGTTGAGCAGGTTGAAGATCCTGAGAATCCAAAAACTAAGAAAATTGATCTTTCACCAATACTGTTCAACCCGGATTTATCAGGGGATTTTCCGAGGGTTAATACGCGCAGTCGTAATGACAGCCCAGGCCATGAGGGGTCCCTCGATCATCAGCTCTTACAGGATGCAAGGAGTGCTATCCTACAGAAAAGTAGCCGTTATGTCGGCACTTACACGATTAACAACACACACCGTGACGTTGGTACGCGCTTATCAGGGGAAATTGCCTACATGTATGGTAACCGAGGATTAAAGCCGGGATCGCTAGATCTTACTTTTCGAGGAAGCGCAGGACAAAGTTTTGGTGCTTTTCTTGTTCCCGGCGTTCACTTGCGGTTGATGGGTGAGGCTAATGACTACGTAGGCAAGGGTATGCATGGTGGCCAAATTGTAGTTCGGCCAAGCGAGGAGGAGACATTCACGTGGCACGAGAACTTCATTTTGGGGAACACCTGTATCTACGGAGCGACGGGCGGGTTTCTTTTTGCTGCTGGGAGCACGGGTCAACGATTCGCAGTCCGAAACTCCGGAGCTACTGCGGTTGTCGAAGGTGTCGGCGATCACGGGTGCGAGTACATGACTCGGGGTACAGTTGTGGTGTTGGGCCCGACGGGGAGGAACTTCGGTGCTGGAATGAGCGGTGGGCTGGCTTTTGTCTACGATTCCGATCTAACTTTTAAGGACCGAGTCAATCTGGAAATGGTGAGGATTGAAGGAATGCAGTTCGATGAGGAGGCCGAGGAATTGCGCAAACTCATTGATCTCTATGCTAATTTGACGGGAAGTCCCTATGCTCGTAAGGTTCTTAAAGATTGGGAAGGGGCCATCCTAAGGTTTCGAAAAGTGATACCGAATGCTCTTTCAACAGACACCGTTTACCCTCAGTACCAATTCGATATTCACGCACAAGCTTTAGCTGTATAGCTTTAAAATCCAACTGGGCTTGGAAGGATTAAAGTCGTTTCTCGCTCGACTTGCTTAAGCCTTTGGAGATTTGGTCTGCTAGGACTCTTTTGACAGGTTCCAAACAATTCACAAGACTGCGCGACTAATGAAGGAGGAGAATAGAGAGACTCGCGTCCTTATAATCGATGACGATGCCGAGATTAGGTACTCGATTAATCGGGTGCTTTCCAGAGGCGGATACTCGGTTTCGCTGGCAGGTAGTGGAGATGAAGGTCTGAAGAAGGCCGAAAACGAAAATCCCGATGTTGTCTTTCTTGATAATCGAATGGAAGGAATGTCGGGAATTGAAACCCTTCAGCGCCTTCTCGATTTGAATCCTAACTTTGTTGTTTTGATCATGACCGCTTACGGCACCCCCCAGACTTCAATCGAAGCAATGAAATTCGGGGCCTACGATTACCTTCTGAAACCCTTTGATTCGGAAAAGTTGCTGGGACTTACGGCACGGGCTTATCAAGCCCGTTGCAATCTTGAAAAATCAGCTGGCGAGCAGTACTCACTGATCGATTCGGATGACTACAAGGACAGTATAGTAGGAAACTCAGATGCGATGCAGGCCGTCTATAAGACGATTGGGCAGGTTGCAGCGAGTGATGTTACTGTCCTAATATCCGGAGAAAGTGGGACTGGGAAGGAACTTGTGGCGAAGTGTATTTGTAACCATAGTCTCCGTGGGGAAAAGTCCTATGTAGCAGTCAATTGTGCTGCTTTGCCGGACAATCTCATTGAGAGCGAGCTTTTTGGGCATGAAAGAGGATCCTTCACTGGTGCTACGGCGCAAAAAATCGGGAAATTCGAACTTTGCGATGGCGGAACAATCTTTCTTGATGAAGTTGGCGATATGTCGCCCCTAACTCAAACGAAGCTCTTACGTGTTCTTCAGGAGGGAGAGTTTCAGAGAGTTGGAGGCAACGAGACAATAAGGGTAGATGTAAGAGTAATCGCAGCTACGAACCGGGATCTCGAAGAGATGGTTGTTCATAGTAAGTTTCGGGAGGATCTTTACTATCGTCTTAACGTTGTTCGCATTCGCTTGCCAGCCTTGCGAGCAAGAACTGAGGATATTCCTGCTCTTATCGATTTTATCCTACGCAGGGTTTCTAATAAAGGTCAGACAAGAGTGAGGGCCTTCTCGGAGGAATCGCTATCAATGATGATGAAGTATGACTGGCCGGGAAACGTTAGGGAATTAGAGAACGTCGTGCAGCACTGCACCGTCATTGCACAAGGAGAGATTATCCTCCCTGATGACTTGCCGGATCAGATTCTTCCTGACGGGGCAAGTAAAAATTCGGAGATTAGCGGCCAGGGTTCTGAATCAGGACCGCCCTTGGATAGAGAGCAGCATGGAGTATTATCAGCTGGGTCGGAGTTAGACAATGCGAGCTCCTTGCTGTCAGAGATGGTAGAAATTGATCGTAACTCTTCTCGATCAATGTTCGAGAGTGTAGAAGAAATCAGTTTAGATTCGGAGTCAGACGCTGCTTATGATCGGGTATTTGCTGAACTTCGCCGTCAATCGGACCAATCTATTCTACGTACTCTTGAGATCGAAATGATCCATCGGGCACTCAAAGAAACTGGTGGGAATCACGTAAAAGCATCAGCTCTTCTCGGCATAACACGGGCTACTTTGAGAAAGAGGATAGAACAATACTCCATCCGTTACTAGGAATCCATTGGGAATGTTAAGTGTTGTGAAGAAACCTGAGATCTTACAGATTTCCAGTTTCTCGCGATCGCATTAACCGAAAAGCTTACTAACCATATCGCCTCTCGAATTCGTCCAAGAATTCGATGAGGGCTTTCACCCCTTCGATTGGCATTGCGTTGTATAGGGAAGCCCTCAGGCCGCCGATCACTCGATGTCCCTTCAAGGCGTAGAGGCCTTCTTTCTCAGCCTCATTCAGCAATCTTTCTAGAAGACCTTCCTTTGCAAGATCGAATACTACGTTTGTAATTGAACGATGTTCGGGTAAGGCAAAGGTCTTATAGAATTGTGTTCCGTCGAGATATCTATAAAGAAGGGCTGCTTTCCTCTCGTTGATCTTCTCCACTTCGGCAATTCCTCCCTGAGACTTCAACCACTGCAAGACCCTATTGGCCAGAAAGATAGCAAATGTGTTGGTCGTGTTGACGAGAGATTCCTTCTCTACGGTTAGAGTATAGTTGAGGAGAGGTGGAGTCGATGGAGAAGCAAAGCCAAGTAAATCTTTGTGAATTACTGCGATTGATAAACCGGAAGGTCCAAGGTTTTTCTGGAAGCCCGCGTAGACCATACCAAACTTTGAATAATCTACTTCTCGGGAGAGAATTTCCGAAGTAGCATCTACAATGAGTGGAAGGGAGTCAGTGTTGGGGAATTGCTGCCATCGAGTTCCGAATATGGTATTGTTGCTTGTGATATGGAGGTAGGAAGCGTTTGAGTCTATCTTTCTATCCGGTAGATTAGGAATTCGATCAAAGTGAGTATTTTCACTACTTGCGATTGTTTCAACGCGACCGAAGATCTTAGCATCTTCGGTCGCGATCTTGGACCAATATCCTGAGACAACATAGAGGGCTTTACGAGAAGGGCGTCGGGCGCCAAGATTTAGCGGGAGAGCTGAGAAGTGCATACGAGCACCGCCATGCATATAAAGAATTTGATGCGAACTAGGAAGGTTGGTTAGATCACTAAAGAGTTGTGATGTCTCATCCATTAGTTCACGAAATTCCTTTGATCGATGACTGATCTCGATAATAGATGCGCCTATTTCCTGGTAGTCGGGTAATTCTGCCTGAACCCGTTCAATTACTTGGGTTGGAAGCATTGCGGGTCCACCACTGAAGTTATAGACACGAGAGGTCATGAAATTCTAACCTTTTTCGTAAATTTCGGCTCCATTTATTTCCAAGTATTCTATATTAAAATAATCGACTACGTTATGGAAAGTTAATTTGCAGTAGGGAAACAATTGCTTATGAAAGTACTAGTTGCAGATGCGATCTCGGAGAGTGGACTGAAATATCTCGAGAGCGAACCTGATATTGAGGTGCTCAATGCAACTTCTGTCCAGAAAAGTGAGCTCCTGAAGTTGGCAATTGATGTCGACGCCATAATTGTAAGAAGTGAGACCGTCGTATCGGCTGATCTTTTAGAGGTTGCTTCCGAGCTAAAGGTTATTGGGCGTGCTGGCGTTGGTTTAGACAACATCGATCTCGAAGAAGCGACCCAGCAGGGTGTTGTCGTTATGAATACCCCAGAGGGTAATACTGTCGCAACCGCGGAGTTGACAATGACTCATCTTCTCTGTTCAGCGCGGCCTATAGCGCAAGCATATATGACACTCAACGCAGGCGAGTGGGAACGGAAAAGTTTCTCCGGCTCCGAACTTCGCGGAAAGACCCTCGGTATAATCGGAATGGGGCGAATTGGAGGTGAAGTGGCAAAGAGGGCAAAGGGATTCGATATGCAGATTATCGGATACGATCCCCATGTAACAGAGGATCGTATCAATTCCCTTGAGGTAGATAGGGTTGAGCTCAAGGAGCTTTTCCGGCTAGCAGATTTTATAACCGTGCACATTCCACTCACCGATTCTAGTCGACACCTAATCGATGCAAGAGCTCTTGCGCAGATGAAGGATGGGGTTCGAATCATTAACTGTGCTCGCGGGGGAATTGTTAAAGAGGTGGATTTGGTTAAAGCACTGCGTTCAGGGAAAGTCGCTGCTGCTGGAATGGATGTTTTTGAAAAGGAACCATTGCCGAAAGACAGCGAACTGCGTGATTGTCCGAATCTGGTTATTTCCCCGCATTTGGGTGCCTCCACGGAGGAGGCGCAGGAGAGCGTGGGGCTTGAAATCTCGAAGGCTGTAACAGAGATGCTCAAGGGAGGAATTATTCGGAATGCGGTAAATATGCCCGTTATGGACAGGCGCACGTTCATGATAATCAAGCCTTATTTGGATCTTGGTTCAAGATTAGGCACCGTTTTGCAACAGATTGTACCTGAAAGAGTCGAAAGGCTGAAGATCGTCTATTCTGGCAGGCTAAGCGATTTGAATCTTGTTCCTCTCACGCGGAGCATTCAGTGTGGATTCCTGCGTCGGATTAGCGGGAGAAAGATTAATGAGGTAAACGCACCGAGCTACATGAGACGGCTGGGAATCACGGTCGACTTCGTTGTATCTAGCTCGGGGACAGACTACACTGAATTAGTCAGGCTTGAGGCACGCGATGTACTGCAGAACCTTCACTCGGTCGAAGGCACTTTAATGGGGACAAATCAGAATCCGCGTATTGTTCAGGTCAATGGTCGTTCCATTGAAGTACCTCTGGAGGGGAATCTTCTCTTTCTCGAGAATAAAGACCGGCCTGGTATGATCGGTTACATAGGCACATTGCTTGGTGAGAGCTGGATCAACATTGGTGACATGTCGCTTAGTCGGAATTCAATAGGGGGTCTTGCTCTAACGGCTCTTGTTCTCGACAGTGTACCTCCCGGCGACGTCCTGGGTGTGATCGAGGGGCACGATGCCATTCGAAAGCTGAACTTTGTCGAAGTGGATTAGGTTCCTACCGGCAGCCAAATCTTGAAGGTTGTTCCGGAGCTTGAAGAGGAGACAATCTCGATGTCTCCCTGATGACTAGTCATAATTCTCTTCACAATGTTGAGTCCTAGCCCTTCTCGCTCGGTTTTTTCTAGAAGGGTTGATTCGAAAATCTTTTTCTGTGATGCTTCCGGAATCCCCGGTCCGGTATCCGAAATCTCTGTTACTGCAATCGCGTTTTCCCCTGAGTGATCGAGGTAGGATCGAATGGCAATGTCACCCCCTTGTGGCATTGCTTGGACCGCATTGAGTAGAAGATTGAGTAAGACCTGTTCGAGCTGTCCTCGCTTTACGCGGACATTGATTGGTTGATCTCCTCCAGAAGAAGAAATTCTCACTTTAGACTGCTCGAATTTTAGTCTCATCAAAAGGAGCGATTCTTGAATTAGGTTGTGAATCTCAAGTTCGATCCAATCGTTCTCCTTGGATCGGCTGAAATCAAGCACACGAGTGACAATTGATTCCAATTGATCGAGTTTATCCTTGATGATATTGAAGTCGGTATGACGGGGATCGTAAGTTTCGAAATTCAGGTCCAGCGATTCTAGAAGGAGCTTTAGTACCGTGAGAGGGTTGCGAATTTCGTGGGCAATTTCTGCTGATAGGAATCCGAGTGTGGTTAGTTTTTCGCTCCGTCTCAGCTTTTCCTCGCTCTCAAGAGTGCGAAAATAAAGTCGTGCGTTATGGATCGCTGCTGCTCCTAAACTGGCTAGCGTGGCTAAGGTGGTTCGGACCTCGTTGTCGAATCGATTTGGACGATCGGTATAAACGTTAAGGACCCCGATCGGCGTATCTTCGTAAAGGATCGGTGAAGCAAGCATAGATATAAGGCCCTCCTTCTGAATAAGCTCTGTAAAGTGATGTTCTTCCGTCTTCCTTAGATCCAAAACTTCCACCTGTCTTTTGCGAAGGATAACTGTTCCAATTGCTGAATCTGAGAGCTTGAGAGTTTCCTGGTAGTCGCGGTTTCCGGAGATATCGGTGAGGGCCTCTAATTGAAGCAACTCCTCTTCACTCTCGTACAGATAAAGGGCACAGAGACAGCAGTCGGTGATCATGAGCGCATTTCGTGTCAAACTCTGTAGAAGCTCTTGGAGGTCGATTTCCAGAACCAGACTCTGCCCCATCCTGATTAATGCTTCCATTTGTAAAGCCCTTCTTCGCAGCTGTTGAATAAGCCAAAGTCTCCCGATTACCTTCGAGGCTTCATTTGAGAGAAGGGCTAATACTTTCAAGTCGCTTTCGTTAAATGCCTCGATCTCTTCACTTTCGACATTGAGAACCCCTATCGTTGCCCCTCGCTCCTCTATCAGGACAGCCATTTCGGAACGAGTTCTCGCATTAAGCGGATGATAGCGAGGGTCCTTTCTTACGTCAGGGACCAAAAGAGGCTTGCCGTGATGTGCTACCCATCCGGCAATTCCCTGCCCAATTTCGAGCTCAATCTTCCCATCGGGTTTGGGGTTTCCCGATGAGACCTCAATTCTCAGATTTTTTGATTCGGGTATCCTTAAGGCTATACTAGCCCGATTAGCGTCTAAGACATCAATTACTGTAGCAAGGATCAGTTCCAGTGCCTCGTCTGAGTTCTCAGTTTTGTTTACGAGACTACTGATCCGGTATAGGGCATCGACTATTTTGGGTCCACTCTCAGTTTTCACCAGCTAAATAAGGTCAAGTTCTTCTTGGACGATTGCATTAATTGAGCAAGCTTCAAACCTAATTAAGGTGTTAGTGGACGGTAGAAAAAGCTCCCAAAAGACTGTTTAGTCATATTCTCTTTGAAAAATGACTAAAATCGACCAATGGTTTCTTCTCCTTTTAACGAATCCGGTTGTTTTTGACCATTATTCTGCCCAGATTTTCAAAAAGGGTGTGCTTGCCGTTCGACTGGCATTTTTTTTGCTGATCTTCGAGTGGGCTGGAGTCCTGTTCATTTGTCCGTGTGCTAAATAATTATTATTAATATTAGAGAATTAACCATGAATCCATCTGAAGTAATTGCGTTTGCGAAAGAAAAAGACGTCAAGTTTGTCGATCTGAAGTTCTGTGATATCCACGCTACCTGGCAGCACTTTACTGTGCCGGTAAGTGAGTTAACAGATGATGCGTTCAACGACGGGTTTGGGTTTGACGGGTCGTCCATTCGGGGATGGCAAGGAATTGAAGCCTCAGATATGCTCGTAATACCTGATCCTGGTACCGCAATTATTGATCCCTTCGTCAAGGCAACTACCCTCAGCTTAGTCTGCGATATCGAAGATCCTCTAACCAGAGAACCTTATGGGCGATCGCCGCGAGGTGTGGCCAAAAAGGCCGAGGAATATCTACAGTCTACCGGCCTTGGTGACACTGCATATTTCGGTCCGGAAGCTGAGTTTTTTATTTTCGACGATGTTCGGTTCGATTCATCTGCCAACGAGGCTTTTTACTCTGTTGATTCATCGGAAGGAGTTTGGAATACTGGCAGGGACGAAATGCCAAACCTTGGACATAAGATTCGGCATAAAGAAGGATATTTGCCAGTTGCTCCTAAGGATCAGCTCATGGACCTTCGCAACGATATGGTGCTAACCATGATCGATCTTGGTATCGAGGTCGAGGCTCAGCATCATGAGGTTTCTACTGGAGGTCAGGCAGAAATAGATCTCCGGTTTGGGCCACTTCACTCAATGGGAGACAGCCTTTGTCTCTATAAGTATGTTGTAAAGAATGTGGCAAGAAGGTATGAAAAAACAGCAACGTTCATGCCTAAACCGATATTTGGAGATAATGGATCCGGAATGCATGTACACTCGTCCATTTGGAAAGGAGGAGAACCGACATTTGCGGGAGACTGCTATGCAGGTCTCAGCCAGGAGGCTATCTATTATATCGGAGGTCTTTTGAAGCATGCCGCGGCACTGTGTGCCATATGTAACCCAACTAACAACAGCTACAAACGCTTGGTCCCCGGATTTGAAGCGCCTGTAAACCTCGCCTATTCTGCTCGGAATCGGTCCGCAATTTGCCGAATTCCGACCTATAGCAATAGTCCTAAAGCAAAACGAGTCGAATTTCGGGTTCCTGATCCTTCTTGCAATCCCTACCTCGCTTTTTCTGCCATATTAATGGCGGGTCTAGATGGTATTGAAAATCGAATCGATCCTGGCGATGCGGTTGATAAGAATCTTTATGACCTGTCGCCGGAAGATGCGGACCAGATTAAACAAGTCCCAGACTCGCTAAAGGGATCTCTTGATGCTTTGGCAGACGATCATAAATTTCTGGTCAAAGGAGGTGTTTTCACCGAGGATTTCATCCAGAATTTCATCGAATTGAAGAATGAAGAGTACGACGATGTGAGGATTCGTACCCATCCCCACGAGTATTTTCTCTACTATGATATATAATCTCCTTTTGTAGATCGTAGAGGGTGTGATCGAAGAGATCGATCGTCCCTGGAACGGCAGGGTACGATTTCTTTGGTGTACTTCACGCGCTTTAGGTCGGTCCAATAAACTTAGGGGGAGAGTTTTGGCTGTTCCCAGTCCCAACGGGATTGGCCGCAGTTTACTTGTCGTCTGATCATTGGCTTCCCTGATGTCTTCTGTGTGCCCTAAGCTTTCTTAGGGACTAACAGTATCAAGTAATCGGAAGCAGTCGGAGGAGGATTTATCCACTAACTAGTGAACTTTACCTGGATAAAGCCTTTCGAAATATCTCGAAAGGGTCCAGATTGAACGCTGTTACCTTTGTCCATGCCTTTTTGATATGCACAGGGCTAAAGATTGGTAGTCGTCTAGCATATTTTTCAGGTACGCTACATCGTCTTGTAGTTGAGGGGAATGAGTGGCCTACGCATTCTCAAAGCTCCTTAGTCGCCTTAACCACTGTGTTCCAGGGCGCGTGTTTGAGTCCTAAAGCTAGAAAGGCTTGACATACGTGAACAAATATTCACCACATGGGTATGTGGAACGATTCAAATCTGTGAGTGGTTGAGCCGGGGAGTAAGGGAATGGGTCATGGAGATTGTAGGTAATGAGGCAATGGCCTCTCTATCAGGAAAGCGGGTAGAGGAGAAGGTACTGGAATTGCGGCGGATGGTGGAGGAGCGGTATCCGACAGTCTACAGAAAGCGGATCCGTAATCTAGAGGTGGAAGTATCTGGAATTAGCGGGATCCTAGGAGGAAATTTGCCGCGCTGTGCATTAAGTGAGATCGTGACCGAGATGCCCAGCGTGGGAGGCCAACTAGTTCTGCTGACACTCTTGCAAGGGGCGGAGAAAAAACGAGTGTATTCAGTATTGGTAGACGGGAGTGACAACTTTGATCCGGAGACGGCAGGGGAAAAGTTGATTCGGCCATTGCTTTGGGTACGGTGCGGCGGGGTAGATGAGGCGATGCAGGCGGTTGATATCCTAGCTCGAGATAGCAATTTCCCGCTCGTAATCCTGGACTTGAGGTGGAATGCGCTGTGGAGGTTACATCGGATTGCTGACAATTTTTGGTATCGGTTGCAGCGGGTAGTGGAGCGGTCGGGTACGACTCTTGTGGTGTTTACTCCCCGGCCAATGGTGGTCAGTGCTGAGGTGCGCTTAAAGCTTAGGAAGGGATTCCGGATTGAAAGCTGTGAAGTAGTCCGCAACACCCTTGTCCCGCTGCTGGAAGGTGAAATCCTACGCTATCGGGGAAGGGCCGGGAGCGAGAGTTTTATTTTCTCTTCGGAAGGCAGGCCTGAAAAAGAGAAAATTGATGAGGTGTTTGTGGCGGGATGAAATACGGTGTTTTATACATGCCGAGATTTGCCCTTCAGGCGGTTTTACGAATAGAGTCTTTCTCCAGCGAGACTGTAGTTATTATAGTGGCCGCAGCTTCCCGAAATACGGTTGTGCTAGAAATGACGGAATCAGCGCGCAGGGTTGGAATTATGGAGGGTATGCCAATTGCCCAGGCGGTAGCTCGGAGCCCTGAAGTGATTGTTCGATGCCGTTCCAAAGACGCGGAGAGATCGGCAGCAAAAGCCATTTTTACTTATGCCTATACTCTATCTCCTCGGGTTGAAGAAACAGGTAAGGGTATCTGTACAGTTGATCTGAGGGGGGCTTCAGAAGAGTCACTACTATCACGCGGGGAGGATCTTCTGAGACAGATCGAAGAGGTTGGGTTTAGGGTACAAATTGGATTTTCGGAAACACCTAGGCTAGCTTATTTTGCAGCTTATCATGCCCGGCCCATTTTGGTGGTTGCCGAGCGAGATCGGAAGGGGTTTCTGAACCAGTTGTCGCTGAGGACAGCAGGAATTTCCGAGAGAATGGCAATGATTCTGCAACAGTGGGGTATTCGTACCCTGGGGGCCTACAGTGTTTTGCCGCGTGAGGATGTCGGGCACCGCCTGGGAAAAGAGGGTTTAACTCTCTGGGATGAACTAGCCGGGAGGGAGGAACGGTCTCTGGTCATATCAACGTTGCCAGAGGTATTTGAGGAATCTCTCGAATTGGAGTATGAGATCGAGACGATGGAGCCGCTCCTCTTTATTCTGCGTCGGTTTCTGGAGTCGTTAACCCTTCGTCTGAAGCTGGTTTACATGGTTGTCGGGCTCTTGCGCCTGACTCTCACCTTATCAAATGGGTCTGTTTATCGTCGGCTTTTCAAGATTTTGGAACCAACACGCAAGGTGGAAACGCTCTTCAGGATGCTCTTTTCTCATCTGGAAAATGTTGGGACGGAATCTCCGATAACTGCTGTATCGATTAAGATAAATCCAGTCTCGCCGCAACTACGCCAGCGTGATCTGTTCGAGACTGCTCTAAAGAATCCACAGGGATTTTCCGCGACGCTAGCAAAACTGGTTGGGGTGGTTGGTACGGGGCGGGTGGGTACGCCACGGCTCAGTAATACCTACCGGTCCGATTCTTTTTGTTTGGAGCCCATGCCGGCTGTTCTAAAAGAGGTTGAGGATAATTCTCCCAAAGCAGTTTACGGTTTACCTTTGCGTCGTTTGCGTCCTTCGGTCCCAGCCCATGTAAAACTGGAAAATGGGAAACCAAGATTCATATCCAGCCAATTTGTTCGAGGATGCATTACAAAAGAGTTTGGACCGTGGCAGAGTTCGGGTGGTTGGTGGGAAAAGGAAGGCTGGGCGTGTGAGGAGTGGGATGTAGAATTGGAAAAAGGAGGGCTCTATCAGCTGAGGCGAGAGGATGGGAAATGGTTTGTGGAAGGAATGTATGATTAGTCTGCGAACTTTTTGAACAGCAAAGTCGTAATCGTTCGACACAGCTCGAGACAGATATTTGTTCTGCCAGATTTGAGAAGAAGCTGATAAGGGGCAGGGGATCAGGAGTTTGCGATAAATGGGCAAGATTGCAAAGGCTAAGGAATAATTAATAATCTGGAATGTCTGCTTATATCGAACTTCATGCGCGGAGCGCTTACAGTTTCCTTCGAGGGGCGTCGCGCCCCGAACATCTGGTGGAGGCTTGTGCGGCAGCGGACCTTCCGGCGATGGCATTGTGTGACCGGGACGGAATTTATGGGGCACCACGGTTTTACGGAGCGGCTCGGGAACATGACATTCGGCCAATTGTAGGGAGCGAATTGACGATGGAGGACGAGAGCGTTTTACCGGTTTTGGTTGAGAACCGCACCGGGTATCGGAATCTCTGCCGACTTTTGACACGTGCCCAGCTTCGCTCTGCTAAAGGTAAATCCCGTGTGCGTTGGGCTGATGTGAAATTTTTTTCTGAGGGACTGATTGCCCTAACTGGAGATGAAGAGGGTCCGGTCCATCGAGCGTGGCTGAGGGAGGGTTCTCAAGGTGCGAGAAATGTCTTAAAGCAGTTGAGTTCGCTTTTCCCTAGCGATAGGCTCTATCTAGAGGTTCAGAGACATCATATACGTGGAGAATCTCATTGGCTGAAGGTGCAGTTTGATTTGGCGGAGGCTTTTCGCTTGCCCTTACTAGCGACGAATGGTGTTTCGTACGCAGTACCTTCCTCCCGACAAGTACAGGACGTTTTCACCTGCCTGCGACACAAAACCGATCTTGATGCGGCGGGGAAGCTCTTAAGTCGAAATAGCGAGCGGTATATAAAGGGAGCAGCGGCTATGACGACGTTGTTCCGGGATAGGCCGGAGGCAGTCAAAAATACAGTCCGCTTGGCGGAACGATTAGAATTCACCCTGGAGGATCTTGGCTATGAATTTCCCAATTATCCCGTGCCGGGAGGGGAAACGGTTGATTCTTTTCTTCGCAAGATCGCATGGTTTGGAGCGGAGCAACGCTATGGAAGTCTAACCCCTGAGATCCGCGTCCAAGTAGAGCATGAATTGAATCTAATCACGAAGTTAGGTTTCAGTGGATACTTTCTAATCGTCTGGGACCTAGTAAATTATTGTCGCGAGAATGACATTATGGTACAGGGCCGGGGAAGCGCAGCTAACAGCGCGGTTTGCTACAGTCTAGGTATAACAGCGGTGGATCCAATCGGCGGGAAACTTCTCTTCGAGCGATTTCTGAGTGAAGGCCGAAAGAGTTGGCCTGATATTGATCTAGACCTGCCGAGTGGCAATCGACGGGAGACTGTGATCCAGGAGGTTTATCGTCGTTATGGCAAGCATGGCGCCGCCATGACCTCCAATGTGATCACCTACCGGGGCCGGAGCGCGGTGCGAGAGATTGGTAAAGTCCTCAGTTTATCCCAGGAAGTAATCGATCGTTTTACCAGTCTTTTTTCTCATCGCGAATTCCCTCATACTCTCGATTTTAAGGATCGGTTGGGTCAGGCGGGCCTGGGAAAGTACCATCCAAGGGTTTCGGCAATGGCTTCCCTTTATCGGGCGATTTATGGATTGCCGCGGCACTTGGGACAACATTCTGGAGGAATGATTATTTGCCAGGGCGATTTGGCTTCAATTGTGCCATTGGAGAACGCCTCTATGTCGGGTCGGGTAGTGGCGCAGTGGGACAAGGAAGACTGTGAAAAGATGGGAATTATTAAGGTAGATCTTCTCGGTCTTGGGATGATGGCGGCGATTCAGGAGGCGCTGGACTTGACCCGACGCCGGGGTCGGCCAGTGGATCTTGCCCATATCTCTAAGGATGATCCAGTTACTTTCGAGCTTATCCAGAAAGCGGATACGATCGGTGTCTTTCAGATTGAGAGCCGGGCTCAGATTGCGACTCTCCCCCGAATGAAACCGAAGACTTTTTATGATCTTGTAATCGAGGTAGCTATTATCCGTCCTGGACCGATCCAGGGTAATATGGTGCACCCTTATCTTGATCGTCGAGCGGGACGTGTGCCTATCGAATATATCGATGAACGGTTGAAATCGATCCTGGAGCGCACCCTGGGTGTTCCTTTATTTCAGGAACAGATTCTTAAGATAGCGATGGTAATGGCGGATTTTTCAGGTTCGGAAGCGGAAGAGTTGCGCCGGGCTCTCAGCTTTCATCGTTCACAGGAGGTAGTGGAAAAGGTCCAGATAAAATTGCGCCGGGCGATGGAACAGAAAAAGGTTTCTCAGAAGGCAATTGAAAAAATTATCTCTGCAGTCAGTTCCTTTGCTCTCTACGGGTTTCCTGAATCACATGCCATCAGTTTTGCCCTCCTCGCCTACGGAAGCGCCTACTTAAAAGCACACCACCCGGTAGAATTCTATGTATCGATTCTCAACAATCAACCTATGGGATTTTATTCGGCGGCAACTTTGGTTCAGGATGCTCGGCGCCATGATATCCGAGTTCGGCCGATTTGCGTGCAAAGGTCTAAATGGTTCTGCACGGTAGAGAGTGATTCCGAGATTCGAATTGGTTTCTGTCTAATAAAAGGGGTGCGGAGCAATCCAGTTGAAGCGATGATTTCGGAACGTGATAGGCAACAGTTTTCCTCTCTACGGAATTTCCGTGGACGGACAATTTTTAATGAAGAGGAGATTCGGGTTCTAGCGAGGACGGGCGCCTTGAACATTTTTACCGATAATCGTCGCCGCGCTCTTTGGGAAGTATCCGAGCCATTTGATCAGGAAAATCTTTTCAGCACAGCGGAAAACAAATCTAATATGCCCAGCCCTCTCGAGATTATGACCTATATCGAGCGATTGAGGGCGGATTACGAAGGAGTTGGGCTGACGGGTGGGCCTCATCCGATGAAGTGGATGCGTTCGAACCTAAAGGACTGCTGGAGTGCACAGGAGCTTGAACGGGGTCGCCATGGTCTGCAGATTAAGATCGCGGGTTGTGTTATTTGTCGCCAACGTCCTGTAACTGCAAAGGGATTTCTCTTCATCAGTCTGGAGGATGAGACAGGGATCTCAAACAGCGTTGTTCCTTCGTGCGTTTTCATGCGTAATCGCTTAACTATTCTTCACGAGTCGTATTTGATCATCGCTGGTAGTCTCCAGAATGTAGATGGGGTAGCGTGCGTTAAGGCTGAGAGGTTCGAGGCGTTGATGGATCGGCATCTTCCGGAGGGGATGTCTCACGATTTCCATTAGATTTTCGGCGGTAACAGCGTACCGGCATCCATGCGGTTTGTATACCTACTAATTAGCGGACAATATTTCATTAGAGCTAGGCGACCCAAAAGAAAGCTTGTTGACGATTTTATTTCGAAATGTCTGGAAACTTTATATGGAGATCGATTGAAATCACCTGGTTGCGATTTTGAATTATGATAAATATCAGTGGTGGAAAAGGATTGAAGGAAGATCAAGTGCTTAGAGGAATGATTTTCGAAAATTAGGAACTAGAAATGCTAAAGACAGATATACTCGAACGAATATTTTCAATTGAAGGGAAATGTGCTTTGATTACTGGCTCAAGTAGTGGAATTGGTCGGGCGCTTGCAGTAGGGTTTGCTCAGGCTGGTGCGCGGGTGGCGGTGCATGGGACACGACAGGAGAAGATCGATGAGACATTACGGGTTATCGAGGGGAAGGGGTGCCGTGCAGATGGTTTTCTCGCAGATCTTACTGAGAACGGTGCGCCAAACGATCTGGTTTCACGAGTCTGCGACGAAATTGGAGGGATTGATATCCTGGTGAACAACGCTGGTATAAATCGAAGAAACCCCATTGACGAGGTTACGGAAGAGGATTACGACCTGATAACCACGGTCAATCTGCGTAGTGTATTCTTTCTCTGCAAGGCAGTGTATCCGGTTATGTGTAGCCGTGGTGGTGGAAAAATTATCAATACTGGGTCATTGACGACAGTTCAGGGAATTGCCGGGGTACCGGTTTATGGAATCACAAAGAGCGCTCTTGGGCAGTTTACTAAGACGGCATCGGTGGAGTGGGCGAAGGATAATATCCAGGTCAATTGCATCGCTCCTGGACTGATTCAGACGCCTCTGACTGAGGCTGGGTTGTTGAATACTCCTTATACTAAAAAATGGCTCCTTGATCGAATACCGTGCAATCGAGTGGGTCAGCCAGAGGATTTAGTTGGACTGGGATTGCTGTTGGCTTCAGAGGGTTCTTCCTATATTACTGGCCAGACGATTCTTATCGATGGAGGCTTCACGGCTGGTGGGGATTGGCGTCCGCCTAAGGAATAGTGGGGGACAGATTGCGCTATTTAAAGTTGATGACGGTCCCGGACCGTGATTAGCAAGAGATGTCTTGCAGTTCCTCAGAGGCGTGCTTGGAGATTAGCTATTCTGTACATTGCGATGGCGGCGGATGCAGATGCATTGAGAGAGTTGATGTGGCCAGCTTGGGGGATTCGGACAACTTGATCGGCGGAGGCAAGGATGTATCTGCCCACCGATCGGTTTTCGCCACCGATGACGAGGAGAATTTTAGAATCTAATGGAACTGACAAATGATTAAGGTCGATATCGCCTTTGGCGTCGAGGGCGATGGTGTGGAAACCAAGTTTTTGAGCTGATATTAGGTAGCGATTTGCGGTGGAGGTGTAACAAATCTGAAGGTGTTCGGATGCACCGGATGAGGCTTTAACGACGGAAGGGAGAACAGGTGGTACACCCTTGGTAGGAAGAAGAATTCCAGAATAACCAAAGGCTTCGGCGCTGCGGAGAATAGCTCCTACATTTTGCGGATCTTCAATATTGTCGAGCAGGATAAGATTGTTTTGCGTGAGCAGTTTTTCGAGAGGTACGTAAGGGTAGGGTCCTGTCTCAAGCACGATGCTTTGATGTTCTCTCTGGTTACAGAGCTGCTGGAGAAGGCCCCGTTCAGCCGATTCAATAGGTATCTTCTTTTGGTCTAAGAGTACGCGGAGTTTTTTGAGCCGAGGATTTCGTGTTTTCGAATCGGCCATATAGGCACGATGGATCGGACGGCGGTTAGCACGGAGGGCTTCAAAAGCCGGATTGAGGCCATAGAGGAAGTTGCTGTTATGATGTTTCAGGGTACGTGGTAAGCATCTGTTACCTGGACGCATTTATAGATCTCTTAGATTGTGATACTGAAAGATCCCTAAGTAATTCTTGTATAAAGGCCCTTAGAGTCTGGACCCTAAGCAAACTTTATTCATGGCCTTTTTGTTCTAAAGTTGAAACGAGATTAGGAACGCAATGCTAAAGTATTCTGTCACCGTAAGAATGGTTGTTTGAAAAGGTATAACTAGATATTTCGATGATTTTAGGAATTGCCTGGGCAAGAAGAGTTTATGAGCGAGCGAGAAGGCTACTCTTCCTCAGCTTTATTGCTAGCGGCAATAACTTTTTACATTTCCTCGTAGTGACTAAATTCTTCGGAGTGGATGCCGCAGCCGCCAGTGAGGGAAGGAACAACGGTAGAGTAGCGATAGATATCCATTTGCGGCACTTGGGCTTTAATGATTTGGAAGTTTCCATCGGATTCCATTCCCATGATTTGCCCCCTACGCCCGGAGATATCACCCATTACATCACCGAGATTGTGTTCTGGGACTGTCACCTCGATATTGTAGATAGGTTCCAAGAGTAAAGGGTTAGCGTTTATTGGCCACCTCTGTTTCAATACTATCATGACAGGTTTTTAGGCTGAAAATAGTGGGCTCTACATGGTGCTAGAAAGCACGCACGGATAAGGATTGACCCTGAGATCATCGAAATCAATTCCTTTCTTAAGGAATCCGGTCGGATTAGGACCTATAAAATCTGTTTGCTTTTAAAACGGGCACGTTCTATGCCTCCCCCTCACAATTCTCTGAATGGTCGTCTAGGAAAGCGGCTTGGTAGTTTTGCACACCTCGAAGAATGGGAGGAAATACGAACATGAAACAAAATACACTCTCAGCTGAGAACAGGACTGAGGCCGGGCGAGGGCCCAGCCGTCGCCTCCGTGCGGCAGGAAAAATTCCCGCGGTTATTTACGGAGTGTCGGGGACTCGGAGCTTATCAATTGATGGACCTGGGTTTCGTGCTCTGTGGGCGAAATTGCGTGGAATTTCAGCACTAATCGAGGTTGTCGAAGAGGGAAGGGAATCGGTTCAATCGCTCATCGAGGAAATACAACGCGACCCGATTACGGATGAAGTCCTTCACATTGATTTCAAGGAGATATCAGCCGATGTGGAGCTGCAGACCAACATCGGCGTTCGATTTGTCGGAGAATCGGCTGGTGTGAAAAGTGATGGAGCGTTTTTGGACGTGCTTTCCCACGAAGTTGAAGTGCGCTGCCTGCCGAAAGATTTGCCCGAATTAATCGTTGTCGATGTCTCCGAACTAGAGGTTGGAGACGCTATTCATATCCGCGACTTGAAGTCAATCGAAGGGGTCTTGTTTACCGAAGATCGAGACAAGACGATCGTTTCGTGCGTGTTGCCTTCCCTGGTAGAAGAGGAAGAAGGCGTGGACGGGGAAGGATCGGAACTCAGCGAGGAAGAATCAGAAGGTCAACTCGGCGAAACTTCGGAAGAGAGTGGAGAGGAGAAAGGGACGTAGGAGTTCAGAGGGAAGTTGCCTTGTGCCCTTTGGGTTCTATCGGCTAACTCTTTCAATTTCCGACTTTATACCCCAAGTTATACATCTTGTTCCTCAAGCGTATGCTCCTACGGGTTTTGGTGAGGACTGTTATTATGAGATTACTGTGCAGTTCGAAACCCCAATAGTAATCAGACAAAAAGGTACAGCACCACCCAACTTTTAGAGGAAGGTTCGTTGATTTCGGTTTCAGTTATTGTGGGACTTGGAAACCCGGGTCTGAGATACCGTTCGACCCGACACAACATTGGGTTTCGAGTGATTGAGGAATTCGGGAAACGGTATTCGGTCCGGTGGCGAAGGGATAAGGATTTTGAGGCTCGCAAAGCGGAATTGGTGATGGATTCATCCAGGATATTTCTGTTTAAACCAATGACATATATGAATGATAGTGGTCGTGCCCTAGGGGCAATTATAAGATATTTTGGATATAGAGTTGATTCGGTAGTGATTGTCTACGACGATGTGAATATCGAACTAGGAGATGCCAAAATTTCGGTTTCTGGTAGCTCTGGGGGACACAATGGGATCGAGAATATTCTAGCTCATATCGGAGATGGATTCCTTCGGTTCCGAATAGGGATTGGCCCAAAGGAACCTAGGGAGATGGCAATCAAGGATTTTGTCCTCGGAAAATTCACACGAAATGAACAGACTCTTGTTAACAAAAAGATGGAGAATTTTCAGGAAGGGCTGCAGCTCCTTGTTGACAGTGGGCCAGTCGTGGCCATGAATCAGATAAACAGGCGAACGAAAAAAGGGATTAACGGGTAATGAACGAAATTCTGGATAAACGAAAATATCGTGCCTCCTTCATTCTCGACTCCAGAGGAATTGAGACGCCCGTCGAGACTCAGATTGAGCATCTTACTAAGATCCTTGAGTCAGTTGGGGGTACAGTTGAGAAGGTGGATAATCTTGGGAAAAAGGACTTTTCAAGGGTAACCGAGCAGGGACATGAAGGAGATGTTTACCTCCATATTTATTTTGAGGGTCCCCCAACTGCGACAAAGGAACTTCGGGAAAGCCTTCGTCTTGATAAGGGAGTTAAGAGGGTATATGTGGAAAGAGCCGAAGTTTAGGGACCCATTTGATTTTTCGTTTCCGTACATCTGCGGTTCGAATTTTTTTCACGGCAGTGTTATATAGGAAGGCAAATTAAGATCTATTGGGGTATGGCCTCTTTTAATAAAGTAATTTTGATGGGCAATTTGACGCGGGATCCAGAGCTTCGGGTTACTCCTAGTGGAACTGCGATCTGTAAGATGGGACTGGCAACATCCCGGACATACACAACGCAGGATGGAAACCAGAGGGAAGAAACCACCTTTGTTGATGTTGATGCCTTCGGCAAACAGGCAGAGGTAATCTCTAAGTACATGGCTAAGGGCCGACCCATTCTGGTGGAAGGAAGGTTGCGATTTGATCAGTGGGAAACCAACACGGGAGAAAAAAGGAGCAAACTGGGTGTCGTGTTGGAGACCTTTAGGTTTGTTGGACCGAGAAATACCCAAGAAACCGGGACGTCTTCTTCTCCTACCCCTTACACTGAAGATAATTCACCGCCGCCCAGAGAGGAGCCACAATCTGGCAAACCTGATAAGGAAGAGAATTTTGACGATGAAGATGACGTACCGTTCTAGGCCAAAGAAGGAGTAAAGATGGCAACAGAAGACATACTACTTTTACAACCACTCAAGGGGTTAGGAGAGGAAGGCGAGCAGATCCGAGTCAAGGCCGGATATGCACGTAACTATCTCCTTCCTCGGAAATTGGCGATTTCGCCGACAGATTCAAACCGAAAACAGCTTGAGTCATTACGACGAGCACGAGACGAGCGGCTTTCGAGAGAGCTATCAGCAGCTGAGAAGCTGGCTGATCGATTGAAAGCGGTTCGAATAGCAATTCCGGTAAAAACAGGCCCAGGAGGGAAAGTTTTCGGATCGGTGACAGCGATGGACTTGCAAAAGCGATTAGGTGAGGAGGAGATAGAACTAAGCAGGAAGCAGTTCACTCTTTATAATCCCGTGAAAAGCTTAGGCCAACATTCGACCAAGATACGAGTCCATCCCGAAATCACAGTCGACTTGGAATTCGAAGTTGTTTCGGAAAATCTAATCGAGGAGGATTCTTTCTAACTTTGAATTTCGGATCAATGTGGCGCTATAATTATCGAACAGTTCTCCGGAAACCGATTCCTGGGATCTGCGCTGATTGGTGCTAGCTGGAAATAATAGTAAGGTGGCAACCCGCGCAACAGAGAAGGAAAGTGGCATTGGGACCGAGAATAGGGATATACGGGCGCCCTTATTAGGGCGGTCCACTCCCAACAACATTGAGGCAGAAGAGGGTCTATTAGCATGTTGTATATTCGACGGGGGACAGGAGACGATGGCTCTTTGCTTAGAAACAGGCTTACGGCCTGAATATTTCTTTAAGCCGACCCATCAGATTCTTTTCAGGATTCTCATAGAACTTTTCGATGAGAGATCGGAGATAGATGAAATCATCTTAGCCGATCGACTTCAGCGACATAATTTGCTCGACGAAGTGGGGGGGTATAGTGCCATCACTCGTCTCACTAACCGCATCGAAACAACGGCACATGCACGCCATTGGCTGGAAATAGTAAGAGAAAAATGTCTTCTTCGGCGATTGATTGGTACTTCGACTGAAATCGTCGATCAATGCCATAATGGCCAGACGAGTCTTAATGAATTACTGGAGTCGGCAGAAGAGGAGATTTTCAAGATTAGTCAGGATCGTATCTCTGATTCCGCTCGGCCTATCAAGGAATCGATCGAATCGGCTAGCGGATTGATTAGTAAGTTGATCGAAGGACGGGGGGAATTAACCGGAGTTCCGACGGGATTTATCGACCTCGACCGCATGACCTTTGGGTTGCATGTCCAAGAGATGATCGTGTTGGCCGCACGCCCTTCTTTGGGAAAAACTTCATTAGCTCTGAATATTGCCGAGTCCGCTGTCCTTCCTGACGGAGGGAAAAAGGCTGCGACTCCGACTCTTTTTTTTAGTTTGGAGATGAGTGCAGACCAGCTTGCTTTTCGGCTGCTCTGCAGTCGAGCGAGAGTGAATTCTACCAGTATTAGGGAAGGGTTCCCTCCAAAAGGTGCTCAGCAGTCATTGGCTCAGGCAGCCAAGGAATTAAAAGGGGTTCCGCTGTGGATCGATGACTCGGGACAATTGACAATTTTGGAGATGAGGGCCAAAGCCAGACGAATGGCTGCCAAAACGAATTTAGGATTAGTCGTTATCGATTATTTACAGCTTATTACGGGTTCTGATCCGAGAGTGGGCCGGGAGCAACAGATTTCAGAAATCTCTCGTGGGGTCAAAGCGATGGCGAAGGAACTTGATCTTCCCGTTCTGGTTTTAAGTCAGTTGAATCGGGACACCGAAAGGGAGAAACGTAGGCCACGCCTTTCCGATCTGCGCGAATCGGGTTCAATTGAACAGGATGCAGATGTCGTAATGCTACTTTCTAGAGTAGACGATCAAGAGGAGGGTGACAGTGCCACTTCTCAACAGGTCGAATTAACTATTGCCAAGCAACGCAATGGACCCATAGGAACTACGACTTTGTCTTTCATTCCGGAATTGACTCGGTTTGAAAACCACTCCGGTCAGTCAATCTGATCACATGGCCAAACGTATTGTAGCCGCTTTTTTCCATCTGCTAGTATCTTTCTCCCTAGCACTTCCCCTCTTTGCACAAGAAGAGGGCGAGGTTGTGGAGGAAGTTGAAATCGTATTCAAAGGTGCGCGCAATGTAAGCGATGAAGCGATGATGGTGCATATTCAGATCAGGGAAGGCATGAGGTACGATCAGAACTTGGTGGATCGTTCTGTTCGGTCTCTTTATCGGACTGGTCTTTTCGAGACTGTGGAAGCTCGGCACGAGGAGATAAGTGATACCGAGGTAAAGGTAATCTTTGAAGTCCTGTCGAAATATCGCGTGGGACAGGTTCTCATTAGAGGAGTGAAAAAGGCCCGAGCGAGGCGTTTGCATGAGAAGCTGGAAACAGTTCGTAATGGTGTACTGGATGAGAAAAGGGTCAAAAACGATCGTGACGAGCTTTACGAGGATTATCGTGATAAGGGATTTCTGAATGCTGATGTTGACTACAAAATCGAGTACGACATTCCCGACTCAGGATATGGGCGGGTGACTTACATTATTGATGAAGGGAGCAGGCGAAAAATTCGGTCAGTCCATTTTGAGGGCAACTATGGCGTGAAATCGAAGTTGCTAAGAAAGGAGATGAAAACAAAGAAACATAATTTCATCTCATGGCTCACAGGTGGCAGCAAATTCAAGGAGGTGACCTTCCAGGAGGATCTGGATAAGCTTCGACGCTTTTACAAAAACGAAGGCTATCTAGATATCAAAATAGACGAAGCCGATATTTCCCTTGAGTTCCCCAAAAAAAAGGCAATCGAGATCCACATCAAACTGACGGAAGGTCGTCGTTACCAGGTGGGCAATATCTCGGTTAGCGGGAATGCCCTGTTCACTGAGCGAGATTTGCTAAGCGTTATGGGACTTCGTTCAGGAGATGTCTTTTCTCCTGAAAAGCTGGATGAGAGCCGCGAGGGGCTGGCAGATTTCTACGGACTAATCGGATATCTGGATACCTTTATCAGGGCGGAAAGGACTCCCAACTTGAAAACCGGGGATATCGATATCCATTTCAACGTCGACGAGGGAGAGAGAGTCTATGTCGAATCGATCAATATTGAAGGCAATACAAAGACCAAAAGCATTGTGATCTTGAGGGAGCTAGCGCTTGCTCCGGGTCAGGTTTTCAACTTAGTGAGGATGAAGAACAGCGAGGCTCGCCTCAAGAATACGCGCTTCTTCGAAGATGTGAATCTGAGCCCAGAGAGCACCAACATACCAGGGAGGCGCAACCTCAAGATAGCGGTGCGGGAAGGACGTACTGGCCAATTCCAATTCGGGGCAGGGTTTGGTTCGGTTCGAGGCGGGGTTTTCTTTACCGAGTTTTCACAATCAAATTTTGATTTGTTCAACTGGCGATCGATTTTCCAGGGTGATGGACAGAAGTTCCGTCTTCGTTTCTCTGTCGGTTCAAGGTCAAGTAGCATAATTATGGCCTATGAGGAGCCTTGGCTCTTTGAGCAACGACTCTCCCTCGGTGTTACCGTCTTCCGATCAGAAACGGAGTACGATAGTGCTATTTATGACGAACGACGGACTGGCTTTGAAGTTGCTTTGCGCAAGCGTCTATTCCGTCTCTGGGATGGGACCGTGGCCTATCGACTGGAAAGAGCGGAACTTTTTAATATTATGCCTGATGCTCCTGATTTTATCCATGAAACTGGGAATTTCGTATCTTCAAAGATCACCTTTGCTTTCTTGAGAGACACGCGTAACAATATCATCTATACGACCAGGGGGAACAGATTTCTTTTTACAACGGAGTACGCCGGTGTTGGGGGTGATGTGGATTACGTGCTTCTTGAAACGCGGTACGCGCACTTCATACCCACCTTTAAGTTTGGCAATCAAAGTATTGCCATTCTGGGCCGAGCTGGGACAATATTTGAGACCGGCGATTCTCCAGTTCCATTTGTGGATCGATTCTACCTTGGAGGCCCCGAATCTCTACGTGGGTTCGAATTTCGTGATGTGGGCCCAAAAGAAGATCGGTATCGAGAGCCGATCGGAGGGAACTCATATGGGTTTGCAAGTGTCGAGTACACGTACGAAGTAGCAGAATCTTTGAGGTTGGCAGTATTCTATGATTGGGGCTTTATCAACAAAGCTACGGCGAATTTCAATACGAGCCGAGCTAATTCTAATTTTGGTGTTGGTGTACGAATCATGATGATGAACAATCCAATGCGGCTTGATTTAGGAATCCCGTTGACGAGCGACGAATTTAACGACAAAGGAAAACAGTTCAATTTTGCCTTTGGCTCCCGGTTTTAGCCATTAGGCAGGAAGAAAATAACATCCCTAATTCTCGGTGAAAATGAAAAGATCAATTGTTTATTTAGCAGCAGTTACGGTCCTGATGCCCTTTCTCCAGGGGCAGGAGGTTAATATTGCAACGGTGGATATGACCCGCCTCTATACGGAGTACTACAAGACCAAAGAGGCCAACGATAAGATCCAGGATAGTATCGAACAGGCTCGGATCGATGCTGAAGAGTTGGTCCAAGATGGGCAGGACCTGGTGGAAGAGTACAATGAGATATTGGAGAGAGCTAAAAACCCAGCCTTGACTGAGGAGGCCCAAATAAAGGCTCAGCAAGATGCAGAGGATCAATTGAGAGTAATCCAGGAGAAGCAACAGGAACTGGATCAGTTCAGAGTCGCGACTCAAAGATCTCTCCAACAGCGGCAGCAGACGTATCGGGATCTCTTTATGGATGAGATCAAGAGCATGGCCATGGACGTGGCGAGGGAGGCAAATAGTAATCTTCTGCTCGATACTTCTGGAGAGACCGCGGTAGGTATCCCGAGTATTCTTTACTCTAGCGCTGATTGGGATATCACGGAAGAGGTTCTGAGCCGTATCAATGAGGAAGCGCCGGAGGACGAAGGCTGAGTGCAGATCCGTTTCACGGTCGAGGATATTCTCGAAATACTGAAGGACGGCCGCCGTCGGGGTGTGACCGATCGGGATATAACTGGGATCGCTTCGCTTCAGGAAGCGGAGCCAGGTGATCTTTCTTTCTTAGGGAATCGAAAGTACCGGCAGCATGTAGCCGGGTCCAAGGCAACCGTAATCTTAGTGCCGGAAGATTACGACGGGGAGCCGCGGAAAAACCAGATACTTATTCTTGTCAACGACCCCTCACGGGCCCTGGCATTACTCTGCGAGAGGGTAGAGCGAGAGCTTAAACCGGATCTGACCCCAGGAGTTGATCCGTGTGCTCGAATAGATCCCTTAGCAGCAGTACATCCTACTGCCCGAATCGGTCCCATGTGTGTCATTGAACCACATGTTCTAATAGGAAAAGAGTGTAATCTAGAAGCGCGTGTTTTCGTGGGACGGTACGCTCGTATTGGATCAAATTGCCACTTGAGTTGCGGTGCTTATGTTGGGCCCTATTGTAGTTTGGGGGAACGAGTTTCGTTAATGCCAGGTGTAGTTATTGGTTCGGATGGTTTTGGGTATGGGGGTAATGATGGAGCTATTCAAAAAATTCCCCAGATTGGGAATGTTGAATTAGAAGACGATGTGGAGATTGGGGCGAATTCAACAATTGACCGTGCAAGGTTTGGAGAGACTAGAATCGGGAGAGGAAGTAAGATAGACAACCTTGTTCATATAGCCCACAACGTCAGAATTGGTGAAAATTGCTTGATTGCGGCACAAACTGGGGTTTCTGGTAGCACGGTTATTGAATCTGGAGTCGAAATAGGGGGTCAGGTGGGTTTAGTTGGACATATCAACATCGGGAAGGAGAGCCAACTTGGCGCTCAGTCAGGAATTAGTAAGGACTTACCTCCCGGTAGTAAAGTGACCGGTACCCCGGCTTACTCCTTTCTGGAAGACCGAAGGATTGAAGTCTTGAAGCGTCGCTTGCCGGAATTATTTAAAAGAGTATCGAACTTGGAGAACCGGGGAGAAGAGGAGAAAGAGAGCTTATAAATACTTCAAGTAAGAAAAAATGGGTTAAATGTTGCAATACTCGCTAGACGAGTCCTAACCTGCCGAAGGATCATGCAAGTAGGTGAACTGAGGATATTTGCGGGGAGATCGAATCCGGCGCTGGCTGAGAAAATCTGTGAGTTCGTGGGATTGAGCTTGGGGTCTATTACCCTAGAGACCTTTCCTGATGGTGAAACTTTCGTAAAGATCAACGAGAACATCCGGGGAAAAGATATTTTCATAGTTCAATCGACTTGCCCGCCGGCAAATGAGAATATCATGGAGCTTCTAATCATGATCGATGCTGCACGGAGGGCCTCAGCTCAAAGGATTACCGCAGTTATGCCTTTTTACGGTTACTCGCGGCAGGATCGGAAAGATCAGCCCCGAGTTCCGATTACAGCGAAGCTGATTGCGAATCTTCTGGTTACGGCAGGAGCGCATCGAGTTTTAACCCTTGATCTTCATGCTCAGCAGATTCAGGGCTTCTTTGATATTCCAGTAGATCATCTCTATGCGTCGCCTGTGTTCTATGAATATCTCCGTGCTCTCAAGACTCCGAACCTGGTAGCATTTTCTCCCGATGAGGGGAGTATTAAGATGGCCTCAGCCTATGCCAGCATGCTGGGATGCGGGGTTGGCTTCGTTAGTAAACAACGAACGAATGCCACGACGGTGGAGGCATTAGAATTGGTTGGGGAAGTGGAAGGTAAAGAGGTCTTAATACTCGACGACATTACAGAAACAGCGGGTACTCTTGTAGCCGCTGCTAATCTTCTGAAGGAGAGAGGGGCGACCAGTGTTCGAGCTGCCGTGAGCCACTGTATATTGAGTGATATTGCCCACAAGCGACTTAAAGAAGGTCCATTAGATGAACTTATTACGACCGATTCAACACCCGTGGATCCAAGCGGGTTGCCTATCAAGGTCTTGAGTATTGCTGAACTGATTGGCGAAGCAATTCTCCGAATCAAAAATCATGAGAGTGTGACCAGTCTTTTTAAAGTGAAAGGATTCTAAAATCTTGCAAGGCGAGGTTTGTTGGAACCTTCTTTATCTTTTAGATGTCCTCTGAATCTGATAACATGCGAAAGTCAATAATTGCTTTCTTGGTAGTCTTTTCAGGCGCTGATTATTTCCTGCACTCCCTTTTTGCTAGTGAGGTCGAGGAGGTTAAAACGTCGACGAATTTTCCGATTTCAGAAACTCCTTTAGACCGCAGCAACCGGGGTGCCATCGTTAGTTTTTCTGATGTTTTAGAGAATGTAAATCCAGCCGTTGTTGGCATCTACCCCTCACGGATCGTTCGGGTATCGGATCGGCGCGCGAATCCTTATGACGAGCTTCTTCGTCGGTATTTTGGGTTTCCTATCCCCGAAGGTCAGGGCGGTGCAACAGAGGAACGAAAACTTCTCCAGGGAATTGGGTCAGGTGTTATTATATCAGATGATGGTTACGTCCTAACTAATCTACATGTTGTAACTGATGAGAGGGGAACACAGGCCGATGAAATCTTGGTAAAATTGACGGATAATCGTGAATTTTCAGCCGAAGTGGTAGGTAGTGATAAGAGGACGGATGTTGCTGTTCTTAAAATCGATGCAGGAAACCTCCCTTTCCTGGAAATGGCGGATAGTGACATGTTACAAGTAGGAGACATAGTCTTTGCCGTCGGGAATCCTCTTGGAGTCGGTCTGACTGTAACCATGGGGATTGTTTCTGCTACGGGACGATCGGATTTACATCTACTCGGGCGGGAAGGCTATGAAAATTTCATTCAAACCGATGCTTCTATCAATCCGGGAAATTCCGGCGGACCCTTGGTCGATGCAGGTGGTCGTTTGGTTGGCATAAACACAGCGATTATTTCTCGCACTGGAGGAAATATAGGAATTGGGTTCGCCATACCGATCACATTAGCGCGTAATATCCTTCTCAATTTGATTGACAGTGGGACTGTCAAACGCGGCTTTCTTGGCGTTAATATCCGGGACATGGATCAGGATATGGCTGAGGCCTTTGGTCTTGAGGATACGGAAGGAGCTTTGGTCGAGGATGCGAAGAATGGCCTTCCAGCCCATGAGGCAGGGATCCGACGCGGAGATGTGATTCTCGAAATCGATAAGAAAAAGATTAGGAATGTGGCCGATCTTCGGCTTAACGTTGCTTCCACCTCTCCGGGTACGGACGTAGTAGTCACCGTTATGCGTAACGGTAATAGGATCGACTTTGAAGTCATTCTTGGGAATCTAGATGACCCCATGAGTACAGGAGGAGGTTCTACTAACTCAGTTCTCGAAGGGGTTACTCTTCGAGAATTGAATGACTCTCTGCGCGACGAGCATAATATCGAAGACAATATCGATGGGCTTGTTGTTGTTTCTTTAGATGTCCGTTCACCCTATTCGGGTGTCTTGCGATTGGGGATGGTTATTGTCGAGATTAATGACCGTCCCGTCCCTACCTTTGAATCCGCTCAAGGCTACATCCGTAGGGGAGTTAATAAACTTTGGGTATACGATCGCGGAACTTACGGGTTTGTTGCGGTCAGGATTCGATAGGTGGTGTGGCGATAGAGAAACGTCGTATTAGTCATCGATGACTAATACCCAACCGTGGGATTTTCTGGATGGAGAGGCGCTACTTTCTAAAACCTTTCACACAGAGTCGACCGTAGTTGATCTGTCAAAATTCTTCCACATCCCAGAAGGAGAAACATCCAGAGATTGGTTTGGCGAGCTAGTCTTCAAAACTAGAATGTCCTCTATTTCTTCTTGTTACTGACCTACGAAGCCTACATCATTTCATCCGGGTTTGGGACTCGGCGGTTCCCAGATAGTTGCTGAGAAAGGAGAGAGGTTGATGATATGACAATTGTAGCTGAAAAACAGAGCAGCTTTAAAAATTTAGCGGCCCGTTTAGGCCGTTCTTGGTTAGATGTTTCCACCGTCGACGAGCTAACGCCGATGGAAGTCCCTCGAGATCGAAGCGAAGCCTACTTCATTCAGGATCGTATGGCCGAAGTCATTGGTCAACCAGTTACGGGCTGGAAGGTCGGAGCGACTAGTGCGAAAGCCCGCGAAAAAGCTGGGATCGATGACTTGATCCCTGGCCGGACGTTCGCTTCGACTACCTATTTTGGTACCGACCACAAGCTTCCTGGTGATCGATTTCCCAGTGTTGCTGTTGAGGCTGAGTTTGCGTTTTGTCTCAGAGAAGACATTCCCTTACGTGACAGTCCGTGGGTGGCTTCAGAATTAAGCGAAAAGGTTGATTTTTTCCCTTCTATAGAGATTATTGGTCTCCGCCATCAGCTTCCCAATGAACTTTCGGAGCGCAAACTTTTCATGAGTATTGCCGATAACGGAGGCGGTGTGGGAGTTGTTTATGGAGATGCCTTTGAAGGATGGAAGGAGATTGATCTTAGGAACCATCATGTGCACCTACAGGTAGACGATAATCCCCCACAGGAGAATCTATTCGGCGAGATGCGATGTGAACCATTAGAGGCACTGGCTGACACGCTCAATCATCTGGCCGGTCGTGGTCTCGGATTAAAAACAGGACAGTTTGTTACGACAGGTACAACCACAGCGCCGCCTCCATTGCCAGTGGGATCCCGTTTGCTCGCAGATTTCGGAGATATTGGAAGCATTTCGGTGTATCTTGGATGATTCGGTCCTACATTTTTCAACTGCGGCAGCCAATAAAATCGTCAAAATTACTCTAAACAACGATTCGCGGCTGCTACTGAGGCGGAAAGCGAATTCTAAATCAGCCGGGGCAGAGTTCGTGTGGCCAAATAACTGTCGGGGTGAACAGTGTTCAGATTGCATCCTTAGGACCAAACCAACCTGGCCCGGTATTTTCATCTCCGTAAACGGATTGGCCGGAAAAAATTCCCTATTGGGTGATTAGGGGGAAACGAGAGGTATTAAGGTATGAAGTCGGCCCAATGTTCCTTTTTTTGCTGCGGATCGTTGACAAAAAGAAAACGGTCTGAGTCCCTTTCGAATTGCTTGTAAATTGAGACTCCTTTCTCAATAGAAAAATGGTGATGGGTTGAGGGGGTTTTCTCGGTAAGGTCTTGATGTTTATAACGATCGTTGTGTTCCCACCGAATTCTCCCATCTGCACCGAATACTGGAAACCAGGAGAGACCTTGATGATTTTGAACACCTTTATAGTTAAATTCGTAATCGCGAACAGCCCAGGCTCCCATAACCAGAACCTTATCCGGGTCGCTGTTGATTGTAGAGTGAGCCCAGCCTGGGGGGATGATTACGACTTCTCCAGGTCCAGCATGAACAGCAAAACATCTTCCTGGATTATCATTTGCATTTTCCTGCATATAAAAGATCGCCTTGCCTTGCCACACCTCGCAAACCTCCGGTGTCGAGCAGCCACTTTGACTCGAGATGGCGTGTACATGGCCCTGAGAGCGTATTGGTTCATTGCCCATGCGTCCTGTGGAAAAAATCACAGCACCGTAAAGGAGATTTTTCTCCGTGAGTAAGGAATAATGTTCTCTCTTACCAATATCCATCGCGATTGCATATACGACCTCGGGTCCGCTACAGGTCGGATCTCTGAGACTCCATCGAATAGAGTTCAGCGTTCTTCGCTCGATAGGGGGAGAAAGGCAACCGGGTCCAAATTCAAAACCGATTGGATTTACCTTGGGATTAATATCGAAACCAGGGGTATTCATGAATCCAGAAAATTATGCAGCATCTAGGGCAATTCTAAGGATATGGGCAGGAATCCGCAAAAGCAACGTAGAGATATTTTGCATTGATGCCATAGGAATCGAATGGAGTAACTTCTGCCCTCAAGGAGGGTTAAGAATCCGCATTCGCAAGGATTATTTTGAAATGTATCGTTTCAAGTTCCGGATATCTGGCTAGGTTTAGATGCTGCAAACTCTGTCTTATGAGAAGAATCAAACCATCACCCGAGCGACTGCCCAAACTGTACCGATCACACTTATCACGGCTGAACAAGGAATCAAAATCGCTTTCCGAAAATGGCGCCATTTCCGGAACCAACCAAGGATGCTGAAAGCACAAAGAAGCACTCCGATCTGACCAAATTCAACACCAATATTGAAAAAAACGAGAGCACTGATAAATTCCTGTTTAGGGAGACCGACATCTTTCAGTACTCCCGCGAAACCGAGACCGTGCACGAGTCCAAAAAGCGATATTATCACGAGGCGGCTTGGATTCGGTTTGGCCCTCGCGATATTTTCAAATCCAATATAGGCGATAGAAAACGCAATGAGTGGTTCAACGACTTTTGCAGGAGGGGTTAAGAAGCCAATAATCCCGAGAGCCAATGTGATCGTATGAGCAAAAGTAAAACAGGTTACCTGCGCCAGCAAGGGCCTAAGCTGTACCGAAAACAAAAAGAGTCCTAGAACGAATAGAATATGATCACTGCCATATGGCAAAATATGCACAAACCCGAGCTTGAGGTAAATCCAAGCCGAATTTAGCCACTTAACCATAGTGATATCTTTTTCTCTCTCAGTAGGTGTTGGTGACAGATCTCGGTTTATCGTTACCACTTTTTTCCTCACTGAAAATGGTTGGCTAACTTCGCCCGCTTCTATCCATCTAGTCATAGTGCGTTTCTGTTGCCTTTCCAGGAAGGTTAAAGCGATTGGGGTTCCAATTGGAAGGTTGGGCATAATCCGGAAACGGAGGTCTTTTCCAGCCGGATTTATTCGTCCCCTCCAGCGAATACTTGTCATAGGGGCTGCGTAGATTGCCTTGAAATCTTCGAGATTTAGAATAGGGAAATCGACTTGCTTTGTGTCTAGAACGACCTGCTGATTGTCGCAGGAGAGCTTAACACCCTTTGCTAATGCTCCCTCCAGATTAATCATCCGTTGTTCGTCAGGGGTTTGTGTCAGGTTATAGTAGGCTGTCGGTCCCCCTACTATTCGGGTCAGATCGACCTTCAACCCCACCTCTACGGTATTTATCTCGGGATCAATAGTGATAAAAACACGCGTCATATTTAGCAGGTGGGCATCACTGATGAGTCCTGACGACACGACACAGAAGCTCAGAAAAGCCAACTGGATGAGCGTTCTTTTCAAATTCTTATCTCTCAAATTTAATCTTCCGGATCCTTGACTGATTCCTCAAAAATCCGGAAGATCAAATTTCTTGCGGATTTTAAGCTGACAAGCCCCTTCTGCTGCTAATTGTCTTCTCTCAGAGGTGAAGATTCCAGTCCTGTTCTCAATCTCGGAATGATCGGATACGGATGCTTGTTTCAATTCAAAAAGGATTCGATAGATGCTGATGCTTCATTGGCATGATATCGTAGGCTTTTGTGGCATTGCGATGATTCTTGCCGCCTATTTGTTACTTCAGATAGATTTTCTACGAAGCGATAGCCTCGTTTATTCTTTGCTAAATGGCTTGGGTGCAAGCTGTGTGATTTTTTCCCTGTTTTTCGACTTTAATCTGTCAGCGTTCCTTATGGAAGCATTCTGGGTTATAATCAGCCTTATTGGGATAGTTCGATACGTCACGCGTAAGAGACAATCGGGTCTGGAACTTAGAAAATAGGACCTCAATTTGAGGCTTTGGAGGATTCTTCTTTAGGTTGCCTGCATACCTTTATACTTGTGACGAAGTAGAGCCCATAGAGCAGCAATGCAGCGGTTAAAGCTCTCAAAAAGAGGCTTTCTAAAATGAGACTAACGGTAGTACCACCGCAGACGATGATTGAAGCTATCGCGATGATTTTCGTTTTATACGAAATACATCGGTGTTCCTGCCAATTCCTTAAAAGTGGCCCGTAAGTCGGGTTGCCCAATAACCACTTGTGCCATTTTGCTGATGATTTTGCAAAACAGCCTGCAGCAAGTAAGAGGAAAGGAGTGGTTGGGAGAACGGGGAGAAAGAGCCCTAGGGTGGCTAATCCGACAAAGAGAAATCCGATCGCCTTATACATTTCTTAATTAGTTGGGATCAATGGGTTCCTCTGCCTTCAGTTTTCTATAATGAGTCTAAGATGCAGAGGAATTCCATTTTCGCCGGAGGGTTAAGAAGGATGGCATGACACGCAAAATTTATTATTCCTCAGTATCTAAAAAATTTTAGCAGATGGGTTCTTCTTTTATTTGCTGGTTCCATGACATTCCTCATCTTTTTTCTCCCATCTGTTTCTTTGAAAGAATTAGGCTAACTTCCAGAAAAATTCGGGTTTCGCTTTTCCATAAACGCCTTTCGACCTTCTTTATAGTCTTCGCTAGCGTAACACTTGTCGTTCAAGTGTTGGCAGAGATTAAGATCACGATCATTTGGATCTTTGCCTATTTCGGCAACGATTTGTTTAAAAGCCTTTACAGACAGAGGTGCATTTTCGGCGATAGCTTGAGCACACTCGTCCACGGATTGGGCAAGGTCAGTCTTATTTCGTATGCTATTAATGAGACCCATATCATAGGCTTCTTGGGCGCTAAATTGTCTTGCGGAGAATAGAATCTCTTTGGCTCGGATAGGTCCGACACAATTAACTAGAGGCCGCAATGATTCATAACTATAGCCAAGGCCCAGCTTGGCGGCGGGAATCCCGAACCGAGCATCTTCAGAGGCCAGCCGTAAGTCACAACAGAGGGCAACTGCCAATCCACCACCCATGCAGTAACCACCAATTCTTGCAATGGTAGGCTTGGGAATATCAGTAAGTTTTCTATAGGCAAGTGTCATCACCGAGTTGTAAGCCTCAATCTCACTCGCTAGACTGCGCTTTGCTTCGAATTGGGATATGTCAGCCCCAGAGGAGAATGCTCTTCCTCCTTCACCTGATACTACAATAACCTTTACTCTGGAATCGGACTCGAAGTTGTCCATCGCTTGGCTAATACCCCGCCACATTTCTAAAGAAATCGCATTATGCTTCTCGGGCTGGTTAAAACCCAAGTAACCAGTATCTTGGTTCTTTTCGACTAAAAGCTTATCAGTTTTTTCCATACTTGTTGGTTTCTTGCTCATAAAGAATGATCCTCTTTCAGCACACTAATTTCTTCGTTTGAGAATCCAAACTCTCGTAAAACATCGGTTGTGTGTTCACCTCTTTCTGGAGCAGGGCGATAGGCTATATTCGCATCTTTTGCTAAATTTGTTGCGTTACGCACTACTTTGATTTTCCCGAGTAGGTCGTGTTTGACAGGTCGTGACATTTCCAAATGACGCACTTGGGGATCTGCCCACATTTCGTTGATTTTGTAAATTGGGCCACATGGAACCCCCGCTTCATTCAGCTCCTCAATCCATTCATTGCTACTTTTTTGTAGGAAATACTCGCTGAGTTTTGCGTTCAATTGTTCTCGATTTTGCGATCTGGCTTCAGAATCGGAGAAATTTGGATGGTCTGGCAGCTCGTTGGCTGACAGTACTGCGCATATTCGCTGCCAGATTTGTTCGCTGCCGCTCGCAATGTTGATGTACCCGTCACTAGTCTGGAAAGTTCCCGTAGGGATGATCGTAGGATGATTATTGCCGGCTTGCTCGGGGACTTCATTTCCCATTAGCCAACGAGCGGCTTGGAAATCAAGCATTGCGATCTGAGCCTCAAGTAATGATGTATGCACCAATTGCCCTTTCCCGTTTACATTCCGTTGGAGCAATGCAATCAAAATACCGATTGCTGTATACAAGCCGGCGGCTAGATCTGCAATTGGCACTCCGACTCGTACCGGTCCCTCGCCGGGTAGTCCGGTAATCGACATCAAGCCTCCCATTCCTTGGGCAATCTGATCTAAACCAGGACGAAATCGGTAGGGCCCGTCTTGGCCAAATCCAGAAACACTGGCGTATACAACACGAGGGTTTTCTTTTCGGCACGTGGCGTAATCGATTCCGAGTCGCTCTTTAACTTCGGGTCGAAAGTTTTCGACTATCACATCTGCCTTTTTTACTAGGCGCATGAAGGCAGCCCGACCTTGTTCTGTCTTGAGATTCAGCACTAACCCGCGTTTGTTTCGATGCAAATTTTGAAAATCCGGACCGTGGCGTGGTCCACCCATGCCAACTGAGCTGTCAATCTTCTCGGGAGGCTCGATCTTAATCACGTTTGCTCCCCAGTCCGCCAGCTGCCGCACCGCCGTTGGTCCCGCTCGCACTCGAGATAGATCGAGGACCGTATATCGGGAAAGGGGGCCTTTTTGATCTTTCATAACCTGTTAACTGTTATGGAGGTTTTCATTTTTATTATCATAGAGGTCTTTCATTATCAAAATGTCCCTCTTGGTTTTGGCCGCAACTCGCAAATTTCACGGCTTGCCTTTTTGAAGGTAAAGTACTGAATTTATCCGAATGAGACACGTAATTATCATTATGGCGCTATCATTGGCGTGCTTCGGGCCCGCCTGCACAGAGGAGAGTGTGACCAGAGAGTCTATAACTATTGCGCTGAAACCCGATAAGAACCCGGACCGATTGATCAAAGAAAAAGCTGCTCTCGAAGTTTACTTGTCGGATGAACTATTACATCCTGTCAAAGTTATTGTTCCCTTAAGTTCAGCAGTCATTACGACCGGTTTCGCCAATGGAAGCATCGACTTAGGATTCCTGAGTTCCACCGAAGCGGCAAAGGCGATTAATGCGGAAGTAGCTGATGTCCTTCTGGCCGGCGAGATCGACGGGAGTACCCACTACCTGAGCTATTGGGTCTCTCTAAAAGAGAATTCGTATTCTAGCATAGAAGAGTTGAGGGGCAAGCCCATTGCATTTTCAAGTCGTACTAGTACTTCTGGTTTTCTTATTCCCACATGGGATCTATTCAAGAGGAAACTCATAACAGAAGATGAAGGGCCCGAGGGATTTTTTGGAGAAGGCAATGTGTTCTACGGAGTTGGTTACGTGTCTGCTATCGAGAAGGTTCTTAGCGGTGAAGTCGAAGCCGCCGCAGTAAGTTATTACGTAATCGATGAGGACCGTTATCTTACACCGGTTCAGCGCTCGCGACTGAGAATGGTAAGTAGCCAAGGGCCTGTCCCTACCCATACTATATCATGCAGGCGGACTCTAGATCTATCACTTCGCAATCGGGTAAAGAAAGTTTTGCTCCAAATGAACCAAAATAATTCGAAGCTGCGCGATCTGGTATTCAATTCTAAACTGGTGGAGGTTGATCCAAAAAAGCATCTCAGAATAAGCCATGAAACGTTGTCGATTGTTTCCCGCATGAAACTCTAGATGCAGAAGAACAGAAAATCAGTTGAAGAGAAATCTTCGCTGACATTGCATGTCGAATCCTTGGGGATACGCCGAAATGGAAAATGGCTAATTCGAAACCTCAATTTGGAAGTCGATTTTGCATCTTCTATAGCCATCGTGGGGCCGTCGGGTGTTGGCAAGACTAGTTTTCTCAAATGCCTAGCTGGTGATTTGGAGCCGACTGAAGGGTTTCTCTATTATCGAGTTGCTGATGGTACTAGAAAAAAGCCGGAGGAGATCCGGACCCATCTCGGCTTTATCTTCCAAAATCTTAATCTTATTGAAAATGAGTCTGTTTTGTACAATGTGCTCGTCGGTCGGTTGGGCCGTTATTCCTCCCTTCGAACATTTTTCGGGTTCCCATGTCCCGATAAGCACGATGCATTTGCTATTTTAAACGATCTGGGAATCGGGGAGTGCGTGCATAAATGGGTGGCAGAGATCTCAGGAGGAGAGAAGCAAAGAGTAAACGTTGCTAGAGCTTTGTTCCAGGATTCCTCAATTATATTTGCGGATGAACCTTTGTCGCACTTGGACTCGCAATCTGTTGAGAATGTTCTAACCCGATTCCGAAAGGAAGTTAAGGAGAGAAATAAAACTGTTTTCTGCGTCTTGCATGACTCTGATTTCGTCGAATGTTTTGCCGATTTCATTTTGACTTTCAACCAGAAGAACCCTTCAAATTGGACTTTTAAGGAGGTCTTGTCCAAGTGATTAAATCTAAGCCATTGGCTTCGAAATCTCCCTCTCCGGACTTGCCCGCTCTCAGATGGTTCGAGCGCCTCAACCTCGTTAATGTTACGTTTCTAATCTTTATCCTCGCAGTTGTATTTTCGAGTACAGTCATCCGCGGATCGGGTAGAGATCTCAACTATTTGGCGAATCTTTACCAGTTCGTCTCTAACTTCTTCCCGCCCGATTTAACAGTAATGGGCGATTCCCTCGCCTCTTTAGTCGAAACTGTAAAGATAGCCGTAATGGCAACTCTTTTTGCTATTGTGATTTCGTTTCTCCTTTCGTTGGGTGCATCTCAGAATCTTGCCTCCCGGCCACTTGTTCTCGTCTTTAGAATGTTACTCAATCTTGTTCGCACTCTTCCGAGTCTTATCTGGGCGCTTATCGCTGTTGCTATTGTGGGTCCTAATCCTCTAGCCGGAGTGATTGGCCTCACTTTTTACAGCATAGGATATCTAGGAAAATTCTTTAGCGAAGCTTTTGAATCATGCGATCTTGAGGTGGCAAGATCCCTTCAAATCATGGGAGCCAATTCCTTCCAAGCATTTCAGTACGGACTTTGGCCTCAGGCTAAGCCCTTGATATGGAGCTACTCGATTTGGATGCTGGAATACAATATTCGATCAGCATCGATCATTGGATATGTTGGTGCAGGGGGTATTGGGACTCAATTGCAAATCTACCAAGAATTTGGCCAGTGGGACAAGTTTGCTACGGTACTGATCTGCATCCTCGTCGTTGTCACTCTTCTCGATCTCCTCGGGGAACGGATCCGGCGTTCGGTTACGAAGAAGATCGCTTTTTCACCTTCACGCGACTGAGGATCCTCCTTCGGGTGGGAACCATGTTTTAGAAGGCTGATGCAATGCCTTCATTGCAATACTTGTCTTCGCTATCGTGGTTTTGGAAATGTAACCATGTGGGTGCGATTGAATTAAGAATGGTCACAGATGTTCTCTAAATTTCGGTAATTAGATATGATTATATGGGATGGGAAACCGTGTTTCTTGCAGGAAGATATTTCAGATGATATCTGAAGTTTAACCTACGGTCCCATTCCATATCCGCTTGCAATCCGTAATTTTCAATTCCTTATTTTTTAACCTCCTCTCCCATCGCCGTTTTAATCTCTTTCCATCGCTTCAGACGGGCTGCAATTTTCACTTCAGCCCCAGAATCCTTGGGGAAATAATATTGTTCGGGTCGCTCCATATAACCTTGGACCGATATGGTTTCTGGATAATCGTGGCTGTATTGATACTCTTTCCCATGCCCTAAGCTCTTACTAATTTTGGTGCTTGCATCTCGAAGATGAAGAGGGACTGACTGCAGCTCCTTTTCTCTAATGGTTTTACCCGCCTTCCTGAAAGCCGCTGTTGTTGAATTACTCTTCGGGGCTGTTGCCATGTAAACGACGGCATGTGCCAGGTTGAGCTCGCATTCTGGCAGGCCGATATACTCACAGGCCTTAAAGGCTGCTATCGCAAGGGGAAGCGCATGAGGATCTGCAAGGCCAATATCTTCAGAAGCCAAGATAGTGATGCGTCGGGCAATAAAACGGGGATCTTCGCCTCCTGCTAGCATTTTGGCTAACCAGTAGAGGGAGGCATCTGGGTCGCCCCCTCTCATGCTCTTAATAAACGCGGATGCTGTGTCATAGACTTCGTCCGTGTCATAGGGGATTTGGCGTTCTCGGGCGAATGCTAAAACTTCTTTTTCCGACAAACAAGCGCCCTCGGGTAGACTCATGACTAGATTCTCTAAAGCGTTTAGCGCCCGTCGCAAATCACCATCACATAGATCTACCAATGAACGCAATACTCTGTCCTCTGCCGAACATTTGCGCTGCCCGAGTCCTCGATCGCTATCCATTAACGCAACTTTTACGACCTGAAATGAATGGTCTGCAGAAATAGGCTCAAAGCGAAACAGGTGGCTTCGGCTGAGAAGAGGTGCAATTAGATAGAATCCGGGATTATGGGTTGTAGCTCCAATTAACCGGATGTTCCCTTCTTCCACATCCGGAAGTAGAAGGTCCTGTTGGGCTTTGTTAAATCTGTGAATCTCGTCGATAAAGAGAATTGTACGATCTTCGGGCCTGCTGCGAGCAAATCTCAGGGTGTCTCTTAGTTCCGCAACATTGGAAATAACCGCGTTAATCCGTATGAATCGGGTTCTTGATTCCAATGCAATCACCTCAGCCAATGTTGTCTTCCCGCAACCTGGAGGACCGTAAAGGAGGATACTTCCCAGTCTATCTGCCCTAAGAAGTCGAGGAAGCAGTGCTCCTTCTCCAAGAATGTGATCTTGTCCAATGATTTCGTCCAGCTTACGTGGTCGCATCCTCACGGCCAGCGGCTTGGGATGAGTCCCTGAGACTGGAGAAGTGTTCTCCTCGAAATCTTTAGCTCGATCTTTCTCCCTGCTTTCTTCATCAAAGAGAAAAGTTTGTTCTTTCTCCTTCATCGCAAAAGGTTCCTCAACCTTTAATAGCGCTAATAATCCTTCTGATCCTCACTATTATGCCGCACAGAGACCTGAAGAGGCAAGGGATGTTTCGATCCCAAAGTAGAAAAGATTTTGCTACCCCTCTCCTTATCAACTGATAATATGTATCTGAGATCTTTAGAGTTTTCGTGTGTGAAGTCCATATACCTCTTTATTTAATTTTCCCAGATGCAGAAGAGATCATTCGAATCATTAAAGCATAGACCAACATCTTCCGAAGTGCCGGTTGTCCTCACTATCGCTGGTTCGGATAGCGGGGGGGGCGCGGGAATCCAAGCTGACCTCTCGACTTTTGCTGCTTTGAGAGTTTTTGGCACGTGTGCTCTCACCTGCGTGACTGCCCAGAATCCCACCGGTGTAAAAATGGTAAAGGAGATTGAGGCGGAGATGATTGAAGCGCAACTGACCCAGGTCTCCGACTATTTTGCTATCAAGGCTTTGAAGACCGGAATGCTTTTTAGTGAGAAGATCATCGATATAGTGGCTAGATTTATTTCTGATCGTCCATCCATACCTGCAGTTATTGATCCAGTCATGGTGGCTTCTAGTGGCGCCGTCCTGCTCGAAACAAATGCGATTGATGCTCTTAAAAATCTAATTCTTCCCAAGGCAGCGGTCATTACTCCTAACCTGGATGAAGCAAAGGTGTTGCTTGGAGTGCGACCCTCGGATACCTGCCAAATGAAAAGAGCAGCCAAAACGATTTTCAAAGAATACGGAACTGCAGTCCTGATAAAAGGCGGCCACTTGGACACAAAGACTTTAACCGATGTCTTTTTTGACGGCCAAAATGGGATGATAGTCCTAACTTCAAAACGGAACCCAACCATCGACACCCATGGTAGTGGGTGTACTTTGGCGGCAGCTATTACGGGTTTCCTTGCCAAAGGTTTTACAATCGCGGACGCTGTTCTTTCCGGGCATGCCTATTTGAAGTCTAGTATCGCTGCGCCTCTTCGTGTAGATGGAAGAGACTATCTCAATCGCATATCCATTGCTAACAATGCAAACTCATAGACCTCGTTGTTGCTTTAGTTCAGTATGACTTTCTGTAATTTGGCTCATTTAGAAACCATCTCCTTCAAGCTGTTAAACCATCGAAAATCTAAATGGAGTCTTGGGCTTCCCATTGTCATTATTCGATACGTCATAATTCCGACCCTGTTCTCACCCTATTTCTTCGATTTTCGTGATTTGATGCTATTTCAATTAATGGAATTATCTACGACTCGGATTATTATCCCTCCTCCCTTGTTTCTCATCTTATACTCAAAACCTCTCGCGGATTTAAAGAAAGTCTAGCGTCTGCTGTCCGCTTTCTCTACCTAAACACTTACATTTTCTTGCCATTTACGGGATGACCATAGCAAAATTTGACCCATGAAAAGTGCTTACGAGTTAGCCATGGAGCGTCTTAAAACTGAGGATCCAAGCGCTTCTAAACCCCTTACCGATGGACAGCGTAAAGAGATCCACGAACTCGAGAATCGCTATAAAGCGAAGATTGCGGAAAAAGAGATTTTCCTGAGAAAGCAACTTGAGGAAACGCGCCAAAAAGGAGATTTACCTGAAGCAGAAAAGATTGAAACTCAGCTTCAGAACGAACGTGCCCGCCTTGAGGAGGAACTGGAAGAAGAGAAGGAAAAAATCCGCAATCGGAAATGAAGCAATATTGCGATCTCCTCAGACTTGTTCTCAGCAAGGGGAAGCCTCGCGAGGATCGGACAGGGGTCGGGACTTTCTCGATTTTCGGAGCCCAGGCTCGGTATGACCTAAAGGATACATTTCCTCTCCTTACCACCAAAAAGCTCCATCTCAAGTCCATTATTTATGAGCTTCTTTGGTTTCTCAAAGGCGACACCAACCTAGGTTACTTGCACAATCACAAGGTGAAGATTTGGGACGAATGGGCCGACGAAAAAGGAGATCTCGGACGAATTTACGGTGCCCAATGGTGCGAATGGAAGGCACCTGATGGGCGGTCAATCAATCAGATCGACAAAGTCATCGAGCAAATTAAAAGCGATCCCCAAAGCCGCCGGCATATAGTTTCCGCCTGGAACGTAGGCGAATTGGATCAGATGGCACTGAATCCCTGCCACGTCCTCTTTCAGTTCTATGTCGACGTTGAGGATCAATCTCTCGGTTGTCAGCTCTATCAGAGGAGTGCTGATCTCTTTCTGGGAGTCCCTTTCAATATTGCTTCGTATTCGCTTCTGACCATGATGGTTGCTCAGGTCTGTGGACTTAAGCCGGCTGAATTTGTCCACACTTTCGGAGATCTTCATCTCTATAATAATCATCTCGAGCAAGTTAAGCAGCAGCTAGCCCGTGAGTTCCGTCCCCTTCCGACCATGCGGCTTAATCCGAACATAACCGACATTCACGATTTTACTTATGATGATTTTGAGCTTCTTGGTTACGACCCCCACCCAAGTATACGTGCGCCAATAGCGGTCTAAAATCAATTTTAGTACCTCCTCAGGCAGTGAACAAGGGATCCAATGTAATCGGACTGCCTAATTCTTTGTGTTTAATCTTATGTCTAAACGATTCAAAGCCATCGCTGCTATGTCCCTCAATCGGGTTATAGGTAAAGATAACGATATCCCCTGGCGAATCCCAGAAGATTGGAAATGGGTTAAACAAAAAACTAGCGGCCATATTATCGTTATGGGACGTAGGACTTTCGAATCTCTTGACAGAAGACCTCTTCCCAATCGGGAGAATATTGTCGTCAGCCGCACGCTTTCTGAGACCGAAGGTTTCCAAGTAATCCGTTCTCTCTCAGAGCTCAACGATTTCAAAACGGACAAGGAAATCTGGATATTTGGTGGTGCTAAGATTTATCGGAGTGCCCTGCCCAAAATCGACGAACTTTTTCTTACCGTTGTCAACCGCGTCGTGGACGGTGACGTGTTCTTTCCAGAATTCGAAGAGGAGTTTGACTTTGAAGGTTTTGTAAGCATAGAGACTGGTTTTCGGATAAAGCATTACCGACGGAGAACTCTACCTTAGCTGTAACATTTTGACGTCCGATTGAGTTGGAGTCCTCATCATTGGAATCGATGCAGAATATTGCCCTTATGTGGGTAGCGCAGTGAAATATTCAGTGAGCAAAACAGGAAGCATCAGAAAATATCATTTAACTGCTAATCAACCTTTGAGTCTAGATTGTGACGGTACCCGTCTTTGGGACCTAGGACATCAAGTAGCCACTCTTCCGTCCGTCAGCTAAAGTACTCTGCACCATCAAGGCTGGATTCAGCCAGTCTCAGATTCGACTAATCGAGGCTTTCCCCATCTGTGTTTACACTGGAAGGCTAGCCGACAGATTGGCTCCAATCGCCTTTTGCCTCTGGTATTTCCCCGGACTTTCTTCTTACCTCTGTTTCAGAATCAGTGGATCCGTCCCTGCATGCTTCGCAATTGCCCAGGCCCCCACAGCTCCCCTTGATGCATCGATTTCCGAGTATCACCCCGATCGACATCCCGAGTATCACCAATCCAAATACAAAAAGCGTGATAAGAAAAAGTTTCATCTTCTAGAATGAAATCTAATATCCTTTCCTATCAATTCGTCAATTCTTAGCCTATTTTTATTAAAGAAACAGTGTGCAGCGGGGCCTATTAGGATATTCGTGATGATACATTGACTGGGGTGAGAGTGGTAGAAGCTAAGATGACCATATAATCTCTTTTGAGTATAATTCCTTGTTAACAGGCGACTTAAGAAAGTCGTTCGTTACTCTTTCTTAATCAGATTTCGAAATCTGACTGTCATCTTCTCCTCGAATCCCTCCTCTGTTTTAATGACAAAAAAGGCTGCAAGATCTTTTTGATTCGCCAAAGCATATCCTTCATCTGTTCCTAGAATTAGGAGTGCAGTTGCCCATCCGTCAGCATCCATGCAAGAAGCATCTACCACTGTGACAGAGGCCAACCGGTGGGAGATAGGCCGCCCTGTCCTGGGATCGATTTCGTGGGAATAACGTACTTTATCGACCTCAAAATAGTTCCGATAGTCCCCCGATGTGGCTATCGAGCTATTGTCGAGTTCCACGACTTTCTGAATCTGCTGACTTGCTACCACTGGGCTTTCGATTCCGATACGCCAGACGGAATTGCTTCCTCTTCTGGTGCCTTTAGCCCTCATCTCTCCGCCGATGTCTACTAGGAATGCGGTTGTTCCCAAAGAATTAAGCATTTCACTCAACCGATCCACAGCGAAGCCCTTTGCAATAGCAGAAAGATCGACGTTGAGGTTCGAAAAACTTTTCTTCAGCGCAGGCGGCGAAAGCCTCACCTTCAGATTATCAGATCCAATTGTTGTCATTTTTGCCGCGATTTCTGTGTCGGTCGGTAAATTGTCTCTCCGACCCAACGGGCCAAATCCCCACAAATTGACCAGTGGGCCTATCGTGATATCAAATGCTCCACTTGATAGATTGTAAATATCTATGCCTTTTGAAATCACCTTCGCTGTATCCTCGGAAACTGAGAACCAATCGATTGATTCACTCGAGTTGAAAAGTGAGAGCTCAGAATTCGAAAGGTAAGTTGACATCTGTTGATTAACTTCATCGAGGATCGCTTCGACTTTCGCTTTGAGTTCCTGTGCGTTGGAATTCAGGGGAAGAGTCGACACCGATACGCGATAGTAAGTTCCCATTGTCGCCCCGGAGAGGACCATAGGAACCTCATCTCCTCCCATCTGATCTTGCACTGAGCAACCAGAGAATGCAGCAGATAAACAAAGAATAAACGTGAGACTAATAGACAACTTTCTATTTCGTGTAATCATGCCCTTATCTGTTTTTCTGCGAAACTGAATGGGATAAATAACTACTAAACAGTCCCACAACAGTAAATAGGATGTATGATCAGAAAATGGTTAATTTCTGCTAGCCCGAATCTGAGAAATTCCTTCGATTAGATTAACCTCGGAGTTCCACCCGAAGACTGAGAAGCTGAATGCTAGTAGTTAGGATTCTTCGAGCGAGTAATTCATACTTCAAATCGAATTAAAGGATTTCCCCGGGATTATCCTATTTACTGGAGGAGTTTGTTAAGGCTACTATGGGCAGCCACCGTTGCGATCAAAAGCCTGTTGCCGAGAAGCTTCTAGCTTCCGAAATCGTCAAATAGTATATTCTCATCTTCGATACCCAAATCATGAAGGAGATTGAGGCAGGCGCTTAACATGGGCGGTGGTCCGCATATATAGTATTCACAGTCTTCTGGAGCAGGATGATCTTTCAGATAGTTGTCATAAAGGACCTGGTGAATAAAACCGACGTGGCTCTTCCAGTTATCCTCAGGGAGCGGTTCTGAGAGGGCAGCGTGCCAGGTGAAATTCTCGTTTTCTTTCGCTAAAGTATTGAAATCATCCTCATAGAACATCTCCCTCAGACTCCTAGCACCATACCAGAATGTCATTTTCCGGTTGGTGTGAATTCTCCTTAGCTGATCGAAGATGTGCGAACGCATTGGCGCCATTCCGGCACCACCACCGATAAAGATCATTTCGGCATTTGTATCCTTAGCAAAAAATTCGCCAAAGGGTCCTGAGATGGTGACCTCGTCGCCCTCCTTCAAACTGTAAGTATAAGATGACATTATTCCCGGAGGTACGCCTTCAGGTCCGCGAGGTGGAGGAGTTGCTATCCGGATATTCAACATGATGATACCCTTTTCGTCTGGGTAGTTAGCCATCGAATAGGCCCGCTGGGGACCTCCTTCCTTAACCACAGACTTATATCGCCAAATATTAAATTTATCCCAATCCGGCCTGTATTCCTCAGCAATGTTGTAGTCTTTATAGTTTACTTCATAGGGAGGGCATTCTATTTGGATAAATCCACCTGCCCGAAAGTCTACATTGTCTCCTTCGGGTAACTCGAGAACTAGCTCACGAATAAAGGTGGCTACGTCTTTGTTAGAGCGTACTTTGCATTTCCATTTTTTGACCTCGAATACTTCAGCAGGAACATCTATTTTCATGTCCTGCTTAACTGCAACTTGGCACGAGAGTCGCATTCCCTCCCGTGCTTCCCGTTTGTTAATGTGTGACAGCTCTGTTGACAGGATGTCGCCACCGCCTTCGTGCACATGAACCTTACACTGGGCGCAGGTACCTCCACCGCCACAAGCTGAAGAAACAAAGACTCTGTTGTCAGCAAGGACATTAAGGAGCTTTCCTCCCACGGGGGTCGATATTGCTTTCTCAGGATCGTTGTTGATGAGGATGGTGACGCTACCAGACGCTACTAGACGCGACTTAGCGATGAGAATAACTACTACCAAGGCAACAACCACGGCGGTAAACATCGTTACTCCTAAGAGAATTTCCTGCATCAGCTTTTGAATTAGTTAATAAACAGGTTTATCTAAATGGACTGGTCCCGCTTGGTCGGATTGGTCTCCATTCTGTAAGGCTCTCTTCCACTAGTAATTAAAACTCCTAATTCTCTTTCTCCACTAGAGTTGGATCCCCGAAAATGCCATAAAAGCAAGGGACATTAGCCCAACTGTTATGAAAGTGATTCCAAGTCCTCGCAGTCCAAGTGGGATATCGCTATATTTGAGTTTCTCTTGGATTCCCGCCAATGCGCCGATGGCAATTGCCCATCCGAATCCCGTTCCAAACCCAAAGACCACGCTTTCTCCCAAATTGTATTCTCGTTCGACCATAAAGAGGGAGCCACCAAGAATAGCACAGTTTACTGTAATCAAAGGCAAAAATATCCCCAATGCATTATAAAGCGCCGGAAAGAACTTATCGAGGGCCATCTCAAGGATCTGTATCATTGCTGCTATTACCCCAATGTAACAGATAAATCCGAGGAATGACAGATCGTATCCATAGATTCCTGCCCAGGCCAATGCATCTTCTTTCAGCAGATAAGTATAAATGACGTTGTTAGTCGGAATTGTAATTGTTTGCACAACAATGACTGCAAGCCCAAGTCCAAGCGCCGTATCCACTTTCTTCGAGACTGCGAGGAAAGTGCACATCCCAAGGAAAAAGGCCAAGGCCATGTTTTCCACGAAAACCGCGGTAAAGAAAATGCTCAGATAATTTTCTACCATAGGTCCTGGCTCACATCGGATTCATTTACGAAGCGCTGCTGGTTTATGTAGATGGCAATCCTACCGTAGGGGTGCCCACAGGGTGCCGCCTCTTGATGGTTACTAGTAATTCCCTGTTCGATAGCGGTATTCAGTAGCAGCCGCGAAGGAGCTATTTTCTCGAGCCTCGACGTAGTTTCCGTCGTGCGGAGACTTGTAGCTATAGTCAGATTCATAATCAATTCTCCTCGATTTGCTCTGTCTTCCATCCTCTCAAAATCCAGATAAAAAATCCTATAATGAAAAAGGCACTTGGCGGCAAAAGCATCATCCCATTGGACATATACCACCCTCCTTCATTCGAGAGAGGGAGAACAACAAACCCATAGAGCCGACCCGATCCGAAAAGTTCTCGGAAGATTCCCACGACTATCAGGATCAATCCATAACCTAGACCATTTCCTACCCCATCGAGAAAGCTCGCCCCAATTGATTCTTTCATTGCGAAAGCTTCGGCCCTACCCATCACTATGCAATTCGTGATAATGAGCCCAACAAAAATGGAGAGCTGCTTGCTGATATCGTAGGCAAAAGCCTTAAGGAATTGATCGACGATTATAACCAGTGAGGCGATAATTGTCATCTGGCAAATGATTCGGATACTGCTAGGGATGTGTTTCCGGATTAGGCTTACGCTGACGTTAGAACCGGCCAAAACAAACACCACCGCGATAGCCATCACAAAAACAGTTTCAAGCTTTGACGTGACCGCCAACGCGGAGCAGATCCCAAGCACCTGAAGTGCAATCGGGTTGTTGTTAAAAAGCGGATCCAGTAAGACTTTCTTGGGCTTATCAGCCATGAGTAACCCTTTCACTGATTCGCATTTTGGCAAGGAAGGGTCCGAACCCATCTTTTCCCAGCCAGAACTTTAGCAAGTCTCTAACCCCCCGTGCGGTGATTGTAGCGCCGGATAGGCCATCGACTTGGAATTGAGCATTAGGGTTATTCGGATTTACCTTCCCTTTCAAAACGGTAATTCGTGTTTCCCATGCTTCATCGAAAGCTAGTTTTCCCTGCCATTGCGATTTCCAGAGCGGGTTGTCTACTTCTCCGCCCAAACCTGGGGTCTCGCCATGTTCGTAGAATCCAAATCCTCTTATCGTTCTTAGGTCGGCATCGAGGGCAAGGAATCCATACATTGTGGACCAAAGTCCCTTGCCGTGGACGGGTATGATTAGCTGTTGTAACTGTCCTTCAGGATCCCGTTCCCAATAAACCAAGGCTAGCTTTGAACGCCTTTTGATCCGTGCTAGATCTGCCTTCCTCTCAATTTGCACACTAGAAGCTGGTCCTTTCGCCGCCTTTCGCTGATCAAAGTTTTCTGTTATGACTTTATTTGCAAATTCACCTGTTTCTAAATTGACGACTCGGGCTTCAAACCTGCCAAAAAGCTCTTCAATCGATTTCCCCTCCTCAAGTAGCCCCGCGACTTCTAGAATATTTCTTTTCTTATCCAGAGCCTTGTTGATTTGTTGATTCGTTCTTAGAATCACCGATGCACTGGATACAATCACCGAACAGGCGATTGAAAGAAGCGCTGCTACCAGGAGCGTTTTTTTGATTGTATCGTTATGCATTCCTCAATGCTCGCCTCTTAATATGTGTCTTGATAACTAGCTGGTCAATAATCGGAGCGAATACGTTGCCAAATAGGATAGCAAGCATCATTCCCTCTGCGAATGCTGGATTGATCACGCGAATCAAAATGACTAAAAACCCTATGAGGAATCCGTATATCCACTGCCCTAGTGAACTCATTGCTGCTGAAACCGGATCCGTCGCCATAAAAACTAGACCAAAGGCAAATCCTCCCAATACAAGATGCCAAATGGGACTCATCTGAAACATCGGATTTGTGTCACTTCCGATTAAGAAGAGTATGGACGACGTAAGCAAAGCGCTAATCAAGACCGCTGACATAATGCGCGCAGAACCGACTCCAGTGAGTATGAGCAGTCCCGCTCCAAGCAAACAGGCCAGAGTCGAAGTTTCGCCCATGGAGCCTTGTATCTGACCGATGAAAGCTTGAGTCCAAGTCATCTGCTGGGTAAGTGGTTCCATTCCTTCCGCCGCCACCAGGCCCAGAGGGGTGGCTCCACTGAACCCATCTACCGCTGTCCAGACAAAATCCCCACTCATCTGTGCCGGATAAGCGAAGAAGACAAAAGCTCTTGCTGTCAGCGCGGGATTCAGGAAATTCCTTCCCGTGCCACCAAAGATTTCCTTTCCAACAACCACTCCAAATGTAATTCCCACTGCTACCTGCCAAAGTGGAATAGTAGGGGGTAATGTTAGTGGAAACAATGCGCCTGTTACAAGAAATCCTTCGTTCACTTCGTGTTTCCGAATTGAAGCAAAAAGGACTTCCCAAGCGACTCCGACAATGTTGCAAACCAGAAATATTGGAATAAAATAAAGCGCGCCATGGATAAGGTTCGAAATAAAACTTTCCGCGGCATAGCCGAACCCAAGGGACTCTATCACAACTGCTCTCCAGCCCTCTGCTGACGCTACCCCCATGCTTGCCATTGCTGAATTCGCCTGGTGCCCGGTGTTGTACATGGCCATGAACATACAGGGCACTAATGCAACAATTACGGTCACCATCATCCGCTTTAAATCCATTCCGTCACGCACATGAGATGCCCCCTCTGTCACTTCCCCCGGAGTGTAAAAGAAGGTGTCTATCGCCTCATAGATAGGGTAGAGCTTCTCCAGCTTTCCACCCTTATCAAACTGCGGATGTAAATTATCTAGTATGTTACGCAGAAACTTCATGTTCGGCGAAACTCGCTTTATCTATTCCCATTCCTCGATTCATTCCCATTTATATTAACCTGCGACTAACATATTCCTTTTATCCCTCCAACTCAATCCTTGTCAGATTATTCCTCAAAATTGGTCCATACTCTGTTTTCCCAGGACAGACAAACGTACATAAAGACAAATCTTCCTCCTCTAGCTCCAGGCATCCGAGTGCTTGGGCCATTTCGGTGTCGCCGACAATTAATGCCCTCAAAAGGAATGTAGATTCTATATCCAGAGGCATCACTTTTTCGTACATGCCGATCGGTACCATAGTACGCTTACTTCCTTCGGTCGAGGTTGTAAAGGGGAAGAGCTTTCCTTTCAACAGTGCCGAAATGAAGGTAGGCTTCACAGAAAACTTGTCCAAACCAGGACTCTGCCAGCCTAGGAATACCCGCTCTCGGCCTTCTAGGAGTGCTGATACTTGAAGATGATACCGGCCGAGAAATGCAAATGGGCCCTCAGCCTTTCGGCCGGATAGAACCGAACCAGATATAATCCGGTTCTGGCCATTTTTGAGTTCGGCTGATGTCAAACTATCAGTGCTGGCTCCTAGCCGTGTCTTTATAATGCGTGGTCTTTCAACAACCGGACCCGCCAGAGAAATTATCCTCTCTACATTGAGTTTCCCAGTGGTGAACAGTGCGCCGATCGCTAGCACGTCCTGGTAGTTAAGAAACCAGTTCGTCTTATTCGCATTCACCGGATCTAGGAAGTGCATATGTGTTCCCGTCAATCCGGCGGGATGAGGGCCATGGAATTCATGGACATTGATATCACTGAGATCATTTCCATTGAAAGGAATCCCTGCCCCATGGCAGAGATAGGTATTCCCTTCCGTAAGTTTCGAGACTACCTTGAGCCCGATTGTAAAATCGCTTTCCCGCCCTCGTATAACCACCGCCGGATCGACCGCGAGGGGATTCGAGTCCATAGCGTTGACAAAGATAGAATTTGGCTGAGTGTTGGGCGCAGGAACCTTGCTGTAAGGACGGGTTCGTAGTGCTGTCCAAAGTCCCGAATCAATCAGGTTCTCTTTTACCTGCTCCAATGTCAGATCGGGAATCTGATCATCTGAATAGGACGCAAAAGACTCTGCCTCCTCTCCAGTAATATTGATTACCACAGACTGTAGCATTCGCTGCGCTCCCCGGTTAATAGCGACTACCTCGCCATTGGCTGGGGAGGTATATTTCACCCCAGGTGTTTTCTTATCGGTGAAAATTACCTGCCCCACTGTCACCGAATCTCCCACAGCAACTTCCATAGTCGGCTTCAAGCCGATAGAGTCTGTCCCGATAAGGGCAACTGAACCAACGTCTTTAGACTCGATTAAGGTTTTATCTGGTTCTCCCGTTATAGGAAGATCTAATCCCTTTTTGATTTGGTGTAACATGGAAACTCTTAGAAGAGGGATTTTAGGCTGATTCTACAAGGAATTCCTCTGATGGCCAATTTTAGCCGTAAGCAATGCTTTTTTCTGAATAAGCGAATGTTCCCAGTCCAATGTTCGCATAAAGTTGGATCGGTTAGGAATCGGGGCCCATTCGGCTGCGTTTTTTCTCGTGTCACTCGACTATCTCAATTGAAATTGACTCTGGACCAAAACCTGGAGAGGTGACAGAGCGGCCGATTGTGCACGATTGGAAATCGTGTGGGCCCCAAAAGGGTCCCGCGGGTTCGAATCCCGCCCTCTCCGTTTTTTCGACTGCTTTGACCAAGTGACTTTCTTCCCGGTCCCGATGAAGAAAATGGCAACTTGGCTAATGACGCTGTAAAATCCAGACATTTTCCAATTTGTAGGAGCGGACATTTTGTCAGCACTTTTGGCACAGCTGAGTGCTTAAATGGAATTGAGTAATCATAAATTTGACCAGAGAGCAGATAACGACCGTAGAATGGATATCCCTAAGTGGACCGATCGCAATCGAGGGTTATTGTGAAAGGGGGATATTATCTAGCAAGAGAAAATTTGTTAGAGATATAGTGTTTTTATACTAAGGCCGATTTCACAGGGTTATGAGGGCTGTTTCTGTTCCTTAAGGACTGAACGGTCGTTCCATTTCCCCATTGGGAACTCTCGGTTATCCGTCGGGGTATTGAGTTTGCGATAACGGGGACCCCGTGTCCAGTGGGATTTTCCGTGAAATAGGGTTTTAAGTTGAGGAGGGATTTCTTTCTTAAAGGTATTGCTTAGAGTACCTCTGTCCCAGTAGGGGAAAAGGGTAGAGCCGTATCCAGTTATGATGATAACTCGTTCGTTGTTGGAACAGATATGTCCAGTGGCGTGAATTAGGGTTTCGCTGAACAGGAGGGTGGAACCAGCGGGAGCGATCACCTGGTGAATTAGGGAGCGGTCTTGGTAGGCGGCGGCTATGATATCTTCGGTCGGAGCATCAATCTTGTGACTACCGGCTATGGCTACAGTACCTCCGTCATCGGGCCCGAGATCAGTTAGATTGGTCAAGGTTTTTACGAAATTACAGTGGAAAAGACCATTTTTTGTATGGGTACCAAATGGAATGTCCGTACCTCGATGGAATCCGTAAGGGGACGACGCATTTAAATCTTCGTGAGGGATGCGGCTATTGATGTGGGCATTCATTTCTACGATTCGCGCTTCTCCTCCGATCAGTTCTTCTGCCATAGAAACCAGAATAGGGTGAGTGGCGTAGGAGGTGACAATAGGATCAGACTCGACAATGTTGGCCATGAAATGGTGATGGGGGTCGTTCTTAAGCAAGAACGCTTCATGTCCCCCGGGGCCTGGCGACGAAGACTTAGGTCGTCGAGTCAGTTCATATCGTAGACGGTAAAGGGACTCCTTAAGCTTTTCCACATCTTCTGGGGCCAGTGTGTCTTGGATGACTACGTAGCCGAATGTGTCCAGATAGTAGCGCTGAGCTGAAGTGAGAGCAGGGAAGGGGCGCTCAAAGGTTGGAGTCGACATTTCAAACCAACTTGTAGGATGCCATCCCGGAAAAAGGCAAGACGATCCTGCAGGCGAGAGAGAAAAGTGGTGATTTTTAGGAAGGAGGGATAGGAGAGGGCATATTGGGAGGTCCCTAGAGATGTGTAAATTTCGGTGCAATAGAAGGCCCTAGGAAGTAAGGGATCAGGAAGGTAATTCGAGACCAAAATTCTAGATCTTTCATCTTAGTTCTTTGTCTATCCCTCATGTTTCTTTTAATTCTGCCGAATTCAAAGGACTTCTAATCTCGCTTCTTTCCTGTAAGACTTTCCGTGATGCAAACGTCTAAGTCGAGCCTTAGGAGGGCTTCCCGGTTGATCCACGAAGTGCATTCGGTGAGTGCAGCATCCAATCCTTTTGGGAATCGAATTCTACTGGTGGCGGATGGCCCTTGAGTCTTCTAAAAGGATTGTATTCATTCTACTGATAATCAATATGCGAAATGCCAAGAGATTGTGGTTTAAGCGAGGTGAATATGCGTGATCGAGAACGGCGTTAAGAAGACTCCTTGGCATGATTCTCTTGGCGATGTCTTCAAATATAGAAGACTTTAGGGTTTTTGTTCCCATTGCTTGTCGATCTGTTTTCAAGCCCTTCCTCAGGTAGTTAAGAAAACTCGTCGGAAAGAGGTCTCGGGCACAGCTGGAGGAAAGCTCTTCTCTAAGTATCTCTTCAATATCACTGCTGGCCAACACGTTTCTGGGTGATGCGATTGAAGAACGCGTTGCATATGCTACCTGCGGTCCAAGTGAACTGACGATCTTCCTGTATAGGAATTTATCAGTTCGGAGATGGTCCGGTTGTCTTCTTACCTCGAGAAGAACTTTCCTGGATAACCAAGGGTTTACTATTTCCACGTATGGGAGCTTCAGATCGGACAGAGAGGACAATATAGAGGGTAATCGGAATCCGTGATAGAGTTTATCGCGCCATTGGGCCAAGCTCTCGCCTGGACTACGGAGGAGGTTTTGGGGGAGCTCCTGGTCCGCAAATCCGAACCCCTGGTAGTTTCTTAGATTCGCGAAATCTGTACAGAAAGCGCATCCTATGCTATGGCGCACTGTAAGCGGAGAGGAAACTTCTAACCATCCAAAACCCTCGTCACCTCGGATGACTCCTTGAACCCCTGTTTCGAATAACATTTTCCAAATTGTGAATCCATCCATATACGCGGAAATATGATCGATGCGACCTTCGCCTAGCGAAAGAAACCTGTTAATTATATTATGTGCAGGTTCCTCAGATGAATCCGTATGGTAGAACTGGTGGCAGACTTTGAGAGAATGGGCTAGTTTACTTGCAACGTACGCATCAGTTCTCCTAAGGTGTATAGACGATTTTAAGCCCCATGTGATTGTCTTCAATTCTTCAAGATTTCTGCCAGTTTGCTGAAGCAAAGAGAGAAGGCCTCTGCTGTCGTAACCGCCAGAGAGCGGCAATATCCAGGTCGACAAATCCAGTTTCAACGATTCGATTGTTTCGACCATTGCCTCTCTTAACGTACGCTCTTGCTGATTGTCCGACTTGTCCGATATAGTGAAATCTGAAGTATTTGATTTGCTCGCGATAGACCATTTTTTCTTATCGAGAAGAACAGCAGAGTCAGGCGGGATGCTATTGAGTTTGCTATGCCATGAAAGGCAGGGGCCGAGTGAACCGGTGGATAACATCCATGGAATCACCCTTTCATCGAATTCAAAACTGCCTAGTAACATCGTGATCGCTCTCTGCGAGGTCGAAGATATGAATATCTCTTGGTCCAGGTAGTACCAGATCGTTCTCGAACCTGCTGGATCGGTTAGGATTTCAAGAGATTCTCCTCCGTTACGGAAGAGGGCAAATGAGCCATCAGGGAATGCGCTAGAAGGTTTCCACCAATCGCTATATTCTCCGAAAAGTTTTCCAAGAAGTAAGCTATTACCTTTTTGCAGGATCGAATCAGTTGGGTTCGTTACACCATATGCAATATCTTCGCGAACTAGGATTTTTGACGGATGAGAGATGATGTTGTCCGGAGTCAATCGATGGCAGATCGTTTCCAGTCGATTCGCAATGGAGATAGAATTAGGGTAACGGTAGCAGACGTAAATTACCTTAGACATCCAGATATTCCCAAAAAATTGCCCGGGTTGTTGCTACATCGGTTCACCGCAATTCCTCTAATATTTACAGAGGCTTACGTAGAGATGTATTGGATTTCCTTATGCCTTCCGGATTCATCTGATTCCAATTCTATGATCATAATCTTTAATCTCTCTCAAAACTTTCTTATTTCTAACTGAAACAAATGATGCTTTACGAAAGGAACCCTTTGCTCCCGGTACAGTTCTACAAATTATAAAGCAGGGACGGTTGCCAAATGGAAACCCAGCTTGTTCATAACAGTTGAGTGATCGCCCCTAAAATCACGGCTGTATTCAATATGAAACTATAAAAAATTCGCGATTTATTTCGTAGCCTCGCAATCTTTCAGAAACCTAAATACTGCAGGCAATAACAGATTAGCCTGGATAAATCTTCAGTAAGGTGTCAGCAATTTCCGATGGCGTTTCTGCGACAGCAATGCCGGCATTCTGGAGGGCCTCGACTTTAGCCTGGGCAGTGCCGCTGCCGCCCGAGACGATTGCGCCGGCGTGGCCCATGCGTCGGCCTGGAGGGGCCGTCATTCCAGCGATAAAAGCTGCGACTGGCTTATCTACATTTTCCCCGATGAAGGCAGCGGCATCTTCTTCGGCATTCCCACCGATTTCACCTATCATAATGATTGCTTCGGTATCGGGATCTTCGTTGAAAAGGCGGAGGGCGTCGGTATGGGTGGTGCCAATGATAGGATCACCACCGATGCCTATGCAGGTACTTTGTCCGTGTCCGCGACTGGTAAGTTGCCAGACTGCTTCGTAGGTCAGAGTTCCAGAACGGGAGACCACTCCTATTTTACCGGGGTGGTGGATGTAACCGGGCATGATACCCATCTTACACTCTCCAGGAGTGATGATACCGGGGCAGTTAGGCCCGATTAGGCGAGTACTGCTTCGAGACAACTTTGATTTTATTATCATCATGTCTCGCACTGGTATTCCTTCGGTTATGCAGACCACAAGATCGATGCTTGCATCAATCGCTTCAAGAATGGAGTCGCTTGCGAATGGGGGGGGTACAAAGATCAGCGATGTGTTAGCGCCTTCCTGGAGAACTGCATCATGAACAGAATCGAATATGGGTATGGAATTGTCAAATTTCTGCCCCGCCTTTCCTGGGGTGACACCGGCTACGATTGTTGAGGCATATTCGATACACTGACGGGAGTGGAAGGCCCCGGTCTTCCCAGTGATGCCTTGGACAACCGCGCGCGTTTCTTTGCTGACCAGAATACTCATATTTAGGGCTTAGGATCCAGGGTGATTGCCTGACAATCAAAATCAGAGGGATCTCTAAAAGTTCTAGGTAGGTTCTTCTCTGTCATTTCTTTCCCTGTGCCCTTACTAGTCCGCATCCAATCTCTGTTATGGGCAAAGGGCTTAGACCGCAACTAATTTGACGATCTTGCGTGTGGCCGAACTGAGGCTATCAGCTGGAACGATTTGCAGGCTACTTTTTTCAAGAAGAGCTTTCCCTTGTTTCACGTTGGTTCCCTCGAGTCGGACGACAAGAGGAACAGAAATTTTAACAGACTTAGCTGCGGCGATGATACCTTGCGCAATGACATCACATTTTATGATGCCGCCAAAAATATTGACGAGGATTCCTTTAACACTCTGATCTGAGAGGATGATCCGAAAAGCTTTTTCAACTTGTTTTTCATCAGCGCTCCCCCCGACGTCGAGAAAGTTTGCTGGGCTTCCCCCATAGTATTTTATAATGTCCATCGTAGCCATAGCAAGTCCGGCACCGTTCACCATGCATGCTATATTCCCGTCTAATGCGATATAGTTAAGGGAAAATTTAGAGGCTTCCACCTCTTTGGCATCCTCTTCATTAAGATCCCGCATTTCGAGAATCTCTGGATGCCGGTAAAGAGCGTTGTCATCGAAACTGATTTTGGCATCTAGTGCCTGTAGGCTTCCATTCGCATTAGCGATCAGAGGATTGATTTCCACTAGGGAAGCTTCTTTTTCGAAGAAGAGATTATACAGAGAATGGGTTATTCCGACCATTTGGTGGAAAGAGTCGCCATGGAAGCCAAGTCCTGCAGCTATTTGTCTTGCTTGGAATGCTTGGAGGCCAAGGGCTGGATCAACCATTACACGTATAATTTTCTCGGGGGTTTCCGCAGCTATTTTCTCAATCTCAACCCCACCTTCAGTCGATGCAATAATAACTGGTTGAGCTGTGTTTCGATCGAGAAGGACAGCAATGTAATATTCCTTTTTTATCTCAATGGCTTCGTTGAAGTAAATGGTACCAACGATTTTACCGGATGGACCGGTTTGATGTGTGACAAGCGTATTGCCGAGCATTCGTACGGCAACTTCTGCAGCTTCGTTCTTGGACGACGTAATGTGTACGCCGCCTTCGAATCCATCTTTAAACTTTCCTTTCCCTCGACCGCCAGCGTGAATCTGGGCCTTGACCACTACTGGAACGGTGGGAAATTTGCGCAGAGTCTCTTCAATTTTTTCCTGATGGTGAATTGCAATACCTTTTGGTATCGGTACACCGAAATCTTCGAGGAGGCCTTTAGCCTGATATTCGTGAATATTCATTCAACAGTTTGAAATAAAATTGTATTTATCGGGCCTGGATCACTTTTCTCTGGATTTCAGTGATGCGGCTGATTCCAGTGCCCGCAAGTTCGATCAGTGAATCGAGTTCCTTCTGGGAAAAAGTCGCCTCCTCTCCCGCTCCTTGGAGTTCCACGAATTTCCCGTTCCCTGTCATGACCACGTTAAAGTCAACTGATGCTCTTTTGTCCTCGGCGTAGTTTAGGTCAAGAAGTGCACTTCCTTCAACCAGCCCGACGCTGACTCCCGAAACGGAGTCTAGGAAGGGATCTTCTTTTATATTCCCATCCTCTAACAGTTTCTTAGTCGCCAATTTGGCAGCGACATAAGCTCCGCTTATTGCTGCCGTGCGAGTGCCTCCATCAGCCTGGAGTACATCGCAGTCCAACCAAAGGGTATATCCGGATAGGCTCTTAAGATTTGCTACGGCCCGAATCGACCTTCCGATCAATCGTTGGATCTCAATCGACCGCCCGTCGATTTTACCTCGAGTACTATCACGGGTTTTTCGACTCAAAGTGCTGTAAGGAAGCATTGAGTATTCTGCTGTGATCCAACCTCCTCTAACATTCTGATTCATCATCCATTTTGGGAGAGCCTGTTCCATGGTTGCAGCACAGATCAGTTGCGTTTTTCCAAAAGAGATGAGGACGGAAGCAGTTGCATTGGGAGCGATCCCAGGAGCAATCGTAACCTGTCGCAATTGATCGTATCGTCGCTGATCGGACCTGGAATAAGTGATGGCGGTCATGGGATGTGATTACGAATTGCGGTTGGTGCAGTGTTCGGGTTGATGGAAGGGAGCTATTATCTTAAGTTTAAAAGCGATCTCCGTCCAATTCCTAAAGAAGTACTTTCCCAAGCTCTCTATAGGGTAATCAGGAAGACATAGCATCGCAATTTTGTGGAGGAGTTTCTATTTTATAATTGTTGGGCTTTGAAATTGACTATGACAAGATTTACGATCGAGTTAACGTCTAAGAAACGACAATTTTAGTAGATAATTCCGCAGGGGGATCGATCCACTTTTGCTCCTTTTTAATGAGATTAATAAGTCTTTCTACGGCGTCTTCTGCAGGGATGTGGTATTCGACACATTTCTTACCCACGTAAAGGTTGATTTTGCCTGGGGCGCCTCCGACGTAACCGAAGTCCGCATCCGCCATTTCTCCTGGACCGTTTACAATGCAACCCATGACTGCGATCGTAACTCCCTTGAGATGGTCCGTCATTGACCTCACTTTTTGAGTTGTCGATTGAAGATCGAACAGCGTGCGACCGCAGCTAGGACAAGCAACGTATTCCGTTTTTGAGATTCTCGCCCGGGCTCCCTGAAGGATATTATAAGCTAATGAGGTTGCCCTGGGCAGATCGGGTTCAAGTTCAACACTAATAATATCTCCGATGCCGTCACAGAGAAGAGCGCCGGTTAGGATAGCCGCCTCGAGCAGCCGATCGCCAAAATAGCCTCGACAGTCGATACTGTTTTCTTGGGTGTTGCGAATCCATATGGGAGCTTCGATTCCAAGTTTAAGGAGATGACTAGCCAAAGCGCGATAGTTGCCAATCGGATGCGTGTTTGGACTTGGAATGGAAACGGTGAAGATAAAATTCGAGGTACCTGATTTGGCAAAAAACGGAGCGAAAGCAGGCAAATCATCAGGCTCAATGTCCAGTGCGAGGCGCAGGTTATTCTGTTCGCAGAAATCTGCGTAATCGGCAAACCGTTTTTTCTCGATGGAAGAAAACCTCGAGCTAATTATGAAGCCATCACATTTGGGCCAATCTACTGCGTTAAGTTCCACTCCGGAAATTTGACTGTCGATGGAGAGAACCAGAAATGGAACCTTTTTATTAAGGGATTCCGATAAATCCAAAACATCTGCCAGATCTTCGGCAGAGGCAATATCTACAAGTAAACCTTCAATCCTCGCTTCCTTTAGTTCCGTGTGGGTACGTTCTACGTCTTCCAGGATTTCCCTAAACCTCGAAGGCGGTTTTCTTGCTGCTACAATCACGCTAGGAGGTTTATTGGCTCCTACGGAGATTCCCGAGTTGAGCTCGATTGCCCTAGCCTTTCTCCGGGTATAAGAAAACGGATCCACTGGATCTTCGGTCTGTCCTGATAAGGTTGTTTTGCGGTTCGATTCCCAAAGTCTCCAAGCTTTTTCAGCGAGATCTTTAGCGACTGGTATCTCGTTCACAGGATCTTCGGTAAGCGAGACCCTAATAGTGTCGCCTAGCCCATCAAAAAGCAGGCCTCCGATTCCGATCGCACTCTTAATGCGAGCATCATCCCCATCTCCGGCTTCTGTAACCCCTAGATGGAGAGGATAATTCATGCCCTCGGCTGACATTTTAGATACTACCAATCGATAGGCTTCAATCATCACCTTTGGATTGCTGGACTTCATCGACAAGATGATATTTTTGAAGCTGTGAGACTCAGCTATACGAATAAATTCAAGGGCTGACTCGACCATTCCTAGAGGTGTATCGCCGTACCGATTCATGATCCGATCGGAAAGTGAACCGTGATTAGTTCCTATTCGCATCGATCGGCCCAGGTCCCTACATTTTAAGACAATCGGCGAGAAGTCTTCGTAGAGACGTCCTAGTTCATTATCGTATTGTTTATCTGAGTACTCTCGAAGGACAAATTTCTTCTGGTCCGAGTAGTTTCCGGGATTAATTCGTACCTTTTCGACGTGTTCCGCGGCTTCCATGGCGGCGGATGGAATAAAATGGATGTCGGCAACAAGGGGAACATTCACCCTAGCGAGATGCAGCTGACGTCGAATTTCCTTCAAGGATTTAGCAGCTGTGATGTTCTGTGCTGTAATTCGCACGATCTCACAGCCAGCTTCAACTAAAGCGATAGTCTGCTTCACAGTAGCGAAAACATCCTGGGTCGGGGTTGTCGTCATCGACTGGATTCGTATGGGATTATCGCCCCCTATGGAGACGTCTCCGACTGAGACTTCCCTAGAAGTCCTACGCCGGGCGATATACCGTGATGCACAATAAGGGGATAAAACTTCTTTCCTACTGGTCATCGAATGGGCTGGAACTTGAGAATACGGGTTTAATGTGGAGTGAATTCTGTAACTCAAACTGGCGTTCTGCCTTATTATCTCCCTGCCATCTCCTGATGTCGAAGAAACTGACATAGATAATAAGAGAAAAGAGCAGGAGCATGAAAATCCCTTGAGTTCTGACAATGACACCTGGAGGGAGTGGTTTACCCCGGATTTTAGCCAGGGTGGCAAAGGCGATATGCCCCCCGTCCAGGACGGGGATAGGGAGGAGATTAAGGATGGCAAGATTGATGTTTAGAAGGCAGACAAACCAGAGGACGAGCCGGATATCTATCTTCGAAAGCTGATCGATAGCCCTAATAATACCCGGAGGCCCACTCAGATTGCGGAATCCAATATCTGACTTCGTGCTGACAAGACTGCCTAGGACTTGGAAAGTTGTTTGGATGATCTCAGTAAACTGTTCAATGGGATTGAGATATATGGTCATCTGCCGGCCACCTAGTTGGGCGCCAATCATGGGTCTTTTCTGAGGAGAAATTAGCGATGCAGATGCGGTGCCAAGGATCGCAAAATGTTTGGTTTCACTTTCCCTTTCAATTATCAGGCTCAAGGTCCCCTCAGGGCTCTCGTTGACTAACTCGACCCAGGATTCAAGAGAAGTGTAAGAACTCCTACTCACGGATTGAATTCGATCGCCGCTGAATATGCCGGAGAAGACAAGACCGGTTGGGTCATCAAGGTGGTGAACCGTAAGGACGGAGGGAGACGAAGGATTAGCAGGATCTGCTGGCCTTTCATCCGATCGGTAAATTGGCTGTAGGGTGAGGGTGGCTTCACGCTTTATATCTTTAACAGTCAGTTTTCCTAGTGGCTTGGTGAAGGCGACGGCCTCTGGTTCAATCGCAGTATCGAATATATCTCCATTTCGGTCGATTGTGAGGACAACACTGCGATCGCCTGTTTCGATCAGATATTCGATAAAACTTCTAAGCGAAAACATTTTGATGCCGTCAATGGCTAACACCTGGTCATCGATCTTGAGACCTGAGCGGGAAGCCGGTGAATCATCTTCGATTCGTTTTACGATCAAGGAATGGGCTGGACGAATATCTATTAGTCGGAGGCGTTCACCAGAGGCAGGATTGATTTCTACCAACTGTGGGAACACATCAAGTTTAAAAATTTTTCCATCTCTTTCTATTGTAAAGACTGCCTTAGGACTTCCCGTATCGTCGCGTCCTGAGCCGGTGATTAGCGTATGGATTAACTCAGAGAAATTCGAAACCTCTTGGTCATCGATAGCAAGGACCCTATCGCCTGGCCTTAAACCAGCGGCAAAAGCCGGGCCTTCAACCTCGGTGTTTTCATCTAGAGTCAGCGTTTTGCCAACATGGCCAATTACTGTAGTCTGTGCTTCTTCACTGGATGGTTGACCGACTCCCCAGAGGATGGAAGAGATGACGAAGGCAAAGATAATGTTGAATACGGCACCCATAACTGAGACGATCAGTTTGTCTGTAAAGGAAATCGGCGGAAGTTCCTCCGCCGATTGGGCGTGTCTCCCTTCAACTGCTCCGAGTTCAGCTAATTGGGGAAGGGCTACGTAGCCGCCAATTGGGAGGAGAGATATACAATACTCGATTCCACCGCGGTTCCAGGATATTACTTTGGGACCGAAACCGATAGAGAATCTTTCAATTTTGAGCCCTCGTCTTTTCGCCGCAAGGAAATGACCAAGCTCGTGGACAAATATAGATCCACCGAAGAGCAGGATTATGAGAAAAAGTGACCATGTGTTCGCAAATAGTGGCTGTATCACTGCGGGATTCATTTGGACGGAAGTTTCAGATTAGTCCGAGGAAAAACTTAGCACCAGTTCTCTTCCCAGGGATCGCGCGGCAGAATCAGCGGCGATCACATCATCGAGATTAGCAGGATCCAGGTTTCTTGTCTTTTGTAGCGACTCTTCGATGATCTCAGCAATCTCGAGATATTTAATGGAGCCGCGCAAAAAAGCAGATACAGCAACTTCGTTTACAGCATTGAACACAGTCGGAGCTATGCCTTCAGCTTCCATCGCTTCACGCGCTAAACGTAGACAAGGAAATCTGCCGTAATCTGGGGGATGAAATTCGAGCCCCCAAGTTTGGGAAAAGTCGAGAGATTCATCAACTCCCGGCGCCCTATGGGGGTAAAGTAAAGCATTTTGAATTGCAAATGTCATGGAGGGGGGGGAAAGCTGTGCAATAATGGAACCATCGACAAATTCTACTAATGAATGGACGATACTTTGGGGGTGAATGACAACCTCAATTCTCTTTGCCGCATCGCCGAAGAGCCATTTTGCCTCTATAAGTTCCAACCCTTTGTTAGCCATGGTCGAAGAGTCGACAGTGATTTTAGTACCCATTGACCAATTTGGGTGCTTTGTTGCGTCTGCCGGCCGAATTGACTTCATTTGATCGCGGGTAAAGTTGCGGAAAGGACCACCGGAGGCGGTAAGGATTATCCTGGCTACTTCACTGGACTTTCTCCCATCAAGGCACTGAAAGATGGCATTGTGTTCGCTGTCAATTGGAAGAATTTGGGTATTGAATTTCTGGGTTGCTGCGGTGACGAATTTACCCGCCATCACCATCACCTCCTTGCTTGCCAGAGCGATTTCTTTCCCAGCAGAGATCGCGGCGAGGCTCGGTTCTAGACCCATAGTCCCGACTATAGCTACGACTACCGTATCGACATCAGGATGAGTTGCGACTTCGTTCAAGCCTTCTATGCCGCTTCCCAGTGCGACTGAGTTCCCGAATAGTTTTTCTCTTTTAGCTTGGCGGCAAGCAAGGGGATCAAAAATCGCGGCGACTGAGACGTTGAATTCTTTGGCAATTTCAGCGAGACGCAAAGATCGAGAATTGCCTGCTATGCCCACTAGGCGAAGACGGTCTGGATTTGCGCGAACAACTCGAAGTGTACTAGCTCCGATTGATCCAGTTGCACCGAGTAGGGCGATGTTCTTAGGGCGCATGATAATGAGTAACTAAAGTATCTTATACATTAATTGCAGAAGAAGAGAATAGGTACCACATTGTAGAGAGCGGGAAAACGCAACCGATTACTGGACCTCATCGAATCGTAACGGCCAGAGCAATCTTTTGATTCCCTGATCTAGGTTTTAGTAAGACACTCCATATCGAGATAAGATAAAGTTGAAACTTAAAGTTCCTTATTTCATGAGGTCTTATCTGAATGCTCAAAGCAAATAAGGATCGATTCTTAGCTGATCAAAAAGACTCGAATCAGAACATAGCCGCAGGGAGCACTGATAAGTAGGCTGTCAGCGAGATCGAGGGCACCGCCGATTCCAGGAATAATGGTCCCTGAATCTTTCTGGTGCGCCAAGCGTTTCAGGTACGATTGAACGAGATCTGACACAATCGCAGTTGCCGAGATTGGGAAAGCAAGTAGAACAGCAGATGCGGGCGAGAATAATTGAGGCAGGTGGTTCTTGAATGCGAGAACGTATGTGGCCCCAGCAAGCCCGGATACGACAACCCCCCCGATCGCGCCTTCCCAAGTCTTATTCGGGCTCGTCTTGGGCGCTATCTTCCTACTGCCAATAGCTTTACCGACGAGTAGACCTCCGACATCGGTAAATTTGGCAGTCAGAATAAGCCAGACAGCAAGAAGTAAACCTTCTTTTCTGTCAGTCGGTAGATTAAGGGTAAGAACGATAAAGCTTAGAGCGAAAGGAATGCAGAGAATTCCGAAGAGTGTTACGGCTACTCTTCTAGTAATTGACGAGCTGCTAAATTCGGCTAGCGCAGTGGAGGCCAGGCAGATGAGAGAAAGAATGATGAAATCTTGGAAGGTTCCGAAATAAGAAACGAGAATAAGAACCGTTCCAAGAGCTGCTCCTGGCTGGACGTATCCAGGCCTTCCGGACTTTTCGAGCAGGGTGTAGAATTCAGACTGTGCTAGGATAGAAAGAGAAACTACCAGAAGAAGTCCGGCAATGGGACCAAACAGGACAAGAACTACTATAATTGTGCTCCAAAGGACCAGGGTACTGAGAACTCTAGGTGTCACTTGTTAAGAAGAAGCTCGGGAAGAGAACTTTTCACCTGATCACCCGTCATTCCGAAACGGCGCTCTTTTTTCTTGTAGCTCTTAATGGCTTCCTCGAAGTCCTTAGGACTGAAGTCGGGCCAGAGTTTTTTGGAAAAAATCCATTCCGCATATGCTCCTTGGAGAAGAAGGAAATTACTCAGACGCGTCTCCCCAGAGGTTCTGATGATCAGGTCTGGATCTGGTATGTCCCAAGTATAAAGATAGCTAGAAAATCGTTTCCAATTAAGGTCTTTGGGTTGCTCTCTTCCTTCCCTGGCTGCATCGATATAAGCTTTCACTGCATCAATAATCTCCGAGCGTGAGCCATAGTTTACGGCGAGGACAAATGTCCCCTTAGAGAAGTCTGATGTCTCTTGTACGGTGTCGCGGAGATTTTTCTGAATATTGGCGGGGAAATCTTCAATTCGTCCAATCACCTTCAGACGTATTTGATGTTGGCGTAACTCTTGGACATGTCTTTTAAGGAAGTTTTCCAGCAAATTCAGGAGAAGCCCCACCTCTTTTTGTGGCCGAGCCCAATTCTCGGCTGAAAAGGCAAAAGCTGTTAGGTAGTGGATTCCGAGGGATTGAGCGCATCGCAGTATACGACGGAGATTTTCAACACCATTTCGGTGTCCTTCATTGCGGGGCAAACCCCTTTTTTGGGCCCACCTCCCATTCCCATCCATGATGATTCCCACGTGATTGGGTTTGTTCTCCATGACCGATTCGACCCCCTTCTTCAAAAATAAGTTTTCCTGGAGAGAGTAAAGGACTTTTCGTAAAAAGAGCAAAAGGAAAGCGTTGGATCTTATTTAGGTTGGGCAATGTGGTGCTGTACTCTAAGAGGAATAGTGAGGAGAGGGGGGGCCGATTGAGTTGAGAGTATGTACAATGCGAAAGGGTTCAAACCGAGAACGATTGTAATTTGCCTAATAGTTCGTCAACATACTACTTACCCTTGAAGCGATATAGAGTTTAAGAAAAAACTGGATGCTTTTGAAGTTCGGGATGGTAGCCAATATCTTCAGATTCATAAGAGGGTTCAAGGGATGGGGATATTTCAGCCTAAAAGGTTTTTTGGATGTGGCAATTGTAGTCTTCATGATCCAGACTTAAGCAGTCAGGTTTCGAATCACTAGGCTTGCCGAAGTTGGGTTATCGTCGATATTGTTTCAGTAAAAGGAAGGGATGAGAGAATTAGGGCAAAGCAAAATACTAAATGTTGGAATTGATGTGGAATCAGTTCGGAAGGATTTTCCGATCTTGGATACCAACATTGATGGGAAGCCCCTAGTCTACTTAGACAACGCCGGCACGGCGCAAAAGCCGAAGGCGGTAATTCAGCGGGAAACCGAATTCTATACACACCAGAATGCGAATATTCATCGGGGAATTCATCGTCTCAGTGAAATTGCTTCGGATGAATATGAGCGAGCCCGGAGAAGGATCGCTAGATTTTTTAATGCGGCTCGGGCAGAGGAGATCGTCTTCGTCCGAGGGACTACGGAGGGTGTCAATCTCGTAGCGAATTCCTTTGGGCGAAAGTATATTAAGGAAGGGGATCATGTAGTTGTTTCAATTCTTGAGCACCATTCGAATTTTATCCCTTGGCAGCTGATGGCAGAGGAACGAGGGGCGGTTTTTCAAGTAATCCCTATGGACGATAAAGGGGTTCTCGATCTTGAAGCATACGAGGCGATGCTTAGTGAACGTACAAAGATTGTAGCCTTGACTCATATCTCGAATGCGATCGGAACGGTAAATCCGGTCAAGGAGATGATTCAATTAGCGCACGCGAGAGGGATCCCAGTTTTGATCGATGGGGCGCAGTCAACGCCTCATATGAAGGTGGATGTTACCGATCTAGACTGCGATTTTTTCGTATTCTCCGGACACAAAGTCTTTGGCCCAACGGGGATCGGAGTTCTTTATGGGAAAGAAAGGTGGCTCGACGAGATGCCGCCTTATCAAGTAGGGGGCGGAACGATTCGAACGGTGACTGTCGAGAAAACGGAGTTTCTCGATCCACCCGCAAAATTCGAAGGTGGTACTCCAAACATTGGGGGGGCCATCGGATTAGCAACCGCATTCGACTACATTGAGGAACTGGGTATGGGGAGGATTATGAATTACGAAAATGAGCTGTATTGCTATGCAAGGGAGAAGCTAGGAGCGCTACCGGATCTAGTTCTGTGGGGTGATGGTTCCGAAATTGCGGCAGTCCTTTCATTTGGAATCGAAGGCGTCCACTCTCACGATATCAGTACTTTCTTGGATAGCGAAGGTGTTGCCATTCGTGCTGGACATCATTGCGCGAAGCCTCTCATGGGCCGTTTGGGAATACCTGGAACGGCGCGTGCCTCTTTTTGTTTCTACAATACCAAGGAGGAGATTGACCATCTTGTTGATGGCATCCTCAAAATATCTAAATTTTTCAGCTGATGGACGAACTATTCGAACTTTACCAAGAGATTATTCTCGATCATAATAAAAGACCGAGGAATTTCCGTCCTATGGTGGAACACACGCATTCAGCAGATGGACAAAACCCTGTTTGTGGGGATGAGATCACTGTTTATGTGAGGATGAGTGGTGATGCGATCGAAGACATCTCTTTTCAGGGCGAGGGGTGTGCCATCTCAAAAGCTTCCGCCTCGCTTATGACAAGGCAAGTTAAAGGCATGTCTATCGAAGAGGCAACCGAAGAGTTTAGACGGGTTCAGGGGATGCTAACAGGATCTGAAGGCGTAGCTTTCAGCCTCGAAGAAGCAGGAGATATTGCTTCGCTTTCAGGGGTGCGCCGGTTCCCTGCACGAGTGAAGTGCGCAACTTTGGCATGGCACGCACTGAAGGCAGCGTTGGAGGGCACTGAAGCCATCTCGACCGAGTGACCCCGAGCTGTTTCTAGCAACTATGGTGATATTGTCTAGTGGGATCTGAGTAAGACTTCCCTTAATGTCTTCCAACCTTGGTCTAATAAAAATTCAACGGCTGCTAGGGTATAGATGATTCCCAAATCCCTATTTCCAGGATTGGTTTGGTTCTCCTTACGCGATTCCAATGGGAACCCTTTTACTGTATATAGCTGATTTAGGGTCGTCGGACGACCTTCTCAACACTTCAGTATTTAAAGACAAAGAACACTGGACTCAAGAGAAGCGAATCAAATATCACTCAGTTCGTTTTAATTTGTGTGAGGTTCGGAGAGGATGTCTAGCAATTGTATCCTAGTGCTTCTTGTGCGAACTCAACTGATCCGATTCGGGTGACAGGACCAGTCATTTGGACATCAAATTGGTTAGAAAAATCCAGTTCGAGTTGGCCGCCTGGCATGTGAACAATCAACCTATGGTCGACCGCGCCCATTTTAATGGCTACTGCTGCGGCGGCACAACTACTGCTCCCCGATGCGAGGGTATAACCGGCGCCTCTTTCCCAAATTTCAATGCGAATATTCTGTCGGTCCAGGATTTGGAGGAGTTGGACGTTGGTGCGATTAGGGAAAAGGGAATGATTTTCGAGTAATGGGCCAATTAGTTTAGCTTTTGTGGAAGAAATTTCATCGAGAGGCAGGACGCAATGAGGATTTCCAATGGATGCAGCGTAGAATCTATACGTTTCATTATTTAGTTCGATTATCTCGTCGAGGACTTCACGAGGCGGGCCGCTGACGGGAATTTTGTCACTTAGGAATGTAACTTTTCCCATATCTACCGTGATCGTACTCCCGCGCTCCTTCACAACACACTTTACGCAACCGCCCGAGGTCATCACATTAAACGGCTGAACCGAGACTTTCCCCTTGTCCCAAAGATGGCGAGCGAATATCCTCAGCCCGTTACCACTCTTTTCTGCCTCGCTCCCATCGGGATTGAAAATTTGCAGTCCGAATTCAGCTTCTTCAGATTGGAGGGGTCCGAAAAGGATTCCGTCAGAACCAATTCCGAAGTTGCGATGACAAATCCGCTCAATTGTTACCTTAGAGGGGGGGTGTTTCTGAAGGGTAGCGTCCAGGACTAGGTAATCGTTCCCCAGGGCGTGGTACTTTTCAAATTTCATAATGTGAAATCGATCTGCCGTTTAAACCGATCTACTTTCTTTACGTACAGATTTACAGATTGGCCGATTCGATAAGATTTTCCGCTTTTACGTCCGACGAGAGCCGACTCTTTTTCGCTTAGGAAATAAAAATCTTGAGGTAGATCTGAAGCCTGAACGAATCCATAAGCCATCGAATCCTTAAGTTCCACGAAGAATCCATGATTTCTCACATCGGTGATCAGAGCTTCGTAGGATTGATCACCCCGGGTTTTCATTCCAAGTTCGAAATATTCAAGTAGTTTTACCTTAACGGATTCTCTCTCTGCTTCCTTGCTATTTTGTTGGGTCGACGTGAGATGGCTTGAGATAGAGGAAAGGACTGAGGTCTGGTAATGCTTTATTTTTCGAACAGCTGCAGTGTCAGCGTTTTCAGAATAGAGATATCGGTCTAAAACTCGATGCGTGATTAGATCGGAGTAACGCCGAATAGGGGAGGTGAAATGGGTATAATAGGTTTTGTTTAAGCCATAGTGACCGTCCCGGCGATTACGATACGATGCAGGCTTCATGCTGCGCAGAACCTCGATACGGAGAAGGGAATTGAGGGGGTGTGTTTTGATTAGTCGGAGTAGTTTCACCATTTCCTTGCGATGGGTAAGGTCTCCAACCCTAATCGCGAAGTCCAAAAGATATTCACGAAGTTCCCCGAGCCGGTCCCTTTCCGGCTGGTCGTGGACTCGGTAAATAAGCGGGATCTTAGAAACTCCAATTTGTTTAGCTATGCTTTCGTTCGCTGCTAGCATGAACTCCTCTATGAGCTGATGGCTCTCATCATTTTGGATTTTCTCAATCCGTTCGGTAAAGCCTTTCTTGTCGACTATTAGTTTCACTTCAGTGGAATCGAGTTCAAGACTTCCCTTGTTGGTTCGCTGTCTGCGCAAGCATCCTGCTATTGCCCAAAGTGATTGGAGGTTTTTTTGGAGGCTGTTTATTTCATCTTTAGTCAAGACTGATAACGGGCGACCCGGCGAACCGGTTTGATGTGGGGGAGGGGTCGGAATCCGCATTAGCTGATCGTGGTCGACATTTTTCAGAAGCGCAAGGGTCTGTTTGTAAGTAAGACGCTTGCGACTTCGAATCACAGTGTTAGCGAAGGAAGAGGCTTTAAATTGCCCTTTTGAAGAAAAAGTGAGGAAGACGGTTTTTGTCAGACGATCTTCCCCCTCTACTAAACTGCAAATCCCGTTGGAGAGAGACTGAGGGAGCATTGGAATCACAGAACCTACAAGATAGGTGGAGTTTCCCCGTTTTTGTGCCTCTCTATCAAGTGCAGAACCGGGTCTTACATAGGCGCTCACATCCGCGATGTGGACACCAACCATAATATCGCCTGAACCTAATGTCTGAATCGAAAGCGCGTCATCAAAATCCTTAGCATCATCAGGATCGACGGTAAAAGTGTAAAGTTCACGGAGATCGAGACGGTTCTTAAGGTCTCTCTTTCGGATGGCTAATGGGATTTTCTCACACTCAGAGATAACGGGATCAGGGAATTCAGGCGCCAAATGATAGTTATTCAGCAGGGCTTCAAATTCTGCTGAAGGGCTGTGGGTTTTGCCGAGAACGCGAACTATCTCACCTTCTGGAGAAAGGTGACGATCTTTCCACTCCTTGAGTTCGACGATGACTTTATGATTAACTTTTGGTTTAGGGGACAGGGCGGATCCCTTGGGGTTAGGTACGAGGAGATCAAAATTAAGTCTGGGATCATCAGGAATTACGTAGAAATAGTGATGGCTTCGTTTTAGAGTACCGGAGACAGTTTTTCTGCCCCTTTCAATAATCCGAATGACTCTGGCTTGGTCCGGTTCTGGGACCGTAACCCCTTTGTCCTTTCGTCTTACTTGGTAGCTAAACGATCTTTTTGTTCGACTATCGATTTGGGCGAATACCCTATCCTTATGCATTGCAACGCCAGTGTCTCTTGCCCGCACACTGAAGACTTTCGTTCTCGAGTTCTCCGATTCTGAATCAGGAATAATCGTTGCAGATCCATTTTGTCTGAAATTAATGATCCCGGAAATCAGATTGGCGTCCTTTGGCAGACAGTAACGTCTTTCCCCAATTCGGGCAATTTGGCCAGAGGCCACAAGCCGGTTTAAACTTCTCTGCAAAGTGCGAAACTGGTGTTTCCCCGAACCTATATTTTCCCCAATTTCTCGGGCATTCATAGGGACATAGTTTCGGTCACCTAGGAGATTAAAAATGACGTTTTCGTTAAACATGATCTATGAAATTTGTAATCCTCGTGACCCACTGCTTGGGTCGGCTAGTCGGTATCCGAGATCGGAAAATTGAATTCACTTATTTTCGGGGAGAGTTTCTACGAGGTTTCGCAGGTAGCTGACGACGCTGGGAATTGCTTCTACCAGATCGTCACGGCAGTTTTCGTAGGCGTTCAAACTTTTGCCGTACGGATCTGCAATTTCCATTTGTCTTACAGAGGGTAATTTCTCCCGAAATAGGATGATTGGAATATCGAGTTCTCCGAAAATCTGATTGAGGAGATATCGGTGCATTTCCGTCATACAAAGTAAAACAATCGATGCGTCGACCAACTCTCTAGTTATTTTCCGGCTCCTATGATTACCCAAATCCAGACCAACCTTCTGAAGAGCTTGAATAGAGTTCACTGATGCTGCATTGCCATCACCGGCCGAAATCCCTGTAGATATGACTTGGAGGGATGATAAGGGGCTCTTTTCTTTTGCCAAGGCGTGACCAAGAAGTTTTTCAGCCATTGGGCTACGACACACATTGCCCGTGCATACGCAGCTGACGAAGTTGGCTAGAATTGGCATTCTCTGGTGTTTCTGAATCGAATCTTAGTCGATCTGGTTTTGACCCCCGTCTCTAATATCGACGGCATTGTCGCTGCCTACTATCATTTAAAGATGATTAATAGTTTGTGATGCGAGAGTTAAAGTTCTACAATCGAAAGTCCAGGAATCTGGCACTCCCAATCGAACTTGTAAAGTAACAATAATGCTGATCGCTTGCTGTGGGGTCGGGTCAGGAAAGTGTATCATTACTGGCGAAAGCAGTAGACATTCGGGGCCATTTAAATTTCGCTATTAGAGCAATTGGATTTTCATCGATGCTTTTTATTCTTTGGATGTTAATAGTCAGATAAGTCCTTCAATTAATTGAAAAAATCAGTTGCAGTATGAAATATTGACTCGTTCGACACGATGTCACATTGAATTTTCAAATGTTGAAATTTTGGTCTGTGAGACCCAAAAATTCCTAGTATGAGATTCTATTTCATTGGGATCTGTGGTGTTGCAATGGGCAATGCCGCGGTTTTGTTGAGTCGACTGGGACATACGGTTTCTGGGGTTGACGCTGGAACCTATCCGCCAATGTCGGAATTGCTGAGGGAAGCTGGGATAAAGACTTTCGAAGGTTACGAAGAAGGAAGATTGAAAGAAGAAAATCCCGATTGGGTGGTGATTGGAAACACAATATCGCGAGGAAATTCTGAAGTTGAGTGGCTCCTTGAATCTAGAAGATTTCCTATTTTGTCCTTGCCGGAACTGCTCCAAAAGTTCGTTCTCCGAGCGCGTTTCAATATTGTGGTTGCGGGAACGCATGGTAAAACGACAACAACTGCCCTGACTACGTTTATTCTACGAGAAAACGGAACGAGGGCTGGCTACTTTGTAGGCGGAGTCCCATACGATCTTCCATTTGGAGCTGATTTCGGCGAAGGGAATGCACCTTTTGTAATTGAGGGTGATGAGTACGATTCAGCTTTCTTCGATAAAAGAAGTAAGTTTGTTCACTACGAGCCTAGTATCGTGGTAATTAACAACTTGGAGTTCGATCACTGTGACATATTTGGGAACTTGAGTGATGTGCAGAAAAGTTTTTCCCACCTTTTACGTTTGGTCCCACGTTCCGGCTATGTACTCCTTAATGGCGACGATCCGAATGTTCAGGCTCTTTTGCCTATTGACTGGACCCGAATTTTGACCGTTGGGGTGGGGAAAGAATGTGATCTGAGGATAACTAATTTTGAGGAAAAGGGTAGGAAATCAGAATTCAGGCTAAGTTGGAGAGGAAAAGAATGGCAATCGCTGAGCATGTCCCAAGGCGGTCTCTTTAATGCGCGGAATACTGCTATGGCCGCGCTTGCGGCAGGACTTGCACTCTATCCAAATGATCCGATGCGTATCAGCCTGAGTTCGGTTGCGTACTTTTCCGGAGTAAAACGACGCCAAGAGGTTCTTTTTACGGATGAGACAGTAACCGTTATCGAAGATTTCGGTCATCATCCGACAGCCATTGGTCAGACCCTTGATTATCTAAAATCGAGATATCAGGATAAGCATCTTGTTGCATGCTTCGAACCTCGAAGCAATACATCTAAAAGAAACATCTTTCAGGACGAGTTTGCTGATGCTTTTTCTAATGCAGATCGGGTTTTGATCGGCCCTTTGCACCGTGCATCTCTAATTCCCGAGAGAGAGCGTCTAGACACTCTACATCTTGCGAAAATTTTGGAGAAAAGAGGTGTCTCTGCAGTCGCATTTGAGGGAAACCCAGCTTTGCTGGAGACACTGTTGGCATATTTGCAATCCGAGGTGAAACAGAGCTATGTAGTATGTTTTTTCACAAACGGATCTTTTGATGGAATCGTTAAGGAGTTGGTTTCGAGACTTACATCAGGAGACTCGCTATTTCTTAGACGTCCAGGCTAGGTATCGCCGTAAGTCTGGTCTCTTTAGAAGTGCCAGCAAAGACCATTTTTCGGTTAATCCAAAAAATTCCCTAGGTGTGAATCATGGGGTTAAGGACAATACTAAGCGCTCTTAAGATTGTACTCAGCCTTGTAAATTTATTATATTCATACTTCCTTTTAATACTGCTAATCTCTATTGGAATAAAGAGGCCCGATTTAAAGTCTCCTTTGCGGGTAGTGTCGTCTCGATTACTGAGAGGGTAGGTGTTTAAAGGATTCTGAGATAGTTCATGTCGTTTTGCTTCAAGGCTCAAGTATGGGGTATCTTAATACCAGTAATTCATTCTCTACACTTTGGTAAATACCGGAGAGTTCTAATATGCATATTTTTGAAGAAGCAATTGAGAGGTTTTTGGTCTATCTAGATTTAGAAAAAGGAGCATCTCTTAATACAATCGAATCTTATGGGTCTGATCTAAGACAGTGCGTACACTACCTGCAGAAGCAGGGATGTTATAGTTGGGCATCGATCGAGACAGAAACACTTGCCTCTTGGATAGGATGGATGACTTCCCAGGGATATGCAGTTTCAAGCGTTGCAAGAAAGCTAACATCGGTCAGGATGCTCGCTCGGTACCTGGTTAGAGAAGGAGAGCTAAAGAATGACTTCACGGAGCTAGCAGAGGGGCCGCGTGGGCATCGGAGACTTCCTGCCATCTTGACGACCGAAGAAGTTAAAAGACTCCTAGAAGCGCCTTCCCAGCGAACCGCACAGGGAGTTCGTGACCGTGCCATTATGGAGCTTTGTTACAGTAGTGGGCTTCGGGTATCCGAGGCTTCATCTCTTTACCTGCAGGATTTTGATGGGGAGAGTGGGATGCTTAGAGTCGTTTCGGGGAAGGGAGGGAAAGAGCGAGTTTTACCGGTTGGACGTAAGGCGATTGATGCGATCGATGCTTATTTGATTTCTGGAAGACCAAAATTAGTAAAGGCCAATACTGGGAGTGCACTTTTCCTTAGTACGAGAGGACGGCCCATTTCCCGGAAAACCATTTGGCATTCAATTAGAGTTTATGCTACTAAGGCAGGTATCGAAAAACCAGTTAAGCCTCATGTCCTGAGGCATTCCTTCGCTTCTCACCTCCTTAGTGGGGGCGCAGACCTGCGTTCTATTCAAGAAATGTTAGGACATGTGGATGTTTCCACGACACAAATCTATACGGCGGTGGAGAAGCAGAGGTTGATCAAGCAACATGATCAATTCCATCCGCGAAATCAAAAATTACCAGGATAAGTTTTGATCAACCGGGTTAAATTTACTTTTTCTTCAGTCTTCTAGATTAAGAGTTTTGCATGTTGGTTTCCTGTTGTCATTTACCTAAATTATCTACCTTTTAGGTTAGTCAGGGAAACGGTACATTCTTCCAACTGATAGAAAACGAATGGAGGTAATATTTCTTGGAACGGGAACTTCCCAAGGGGTTCCAATGATAGCCCATGACAGTCCCGGTCTCGATTTAGAGAACCCGAAGAACTGGCGTACCCGGCCAAGCATTCATGTAATCATGGATGGTTTTCATATTCAGGTGGATGCTGGCCAGGAATTTCGGGTTCAGTGTTTAGCCAATGACATTAGGCAGGTCGATACGTTCATTTTGACCCATGGACATGCTGATCATATCTCGGGAATGGACGATTTGCGACGCTTCTGTACAATCCGAGGGAGCACCGCTCTTCCGGTCTATAGTACAGCGGTTGGTCTTCAGCGAGTTCGTGACGTATTTCCTTATGCTGACCGAGAAATCCCTGAACAAAGATATTATCCCGCTTTTCAACTCATGGAGATGCCCAGTCGGCTGGAGTTAGAGGGCGGTTCAGTTGAGTCGACGCTTCTTCCCCATGGGAAAATGCAGGTGCTGGGACTGATTTTTACTGAGAATTCTACGGGGAAGAAGGCCGTTTACTACACAGACTGTAAGGAAGTTGATGTAAAGCAGCGGAAACTGGCTCGAGGAGCCGATTTAGTTGTTCTTGACGCTCTCCAGCCGAAAAAGCACCGGACCCATATGTCGATTGGAGAAGCGGTTGAAACTGCTCTCGATATAGGTGCACCACAAACCTATCTTACTCACATGGCCTTTATGGTAGACCATGACACCTTCGACCGCACTTTGCCCAATGGAATATCCCTAGCTTATGACAGGCTAAGGGTAGAATTGTAGAGGGAAGTCCTCTTTCTGTGTTGGGTGAAAGCTAACGGTCATGAAATAGATGGCGATTCCCATTTTGCAAGGAAGGGAAATCGAGAAGCTCACCCTAGGATGCATCACTGGCGGCGGCGGGAGGTGGATTGGGAAAGCTGCTAGTCTTTTCTTCTATCCCTGGTTCCTCGAATACTCCTATAGCACGGTATTTTTGGTAGCGCCGAGCCTTCAGATTTTTTTTGGACAATTTCCTCAATTCAGCGAGCTGAGAGGAGAGGGCTATTTTCAGATTAGAAGCTGCTTTATGATGGTCCCGGTGTGCTCCCCCGAAAGGCTCCTCAATTACCATGTTGGCAATCCCGAACCGCATTAGATCCTTGGCGGTGAGTTGGAGAGCTTCTGCAGCCTTGGGTTTTTGGGCTCGATCTCTCCACAGGATGGCGGCACATCCTTCCGGTGAAATTACTGAGAAGTAAGCGTTTTCGAAAATCAAAATACTATCAGCTACGCCGATTCCTAATGCACCTCCAGAACCGCCTTCGCCTATGATTATCGTCACGATAGGGACGTTGAGAGCACTCATCATTCGCTGGTTAACTGCAATGGCCTCCGCTACGTGCCTCTCTTCTGAATCGATGCCTGGATATGCTCCTGGAGTGTCAATGAAAGTTATGATGGGCATGCTGAATTTCGCTGCTGTTTCCATCAACCGAAATGCCTTCCGATATCCTTCAGCTTTGGGCATCCCGAAATTTCTTTGAAGATTCTCCTTAGTGTTGCGCCCTTTTTGTTGGGCTACAATCATGATCGATTTCCCCTCAAAAAAGGCTGTCCCGCCGATAAGGGCCTGATCGTCGCCAAACCGACGGTCTCCGTGCAATTCCTGAAAATCTTCGAATAGGGCATCAATATAGTCGAGGGAGTAGGGACGATTAGGATGTCTCGCGATCTGGACCTGTTGCCAAGCGGTCAGATTATCATAGATCTCGCATTCGGTAGTTGCAATCTTGCTCTCGATCGCAGCGACTTCTTTTGCTAAATCCAGCTGGTTGATGCGAGAAGATTGACGCAGCTCTTCCAGTTTCTCTTCGAGCTCACGTATCGGCTTTTCGAAATCGAGCAGAAATTGTGATCTTTCTTGTTCCATTTTACTGATGCCTCACGGAAGGTTTATTTAATAAGGCCCTTGCCGAAAAATTTATTTATTGGTTGGTTGAGCAACAAAAGGCTAAGCTTAGAGAGGTCCCTATTCTATGAATCAGTTTCTTCAAGTTCCGTCTTCCAACCGAGCACCCGGGCTTCGGCACCGAATTTTTCAGCGGTAGCTTTATCCCCTTTTTCCATCCAGATTCGAGATAGACTAGTATTGATATGCACATCTTTTGGACGAAGTTCATATGCCTTTTCAGCCGATTCCAAGGCTCTTCCCAGATCTCTCACCGAGAAGTAAACTTCGGTGAGAGCGTGCCACGCTTCAAAGCAAATTGGATCCTTCTCAATTACCTGGTTGAGCTTTGTCAAGGCAGATGCATTATCTCCCAGGGTATAATCGAGAGTAGCTTCTTCTACCATGCTAATGCTGGCATTTTCTGACATTAGAATCGAAATAGAATTATTCTTTGATCCAACCTTGTTAGTTGAATTCGATACAATTCGCAACTCCAATAGATGCATCGGAACTTGACATAAAATATCCATTGGAGAGTTAATCCCACCCCTATGTCGACTGGACAGACAGATATTTTTTCCGCTGAACTCGAAGGGCAACTGCGAGAATCATTACGTCGTTGCTCTCCTGAGACGGTCGAAGGGGCGATTGCTTATCGAAGAGACGGTGATGCGAAAAGGGTACCTGCGGTAGTGCTTGGCATCATTGAACGATTTGTCGAACCGGAGTTTCGAAGCCGCCTTAAAGAGACTTGGGGTGAAGTAAGGATTGTCGATGATCTTGGGGTTGATTCCCTCCTCATGCTTGAAATCGTAATGCTAGTGGAAGAAACGCTCGATGTCTCAATCCAGAATGATGAACTACTCGAGCTTCGGACGTTGGACGATGTTAAGACGCTAATACAGTGCAAGATCGAAGGGGTTCCAATGCCTCAGAGACCTAGGCATATGGCAGTTGACCAGATTGCCGCTATAGTTCCCTACAAGCATCCATTTTTATTTTTACAGGAGGCTGTGATTCGTGAGGCAGCGGCGGAGGGACGCTATGAAATTAAGGGAGATGAGAGATTTTTAGAAGGGCACTTCAGGGATAATCCGGTATTTCCTGCTTCGCTGATGATTGAGGCTCTTGGACAATTAGCGGTTCTCTTCCTTGTTTCCTCTGAAATTACGGAAGAGAAGGGCCCGGTAAATTCAAATAGTATCTTGTTTGTTTCTTGTAATGGGGTTAGGTGTCACAGGGTATGCCGTCCCGGTGATGTGTTGGTCATGGATGTTAAGTTGCTTCGAGTAAGACGCCCTTTGGCTGTATTTAAGGGGGCGATCTCCGTGGAAGGGGAAAAAGTTGCCATCATCGAAGATCTATCTTTGTCTTTCTCCTCCGAGGAGTAACTTGGTTCTTCAGGAGTTTTGTTCCGAAGAAGGATTGGTTTTGCTCATTCCAATGATCGAATCTTAGATACAGGGTCCATCTTTATAAACGAGGGAAGTACTGGAGATGCCGAGAGTAGTCGTTACGGGGATAGGGTTTATTACCAGTATTGGAAACGACAAGATTGCAGTCTCACGGAATCTCAAAGAGCTCCGTCACGGGATTGGGCTTTATCCACCCTTCCAGACCGAGAACAGTCCTGTCAAAGTTGCCGGTATCGTGAAAGAATTTGATACGGATTCCGATGATCCTGGGGAGTGGGAATTCCCTGGTAAGGAGAAAATCAAGTCTGAGACTTTACGTAGTTTGGCGCCCCATGGACTATTCTCCCACTGTGCGGTTGATCAAGCGATAGAGAACGCGGGGCTTTCCAAGGATGAGGTTTCTCATGAGAGGTCTGGTCTTTTTTCTGCATCGCCCGGATCGATGTCCAACATTCACCGGAATATAGCCCGGCTGCATAGCCGCGGAGCAATGCGATGTTCTCCGATGGGTATCATATCTTCGGTTGCGGGGACAGTGAATTTCAATCTGGTCGCTTCTCTTGGAATCAAGGGTGCTTCATTAGGTTTTACCTCTGCCTGCTCATCATCCGGACACGCGTTGGGCTATGGATTTGACGAGATTGTGCAAGGGCGACAGGATCGGATAATCGTAGTTGGAGCGGAAGATGGAAACTTAGAAAATATATTACCCTTTGCCGCAATGCGCTCGCTCTCAGTTTCTTCAGATCCCGATCGGGCTTCACGACCGTTTGACCGAAAGCGAGATGGATTCGTCGGAACGGGTGGTGCTGCTGCCATGATATTGGAGAGCGATGAAGTAGCCTGTGGAAGAGGAGCATCAATCTATGCTGAATTCTTAGGGTGGGGCCAGGCATCGGACGGGTACCATGTGGTGATGGCACACCCGGAAGGGGAAGGGCTCTCAATCGCAATGAAAAATGCGATTCGCAGTTCTAGAATCCCAAAGGAAAGTGTGGACTATGTAAACGCCCATGCCCCTTCGACATTAGCAGGTGATTTATCGGAGATGAAGGCATTACGCCGAGTTTTCCAAGGTGGGAAAGCCCGGCCTGCTATCAGTAGCACTAAAGCGTTGACCGGACATGGTTTATCTCTTGCCAGTGTTATGGAAGCATCGTTTTGTGTATTGAGCTTAAGTGAGGGGTTCATGCCCGGTTCGGCTCATATTGAAGAGTTAGATCCAGAAGGAAATGGGTTAGAAATCATTCGGACTTCACGGGACACAAAGCCGGAGGTTGTTATGAGCAATAGTAGCGGTTTCGGCGGGACTAATGTCTCATTGATTTTCGGCGGCTACAAGAGTTCTTGAATCAGAGTGAACAGATTCCTAGAATCCTGGTGCTGACCTCGGCAACCGGAGGGGGGCACGACGCAAGAGCGCGAACTTTCGAGTCTTGGGTCTGGAAACTTTACGGAGAGAGGGCTGAAGTCAGAATTGAGGAGATTCTTGAAGGTTCGTCGGTTTTGATAAGGTTTGGCGTCTACGTTTACAACTTGATTCAAAGAAGAGCTCCAGTCTTGCACAATCTCTACTGGTGGGTAGCAGAGGGGTTTATGATGCTCAACGCTCGGCTGACACTTTTTGGCTATTCCCATTTCCGTCGCATTCTTTTGGAATTCGAGCCTGATGTTGTTTTCAGTGTGCACGATTCAACTAACCGGGGTTACTTCCGAGTTGCCCGGAGAACAATTCCGGATAGAGAAATCAAATGTGTAACTTATTGCGGAGAATTCTCCGGTGGTCCGGGATTTAGTCGGAATTGGGTCGATAGGGACGTTGATTTCTTCTATGCCCGTACCAGTGAGTCTGCATCCTATGCTGCAACGCTCGGTATCCCTAAGGAGAAAACCAGAATTTTGGGAAATTTTCTACCACCGGAGACTTCCAGTTCCTCTTCTAACGATGAGCGGAAAGCCGAGTTCCGAAAACGTATTCTCGGTTTGGATGGAGATCAGTTCACTGTTTTCTTAGCGGCAGCTGGTTCCGGCGCCAATCATCACCGTAGTTTACTAGAAGTATTGAAAGGCCTTTCTGATTGCCTTCAGGTTATTGTTATTTGTGGAAAGGACGAGCGGCTCTACCGTTCATTGGAAGTGTGGCGGGAGCGTAACCCCGGGCTTCAAATGTTTCTTGAAGGATTCAGCAGTAAGGTTCTGCAGTTAATCGAAGTTAGTAATGTGATAGTGGCGCGTCCCGGTTCAAATACCAGCGCCGAGGCTCTCTATTATGGATGTCCGATAATCTTTAATGGAATGGGTGGATTGATGCCTCAGGAGCGACTTACCCTTCGCTACTTTCTAAAACATAGGGCGGCTGAATTGATCAGCACCGAGAAGGAATTCGAGCAGAAGATACGAGGATGGATCAACTTTTCTGGAGATTATCTTGAATGCCGAAACAACATTCTTTCCTTGAGGACGGATGACAGTCCCGAGGTGATGGTACAAGATTTAGTGAGTCCTTTTCGAAGGATATATGGTAATTCAAGTGAGTGATCAGAAGCAGGAAGCAAGCAATCTGAAGATTGCCTACTTATTCACGACCTTTCCCGTCCTGACTGAGACGACTTTTCAGCGGGAGATACGTATTCTGAAGACTAAAAATATCGAACTTGAGATCTACTCTCTTTGGGGGGGGAAGAAAGAATTCGAGAATTTACCTATTACACGCTTTCGGAAGTTCAAACTGATTTTTCTTTTCTGGTGGTTTCCTTATTGGATGGCGAAGAAGCCGGGTGTTGTCCGAAAACTTTGGGGTGAAGTTCGTAAGATCCCTTTTCACTCTTGGGGTAGCTTATGCGAGACTTTCATTGGATTTTCATTTGCCCTAATATATGCTAACGAATTGAGACAGAGAGCTCCTGGACTAATACATGCGGCTTGGGCGACTATGCCGGCCAGCGCGGGGCTTTTGGTGAAAAATTTAACTGGGATTCCTTATTCGATGGAAGGCCATGCCTATGATGTGTTTCAGAATGGTGGTGCTTGGTTACTCCGTAGAAAGATTAAAGAGGCTGAATTCGTCCGTACTTCCAGTGAATCGACAAGGTCTCGTCTTCTCGAATTCGCTGATGAAAGGGAAAAGTTAATTTTAGTTCGTCGAGGCTTGGATAAGAGGCCCCCGATGTCGGAGATTCGGAATTCCCGTATTCCTCTCCGAATATTGAGTGTTGGGCGATTGATTGAAAAAATGGGCTACTTTGATCAGATCCGACTGTACTCGGAGATCTTGGCTCAAGGCATTGATTTCAATGTTCGAATAATTGGAGGAGGTCCCCTGCTGAGACCTCTGGAGCGTCTGATTCAAAAGTTTGGATTAGAGGGAAAGGTGATCCTATGGGGAAGCCAGCCCTTCGATTCCGTAATTGAGCAGCTAATCTGGGCTGACCTTTTTGTTTATACTGGAATTATATCCAAGGATGGAGATCGGGCAGGGTTTCCCAATGCTGTGGGCGAAGCTATGGCTGCAGGAGTGCCAGTTTTGTCTACTGCCGTGGCTGGGATCCCAGAAGCAATTGAGCATGGACGGAGTGGAATCGTTTGCGATATTCATGAGCCGTTAAGCTGGGTTAATCCGATGAGGCGCCTTCAAATGGACGACGGATTTTATTCCGAACTGAGAAAGGGGGCCCGAGATTGGATAGATAGCAATTTTGATGGCTGGAGAAATATAGATAGACTTTATCAGGCATTCCACCAGCACTGTAATTAGAAACAGTGTAAGATCTTTTCCGCGAAACCTAAGGTGTCAGCACCCCTTCTTATCAGTTTCTTTTTTTGTCACTTTTACCCATACTCTGCGGTCAATTTCTCTTCAATCCATCTCGGTTAATAGAAACATCCCCAAGATCTAATGGATCGAGACGAATCACATTCTATTTCCTGAGATTGGGCTTCCTTTTGGTGATAGCCGCGATTAACCGACCTATTGGTTGTCGAATCAACTTAGCAAAATCAGTGTCTCTCTTTGTAATTCCTCATCCGAAAGAGAGCGAAAGTATCTCTTTTGAAAGTGTTTTGCAGTCTCCAGTCTTAGTGGTTTGAGTTTGATCTGAAGCGCATTGACTTTTTCCCCAAGCGGCTTCCATCGCTTCAGGATCGGTTGTTTCTTGTGGAGTCCCATCACCGCTAAGGTTGGGCAGCCCATGGCTGCGGCGAGGTGAGCGGGTCCGCTGTCGCGAGTCATTATTATTTGGGCCTTTTCTAGTATCCATGCTGCCTCTGCTAACCCAGTTAGGCCCGAGAGATTCCATACCCGGCATCCTTTGGAGACGGAATTGACAAAACGATTAACATGGGCGTCCGCACATCCAGAACCGATCACAACGATCTCAAAATTCTTCAATTGATGAAGCCATTGGGCATGCCTAGAAACCATGGAAACGGGCAGCCGCATTTTGTCTCCGTAAGCAGCGAGATGATAGGCGGCGAAAGGCCTGCTCTCGTTCCACCAAGGAAGCAAATCAGTAATCCCTTCCCTTGCTTTTGGATCGGGCGAGATTGATGGGGTTAAAATTTTTGGAGCTTTGATCCCTAAAGGAGCCAGCAGTTCAAAATTATATATTCCCTCGTGTTTTAAACACTCCTTTTTGTGGTTAGGAATGGGATGGCTCAATAGAAAGGGTTCGATCTTTCCGGAGAATCCAATTTGAATAGGAATCCGAGCTTGGCGAGCGGCGATCGCCACAGTGCGATCGTCGTGGAATAGTATTATACAATCAGGGTTAAAATTTCGCAACCTCTCGGCAAGCTCAGATGAACGTGAATTTTCGAGGACTGCTTCCTCTATAGAAATTATCCCGTCAAGAAGGGGGTGACAGTGAAAAAGCGACTCGATCTCATTTCGAATAAGGAGATAAAGTTTTGCCCCAGGGTATGCCTCGCGGATGGGTTTAAAGCAAGAACTGGTGATTACAACATCCCCAATTCTATCCGTCCTTGAAAGGATGATATTTCGGATGTTTTTCAATGGATGTCAGAGTCTGTTGAATTTCACCCTTCGAAAGAGCAGGTTGTTATCGGTATTCAGAGTAGCCGGTTATTTCTGGTCGATTCGTAGATCCCAGTTAATTCTAATACCAATTTCTTCCCATCTGTTCGACCTGAAGGTAGAACTAGATTTGGAGGTTGATTTTTTTACCCTTAGAAGGACGCTGCCTACAGCTCCTAGAGCTTTTTGGCTATGTCGGTAAGTGCCTCGGCAATGATCTCGAGATCTTCGCGAGTATGACGGGCCGAGATTGAGGTTCGGATCATATCTTTTCCGGGAATGACGCCGGGAGAGACGGCCATTACTGAGAATATGCCCTTCTCCATCAAAGAGTGCCACATCCGATAAGTTTTTTCCTTATTCCCCAGAACGATAGGCACCGCGGCGGTCTCACTATTCCAAGTGTCGAGATTAAGTTCCGCCAGCAGGGCTTTATAGAACCGTGTATTTTCCCAAAGCCTTTCAAGATGTTCGGGTTCGGATTGTAGAATATCTAAGGCGGCTTCTGCACAAGCTGCCTGACAAGGGCTTATCCCGGCACTAAAGATGGTCTGCTTCGAATGAGTTCTCAGAAATTCAATGACTTCCTTCGATCCAGCGACAAATCCGCCTGTGCTTGAAAGAGCCTTGGAAAGACTGCCTGTGATTATATCAACTGATTCAGTGACCCCAAGATGATCCACAGTCCCTCTTCCTCCATGCCCCAATACGCCAACCCCATGGGCGTCGTCCACTACGACAAAACAGTTCTGGTACTTGATGACTTCCAGAAACTCAGGGATCGTGGCTATATGACCTTCCATCGAGTAAACACCTTCGATAACAAGAATCTTTGGGGTCTCCTTTTGCTCGAACTGTAGAATGTTGGCCAGGTCCTCAGGACTATTATGACTAAACCGCTCCACTTTGGCTCCCGTCTGAGTGATTCCGCACCAGAGAGATGAGTGTACATTGCGATCAACCAAGATCAGGTCGCCTTTAGAGGCATAAGTTGCCACAGCCGACATGCAGGATAAATACCCCGCCGTTGAGACGTGGCAGTCCTCTTTCCCCAAAAACTCAGCCAATTTCGTCTCTAAATCTATATGATATCGTCTGCTACCATTAGCCAATCTGGACCCTGTTGTACTACTTCCCCAACGGTCTAGAGCTTTTTTACCAGCTTCCAGGACTTTCGGATGGTTGGTGAGTCCTAGATAGTCATTGCTGCTCAACATAATCATCTCTCTGCCGTCGACAATTACGCGCGAGCCCATCTGCTTCTCGATAGTGTGGTACCATGGATTGTATTTCAAACGAAGTTTAGTTGTGTCGTCATCACGACAACGTTTGAAGATAGAACACAGCTCCTCCGAGGTCTGGGCAGGGGACAAAGGCACGGCGTCAAGTTGGAGGCTGCTCATTTCTGCAGATTTTTGATAACAATAAAGTTCACCAGAATACCGAGTAGATAATTCCCATCGGGAAACTACCAGTAAAGATTCCGAAAAGCAGACAGAAAGTGTCCATAACCCGAATCACGCAAATTCAAATTCATCTCTGGGTCAAGATTCTATCTCATCATTCCGGGATTCATACTGGGGCATTTTTAGGCTACCAATAGGACTTGCTGGGCAATTCAAATTGCTCTCTTACCGGAATCAACAGACAAAGCATTTTGGCAAAAAAAGATGTATCGACTGAGATGGGGATTCTATTGGCTTTGGACAAAATACTGTCGGGAAGTGTCGGATGAGAGCTAGTCAGTTGTTAGTGAAGGGGTAAGGATTCCAGTGCGCTATGCAGGTAGGTTCCGTCCTAAACGGGAACATGTTTGCAGAAAGAGGTTACTTATGTAACATCACGGATACAAAATCTGGTTCCGGATGCCGGGATATCCGAGCTTAAGGTTTTAAACGTAACCGATAGTTCAAGGTACTGTGGGGCACCGAATCTGCAGTATGTACCTCATCATGGCCCTACATCTCTCTAGCCACTAACCTGTTGAAATCTAATTATCGATGGACCCTTAGAGATTACGCAACAGCGCATTCGCGTTAGCGGGCCATGAATTTTGTTTAGCCCAACTAATCCCATGACGGCCGATGAGGTCTCTCAAGCCTTTGTTTTTCAAAAGTTTATGAAAGTTTTTAGCGAGCGCATCGGTGTCTCTTTGATCACACAAAAGGCCTGTTTCACCGTCCTTTACTGCCTCGTTGACGCCGCCAAATCGAAAACCGACAACTGGTAGACCAAAAGAGGAGGCTTCAAGATAGCTTAGCCCGAATCCTTCGATACTCCGTTTGTAGGGAACGCTGGTCATCGCAAAAATATCAGCTTGTCGGTAGATTTGGGATAGTTCCTCTTCGTTGACTTCACCAAAGATTTTAATGTTGATGCTGTGATTTTTTGCGTAGGTGACCAGTCGCTTGAGGTAGTGTTTCCGATTAGCGGGTCCGACAATCCAGTAAACTGTCTCCATTCTTTCTTTAAGGGGCAACTTTCCAAGTGCTTCAAGGACGTAGATTTGTCCCTTTCTGGGATAGATGCGCGCGACTGTGAGAATAATTTTGGAATTGGGATCTTTCTCCGGTTCCGAAAGATCACGAGGCAGATCCGTACGCAAGGCATTGGCGGTAACTACTGTTTTCCCATGAAAGTTTGGGAAAAAACTGTCCAAAAGATTGCGGGTAAATCTGGAAACGACAGCAATTCGGTCAGCATTTTGGAGGAAACGGCGAAAAAGAAGGCGGCGGTGGAGAAATGAAGCAAATGAATAGATCTCAGATCCATGAAGAGCAACAACCAGTTTGGCTGGTTGAATTAAGGGTAGGAGTTGAAGATAAATCATGGAATGAATAAAACCTGGTTCGGGGAGAAAAAGAATGCTTCGACTGATTTCCTTTCGGTGGCGGATAAGGTAGTAGACAAAGGCAAACGGAAACATAAATCCAAATGAGAAACTAACGGGAAGAGTTCGAACTGTATAAGGAAAATGGCGTTTGTTAACCTTGGAAGCAGAAGGTGCCCATACCGTGACTTCGTAACCTTTTTCTTGGATAGATTTGGCCATCTCCTGTACGTAAATCGCAATACCTGATTTACGTGGATAGAACTCATGGGTGATAATAATCACCGGAGTGCGATTAGCGGGGCGCTCTCGAATTTGGTCGTTGCGCATCGGGAGAAATCGTTATTCTACGTTTCCTTGATGAATCGGCAGAGTGAAGTGCGAAATGGCTGTCAAGAGTTGTAAACGATGAAGATCTTGATCTTGCAAGATTTTCTACGTGGAGGTGGCACCGAGCAACAGGTAGTCTTCCTAGCGACGTATTTCAAGAAGGAAGGACACGAGGTAGTTCTATTAACCTTTCGACCTTCGGGTCGTTTAATCGGTCGATTAGCCAATTCTGGAATACACTGTTACTCGCTGCAGAAATTCGATTTGGGCCTCTCATTTTTTGCTCCAGGAATCTTTGCAGCACTGCGAAACGAGGCCCCTGATGTCATCCTGTGCATGGGGAGAATGGCAAATTATTACGCGGGCCTTATCCAGAGGAAAAATAGAGAAATTCCCGTTGTCGGTTCAGTTCGAACAGGGAAGAAGGTGTCTGTTTTGTACCGTTGGTCACTTAGGCAGGTGAGGGCAATTATTGTAAATAGCCTATGGTGGCATAATCAGTTGGAGAGGATTGGGGTTAATCTGGATAAGGTAGAACTTATTTACAATTCAATGGTTTTGTCTGTCGATAGAAAGATTGACAATACGGAGAGAAATCGTCTCCGCAGTCAGTTCTGTGTTGGGCCTTCGCAATGTGTCTTTTTGAATGTGGCCAATTTTCGAAAAGGAAAGCGGCAGCAACGGTTGATTCGAATTTTTTCCAGACTTCGGGGGACCTGTGATTGGCAGCTCTGGTTCCTCGGTGAGGGCAGGGAGCTCAGGCGATGCCAGAAGACTGCGCGAACATATGGAATTGATAAGCAGGTCCGATTCTTTAACTTCAGCCACCAACCTCGGATTTTCTACGGTGCCTCCGACGTGGCGGTTTCCGCATCCGTTGAGGATTCGCTGCCAAATTTCATAATCGAAGCACAGGCAATGGGGTTGCCGGTGATTGCTTCGGACACAGGCGGGGTTCGAGAGTCCTTCCTCCCTGGTGGATCGGGTCTCCTAATACCCTCCGATGACGATACGTCTTTTCACAGAGCTCTAATGCATCTGAAAGCTAATCCTCAGCTACGAGAGAAATTCGGAAAAGAGGGAATAAGCTACACAATGAAACAATTTTCTGGCGAAAAGCAGGCGAGGGAGGTCCTGGATCTTTTAAAAAGAATTGTAGAGGCCAATAAATTATGTGCTTCCAGTCTCTAGATAGATTGATTATCACGAAAGATGAGGCTTAAAGGGTGACAACGAATTTAACGGGTAGAAAGACAGCTCAGCCCTTCAAAAGTGGTCAGATATTTCGGATATCGGGGTGGCGGCGGGTAGTTTTTTGGCCGCTCAATTTCCTAGTCAGACTTTATCTTTCAACTCTTCGGTTCCGAGGTTCGTCTGAGACACTTGGGAATCTTAGGAATTCGTCTGAATCAATGCTCTTAGTGGCATGGCATAACCAGTCTCTTGTGATGTCTGAAGTGCTCCGACGGTTTCGAGACTTAAGTCGGATCTGTTGCTTAGTGAGTCCCAGCCGCTTCGCTGCCTGGGAAGAGGCTTTTCTTGCATCAATGGGATATGTTACGGTCCGAGGTTCAAGCAGTCGTAGGTCTATCGCGGCAACGAGGGAGATTGTTGCGCTATCTGAGGAGGGTTACGATATGGCGATAACGCCCGATGGTCCGAGTGGGCCTCGATACGCTTTCAAACGTGGAGCACTATTCCTTGCTAGGATTACCGATGCTCCTATTTTGATTGGCAGTACAAGGGCTAATTGGGCATGGCGCCTAAGAACCTGGGATCAACATCTGATTCCTCTTCCCTTCGCCAAAGTTCATCTTTCGGTCTTATCATGTCCCCGGTTTTCGAGGCTTGGAGTTGGCTCAGAAAAGGAGGCTGCTCATTTTCTAACCAATCGGCTGATGGAAATCTCTGATTCCCAATGGAACGCCTTTCGCGACAGTAAGACCGACTCGGAAACCAACAATAAATAGGAATATTGCTGACGTCATCAATAGCAGGCTAATAACGCAGTACACCCGCTACGGGTGTTGGTGTGATGAATCACCGATTATCAGGATTGATAGCCTAGCACACAATAAGTCGTTTATACAATTCTTAGGAGGAGATATTCGAAAATATCTGTCCAACTGTAAAAGGCAACATTGACTTGTCCGGAAAGTCATAGACCTTTCATGAATGGGTGCTTTCATGCTGGTCTCGAATAGGTTTCTAGAGAACCCTTCTACCCGTGGGAAAAGGGCCATTCGTGAGGCCATGCGTCGTCAAGGTCACCTCGTACAGGCCGAGATCAATACTCAAAATCATCTCCTCTTTCTGTCGTCGAAACGCTATCGACCTCTTCAGCTTTGGCAAAGTCCCAATAGCGATGACTTCTGTGCTGGAGTGGGGACATTCTTCAACCGGAATCGGGAGGGCCCTGAGAGCCTTTCTTCGTTATATGCCAGATTTTCGATTGAGCATCCACTCCGGTTCACACTTTCTGGGACCTTTTGCCTTATAGTGTTCAAACAGGGACGCCTCTACGTCATTCAGGACCGTTTAGGCCTTTATCAGATCTTCACTAACTCCGAGCTGGGTATATGGTCCAATCTTTTGGTTAGTCTAGCGTTGGTCACTCCAAGGCTGAGTCCATCTCGTCAAGGCCTTTATGAGTATATCTTTCGTGGAGCCAGCTTCGGCGGTGATTCGGTTGTAAAAGAGATTAAACGGTTAAGAGGGAATTTCATTGCGCAGCTTGAACCTACGGTTCATCGCCATCCTCGGTCTCCCCCGCTTGATTTAGGGACTAAGCAGCCTCCAGATGTCGTTTGCTTGGAAAACTGTCTCACCCGTCTGCGAGAACTGTTCAAAGAGATTGCACAGATTTATGGTGACTCGATCACCTGTGCACTCTCAGGTGGCTACGACACTCGATTGATGCTCGCGCTTTTGTTGGAAAGCGGTGTAAGACCGAAACTTTATACCTATGGGCGTCCTTCTAGCCCAGACTTGAAAACTGCACATCTAATTGTTCAACGGCTTAAACTCGAACTCGATCACTTCGACCGTGAGGTTGAACCCTTGCCTAGTCTAGATGAATTCCCGGGACTGGTCGACAGGAATTTCATGGCATTCGATGGCTGTCCGGAACAAGGCATCTTGGACAATGGAATGGACTTAAAGACGCGCCTTCAGAGAGCACAGAGTGGAGGGTTGGTACTAAACGGGGGCGGCGGCGAAATTTTCCGTAATTTCTGGGAACTACCCGACCGAGAATTATCGCCGCGTGACTTCATAATAAGTTGTTATGGAACCTACGATCCTCGTATTACAACATCCCAATTTTGTGAAGAGGAGTATCTTGAAAACTTTGAGAAAAAGATCCTAAAAGAATTAGATCTGCGTGGTAACGGTCTCTTATCGCGTGAGGCAATTGAACAGCTTTATCCCCGGTATCGCTGTAAGTACTGGATGGCGAAGAATCACGCCATAAACCTCAGATTTACCGAATCGCTTTTGCCTTTCCTTCACTATAATGTGATCGATGCCGCCATGAGAGTTCCGGTAACTTTTAAGTTCCACGGACGTTTCCAAGCGAATCTTATAAGCCTAATTAACCCCGATTTAGCCGCTTTACCTTCGAGTTACGGCCATCCGTTGACCCCTCGTGGGCGACCTTTGTATAAGAGGATGGGAAGCCAAGTGGTTATGCATGCCCCTCCGGGCATTCGTCAATTTGGATTGCATAGTTTCATACGCTACCGTGATTGGAATCGGCCGAGTATTCTGGAAATGGAGTTTGTTAAGGCGATTATGGAACCAGACTTCCCAACTCTCTCCAAATACATTTTTTCGGGAAAAGTGCGTAACAACCGGACCTTTAATCGAATATGTACCCTGGAATACTTTTACCAGAAGGTGGGAGTTAGATAAAACAACCGTCCTCCATGCGGAAAATATTGTCGCACCTATTGGCCAGGGCCATATTATGAGTGACAATTAGTACAGCATGTCCTTTTTCGGCTGCGAATCGGTAGAGAAGGTCGAAAACTGAAGATGAATTAGCAACGTCGAGATTCCCGGTCGGTTCATCGGCAAGGATTAAAGAAGGAGAATTAGCAAGGGCGCGGGCAATTGCCACTCGTTGCTGTTCACCTCCCGAGAGCTGAGTGGCAAGGCGATCTGCCTTGTCGTCGAGAGCAACGTCAACCAGAAGGGAAAACGCACGATCTTTCATCTCCTCAGGATTTAAAGTGTTTTGTTTCCGCATAGGAAGCATCACGTTTTCAAGGACGGAGAATTCCGCAAGGAGGAAGTGAAACTGAAAAACGAATCCAATATATTCATTGCGAGCTTTAGTCCGCTGTTCGTCAGATGCGTTAGCCATAGGATCTCCGCGTAAACAAATCTCGCCAGAATCGGGTCTATCCAGGAGTCCAGCTAGATAGAGGAGGGTGCTTTTGCCGCATCCTGATGGTCCGACGATAGCGTGTACTTTTGAGGCATTTAAAGTGAAACCAACATTCTTCAAAATCGGAACCCGATTTGATTTCTCTCCAAGACTGTGCTTGATATCGCTGCAGGTGAGAACGATCTCAGACGAGACATTGGCCTTTGGTTGGGATTTCATCCTGAGGTTTCACGGATGATTCCGGCAGGCTCAATCCGTGCTGCTTTTTGAGATGGGAAGTAGCTAGCGACTAGAACAACCACGGTGGCGGTAATTATGGCTGCAATATAGTGGTAGAAGCTCCAATGAACAACGATGTGGTCGACAGTAAATACTCCTTGGATGTTGATCGGAATTTTCGATGCAAGGAATGTAAGAATACTGCCGCATATACACCCAACTACAATTCCTACGGCGAGAATAATTCCTCCTTGGATCAGAAAGATTAGAGAAACATCTGTCCGTGTGTAACCTATCGAGCGGAGTATTGCAATCTCACGTCTTTTTTCCATGACGATTATGGCAAGAGTATTAAACATACCCAATCCAGATATGATGATGATTGTAGAAACTGTTAGGGCAGAAGAAATTTTGAGAGCTCGAAATACTTCCAGGGATGATCTCTCTCTCTCTTGCCAACTTGCAACGATATGTCTTAGGACGCGCTCCATTCGATAGGCGTCCTCTGGGGCTCGTTCTTTGTCAAAGAGGTTGACCTGAAGAAAAGAAGCTCCATGTGGGCGCTTTAGGACATTGCGGGCCTGGTCAATGTGAAGGAATATTCTAGTTGCATCGAGCTGTGAAATCCCGGTTTCGAAGATTCCGCTTAGGCGGAATCGATAGTTTTTTCCGAGGGACCAGGCAATGGCTGTGTCACCCGTTTCAATTCCGAGACGACTTGCAACTAGACTTCCTGCTAGGAATCCAGTGGGCGATTCACGAAATCTCTTGAGGCTTCCACTAATGATTTGATCCTCAAGATCAGAAACCATCAAGTGTCTTTCTAGATCAATGCCATAGACATCGACAGGCCTGGAACTACCTCCACTGATTAGGTCTACCGTACCTCTCAGAACTGGAGATATACCCGAAACATTTCGAAACTGTCGGACGGCATCTATCACTTGCTCCGAATTTGTGATCCCGTGTACATAATTCTTGCTTTTTCGATGGGCGTAGTAAAACCCCCCTGCTTCTCCAGGGGAGCTATCCACTGACATGCTTCTGAGGGTATCCTGGAGTTTATCTGAAATTCGGATGACTCCGTTTGTTCCCCAAATTGATTCGATGAATAATCTCTCGAAACCGCTCGTGTGCGCTTGAGCAAGAATGAAAAGACTGACCCCAACGATAACCCCGGTGAGGCTCATCAACATTGCTCGGCGCCTCGACTGGAGGAAGCACAGGGCGATTCTGAAATTTGAGGACATCAAGGGGAAACCCTTCGGCTTACAACCTTACTTTGGATCCTTCTCGGAACCTATCTAGCTCTTCGACGATCACTGATTCTCCCTCTTCAAGTCCCTCTAAGATTTCGACGAGGTTGAGACTCTCATATCCAATCTTAACTGATCGAAGTTCAACAACTCCTTCATTTACCACGAAGACGCTGTTGTCGAGGAGAGCTCGATGGGGTATAACCAAAGCATCTTCCCGTTCTCCGATGATTATACTTACTTCGCCCGTTAGCCCAGGAGTTAACCGTTCCGGTTCGAGGTTAAGGTCAAGAAATATACTGTATCGTTGCGAAGTTGGGTCAGAAGTTGGGAGGAGCTGGGTGACCCGACCTTCTAAAATTTCGTTACCATATCCGAGAAGGCGCGCGATAACATGTTGGCCTGCTTCTACTTTGGAAAAGTCCTCTTCACTGATGCTAGCCTCTACACGTCGTTCTGTGGCAAGGACTTCTGCGATCACACTTCCTGGGCCAATAAGATCACCCTCATGAGAATAGACATGGACTATGGTCCCATTAATAGGGCTCATGACCGACATCTTCTGGAGTTGTCGATTTTTTGTTTCAATACTTGTTTCAAGCTTCTTTAGTAGCTTATCGTTGTCGATTTTCTGCCGTTCCCTCCTCTCGTACAGTTCGTCAAGTTGGCGCTGTGTTGTTTTAAGCTTTGTCAAAGATACACTTCCTTTTTCGTGTAATTTATTTTGAGTTTTTAACACCCCTTCTTTTGCTTTGATTGCGAACTTTAGTGAGGATCCGAGGGCAAGGTGCTTCTCGTGGGCCTCTTTATCTATGTTGATTGATTCAATTGCCAAGTCGATATCATCAGTGTCAAGCTGAAGCAAGAGATCCCCCTTGTTGATCACTTGTCCGATTTCCATGTTTGTTGCTTCAACCTTCCCTCCAAGTTCGGAGCGAACTCTCATTCTATGGGCTTCTTTAATTCGAAGAGTACCCGAGACTGCACCAATAGCGTTACCTTTGACTACGAGCTCAACATACGCGGAGGGGCGTGACAATCGAAGTGTGACAAGGGCTACGCCGCTTAGGACGATGATTACAACAAACAGGATGAGGGGGGAACGTATCTTCATGGGTCCTTTGGTAGTGTTAGGAAGTCCATGGCGGGATCTTTTCCAATATATGCAAGAAATTGAGACACCTTCTTAAGAAAACGGGTACGGGCTAAGAAAATCGAATCTTCCCGATTCTTAAAGTTCAGTTGTTTCTGAAGAAAATCAATCTCGGAGATGATGTTATTCTTGTTGTCAGCAATAACTTTCTCGTACTGCTTTTTATCCAAGGTAAATCTTTTTTCATTAAGATTAAGAGCCTTAAAGTCCATTCCGAGGTCTGAAACCTGTTTTTCCGCTTCGTTTCGGAATTCTTCACCCATGTTTCTGAGTTGGGATTCAAGAATTCGAATCTGGGCTTCCCTAGCGATCCTTCTCCCCTTGTTGGCAAAGCCTTCAAAGATTTGCCATTTTACCTGTAATCCACCGAAATAAACAAGTGTGAGTACGTCATTGCCGGCCTTAGTATCTCTATGTTCCTGATTCGCTCGGACAAAGATGTCGAAACTGGGGCGGTTGCGGGCTCGATCAATGGTGAGACCGTGCTTTGCTCTTTCAATCTCATTTACTTTTATAACCCAAGTAGAACTGTCTGCCAAACCCGAATTGAGAAAGGCTTCAAGTAACTCGGAGACCCGAGTGTGAGAATAAGAGACTTTGGGAACAGTGGATGGGAATCCCTGAATTTCCCAGTCGTCGGATCCGGTAATGAGATTAAAGCGACGCAAAGCCCTTTCGATTGTGGTGCGTTTGCGTTCGATTTTGAGAAGAGTTTCCTCGAGTCCAAGTTTCGTTCTTTTGTAATCGTCTTCCGATACATGGCCGATCTCTTTCCTCTTGCTCTGGTCTTCAATCCGCATTCTGAGGAGGCGCTCTTCAAGACTTCGATTTTCCATAGAGCTACGAAGAAGAATAAGATCCAGGAAAATGTCTCTGATTTGCTCCACCAAATTCAAGTACGATTGCTCATAGTTAACCTTGGATCTAGAGACGGATAGTTTGCCCAATTGATCGTTTGCGGATATTGCTCCCCAACGAAAGATAGGTTTCTCTGCCTGAACCGCAAATCTCCCAGCGGCGGTCTCTGTTTTTACGCTGTTGGCCCTGTCTCTAACGGCGTATCCGCCATTTACAACGAGACGAAGATTAGCGTACTTCTCGGCCGAGTAGACTAGGGCATCTCCCTCCGACTCACGAATTCGTTCGGCTTGCAACTCCAGAGAAGGAGCCTGTCTGTTCGCAGAATCATAGATTTGGGCTAGTTTTGGATAAATATTCTCCGGAGTGATGAGGATTTCCTGCGGTTCCGTCAATTGGAGGGGAGCGGAAAGAAAAAGACAGTATCTCAAGGAGTTGAGAATTTGCGAATAGCGAAGCATTTATCTAATTAACCTATGGAATTTATAGCAGTATCTTTCCCCGGATTTCCTGAAAAATCTAGCCACCAAAAGTAGGTTTCGAAGCTTCCCGGCCCCTTCCCCAATCGGGCCCCTTACTGAAGATAATCTAGGGCTAGGACTCCACCCTTCGGTTTTCGAAGGAAATGGCCCATATCGCAAGAGAATTCGTAAAATAAAAATCAACACAGAGGTAGGAGAAACAATCCAACAACTCACGTTAGAATAGGAATATGCTTATGTGTTAGGGGCTAGTATGTGGATCTTGCACTCCTTAGGGTTGTGATCAAGTTGCTGAGATTCGTTCACCTGAATAAGCTAAATAGTGTCCATATAAATTCACGTCTGCAGGAGAATCAAGACTTGACCATTTCATGTGCCATCTCATACCCTTCGTCCTGGCACAACGGCCGGTCGATCAGTTTCTAGAACACGATGGAAGATCGAAAGTCAGCGGGGTTTTTTTAAAAATATTCGGCATGGCCGCAGTTGTGGAATTTGTCTGCCTGGTGGGGCGCTATTATGAAAATGCGTTTGTTCTTTTTGGATCCAGGAGCAAACGTCTGAGTTTTACCATTTGAGTTGCTTGAGGAAGTAAAGGTAGAGCCGGATCCAGACCTTATCCTGAAAGTGCTTAATGATTTTCAGGACAGGGAGCTCATTAGCACTTTATTTGTCCTAAACCTGAAACCCTTTCTTTGTCTAGAAGACTATTCAAGAATCAAGATCGGTAGAGTTCCTTCGATAGAATAGATCTGAACCCCTTTTTATTATTCGACCAGAAGCACCGAATCTCTCTGAATCCTAACACCTAAATCTGATTTCACAAATCTCTTGATAAAAATTTACCGTATACCCTTTTGGGGGGCGCTTCTGATTTCGGCGCTTCCAATTGGATGGATTCTCTACCTTATAGTGAATTCCTACTCGAGCTACGTTACGCTTACTCGGTTTGGAGGCTATGGTATTGAAAACGCGCCACCTTTTACGAGTGAGCTAATGAGGTTTTTTGTTCGCAATCAATTGCACAGGATTCGTCTCAGAATATTGGCTCCTTCGATGCCGGAGGAAAGCACTCTTCCCCTTGTCGAACTTTTCATTGGTGCTGGCAGCCAGGAAAGGCTGAACAGCAATCTCCCGGCTAGTGGAAAGTCCCAGCACTACCCGGCTTACTTAAAATGGGAAGGCGAATTGCACAGGGTCAATGCACGGTATGTAGGGGATAACCACTGGCACTGGCTTTATGAGCAAAAATCGTGGCGGATCAAAACCGTCAAGTCTCAACTTATTAATGGAGCTCGAGAATTTAACCTAAAAAATCCTAGAACGAGAATAGCCTTCAACGAAGCAATCTCAATGGAGCTAGCAGCGAGTGTCGGTCTTATTGCACCGCGGGTTTTCCCGGTCCGCCTGGTGCTGAATGGGGAATTCCATGGGGTTTATCTTTGGCAGGATGTAATCGACGAAACGGTTCTGAAAAGATCTGGGCGTTCGATTGGCAGTCTTTACGATGGTGACGGTGCATCTCGTAATGTCAAAACGGGGGTGAGTGCTCTTTGGGAGGATGAAGTTTGGTGGAGAAAAGATATTTGGCAGGATTCAAAGTCGCAGTTCGATCGGACAGAGATTCGTGAACTTATCGCGCAGGTCAACGAGGACTCCCTTCTGAGTTTCTACGAATTCGCCACCCGAAAACTCCATCAAGATCATTACACCACATTTGTTAGTTTGGATAATATCCTCGCCGGAGGTCATCACGATTTTAACCATAATCACAAACTCTACTTCGACCCTGGAACTGGGAGAATGGAGCCGGTTGCCTGGGACACAGACGCATGGCAATTCCGTAATGTTTGGTTGGATTGTGCGCACAACCCTTTGCTAGTAAACTGGAAATTGATTCCCCAGTTAGATCATCAACGACTGAAGAAATTGCACTCTCTGATCGTTGATGGCCCCCTAACGGAGGAGAATGTAATTCGACGAATCAGCGAGTACGATCTTAGGGTTAGGGAGAGTTTGGAAGCCGACTTCAGGAAAGATTACAAGTATTGGAATGCGCTCGAATTCTTGAAATTCAAGGTGTATCCCATGCTCGTCTATGGAATAGAAGCGTATGTTGAGCAGGTGGATTATTATCGAGAAGGTGTTAGAAAGAGGTTTAGATTCCTGAGGGACTATCTCGATGATTGTTCAGTTCGCTATCAAGTTTCTCGTAGTTCCGGAGAGACCCTCTTAACGGTTGCTTCAGCAGGGAAGGTAGCCGCAGAACTAGACCGGATCAGAATTAAGGGTACCTTTGATGAAATCCACGTGTATAGGGATAAAAATTTAAATGGAAGGTTGGATGATAGTGACGAATTGCTCACTCTGGCCCGCTCTGAATTGGGGATTGCAACTGTTAGTCTCTCCGATTTGATATATCCAGGTTATAAAAAAGAAGGAGTGAGTCCTCATCGCTCTCAGTTCCTTTTCGGACCGTACGACTATCTTTCTTCGCCTCTTCCGTTTACCTATATTCTGAGTGTGGCGCAAGGAGCGATAGAAAAGGTAGAACTCGATTGTAATAACGTCCTAACTGGAGTGCCGGTAGAGGTACAGGAAACGGTGTTAACGGAAGATTTATTTGAAGCTACCGTTTCCCTCCATCCCTGGGCCCTACCGGGAAGAACTAATTGAAATTGCCAAGTATAGGGTTTGTTTACCTGGTCGCAGTAGTTGTGAGTACGGCGGCGTTTTTGAATTGGACCGGGTCGATTCCTTGGTATGAGGAGTCGAAATTCACGGGT